>OFIS01000002.1_pt1 | contig 600994 bp, 493 predicted proteins | sample 1775071 | NCBI WGS metagenome assembly OFIS01 (sample SAMN08195774, study PRJEB24354) | sludge metagenome | isolation source: sludge from phenol fed wastewater aerobic bioreactor C | place: India: Nagpur | collected 2016-09-17
CTTTAAACTGTCCAGTCCCGGTACGTACTGTTTGTAGCGGTTAACCTTAGTGGCAGGTTGTTGCAAGGATTGTTGTAACTGCTGGTATTTTGTTTGTGCATCTCCAAACAGGCGGGCAGCAGCCGCTGAATCTTTTTTAGCCAGTTGTTTTTGTAGTTTCTTTTCCTGGCGTGCCAGTTGCTGCAGATACTTTTCTGTATTTTTTACCACATCCCCTTCCAGCCGGGAGGCTTTTTTATTGATCCTGTCCAGGAAACGTACAGGAAAACCGGCTATGCGGTCCAGGGCGGAAAGACTGTCAACTTTCTGTGCTATTACGCTTACACAGGTTACTGACAGGCATAGCCATAACAGTATGCAACGTTTGGTTATTTGCATGGCCGGGTTTAGGGGTTATATTATACGTACTGGTTGCTACCGGTCGCGGGCAGCATACCAGGAAAATACAATCCAGTACTCAACATGAATGGATAAGGCAAATGGTACGGCGGTAATGATCAGGTAAGAGAAAGGATGAAGGTTTAATACAGAGATGCAAAGATTGCGGAATTGCATACACAGAACAATTACCACTTCGTGGTATATTTATAATATGTTAAGAAAAATCTAACAGTAACAGATATTGAAAAAGTAGCGTTAGGCAAGACGGGCATTCAGCATTTTGCATTCCTTAAAATCCCTTTGCGTATACACCTACTGTTACAACGCTTTTAACAACTCCCCCTTTTCCTTGTATCCAACCAGTATCTTTCCCTGCTTACTCTAAGGTACAGACCCTTATTTTGTACGCTTTAATACCGGAGATGGTACGAAGAAAGTACGAACGAAATACCTGCCAGGTACGAACCAGGGGGCAGCAGGAATGTTTAAAGTCAAAAGTTTAAAGAAACACAAAACGGCATTTCCGGCAAAAACGGCAAAAGAGAATTTGAAAATGGTTGAATGCTTTGACGGTTAAGAAAAAGTCCGAAGAAGATGCACGCTAAACCGTAACCTGTATCTTGCTAGCAGCCCGAAGCTCATAGCTCGCAGCTTCTTCAGAGCTCTGATTTCAGACATCCTGCTTTGTACAACCTGTATTAACATTGAGCAATCAACACACAACAACTACACATTTTTTTTAATAAGTTTGTATTCCACTCCGGGTTTAATTCCTTCACCCAAAGAAAAGACGTATGAAGAATGTTTTTAGCACAACTGGATTTTTGTCGTTAGCCGTTTGTATTACCCTGGTAAGTGGTTGTCGTAATGCCTCCACACCTAAAAAAGAAAAAACCTTCCCGGAAAAAGACACTGCCATTACCGTTCACAATTCCTTCAGCCAGCTTTTTATGGACAGTGCGCAGGTAGAGGCTTTTATCAACCAGTCGCGCCCAGATACTGCAACAGGAAGCAACCTGCGGGCATTTTACAACAGCCGTAATTACCAGTTTGCCTGGTTCGACAGCAGCGGACTGAACGAGCAGGGTAAAACATTCTGGAACCTTTACAACAGTTACCTGCATCTTTCCAAAGACAGCTCGCTGTTCGATAAAGCCCTGGGTGATAAAATGGCAGTTTTTACACAAGACTCTGTATTGCCTGTTGACCATTCTGTTATTGCACAAACCGATATGGATCTGACCCGGCAGTTTTTTGTATATGCAAAAGTGGCCTATAACGGACGGCTAGACCCTACCGATCTGCAATGGTTCATTCCCAGGAAAAAAGTAGATGCACTGGCATTGCTGGATTCACTGGTAGGCTATAAAAGCACAGATATTGCCGTGTGGGAACCGCTGAACCCCATGTACCAATCACTCAGGAAAAAACTGGTGTTGTATAATACTATTGCTGATAAAGGCGGATGGCAACCGATCATTATTGATAAAAACAAAACCCTCAGACAGGGTGATTCAGCCAGTATTATTACAGCTATCAAGCAAAGACTACAGTTGACCGAAGATCTGCCACAGGGTGACACTTCTGCCATTTATGATTCTACACTGGTGGCAGCCGTAAAACGCACACAACAAAGCCTGGGCATGAAAGCCACCGGCACACTCAGTAAAACGCTGATTGATGCGTTGAACATACCGGTTAAACAAAGAATTTCACAAATGCTCATTAACCTGGAACGTATGCGCTGGTTACCTGAAACACCCACGCCTGATAAAATTGTAGTCAACATTCCTGATTTTACCATTCATGTATTTGAACAGAACAAAGTTGTATTCAGTATGCCTATTGTGGTAGGTACGGAAGCCAACAGCACGGTTATTTTCAGCGACCAGTTGAAATACATTGTGTTCAGTCCGTACTGGAATGTTCCACCCAGCATTGTACGCAAGGAAATTCTGCCGGCTATGAAACGCAACAGCAATTACCTGGCTAAACACAATATGGAAGTCACCGGTCAAAGTGGTGGCCTGCCTGTTATTCGGCAAAAACCTGGAGCCGACAATTCCCTGGGACATGTAAAATTCCTGTTTCCCAACAACTACAATATTTACTTTCACGATACGCCTTCCAAGAGCTTATTCAGTCGTGAGAAAAGAGCGTTCAGCCATGGCTGTATCAGGTTATCCGATCCTGTCCGTATGGCCACTTACCTGTTGAGAGATCAGCCACAATGGACCATACAAAAGATCAATGAAGCCATGCGCCTGCGTAAAGAAAAATGGGTAACGCTTACCAAACCGGTACCGGTATTTATCACTTATTTTACCAGTTGGGCAGATGATGATGGCGTACTCAACTTCAGGGATGATGTGTATGGGCATGATCGTGAAATGGCTAAGCACTTGTTTACACAGGCTGATACGGCAACTCTTAAATAATACAAACCTGATAATTTGTTTACAGCCCCCGGTAAAAACATTCTTTAAAATCATATCCCGTTCACTTCATGGCCGGTGGCCTCGTGCCCGGACCGCCACTCTGTTTTCCTTTGCAGCTATCATTCAGCAGCAGCATACTATTCAACAGTACAAACTATCAGCTTTTGAATATTATTCACGGAAAAACGAAGGTGGCTTGTCCGGGTACTGGTATCAGGCGACTTTAATAGCACACTCAATGATTTAAACAAGACCTCGACTTTAATTGTAAGCATTTGTTTTCATCAGTTACTATATATATTCTCAAACAGCGCTGTCGCAAATTGTCCTTTTAATGTCGTTTTTGCACCCTTTGTAAACGGCGCTATGCTGCTACATTTGCGATATCAATGTTGCACATATATCAGCAATCATCATTTATAACCACTAAAAAAGCTATATGCAAAAGATTACACCATTTCTCTGGTTTGATGGAAATGTAGAAGAAGCCATGAATTATTATACTTCTGTATTTACAAATTCAAAGATCATTAATGTAATGCGTGCCGGTGAAGGTGGGCCATATGCCAAAGGCACCGTTATCTCAGCCACTTTTCAGCTAGAGGGACAGGAATTCATTGCACTCAATGGCGGACCACAATTTAAATTCACTGAAGCCATTTCTTTTTTTGTGAACTGCGAAACCCAGGAAGAGATCGATGAGAAATGGGAAAAACTTTCTGCCGGCGGTTCAAAAAGCCAATGCGGCTGGCTGAAAGACAAATTCGGTTTATCGTGGCAGATAGTTCCGCCGGTTTTAGGAGAGCTGTTACGCGATAAAGATCCCGTAAAGGCTGGTAAGGTAATGCAGGCCATGATGGGTATGACTAAGATCAATATTCAGCAATTGAAGGATGCGTATAATAGCTGATTGACTATTTAAGTGGCGGGTGAGGCACCTGCCACGGTATACCTCCGGCGGGTGAGACACCCGCCGGAACCAGCATATTGAATGTGATGTTCAATATTCAATGCTAAATGAACAATTTCCAGTAGCAGTAAAATTAAATAAATAAAAGGATCATGTGGGCCAGCCAGGCATTGGTTTTACCATAAGCTGCAATGATGGCATCACTGAGCCAGGCCCTTTGCGGGGCACTTAACAGTGGCAATACTGCTGAAAAATCCTGCTCATCTTTTTCACGTGGTTCTTTCGATTTATAAAACAATTGTACTTCCGGTACCAGGAACGGTATGCCTGCTGCATTGTATAAGGTCATTTCTTCCACCGGCCTGGTTACTGCAGCACACCTGCGCGAACACCATTGCTGCTCATCACCTTCATCCAGCATCAGTTGTATTCTCCATGGGCTTTCACTGTTTTCACGACACCATACATCATGTACAGCCGCCGGCAGTGTGTCTCCTTCATTCCATGAATGGAACTTACCTGTAGCAGGATCTGCTGCCTGGCAATCCCACCCCTGCAGCAATTCCCTGGCCTGTTGCTGGTTTTTGCGTAGCAACAGTACATCAATGTCATTATGTGGTCGCAATGTGCGCCCTACAAACTGATCAATAGCAAAGCCCCCCGCTATCCACCAGGGAAAAGCAGCCTGCTGAAACAGCTTCATTACTTCCTGTGGCAACAGGGGTTGCCAGGCATGTTGGTGTTCTGCTCTCATACAAATTACTTTGTGGTTATCAGAATGCTTCACTAAGATTGATGATCACCGCCTGGTATCCTTTACTGAATCCTACATCAATTCCCAGGTTGGTATTAGATACTTTACTGAACTTAATTCTTATGCCAGTACCTGCAGCAGGATGCCATGAACTGAAAAAATTTCCGCTCCCTGCTACTGTATTCACATTGCTGAATACCACAAAGCCCAGCAATCCATCGCGTGTTAAGTCACGCCGGTATTCTCCCTCCAGGTAAAAAAGACTTTTACCTCTGTACCTGTTCTGATCAATACCGCGTGCAGAACGATTGTAGGCATCCCAACCGGTACTGGGCAGATCAAGATAGGGCACGCCATTGTCCAGTACTGTCCAAAAATAAGACCAGAAAGCCAGTGTATTCTGCTGATTGCGTTTCAATGGGTTAAGGGCAAAATATTTCCGTACATCAAAATATAAGGAATGCCAGTACTCGTTGTTGCCCAGGAAAGACGGATTGATGCGATACACCAGGTTGCCATACCAGCCCGGGAACGGTTCTATATCACGATTGCGGGTATCGTACAACACATTCAAAGTAACGCCTGATGAAAAAGAATGTTTACCTGTACCATAATTGTAACCCGTAAATGTTTTCAGATCTCTTGCCGTATCATCGGTCCTGATATTAAAACGATAATCCAGCCGGTAACCGGGCCCGATATAAAAATGTGGTGTAATGCGTTTCAGCGCTGCCTGGTGAAAACGGATGTAGTTGTAACTCACCAGCACTTTATCATTATTATCCGGTGTATTGCCAATGCCCCATGTATGTTGCGGGTACACCAGCAGGCGAACATCACCCTGGATAAGCCAGGTGTTGCCCGGCAACCATACGTTGGTACGCAACGGTAAGCCAAAGCGACCTTTAAAATTCCAGTAAGGCGCAAAAGTACCGGTTGATTTATGTGTGGTTTGTTTGGACCCAAGATAAATGCCAACGGTAGTGCTGGTGACCAGCGCACGCCCTGTTCCACCGGGAGCATCACCAAAAGGTAATATGGAGAAATATATTTTTCGCTCACGTTCTTCTCTGACCTTTTTCGGATTGATATGAATTATTGTTTTGACAACATCCAGTAAATCACGTTGCCGGGAAGTGTCTTTCATCGGGTTATTTTCCGGCAGTATATTGGGCGCCTTTTGCGCCGGCAATATTTTAGGCAATAAGCACAGAAATATGAACAGTCGGTTTAGCATATCGGGGGAACACAATTAGATTCCTCAACACTACTATAATAACCGGGCCTTCCTGCAATTTTGCCCGTATAAGGAATAAAATTCCCCACTTTACCCTCAAAGGCATGCAGTATGTCTTTCCGGTGTTGCAATGCGGCTGTCAATGTCGTTGAGTGAAGAAATGCTGAACCCGGCTGGTGAGACACCAGCCGGGATTCCGTTCAACAGAGAGCATTTTCGTTTATGCAATCCGCACCAGTTCCGTAACTGGTGGGTTACCAGCCACCTGATGTATGGATACTGGTACATACTTTTTAACAGGAATGTATTATGCCCTCCTCTGTTATAGCAACATACCGGTATCACCATGAATCAGGATCGTTGTATATTACTTATGTATCCGGGGCGGTGTATGTATACAAAAATGTTCCGCTGAAAATATATCAGGCTATGAAAAAAGCTATTTCAAAAGGCACCTTTCTCAATACAAAGATCAAAGGACATTTTGCATATGAAAAGCTCAACTGATAATACATGATAAAAAGCGCCGGTATATTGCTCTATCGCCAGCATGCTGGCACTGAAGTATTCCTGGTACATCCCGGCGGACCTTTTTTTGCCAGGAAAGATGCAGGCAGTTGGACCATTCCCAAAGGTGAGTACACAGCCGATGAGGAAGCGCTTGCTGCCGCCTGTCGTGAATTTATGGAAGAAACAGGTCAGGCAATCAAAGGCCCTTTTATCGCGTTAACACCGGTGCAGCAAAAAGGTGGAAAACTGATAACAGCCTGGGCGGTGGAAGGTGACATCAATGCAGATCATATTGTCAGTAACAGTTTTGAACTGACATGGCCACCCAACTCCGGTAAAAAGAAAACTTTTCCTGAAATAGACAGGGCTGCCTGGTTTACACTTGCCGAAGCAAGGCAAAAGATCAATGAGCGTCAGGCAGCACTACTGGTTGAACTGGAAAAACTGTTACAACATTAATATCAGTCGTTCAACTCTGATCAAATATTTCCGCTTTACCACTAGCATAAAAAAAGACTCCGGAGTTATTAACCCGGAGTCTCTGTCGTTTCTTTTACTGCTTTATCATTTGTCTCACAGTACGGAATATGCTTATTCTGTTTTACGAGAATCTCTGTTTTACCAGAACATTTTCCTGAAAGAAACGCTATACCTGTAGAGTACAAAAAACTGTGCCATTTTTACCGCTCCTGAAAATTATTGTCCATCATCAACATGCGTGCAATTTCTTCCACATTTTGTATAGTCATTGCACATTTTTTGTACTTACTGGTTACTGATGAATATCAGCGCTGTATCTGTTACCATTTCCATTTCGTGCTGAATGCCGGGATGCAGGTTCACCATGCCGGGTGCCTGTATGCTCACCGTTTCAGTTTCCGACCTGAACCGGATACTTCCCGCTACTACCTGTATGGTGGCAATAGCATCCATATCATTGTGTTTAAGCATTGTTCCTTTATGAAAACAGGTCAGTACTACTGTGTAACCTGCTGTTTTGAAAAGTGTAATACCATTGCGGTCATTGTTCTTCCATGCCTCTTCATCCTTCAACTGGCTGATACGCCCGTTGATATCTGTAATTACATAAGGAGCATCGATCACCCTGTCTTCACCAGGTCTGTTATAAGTAGCCCTGTTGCTTTTCATATCTCTCTTTTAAACTACAGGTAAAAAAGATATGCCAGTTGCTACGCCGGTTTTTCCATTGCCAGTTTGTTGATCAGCGACTGTGAAAGGCCTGATAACAGTGATTCCGCATATTTCTCATCCTGCAATAATCCTGTTAACAGGGTTACTGCACCTGAAATTCCCAGTGCCTGTGCAAATTGTACAAGCGTTGCGTACAATGAGATTTTATAATGTTCAATTTTCTGACCTGAAAATACCAGTGCTGCATCCCTGGCAACCGAATGTGCGTCTGTTTCATCTACCAGCGTATTGGCTTCTTTTAACAATCCCTTTACTACCCTGCATTTTTCTGTATCCGGTTCTTCATTGATCAGCAGAAAGATCTTTTCCAGTTGCTCCAGGTGTGTAATGGATTCATTTCTTCTTTCCTGCATCGCTATCCTTACTGCTTTTGATGTGGCTTCATCCTGCAGGGTTTCACATACATCCGGCAACTCCTTTTCCACTCCGTATACCTGTTTTAAAGTGGCTGTAAAAAGCCCTTGTAACGGATTTCTTTTATCTGCCAAAGACGAAACAGGTTTTCTTGTCATACCAATATTTTTTACATGCTATGTATTACTTCATAAACAAATTTTAAAAATTATGCCATCGCACAACAATCAGATTAAATTACTGTTACACAGTGTGTGTTGGCAAATAATTTGATGCTTTTGTATTGCCACATTATACAACAATGTTTAAATTATAAAACCGGATTATGGAGATGATTGCAGTAGGGTTCCAGTATAAGGATAATTCGTACAAAGCGTTGATCCGTTTAAAAGAAAAAGGGCCAAAAAAAGAATATCATATTACTGTCATGGATGGAACATTGGAAAGATTACTGTACGGTAATCATATTGTAGTAGAAGAAAACGGGCAGTTAAGAAGGGATAGTATCATTCCCGGCAATGAAGCCTCAGGATTAAAAGCTGTTATTACAGATGCATTGTTAAACTTTCTCAACTGACCACCAATAAAGATCATCCTCACACCTGTATTGCCGGGTTGGCAATACAGGTGTGTAATTTTGACAATATTTCCTTCACATATACTAATTGGATATCCAGCGGATCTGCAGCAACAGGTTCAATTTTTTCGGCAACCAATATATTGCCGCCATTTGCTATTGCAAAAAAAGCAAAAACTGAATTCCCCGATTCGGGAGCCGGTGTGGCATAACCGGTAATGCCTATGCCCCATTGACTGCAGAAAAGCTTACATACGTTTATTGCCATTTCAGCAGCCACCTCCTGCGATACACAGTTGACCTTCATTGCATGCACGGGTTCCACGCAGAGATGCCTGTATTTCTGTGCCAAATTATAAGCAGTAATACCACCCTGATAAAAATGTCTTGCATCGTTTGCCGTTCCTATGGCAGCCTGCAACAATCCGCAGGTTACACTTTCCGCTACTGCAATGGTTTCATTACGGGTTAACAGGTAACTACCAATACTGCTGACCACCGGTTTATTAAAAAGTTCCATTCATTAATACTTTATCTTCTTTACAAACAATTATGTTGCCAGCAGGCGTTTGGTGGCATATACTTTGTGCAATTATTATTATTGACAATAACACAACGATCAATATTTTTTTATGCAAACAGATAAAAAACGCCTTCGGTCACTGCCTGAAGAACCGGCAGAACCGGTAGAAGAACATTCGAACCAACTGGGTATTCCCGGTGATATGATGCTTTTTCTTGAGCAACTGAAGCAAAAAGGATACGATGAAATATTTAAAGCCACCGATGAAGGTTTGCAGGCTCAGCAACATCAGCAAACCTACAAACCGGGTGAGGTAACAATAACAGAATTGCACCGGTTTGGCAGTTCAAAAGAGGCAGCCGGCAATATTACCCTATATGCTATTGCAACCCGTGATGGTATAAAAGGAACAGCTATCAGTGATGATGATGCTTCGGCCGATAATACGTTGCGCAATTTTATCCAGCAGGTTAAACACCACGATCCTGTAACTTTTTCATCAGGCGAATGAGAAACTGAATTTCCAGTTCCTGATCTCCGGCATATCATCCAGGTGCTCACGGATATACCGGTGATGTTCCTGTAGCTTCTGTTCAAATAGTTGTATCACCTGCTCTCCTTCCCGCAAAGTACAGCCACGCCGTATAGCTTCCATAGCAAGATGATAACGGCTGATCTGGTTCAGCACCACCATATCAAAAGGTGTGGTAGTAGTACCTTCTTCCATAAATCCTCTTACATGAAAACGTTCCGGTTCGGGCCTGCCATGCACCAGGTCGTGTATAATGCGTACATATCCATGAAAAGCAAAAATGACATGTTTATCTTCTGTAAACATTTCCCTGAACATGTTTTCATCCAGTCCATGTGAATGAGATTCAGGTGGGGTCAACGACATCAGGTTTACGATGTTGACCACACGTACACGAAATGCCGGCAGGTGTTCATTCAGCAACACAGCAGCAGCTACTGTTTCCAGTGTAGGCACATCACCGGCACAGGCCAGTATGATATCCGGTTCGTGGTGCTCAGCATTACCGGCCCAGTGCCAGATGGATGCACCACGTTTACAATGCTCCATCGCTTCGTCATAACCCAGCCATTGCAATTCCGGTTGTTTCCCTGCCACAATAAGATTTACCTGGTTGTAAGTGCCCAGACAATGCTGTGCCACACACAACAATGTATTGGCATCGGGCGGTAAATAAATCCTGATCACCTGGCTTTTTTTATTGGCCACAGTATCAATAAAACCCGGGCCCTGGTGACTATAGCCATTATGATCCTGTCGCCAGGTATGTGAAGTAAGCAGGTAATTGAGTGATGCCACCGGTTGACGCCACGATATTTCACGACAGCTCTTGATCCATTTTGCATACTGGTTGAACATGGAATCAATAATGGTAATGAAAGCTTCATAACAGGCAAACAATCCATGTCGCCCGGTCAGCAGGTATCCTTCCAGCCAGCCCTGGCACAGGTGTTCGCTCAGTACTTCCATTACACGCCCTTTAACAGATAAATGTTCGTCCGTGGGTTCAATATACCCTGTGGCAAAACGTTCGGTTGTTTCAAAAACTGCCTGTAACTTATTCGATGCTGTTTCATCAGGACAAAACAGCCTGAAATTATTACCGGCTTCATTTAATTTAAATATATCACGCAGGTATTTACCCAGTTCATTGGTAGATGAGAGGCTTTTAACGCCGGGATGTTGTACCGGTACTGCATATTCTTTTGCATCTGGCAGTTGTAATTGCTGTAATAAGTATCCGGCATTCGCATAAGGAGTTGCTCCCAGTCGCTTATTGCCCAATGGTACCAGCGCCGATAATTCGGCTAATAGTGTGCCGTTCTCATCAAACAGTGTTTCCGGTTTATAGCTACGTAACCATTCTTCCAGCAATAACAGTTGTCCGCCGTTTTCTCTCACCTCGGTTAAAGGCACCTGGTGCGCATGTGCTGTACCTTCAATAGGTACACCCTTCCATTGCACAGGGCCAGTCCATCCCTTGGGCGTTTCCAGCACAATCAATGGCCATCGCAGGTTACCAGAAGCATTACCACTGCGCACCAGTTCACGGTTCATCGTGATCTGTGCACAGGCTTTTTCCAATACTTCCGCAAACTGCACATGCATTGTTTCCGGTTCATGACCGGATACGATGTACACAGTATAGCCATATGCCTCCAGCAAGGCCGACAAACTGCTTTTGTCCATACGCGCCAGTACAGCGGGATTGGCTATCTTATATCCGTTCAGATGCAGAATGGGCAATACCGCACCATCTCTTTCAGGATTCAGAAAGCGAATGGATTTCCAGCTGCCTTCCAGCGGACCGGTTTCAGCTTCACCATCACCAACCACACATACCACTATCAGGTTGGGATTGTCGAAAGCTGCACCTGTTGCATGTGCCAGGCAATAGCCCAGTTCACCGCCTTCATGAATAGAGCCAGGCGTTTCTGCACTTACGTGACTGGGAATACCTCCCGGTGTTGAAAACCTGCGGAACAACAATTCCATTCCTTTTTCATCCTGTGTTACCTGCGGGTATACCTGGCTGTATGTTCCTTCAAGATATACATTGGCCACAATAGCGGGGGCTCCATGCCCGGTGCCACATACCAGCAGCATATCTGCACCGGTTTCCCTGATGAGCCTGTTGAGGTGCACATAAATAAAATTCAGCCCGGGAGAGGTACCCCAATGCCCCAGCAAACGCGGTTTGATATGTTCCGGCCTGAGTGGTTCTTTCAGCAATGGATTTGTTTTCAGATAAATCTGTGCTGCTGCCAGGTAATTGGCTGCCTGCCAATAGCGCTGCAACAGGGATATTTTGTGCGATGTCAGTTTCATATTGTGATCAGTTATTGCTTACTTCCAGGGCAATGGTATGTTGCCCGTTTGCTTTTTTAACAGGTGCCATGTTTCCCGGGCAATCATTGTTTCTTCATCTGTGGGTATTACCTGTACAGCTACTTTGCCGGTTGAAATACAACTGGCTCCCTGTTCATTCAATGACGCATCCAACTCGATACCCATGAATTGTAAGCCCTGGCAAATGCGATGACGTATCACCGGTGCATGTTCTCCTATACCTCCGGTAAATACAAGCAGATCCAATCCTCCCAATGCAGCAGCCAGCGAACCAATGGCTTTACGTGCACTGTAACAAAACATACACAGTGCCTGTTCTGCTTTGATATCGGTTGACTCCCGCTGCAGCAATGATGGTATATCTGCATCACCTCCGGCAATAGCCTGCAAACCTGATTTTTTATTGATAAGCTCATTCCAGGCTTTACCATCCATAGGTTGCTGATCAAGCAGGTAGCTTACAATACCGGGGTCCAGATCACCCGGACGTGTATGCATGATCAATCCGCCTGCAGGCGTAAACCCCATGGTTGTATCTATACTGACACCGTTCTTTACGGCTGTTATACTACAGCCGTTTCCAAGATGTGCAATAAGAATGTTACCAGGCAGTGTTTTTGTTGTGGTGTTCAGGTGGTGTATAATGTACTGGCAGGACAGTCCGTGAAAACCATACCGTTTTACACCTTCTCCCCACCATTTGCGCGGAATAGCCAGATGAGCCGCTTCAAAAGGCATATGCCGGTGAAAACCGGTATCAAAACAGGCAACCTGTGGTACGCCCGGAAATAAGTGTTGAAAAACATGAATCCCCTCAATAGATACCGGTACATGTAACGGAGCAATGGATATTGCTTTCCGTAATTGCTGTAATACATCTTCATCAATTACAGCAGGTTCATTCAGGTGTATGCCGCCATGCACTACCCTGTGGCCAATAGCTGTAACCAGATACTCCGGTTGCTGGTCTATCCACCGGGCCGTCAGTTCCGCCGCCTGGGCTGCTGTACGGATTTTATCTGCAGGGAAAAAAGGTACAGACGCATGCTGATGAGTATAACTACTTTCAAAAGTACAAACGGGCGAGCCTATATCCTTTATATGTCCGCTTAGCAATAACTCCGGATCATCATTTACAGCAAACAGCTTAAATTTTAAACTGGAAGATCCATAGTTCAATGCCAGTATCGCCTGTTGTGTATTCATAGTTACTGTTGTTGTAACCCATTCAGCAATCCTTTTGCAAGCTTTGTCCATTGTACGCCTGACAAACCGGCGCGTGCACCCCAGCTTACCAGTGTATTCCTGATCTTATCTTTTACGTGTTCAGTATCTGTATTGGCTTTTTCATTGCGCCCATGTATCTCTGCCGTTACTATATTGTTCATTCTTTTTATAATGAACGAACTGGTAGCTGCCTCATCAAAGAAATGGGCGGTTTCACCCGGCTGACCAGGAGGTGCTGCAGGTCGCACGCGCATAGCTATGTATTCTTCTGCTGCACCTGGTGAGGTTTTATTTTCCACCAGTTCTACCCGCGCCCAGTCATATCCGTTACCTGCCGAAGCAGATGGTCCCGGAATATCTATTTTAATATAATCACCAGGCTGAGGTTTTTCCTGTTTTGGTTTACCTTCTGCATCTGTCAACGCAAAAGTGGCAGAAATGCCTTCACTGAAAGCAGCCCAACTATTGATGGCCAGTAACCTGCCTGCAGCCACATGAAAATTATTACGTGCCTGTGTTGCATCTGTTGCCACCACCTGCTCTATAATATCCGACTGTTTACCAGTCTGCTGCGGGGGTATAATAGGTGTAGATGATTGTTCCATACAATTTACATTTCAGCACATGCATCAGCACATTCATTGCAGATACGTGCACATTCCCGGCAATGTTCATTTTGATGTTTGTTGCATTCTGCTGCACATTCCCGGCAGATATCTTCGCACAACCGGGTCAGTTCCTGCGCCTTTTCACTACCCAGGCTTATTAGTTGTGCTGTAGCATAACAGATGGCAGCACATTCCATATCCAGTTGAATACAGCCGGCCATCATTTTAATATCCTGTTCTTTCAGACAGGATGCGGCGCAATAATTACAAACGGCTGCACATGCCAGGCAGGCATCAAGACATTTTTTACTGATATGATAGTTCATTGTATGATTTTTTGGCTACATACAATGCATCAATAATCATACTAAGGCAGCTATTTATTATTTAAGCAGACCATGGTAACCACCATATCAGTATGTACCTGCAGATATGGAAATTCCCCATCCGCATTGACAGCAGATGGGGAAAATATTTCCTGTCTGCCAACAGCAGACATTGTTTGAACGCCGACATAAAACTCAATGGCTATTTTTCAAGCATTTTACTCTTATCCGGGTTTCCGCCCTTTTTACTTTTGCGAACATTTTCGCTATCAATAAATTCGGGCTGGTTTTTAAATTGTTTATCCTGTATCTTATCCATCGGGTAATCTTTTTTATTGACAGATTCCTGGTCACGGATAGTTACGTCGCTGTTCCTGTGTTGTTTATGATGAACAGCTTCATTGTGCAAATGATTCTTTTTCATAGCACTTCATTTTTAAGTGAAAAAGAAAATGTACCTCGTTCAATACATTGATTGCAGTCAGGTATGCAATTGTTTATTCTTCTTCGCCTTCTCCCTGTTCTGCTTCACTGCCTTCATCTTCTGCCTCCTGGTTGATACTGTTCTCTGCTATTTCGGTTAAACGGGCATCTGTGTCTTTCTCTTCTTCCAGCGTTTGACGCAGCATATCAGCTACATCTTCATGCCCCATAATGGAAGCCAGTTGTACCAGGCTGCCGTAAGTAGCTATTTCATAATGTTCTACTTTCTGCGCAGCCATTATGATACCCACATCCCTTGTCATACTGCCTTCATTGGTTTCTTCCACAATGTTATCTGCCTCTTTCAACAAGCCTTCCATGGCTTCACATTTCTGCGCCTGAGGTTTTTTGCCCAACATTTCAAACACCTGTTCCAGGCGGCTTACATGTTCTTCTGTCTGAGAAAGATGTTCGTCCACTGCCTGCGACAGTTCGTCGGTGGTGGCAGCTTTACTCATTTTTGGCAATGCTTTTACCAGGTTCTTTTCCGCCCAGTAAATATCTTTCAGGGCATCCATGAAAAATTCTTCCAACTGACCATTGCCTTTTGATGCGTGCGCACTGGCAGCTGCTTTTTTTGCCGTAGTGCGTGATGTTGATTTTGTTTGTGCCATTGTACAATCTTTTAAGTAGTTAAATAAAAAGTTAATGTAGAGTTTTAGTAACCCCGGACCAGGCGAGTCTTTACTGGCATTAGCAGCAATTCCTGTTCCATGCAGCAATGCATCTTATTGTAAACATTACTGAAGGTATGTTGCCCCTGCACTGAACGCAAATGCTGTACAGTTGTACATCTGCAAGGGAAATTATTTACTCAACTGTGTAGCATACTTACTGCAACAACATCATTTTATGAAAGCCAACTGGCATACATTTTTTGTTTTCATTTTTAAAAAGAAGCTATGACAGGTACTGTAACAGCAGGCATGGCAAAACACACGGAACATAAAACAACAAAAAGGCAAACTGTAAAGAAAGGAGTTGCAAGATCTGCTGCAGTGAAGAAAAAGGCATCGTCGGCAAAAGATATACGGGCATCCTACAACCGGTATAAAGATTTTGGCGGACAACAATATTCAGGTATGCAGGTGGGCCGCAGTCATAAGTGGTTCTATGATAAAGGCGAGTGGAGGGAAACCAAAATAACCCCGTACCTATGGCGCATATTTTATGCGGTAACTAAAAGAAGGGCCGGTAAAGCACCAAAAGGTTCAGGCGCCCAAACAGGTACTGCCTATAACTGGTTTATACTGGCACATCAGCGTGTAGAAAAACTGAATGACAATGATTACAGCACTTCTATGATGGGACTTAAATATAAGGTAGCTCATAAAAGAGCTGATAAAGGGAAATGGAGTGCAGGTACTACTACCCAGCGCAAACATCTGCTGTCATTTTTAAAAACACTGATTCATTCGCTGGAAGAAGAAACTATTCCTATTACGCTTCAGTACAATGGCGTGAAATACAAAGGTGAAGGTGTTCCCGTTCCCGGCACCTGTCATGATGGGGTTTGTACCCAACTGGATATTACCCTGAATGAAGAGAACCTGGGTATTATCCGTTCGGGTAAAAGCGGCTGGAAGATGGACCAGCAGAAAGACCAGAAGTTTGTAGATGCTATTGGCAACCAGATCATGTTATATTATGAATAGTACACTTATTAACGCATTATGGAATACCTGAAACTATTATTCGGAGAAGGTGAGCAGTTAACCACCTGGCAAATGAGCGCACGAATGGCAGTACTGTTTTTTGTTGCATTGGTTATGCTGCGCATTGCGGGAGTAAGGACCTTTGGGCGCAAATCGGCTTTTGACACAGTGATCAAGATCATGCTGGGTGCAGTAATGAGTCGTGCCGTAGTGGGTGCATCCCCCTTTGGACCAGTGGTGGCGGCTTCACTTACACTTGTTGTTATCTGCCGTATAGTGGCATGGTGTTGCGCCTGCAACCCGGTTATTGAAAAATGGGTAAAGGGTAATGAAACAGTACTGTTTGAAAAGGGAAAAGAAAATATCAGGCAAATGAAAGACGCACTTATCAGTCCTGAAGACCTGAAAGAAGGACTACGCCTGCAGATCAAAAGCGAATCACTTGAAACAGTTCAGAAAGTATTACTGGAACGCAATGGAGAGATCAGCGTTATTGAAAAACGTTCTTGAATGCTGTTTCAGCAGTAAGACAGTACCGGATCTTCTACAGCCCAGTTACGGATCAGACCGGCAAGATAGTTATCATGTTTACTGTTCCTTCTTACCAATACAATTCCTTTATAACCTGTACCCGGGTCTTCTACCGCCAGTACAAAAAGATCACTCACCATTTGTCTTATACCTGGAAAGAAATGAATATCGTGTATCTCTACTTCATCAATGGAAAACGCCAATTGGTGTTGCACACATATCAATTGGTTTGTATGCAACCTGAAGTCAAGCACATAGCCCCTGTTTTGCAGGCCGGCGATAAGATCTATAATACATGCACGCAATAAAGACATAACAGACAAAAATTAAAAGCAGACATTGAATTACTGTATCCTCTACAAAAATGCCCTTTTCACAACTGCGGGTTGGTATCTATCATAACAACCCGTGTATACGGCTGTTGATCGTAGCAATAAAAAAGCTGTCATCCGGTACCGGCAAGACAGCTTTCCATATTTTTGGGTAACAGGTACAGGTTAGCTGTAGCGATCATTCCGCCACGGGTACGCGGTATTTGAATATCCTCTCTCCTCCCAGAAACCCGGTTTGTTGCCTGCCATAAACGCTATTCTGCAGATCCATTTTGAACCTTTCCAGGCATACAACTGCGGCGTGATCATTCGCACAGGGCCTCCATGTTCTTTGGGAAGCGGCTGGCCTTCTACTGTGTGTACCAGCAATACATCGGGTTTTAATGCCTCTTCCAGCGATACGTTGGTTGAATATTCATCGTAACCATAACACATTATGTGCGTAGCCGTTTCTTTGGGTGCAGCCAGCGCTGCCAGGTCCAGCAGCCGTACACCACGCCAGTTGATATCCAGTTTTGACCAGGTAGTTACACAATGAAAATCTGACGTATCATCAGTTTGTGGTAATGCCATAAAATCGTGCCACTTTAGCTCAAGCGGCTGCTCCACTTCGCCATCAACCACCAGCCGCCACGCTTCCGTGGAAATATCCGGCTGTATACCCAGGTCCAGAACAGGCCATTTCCTGGTTATGATCTGCCCCACCGGCACCACAGGCATACCATGACGGTTGGGAACTCCCTTCCCCATCGGCCTGTTATCGGCTACTGAAGGGGTGTTCTGCATTTTCTCTTCAAACCGCGCCTTTAACTTCATACGCGCTTCCACCACCCGTTTCAGTTTATCGGACTCTTCCATATAATAAAGGTTTAAGATGGCTATGGCCGGCAAATATGCAATCGTAATAATTTTTATATCAATCGGGCACCACCAATCCCAGCTTAACCAGTTTTTCGCGGGTAGAAGCATAGTTTTCATGACAAAGCCCATTGATGCCCAGTCCTTCCGCTACAGATACAAACATAGGTCTGTCTTCTATATATAACACTTCGTGTGGTTGTACCAATGCAATATCCAGCGCTATGCGGAAAATGTCTGCATCAGGTTTCCGGAAATGTACAAAACAGGACGAGATAAAGAAGTCAACAAACCGGTTCAGCCTGAACTGTCGTATACGGTATTCATTCAACTCACGTCCTTCATTATTCACAATAGCGATCTTTAAGCCGTATGTTGCTTTCAGTTTGCAGATCATATCGATCATTTCAGGGTACGGTTCTGTCTGTGCAAACATAAACGCTCTGAAATCATCACGACTGAAAGCCCTGTCGTCATAAAATACGATCCTGTTAAGATATTCATCCAGCGTCAGCTTGCCTTCTTCATACGTATCAAAAGTGAGATGATGCCGTTCCTCCAGTTCTGCCAGGTCCAGTGAAAAAGTGCTGGCAGCCAGTTTACGGGCATTACGATCCCAGCCATTGGTAAGTAATACGCCCCCGATATCCAGGAACAGCGTAGTAATAGAAGATGTTGTATGCATGGGTAAAGTAGATTACAAACAGGCAGCGCCTGTAACTGTTACTATTAAAGTTCCGGTATTTTATCATACCGGCAACGGGGCATTCATAGTTTTTTGCAATACCCCAACGGGTTAACTATTGTATTGATAAACAATAGAACAGGGATTTTGTTCGGCCTTGCCGGATACCAGGCAACCATACATTTGTATCAACTTTAGCATACTATGCTTAACTTACAGAACGGGTGATATATTACTATTACAAGTTTACAACAGTAATACTATAGTTTGTGTATCCGGTATTTCATTAACCCCGGTTTAACCATTACCACCTTGAGAAAAATTACACTTTGTATTGTTGCACTCTGTGCCGTTCTTTCCTTACAGGCACAGGCAGACTCCACTACTTCGCCTTCTGTATATCATATCAAAAAAGCGATTGATCTGCCACTTACAGGTGTAGCTGCAGCATGGACATTGTATGGAATCGGACGTGTTTCGAACAAATCGCATTCTACCCCGGAAGCTGTAAATGCGCTGAATAAAAATGATATCAACTGGTTCGACCGTTGGGCTGTGCGTCCTGTTTCGCATAGTGCAGATAAACTGAGCTACATACCTTTTTATGCAGCCATGCCTTTACCGCTGGGGCTTTTTTGGGTGGATAAAAAGATGCGTAAAGATTTTTTTAAACTCACGTTGCTGTATGCAGAAGCAATGGCCTGTACCGGCGTATTGTACAGCAGTGCAACCATGTATGCTGATCGTTACCGGCCGTTTGTGTATACTACTGAAAGCCCTATGGATATGCGTGTGGCAGGCAGCGCCAGGAATTCTTTTTTTGCAGGACATGTGGCACTGGTAGGCACTTCCACATTTTTTATGGCTGCCACCTATGCGGCTTATCATCCAAACTCATCTTATAAATGGGTGTTCTACGGCGGTGCCGCTACACTGACAGCTGCCACCGCTTACCTGCGACATAAAGCCGGCATGCATTTCCCGTCTGATATTGTAATAGGCACTGCGGCAGGTACACTATCAGGCTTATTGGTTCCGCATTTTCACAAAACCAAACCTGGTAAAACCAATTATCTCAGCATTCTTCCATATAGTAACAGCCTTTCCCACGGAGTAATAGCACGCTGGAAATTATAACAGCCAGGTATTAGCATTAAGCATTAGAACTTCTTCACCACCTGCAACGCATTTAACACAGCTTCACCTTCAATAGCATTGAACACAATACGTATACCTTTTCCATTGGAAACTGTAACCGGTACTTTTTTAGCAACAGCCCTGGCTACGCCATATTCAGCAGCAATATCAAAATTTTCCAGTACAGTTGCCTCATTCACCAACACGTTAAATATCCTGCGGGCAGGCATTTCCTTTCTTGACACGGTACCACCTGAAAGGTTATAAGGCAATGCAGGCACCATGCCACCCTGCAGCTCTGCAAAATGCAATGTAAGCTCATACATACCATCCGGTACATCCAGCCGGTATTCACGGATACCCATGAACTGTGTCTGGTAAACAGGATCATTGTCAGTTCCTGCTATATCCCTGTCTGTACCGTAGGGCAAACGACTGCCGCCAGCAATATCAAAGGCTTGTCCGCCGACATGTCCCCAGCTACCGGTATGATAGGCCTGATCGGGTATCCATACCTGTTTTTCTGTTTCATCAATAAAATACCGGTTGGCACCCAGTAAAACATTCAGTTGTTTGAACGGAACCCGTTTGTCTGTAAAAACATACGGCAGCAGGCGAAAATCAATATTGATATGATCAGCTACACGGGTACCCTTTTGCATGCCCCATGCTTCTATATTATTTATTCCATTGGAAAATGGCGCTAACCATTCACAAAGCCCGTTCTTTACTTTCTGCGCGGGCAATATCTGTCCGTTGATGACCAATGTAACAGAATCAAGATTGGAAGCTACCTGCAAAGGCTGGTAACACAACAGTCCGCTGCTATCTGCTATGCCGCTGCGGATTTTCCAAGAAACAGAAGCTACTGCAATAAACGGCTGCTGTAATAACATGGCCTTATGCCACAGATATACATCTTTGGGTTTCCTGTTCCAGGTAAGCAACCCCTTGTTATTGATATGCGGCATGGTCTCTGTACGGGTCTCTGAATTAAAATCAGCCAGGTTCCAGATCAATGCGCCTGCCACAAAAGGACGTTGCAACATAGCATCCAGGTAATACTGGTGAAAGGCTGTTGCATATTCAAGACTTTTATCAAAACGAACAGGTTTGAAACTGCGGATGCGCGGATCTGCATCAGCCCCATATTCTGTTACCAGCAATGGTTTATCGGGCAGATCGCGGTGATGCCTGTCCAGGAAACCGGCAAAATCTTTTAACGTTCCTCCGTACCATCCGGAATAAAGATTCCAGCCTACGATCATAGGAATGGCAGTAAGCCCCGTACTTCTGTATTTGTCAAAATCGCCATGACACGCAAGCATCGTATAACGGTATGGGTCTTCTTTGCGCGTAATACTGTCCAGCCGGGCAGCCAGCGCGGCAATGTTGGTAAAATATATTTTCTGCTTTTCTTTGTCGCCATTATAATGTGGCCGCAGCAATACTTCGTTCATATAGCACCAGATGATCACAGAAGGATGATTGAAATTCTGCCTGATCATTTCTACCTGCATATTAACACAGTTGCGATAAAAGGTATCAGATTCTGTGATCTCATTCACTACGGGTATTTCAACCGATGCCAGTATACCTATTTCATCACATGCCTGTAATACAGCAGGATCCTGCGGGTAATGCGCTACGCGCAAAAAATTACCTCCCATTTCTTTCAGTAACTCCACATCCCTGCGGGCCAGGTTGTCCGGTACTGCATTGCCCATACCTGCATAATCCTGGTGACGGCTGGCCCCTACCAGTTTGCAGGGTTTACCATTCAGGAAAAATCCTTTCTCCGTATCAAAACTGTACCAACGGAACCCCAGCGGATGTACTGCTTCATCCAGTACTGTTCCTGACAGCTCGGTAATACGTGTTACCACTTTATACAGGTATGGATCTTCCGGCGACCATAAATGCGGAGCGTCAACAGGTTTCAGATCCTGTACACAGGTTTGTGTTACACCGGGTTTTAATGTAATAGCCGTGGCAAGTGTAGTAATATCTTTTCCTGCCTGATCATACACCGTGGTTACCAGCTTCAATTTCCTGGCAACATTGCTGTAGTTATTTAACAGGCTGCTGATACGAACAGCAGCTTTCTCTGCACTTACCTGCGGGGTAGTGATATATACTCCCGAAGAGGCATAATCTGTTCTTGAAAAATGTACTTTATCATACGCTTCCAGCCATACATCGCGGTAAATGCCACCAAAGAATGTAAAATCTGCTGTAAGCGGCGGTATATCTTTATTGAAACTGTTATCAGCTTTTACCACCAGTTCATTGATAGTATCAAAACGCAACAGGTGTTGTACCGGTATAGTAAACGCAGTGTACCCTCCTGTATGCCCACCGGCATATTTGCCATTGATATATACTTCTGCTACCTGGTTCACCCCTTCAAAATGCAGGTACACTTCTTTGCCACGCAATCCTTCACTTACCGGCAACAGCTTCCTGTACCAGCATGCATCACGGTGATATCCCGGCACATCGTCCATTACATCGGCAACATTCCAGGTATGCGGAAGATCAACAGATTGCCATGTTACCTGCTTACCGGTTGTATCTGCAGGTACATATGCATCTTTTGTAAACTGCCAGGCATCATCTATGCTAACAATACTACGACGGCTGCCCTGGGCTGTTAATTGTTCTTTGCCTACTATACAACACAAGGCAATGAGCAGGAAGTATTTCAAACACTAAAATTTTGAAGATGTTGTCAGATATTACAGGGTGAGCCGGTAAGATGAGAGGAAGATCACACTGTACGGTTAAAATATTTAATAGTATCACCAATGAATGCCATAGCCGGTTATACACCGGCCACGACATTCTGCAATATTATTATGTACAATACCCGGTCAGTCATTAAAATACGTAGGTAGCAGTAGCCCCTGCCGGCAGATTGGCGGCAATATTTTTATTTCTGTAACGGATATTGAAAGCAGTGGCTGTATTGTTATCATTCAGTACTATCAATACTGTTTTTCCCTGTGGGGTACGGAATGCTACGTTCTTTAAATTGTCAGTAATTTCTGTAGCAACACGTACTGAACCGGGACGAACAAATTTGGCGGCATGTGCAATGATGTAATAAGCAGGATTGCGTTTTACACTGTCCTGGTCTATAGTTACAGCACCAAGACAACGGTCGCAACCTCCCCTGTCGGTATGTGGTTTATATGCAGAGTTGGCTGCCAGGTTCCATTCAATAACATTCCTGCTCCAGTTGCGGGTAGCACCAATTACCAGGTTGCGGATATGCTCTGCTATGTCTTTTTTAAAGTTACCGGGAGCACCCACCCATTGTTCGGTAAAATACAGGTGCTTGTCAGGATATGCGTTGTGCACATCAGACAGGGCTTCAATTTTTCCTCCATATAAATGAAATGCAGAGCCATCAATATATTGCCTGGCCTTTTCATCGTTCAATATGGAAATGGGATAATCAGGCTTGTCAGCATTGTGATCATAGATAATGATCTTTGTGCGGATACCGGCACGTTTGAAAACAGGCCCCAGGTAATCTCTTACAAATACAGCCTGCTCTGCGGCCGGCATAAACATACTGGGATTATTACCGGGATGCAGCGGTTCGTTCTGTATGGTAATAGCATCAATACGGATGCCTTCCTTTTTCATAGCCTGTATATAACGCACAAAATAATTGGCATATACAGGATAATACTCAGGCTTCAGGCTTCCGCCACGGGTATCATTATTTGTTTTCATCCATGCCGGTGCAGACCATGGTGAACCCAGTATTTTTATAGCAGGATTAATTTTCAGGATCTCTTTCATTACAGGGATTACCGCACGGTAATCCGGCGACAGATCAAAATGCTTTAACGCTGTATCAGTTTCGCCATTAGGGAGATCATCGTACGAGAAAACATGTTCATCCAGGTCTGATGCACCAATGCTTAACCGCAGGTAGCTGGTTCCGATCTGTTCGCCTTTGGTACCAAATAATTCCTGCAGTAATGCCGCCCTGGCAGGAACGCTCATATTATGTATGTGCTGTGCGCTGCCACCGGTAAGTGCAAAACCAAATCCATCAATACCCTGGAACTTCTGCTGATCATCAATGGTAATAACAGGTTGTTCTGCTGCACCTTTGGCAGCTGTAAACTTAAGTGCAGCCTGTTGCCGGAACAATATCTGCTGTGCAGGGTCTGTAAGCCACACATCGGCAGTTTGCTGGGCATATATATTACCTGCTGTGGCAATAATGCCCAGGGAAAAAACAATTTTTCTGCAAGCTGAGATCATTACTGAATAATTAAAGTATTAATAGAATGAGGCAAACATTCTGTAGCAGCGGCCTTACCCCCCATCCATATATGATATGGTATTTTCTGATCGGTAGTGTTCATTACAACCACCACAATGCTGTTGTCGGTATTGATAAATGCCGTAGTCTGCAATTGTGTTCTGCTGGAAGAAGCACCAATACGTTTAGCCCCGGGGCGGATAAACTTAGAGAAATGCCCCATATAATAAAAGGCATTGGTATAAATCAGTTTGCCGGTACGGGTATCTGCATGTACGGGCGCAAAACAATAGTTCCCTACGTGATTGGGACCACCTTTTTCATCCAGCAGGATGTTCCAGTCTGTCCATGCTGCAGTACCACTGTTAAAATCGTTGATCATGGAAATACCATAGCGCTCACCCAGTGTCCAGTTGTCTACACTATCCAGGTGGAATTTTTCTTTACATCCTTCGGTGAAGATCAGGTTCTTATCAGGAAAACTTTGTGATACAGCTTTTACGTTGTCAAACTGCATAGCGCTGCCCGTCCATGTTTCGTACCAGTGAAAACCAATACCCCAGATATATTTTGCGGCTTCTTTATCGTTCAGGATAACACTGGCACGTTGATACATCTGATCGCGGTTATGATCCCATGCAATCAGTTTTTTACCAGCCATGCCTTCTTTCTGTAAAGTGGGGCCCAGGTATTTTTTGATGAAGTCACGTTCTTCTTCAGCAGTGAAGATGCAGGACTCCCAGCGCTGGTTGGCCATCGGCTCGTTCTGTACGGTCAGCCCCCATACAGGAATGCCTTTTGCTTCATACGCCCTGATGAATTTAATGTAATAGTTGGCCCAGTTCTGTCTGAAAACCGGTTTTAGCTTACCGCCGTGCAGCAGATCATTATTGTCTTTCATCCAGGCTGGCGGCGTCCACGGGCTTACAAAGGTGGTAAGATGTCCGCCGGCAGCGGCAATAGCTCTTTTGATCATTGGAATACGGAACTGCTCATCATGTGCAATACTGAATGTTTTTAATGCAGTATCGTTGTCCTGTACATATGTATAGCTTCCGCTGGAAAAATCGCAACTGTTAATATGGGTGCGGGCCAATGTATAGCCAATCCCTTTTTCTGTATCAAAATAAGCTGTCAGCAACTCCTGCTGCTGTGCTGCCGGTAATTTGGCAAAAGTTTCAGCAGATGCATCGGTAATAGCAGCTCCGATACCGATAAATGACTGAAAAGTATGCGAAGGGTCAATGAATACACAGGGTACTGTTTCCAGTGGCTGTGCAAAATCTTTAAAATCCGCTTTTCCGTTTTGTGTAATTCGCAGTTCCGATTTGCCTGCGGTGGTATATACAGTAACCGACGTAGGTTGTTTTACTGTATTGATCTTCTTTTTGGTACTTACCTGTGCAGCGCAACCGATTGGTATTACTAAAGCTGCTACGATCAAATTTTTCATGGTGCAATATTCTGATAGGTGTTTTTATGAGCCAGATTACAAAGTACATATCTTTCGCAGATACTTAACCGGCAACTACTGTTTTAACAATACCGGCCTGTACCATTTCAGTATCATTATTTTTTTATTCAGTTTAATATTCCGTTTCCTGTTCCACATTGGCATTTCTGACCAATTCCGGTTTTAACGGGAAAGATATTTTTGTGCAGACCGGCCTCAATAATGGAGCGTAAGATGTAATTATTGCTACCTGCATGGGTATTGTACACGATAAGATGGTTTTTGCCGGGCACATCATTCGGGTGCAGATAACCAGGATTGATGACAGCACTGCCAACCTTCTGCTGTGCCTGTAAAACGATGGCTTCCTGTGTGGAACCATAAAGTAATAAGAATCGCAATCGTTTTTTCATCATAGCAGCAATTTGGGGTTAGATAGCGTCAAAATTGCTGAATAAAGCCCTTCAGGTCAAATTTGATACTACGCCAAAACCTCTACATAAAAAAATTAAACATTGTATATCAATCACTTAAAATACCACCACCGGAATCAGACCTACGCATAGTGTTGTTTAAAGATGTTTCAGCCCTTAATTTCATGGAATCCCATCCGGGCAGGAAATGTTGTGACCGTATGAAAAGTTGCTTGTGTTGAAACAGTACATTTATCAAAAATGAATGGCTGATTATTATAATATTACCTGCTGTTAATAACCAGGGTACCATCCAAAACTGTTTATTAATGCAAAAATCTTCCGGCGTATTGATCTGTTGCCTGTTTATCCTGGCTACAGGTTTTGCCCAATCTTCCGCTCCCCGTTTTAAGGTGCTGGTATTGTACGAAAATGGCGGCCATCATATTGCATATTCCAGAGCGGCCCGTCCGTGGCTTGACAAGCTGGCGGCCGACAGCAATTTTTCTCTTCATTACATACATAACACCGATTCTGTTTCGGAAGAATATCTCCGTCCTTACCAACTGTTCATTCAGTTGGATTACCCGCCTTATACCTGGCCTGCCAGGGCAGTAAAAGCTTTTGAGGCATATATTGAAAAAGGAAAAGGAGGCTGGATCGGTTTTCATCATGCTACCCTGCTGGGTGAATTTGATGGCTACCCCATGTGGAACTGGTTCTCTGCTTTTATGGGCGATATCCGGTTCAGCAACTATATTCCTACGTTTGCGAACGGGACTGTTGTTACTGAAGATAGCCTGCACCCGTGCATGAAAGGTCTGCCTGCGCAGTTCGTTATTGAAAAAGAAGAATGGTACACCTATAATAAAAGTCCGCGACCCAATGTGAAAGTACTGGCAAGTGTGCAGGAAAGTTCATACCAGCCTCCATCATCTGTTACAATGGGCGATCATCCGGTAGTATGGATCAATACCCGCTACCCTGCACGTAATATTTATATTTTTATGGGCCATTCTCCCAACCTGTTTCAAAACACTTATTATACCACACTCTTCCGCAACGCCATTTTCTGGGCTGCGGGCTCCCGGTAAATCAACCTTGTCATAATGAAAATATCATCCCCGCGACTATTGTCCATTGATGTATTCAGGGCTATCACCATGCTATTGATGATCTTTGTAAACGATGCAGGTGGCGTACATCATATTCCCGAATGGATCGATCACGCACAGGCAAACGAAGACCGTCTTGGTTTTGCTGATACTATTTTTCCTGCATTTCTTTTTATTGTTGGTCTGTCATTGCCGCTGGCCATTGAAAACCGCCGTAATAAACAGCATTCGTTTGCACGTATTGCCTTGTATATCCTGTCCAGATCACTGGCACTGATCGTCATGGGCTTTTTTCATGTAAACGGAGAGCATTACAACAATGACGCACTCCTTCCACGTTCTGTATGGACCATTTTGCTGACCATCAGCTTTTTTATTATCTGGTTAGATTATCCAAAAACACTTTCAAAAAACAAAAAATATCCGCTCATCGGCAGTGGCATTTTGTTATTGCTGTTGCTTGCCTTCCTGTATAAGGGTGGTTCACCGGAATCACCACATGGATTGCAGACACACTGGTGGGGCATCCTGGGCATTATTGGCTGGGCTTATCTTGTTTGTGCATTGATCTTCCTGCTTGTACAGGGCGAATTACTGTTATTGACCATTGCCCTGGCCATTCTTGTCATTATCAACCTGGCTACACACGCAGGCTGGTGGCATGTGCATCTGCCCGTTATTGGCGATGCTTCTTCTGCTTCGCTGGTGATGATGGGTACGGTAGCTTCTGTTGCCTACAGAAAACTGGTGGCAAAAAATGCTTATACCAAAGTATGGCTGTTCTTTATCACGGCAGGTATGCTGCTGATAGCAGCAGGCTTTTTTGTTCGTCCGTATGCCGGTGGTATTTCCAAAATATATGCAACACCTGCATGGGTATTCATTTGCGCAGGCATCAGCCTGCTGGTATTCACCTTTATAGTATGGCTGGTAGATGTGAAAGGGAAATATCACTGGTTCAATATTATACGTCCTGCAGGAACCAGTACGCTAACCTGTTACCTGCTTCCCTATATTCTTTACTCCCTTTACGCATTGGCAAATGTTTACTACCCGCGGTTTATGAATGAAGGCATCGCGGGCATAGTCCGCTCTCTCCTGCTGGCATTTATAATTGTAATCATAACGGGATGGCTGGAGAAAAAACGGATCCGGCTAAAAGTATAACCCGGGTTCCTTTTTATTTTTCTTTCATGTTGTAACTCCTTTTTGTATGAAACAATTGCCTGGCATTTTTTTGATCCTTTGTGTTTCGCTGTCTGTTTACAGTACACCAGTTATTTATATCAACCAGGTTGGTTTCAATAGCAACCAATCCAAAATAGCAGTGATAGGTACAGCCGTTCCGTTTACCGGTACCGTATCTTTTAACATTCTGGCAGTTGGCAAACAACAACCTGTTTTTTCAGGCACTACAGGCGCAGCTATGCAGGTAGAAGAATGGATACCAGGTAAATACTTTTACCGTGCAGATTTTTCAGCATTACAGCAGGCCGGTAAATATTTTTTATCAATAACCATTGCCGGCCAATTATATACTTCGGATACTTTCAGTATTGCTTCGCAATTCTGGGCAACAGCAATCATTCCTTCCATTTTACATTATTATCGTAAACAACGCGCCAATACACCCCGCGAACTGGCTGCTGACGCGCACATGCTGTTGTATGGCAGTACAAAAACAGTCAACATACAGGGTGGCTGGTGTGATGCGTCCGGAGATGTAAGCAAATACTTTTCGCATCTGGCCTATACCAACCTGATGCTGCCGCAACAGATACCTATGGTTACATGGTCGCTCATCAATACCCGGGAAGCCATCCCTGCACTGCTGGCTGCAGCCAAAGTAAAGGACAGCATTGAATCTGAAGCCGTGTGGGGAGCAGACTATATCATGCGTTCGTTATCGCCGGAAGGATATTTCTATATGACGGTATTCAGTTATTTCAAACCCGATCCTTCTGCACGGCGTATTGTTGGGTTACTGGCCAATAGTGTTACCACCGCAAATTATCAATGTGCTTTCCGGGAAGGAGGTGGCATGGCCATTGCAGCACTGGCCAGAATTTCACGCTGGAAAATGAATGGAGATTTTACGGCACAGCAATATCTTGATGCGGCCAAACGTGCTTTTGCTCACCTGCTGGTCAACAATCTTAGGTATACCGACGATGGAAAAGAAAATATTCTGGATGATTACTGTGCACTGATGGCTGCTACAGAACTGTGGATGGCCACCGGTGAAGATCTCTATCGCGATGAAGCCCGTAAACGCGCCGCTAATCTTCGCAAACGCATAACACCCGATGGTTATTTTATAGCAAACGATGCCAACCGTCCATTCTGGCATGCCGCCGATGCGGGTCTTCCGGTAATTGCCCTGGTACGATATGCAAGACAGGAAAAAGATGCCGCATTGCACGCAGCTACTCTGGAAACCATCCGGCAGGCAGTGGATTATATTGTACGTATTACCAACAAGGTCAGCAATCCATTTGGCTATGCCCGTCAAACATTTTTATATAAAGAAAATATCCTTGAAGGCTTCTTTATTCCACACCAGAATGAATCCGGCTGGTGGTGGCAGGGAGAAAATGCCCGGCTGGCGTCACTGGCTGCTGCTGCATTAGCAGGTAGTAATCTATTACTCAACAACAATGCAGCAACTACTGCTGAAAGAGATTCTTTACAGGCCTTTGCTTCTATGCAATTGTCCTGGATACTGGGTTGCAATCCCTATTCCATGTGTTTTTTATATGGCTGGGGCAAACACAATGTGCCCTATATGGCATCACAGTTTGGCCATGGTTCGGAAAAAGGCGGCATTTCAAACGGCATTACCGGTAAAGACGGTAATGAAGACGGCAGCGGTATTGATTTTAAAACCTTTGCCAATGGCGACGAATGGCGCTGGACAGAACAGTGGATTCCACATGCTGCCTGGTTCTTACAGGCTATTACCGCTTTATCAGATCAGTAATATTACCAACACTATAACAACAACATTGCTTTCATTTACTTAAATTATTATCATGAAATCTATCCTGTATATAACATTGCTCACTGTACTATCCGCTTATAATTGCGCTGCCAAACCCAAACCTGTAATTATCGGTTACGTTGGTGGCTACAGGGGCCTGGTGAATACAGATCTGATCGATGCTACCAAACTTACACATATCAATTACGCCTTTATTGATGTTAAAGATCACCGGGCATGGCTGCACAATGAAAGAACAGATACTACTAACTTCAGAACGCTGAACCTGTTAAAACAAAAGAATCCTGATCTGAAAATACTGATCTCTATCGGCGGCTGGTCGTGGAGTGAGAATTTTTCAGATGCCGTACTTACTGATACTGCCCGCAAAGCATTTGCTGAAAGCGCTGTAAATATCATTGCCCAATACAATCTTGACGGCGTTGATATTGACTGGGAGTATCCCGGTATGCAGGGTGAAGCCGGCAATATTTTCCGTCCGGAAGACAAACAGAATTATACGCTCATGTTCCAGGAGCTGAGACTGGAGCTGGACACCTTACAAAAGCAAACCGGTAAAACTTATTTGCTGACTACCGCTGTAGGAGGTTTTGAACAATTTCTGCAACACTCTGAAATGGGTAAAGCACAACAGTACCTGGATTATATTAACCTGATGACATACGATTATAGTTGGGGAGTGGCCGGTCATCATACCAACCTGTATCATTCTGATAGTTACGAAAAGGAAAACTCTGCCAACAAAGCTGTTACTGCATTTATGGCTGCCGGTGTGCCTGCATCTAAACTGGTGATGGGCGTTGCCTTTTACGGACGTGGTTCTGTGGTGGACAGTACAGCCAAACATCCCCTGCACCAGAAAATTGCAGCACCCGGTAGCGGCGGTGGTTATTCTTATATCAAAGACAGCCTGGTCAACAAACAGGGTTACCGAGCTTACTGGGACAAAAAAGCCAAAGCCCCTTACTTATTCAATGAAACTGAACACAAATTCATTTCTTACGATGATGAACGTTCTGTAAAATATAAATGCCGTTATGTCAAGAAGAAAAAGATGGCCGGTGTAATGTTCTGGGAATATTCTTCTGATCCGAAAGGGTATTTGTTGACGGAGATGAATAGGGTGTTGAGATAACCGGTTGCTGGTTATAGGTTTTAAGTTTCCGCCGACGTTAATTGAAAGGTTCACAAGGAATCAGGGGTAGAATGCACAGGTCAGAATGATCAATTTTCAGTATAAAGAATTGATGCTACTATATTCATAAATCCCGTCCGGATGTACAGTTCGGACGGGATTTGTTTTATTTGCGCAGGTTTGAGATTTCACGTTTCATCTTTCACATAATCGCAAAAGGCTACAAGCAAAAATAACAGCAAGTCTTTATGGCTGCCGGTTACCGCTGTTTCACACGCCCTAATTCTTTGTCAGGTTCGCCAGGAAATCCACCAGGTTCACTTCATTTTCTAATCCCAGTTTTTTGCGTAGACGATAGCGGCTGGTTTCCACACCACGTATAGAGATGTTCATCAACTGTGCAATCTCTTTGGTAGAAAGACTTAACCGCAGATAAGCAGACAGCTTTAACTCTGTACCGGAAAGATCGGGATACAATTCTTTCAGTTTTTTAAGATAGTTGGTATGCACATTATCGAAGTGTTTGGCAAACTGTTCCCATTCTTCGTTATGATCCAGCTCCTTGTCTATTACACGGATGATCTTCTGAAATTCTTTGGAATTATTTTTCTCGCTTTCAGCATTGGCTTTATAGTTCAGCAGATCTTCACGCAGGCGGTTGAAGATCTCCATTTTGCGCACCATGTTCATGGCCGATGTGGCAAGTTCTGAGTTCTTATGTTCCAGTTCAGCCTGCAATTTTTCGTTGGTGAGCTGAACGATCTGTTTTTCATTTTTACTGATCTCGATCTCATGCTCCATCTGCAGCTGTTTTTGTTCCTCGTTGTATTTACGCTGCTGTTCCTTGAGTCTTATCTGTTCACGACGCTGGTATTTTTTCTGCTGTTTTTTATAAAAAGCATACAGTAATCCAAAAAATGCGAGGGAATACAGGAGATATGCCCATATAGTTCGGTACCACGGCGGTAACACTACAAATGCATACGTGGCCACCGGCGATTCATTATCTAGATTGTTCCTGCATTTAACCCTGAGTGTATAATTGCCTTCCGGCAGATTGGTATAATCTCTTTCCGTTTTCCTGGACCATTCAGACCAGTTTTTGTCAAAACCATCCAGCCAGTAACTGTATTCGGTATTCTGTTCCTGGCCATATAAAATAGAAGCACATTCAAAATGCAGGGAGTTATTCTTGTATTCAATGGCAGGAACGGGCAGTAATGCCTGTTCGCGATAACCACCAAAAATAAGTCCGTCTCTACGGGTGGCAGAAGCCACATTGCGGATCAATACATTTAAAGGATACTTACTTTTTTTATACTCCGCATAGTTTACATGAAAAAAGCCTTTTTCGCCGGCTATAAACACATTGTTGCTGTCAATAATATTGATGTGCTCAAAACCACCTGCCATGATCTTGTTATCAAGCTCTGAAATGTATACGATGCCGGATCTTGTTCTGCTTTTATCAACAATGCCTACTTTGCGGTCCTGGATGAACCAGATATTTCCGGACGGGTCTGCTTTCATATAACTTACAGGAATGCTGCCGAAGATCCGGGAAAAGTAGGCTGAAGGTATAAAATCGCCACTGGCATGGTCGTATTCAAAAATGCCTTTATCGGAAGTAAGTACAATCCTGTCTCCCACCTTGAAAAGATGGTTGTGATTGGGCGATAATATGCCATGTTTATCTTCAAATACACTGGCAACGGGAGACCCCTGTTTATCAAAAGTGACCTTGTAAATGCCCTTATAAGGATGAACAGCCCAGATAACATCTTTATCGATCACAATATACCGGGCCGACTCAAAATGCGCATGTATTACAGGATTGGAAAAAACGCCGTTGTTGTAATTGTAAAAATTCACACCATTATATGTACCAGCCAGCACTACAGGTGAAGGACTGACAGGATACAACGGCATAAAGACCCAGAAGCCGGTTTTCAGGTCAATAGCCTTGGCGTTATTGTTCTCAATAACAAATGCTCCTTTATTATGCCCCATCAGCAGTTTGCCATTCACTTCTGAAAGGTTCCACACCTGGCCCTTGGTATTTTCTACAAAACCAAACGTGCCATTGGTATAGCTCAGGTCCTTATTGTTACCCGTCAATGCCACGCTATACACACCGGTGGCTACGCCCAGGTACAATTTATTGTTGTGTACAATGGAAGTATAACCGGAGTTTTTATCATCCTGCTCCGGGAAGATGTTCTTGATGGAGTTACTATAGGTTATCAGGTCAATGCCATTGTCCAGTCCCAGCCACAGGTTTTTGTCTTTGTCCATACCAAGGCTCAGGATATTGTTGTTCTGTATACCTTCTTTTTTAGACAAACGCTGAATAAACCTGCCCGCCTTATTGATCACAAAACAACCGCCCAGGTTTGTACCGATGGCAATCCTGTCGGGCGACAACATACAGGCAGAAGAAATATTATTGGCAGCAATGGTTTTAATATCAGGCGTTTCAAAAGGTGTCACTACATCTTGATGCAGTATATATAAGCCGTGCAGCATAGATGCCAGCAGAACGCTATCCTGCCCGATATCCAGCGCAGCCCTGATCTGTATATCAGCCGGCAAAGCACCCTGCTTAACGCGCGGCACCCATTGCCCGTTCCTGAATACCAGCAATCCCTGCGAATATTCGTAGGCCAGCAGTTCGGTACTGGTGCGTCCCAGGAACCACCAGTTAATACTATTGTGGGGAATAACGGTATTACCGGACAGTTCCAGTATTTTTTTGTTGGAGCGAAAGAAAATATGCTGCCGGAAAATGCATACGTTCCAGATATCAGCAAAATCATGTTCCCGGGCAGGTAACAGGTTTTTGAGAGAGGTATAAGCCAGCTCGCTGTTTTTGTCGGGAGCAAAATAGCCGAACTCTCCTTGCCCGCCTACATAAATACGCCCTTCCTCGCCCATGGCCAGCGAACGTACAATGGTTTTGTTGGGAAGCGGGTAATTACGCCAGGTAGCACCATCAAACACCAACAGTCCATTATTATTGGCAAAGTACATGATGCCGTTCTTATCCTGCGCCATGTTCCAGTTCTGGCTACCTGCATTGTATTGCTGTTTCTGGTAGTTGACTATATTGGGAATGCCGATGGTATTCTGGGTAAAGGCGGTTGTATATATACCAATGGCAATCGTTGCAAAAAATGCTTTCAGCATTCGTATCTGAGTATTTCGCAATAAAAATAATCACTTCGCACAGGGTAACAAAAATTCTTCGTGATAAACCGTTGGGGAGCTACAACAGGCAGCTACCGGCAGTTGCGTTTACCACCAAAATTCAGTATCTTTAGTATAACAGCATTCCCTTACCTGTTACTCTCCTTCTGAGATCAAAAATATCACCGCAGGCCTTACCTAAGGCCTGTATAAACCTTATTCTATGCTGGAGTCTGTTCATGTACAGGCGCAGCGGCATTCCGATATACAGGAAAATGCTGCCATCCCTGCTTTATTACAGGATACCGTTATTCCTTACGATCATTACAGGACCTTTCAATGCGCTGCCTTTACCAGTTTATTACAGGAAAGAAAGGGTACAGACGGTTCATTGCTGTATTTCACTACCCTGGCCCATGAAGACGTAACTGTTGGTTACAATATTGCGCCACCCTGTATCAGCCTGCTATTATCTGCAGGTAACGCCGGCAAAATCACCTGCGGAACACACACTTTATTGCTGCATCCCCATGCGCTTAACCTGTTTTTCCAGGCTGCTCAGGGATGGCAGCTTCACCTGCAGGCCGGTATGCTTTCTGAAATTATTTTTATTACCTATCCGGTTACCTATCTGCAACAGCTTACAGCTTATTACCCTGTGTTATCGCCATTCACCGAAGCAACGGGCCGGGGAGAATATAGAGTCCTTTGCTCCGAAAACCGGGTAGCCCCTCCCAATCTTGTCAACAATGTTTTTTCGCTGATCCATAAACAATACGATACTACCTGCAACCTGTACCCTGTTTTTTATGAAGCAAGAAGCAGGGATACACTGATCGAAGCACTGGATTGTTTTTCGGTATCGTTGCCTTCCATACAACAGGTATTAAAAAAACAACAGGATTTCAATACCATCCACCAGATCAGGAAAGCAATTTCCGAACAACCGGAAAGAAGACCCGGCCTGCAGGAACTGGCCCGGCTTGCCGGCTGGAATAAAGACAAATTGTCCAAGGGTTTCAGACAAGTATATAATATGAGTGTTATGGAATACTTTCACCAGGTACAAATGGAGCATGCTAAAAAGCTGGTGGAGTCTACCGACATGAGTATTAAAGAGATCAGTCATACGCTGGGTTTACTGAATCAGAATTTTTCGCGCGATTTTAAAACCTACTACGGGAAACCACCTATTTACTTCAGGAATATGAAAAACAACAATCATTCAAACTGATAATTTTTTCTTCCGGTTCGGGTATTGTGTGTGTAACAATACATTGTAATTTTAATACCATATCATCCCTTCTATCACTTCTTCAGAAGAACCTGTAAACTTCTGCCTGTTACATGCCCCAGATGGCATATGTAATGCATTACGCAAGGTGTAATGAATTTATTATCAGACCTAAATGCTGAAAATAATATGAACACTCATGCAAATGCTACGTCTGGCAGTCATGCACAATCAGGTAGTTCGTCACAAGGCAGGATATCAACCGTTCAATATGACCGGCCCGCCTTCAGAAAATTTGTTTTTGGAGATAAGCAAAACAGGCAGTTGTTCTGGATAGCGCTTATTGCAATGCTGGTAGAGTTTGTCATTTTTAAAATTTTCTATCCCTACCCTGATTTTTTTTCCGATTCGTACAGTTACCTGTTTGCAGCAGAAAACAACCTTGCTGTCAATATCTGGCCCATAGGATATTCCAAATTCCTGATGGCTTTTCATGCCGTTTCATTTTATGATACTGCATTGATCGCATTTCAGTATTTCCTGTATAGCATCACAGCACTGTACTTCTATTTTACCATCCTGTATTTTTTCAACGTTACAGACAATTCCAAACTGGCGTTGTATGTGTTTCTTTTCTTCAACCCGCTTTTTTTATACGTATGTAATTATGTGAACAGTGATCCCCTCTTTCTGGCACTGAGCCTGATATGGATTACACAACTGATCTGGATCATTTACAGCCCGATGATGTACCAGGTATTTACACATGCCATTATACTGTTCCTGTGTTTTACGGTACGCAACAATGCCTATTACTATCCTGTTATTACCATCATCACACTGTTATTATCACAACACCGCAGATATATCAAATTTATAGGGATGGCGTTGCCGGTGCTGTTGATCTTCATCTTTGTGCAACGAACCAGGGAAGCAGCCTATGAACTTACGGGAACAAAAACATTCTCATTATTCACCGGCTGGCAACTAGCCAACAATGCCCTGTATATTTATGATCACATCCAGGTAAATCCAGCCGAATTACCTTCTGCCTCGGCACGTGAACTGGATACACTTGCAAAAAACTTTTATAAAAAGGTACCACCTGATTTCAATGAACAACTGTCCGGTTATGTAGGTAATTTCTTTATACGGCAACCAGAAGCACCGTTAAAGACCTACCTGATGAAACATTACCGTGATACGTCTAAACTGGGCAGTGTGATCAACTGGGGTAAAGGTTCTGCAGACTTTGATGAATACGGCTCATGGATCCTTAAAAAGAATCCTGTTGCCTATGCCCGCTATTTTATGCTGATGAACAGCAGGAATTATTTTCTGCCGCCACTGGAGAAACTGGAGGTCTATAACCTGGGACGTAATGTAGTGGCGCCTGTTGCTGCCAAATGGTTCCATTATCCCGATAACAATATCAAATCATCGTCACTGAGTGCGCAGGGCTATATACTGATGGCCTATCCTTTCTTCTGCCTTGTTATACATGTAGCAATGTTTGGCCTGTTACTATGGTTTGTGATCACCAGAAAATACAGGCAAATGAGTAAAGAGTTCAACAGAACCCTGCTGATCCTTACATTATTCCAGGCAGCCAACTTTGCTTTTTCTATAACAGCCACCATCATTGTAATGCGCTACCAGGTATTTCCGATGGTAGTATGTGTTGGGCTCATTGCATTTATGACCAGGTTGCTGGCACCACAGACAGTAACAGAAAACAGCGATACGTCAATACAACAACTTACAGCAGACAGCAACAATATTGCTGCGGGAAATGCAGCACTTCATCCTTAAAAAACAGGGTATATGAAAAACTCATCCAACATTGCAAAAGGAGGATTTCACAGGGTTAATCCGCAGTACCACTCTGTTAATGAAGATCAGGGTAGTTATATCCCAGTTTTCAAAAGAGCAGGCATTGAATTCAAGGAAAAAGAAACATACCTGGTCAGCGGTGATTTTAAATTTACCGGCTGGCTGCTCTATATTTCCGTTATTCCGCGGCAGGCCGAACAATTGCTGGCGGATGTATTGCCTTTCCTTAAAGAACACCAGGTGGCTTTCCAGACCATTAAAAGTCATGCCGAACACAGGGCACAGAACGAAGGGGAATACAAACTGGAAAATGTAGGCAAGAACATCATTATCTCCACCAACTCTGATGAAGACGCGGTAATGCTGGCTAAAGGCCTTGCACCTCTTACCGAAAAATACACAGGCGTAGAAGTTATTGATGCATTGCGTTTATCACAAAACGTATATGCTGAATTTTCTGCGTCCTTAAAGGGTAATGGACAAATAGAATATTACAAACTGTTCATACCCGAAAAGAATAAAATACCTTTTACGCCCGACATCCGCTACAACAAATCACAGAATGGCAGGTTTGTAGGTAAGCTTTACCTGTTGATGAATGAAATATCAAACACCTACAAAGGCAGTATTCACAAGGCCATCAATCTTAAAAAACTCAGTTGTACCTGGTGCCTGGTAAAACATGGAAGGGCCAATGCTGCCTGTGATACATTCGGCAGGACTATCCGCGAAAGGTTATTGTGGCAAAAAAAGGTGATTGAAGAATTGCAGGGTATCGTTCGCACACCCAGGTACATTGATTATTTTGAAAAACACGGCGATAGTTTCCTGATCATTGACTGGGCTGAAGGTACCAAGCTGATGGATATGATGGTTCCTTACTACAAGGAAAAAGACTGGAAAGAACTGGACAAGGGTACTCAGAAACTACTGATGCGGTATTTCCTGGCATTGCTGGATACTATCAACACTATTCATGAACATGGATATGTACACCGTGATATTACACCCATGAACTTCATCATAGATCCCAAAACAGACAAAGTAACCGTTATTGACTTTGAGCTGGCATTTTCATTAAAAGAGAATACGCCTATTCCACCGTTTGGCATGGGTACCATTGGTTATGTATCGCCCGAACAGATGCGTTCTGTAAAGCCTACGGTGTATGAGGATGTATATGCGCTGGGGGCTGTGCTGATCTATATGCTTACAGGAAAGCATACTGAGTTCAGAAATAAAAATGACCTGGATCTTATAAAAGTAAAACTGAAAGCATTGGCCGGTGACAGTAAGATTGTAAACCTGGCCTTACGTTGTATCCGTGTTGCTCCCACCAGCAGACCTGCTATGGCCGATCTGCGACGTGGTATCACGGATTTTTTACAGGAGTAATCCCTGCTTATGCAAAAGGCAACCTGAGAGACGGTTGCCTTTTTTGTTTTAAGTCTTATGAGCATTATAAGCTTTAGGTGCCAGGTAGGTTACTAAGAATTTACAGCCAGTAAATTATTGAAGCAAACGAATGAACTGCAACGACCAACCTATAACTTATAACATACAACTCAATATCTCCATCTGACAAATGCTTCCATGGCAGCATATTCTGCCAGGCCAAGACTATTGTACAGATCTGCTGTTGTTTTGTTACGCACTTCTGCCCGTTGCCAGAATTCCCTGTCATCACTTCCCTGGAACACAACACCATCTTTCTGTGACTGATGTTTAAAAATACCCATACGTTTTTTTAACACCTGGTCCGGACTCATGGGAACAGCCATTTCAATCTGGTGTATATCCCATTCTGCCCATGCCCCTTTATACAGCCACAACCAGCAATCCTTCATATAAGGCTCCGGTTTCAGTCTTTTCATAGCCTCAAAGATGGCATCCAGACACACTTTATGCGTACCGTGCGGATCAGCAAGATCACCGGCTGCATATACCTGGTGCGGTTGTACGGCAGCAATCACATCCATTACAATACGGTAATCATCTTCACCCAATGGCTTTTTCTCGATCAGACCTGTTTCATAAAAAGGCAGGTTCAGATAATGTACACGATCTTCAGGTACACCCACAAAACGACAGGTGTTCATGGCCTCACCTCTTCTGATAATGCCTTTTACTGCACGTACTTCCGAAGTATCTTTTTCACCTTTTGCTTTCTGTTGCAAAAACTGTTTTGCCTTGGTATAAATATCTTCAGCTTCAGTGCCTGCAATATTGAATGAACGGTTAAAATTGGTGACAAACTCGATAAATCGCAATGCCTCATCATCCGCTACGGCTATGTTACCAGAAGTCTGATAGGCAACGTGAACTTCATGTCCCTGGTCTACCAAACGCTGAAATGTTCCACCCATAGAAATGATATCATCATCCGGGTGCGGGCTGAATATCAGTACTCTTTTGCTGGCGGGCAATGCTCTTTCTGGTCTGTTGCTGTCATCAGCACCGGGTTTACCGCCCGGCCATCCGGTAATGGTATGTTGCAGCCAGTTGAACACTTCTATATTGATATCATAAGCCTGTCCGTACAGTGCCAGCAGATCACTAAGGCCATTTTCATTATAATCGTTATTGGTCAGTTTCAGGATCGGCTTTTGTAATGTCAACGCCAGGTGCGCTACCGCTTTTTTCACCATTGGCCTGTCCCAGGTTACAGAATCAGTAAGCCAGGGAGTTTTGTTTCTCGCCAGGCCCGCTGCACAGGCTTCATCTACAATAAAACGTGTATTGCTGTGTGTCTGCAGGTAAGATGCAGGCACAAATTCTGTTACCGGTCCTTCCACTGCCTGTTGTATAATAGCGGCCTTGTTCTCTCCCCAGGCCATTAGTACAATCTTTCTTGCTTTCAGGATGGTGCCTACTCCCATAGTAATGGCTTTACGTGGCACATGCGCGGTACCACCAAATTCAAGAGAGGCATCCAGTCGTGTAGTAACATCCAGTGTGATCAGGCGTGTTGCTGAACTGCTGTGCGAGCCAGGTTCATTAAAAGCAATATGACCATTACGACCAATACCCAGCAACTGAAAGTCAATACCACCTGTTTCTTCTATTTTCTTTTCGTACTGTACACAATAGGCATTTACCAGTTCCTGGGGCACAGTACCATCGGGTACATGGCAGTTCTCCGGTTTGATATCAACATGATCAAACAGGTTTTCTTTCATAAACCTGCGATAGCTCTGTAAAGCATCAGCGTGCATAGGATAGTATTCGTCCAGGTTAAACGTTACCACGTTGTGAAAGCTCAATCCTTCTTCACGATGAATACGCACCAGTTCTTTATACACACGTTTGGGGGAAGAACCTGTTGCCAGTCCCAGTACTACCAGTTCACCTTTCTGTTGTTTTTCACGGATCAGTTCAGCCATTTCACGTGCTACCTGTATAGAAGCCTGCGCAGGTGATGCATGCTGCTCTACCGGTATCTTTTCAAAACTGATCGCTTTGCTCTGTAAAGTAATTGCCTGTAACATGTATTGAGATATGTTGTTTGTGTGTTAAAAACCAGCTATGAGCTGCGAGCCACGAGCAGTTAGCAACTTGCAGTTCCTTATTAAACCATAAGGATGTAAAGTATTTGGATATATACCGTGTATCAGAAAAAACGGACTCCGTATTTCGTACTTTCTTTCAGACTTCAGACCTTAGTCTTCATTCTTCCCGCTTCCCGACCGACCTAAGCTAACTGCCCAAAATACTCTTTATACCTGTTGTACAAATGTCCTGCCTGAAGGTAAGCAGACTGCGGACTCATAAAATGCGAAAATTCAAAAGTAATAGCTTTATCATAACCTGCCCTGCGTGCTGCTTCCAGCTTCAGCCGTAATTTTTCAAATTTAATAGGCAGGAACTTAATGGGCATATCACGATCAAAACTTTCAGCATTGGTCCAGCACTGCAATCCAAACTGGTCGGCCATTTTTTTATTGATAGCGAAAAAATCATCCAATTCACTGTAATCTATATGACCATCCTGGAAAGCCACTGCATCTACAGCGCCTTGTATGCCGGAGAATATTTCGCTCCATTCCTGCTCATGTTCTTTTAATGATACAGACTCTTCTTTGGTAAGTGTGGAAGAAGCGGCCATAACAGCTTTTTTTCCGTCAATCCATGGCGAAATAAAAGTAGGTAACCCATTACTGACACCCTTGCATTGCATACCCAATGTGCGGAAAGCATGTACTGCATCTTTTGTTTTACGACTGATCTCCATACTCAGGTACCAGCCTCTAAAACTTTTATGATGCCCATATTGTTTCCATACTTCATCAATTACGTAGCGGTTGGCATCAATTTCATGCTGCATATCGCCGGTATCCCAGTACTTACCACTATCGTACAATCCGAAATAAAACTGCAGACCGATCTCATCTGCCAGTTGCAGGAACAGTTCTACCAGGTCTACAGGAGGCCGATAACACTGGTGTTCCCTGATAAGATAGGCTGAAGGATAGGTGATAAATTTCCTGTAACCGCTGCGAATCAATATCACGGTATCAATGCCAATGGCTTTCATGTACTCAAAATCCCTGCGCCATTCAGCTTCACCCCAATTCTGATGCGGTATATCATGACTGATCTCATCTATAAAAGTGCCGGTTATCTTCATATTCTTTACAACAGTTTTTTGTCTTGTAACAATTTGATCCAGGTGGTATATCCTTCACCGGTAAGATGAAGTCCATCGTTGGTATACCTGGTATCCAGCTTGCCCTCGCTGTTCAGCATAGCATGATACAGGTCTACATATGTACAATGTGTTTCCACAGCCAGTTTTTGTAGCTGTTTGTTGATATACTGTATGTGTTCCTCTTTATCCTGGTGTCTTTTAAATTCGGTAAATGCATTATTGGTGGGCAATATGCTCTGGATACAGATCTTTGTGGCAGGTGATTCTTTCTGCAACCGGTGTATGATGGTGTAATAATTACTGATGATAGTGCTGTCGGGAGTATTGTTGGCAATATCATTAATGCCGATCATTATAAAAACCCGGGCAGGTTTTCTACCGGTTACCTCATCAAGGCGGGCCAGTACGCCAAATGTATTGTCGCCGCTGATGCCCCTGTTCTTAACTTTATTATTTTTCAACAGATCAGCCCATTCCGCAATGTCCGTTATACTATCTCCCAGGAAAATGATCTCGCCGGTTTCAGTGTCTTTGATCAGCCTGAACTGTGAAACTTTCTGACCGTAATAGGTGGTTTTGTATTTACTGGAATCCTGCGCTGCAACTGCAACACCCGCCAACAATAACGTTGTAAGCATTCCGGCACGGATGGCACGAACAAACATACTTGCTTTATTATCCATTATTTATTACCAGTTACTTATTTCACAATACTTATTCTTCGGCCTTTAACCGGATATGTGCAGTACGAAAACTGTTCCCTTTCACCACTTCTTTCATAAAGGCATCCATTTCAGTAAATCTTCTGAACATGTAATTACTTACCTCATGTCCTTTGCCCAGGTAGGTATACAGGATCACGGGCATGTTCCGCTGCTGCAGTTCTTCATAAATAGTATGTGCACCAAACATCATCAGCCAACCCGGATCTGTTGCTTTGCAGAAACGGTGTGCAGATGTACCATAAGGTACCAGTTGATCATTATCACCATGCATCATGAACAAGGGTACAGCAGGTTGTTTGTATATATTATTAATATCCAGAACTGCACCGGAAAACGAAAGTGCACCGGCATACCTGAATTTGTTATAGAAAGCAAATGCAGTGTCACCCTTTCTGATAAAAGGATTGTACACCAGGTTAAGGATCGTTTCAGCACCTGCACTGCTGCCGGCAATAAAAAGCTTTGAAGTATCTACCTGTAAGGAGGACGCATTTTTTACCAGGTAGATGGTGGCGTCACGCGCATCTTCCACTGCCTGACGGATAGCGGTTAATTTTTCAGGTGTAGCCACTTCACAACCAAAGCTTTTGCCTTTGAGATACAAACGATATTTAATGACAAAAATATTATATCCCAGTTTGGTCATTCCTTCGGCAAAAGGTAACTGGTTAACAGGATCACCACCTGTAAAAGCGCCTCCATGCACAAACAACACAGAAATACCATTGGAAGCCGCCTCAGGTTTATAATGATCAAACCATAAGGTATCGTTTCCTTTGATAGCATACGTGATACGTGTTGCTTTCTGTGACCACAATATTACCGGGCAACACAACAACAGCAAAAATTGTAACAGGAGTTTACGCATAGAGAAGTTGATAAGTTTACCAGTTAATAAGTTTATAAGGATAAGGAACCAGGAATTGCGAATCAGCTACTACATTCACCACTCACTATTGACAATTCAATCTTCCACTACAAATACTTCCCTTTCTTCAAGAATTCTACCCACATTACATACGCCTGTGGCTTTACATGGATGCCATCTGCTGTCAGTTCTTTTTTAAGATCACCGTTTTCGTCAGCGAATATCTCATGCAGGTTAATATATGTTACATTGTATTCTTTAGCTATCTGCTGAATACCGGTGTTTAACAACAGGATACTATCTTTCTTGTTCTTCAGGTATTCGGGAGTGGTCAGGGGTTCATTCAATGGCAACACACTCTCGATATAGATCTTCGTTTTGGGTGTATTGACATGCAGGTAGTCCAATATACGACGATAATTATTCAGTATCACTTCCCTGGGTAAATTACGGCTGAGATCATTGATACCAATACCCAGGAATATTTTTTGAGGCGCTGCCTTTGCAACACCATCCAGTCTTGCCAGCACACCGAAAGTATTATCGCCACCAATTCCCCTGTTCAGTATGATCTTTCCGGGCAGCAATTCAGACCACGGCCCTCTTTCTGTAATGCTATTCCCTAAAAACAAAATACCACCTTTTACTACCGGCAGGTTATTGAACAATTCCATTCTGCCCTGGTAATAGGTATTGTTATAGCTGCTATCAATCTTTTTGGCCGGAGCCTGTGCTATGGCAGCTGCGCTGATGAGGCTACCCATTAAAACCCCGGCTAATTTTTTATTGTACTGGATCATTATATCAGGTTGTAGGTTATAAGTTTTGGGTTTGATACGCGCAACAGTTTGCGCCTTCTCCGGAACGATTTTTCTGTATTGCAACTTCGTAAACATTACGTCTTTCGACTTGCGGTCTTCCCGGCTTCCGGACTTTTTACAGAAACCCCTTCTTCCTCAGGTACGCCGCCCATGCCAGGTAACCGGCATTGCTCAGGTGTAATCCATCTGTAGTGAGCTTACGTGGCAACTGTCCGTCAGCACCCACAAATACATCCTTAAACAGGTCTACATACATGCACTGATGTTTGGAAGCAACCTGTTGCAGGCTATCGTTCAGTTCTTTAATTATATTGTTGGTGATCTTTGAATAGATCTCTGATTTTACGGACTCAGCCACAGGCAGTACACTTTGCAGGTACACTGTTGTTTTGGGTGATTGAGCCCTGATCTTCGCAACTATTCTTTCGCTGTTGTAAAGAATATAACTTATGGGTGTACCACGTTTCAGATCATTGATGCCTATCAGTAAAAAGATCTTTTCAGGTTTTAGTGCAACTACTGCATCCAGCCTTGCCCATACGCCATAACAATTGTCACCACTGATACCCCTGTTCACTACTTTTTTACCGGGAAACAAGTCACTCCATGGACCAGCCTCTGTGATACTGTTACCCACAAAAACCACGGGCTTTTTGGGTGGATGTAAAAGGTTGAAAAATTTCACCCGCTCTACATAGTAGTTATTGGCATAACTACTGTCAATGGTTACAGCAGATTGTGCCAGCATTATCTGTGCAAACGACAATACAATTGCTGTCAGGATCATCTTTCTCATGCAGCAGTAATTTTTAAACGATCATACCAGGTGAATTTCAATACTACCATACAACTGATCCATATAGCCATTGCGGTAAAACCAGAACTGATGTAGCCAAATACAAAAAATACCGGCATTATCACCATACTCATCTGCCAGCAAATGCCGATTACTACATTCAGCATATCCCATTTAAACTGGCGATTGGGTTCAAATGCAGGGTTTACCTGTTGTACCCATTTCAGTACAGGTTTCCAGAAACCCCAAGGCTTTGTATTGGAATAAAATGTTTCCAGTATCTGTTTGTCAGGTGGTGGCGTGAGTAAACAACCAATTACACTGGCGCTTATTGACAATATCAGGATCACGAAGAAAGAGATCAATGTTCCGATACCACTACCAAATAAAGATGCATAGGATGTAAAATAGGCAGCACTCAGCCACTCCATACAGGAAGGCACAAAGGTGGCAGAGATCAGGCCGGCCAGCATCCCTGCAAAATATCCGTATCCGTTAAAACGCCACCATACCCATTTCAATACGTTGGCAGCAGCATAACCACCATACAAGGCAGAAGTGATCCACAATGTAAGTGAGCTTAATGAGCTGGCAAATAAACCAAAAAAGCAACCGATCGCAATAATGACAACAGAAGTAAGATAACTGCATTTTACATAATGACGCGGCGACTCATTGGGCTTGAAATATTTTTTATAGAAGTCGTTTACCAGGTAAGCCGGGGCTGCATTTACAAAAGCAGAGAAAGCGCTCATGAACGAAGCCAGCAAACCAGCCAGTACAACACCGCGGATACCTGCAGGCAGGTAATTGCTCACTACCTGGCTCAAGATCACTTCAAAATCTGGTCTTTCCTGCGCCTGTAGCACGGGCATAAAGTATGTAAAGCCGATGAGCGTTAATGCACTCACCATCATAAATAACGGAATATACAGTACAAGGTTGGTAAAGCCCGATAACATAGCAGCTTCAGCAGGCTTCTTGGCACTTAATATACGTTGCATATCAAAGCCCGGTACAGGCCCTGCCAGACTGGCAAAAATACCTTTACCGATCATCATCATCATTAGCGCACCGAACCACACAAAACCATCTTCTGCTATTTTCTGGTTGGCCTGCGGAAAAGTATTTCCCCAGTTAATATCCAGTTTCCATTGCGGCCAGAATGAAGCCCATCCCTGTGGCAGATGCTGATGCAGTGTGTTATAGTCCACTCCTTTTACAGCATAGGTTACAACCAATATACAGCTCACCACCAGGATGCCGTATTGCAGCACCTCTGTTGCCACTACACTGTACATGCCCCCTTTTACTGTATACAATGTGGTCAATGCCACTACGATCAATGCATACGTTTGCTGATTGGTCAGTACTGCATTTGACAGATCCCAGGGTAGAATATTGGCAGCAAACTTTCCGATACCCACAAATACATATCCAATAAAACCGATCACACTGATCACCGCAAAGATCACTACGATCATATGCGCCAGGCGACCTCCTTTATCATCACCAAAACGCTTGATGATCCAGTCAGCCCCGGTCATGGCATTACTGCGCCGTATCCATATTGCCAGGAACACCATAACAAAGATCTGGTTCCAGATAGGCCACAACCAGGGCAGCCAGGCAGCTTTAAAACCATAGATAAATAACAACGCAACATAAAAAGCAGTCCCGCTTACATCAAACATGCCACTGCTGTTGCTAAAACCCAGCCAGTACCATTTAATGTTATTATCGCCCAGAAAGTATGACTGGATATTTTTAGATGCCTTTTTTGAGATCCAGAAACCAAGACCGATAATAACTACCAGGTAGGCCAGTATAATTAAGATATCTATGGTGGAGAGGTTCATGATGGAACGTAAATAGGGTTTGTGAAAATGATTGTTTGTTTATAATAAATGCTGCTGTTTAAGGTAATTGACCCATTGCTGGTATCCCAGCCCCGAAAGATGCAGGCCGTCGTAAGTATATTTTGCATCCATCTGCCCTTTAGTGTCTGTCAACGCCGGGTAAATATCAACAAAAGGAACCTTCATTACATCAGTCATTGTTTTTAATGCCATGTTCAGCGATATGATCTCTTCATTTGTACTGGTATAATATTGCCTGCCAATAAGATCATTGTTGATAGGAAATACACTTTGTACATACACATTTGTACCGGGCGACAATGTGTGTATATCCTGTATAATCTTTTTATAGTTATCTACAATGTAGCCAACTGGTATTTTTTTGTTGAGGTCATTGGTACCGATCAGTATAAATAATTTTTCAGGTTGATGCCGTACAATCTCTTCCACCCTGGCCCGCAAACCATACGTATTATCACCGGCAATTCCCCGGTTCAATACTTTTTTAAAACCCATAAACTCTGCCCAGTCTCCCCAATGAGTAATGCTATCTCCCCAAAATACCACAGCACCTTTTACTGCCGGCAACTGTTTAAAATAAGCCAGCCGGCTATCGTACAGGTAATTGTGATACGAACTATCTACCCGCTGTGCAGATGCTGCCGTTTGAACCAGCATGCCTGCTGCCAGCATTAAACTTTGTAGAATATATTTTCTCTGTCCGCACATATTTTTTTAAGTCAGTTTTCCGGATCATCTTAAAAAAGCGACCGGTACTGCACCGGTCGCTCTACGACTGCAACTTAATATTGGATCTTAACAATGAACATTTATAAAGAACTTATTTCTGCTCGCTTGCAATATGCTATGTTTTCCAGAGCCATCCTCTTTTGGTGAAAAATACTGTTACCAGCGATACGATGCCTGTGAACAGTACCCCACTCAGAAAACCTGTAAATATATTTTTCTGCATGGCAATATATACCTGCATAGCTCCGCTAAGATGCAACAAAGGCAGCAATAACAGGTTACCGGTTACATAAGCAACCATCGGATTTTTACCATTCAGGCTCAGATAACTGATCACCACGCTTCCTGCTTTTCCAAACTGACAACCATATAAAGCGATCATCATAAAGAATGCAAGTCCGCTGTTGACAAAATAGTAACTATAGGTAGAAGGGTCTTTTTTAATTCCTCCTTCGTATGCTTCAAAGAACAATCCCAGTAACAATAACCAGGTACCGGCCTGCAGAAAAAGTTTTACCTGCTGATAGCCTGCTGCGGCTTTCGATCTCTGGCTATATACCAGTAATACAATACAGATCACAGTAGTGCTTATCAGGTTGATGAACGTATAACGCCCGAACAACAACACTACATTTAACACTACCAGTGCAAAAGACAATAGCGCAGTAATTGTTAACCAGTTACGGGTATTCCTTCCTTCTATCTGCATAGGTACAGCATAACGCAGTAACCAATCGCCCGCTATAGTGCCGGGAATAATAATGAACAGGTATTTGAGATAATAAAATTTATAGGCCCAGGGAACCGGCGACCATTGAAACAAAGTATCTGTCCATGTACCGGTACCCTTACTGAGAAACACCGCCATAACAAAGGGCAAAATACCAATCCGCAACCATGGATTATTCCTGGTAAACCACCAGGCAATGGTGCCGAACAGTGCCATATTGGCCAGTACCAGTATAATAATATCACTACGTTGTAATGTAAAACCTTTGCCATCTTTAAAAGGCAGTACAGCCAGCATTACAATGGCCAGTACATACGCCAGTACCTGTAAGATGGTAAACAACTTTTTATACTGCTCACCCGATGGCCGGTACAATTGAAAAAAGATCAGTACAAATGCACCAATGGACAACAGGTAGTCCAGCGTTTGCGGTACACCACTGATCACACTGCTCCTGGCATGTACGGTAAATAATGCAAAGAACACCAGTATTACAAACCTGCGCAGCGCAGTATATACCACATCGCCAAAACCAGCGCCATTGACTGATTTTTTATTGAGCGCAAGCGGAATAGCAGCTCCCATACTGAACAGGAAAAAAGGAAATACCAGGTCCACCCATGATATACCTGCATGTTCAGGCATAAATACATGTGAAGGCGGTGGCGTTTGTGCATGATACATCCATGCCGGCAGAATGCCAAAAGCGATACTGCTGGAAAGTACCATCAGCAAAATTGCTATTCCCCGTAAAGCATCTAAACTTTTATTGCGTTGCATGTTTTTTTAATCGTGAAACGTCAATGGTGAGTACGCTTCCTCCTGGCTTTTGATTTCCTGTTCCCTGACTTGTATTTACCAAATTTTGCTGTCTTGTCAGGCTTCAGACATCCAGGCTTGTATCACTAACAGCTGTATTCCTAATTCCTAAAACCTGTTTCCTAATCCCTTCCTCACCCCTTCTTCTTCACAATGATTGCGCTCATTACTGCACGTTCTCCGGCGGCATCTGATGGCTTCACTGTTGCCTGTCCATTTACCATCATATAAGTAGAGCCACCTCCATCGAGATTCAGCGCACCCGTACAACCCATACTTTTCATTAAAGCGGCCACTTCGCGCAGAGTTAAACCTACTCCACCGGAACTGTTGCCGCCTTCTATTGCCAGTATGATTATTTTGCCGCTTGCAGTAAAACCAATCGCAGAACGTGCCCTGGACGATGTATTATCAATATCGATCAGTTCGGCTGTGTCTGTTACATTGATCACATTGTTCTTGATCAGTATAGGAGAACCACCGATAGCACTCTGCACATTCCAGATATTGCCGCCTGCAGGGAAAGAAGCATCGGGTACCTGCTGTGGTGCTGCATTCAGCGCATTGGGACTGGGCACAGGATAACTATAAAGTGTGCCGTTGCCGCTGCCTACATGATACACCCATGTTACTTCAGGCGTGCCGTCAGACTTCAGACCAAAGGCACCACGTGTAGGATAATACGGTGTAGATATACCGTTGTAGGTACGGGACAATGATTTAATATTTATGGCACTTACAGTTCCATTGTATTGCACAAGACTGTAGGAGGCATTGGTACCAAAGAAACCACCATTAATACAAACATACTTTGTGCCAGTCTCTTCTGCATAGATGACGCTCGGTTTCTTGTTCACAGAAGGCAATACCGGTTTAAATTCAAGGTTTGCATTCTTAGGATCAAAGGCCACGCACCAGGCGTTCATGGCTTTACTGTTGTAAGCAGAGGTATTGTTATATACTTCAATGCCTGCGGGTAATCCACTCATCATTGAAGAAGATTTTTTCCATTCTGCAGGTAAGGTTACTACAGCTTCAGGAGGCGTTACGGTTACCGTATCTTTCGGAACGGGATTACCTCCATATACGTCTTTGGATTTTGAACATGCTGTGCCTGCCAATACGGCCATCAACAGCATTGCTACATACCACTTTGTGTTGGTTCGTTTCATATAGTAGTGGTTATTTTTTTATCCCCTCTGCAACCGCATCCCACAAAGTCTGTTTTAAATAATTGTTCTGAGGAATATACATGTGTACCACATCAAACAACATGATACCACCAGAGGTATTGGCCATTATATATTTGATAGCTCTTGTAATTTCTGATTTACTGGACCATTGCAGATTACCCAGGTCAATACTTCCGTACAAAGGAACTTTGTTCTTAGTAACGTATTTAATACCGTTGAGTGATCCTTCAATACTCCACCAGTGGTATTTCAGATTGGCAGTAGCACTGTTTTCAGACAACATTATCTGCGTAAAATAGTTACCTGTCATCAGCACGTCCAATTGTTCTGTATAGCCGGTTTCATTGTATCCGGGGTATGCCCAGTCAAAACGAATGGTCTGGTCATTGAAAGGATCATAATCCTGGCTGGCCCAGTTTACACCTACCTGGTAATAAGTACCATACCATGCACCTACATACACACCAAAATCAACACCTGGCTTAACTGATTTTACAGCTGCCCTGGCCTGTTTAAAGAAGTTATAGATCACTGTAGAACGGTACAGTAACCATTTTTTATAATATTTACCAGTAACATTGGGTAAAAGAGCACCACTGCTTACTTTCCACGATGAAACGATATCGCCGGGGAAACTCATAGAGCTGGCATCGTTATCGTTGTATTTTTCTTTTAAGAATTTGATGAACTCAGTTTTGCTGAAATCAGAAAAATCAGCATAAATATCAGCATAGCGGCAATAGTCCAGCAGAATACCGTCAACATTATATTTGCTCACGATCTCTTTAACGATATTCAGTGCACGGGTTTGTACAGCTGGCTGTGCAGGGTTTACAAAGGCATTTCTGCCGGTATTGGTAATGGGGATCCGTGAACCGGTTTCGGTACATACAATAGACTCGTAGTTGCTTTTAAAAGTAGCATCGTCATATACAGTTCCCATAGGTACGCTGGCATCACCTTCTACAAACGTTACTGTAGATGCATATACTTTCAGGCTTCTTTTCCGTGCTTCTGCAATCATAAACTCAACATAATCCACGCCCGGTGTAACAGTTTTTCCGTTTAACGTGGTCAGTTGTTTGGTGTAAGCACTGGGATACATGGTAAAACCGGAACTTCCTTTTACGTCAATCACCAGACCTGTAACACCAATGTTTTTCAGGGTATCCATCATCAGACGTATTTTGGCCGTATCATTAAACCTGCCATAAGTACTGAAGATGTTCGATTTGGAATCAACCCATACAATTACATTGCGTTTGCGTACGGTGTCTGTATTGATCTCGCCACCATCTATACCTCCTCCATCGGATGAACTGCCTTTTTTACAAGCCTGGGTAGTAATAAGAAGAGCTCCTAAAACCACAGCCATTATATATGTACAACGTTTCATAAAAAGTGATTTTATTGAGTGAGTGCTTTACGAACAGTGAGCAGTGAACAGCCGGTAATGATTACCGGCTGTTCACCATTCACCATCGTTACTAGGGAGCATATTTTGTAAACTCATACGCGGCTACACCACCGTTTGTGAGCAGGATGTATACATAAACCCTTTCCCTGTCTGTAGAATAACAACTGGCCACATCTGCAGCTCCATTGCCATTAGCTGTAGCCGTCAGATCATCGGCTTCCTGTGAAGCAAACACCCTGAAACTGGAGAAACCGGCACTGGTTGACGTGAGGCTGATATTGGATGTATTGGTCACATCAAACAATGACATACCGGCTTTTACAGAACCGCCATTCTTAAATGTCAGGATGGCCAGGTAATTGGCATTGTTGAAATTGAAATAATCCATAGACATGTGAGAAGTTCCCACCACTGAAGTTTCTGTAGTAAATGCAGTAGTTCTGCCATTGGTAGCGCCATTCACCAGGGCAATTTCTGCAGGATAGTTTATAAAATAGTCGCCATTGGCTGCTACAGATACTGGCTGCGCCTCTACATAGAACGACCAGGTTCCGCTGATAGAAGCATAAGCCAGAGATGCGGGTGTATTGCTTACCAGAGTGCCATTCGCAACTCTCCAGCTATAAGTGATGTTGGACACACCAGCTGTTGCTGCTATGGAGGCATTTTTATTTACATCGCCATATACATTGATCCTGCGGCCTACACCACCATCACCGGCTATACCGGTAGGATTGTTATTGGTCCACTCGATCAATTTTACAGGGCTGGCATCAAAAGGATCATTGTATTTGTATACATAGAATACGGAGTTTTTCGGAGCCCATGATGAGATCAGGATATGGCCTGCTGAATCATTGGCAATAGCGAAGCTGCGCAAGCTACCCGGAGGTACCGCCATGTCCTGCACATAAGCACCTGTTTTACGATTGTATATCTTGTATGTAGACGGTGTAGTGCTTAATGCCAGTATCAGGTAATCACCGCTTACCGCCATTGAACGGTTATTGTCATTGGTAGTAAAACCGGTCAGTTCAGTGGAACTTTTCTTCCACATCAGGCGACTGATACCCACACCATAAGCAAGCTTCACAGGCTCCACTGCTTTTAAGGTATAGGTTTGTGTAGAGTTGTCAATACCTTTTACAGTGAACTGAATATTCTGATTAAGATTGATTGTTGTTCCGTTTGCAATAGAAGGTGTAGAATGCGGGTTAAGCTCTGTGGTGAGTTTTACACTGGAAACATCTGTACCCGGAATTACATAGAATATAGCTTCTCGGGTAGTGTTATTGATGATGGCATCCAGTGTCTGCGCTGCTCCATTCTCTGTATAGGTAACAGTGGCTTTACGCAGGTTCAGATCGGCTACACGTTTAGCAACCAGTACATATTTGCTCACGCTTCCGTTTCCGGCAGTGATCTGCAGACCAACAGGATTGGTAAGATCCATTGATGTGCCCAATGCAGGCGACATGCTGGCATCTGTTGGAATGGTAGAACGTACAATGATCTTTTTAATATCTGTTGCATTATCAGAATCAACCGGGTAAAAATACGGGATGTCAAAATATATTGTATCGTTACTGTAACGGGGTTCGAACAAGCGGTCTTTTCCCCTTCCTTCCAGTGTGGCGTAAATATCGCTCAGCTTGCTGGCGGTTTTACGGGGAATATCATCAGCCTTACGACAGGCAGCAAAGCCTCCACCAATACCTGCCACCACAGCAAAAGATAATATATAGCGTTTCATAATAGTTTGTTTTGATGTTTGCAGATGAATGGATTACCAACCTTTGATTTGGGTAAGCATAGTATTATTCAGCAATTCCGTAGATGGAATGGGGATGTAATACAATGCAGGAGTAAACTGCCTGTTCATATTATCGGCGCTTACTGTTTCGTAGGTATAAGTACTGCCTGAAGGCGTGATCTTATGACCGGTGAACTTCACATTATTCAGTACAATATGCGCTTTACGCCAGCGACGCAGATCCCAGTAACGATGTCCTTCAAAAGCAAGCTCTACTTTTCTTTCATGCTCTACTGCTTCCATTAACTGTGCTGTAGTAGAAGCCGGTGTGTTAGGTAGTTTAGCTCTTCTTCTTACTGCATTCAAGGATTCCTGCGCCAGGCCAATGTTATTCAGTTTTGCTTCTGCTTCTGCATGTATCAGCAATACTTCAGCATAACGCATTTCGTTCCAGTCCTGCGTACTTCCATAGGCCACGAAAGTAGTATTGGTAGAATCGAGCATTTTTTTGATGTAATAACCTGTCACGGTTTTATGCGGATCTGTTGAAAGTCCAAACTGGATAAAGCCTTCTGTGCCACCGTTTACAGTGGTATTGATAGTGCGTTTTTTCCAGGTAGCGTTGTTGTACAGAACAGTAGCATAAAAACGATCTTCACGATTTGTGTAAGGATTAGCTGCCTGTGTGGAGTTGGTCCAGGAAAATTTGGTACCATCACTCATTTCAAATTCGTTCACCAGTTCAGCCGTAGGAACGCCATATACCAGGCATTGCCCCGAAGCATCACCAGGAGGCGCATACCCCAGGTCAAATGCATGTGTCAGCTGGGGTGACACATAACTGATCTTGAATACGGATTCTTTTGAATTTTTATTGATAAACGCATTGGCAAAAGTGCCTTCCAGCTCATAATAACCTTCTTTGGCAAGATCTATTACAACCTGCGCTGCGTTGGCTGCATTCTGGTAATAGGTCTGTGCATTAGCAGCAGAAACACCGGTTAATTCGTCTGAATTAAATTGCTTTTTATCATAATCTGCAATAGATGCTGCATACAACCAGGTGCGCGCCAGCATGCCATAAGCAGCGCCTTTGGTTGCGCGACCTGTTTTAGTAGAGCCCCATTGTTTGGGCAGGTTTTCACCGGCATACTGAAAATCAGCTGCAATGAACTTCCATACATCTTCCTCGCTGGCACGCTGATGCAGGCTGGTATTGTACTGGCCCATATTGTCCAGCAGAATAACACTGCCATGCAGTTTAGCCAACCAGAAATAAACATATCCCCTGATAAATCTTGCTTCAGCTGCATACTGTGTTTTAGTAGTAGCATCTATTTTTCCATAATTGGCCACACCATCCAGGAACTCATTGATCCTGCGGATGCGGGTATAGGCATCACTCCAATAACTAAGCTGTGGAGCAGCCGCATTCACACGCGATGCATCTGTAGCAAGCAGGTTCACTGTTCCGTTACCGGCAACAGTGGCCGTATATTTCATAATATCGCTTAATGCGTCTGTTGCATTACTGTAACCGATAGGGAATGATCCGAACTGGAATGTTTTAAATTCACTGTACATCCCTGCGATATACAACTCTACATTCGACGGGTTGTTCCATATCGCTTCTTCCGTATAACGGTTGGTGGGCATGATGTCTATTTTACAGCTCTGCACTGCCATCATCACTCCTGCCACTAGCGCCGTTTTTTGTATAACTGAAAATATTTTGCTCATAAATTCAATGATTGAAGTCGTGTTAGAAAGTAAGATTTACACCTCCGGAAATCATACGCTGTTGCGGATAGAAACCATTGTTTACGTTGGGCATTTCAGGATCCAGGTATTTCAGCTTATCCCATGTAAACACGTTGAAGCCTGAAACATATAAACGCAACTGCTGAATTTTGGCAGATTTCATCCATTTTGAAGGCAGTGTATAACCCAATTGAATGGCTTTCAGACGCACGTATGAACCATCACGGATCCATCCTGAATTAGAGTGTGCGTTATGAGCTGATAAAGATGCTTTGTATGAACTTAAACGAGGGAAGTTAGCTCCGGGATTATCAGGAGTCCATGCATTTTCAACCAGGAAGTAAGGAGAGTTTCCATAATTGTAAAATGGCTTGGTAAATGGTGTGTTGTCATCTACGCCACTGGTACCGCTGGAACCTTCATAAGTTCCGGCAAGATTTACATCACACAACGCAGCGCCCTGGATCAGAGCAGAGAAATCAAAACCGCCATAACGCAGATCAATATTCAAACCATACATCAACTCGGGCAGGTTACTGCGGCCAACAAAAGCCATATCATCTGTACGGGTCAACCGGCCATCACCATTCAGGTCTTTATATTTGAAAAAGCCCGGAGCAAGGTAACCACCGCTCGGTGAAATACCATTGTTGGCTTCTTCCCAGTTCTGGTATATACCTTCTACCACAAATCCCAGTTTACGGCCATAAGGATGTCCTACCACGCGTTGCCATTCAGGCAATCCTTCACTTTCGTTATATCTCAACACTTTGTTCCTTGCCCAGTTCACATTGGCAGTGATGCCATATTGGAACTTGCCGATATTGTTGTTGTGTTTGATCTGCAGGTCAAATCCTTTGTTGGACATTTTGCCTGAGTTAACACTGGAAGGATAATAGCCTCCCAATGAAGAAGCATACAATGAACCGGGGCTGTTCAGGATACCTGATGTTTCTTTATAGAACCATTCAAAGTCTACATTCAGTAAACCATGCAGGAAGGTTGCTTCAAAACCAACATTGGTGCTGGTAGTGGTTTCCCACCTGATGTTTACGTTGGGAGGATTGCTGGTATACAATGCAGATACCGGCTGACCACCTATCACCACTACCGGTGAAGAGGTCAATGCGTATGTCTGCATGTAAGCAAACTGCCCTACGTTACCATCATTACCCAAACGACCTACAGAACCTTTCAGCTTCAGGAAATCTACCACACCGGTCATTTTATCAAAAAAGTTCTCTTTACTGATGATCCAGCCTAAACCCACAGCAGGGAACATTTCCCAGCGGTTATTTTTAGCAAACTTGATAGAAGCATCCCATCTGTTGGCAACTTCCAGCAAGTACTTGTCTTTATAACTATAGTTTAAACGCGCTACATAACCTGCTCTTCCATCAACACTGCTGGAACCGGTAGGCGAAATAAAATCGGCTGTTGCGGTGCTGCCAAAATCAATTTCCTGCAGATCTGTTAATGGGAAATTGCTGGCACCAGTTGAGAACAGGTTAGTTCTGTACCTTGACCATTCGTATAGTGCCAGGGCAGAAACGTTATGATCGCCAAAACGATTATTATAAGTGATGCTTGGCTGGAAAGTACGCCTGTTATTCTGGTTGTATGATTGACGCAACGTTGTTCTGGTAATACCTGGTGGATTGGCAATCAGTGTATAATCACCGGTTACCTGGTCGCGCTGACGGCCCATTAACTGGTAAGGAGTAAGCCATCCTTTGTTTTCTGTATTGGTTTTATCGTAAGCTACCAGCAGTTTGGCTTCCAGACCTTTCACCCAGGGTACTTTTACATTGAAGGTCATATTACCCAGGAATACGTTGGTCTCACCTTTCTGATAACCTGATTTTTCCACTGCTGCAATCGGGTTTACCCAGCCTGCACCTGCATAGTGCGCAGTAGGTAATCCATTGGGAGCATACAGCGGCATATTGGGCAACATACGCACTGCCTGGTAGAAAGGATTCATATAAGCAGTGTTATCAGGAGAAATACCAGGTGTATTTGACAACTGCTGACGTGCTGACAGATCAATGGCCACTGAGAAATAATCATTCAGCTGTGCATCCAAGTTAGTACGTACGTTATAACGTTTGAAGTTTGTACTTTTTACCACGCCCTCCTGATCCAGATACCCAATACTTGTAAAATATTTTACTTTATCTGTACCACCACGAACTGTAACATTATGTTGTTGTGAAACTGCTCTGTTATCTACCAGCATACCTACCCAATCAGTATTGCCCAGCAGCGGATTGGTATTGGAACCTTTACGTACAGCATCGATCTGCTCTTGTGTATACACATAAGGAACAGGACTACCATTGGTATGCTCCAGGTAATCGTTATCCATTTCAATACCTTTATTATACCACTGCATATAATCAGCGCCATTCAGGAATTTGGGGAAACGTGTATTGGAGTTGAAAGTAGCAGCACCATCATAACTGATCACCGGTTTCTGGTTTTTACCTCTTTTAGTAGTGATCAGGATGATACCGTTCGCGGCCTGTAAACCATATACGGCTGTAGAAACCGCATCTTTCAGCAACGTAATGCTTTCGATCTCATTAGGATCAAGATTGCTGAAAGAAGCACGCTGTACGTTATCAATGATGACCAACGGGCCTGATGCACCTCCGTATGTACTTAAACCACGGATACGCAAAGTAGCATCGTCATTACCAGGACGACCTGATTGTTGTAAGGTTACCAGGCCGGGCAGTCTTCCCGCCAGCATATTGGTAACGTTCATAGCAGGCGCTTTCTTTAATTCATCTCCACTGATCTGTGCAACTGAACCAACCACATTTGCTTTCTTTTGCTTGCCATAAGCTACCACCACCACTTCTTCCATGTCTTTCTGGTTTTCTGTAAGTTTTACAACAACCGTTTTGCCTGGTTCAGCAGTAACTGTTACAGTAGTGTAACCCGTCATAGAAATTTCAAGGATTACTTTAGCTTCAGCAACATGTAAAGTAAATTTTCCGTCGCTGCCGGAAACAGTTCCTTGTGTGCTACCCTTAACGAATACTGAAGCTCCCTGAAGTGGCTGTCCCGTAGTAGTGGTGACAGAGCCTGAAACCGTTTTGGTTTGGGCAAATGACAAAGTATGGCACGCAAAAAGAATTGCAAGCAGCCATATCCTTCGCCATGCTAACAATAGATGCCTTGATTGTCTCATTTTCAATTGCATTGGTTAAAAAGTGGAGGTTACTAAATTGAGTTCTGGTTATTCCAGGTTACCTGAAATGTTGACTGACTTATCAAAAGGATGAAGGTATTTATCGAGTAATACAGCAATGGCACGCCGGCTGAGCTGTTCACCTGTCTTTACTCCGGAAGCAGTGATTGCCTGGCTTAGCTGCTCTGCTGTAACCATGACTCCGGCAGCATTCAGCACCTGTACCAAAGTTGGTACAGTCAGCAAATCGCCGGATCCACCCCACCATGTTCTTAATGCAGGATAATACAAACGCAATCCAAGCACCAGTTCATACGCACTCATTGGCAGATCAGGATAGAACCATGTCTGGTTGGCCCACATGTAAGGAACACCGGTACCTTTCAGAATACCCGTTGCACCGATCTGTTGTATCACTTCAAACTGCGGATCTGTAGCCGGTACATCAACAAAGGGCATGATATAACCATTGGCTTTTATCAGTTGCCGTTGTACATCGCGTACATTCAGTTGTGCCGGTTGTTGCTGTTTTTGTATACAAAGTGCAGCCATAACACCGGCAGCCTGTCCCAGTTGCAATACTACTGGTTGCAGCCTGGTGGCTCCGTTTACAATATTGGATACACTGATACTTTTTTCAGCAACGATCAGTCCATCAACATCTGCGGGAATCAAACTTCCCATAGGTACATTGTAAGAAGGTACTTTGATCTTTACAAAATCTATCTTGGGTGCATCTTCATTTTTCAGGTGATGGTGATCAATCGGGTAATCGCCTACTGCTATACCGGTACGATATAAAGGTGTTTCACTTTCATAAGGACGTGCAATATGATTTACGGTAAACGTTACCAGACCTTTTACCCTGCGCGATTCGCGGTGATATGGAATAGAAGGTAGTTTATCCGGTGTGGTAAATTCATCATCAGCAAGACCAAGATGTTTATATCCCAGTTTGGTTTGCAGGTAATACACAAAGCGCAATGTATGCAGTTTTGCTTCCTTCAGGGCCTGCTCTCTTTCAGCAGGTGTATTTTCAATAAGGTTAAGGTAAATATCGTTGCCGCACTTGGGCCAGTTGATCATGTATTTATTATTCGGCAATCTGCCATACTGCATCATGCGATAACAATTGTTCTGCGGACTGTCGAACGAAGCGGGATCTGAGACATCACAACTGCAATCAAATACTTTGGGATCGTATCCTGCAGGTTTTGCAATTGTTTTATCGGCATTTTTGCCATAATCTTTTAATACTGCTACATAGGTAAGATCCTGGATAATGTTATTGGCTTTTTCAGGAGCCTGTTCTTCACCGGTTTCAGAACGGCTGTCCATGCCTATCCTGTATCCTGCACCGGCTGCGGCCAGTACATCGCCCAGTTCTGTAGCATCTATCAGCACAGGAGCAATAACAGTCAGTTGTTTTTTGCCTTGTGTTACAGTTACCATCCATTGTCCCTGCTCACGTTTCAGCAAATTCCATTTTGTATTGAACCAGATCTGCAGTTTCTTTTCAGTTGCAGCCATCTGTTGTAATACCTGATTGCCTATATGTGGTTCAAATAATGTATTGCTTACCCAGCCTGTTTCAACGGCTGCAGGTCCGCCATAATACTGATACAGTTTTTGTCTGAACTCACCCCACAATCCGCCAGGCATACGGTGATTACCGTCTATAGCTGAAACACCAGCGCTGGTAAGCATACCACCCAGCCAGTTGGTCTCTTCTATTACTAATACATTTACGCCCATCCTGGCAGCCTGTATACCCGCGGTAGTTCCGCTGGCACCGCCGCCAATTACCAGCACATCTGTTTTAGTTACCTGCTGTGCATACGTTTGTACACAACAACACAGTAAAAAAACAAATAGTCCGTAGCAGTTGGTTTTGAATGTCATTTCAGAAGTTTTATAAACAAGTACAATACTTTTTTACTTCATGACAATCGTTCCGGGACGTAAAGTCCGGTTCATATGTCATCGCAAATCGTTAGCGTCGTGAATCGTCAGTCAATCGTAAACAATCATTGCTCTATTGTTTGATTGCCCTATGGTTTGTATTCAAAGCCATCAAACCATCTAACAATCAATCCGGCTATTCCAGCGTTTTCCATACCTGATATAACCCGCGCGGTACGTGAAAACATCCTTTCCATTTACCGCCTTTCAGATCCAGCAATACTTCTCCCCTTCTGTTCAGGTAACCAAACCATTCGCCGTACTGGGTATCTCTGAAATGTTGCCAGGTATAGTCGTGTACTTTTTTAAACCATTGTGCGCAACGTGCATCGCCGGTATAGGCAAAACCTTTTGCCAGCGCCACCAATGCTTCCACATGCACCCACCACAATTTCTGATCCCACTCCAGTTGCTGCGGCGGATGTCCCAGTATATCCATGAAATACAGGATACCACCGTATTGCTGATCCCATCCAAATTCCAGTGCACACAGCATAATATCAACAGCTTTTCTGATCAGGGCTTCATCATTCAGTCTTTTACCCAGGTCCATAATAAACCACATGGCCTCAATAGTATGCCCGGGATTGATGAGCCTTCCTTCAAAACTGTCAGAAAAACTTCCGTCAGGATGTACATTCTCCAGTATCAGTCCGTGTTCGGGCTGATAAAAAACATCCATCACTTCATGTATCACTGTAGGAATAAACTCATTCACCCTTTTCTCTCCCAACAGATGCTCCATTTCCAGTGACAGGTTGCATAAGATCATAGGTAAACTGAATCCTTTCAGTGCACGTGTACCGGGATAAGCCTTATTATATACACCTTTCCAGTTATCCTGCCTGCGAATGATATTTTCAAAAGTGCTGATGGCAATTGCCTTGTAGCGATCATTGGGCTGCGCCTTGTCCAGTGATGAAAAAGCCATGGCAGCAAAACAATCACTGAAAATATTATAAGGCTGTACCAATGGTTTTCCATCGGCCGTTAATGAAAAGTACCAGTTGCCCTGGGCATCCCTTCCATATTTTTCCATGAAAGCTGCACCATGCAATGCCATCTGCAACCATGAATCTTTCCTTGCTACATTATTATACATATAACTGAAGCACCACACTTCCCTGCCCTGCAGCCACATAAACTTGTCGGTATCGAACACCTTTCCTTCCCTGTTCAAACAGGTAAAAAAACCGCCGTTCGTTTCATCCCTGCTGTTCTGCAACCAGAAAGGCAGCACATTATCCAGCAGTTCATCACGATATAGTGAAGCATATGCTTTCAGCGACAACGTCTCCACTTTGGCTTCTTTTTCAGCAGTTAGGCTCTCATTCCGGTCAGCAGCAGTCATATATCCTTTATATTTATAATTTATTTTACTTTTGTAGGTAAATTTATAATTAAATTTATTATTTAAAACATACTTAATAAAATTTTTTATTTAACTAGATAGCTTTTAATAACTTTTTTAATTTAATTGGCATTCATCCTATCTTAGTTTATTAAACTTTATCCCAGTTGCATGACGTTGAATCAAAGCATATTCGAGATTTTTTCAGAAGAGAATACTTCTGGTGTAGCGTACAAGAACAAATCGCTGAAGCGAAGCATTATCAGTTACCTGGACGAAACCGGAAACAGCACCATTACCGATCTGGCACTTGCCATTAATATCAGTGTACCCAAAACCACCAGCCTCATCAACGAACTGATCACCGATGGTTTGGTGAAAGATTATGGCAAAGTGGATTCAAAGGGAGGACGCCGTGCCAGCATGTACGGACTGGTTGCCGAATCTGCTTTTTTCCTGGGTATTGATGTAAAGAATTATTATATCAATATCGGTTTGCTCGATTTTAAAAAGAACCTGGTAACTGCAGAAATGCACGTACCCTATATACTGGCCAATACCCGCGAATCTTTTGATCAGCTGATAAAGATCATTCAGAACTTTATTGCCAACCTACCCAAAAACAACAGGAATATATTGTCGCTGTGCGTAAACCTTTCAGGGCGTATCAACAGCGAAAGTGGCTATAGCTATAGCTTCTTCCATTTTCATGAAGAACCGCTGAGCACTACTATCGAAAAAACACTGGGCATCCGCACCTTTCTTGAAAACGATTCACGCGCCATGGCCTATGGCGAATTCCACAACGGCATTGTACACGATGAAAAGAATGTGCTTTTTGTAAACCTTGACTATGGTATTGGTTTGGGTATTATGCTTGATGGAAAAATATACCGTGGTAAATCGGGGTTTGGCGGCGAGTTTGGACACATCCCTGTTTTCTCCAATGAGATCATTTGTCATTGTGGCAAAAAAGGTTGTCTCGAAACAGAAGCATCAGGCCAGGCATTGCTGCGTTTGTTTAAAGAAAAAATAGAACAGGGTTCCACCTCCAGCCTGTTGCGCAATAATAAAATGCCGGAAGAACTGCGTCTGTCAGATATTATACAGGCTACACGCAATGAAGATGTATTGTGTATTGAACTGATCGCAGAGATCGGCGAAAAAATAGGCCGTGGTATTTCAGTGCTCATCAACATCTTTAATCCCGAACTGGTGATACTGGGTGGTACACTGGCTGAAACAGGAGATTATATCCGCCTGCCGATACGCAGCGCACTTAACAAATATTCATTAAGCCTTGTCAACAACGATACGCAGCTACGCATGTCAAAACTGAATGAAAGCTCGGGTGTAATCGGTGGTTGCTTAATTGCACGCAACAAATTGTTGTCAGTGAAATAAAACGCTATTGGTTTCAAATGATGCGTGGTGCTGTTACAGATCTATTATTCTTCAAACTATCTTGTATTTTTCTTTAATGTCTTTTTATTTCTCATTTTATAAATTTTATTATTAAGTTTACAATACTTTATAATAATTTTTATTTTATCACTATCAAAGAGCCATTATGCACACATTACATGCCCGTTCCCGCACTTTGCACGCTCTTCTTTTTTCCGGTACGCTGGCCTGCGCTCTGCAAACAAACGCCCAGGAACTGACACCCGAGCTGAATAGACGATTGCTGACTACACAGCAGGGAAATATTGTAGAATTACCCGGTTTACTTACTGAAAAACTTCCGCAACAGGAATACCGCAAAATTGTAATGCCCGGCCCGCAATATCTTATTTCAGATGATCCGGAGTATATACGCATTCCGGAAGCGATCGCTTTTCGTGAAGCAGTAGAACCCGGTACCGTGCGTTTGTATGTGTACAACGTAAATGGCGTAAAAGAACCTGCAAAAATTGAAACCAAGATCGTTGCAGTGATCAAAAATACCGGCAAGACAGCCATGCATCTGCGTATGCTGAAATTCTCTTCACAAAAACCCAGCGGCAACTATTTCCAGATTGGCAAACAGGGATTGGCTGATTACTTTGCTTCTACGGCCCAGTCTGTTATCCGCACCATTAAACCCGGTGAAGTGGTAGCTATTGATCCGCAACATGAAAAGAACATTGTAAAATATGATGAACTGGTACACGGTATTTATGAGTTTGTAATTGATCAGCCTGGCGAAATCAGCATAGTTCAGACTGATCCTAAAACTGCTACTGCAAAAGCCATGGAACGGATCAAAACCGTGCTGCCTTCAAAAAGTAAAAGCGGTGCCGGCCGTGGCATATTCGGCGTAAGCAATTACCAGGTGTATACCAATGCCACACTTGATACCAAAGACGGCATTTCGCAGATCATTGTAGCAGATGGCAAACAGGATCCCTGGGTACTGGGTAAAGAAAGCACCACCGGTGCAGTGGCAACACTGGCGGGCAACTATGGCGTACTGTACAATATTGATATGAAATGGAAAAGCAGCGACGGCAAAGCCCTGGCGCTGGTAACCTGGAATGCGCGCAGCGACAATAACCAATGGTGTGGCGGTATGGCCAATACCATGGTGGTTAGTGGCGGTAAATTTAAAGAAGGTATTATCCAACTGCCTTCCAACCAGCTGATTACCCGCAAAGCACCGGAAGCCATACTGGTACAGGTGTTTATGCCATCCGGCAATGGAGAAGAGCAAACCATTAAACTGACTTATTCTCCCCCCGGCGCATCCTGCTTACCCACTCCCCTGATCTTTATACCTGTAGATATAAAAGACCTGAAATAGTTTTAAGGCCCTGGTAACTCTCCATCGCGGCGATGCTAAAAGCATCGCCTTTTTTTTAATACATACCCCCTTTATATTGATCAAACTATACACGCAAAAAAGAAAGCCTGTTGAGCCTGATCATCTGCTTGCAGAAAACTATGGCATTTAATAGTAATTCCTGTTTTTAATTATTATATTTTCTCCTGTTTTCTTCCCCTGAAGTATTGGCCTTGATCTCCGCATTAACTACCGTTGTTGAATATACGACGACAGTTGCAAAATAAAATACTGTTTCATATCTTCTAACAGCCATATACAACCTTAAACCTATATGTAAAATATGAAATATATCTACCTGCACACACTGGGTAATACCAGGAAACGACTGAGGCTTGCCATGGAAGAAGATGTTATCAGGGGGATTATTGTAGAATATGAACCACATACCGAGCAAACAGGTGGTATATGGAGCCTGTCAGAATTCGCCATGGACCTGCATGATCCAACTGAAAAGCAACTTCTGGATGACATGCTGCGCTCCATGGAAACCTGCACTGCAAGAGAATTCAACTTATCATTACAGGAAGCCAGGCGCTACCTGTTTCCGCAAAAAAGAAAACCTCCCAAGTCAAAAACAGGCTTCATCTGGACAAAAAAACAATTATTACAAAAAATCAGAAAGTTTATCAATAAACCGGAGGAGGAGGATGAAAATGCCAGCTCATGATATTTTTCCAGAATAAAATTGTTTCCATTTTTCAATTATCCTGTATAAAAAAACCCGCTAAAACATTTTTAGCGGGCTGCTGCCAGCACTTTTATGTGGGCTATCATTACATTTCTTTGCCGCTCATAAATACCTCCTCATTTACTCCGTCGCTGAGATCAGAATCCAGCATTATTTTCCATTGACCATTTTCCTTCGTCAGTATTACAGTAAATTTTCCATACCCTGTTTCAAATTTCCCCTTGTAGGGATATACCATTTTATAATAGCCTTCTTCAAACGCGCGTGTACTATCTGATAAACGACGACTGAAACGCAATGTGATAGTAGAATGCGTTTGTTCTTTTTTCATACGCTCAAACATGCGCGCATAATTGGTTGTATAGGTATCATAATTGAGCAGATCACGTGCCTGTACACGTATCAGCGACCTGGAATGCAATGAACGAAAAAGTTCTGCATCATTCTGCTCAAAAGCCTTTACAAAAGGTTTCCACACCTGTTCATTGATCTCTGTTATGTTGGTTTGTGCATGCGTATGTAGAGCAATGCAAAAGAGCATACCTGTCAGGATTTTTTTCATATACTTTTTTTTGCTTAAAAATTTGAAACCGTACAGAATCATTCAAAATGGGGTGGTAATAGTACGAAGATGGTGTAATACAGGCAGGTTGCCAAAGGATTTTTTGCACGCTACAGAATGCTTCGCGGACATTTTACAGTTCATAATTCCTTTCAGTTGTCCCGGCTTTATATTTACGCAATCCATACAACTACCTCTTTTTGGAAAATGTCCACTTTTTTTCAGAACATCAGGCAGTAAGTGTTTTCATAGTGCATATACAGGCTATCGGAAAGATTAAACTGCCATTTGGTTAACCGTTTGTGTTAAATCAAAATTATTCCGATAAATTGCTACCGGATTATTTAATATCCCGGTTAAAGGATTCCGTTGCTCGCCGAAACATTATGAAATACACGATTGCTTTTTTACTGCTGCTGATCACCTGTTACCGGCTGCACAGCCAGGTAACCAATGAAGAGCTGATGCGCGAACTTGATGTGACCATTCGGCAGGCCCCCACCTACGATGCACAAAAACAACAAAAGATCCGCCAGGTAAAACAGTCTCTGCAAACACAGAATAATTCGTTATATCATCAGTTTGATAGCTATTCCCGCCTGTACGAAGAATACAAGATCTTCAATTATGATTCAGCATACAGCTATGCACGCCTGCTGCAGCAAACAGCCCGTCAACTGAATGACAGCCTGCGCATCACATATGCCAAGATCCGGATCGGCTTTACCCTGTTATCGGCAGGTATGTTCAAGGAAACGCTGGACACACTTTCGCAGATTAATATGAAAAATATGCCGGATAGTGTGCGTGCTGAATATTACTCGCTGATGGGAAGGTTCTATTTTGACCTGGGCGATTTTGACAATGATCCGTACCACACACCGGTATACGTTACCAAAGGCAGTATGTATTTTGATTCTGCGCTCCATTATTTTCCAGAAAACGGTTTCGATCACCGCTACTATATCGGGCTGAAGAACATTAAATCCGGCAACCGTAGTACAGCATTGCAAACCTTCCGTCAATTGTTGAACGGGCAACAGCTTACCGATCATCAACTGGCATTGGTAGCCTCTACCCTCAGTGATTTTTATATCCAGAACGGCAATACAGATTCCGCCATTAACCTGTTGTTACGTGCAGCCATTGCCGATATCAAGTCCTCTACCAAAGAAACATCCGCCATATTCAACCTGGCTGGCCTGTTGTACAAAAAGAAGGATGTAAAAAATGCATCCCTCTGTATCAACCAGGCCATTGCAGATGCCGTTTTTTATGGCGCACGTCAACGAAAAGTGCAGGTCGGATCCATTCTACCGCTGATTGAAAGCGAAAAGCTGAACATGGTTGAGAACCAGAAAAAAGTTCTTATTACTTATGCTACCATCGTTACCCTGCTGTTCATACTGGTCATTGTGCTGGCCATTGTGATCTTCAGACAGGTTAAAAAATTAAAACTGGCCCAAAAAGTCATTTCGGATGCACACCACAAAGAACAGGCTATTAATCACCAGTTGGCAGAGGTAAATGAAAAGCTATCAGACGCCAATAAGATCAAGGAAGAATATATCGGTTACTTTTTTAATGCCAATGCAGAGTTTTTTAATAAGATAGAGCGTTTCAAAAAATTGCTGGAACAAAAAATCAGTGACCGTAAATTGGAAGAGATCCGTTTTATTGTAAACAATATTGACCTTCGTAAAGAAAAAGATGAGCTGTTACGCAATTTCGACAAAGCATTCCTGAAACTTTTTCCGCATTTTGTTACCGCTTTCAATGCCTTATTCCGGGAAGAAGACCAGACCGCTTTAAAGGACGACGAATTACTGAATACCGATCTGCGTATTTTTGCCCTTATCCGCATGGGTATTCATGACAGCGAGAAGATTGCCCACATTCTGCAATACTCTGTGAATACCATCAACACCTACAAAACAAAGATCAAAAACAAATCACTGGTGCCCAATGAAGAGTTTGAACAAAGGATCATGAATATTAAAACCGTGTGATATACCAGTTTAAGAGCATAAATACCACAATAACCAGGTAGCCAGCGCAGCAACAAATGTATTGAGAAAGTTTACGGTATCATTACCAATATATTTTTTCCGCTCCCACAATGCACCCAATACAGAATCAGCCAGGTTGCCCAACGCACCAGCGGCAATAATCATCCATCCATACCGGTTTGCAACAGTTGGCAGTACATACAATATTGCTATGACAGCAGCACCGGCTATTCCGATCAATGTACCTTCTATACTCACCACTCCGTCCAGCCCTTTTTGTTCTTTTTTCCAACTGATCACATTATAAAAACGTTGTCCATATACCATACCCAGTTCTGACGACAAAGTATCGGCCATGGCAGCGGCAAAGCTACCCGCCATCATCAGCAGGTAAATTCCGGCATGTATTGTATCTGCTATTGCCAATAATGCCAGCAATGCAGGTACTCCGGCATTCGCTATAACCTGTCCGGTTTTTCGTTGACCGCTTTCTTCTTCACCTGGTACCAGGCCACGTTTCTGTTCTTTTTTCCAGGCAGTAGCAACTGTACCGAGCACAAAAAATGTAACCAGCATAGCCAGTCCTTTATACCCGGCACCGGCACAAATAGTAAGACCCAGCAACCAACCCGTTATCGCAGCAGCCCTGGTAAGTTTACGCGCCAGTATACTGGCTATTGTGCCACCCGTAAGCAATACCGCCACTAAAAATAATTGTATGGGATCTGATAAAAACGAAGTAGTATTTATTTCCATCCTTTTGATTGGTAATAATGGTACCCTGTTTTCAATGCATCCCGGATAGCATTCAACAACCCGGAATCTTTTGCCCTGATGTGAAAACAGGTTTTCCCTTTCAGTGTTTTCAATAACTCAGTATCCAGTTCCTTTGTCAGCGCTACATCTACATAAACAGGGAAAAAATAAAAACCAACATACCCTTTCTGGATCAGCACACTGGCAAAACATATTTCAGGATAGGTTCTGCCCGCCTGTTCCACTTCCTTATTATAATATAACTCATAATGACCGGGATTATCGGCTTTGGCTACATAATTGCCTTTGGCATACTTCATCACCAGCTTGCGGATACTGTTGAACAATAGTAGCAATTCCGGTTGACCGGCAGATTTATCCGCATATTTTGCCGGAGCACTTTTAGCAGCTTTGGCCATCTTTTTGATAAAAGTACGCACCTTTTTTATGTAAACAGAAATCCGGTCAATGGTGAAACTCGAATCTCTGTTGCAGACTTTATGATACCGTCAATCATCTTTCAGTATCGATCATTTCTATCCCTAGTACCCTTTCCGGATAAATTTTTTATCCAAAAACAGCCATTCTATCATTATATATAAAAAATACTAATACAAAATCAACTACCTGATAATCTTTCAGTTAAAATTCAATTACTAGTCTCAAAGCATTATATTTCTTATAATACCCGAATATAATTTGTGTTGGCCTTCCCCGCTTTTTTTCTTTGATATCAGAAAGTTGCCAAAACACCGGTGATCCCTATCCGGTATTATTAAACGATTAACTGCTGATTGCCTGAAATATGAAACAATACCATCCTTGTACACCGTCACAATCGCTGCAATTACCATTTCACACACCATTATTGACCAGTAAACATCTGTTTATGACAACAACAAGATTGCTTGCAAAGCTGTCTTTCAGCCTGCTGCTTTTTTTCTGCATGCAGGCAGCCTCCGCACAAAGCAGAACCATTAAAGGAACCGTAACCGACGACAAAAAAGTACCCTTGTCAGGCGCTTCTGTTACCCTACCTGGCACTGCTGCCGGTACAGCAACCGATGCTGCCGGCAACTTTACCTTGTCAGTTCCCGCTACAGCCACCACCATCACCGTACAATTTGTAGGGTACGAACCGCAACAGGTATCTGTGAAAGATGTAAGTACCGTTATTGTACAACTGCAATTATCCAAAAGCAGCCTCGATGCCATTGTGGTAGTGGGTTACGGTACACAGAAAAAGAAAGACCTTACGGGTGCCGTTTCTTCAGTAAAAGGTGATGATATCAAAAGCATGCCTGTCACCAATGTGCAGGAAGCCCTGCAGGGACGCATGGCCGGCGTGGAAGTGATCAAAAGTTCCGGCGCACCTGATGCCACTGCCAGTATTATCATCCGTGGTATTTCTTCGCTCAATAACGGTACCCCACTTTATATTGTAGATGGTATACGTCAGTCTGGCGACAACCTGAACATGCAGGACATTGCGTCTGTTGACATCCTGAAAGATGCCAGCGCCGCCGCTATCTACGGTTCGGCAGCAGCAGGCGGCGTTATTATCATTACCACCAAAAAGGGACAAGTGGGTAAACCTGTAGTGAACTTCAGTGCACGTTACGGTGTAACCCAACCCCGTATCCTGAAATTACTCGACCGGGATGATTTCATTAAACTGAAACGTTACACCAATCCTACCTATCTCAACAATGTAAATACAGATACACTGCCCAATACCAACTGGACAGATGAGATTTTCCGCAATGGTACTGAACAGAATTACAATCTGTCTGTTTCCGGGGCTTCTCCCAATGTAAACTACCTGGTATCAGGTGTGTACAACAATCAGAAAGGTGTATACCTCGACAATAAATCTTCACTGGCTGGTATGCGCGTAAATACCGAATACAAACTGGGTGATGCTATCAAATTCGGAGAACAGCTATATGTATGGCAACGCAATACCAACCCGGTAATGATCACTCCTATCAATCCGCCATTCCGCTCAGTACCTATCATGCCGGTATATGACAATACAGACCCCAGTAGTCCATGGGGCAAAAATCCGCCCGGTTTTGCCGGCCCCAACCTCGTAGCACAGATCAAGACAGCACATGTAGAAAATAAGAAGTCAAACTTCCAGGGCAATGTTTTCGGAGAAATAAAACTTCCCTTCTACCTGTCGTTCAGAACCACTTTCGGATATACATATTACACAGAAGATCAGAATTATTTCCAGGATGTTTACAATACCGGTGCTGTGTCTGCTCCCATCAACAGTCTTACCAAATTCAATTCCAATACCCGCACGCTGTTGTACAACTATGTGCTGACCTTTGATCATACATTTGAAAAACATGCAGTGAATGCGTTGGTAGGTTACGAACAATTCCGTTCCACATACAATGCCATCAATGCAAAAATGACTGCGGTAGGCGGACAGTCGTATGCATTCATTCCTACTTCTTCATCAGCCAGTACGATCAATCCCGGTGGTTATGACCCTAACGGTCTTGTAAAATCAACATTCGGACGATTAAACTATAATTATGACGGTAAATATTTTATTTCCGCTTCATTAAGGCGCGATGGAAATTTCACCGTGTTTGGTCCGGGTAATCAATACGGTTTATTTCCTTCGGCTTCTGCCGGCTGGCGTATCAGTGATGAGCCATTCTTCCGCAATATCGCTCCCAGCGTAAACCTGTTGAAACTGCGTGGCAGTTATGGTGTATTGGGTAATAGCAATATTCCATCCTACCTGTTCCTTTCAACCTACGATTATATCAATGCGCAGAACTTTGCACCCGGCGCACCTCCGGCCATTGGTTATTCACAAACATTTATACCTAACCCCAATATCAAATGGGAAAGCGTGTATGAAACCAATATCGGTGTTGACGCAGAGCTGTTCAATGGTAAACTGTTTTTCACGGTAGAATGGTATAATAAGAAAACCAAAGACATGCTGTATGCACTGCCGATACCACCCAGCGTTGGTATCCCTTCTAACTTCTATACCAATATCGGTTCTGTACAGAACAGAGGTTTGGATATCATGATCGGTTACCGCAACAAACTGAATAAACTGAATTATGCAGTGACCTTTACCGGTTCTTTCAACAAAAACAAAGTGCTGAACCTGGATAATGTAAATACCAATCCTATCCTGGCTGGTGACAATAACTATGGTAACCCCACATTTGGTATTATGACCAATCAACCATTGGCTATTACCAAAGCCGGACAACCATTTGGTATGTTCTATGGATACAAAGTATCCGGCATCTATAAAAGTGAAGATGAAATTGCCAAACATCCGCAACAGAGCGGTAATAAGGCACATGTGGGCGACCTGATCTTTGAGGATGTGAACCCTGATGGAGTAATTGATGACAAAGACAAAACGATCATTGGCAATCCTAATCCCAAATTCACCTATGGTACTACCATCAACCTGAACTGGAAAGGATTTGATCTTGCATTACTGATCAATGGTGCAGCAGGTGTTGACCTGTTCAATGGTGTGGCACCTTATGCCATGTTCCCCTTTAGCGATGGTAATACTACCAGCAAAGTGTTTGGAGCATCCTACCTGGGTAATAACCAGCTTACATCACAACCACGTATAGGAGTGTTGAACAATCTGCCTGGTGGTGGCACGTCCTTTTCACCAGACCCCAACCACAACTATTCCTGGGCAAGCAGCTATTTTGTAGAGAACGGTAGTTACCTCAAACTGAAAAACGTGCAGCTTGGATATAACTTCTCCAACAAACTGTTAGATAAAGCACATATCAAAAATGCACGTATCTACCTGATGGCAAATAACCTGGTCACCATTACCAAATACAGCGGCATTGATCCGGAACTGGGTGGAGGCATTACCAACCGGGGCATTGATGCGCCCTGGCAATATCCACACTCCAGGATCTATTCATTGGGAATTGACATCACACTCTAACCACATTTATTGATTTTGCGATACAGGGATTTTGAAAGGTATAAATCCCGGAATCAGCATAAAAAACGATTGTATGTATAAAAAAATATTCATTGCACTCTTCGGCCTGGCCAGCGTTGCCGGTTGTACAAAAGACCCTTCCGGAGTGGCCCGTAAAGATGTGTACAATAGCGGAAGTTATCCTACTAACCTGAATGCATTACTGGGTGTACTGGCTGCCGGCTATGCCAACTTTCGTTCAGAAGGTATGGATGGTTTCCAGTTATTGTGCAAAGACTTTGCCTGCAGCGAACATACGGCCGACCTGGCTTATGGCGGAGAACAGGCATGGACCGAACTCGCATTGAACCACCTGAGCACTACCAACAGCTATGCCAATGATCTGTGGAAATCATTGTATGCAGGCGTAAAAGATGTCAACGTATTTCTTGACAGGGCCGATTTTTTTGAAAAGAACTATGCAGTGCCCAGTGAAGTACAGATGGTCAACAATATGCGTGGTGAAGCCTACTTTCTTCGTGCACTCTACTATTTTTACCTGGAATGTTTTTATGGTGAAGCATACATTACTACTGCCGGTGGTGCCGATAAGATGGGTGTACCTATTATCAGCAGTATTCCAACCGTGTTAGACAGTACACAGAAAGGACGCAGTACTACCCGTGATGTATGGAATTTCATCATCGGTGATCTTAAAAAATCAGCAGACCTGCTGAAAGGTGTTCAATGGACTGGTAGTAATAGAGGCCGTGCAAACGAATGGGCTGCCAAAGCCCTGCTGGGAAAAGTCTATGTATTTACACAGGATTGGCAGAATGCCAAAACCACACTGCTGGATGTGATCAATAACAGTGGTAAATCACTGATGCCATTCAGCAAATACAAAGATGCCTTCAATGCAAAACCAGAAAATGAATTCAACGAAGAGTCATTGTTCGAGATCAACGTTGACAGGGATTCCAAAGGTGATTACGGCATTTTTGGCCCTGCACCCAACTCCAACCTTACCACCAGCCAGGGATTGATCTGGTCGCCCTGTGTTATTGGTGATGATGGTACCGAAACCGGTTCCGGTGGCAACCTGGGTTATTGCAATACATTTATACACGATAAAAACCTGTTGCGTTTTGGTTTCACACTACCAATCTACACACTGGTAAACAATCCGGCATTTGACGCCAGCAAGCCTGCTTCTTACAGAAATCCCAAACAGGTCATTGATCCTGCATATAAACAGCAATCAATTGACATGCGCAACAACAAGATCACTGATCCCCGTTTGAATGTATGTACCATGCAGCCCTGGGTTGATTCTGGCAGTGCAGATGGTGTTAACTGGCGTCCCATTACAAAATTTGTAGGCATTGGTGCCGACATACAGAAATACTTCCACGGCTGGAGCAATCGCAAATTTGCAACCTACGATAACAATATCTGGGCATATAGTGCAGCAGATGGCGCCAACTATTATATCCTGCGCCTGGCTGATATTTTCCTACTGTATGCAGAAGCCTGCAAAAGCAGCGGAGACAATGTTACTGCGCTGGAATATATCAACAAAGTAAAACGCAGAGCATACAGCTATCCTGTAAATGCTCCTTCACCCGTAGACTACGCCAGTCTCACCGCAAAGACCAAAGCAGATGCAGCAGATGTAAATCTCAGCAACAATCCGCTTGCATACGAACGCTGGGCTGAATTGTTCAATGAAGGTCACTGGTGGTTTGATGTGTGCAGATGGCGTATTGGCAAAGCAGAAGCCACCTACTATAATACCACCCTGCCCACAGGTGGTACTATTGACTGGAGTGAAACAAGATCTTACAGCTGGCCCATACCCAGCAATGAGTTTAATACCAACACTGTTATAGCAAAACAGCAGAACCCGGGTTATTAGTCAATTCCTGTAAGCGTCATCAGGGCAAATGATGACGCTTACTTCTTTCAAAAGTCCAAATCAGCGGAAAAATATGTTATCGAAAATTGTTGTTTCTTCATTACTGTGCACAGTATTGCTGCATTGTTGTATTGCACAGTCTGCCGGCAGGGAATCTGTAACATTGGGCAAGGTGAAACTGGAATTTTATGCAGACGCCAATGGTATTCCTACGTACGCTGTGTATTACAACGGCAGACTGGTTATTCATCCCTCCCAGCTTGGTTTTTCACTGGCCGATGACAGCACCTTTTACAAAGGATTCAACGTGCGCGGTACCGATAAAAAGCAGGTAGATGAAACCTGGCAGCCGGTATGGGGTGAAACCGGCAGCATCCGCTCACACTACCAACAGCTCACCGTATACCTGCAACAGCAGCAGGCTCCGTTCAGATTACTGGATATTGTATTCAGGGTGTTTGAAGATGGCATTGGCTTTCGTTATGAATTTCCGAAGCAGCCTAATCTGAAATACTTTATTGTTACTGAAGAACGGTCAGCATTCAACCTGACAGGCAATCATAAAACCTTCTGGATACCCGGCGACTATGACACCAACGAATATGCTTACACTACTTCCCGCATCAACGAAATAGATGCCTGGAAAGTAATGCATGCAGCTACGGATATTGCGGTACGCGTAACGCCGGACCAATATGCAGTACAAACACCGCTGATGATGAAGAGTGATGATGGACTGTATATCAATATACATGAAGCAGCATTGATCAATTACCCTGCTATGCAACTGCATGTAAACAGAAGCAATTATGCACTGACTTCAGCGTTGGTGCCTGATGCCACAGGGAACAAAGCTTACCTGCATGCACCTTGTCATACGCCCTGGCGAACTATACTGGTAAGCGATAAAGCAGCAGACATGCTATCGTCTAAAACCATCCTGAACCTGAATGAACCCGCCACTTCCGGCAACACTTCATGGATACAACCCATGAAATTTGTAGGTGTATGGTGGGAAATGCAAACAGGAAAAAGCACCTGGAGTTATTCTGACTTTCCGGACAGTACTGATGCCAATGAACAACTAATCCCTAACAACCGTCATGGTGCCAATACCGCCAACGTAAAACGTTACATTGACTTTGCAGCAAAGAACAATATCAAAGGTGTATTGGTAGAGGGCTGGAACAGGGGCTGGGAAGACTGGTTTGGCAACTGGAAAGAAGATGTATTTGATTTTACCAGGCCTTATCCCGACTTTGATGTACAGGAACTGATGCGTTATGCAGCTTCCCAAGGAGTTTCGATGATCATGCACAACGAAACATCTGGTTCTGCCACCAGTTATGAACGGCAACTGGATACTGCATTCCGTTTCATGAAACAATTTAATTATCCTGCAGTAAAAACAGGGTATGTTGGAAAGATCATTCCCCGTGGTGAACACCACGATGGTCAGTGGATGGTCAATCATTACATACGTGTGGCCGAAAAAGGATTACAATACCAAGTAATGGTAGATGTACATGAGCCACCTCGGCCTACCGGTTTACACCGCACATATCCCAACTGGCTGGCCAGCGAGGCTGCCCGTGGCAATGAGTATAATGCCTTCAGTGATGGTAATGCACCGGAACATGAAACAATTCTGCCCTTCACCCGCTTAATGGGTGGCCCTATGGACTATACACCTGGTATTTTTAAACTGAAAGGATATGCACCAGGCGCACCACAAAGACAGGTTCATACCACTTTGTGTAAACAACTGGCCTTGTATGTAACGCTCTATAGCCCGTTGCAGATGGCAGCCGATCTGCCGGAAAATTATGAAGCCAAACCGGATGCATTTCGTTTTATCCGTGATGTTCCGGTAGACTGGGATGATACAAAGATCTGCGAAGCAGAACCCGGCGATTACATCACCATTGCACGCAAACAAAAGAACAGTACTAACTGGTTCATTGGTGCTATTACCGATGAAAACAGTCGCACGGCAACCATTCCGTTATCATTCCTGAACAGCAACCAGGCCTACATGGCAACTATTTATGCTGATGGTAAGGGTGCAGACTGGAAGAATAATCCTGAAGCATACCAGATCAACCAGTACATTGTTACCAATGCTACCACATTACGTATTGCTTTGGCGGCCGGAGGTGGTGCAGCAGTAAGTATTGTACCTGCAGATGCAGAACAGGTGAAGAAGTTGAGAAAGTATAAATAGAAGGTGCAAAATTCAAGAGATCTGTTAAAAGGTAAGCCTGAATACAGCATTTCGAAAAGAATCGAAGTCCAAAGTTTGAAAAAAACAAGGTTCAGTGAACAACGCAAGAAGTACAAGGTCGGAAGTATGGAATGCGATTCATCTTCATGGCAGCTCTGCATTTTCTTTGCTGTCCTTGCGTGAAACGATCCTCTGCAGTGGATTCAATTTCAAATCAAAAATATCAACATCTAAGCGTTCGTTTTATCATGGGTAAACAGCCGGCGGTTATGGCAAGTGACCGACTGGCTGTTTTTATGCCTGATACCGAACATTTAACGCTTACGGATGATAAAAAATTGATAAATCATTCAAGAGTAGCCAGGGCACTCACAATTGTTTTCAATAGATCATAAAATCTCAATATCTCAAAATCGGCAGTAGCACAACGAGCACCCACCACTAACAACTCACTACTCACTACAAAAATCCCAGCTCCAGCTTCGCCTCTTCGCTCATCATATCCCTTGTCCACGGCGGATCAAATGTCAGGTGAACATATACATCATTCACGCCTTCCAGGGCTGATACTTTCTGTTGCACTTCGGCAATGATATCACCAGCCACAGGACAGGCTGGTGCGGTTAAGGTCATGGTGACCTTAACGAATCCGTTATCTTCAATTTTAAGTTCATACACCAGGCCCAGTTCCCAGATGTTTACGGGAATTTCAGGGTCGTGTACTGTTTTTAATGTTTCTTCAATCTTATCGCGCAAGCTTGTTTCCATAACGTTATTGCTGTTGATCTTTTACAAGATAGGCCACTGCATACAACTTGATCTGTTTCAACATAGACAGCAAACCATTAGAACGGGTAGGTGAAAGATGGCTGCGTAAACCGATATCATCAATAAAATAAATCTCTGTATCAACGATCTCTTTGGGTGTATGTCCAGACAATACCCTTACCACCAGCCCAACCAGTCCTTTAGTGATCAGGGCATCGCTGTCGGCAGTAAAAGACAGTTTACCATCGATATAATCAGCATGTAACCATACCCGCGACTGACAACCTTTGATCAGATGTTCTTCAGTCTTATATTCATCTTTAATCAGCGGCAGATCTTTTCCGATCTGGATGATGTGTTCATACTTCTCCATCCAGTCACCAAACAGCTCAAATTCTTCAATGATCTCGTCCTGCTTTTCGTTGATTGTCATAATAGTAAGTTTAACAAACGCAGCGTATAATGGTTCAAACCTTACGCTTGACAGAAATATCAAAATTACGTCAAAACAGGGATATGCCCGGAAGCATCTAAAACACAGACGACATCCTTTTAAAAGGATGTCGTCTGTTATTCCGTTTCAAACCGGTTCAGTATGTTAGCTCAGCAGTTTCACAGCTTTCAGAACACCTGCTACCAGTTTATCAATTTCTTCTTCTGTATTGTAAAAAGTAATAGAAGCACGAACAGTTCCGGGAATTTCAAACCAGTCCATCAATGGCTGACAGCAATGGTGACCTGTACGTACAGCAATCCCTTGTTTGTCCAGCAATTCACCTACATCAAAGGGATGCGCATTGCCTACCAGGAAAGAAATAACACCACTACGTTCTTTTGCTTCACCTACTATACGGATGCCATCAATTTTTTTCAATGCGTTTAATGCATAATCCAGCAGGCGTGCTTCACGCTCTTGTATAAAATCCAGGCCAATGCCATTGATAAAATCAACAGCAGCACCCAGACCAACTACTTCAGCAATAGCCGGGGTACCTGCTTCAAATTTAAAAGGCAATACGTTGTAGACCGTCTTTTGAAAAGAAACAGTTTTGATCATTTCTCCCCCACCCTGGTACGGAGGCATTTCATTCAGCCATTTTTCTTTCCCGTACAAAATACCGATCCCTGTAGGACCATACATTTTATGAGAAGAAAAGGCCAGGAAATCCACATCCAGATCCTGCACGTCGATCGGCAGGTGCTGAATAGCCTGTGCCGCATCGATCATTACCGGAACACCTTTGGCATGTGCTTTGGCAATAATATCACGTATGGGGTTAACAGTACCCAATGAATTGGAAATATAGTTTACCGAAATAATACTTACGGTATCATCCAGCAATTGTTCAAACTCATCCATCAGCAATTCCCCTTTGTCATTAATGGGAATTACTTTCAGGATAGCACCTCTGTCTTCACACATCATTTGCCAGGGAACAATATTGGAATGATGTTCCATAGCAGAAATGATCACGCTGTTGCCGGGTTTTACAAAACGTTTTCCGAAACAGCTTGCTACAAGATTGACAGATTCAGTAGTGCCTTTGGTGTACAACACTTCATAATCATATGCAGCATTGATATAGGCGGTTACTTTACGACGTGTTTCTTCAAACACATCAGTAGCACGCTGGCTTAAATGATGCACTCCGCGGTGAACATTGCTGTTGTATTCGCGGTAATACTCATCCATGGCATTGATCACAGCCAGTGGCTTTTGTGTAGTGGCACCATTGTCAAAATACACCAGCGGCTGCCCGTACACTTTTGTCTGAAGTATCGGGAATTGACTGCGTATATCGTCAATGCTTTTTCCAGTGTTCAATATCGTTGCGGATTCACTATGCATGATCGTCTGCTTCGTGTACAGGAATATGATGCGTAACCAGGTGGTTGATATGCTGCTCCAATGCCGGGATCTTTATCTTGCTGGTTACATCAAAAGCAAAAGCGTTTACCAGTAATGCACGGGCAGTAGCTTCGCCAATACCGCGCGACTGCAGGTAGAACATAGATTCTTTGCTCAGTTGCCCGGTGGTAGAACCGTGACTGCATTTTACATCATCAGCAAAGATCTCCAGCTGTGGCTTGGTGTTGATAGAGGCTTTGGGCGTTAACAGCAGGTTGTTGTTCTGCTGAAAGGCATTGGTTTTCTGCGCATCGTGGTGCACAAATATTTTGCCATTGAAGACTCCGGTAGCACTATCAGCCAGTACACCTTTATAAACTTCGTTGCTGTTGCAATTGGGCATTCTGTGATTAACCAGTGAATGGTTATCGATCAGCTGTTCGCCGGTACCTACATACAAACCGTACAGGTGCGCTTCTGTTTGTTCATCAGCCAGCACAATGTGCAGGTTGTTGCGTATCAGCTCGGCCTTGGGCAAAGAGAATGTATAATTGTTGTATACACTATCGCGTTTCTGGTTTACTTCGGTCTGGTTTACCAGGCGTGTACCGCTTTGTGCAGTCTGCACCAGGTAATGATCAAAATGAGCGTTCTCTTCTACAACAACTTCAGTAAGTGTGTTGACGAATATTTTATTACCAGTATCTTCTGATACAACGGATTCAATAATACTTACACCGGCACTTTTGTGTACTACCATCAGGTGGCGTGGCTGTACAAACAAACTGTCGTTTGATGTAAAACCATGCACAATGTGCAGTGGTTTATCCAGTTCCGCTTTGGCAGCGATCTCAATAAACAAGCCGCCTGCAAACAATGCAGTATTCAATGCGGTAAGCGGAGAGCCATCCACATCGGCATTTTTGCCAAAGTATTTCAGAAATGCAGCTTCATTACGCGCTTCACTCAATGAACGGATCTTTACCGCATCAGGCAGGTCTTCTGCCACACCCTGCAACTCACCATTCAGCAATACTATTTTATAGCTGTCTAACGAATGAATGTCTGCATCTTTCAGTAAAACGGCTGGAATAGATTTCTTACCGGAAGGTTTTACCTGGTAAGCATCCTGCAAAAAAGCAGTGAGGTTGGTATACTTCCACTCTTCGTGTCTGCGCGTAGGAAATCCTGTTTCGCGGAAACGTTCAAAACCTTTCTTTCTTGCCTGCTGCACATTTTCCGGCTCAGCTACCAGCGCAGCACTGTCAAAACTATGCACCAGATTATCGTATAATGGTACTTGATTCGCCATTGATTCTCTTTTTAAAACAGATTACGCAGATCTTTAGAATTTCACGGATGCTTTCGCTTTGCTATTCCATTGCGCACTGTTAACTATATAGTGTTGCTTCGTCAAATAAACTTACCTGTCCATTTCAGGGCTGAAAAATAACTCACATCGACAACTGCAACGGATGATGATAATCAGTATAGTGTATGATTAAAATCCTTTCGGGTCATCTATGCAATACATCTCCATTACCACAATCCGTTTTTACACGGAAGCAGAATGGTAAGATTCTTTCAACCAATCGTATCCTTTTTCTTCCAGCTCCAGTGCCAGTTCTTTAGTACCGGACTTGATGATACGACCGTCGTACAACACGTGTACAAAATCGGGCACTATATAATCCAGCAAACGCTGATAGTGTGTGATCACGACAAAGGCATTGTTGGAAGAACGCAATGTATTTACGCCATTGGCTACAATGCGCAATGCATCAATATCCAGTCCGGAATCAGTTTCATCCAGGATAGATAATTTGGGTTCCAGCATTGCCAGTTGGAATATTTCGTTTCTTTTCTTCTCACCGCCGGAAAAACCTTCGTTCAGAGAACGGTTGGCCAGCTTGGCATCAAATTCTACCAGCTTTTGTTTTTCCTTGCTTAGTTTCAGGAACTCTTTGGCTTCAAGGGCGGGTAAGCCTTTGTATGTACGGATTTCGTTCAGCGCAGTTCTTAAAAAGTTGATGTTGGATACACCAGGAATTTCAATGGGGTATTGAAATGCCAGGAACAAACCTTCGCGGGCCCTGTCTTCGGGAGACAGTTCCAGCAATTCTTTGTCATCCAGATACACCTCACCTTCCGTTACCTCGTAGCTTTCACGTCCGGCCAGTACAGATGCCAGCGAGCTCTTACCAGAGCCGTTGGGCCCCATGATAGCATGTATCTCACCGGCATTGACAGTAAGGTTGATGCCTTTTAAGATCTTCTTGTCTTCTACCTGTGCATGCAAATTCTTAATCGTTAACATAATTCTTCCTGTAATGTGTATTGTTTAACCTACACTGCCTTCCAGTGTAATTGATAATAATTTTTGTGCCTCTACCGCAAACTCCATCGGTAACTGATTTAATACCTCTTTTACATACCCGTTCACAATCAATGCAACAGCTTTTTCGGTATCAATGCCCCGTTGGTTCAGGTAAAAAATCTGGTCTTCACCAATTTTGGAGGTAGTGGCCTCATGCTCCAGGGTAGCAGTACTGTTTTTTGCTTCGATATAAGGGAAGGTATGCGCTCCGCAATTGTTGCCAATCAGCAGAGAGTCACACTGTGTAAAATTTCTTGCATTGTTTGCTTTGGTACCTACATGTACCAGGCCGCGATAGCTGTTGTTACTGTAACCTGCAGAAATACCTTTGGAAATGATACGGCTGCGGGTATTTTTTCCCAGGTGATAGATCTTGGTTCCGGTATCTGCAATCTGTTTATTCTTGGTAACAGCCACAGAATAAAATTCACCTTCAGAATTATCACCCTGTAAAATAACACTGGGATATTTCCAGGTAATGGCCGAACCGGTCTCTACCTGCGTCCAGGATATTTTTGAATTGGCTCCTTTACAAATACCTCTTTTAGTTACAAAGTTGTAAATACCACCTTTGCCATCTTTATCGCCAGGATACCAGTTCTGTACAGTAGAGTATTTGATCTCTGCACCTTCCATAGCAATCAGTTCCACCACAGCAGCGTGCAACTGGTTCTCATCGCGCATAGGTGCTGTACATCCTTCCAGGTAGCTAACATAGCTGCCTTCATCGGCAATGATCAGTGTACGTTCAAACTGACCGGTATTTTCAGCATTGATACGGAAGTAAGTGCTTAATTCCATCGGGCAACGAACGCCTTTTGGAATATATACAAATGAACCGTCGGAAAAAACGGCTGTATTCAGTGCTGCAAAAATGTTGTCAGAATGCGGAACCACAGAAGCCACGTATTTTTTTACCAGTTCCGGGTGGTTCTGTACCGCTTCACCAAAAGAGCAGAAAATGATACCCAGTTCTTTCAGCTTCTCTTTATAGGTAGTAGTAACAGAAACAGAGTCAAACACCACGTCTACCGCTACACCGGACAGGACTTTCTGTTCATTAATAGGAATACCTAATTTTTCAAAAGTAGCCAGCAGCTCAGGGTCTACTTCGTCCAGGCTGCCCAGTTTCTTTTTAGGTTTGGGTGCTGCGTAATAGGAAATAGCCTGAAAATCCATTTCGGGCAATGTAAAGTTCTGCCAGTTGGGCATCTGCATACGCAGAAAAGCCTGGTAGCCTTTCAAACGCCATTCCAGTAGCCATTCGGGTTCATTTTTTTTGGCAGAAATGAAACGGACAGTATCTTCACTCAGCCCTTTGGGGGCTATCTCCATTTCAATGTCAGTAACAAAGCCAAACTCGTATTCCTTCTCAGCTATCTGTTCAATTATATTGGTGCTCTCGTTTTCCATCATGTACTAAAACCTATTAAGAAAAAACCGCAAGATAATGTTGTTTACACGGAAAAGCTCTCTCCGCAGCTACAAGTTTTTGTAGCATTCGGGTTTTTAAAGGTCAGGCCTTTGCCGTTCAGTCCGCCTGTATAATCCAGCTCAGTGCCATACAGGTACAACAGGCTTTTAAAATCTACCACGATCTTAATGCCTTTATCTTCAAATACTTCGTCGCCCTGTTTCATTTCCGTGTCAAATTTCATCTGGTATTCAAGACCTGAACAACCTCCACCTTTTACGCCCACGCGTACAAAAGAGCCTTCAGCAGAGTTCTCTGCAGCCAGCAAATTGCTGATATAGTCCTTTGCTGCGGGTGATACAGTTATCATAATTATTTAATTATCAGTGAATAATAGTTTCAATGGCACCCTCATCACCTTTTTCCTGCTCCCCGGTTTTCCGGGTTACTGTGGGTACCCTATTGAAGCAACTGCAAAATTACTACTTTTGTAATAAAGCAAGTAATCACTTGGAAAATCAGGCTTCCATATTACATACAGGAGCTTCCATAGCGTTTGACAAGTTCCTGATTTTGTTAAAGACCCGCGGTCCGCAATCTACGGCCGTAGTGGCCAGTGAGCTGGGTATCAGTAATGAAGGTGCCCGCTTTCAATTAACAAAATTGAGTGAGGATGGTTTGGTTTCCTGTCGCAGTGTTTCCAAAGGCGTGGGTCGTCCCACCCTGATCTGGGAACTGACCGATAAAGGAATGACCCGGTTTCCTAATACCCACGCAGAACTGACCATACAGCTTATTGATAATGTGATAGATACGCTGGGAGAAGAGGCCTTACAGGCCATTATAGAAAACCGGGAAAAAAAAGTAGCTGCCCGTTACCAGCAGGCCTTGGCAGGTGCAGTTACCATGGAAGAAAAACTGACCCAGCTGGCAACTATCCGCAACCAGGAAGGGTATATGAGTGAATGGGCTGCCACAGAAAATGGTTTTGTATTTATCGAGAACCACTGTCCTATCTGTGCCGCCGCTAAACAATGTAAAAATTTTTGCCAGGCCGAATTTGCCACTTTCCAGCAATTACTCGGCAACGAAGTCAATATCAATCGTACGGAACATATTGTAAATGGTGCCCGCCGTTGTGTGTATGAGATCAGTGAATTGATTCATGCAATGTAGAGCCCGAAAGCTGGAAATCTGAAGTCGGAGGTCTGAAATCAGATGGAGGCTACTTACGATTCACGTTTCACGTACCATCCAAGCCCTATCCCCTATGTCTGTTCTATCCCTTGAAATAAATATCCTCTACTATTCCGACAAAGGAAGAGAAAGCAGGTTTTCAGATATTGCTAATAATATTGACTGCCTGGATATTGAAGATTACGAAACAGAAGCCTTCTGGAACCTGATGGGAGGCTTTGAAGTGACCATCAACGGATTCAACACCATCTTTCACAATTCCGATTTTTATTCGCTTTCCAAAGCCACCGGCTTCCTGCTCCAATCACTTTACTGGATAAAAAATCAACCCACCAATTTTTTTGAGAAAGAAGATATTTCCCCCAACCAGATCAGTATACGATCAACCGGCAATAATCTGATCAGGTTACAGGAATACAATGAAAATGAACTGGCATTTTCATACCTGCCCGCCAGAGGGCGCGTACCACAACGCGGCAACAGATTTTTTTCGGACGTGGTGTTGAATAAACAGGAGTGGTTTAAACAGGCTGATATTGCATTGCAGGAATATTTCAATGTGTTGCTGTACATACTCAAGACCAACAGCTATAGCAGCACCTGCAACACTTTGCTGGAATATTATGATACCTGGAACACCATTTCAGCCCGGGGAACTATTATCGGCAGCATGATATCAGAAACATAAAGATGCGGTACACATTGTTTTGGTACCGGTCTTTATTAAAAAGCACTAAACACTTTTCGCTTCCTGCTTTCATCTCCCTGGCTTTCTTCCCTGCCGCCAGGCTTTCCAGGCACCCGTACTCCACAATGCCCATATTATCAGCACAGGTTGAAAAAACAAACGTATCAGTCGAGCAGTATCTGTATTCAGCCCGAAAGCACTGGTGTGGGTTACATATTGTGAAATATTTCCCGGGAAGATCAGTACAAAAAAGATGGCAGTGATCCATCCCATCTGCACCCGTTGCGATCTGAATAAAAGTAACCCCAACCCCAGAAACAACTCTGCAACGCCCGACAGGATCACCACCAGGTCTGTAGCCATCGGTATCCATGTGGGCACCTGTGCCCGGAAATCGGCCCTGGCCCAGGTAAGATGACTTGTTCCCGTAAATAACAGCATTAGCCCCAGCAATATTCTGAATATGTTCTGCGCAACGCTTGTCTGCATAACCTCATTTTTAAAACGTAACATCAATAAATATACCCTGTCCTGGTATTCCGTAAGGGGGAACAGACCGGACATATCGTATAACTTTTGAAAATAATTGTTTCCGGCGTTGTAAAATTTACGACCAATTCTGTTACCGACCCGGAGACTGCCGAAAATCCGGTAAAGAGTAGGCGTAAAAACTATATACTATGTCAATTACAATCAAAACCAGGTACATCGTGTACAATCACAACGCTACAGGCGTACGGCATCACCATTACACAGAACAGAACACGGTACATGACTTTCCCGATCAGACAGCCAGTGAAAACGAAGCTGGCAACAGAATTGCATCGGCACCCACGCAGTATGCCTTTGGCACTGGCCCGGATCTGCAGTTTGCATTTATGTCGGTAACAGGCACCAAAAACGGCAACCTGTTGTACACCGCTGCCGGTGATTATTCGTACAATGTAGGCACTTCCAACATCAATATACTGGTGGTATATGCCCCTGCCTCCGGAATTGGTGGTCCGGATGGTGGTCCCGGCATCTGGGTTGATGCTTTTAATGTTGATACCGGTGCTCTTTCTGACGATCTGCATTTTATTGCTGTGCTTACTCCGCCCACCGATACACCAGATACAGCAAGAACCAACGAAGCCAATCAAAATGGTGATATATCATCCAAAATACCGGCACACATCAAAGCAAGTGCAACTATAGACGGTGGCGTTCCTTTCCTGGAGTGGAAACAGATAATGCCGGTGCAGAGTGTTGTAAATGCAGCCGATTTTAACCTGACACAAAATGATAGCGGTAAAATATGGATCGCTTTTTACCAAACGCCCGCTAAACCTTCTATACAGCTTATAGACAACCGTTATGCTATCTGGCATTGGGTTGATTATGCTACTATGGTTGACGGACACGGCGGCCCTGGTGATCCTGGTCCTGTATTGGGTGGTGAAGTACGCGAATTTGCAGTGGGTATAGCGCTGGCAAAAACAGCCGGCCAGGTAAACCGGCAGATACGCAATGAACTACTGAGTATAGCAGGCAAACAAATACAACTGGCTACAGAAGCCATTCAAAAGAAAATAACAGCAGAAAACAGGAAATAGTGGTTAAGGTGCCCCGGAAGTGTATGCTTCCGGGGCTTTTTATGTAATGATATATAAGCGTGTCTGTATGCACGCATTATTCACTTTTCAGGCTCTTTACAGGATTGGCATTTGCAGCCCTGATAGCCTGGAAGCTGATCGTAAAAAGGGCTACCAGTAAAGCCACCACACCTGTTATGGCAAACACAGCCCAGTTGATGCCGGTGCGATAGGCAAAATCCTGCAACCATTTATTCATGGCCCACCATGCCAGTGGCGAAGCGATGAGAATAGATAAGCATACCAGTTTCAGAAAATCCCTGGATAATAAAGTAACGATCCCCACCACGTTTGCTCCCAATACTTTGCGGATACCTATTTCTTTGGTACGCTGTTCGGCTGTAAACATTACCAGTTCCAGCAAACCAAGACAGGCCATCGGCTCAGGAACGGTTGCCATTATAAAGTGATTACCACCAAATTTAATATCACTGTCCACACGATAGATCCTGTCTGCATGAGTATTGAATGTGTCAAAACCGGTTTCATCCATTACATACAATGTGATCAGCAGGCAAACTGCCAGGCTGATGACCAGTTCTAATGTACATATTCACAATTTCCGGGTAATTGAAATCTGATCTTATAAACTTTTATTCCGTTCTTAAACTTTTAACCGGGTTGGTCAGTGCAGCTTTGATACTCTGGTAACTGATGGTCAGCAGTGTGATTAGTATGGCACCAGCCGCTGCTGCAATAAAGATCCACCATGACATTTCTGTATGATAGCTGTAATTCTGCAACCAGCTGTGCATATAATAGTAAGCCGCAGGAATGGCCACCAGCAATGCAATGATCACCAGCACCACAAAATCCCTGCTGAGATGCGCCCATAAATTCAATACAGAAGCACCTAGTACTTTACGCACACCGATCTCTTTTATACGTTGCTCGGCCATAAAAGAAGCCATACCAAACAATCCCAGGCAACTGATAAACACTGCCAGTGTTGCAAAAAATCCGGCCAGTGTACCAATACGTTCCTCTGCATCAAATTTCTTTGCATACTCATCGTCTGCAAAGCTATAGGCAAATGGAACAGAAGGTGAATAGGTTTTACAAACAGCCGCAATTTTATCAATGGCTTCATGTGCACTTACAGTGGGGTTTATCCGCACATTCAGGTAATAAAAACCTTCGCTGTTCATATAGAAAAGTGTTTGCTTCACCGGCTCATACGGTGAACCCATCACCATATCTTTTATCACCCCTATTACATTAAAACTCCTGTTGCCTATTCTTACAACTTCTCCTAACGGGTTTTTCAGTCCCATATATTTTACAGACGCCTCGTTCAATATAATGGCAGAGGAATCGGTGGCAAATTGCGTTGAAAAATCACGTCCCTGTACAAACTGCCATCCCATTGCTTTACCAAAATCAGTACTGACACGTACATTGGCAAAATCAACAGTCCTGTCAGGGTCCTTACCATTCCAGTTTACATCGCCTCTGTTGTTATATACCGCGGTAGCCGGGCTGGATGATTCCGCAACGGCAGTGATCAATCCGGATTGCAACAGATCAGCCCTTACAGCATTAAAATGTTTATAGAGATCGTCTGTTACCATTTCAATATTTACCAGTCCTTCGCGACTGTACCCTACCGGGCGGTTCTTGGCAAACTGCACCTGTTTAAATACCACAATGGTACTGATGATCAATATTACTGATACCGAGAATTGCAATACTACCAGCACCTGGCGCGGCACTGCTGTCATTCTGCCTGCCTTAAACGTTCCTTTCAAAACTTTTACCGGTTTAAAAGAAGACAGGTACAATGCGGGGTAACTGCCGGCAATAAGTCCTGTGAACAATACAAAAGCAAGACTGATCAACCAGAAAGGAACATCACTCCATAACATCGTCATTTTCTTACCCGCTATGTTATTAAAGAACGGCAACGCCAATGAAGCCAGCAATAATGCCACGATAAATGCCAGTAAGGCCATCAGGATCGATTCAAAATAAAATTGCCCTACCAATTGTGCACGTAATGAACCAATAGCCTTGCGTACACCAACCTCTTTTGCTCTTTTTTCACTGCGGGCAGTACTTAAATTCATAAAATTGATACAGGCCAGCAGCAGTACAAAAACACCAATAATGCCAAACAACCACACATACTGGATAGCGCCGCCAACATTGACCCCGTTTTCAAACTTTGAATACAGGTACCATTTATTCATCGGGTGCAGGAACAAAGCGGGCTTAGAAACTGCTTCTGCCTGGCTGCTGTGACGCAGTATGACATCTTTTATTTTGTCAGACACTTTATCCATATCCGCATTATCTGCTACCTGCACATACAATTTATAAGAATTATCTGTCCAGTTCTGCGCAGCATCTTTTGACAGTACATGTTGCTGGAAGAACTGCCAGGGTGCAATAAACGTCACTTCATGAAACTGGCTGTTCTCTGGAATATCTTTATACACTCCAGAAACAGTAAACACAGCATCGTTATCAAGCTTTATTACTTTGCCCATAGCATCCTCATTACCAAACAGTGCAGTGGCAATTGATTGCGAAAGCATCATGGAAGATGTTCCCTGCAACCCATTATGATCGCCCTTTATCATTTTCAATGTGAACATCTCTGGGCCTTCGGCACCCATAAAGTTGCCGATAGAAGACAATTTCTTATCCCCTACAGCCAGCACATGGCTTCCAGTCCAGGAAGTGATCACTACATGTTTAAAATCGCTGCCATAACTTTTATGCAATTCAGCTTCAAGTGGCACCGGTGTTACCTTGCTGGTAACTATGGAACCATTAATGAACCCCTTACGCATTACCAGCGCAATGCGATCGTAGTTGGTATGTGATTTATTGAATGAAAGCTCGTTCCATATCCACAGCCCAATCAGCATGGCCACTGCCATACCAACAGACAAACCCGCAATATTGATCAGCGAATGCGTTTTATTCTTCAGCAGGTTACGTACGGTACTTTTCAAATAGTTTCTAAACATGGTATAACAGATCTTTATATATAAAAATTCATTTTTCCTGGATGCTCTTCTGCAACTGCGCGGATTATTCCTACGCAGCCCACGGAAAGATTACTGGCTAAAAATGAACTGCCAGTATATATGTATCAATTCGGCAGTGGCTATATGCCAATAAAAATACCGGATTACTATTTCATTGACAGTCAATATCATGTATTTATAATCTACCTGCTTATTGTACGATTTTGATACACCATGTGTACGATATGATGAATATACATACCGCACACTCATTTTATAGCTATGAATTGCCTATACAGTTTCCCCATACACTGAAAAATTACACTCTATCATTTTTTACATCCTGTATTCAACACGCAGCATGCATAAAATCAGTAAATTGTACACAAGAAACATTTCCATATGTGTACTGACAACCAATCAGACGAACAGCCATTTGTCCATTCTGAATCAAGGCGTACATTTCTGAAACAATCATCGGCACTGGTGGCTGTATCATTAGCACCGGTATCGCTGATAAAAGCTGCCGGCAATCATGACGAAGAAAATATTGCCGCCTTTTTTGAAAAACTTCCACTAAGCATTGAAGTGAACGGAACAGCCCATCAACTACAGGTAGAACCACGCACTACCCTGCTGGACCTGTTGCGTGAGCAACTACATCTTACCGGTACCAAAAAAGGGTGCGACCACGGGCAATGCGGAGCCTGTACAGTACATGTAAATGGCAAACGCATCAACTCCTGTCTTACACTTGCTGTTATGCAGGAAGGGAAAAAGATCACTACTATTGAAGGGCTTGCCAAAGGTGAACAACTGCATCCTTTGCAGGAAGCATTTATAAAACACGATGGTTTCCAGTGCGGGTATTGCACACCCGGGCAGATCATGTCAGGCATTGCCTGTATACGTGAAGGTCACGCCAATTCATACGACGAAGTACGCGAATACATGAGTGGAAATATCTGTCGCTGCGGTGCCTATCCTAATATTGTCAATGCCATTCTGGAAGTAAAAGAAGGAGGGCAAACTGTATGATACCATTTGAATACGTAAGACCCACTGCCACCAAAGCTGCGCTGGATGCTGCCAGGAACGGGGCTATGTTCATAGCGGGTGGTACCAATCTCGTTGACCTGATGAAACGCGGCGTTTCTGCGCCACAAAAACTGGTTGACATTAACCAGCTTCCTTTTAAAAAAATAGAGGAAACGGCTGCCGGTTTACACATCGGGGCGCTGGCACTCAATAGTGAAGTGGCTGAACATCCGCTGGTAAAAAATAAATATCCCTTACTGGCAGCCGCACTCAATGCAGGTGCCTCTGCCCAGTTGAGAAACATGGCAACCGTAGGTGGTAATATGATGCAACGTACCCGATGCACTTATTTTTACGATACCAGTATGCCATGTAATAAACGCGTACCCGGTTCCGGCTGTGGCGCAATGCAGGGCTATAACCGTATGCACGCCATTTTTGGCACCAGTGAAAAATGCATCGCCGTTCATCCCAGTGATATGTGTGTTGCGCTGACTGCATTAAATGCAACGGTATCTGTCAGCAGTCTCAAAGGCAACCGTACTATAGCATTTGGTGATTTTCATCGCCTACCAGGCAACAATCCTGAAAAAGACAATGTGCTGCAAACCGGCGAACTGATCACCGGTGTAGATATACCTGCCGGTAATTTTAACCGTAACACCGCTTACATCAAAATTCGCGACCGCGCCTCGTATGCTTTTGCACTGGTATCAGTAGCTGCTGCACTGGAACTGAATGGTAACACCATCAAGTCTGCACGATTGGCAATGGGCGGCGTAGCACACAAGCCATGGCGCCTGACCGACGCAGAAAAATTTCTGGCTGGTAAAACTGCCAATGAAAATACTTTCCAACAGGCAGCAACATTAAGCATGCAATCTGCCAAAAGTTTTGGCGGTAACGATTTTAAACTCAAACTGACCCCGGTTACCATTGTGGAAGCATTAAAAAAAGCAACCGGAAACGTTTAACACCATTTACATGAACAACCTTGCCGATAAACATACAGCAACCGGTAATATTGATCCTATCGACCGCGTTGATGGTCGCCAGAAAGTGACCGGTGCCGCAAAATATTCTGCTGAATACAATGTACCGGGCGTTACCTATGGCGTGCTGATAAGCAGTACCATTGCCAAAGGCACTATTAAAAACATTGATACCCGTGCCGCAGAGAAAGCTCCCGGCGTACTGGCCGTTATTTCGCATCTCAATATGCCCGCAATACCCGGCTATGCCAACGCACAGGGAGATATTGGTCCCAATGGCATGAAAATATTTCCCGGTAACCGCATTTATTTCGGTGGCCAGCCGGTGGCACTGGTAGTGGCAGATACATACGAACGTGCTTTACATGCAGCGTCACTGGTACAGCCAGAATACACACCCGAACAGGCTGCAACAGATATGACCGCCAACAGGCGCCTGGCAAAAGCGCCACGCAACGCAAGACTGGCAGATTATAAACGTGGTGAAGCTGCAGCCTGGAAAAATGCACCTGTACAACTGGAAGCCGAATATGTTATTGCCCATGAAATTCACAACCCGATGGAGCTAGGCAGTATTACGGCAGTGTGGGAAGGCGATAAACTTACCATATACGATAAAACACAAGGCGTAAAAGCAGTGCAACAAACCTTTGCACGCCTGTTCAATATTCCTGCCGACAATGTACGGGTAATAGCCCCGTTTGTAGGTGGAGGTTTTGGCATGGCACTGCGTACATGGCCGTATGAAGTGGCTGCAGTGGCAGCCGCCCGGCAACTGAATAAACCGGTAAAACTGATGCTGCTACGCAGCCAGATGTTTACCATGGTAGGATACCGCCCGTATACCGAACAAAAGATTGGGATCGGTGCTACGGCCGATGGTAAACTGACAGGTATCAGTCACAGTGCAACCGGTGTTACTGCCAGCTATGAAGAATTTACCGAAGGAGTGATCAACATGACCAAATTCATGTATGCCTGCCCCAATGTTGATACCACCTACCGCGTGGTACCCATGGACCTGAGTGTTCCTACCTGGATGCGTGGTCCCGGCGAAGCCACCGGTTCATTTGCACTGGAATCTGCCATTGATGAACTGGCCTATAAACTGGACCTGGATCCACTGGAATTGCGCTTGCGTAACTATGCAGATACTGATCCGGAACGCAACCTGCCCTGGAGCAGCAAATACCTGAAAGAATGTTACCAACTGGGAGCAGAACGCATAGGCTGGTGGCAGCGCAACAGAACACCCCGCTCTATGCATGAAAACGATATGCTGGTTGGCTACGGCATGAGCAGCGGTACATTTGGTGCTTATCGTGGTAATGCCACAGCAAGAGCAAAATTTACTGCAGACGGCAGGTTGCTGGTACAAAGCGCTGCCAGCGATATCGGCCCGGGTACAGGCACTGCGATGGTAAGCGTGGCAGCCGAAGCGTTGGGGTTGCCGCCTGCACTCATTACGTTTGAACTGGGCGATTCTTCCCTGCCACCTGCGCCTACACAGGGAGGCTCCGGTACTACTTCCGCGGTAGGCTCTGCTGTATATGATGTATGCACAGTGATAAAAGAAAAGCTGACAGATTTAGCTACAATAGCAGACAACGCTCCTTTCAAAGGCGTAGACAAAAGCAAACTGGTGTTCAATCACAGCAGTATTTCCGATGGTAGCAAATCGGTTCCCTATACCACCCTGTTGCAACAAAACAACCTGCCGGCCATTGAGGCTATGCGCGAATCAAAGGGCGGCAATGAACGCCAGCAATATTCCATGTATTCTTTCTCCGTACATTTTACCAAAGTACATGTACATCCTGCTACCGGTATTGTACGTGTGAAAAAAGTGGTAACAGTAGCAGATGCAGGAAAAATTGTAAGCGAAAAAACTGCACAAAGCCAGATGATCGGTGGCGTTATCGGGGGTATTGGAATGGCACTGACTGAAGAAGGTGTTATTGATCACCGCTATGGCAGGTATGTCAATAATAACCTGGCAGATTATCATGTACCCGTACATGCTGATGTGCCGCCTATCGAAGCATTATTCATCAATAAGCCGGATCCATATATCAATCCTATCGGAGCCAAAGGAATGGGAGAAATTGCGTTGATTGGCTTTGCAGCTTCTATTGCCAACGCTGTTTATCACGCTACAGGTAAACGTATACGTGAGTTACCGATCACACTTGATAAGTTGCTGTAAGATTTTAATCAGAAGACTTTGAGTCACGAGCTATGAGCAAAAGACAGGAATTTCTTTTCTTCGGGTCTTTCCGGCTTCAGAGCCAGCATTCAGACAGGTATAAAAATAAAAAAGGGGTCAGAATAGATATTCAACCCCGTTTTAAATCCAATATCCTATGAAAAACCAGTGCGAAAATATTCATTTTTATTTGTAACCACCAAGTATTCTCCCTTAAAAAAATGAGTAGTACTACGCAAAAAGTGATTTTCGCATTTTATGCAGTCTCAATAAGGGTTTACTGCCAATCACATAAGAATTTTTACGTATAATTTTTTACTGTTATAACTTTAATCTGACGGGCTTTTGCTGCGCTTCTTGCCCTTCATCCCGACATCTGCCCCTACACCATGCCTGCTCACCACAAAAAACCGTAACTGTTCTCAGGCAGTTCCTTTTAATTCACTTTTAATTCCATTTGCAGCCTGTATGCCTGCTCCGCAGCCTACACGTATTAAATTATTATTATAACAAAAAGTGGTCAACAATATAGTTCTGCAACTGTTATTATATTATCAGCGTGGTTACACAGCTATAACCGAACCCCTGTTTTCCTGCACACTTCATAGTATTAATACTACACGATTAATACACAAGCCTTTCCTGTTAAAGCAACCTACTACAACCAGCACAACAACCTGTAGTTTTTCAACTACAAGCAGGAATTAGTTTTATTTATTCACTATAAAAAGACTCTATATGAAAAGGTACGAGAAGAAAGTAGCATTGATTACCGGTGGCGCCGGCAGTATTGGCAAAGCAACAGCACGCAAGTTGCTGGATGAAGGAGCTTCGGTAATGCTGGTAGACCTGGGAAAAGACGCATTACAGCAAGCAGTAGATGAGTTAGGAAGTAAGAACGTAGCCTTTATTGTAGCAGACGTAACCAACGCTGCTGATGTGGAGCGATATGCAAAAGAAACAGTTGCTAAGTTTGGTAAGGTTGACCTGTATTTTAACAATGCAGGTATTGAAGGTGTGGTAAAGCCCATTACAGAATATCCTGAAGATATATTTGACAAGGTAATGGCTGTAAATGTAAAAGGAATGTGGTTGGGCTGTAAATATGTAATACCACAAATGAAAGATGGTGGAAGTATTGTGATCACTTCTTCTGTGGCAGGCATTTCGGGCACAGCCGGTATGAGCGCCTATGTAACCAGTAAACATGCCGTTATTGGATTGATGCGCACTGTAACCCATGAGGTAGCACCCAGAAAAATACGTGTCAATACCATTAACCCTTCACCCGTAGATAACCGCATGATGCGTTCACTGGAAGAAGGCTTTGCACCCGGTCATGGTACAGAAGCAAAAAAAGGATTTGAAACCAACATCCCGCTAGGACGCTATGCACAACCGGAAGAAATTGCACAACTGGTGCTGTTCCTGGGCGCTGATGAAAGCAAATTCATCACCGGTACTGTACAGGTCATTGCAGGCGGTATGGGGGCATAAATATGTACTACTGTAGATGTTCTGAAACAAAAAGAACCGGCGGAATATTTCCGGCCGGTTCTTTTATTAATAGCTATTCTTTTGTTATACCAATGGAGGCAGTATCTTTTCAATCTCTTCACGCCGCTCTTCATATTGCGGTGGCAACTTCAAATGCGTACCCAGTTCCTCCTGCGTTTCGTCTATCATAAAGCCAGGTATGTCAGTAGCAATTTCAAACAATACACCACCCGGTTCACGGAAGTAAAGACTTTTAAAATAACTGCGATCAATTTGCGGCGTTATATTGAATCCCTTTGCAGCCAATATATCATGCAACTCCATCTGCGCTTCATAAGTAGCAATGCGGAATGCCACATGGTGTATCGAGCCTCCTGCTACATGACCGGGGCGTTCACCGGGAGCACATACCAGGTCAATATATTTTGCAGCGGTTGCACTATTGCTGACAAACCTGTAGCGGTTGATATGTTCTTTATCCAGTGAGTAATTAAAATGTTCCGTCAGCAATGCCGCAGTTTTCTCATACCCTTCCAGTGTAATCGTAACACCATGAAAACCGCGTATACTGTATTCAGCCGGTATTGGCCCAGGTATTGCTGGCCGCTGATCAGGAACAGCTCCTGCCACCAATTCCAGTTTCAAACCATCAGGATCGAGAATAGTAAGATATTCTTCGTCAAGACGTTTAGCCGGGTTGTTATAGATCACATTGAAATATTTCATTCTTTCCAGCCAGAAGCCTAAAGAACCTGCCGGAACAGCAAAGGCTGTTTCAGTAGCCTGCCGCGTACCCCTGCGCCCTGGCGTAATGCTTTGCCAGGGGAAAAAGGTCAGTATAGTACCGGGATCGCCGGTTGCATTGCCAAAATAAAAATGATAGGTATGAGGATCATCAAAATTCACTGATTTCTTAACCAGGCGCAACCCCAGTATTTCAGTGTAAAAACGCAGGTTCCGGCGGGCATCACCGGCAATGGCCGTAACGTGATGAATGCCGTTAATGGTATTGGTCATGAGGTTAAAATGATTACTTGGTAAAGCTACTGGTTAAAAATAATAATATCGTTTAGCCAGGTGTTTGCCGGTAAATAAACATACCAACGCGCCTTTACCAAACGATATTAACAGATCTCAAAATATATTTACGGTCATCAACGGGCCAGGTAAGCACCATCTACGGCATAATAGCCACCGCTCACAAATGATGCTTTGTCCGATGCCAGCCAAACCACCAATTCCGCCACCTCTTCTGACTTACCCAAACGACCAATAGGATGCAGACTTACCAATGCTTTTTTAGCAGCAGCATCCATGGCAGACAGTAAAGGAGTTTCAATAAAACCAGGACCAACAGCATTCACCCGGATACCTTTTGCGCTGTATTCAATTGCGGCGTTTTCAGTAAGTCCTACCACACCATGTTTGGCAGCTACATAACCGGCAGAATTGGCAAAACCAACCTTGCCCAGTATGGAAGCCATATTTACAATGGATCCCTTGCCATTTTTCAACATAGCAGGGATCTGCGCTTTCATACAATAGAACACACTGCTAAGATTCACACTGATGATCTTATCCCATCCTTCCACACTCAAATCTCCCACCGGGTTCGATTCCCCGCCGATACCCGCATTGTTCACAGCAATATCCAATCTGCCAAAAGCCTTAATGGTTTCATCTACCAGGTGCTTTGCCTCTGCAGGTTTGGTTACATCTGCTTTCACAAAGATGGCCTGGCCCTTGTTCTTCTTAATGGCATCTACCACTGCATTGCCACCTTTTTCATTGATATCCGACACTACTACTTTGGCACCCAACCGGGCAAACAACAATGCACAAGCCTCTCCAATACCAGAACCTGCACCGGTTACAATAGCTACCTGTTCCTTAAACTGATTTTCCATAATACTACTGTTTAAGATTAAACAATAGCTGCCCATGGTTTATATAACACGCTAAGCCATGTCAGCCGTTTATATAAAACAAACTATATACCTAACAGAACTTTTAAATGAAAAGTTTTCGCTTAATTGCTTTTTAATGATCGTACAACAAAGAGAAATTTACCATTCAGCCCGTGATGTCTGCACGTTGCTGATTATTATAGATGAATGCTACATCTGCACTGTTTACTGTAAGGTTAGCTTTGCCATTACCGGGAAATGATCTGAAGGATATTTACCATGATAACTATCTGTCAATACTCCCCAACCGGATACTTTGAATTGTTTGCTGATAAAAATGTGATCAATGATACCATTGCTTTGCATAGAAGTACCAAAACCGTTGAAAGTGCCATTGTTAGCATAGGGATGTACAGCTTCTTTGTAGGTGTCTTTCATATTACCGGATTGGGCTATTAGCCGGTACCATTCACTGTCATGGTCACCATTAAAGTCACCGGTAAGTAAGGCAGGTTCATTACCGGCAATTATTTTGATCTTTTGCAAGATCAGCTTACTACTTTCCTGTCGTGCTTTTACACCCTGATGATCGTAATGCACATTAAAAAAGTAAAATTTCCTTTTGTTTTTAATATCCTGCAGGTATACCCACGAACAGATGCGATTGAGATGCGCATCCCAACCCGGACCGGGTTTATCCGGCGTTTCGGACAGCCAGAAGTCACCTTTGTCCAGCAACCGGAATTTATCTTTCCTGAAAAAGATAGCAGAATGTTCTCCTTTATCCTGTCCGTCATCACGACCCAAGCCGTAGTAACTATACTCTGGCAAGGCAGTACTAATATCATCCAATTGATTCTTTAATCCTTCCTGGGTACCGAACACATCAAAATCATGAAAACGGATCAGTGCTGCCATCACTGGAGCACGGTCTCGCCACAGGTTTCCCGTATCACGCGGATTATCAAAACGCAGATTGTAGGTGGGCATGGTATATGATTGTGCCTGTAATACCACCATTCCCAGCAAGAGGATAGTTATTAATGAAATTGTCTTTTTTCTCATGTTGAATACTTTTGAATGCTAAGAGAATTACACTGCAAAATAGACAGTTCTGTACAGGATGTTACTACCTCTATTTTTGAATAAGCAATTTACGGATACGGCGTTTCAAAACAGGATTAAGTGATTGTTATGCGCTACAATTGATGCATTACAATGCACGTTTGAACGAACAAATCGGCAATTCATGCACAGCCGGCTTTTCATGCTGATTATGTACTGTATTTTGTTCGCTTTACAGCATGACCTGGAAAATGAAAATGCCTTATTATACACAGAAAGACAAATGGATCATTGCCATTTTTCTGCCGCCAGCCATTCTACTGATCAACAGCCTCATTTTTGGCAGCCGTTACTGGCATGAAACAGTTCTCTTTGTATGGGCAGGTATTATTTCAGGTATTATCGGTACTTTATCATGGCATTTACAGATTGTAGTAGCGGTGATCATGCAGCAGCGTTACCCCGCCTATCATCAAACGTTCAGACGTATCATCATTAGTATCTGCTGTTATATCGTTATTACAACCGTTACAGTAGTACTGATCTTCCAGCTTTACCATTGTATCACTTTTTTCAGATACCAGTTAAACCTGGTACACATGGCATGGGGCATCTGCGCAGGCATTATTACCGACTTGCTGGGTGCCAGCTTTCATGAAGGAGTTGCTTTTTATGAAAAATGGAAACGCATGACAGATAAAGCGGAACAACTGAAAAAAGAAAACCTGCAGACACAACTGGATAGTTTAAAAGGACAGGTAAACCCACATTTCCTGTTCAACAGTCTCAACTCCCTATCATCGCTGATCAATGAAGACCCGGTACAGGCTGAAAAGTTTGTAGATGAACTGAGCAAGGTATACCGGTACCTGTTGCGCAACAATACCGATCCGCTGACCTCACTGGGATCAGAAATGCAGTTTGTACAATCGTATTACCATTTACTGAAGACCAGGTATGGCAGCAGCCTGTTACTACAAACGCATATTGAACCTCACCTTGAAAATTATCTGCTTCCACCACTTACGCTACAGATGCTGATTGAGAATGCCGTAAAACACAATGCCATGCTCAAACACCAGCCATTGCGTATCAGCATTATGACTACCATGAGTAATCGCCTGATAATATCCAACAACCTGCAACGTAAAACCCGTGAAGTAGCATCCAACAAAGTTGGACTAAGCAATATAGCCCGCAAATACCAGTTGCTGAAACAGGAAGGGATTGAGATACGGGAAGATGAAAATACATTTTCGGTTATCATACCCCTTATAAGACAGGAAGCCATGCCATTGAGCAAAGGGTAATTCCCCCGGCGCTGAACAACTTGTTGTTTATACACATTATCCACCTTTATATTGTCAATAACAAACATTTATACGATCGCCAATAAACGGTTACGCCACTCAGATATTTTTTTTAAATACGATTAGTCACAATTTGACTGATCGTTGTTTCTATAATGACCCTGTCAATAAATAAACTATAAGGATAGTTACGCCGGGGCAAATGGCCTGGTGGAGTATCGCCTTGACCATTTTCGGGTAGTTTATCCAGTGATTATAGGCAAAGTCAATTAAGCTCATTACATAATACTTGTTATACACCGGCATTTTGTTTATCACTAAAATATGTTTCGATTACACCCAGGCAAATAGTATAGCCATCAAAAATTATTACCAGGGTGTTGCCGGTACCGCGATAGCCGGTTCATCTTCCAGGTACACAGGATCTGTTAAACAAGGTCACTGTTATCCGGAAGATTAAAAAATGGGCAGTCAGGCTCCTTACATGGAGCAGGTTTTGCCCGTCCGATACAAGCCAGTCCTGTACTACAGGATCATCGGGCGGGAATCTCATGTGACTGTTTGGTTGGGTCACTACAAGGGAGTGTTTCTACTCTCCCTTTCTTGTAAAAGGTATAGCCCCGGGCTATCAACATAAAAGGTTATACTGGTTCCGGATAATGAAGTACCCCGGTAAAAGTTATTTGAAAAACCAGTTCAAGAATGTTTATAGGGTAGATTTTCTCATTCGCATTCCTTAAAAAAAAGTGCATCAATTACTCTCTTCCAAGGTACAGAAGAGCGCAGGAATCCCCAGCGGCCGGGTAATCTTACCCGGCTTTACTTTTAATCCGTTTCCCCTCGTTCATAACTCAGTTTATATTGCATGCTTCACCTTTATACCCGATAACAGTATGCATATTCACCTATAGTTATTGAACCATACTCAGGCAGTCCGTTGTATAGTAGCACGGGCTTGCTTACCTCGTTAGAAAAACCACGGACCTTCTGGCACAGCGACCCCCAATGGCGTTGTGCCTTTCCGTTTATATACGCTTCCATAAATTTTGCTGACCATAAAGCAATAGCAGATGATCATAAAAAATGCCTGCACCGGCATATACACCTGTACAGGCATTGACAAAAGCATCTGGCGTAAACAGGATTATCGTTATCCCGCCCGGCTACTCCCCGTAAGAATCCCACCGACAATGAATGATCAGGATAAGGCAAAGGTGAAAATTTCTGTCTGTCACCAGGCTAAGTTGGTTTTCTCTCCCTCCGGGCAAAAATAAAAATCCGGGAAGCGGCAATATCTAAACCCCTAAACTACCCATTCGGGCGTTGAACAACAGCAATTCTGTACTGTTCTCCAATAACATCCTGTTAATTGTTATCCCTTAGCAGTATCCCGTACAGGATGAATTACCGCCACCCCGGACAATTAAAAAGCTATCCCGTTTTTTGTTCAGGCCGGGCAACAGAAACGAATAACCTGTTTTACCAATGTTGTTACATCCTTGTGATTCCAATAATAAATTTCCGTTACTGATGATAATTCCTTCTTTCTTATCCGGAGTATTTTTTACTAAATCAGAAGTTTATTGCTATAGGGTAACCCTTATACCTGCCGCATATTCCTGATAAATAATATTTTCTTTTTTAACGCAATATTGACAACCTTAACACAATATGCAAACGTTTACTTTATACTGTTATCACAGCAGTTATAAATGATAGAGATTGTACAATTCTGATTGCCTTCTTGCCTGTCCCGGTGAGTAATGAAAATACTTTTTAAAGGCAGCAGAGAAGTTAAATGCATTTTCATATCCTGCTTTATCTGCTATTTCAGCAATGCTAAGATCTGTTTCTGTCAACAGGCTCATGGCATGTTCCATACGTACATGACGTATAAAATCGAATACCGTCATATTGTAAATTTTCTTAAAATCTTTACGCAGTTTATTTTCCGAAACAAACATCAGTGAAGCCAACTCATCCAGGGTATATAATCTATCAGCCACAGATTCCTCTATCAGTTCCCGGGTTTTGTATACCCGTTCTACATCATCATCATGTATCTTTGTATTTCTGTTACCCGCCATCTTTTCACCGTTTACTATAGACACCACGGTCATCTCCAGCATCTTTGCTTTCAGAAAAATGTCAACAGCCCGGCTACGACTGCCGCTGTACAACATACCATCAATGATCTTCATCATTTCCTGCGAAGCAACCACACACTGTTGCCATAGAACAGCCGGTTGTTCCTGCTCCCTTTTTTCCAGGAAAGAGGTCACTACCGGAAACAACTCTGCTATACGCTGCACATCTGCTTCTGAAAAACGGATCATTATCATGCTGTACCAGCCAGGTTTAGGAAACCGCAGGGTGGTCAGTTGAAAAGGCTGATAGACCCAGTTGTACCAACGCTCATACATCAGCAATTCACCCAGGCCCAGCAGTTCCATCCTGAACGTATTAGCCAGCGATACCTGCATACACAATTCTGGTTCTGTTATAGAAACCGTAAATGCCGCCTCCTTATCTATAAAAAAGTTGTAGTAGTCGAGATAGAAATCAGTTTCGCCCAGCCTTTGCCAGAGCACAGTGCCATACTCACCCTCTGCAGACAATACTTTTGCCTGTGGCAAACGATAACCTTCCAGATCATTGGGTACATTTTCTGAAAAAACAATTTCACCGCCATTCCTGGATACGTACTCCATTTTCATACAATAAGATTTTATTCTGTGCATTAAGGAACACTGTTCATAGCAACCTGTACTGCCATACTGCTCATCTATATAATGTCCGGGATAACAGGCAACTATTAATAATCACATTATTTTCACTTATACTATACTGATAGTAAACTTTAAAAATAATTTAAATATTTTATCCCTGATCAAAACAGATCATTGTTTTATTACCGGCCGGTATTCTTTTTATGCATACCAGGTACATTTCCGTCTTTTTTTAACTCGTTTTGTATTTTTTCGCACACACTTGTATTACTGGTCATTGCTATTCTTTCCACCCTGTACCCTGATCATATCTGCCGGCGCATATCCAATTTTCTTTTTAAAGGCCATAGTAAAGCCATACACCTTTTTAGATCCTACTGCCAGAGGCTATCTGTCCCAGGCTCATAGTACCGCTGTGCAATAAGCTATGGGCTTCTTGCATCCTGCAATCCTGCAAGTACTCAAATGGAACGGTGTCGTACAACTGGCGAAAACCCTGTTTCAGCTTACATTTGTTCAACCAGGTATACAGAGCGATGGTAAATGCGTGGTGGGTTAATTCTTCAACATTGATGGAACCCAATTGCTCCTCGGCATGTACACAAGCCGCTCCCTGCACAGGCCCGTAGGTGCCTGGTATACCCGGAGCACAAAAAATCATTTCCTGTTCAGGAATTATGTGTGTCAGAATCATAGTCTGCTACCCATTATTTATTACCGCTATTACTGATATTTATCCTGTTACGATTTGTCAAAACCATTTAACAAATGTCAATAACGTAGTTGCCTGGGGAAGCATCGGAGAAGTATTGCGTTCTGTATAAGCCGGTAGTGCGTACATTAAAAATATAATATATCACCGGTTTATACTGTTTGCTGCTATCAGTAATGATAAAGGTAATTGATTATAAAAGTTTTACAAAACCAATTTATTACGTCAACTGGTACACTAAGCAAATCCATATAGCAGCCTGTAAAGCGTTTTGTATAAGAAGTTCCGATTTTGACTCTTCCAGTAATTTTCCGCACATTTTCTACTAAAATCACTCCACAATTTTCAGATTCTTACTATCTTGATAGCACAACCGATCCGTCATTAAATAATCCTGCCCCGAAAAACCGTCCCAGCTATTTCATACTCCCCTTCGTCAGCGTACAAAGACCAGCCGCTACCGGTGTAGCGTGCAATTAATACCGTACGCTTTAAAAGTTCATTTTTTGTCATCCGATCAAACCGGTGTGGCGGCAATTTTTCATTGCGGCATCAACCAGTTTGCGTTCAGTATCATTTATCATTACCAACCAAACCTTTACACCTATGTCATTACCCCAACCTTCTCCTAATTCGTATTCGCGTCATTTCCCGGACCTGTCTGTTACAATCTATGTGGAACAGCATTCCGGCAGAGAGGTTATTATCAATGCCCCGCAACCTGCTTCAGTAATTGCGCATGTTATTCATGATGCAGAAGCAGTGAAATTATTCCGGATAAAAGTGCAGGATTCTTATTATTGCGAAGCTGAGCTTGTTCATGCACCGGAACACGAAACAGCCATATACCGTTCTGTAGGAAATAATGACTGGTGCCTGCAATTTGTATTTATGAAGTATAATAAAAATGAAGTGAACCTTGCTGTTTTGATCACCTGCCTGGAATATTTTTCTATCCTCGAAGACGTTGAAGGCGTATACATGAATGCTTACCAGGATGAAGCACTAGACGGACTACTCGAAAAAGCAGGATTCCGCTACTCAGCACAGACTAAAGAAGTCAGTAATAAACAGATGTTGTATTATATCAGGTTGAATGAGCAGGTAGAATAGATCCCGGAAAATCAGTCACCCCGCCCCCACATTCTGCGCCACAGGCTTTTTACCACGGCCATATTCCAGTTAGAAAAACGTCCGCGCTGAATCACCAGGTCATTACCTTCTGCATTCTGCAGGTAATAATGAAATACAAATCCCGAAGCAGGGTTATACCATCCTGCCATTTGCCCAAAACGCAGGTCATTAAATACAACCGTATCTGCCTGCATTTCCAGTGTATAATATCCCTGCGCAAAACGCATCAGCAAACTGAGTTCTTCTTTGTCTTGGATACGTTCTGTTAATTCTGCGTGCCGGGGAAAAAAATGTAACTGCATCTTCTTTTTACTATCCAATACAGAACGGTATCCAAGATAGTAACCGCTATCACTTTCAATAACCGTATACCAGAGCAGATTGTTGAGCGGCGTGGGTGTGGTGAAAAAACGTTTTGAAGCGATCTGCTGTTCGCGGATATTTTTCTGAACAGCACTTTCCACTATCATTTTAAAGGTTACGCCCAGTAACAGGTACAAAGCGCACCATGTCATAGCAAGGAATGCATATTTTTTGCGCAAACGATGTGTAAGCGGTGTAAACAGCAATATCATTACCGCCACAAAAGGCACTATGGAAAAAAGAATATCTGCCACAAACATGGTGTTGAAGGAAATTCGGTAGTGGCTGAATGGTTCAAACCAGCCTGTGCCATATACATTGCATGCATCCAGGAAAATATGCACAAACATCTGTGTACTGAAAAAACAGATCCAGGTACGGAAAGATACATCGTGCGGGCGTCGCCACCTATCTGCCAGCCATGACAACAATGGCGTCATTAATACCATAAATAACAGTGAATGTGTAAATCCTCTGTGTGCCAGCAGATCCTTTGCAGGTGGTAAAAAGAAGGAAGCAATAAAATCAATATCAGGAATACTTTGTGCTACCGCACCCAGCAACATAGCGCGTTTACCGATCTTTTTGCCCAGCCATACTTCACCAATACAGGCCCCCAATACAATATGTGTTAAAGAATCCATGGGTAATTTTTACAGAACCTGAAAGTTACGGGTTTGCAGGGAATAAGCTCCTGCGCAACAACCGCTAAGTATGTTGTACAGCACTATATGCTGCTACAGCCATTTCCATGCCATGGATAAATAATTCCGGGATAGCTTATTCGCCAAAGAACAACTTCATCTCTTCATTAATATCCTTACGCATTTCCGCCAGGCGGATCGCATAGTCGCGCAATGAGTGTTCCTCAGGCGTTTGCGGTAACCATTCCGGAACCGGAACAGTTCTCCCCTCGTCGTTGACGGCGGCAAAAACAATGATGCAATGCGTGGTTTTGGTCTGCAGGCGTGTTTTGGGATTGTTGGCTTTAATATCTACTGCTATATGCATACTGGTACGCCCTGTGTACACAATGCGTGCATTTACTTCCACCACATCTCCTATAAAAATAGGTTTCAGAAAACGGATGCCGCCCACGTATACGGTTACACAGTAATGATTACTCCAGTTAACGGCACAGGTATAACCAGCCTGGTCAATCCATTTCATAACTGTTCCGCCATGTACCTTACCACCAAAATTAACATCAGTGGGCTCTGTTAAAAAACGAAAAGTGATTGCGTTGTTGCTCATGAAGCTGTATTGTATTACAAGAAACGATATTGCTTATTGACTATCCAGCAGCAGGTTTACCAGCAATCCGGTCCACCCTGTCTGGTGTGAAGCTCCCAATCCGCGACCGGTATCACCATCAAAATATTCATAAAACAGTACATGATCTTTAAAATGGGGATCATGCTGCATTTTGTCGCAATTACCAAATACAGGTCGCGTACCGTTCTCATTACGTAAAAATATCTTTGATACACGACGACTTAATTCATTGGCCACTTCTTTTAAACTGTAATACACACCGGAACCAGTGGGAAACTCCACTTTAAATTCATCACCATAATAGCGGTGGAAACGATACAGGCTTTCTATGATCAGGAAATTGATGGGCATCCATATCGGTCCGCGCCAGTTGCTGTTACCACCAAACAAACTACTGTCGCTTTCTGCCGGTAAATATTTTACGGAAAGCAATTCACCCTGTACTGTAAACTGATAAGGATTGTCCAGGTGATATTTGGACAGTGATCGGATTCCATACTCACTCAGAAATTCGTTTTCATCCAGCATCCGCTTCAACAACATTTTCATCCTATACCCACGCAACAGGCTCACCAGGTGTTTACCGCGGCTATTCTTTTCGCCCCAGCGCGATACCAGGCAGGCGAGGTCGGGACGATTGCCCGAAAACCACCGGATACGCTTTACAAATTCAGGTTGCTGTGCAAGGTCCATATCGTCCATGATCTCTACCGCAAAGAAAGGTATGAACCCTACAATGCTTCTTACTTTTAAAGGAATGGTACCGTCATCAGGCAAACGGATAAAGTCGTAATAGAAATCATCGTTCTCATCCCACAGGTTTTCTTTATTCTCTCCCATACCTGTCATGGCACCGGCTATGTACATGAAGTGTTCAAAAAATTTGGCTGCGATATCTGCATAAGCCACATTGGCAACCGCCAGTTCAGCAGCTATGCGCAACAGGTTCAGCGAATACATAGCCATCCAACTGGAAGCATCGGCCTGTTCCAGCTTGCCCCCGTCGGGTAGTATTGCATTTCTGTCAAACACACCAATATTATCAAGTCCCAGGAAACCACCTTCAAAGATATTGCTGTCGGTCACATCTTTACGGTTAACCCACCACGTGAAATTCAGCATCAGTTTGTGAAAGACTTTCTCTAAAAAAATGATATCGCCCTTTCCATTGTTCTTTCTTTTTTCCATTTTGTACACTACCCAGCAGGCCAGCGCGTGTATGGGAGGGTTGGCATCATTAAAATCCCATTCGTAAGCCGGTAAATGTCCATTAGGATGCATATACCATTCTTTGGTCAGTAACAGCAGTTGCTTTTTGGCAAAATCAATATCCAGCATTGCCAGCGGCAAACAATGAAATGCCATATCCCATGCCGCATACCAGGGAAACTCCCACTTATCGGGCATGGACAGGATATCTTTATTATTGAGATGTTTCCAACTGTAGTTGCGCCCTTTCAATCTTTCTGCTGGCGGCGACGGCTGAGCCGGATCACCATTCAGCCATTTGTGTATATCGTAATAATAAAACTGTTTGTTCCACAACATACCTGCAAATGCCTGTCGCTGTACCATTACGGTATCAGCATCTGCGTTGGCAGGCTGCAGTTCGCGGTAAAAATCATCCGCCTCATTTTTCCGTACAGCCAGTATATCATCAAAGTCGTGGAAGGAGCTATTGGCATCTTTTGAAAGCCGCAATCTTATCACTACATGTTCCTGTGCAGGAATATGCAATTCATAACTGGCAGCAGCCTTTGTTCCTTTTCCTTCCGGGTTGACTGTTGCACTTCCATGCACCACGTGATTATTGATGCCATCTTTCAGGAACGGACTGTTGTTTGTGGCATTGTACAACCGGCTATTATTAGTTTCGTTGTTACAGAAAAGTAATTTGGGTAATCCATCACAATGCAGCCACCACTGGCCGGTATCTTTATGATAAATACTGATGATGTTATGCGATTCCGCCTCCATTTCCGGCACATAGTCATCATATCCCCATGCCCAGGTATTGCGAAACCAGACGGTAGGCAACAGATACAAAGCAGCTATTTCAGATGCACGGTTATGAATAGTAATGTTGATCAGGATATCTTCCGGAGTACTTTTAACATACTCCACAAACACATCAAAATATTTGTCTTCATTAAAAATGCCGGTATCAACCAGTTCAAACTCCGGTTGCTGGCGGTTGCGTTTTCCATTCTCTTCCACCAGGCGCTGATACGGAAATTCCTGCTGCGGGTATTTATACAGCATTTTCATATACGAATGCGTAGGTGTATTATCGAGATAATAATACAGTTCCTTCACATCTTCGCCATGATTGCCTTCCGGGTTGCTCAATCCAAAATAACGTTCTTTCAGAAAAGGGTCATTAGTATTCCAGAATGCCAGGGCAAAACACAAAATCTGCTGATCATCACAAATGCCGGCAATACCTTCTTCACCCCAGCGCCACGCCTTGCTACGGGCCATATCGTGCGTGGTATACCGCCATGCATCACCGTTGGCACTGTAATCTTCCCGTATGGTGCCCCATTGCCGGTCGCTTACATAAGGGCCCCATTTTTTCCATGTTTCATCCTGTAATCGGTGTTGTTCGGCATTCATATGTTAAAAGACGTAAAGGTTATAATACCAGGTTAAAACAGGCGGCACCTGGTTATGTTTACCGGAAAGATCAGTTTATTACATATTTACCAACGCGTTTACACTCAATGCTACAATGACCGTATTGAAACCAAAAGACAATACCGAATGCATCAATGCAAAACGACGGATCTTGGGAGACGTAATGGTTACATCAGACACCTGGAACGTCATTCCGATCACAAATGAAAAATAGGCAAAGTCCATATAGTCCGGCTTTTCATCGCCCGGGAAACCCAGACCGCCCGACGCTGGATTTTTCCTGGCATCGCCATAATACATGTGTGCGTAGTGAAAAGCAAAGATGGTATGGTGCAATCCCCAGGATGCAGTAACCCCGAAAATATAAATGGCAGTGACAAGCAGCTTGTTCATAGCCCAGTGCTGCCGGTGAGTAATTAACAACAGTATGGTAACTACGCTGGAAATGATCGCTACACAAAGAATAAGGAATACAAGAAAACTGCGGGTATCCTGTCTGCCGGCAATCACCTTAATAGATTCAGGTTTTGCATTAAACAGTATCATCCAACTGATGAACAGGTATACAATACTGAAAACATCCCAGCCTACCATCATCCGCACTGTTACTTCCATTGAATATGGCAGTGTGCACAATAATACTATTATGGCAACTCCCAGTGCAATACACAATTTATAAATGCTGTGCATGTGTATAATGCGCTTCATAAACTACTATTTTACAACCCATCCGATGTTTTTTCTACCATTGAAAAGGTAAGAAAAAATATTATACATGCATCTATCTGTAGCAGGCGACAGACCTAATTGGCAGAAATTAATTAGTTTTACCCGGTGCGTAACAGTATTTTAAATACGGGTTATTTCTCAATTATCTGCCTCCTGGTCCTCTGCATGTGCTGCTGCCTGCCGGCAAATGCAGCAAAAGGCCGTAAGCAGGTAAACACTGCAGTACCTGAAACAGTACGCAACGCCGGCACATCATTCATACATCCGTGGACCAGTACATCCTGTTACTGTACCTGCAGCCAGCAGCGGAATGTAACTGATGACGGGAGTACCTTACCCCTGCATTATTCTTTTTATACAGTTTCCCGGACAAGACCGGTATCCTTCTATCACTCCATACTCGTTTGTTACCATTTGAAGCAGTACCTGTACTGCATTGCTCCTTTTTTTAGTTTCTGGTAACCACTACAGCGGTTTTGTTGTTATATGTGCGGGAAATGGAAACATTCATTTTCCCGGTACCTGTTATTCATTCGTTAACTACTCTTAATTTCTCTATGGAGCTGTACTACACCTTTTCGATATTAATTGTTTTTTCGGCCATTTTTGCATATCTCAATCTTCGTTTTCTGAAGCTGCCCTCTACCATCGGTATCATGATCATTGCGTTGGTAGCCTCATTGATACTGGTTACTATGGGTCGTACATTTCCGCACCTGTTCGATAATGCCACAAAATTCATTGCCGGGGTTGACCTGGAAGAAATACTGATGGGTGCCATGCTGAATTTCCTGCTGTTTGCAGGCGCCATTCACATACGCATGGATGATCTGCGCGAACAAAGAAGATATGTAATTGTATTTTCCACTATCAGCGTACTTATTTCAACTGTAGCCGTGGGTGGCATGCTCTATTTTGTATTACAGTGGCTGCACATGGAAATTCCGCTGATCCAGTGTCTTGTTTTTGGTGCGCTGATATCACCTACGGATCCCATTGCCGTACTGAGTATTTTAAAACAGGCAGGTGTTCCCAAATCACTCGAAACAAAAATTGCCGGTGAGTCTCTTTTTAATGATGGGGTAGCGGTAGTTGTTTTCCTTACGTTGTTACAACTGGCACGCGAATCTTCAACAGAATTCTCTCTGTCTCATGTATCGGTATTGTTGCTGAAAGAAGCATTGGGAGGCTTTGCTGTAGGCGTATTGCTGGGATATACAGCATCGCTGGCCATGAAAAAAATTGATAACTACAAGGTTGAAGTACTGATATCACTGGCTGTTGTAACCGGCGGACATCTGCTGGCAAAAGCCATGCATATTTCTGGCCCCTTAACCATGGTGGCTGCGGGTATTGTGATAGGCAATTATGGTAAAACACATGCCATGTCTGCTACCACACAGGATTACCTGGATAAATTCTGGGAACTGATAGATGAGATCATGAACGCCTGTTTGTTCCTGCTGATAGGCCTTGAACTGTTACTGATACCCGATCTGGGCAGATATTGGCTGATAGGCTTCCTGGGCATTGCAATCGTATTACTGGCACGTTTCCTCTCTATCCGCATTCCATCACTGATCATTCCTTTCCGCGAACGTCTTGACCGTCGTTCGGTAGTGATACTGGTTTGGGGAGGTTTACGCGGAGGCGTATCAGTAGCACTGGCACTATCCATTGATGAGCACCTGAACAAACCGTTGCTGGTAGCCATCACCTATTTTGTGGTTGTATTTTCCATCATTGTACAGGGTTTAACCATTGGAAAACTAACTGGTGCTAAAGGCGTACGTGAGTGCTGATGTTACTATAAAAATTTATTCCCCGATGGCTGGCGCTTTGCCAGCCATCATTTTTTTCGGAAAAGATATTTTTTTTATCCTATCTTAATTAACAGGTTTATTCAACGATTGCAGGCCTGATGCTTAACTGCATGGGTGTATACTGCTGACACCATTCCCGATCTACAGACATGCTAAAAAAAAAGATCTCCATCCACGACATTGCACGTGAACTGCGGGTTTCTGCTACCACTATTTCATTTGTATTGAATGGAAAAGCGGAAGAAAAACGTATCAGTCAACCCGTAAAGGAACGCATACAGGCCTATGTAAAAGAGATCGGTTATCAACCCAACCTGGTAGCCAAAAGCCTGCGCACCGGTGAAACCCGTATACTGGGTATGCTGGTGGAAGACATTGACAATCCCTTCTTTTCAGGCATTGCAAAGATCATTGAGGCCAATGCATACAAACAGCAATACAAAATATTTTTCTCCAGCACTGAAAACGATCCGGAAAAGGCAAAGGCACTGATACAGACCTTTCGTGAACGCCAGGTTGACGGCTATATTATTGCACCTTGTCATGGTATTGAAGACAGCATACGGCAATTACTGCACGATAACTGCCCGGTGGTATTGTTCGACAGGTATTATGAAGGCATTGCTACCAGCAACGTGATAGTGGAAAATTACCAGGGCACTTATAAGGCCGTACAGCATTTTATTGAGAATGATTTTGCACAGATCGCATTGGTAACACTGGATTCTGACCAGATGCAAATGACTGACCGCCTGAATGGCTATTGTGATGCTATGAAAAATGCTCAGTTGACAGATTGTATCCTCCGCCTGCCTTATCGCTCATCGGAAGATGATATACGACAGAATATCAGGAATTTCCTGCAAAGTAATCCGCATATTGAAGCGGTGTTGTTTGCCACCAATTACCTGGCCAACAACGGCATCCAGGCCATTATTGCATTGAACAGGCAGATACCGGATGACATTGCCGTGATCAGTTTTGATGACAGCCCTTATTTCTCCATGTTCTCCCCTACCATTACAGCGATTGTACAACCTGTACAAACTATATCAGAACTGGTGATTGAAAAAATGTTGTCAATGCTGAAAGACAAACATGCAAAACGAACTGCTGAAACCCGCGTATTGCCGGTGGAATTGGTAGTGCGTAAATCATCGGTGCGTAAAAAGGAACAGGCTACTGCAGTGGTATAGGGATGACGATTTGTAAAGACCATCATCCCTGTTGAAGATTATTTTTTGCGCAAAGGCTGTAAAGCACCTGCCCATTTTACCATTTCTGCTATCATACCTTCTGCTGCTTTAATATTGCCTTCTTCCGGCAAAAATTTCTCCTCGTCATTCAGGTATTTCGAAAAGAAAGGAATGTGCACTGCTTCTACCAATGGTACCATTTTCAAAGCAGCTAATACCGGCTTTAACTGTTGCACAGCTCTTGTACCGGCTCCCAGTCCTCCGTAGCTTACAAATCCTACAGGTTTATGCGCCCATTCGTGAAAAAGGAAATCAATAGCATTTTTCAACGGGGCAGGATAACCGTGATTGTATTCGGTAGTTACAAAAATGAATGCATCTGCATCATCAATGATCTTACTCCATTTTTTTGTATGATCGTGTATATATTGCTTTAACCTGGGGTGATTGGGTTCATCCATAAACGGCAGATTAATGGCTGCTACATCCAGCAATTCCACTTCCAATTCTTTGTGCTGTACAGCCAGTTCCTGTACCCAGGCGGCTACTGCAGGTCCCTTTCTTCCGGGTCTTGTACTCGACGTAATGATCTTTACTTTAAACATGCTATTGATATATTAATTTAGTACGGAATAATGCCGCTTAGCAATTACTGCTATCTGCAGAACAGGTATCACCTTCACTCACTGCAGTTACAGCCTGCAGCTTAGCAGCTTCTGTCCACGCTGTTTGTAAAGCCTGTAAAAACACTGCCGGAGCCTGTGCACCGGAAACAGCATATTTACGGTCCAGTACAAAAAAAGGCACACCTGAAATACCAAGCTGTTCTGCTTCACTGATATCTTTTTTTACATCGGCTGTAAATGCATCTCCTTGCAACATATTCTGTACAGCTTCTGCAGGTAAACCAATCTCTATACCCAGTTGCACCAGCGTATCCACATCACTAATATCCTTACCTTCAGTAAAATAAGCTGCAAACAATCTTTCTTCAGCTTTATCCTGCAAGCCATGTCTGGCAGCAAGATGCGACAGGCGGTGTGCATTGAACGAATTCGCCGGAACTGCTTTATCCATCTGGTATTGCAATCCTACTTCTGCAGCAATGGCTGTAACATGGTTATTGGCTGCTACTGCCTGTTCCATACTCCATCCTTTGCGCTCCGCCAGGTATTGACTGATGCCTTTGCCAGGCATACTTTTCATGCCAGGGTCCAGTTGAAAGGCACGCCATTCTACCTGCACCTGCTCATGTTGCGGAAACTGCTGTAATGCCTGTTCAAACTTGCGTTTGCCAATGTAGCAGAACGGGCACATAACATCTGACCATATCTCTATTTTCATATCTTTTGTTTTAGTATTATTATTTTCCATACAGTTTTGCTTATCGCATGCCGGCAATAAACACTCCAATAAAGTCCTGCAACACCATTTCACTCAACTCATCTTCATGGTCTGTTTCACCCATACGACTAATGGAAATAAGACCGTGTAATGCTGACCACAATGTGCGCAGCTTCAGGTAGGGATCAATGCTTTTTGTACTCTGTGCTGCCATTTGCCGCAATGGTGTCAGTAACAACTGTGAAAATATATGCAGTTCTGCCGTTTGTTTTACAGTATCACAGCCGGGCATACCCAAACCATACATTAACTGGTAATATTCACGATGCTCAATAGCAAATGCACGGTATGCATGTGCAATGGCTTCAATCTGTTGCTCAGGAAGCGATAATGGTGCAATGGCAGCGGCAATGGATTCATTCAGCAAACAGAAACCACGGCGGGTAAATTCCTGCAGAATAGCTTCCTTGTTTTCAAAATGATCGTAAATAACAGGCGCACTGTATTCAATGGCCTCTGCTATTTTACGGATAGAAAGTGCCTGCCACCCTTCTTTTTCCACCATTTTCCAGGCAGCATTCAGAATGGAAGCTTTCACTTCTTCCCGTTGGCGTATTTTCCGTTCAGCGATACCCATGCAGCGTTATTTTTTCTAACAGTGTTAGCAAAAGTAAGATTTTCTTTTCATGTACTATCAGTATGTTAAATCATCTGCCATTTAAGCCCTGCAAGCTGCCTAGTTGATTAAATATAAATGGGTTACATACTGCCGCTTTAGAAAACGTACAGCATATAACCCGTTTTTGTCAGAAACACTACTAATTACAGTTCGATCTTTGTTCCCAGCAACTTCAGAAATTCAGCGATCCAACTCGGATGTCCGGGCCAGGCGGGAGATGTGACCAGGTTACCATCTACTACGGCTTCGGTAGGTGGCACATTTACATACTCACCACCTGCAATGGTTACTTCCGGGCCAACAGCATAATATGCGGTCAGTCTTCTGCCGCGTACAATGTTGGCAGCAGTCAGTATCTGTATACCATGACAAACAGCCGCAATGGGTTTATTAAAATGATTGAAATGATGTACGAGGTCTATAACACGCGGAGTAAGACGCAGGTATTCCGGCGCGCGACCGCCTGCAATGCACAAGGCATCATATTCTTCAGGTTGTACATCAGCAAACGTATAGTTGAGTTCAAACAGGTGACCGGGTTTTTCACTATAAGTTTGTGCTCCGTCAAAATCATGGATGGCGGTCTGTACTTTCTCTCCTTTCTTTTTACCCGGGCAAACAGCATGTACTTCGTGTCCTACCATGGTCAGCATCTGAAAAGGTACCATGGTTTCATAGTCTTCGGCATAATCGCCGGTAAAGAACAAAATTTTTTTTCTCGGCATGGTGTATCATTTTTCAGTGAACGAATACATTAAAGTTACCAATACCGGTGCAACACTATATGTAAAGAATTTGTAAAGCCACAGGTTACCGGCCGCCGCGCAACGGCTTCAGCAGGTCTGTCAGGCCGTTCAGCCTGATCTCGTACATGGTTTCCAGCAATATACCCAGCTTGCCTTTAGGAAAACCCTGTCGTTTAAACCAGTTCAGGTAAAATTCGGGCAGGTCACATAGCAGCGTGCCCTTATACTTGCCAAAAGGCATTTTCATAGTTACTATGTCCTGCAGCAAAGACGGGTCGGGTTGTAATGGATCGGTCATACCTGCAAATGAAGTAAGTTTCCGGCAATTGATAAAAATATCTGTATACGCACACTACGATTCAACTGTGTAATACGACGGTTCATCAACAATTTACTACCGGTGAACCGCCCTGCTGCGTAATTTGCACCATACCGGGAATGTAATAACCGGTTCTGTTACAAACTCACCTGCTTTGGAAAAACTGAACGATAAATGGTTCCGCATTATTGGTATTCCACTGGTAGCCCTGCTGGCCAACCTGTTGTTTTACCAGAACCGGCTCCGTGAACAAAATGTTCTTTTCTGGGAAAATTTTATGGTCGAGTTCATTGTAGTGGGACTGAACTGGGAGATTAACCGACTGTATATCATTTATATCCGCAGCAGGTATGCACTCAGACAGGATATAGTAAAACGCATTGTTTTCGGCATTGCAGGTCATTTTATCATCACTTCATTATTAATGTGCGGTGTTTGCTATGTGCTTAACGCCACTCATTTTTACGGCAAAAACATTCATTTCACTATCAATTCGTACCTGTACAACATTTACATGGGCAACCTGTTTGCCATCCTGGTAATAGGTTTGTATGAGGGGATTTATTATTTCCGCAAATGGCATATGGCCTCCGTGGAGGCTGAAACACTGAAAAAAGAAAACCTGCAATCACAACTGGATTCTCTCAAACGTGAAATCAACCCGCATTTCCTGTTCAACAACCTCAGTTCGTTATCATCACTGATTATGGAAGATCAGCACCAGGCCGTAAAGTTTGTAAAAGAGTTGGCTTCTGTTTACCGTTACCTGCTGCAGGCAAATGACAGCGATCTGACCACCCTGAACCGGGAAATGAGTTTTATTGACAATTATTTTCACCTGCTGAAAACACGTTTTGGCGAAGGCATTATACTAGCTACAGACATTGAAGAAAAATATGATCAGTTCCTGCTCCCCCCGCTTACACTGCAGGTATTGGTTGAAAATGCTGTAAAACACAACAGCATTTTGCCTGAGAAACCGTTGCGCATTCATTTTTATACGGATGAAGCAGACAACCTGGTGGTGATCAACAACCTGCAGAAAAAACATTCGGCCGTATTGTCGAATAAACTGGGGTTGCGCAATATTATTACCAAGTACCGTCTGCTGAACCAGCGGAATGTAATGATCAAGCAAACCGACCAGGTATTCCAGGTGATTATTCCCTTAATAAAACCCCACAGGTATGAAAATACTTCTAGTAGAGGATGAAGCACTACTGGCAAAACAGTTGAAAAGCCTGGTGATCAGTATTGAGCCATCGGCTGAAATACTGGCCCACACCAACAGCGTACAGGCAACCACCGCGTGGCTGCAGACACATGAGCCGCCTGAACTAATACTGATGGATATTGAACTGGCCGACGGACAGTGTTTCGAGATATTTAACCAGGTTACCGTTAAAAGTCCTGTCATATTCACTACTGCTTATGATGAATATGCACTCCGTGCATTTAAGGTCAATAGTATTGATTATTTACTGAAGCCCATTAAAGAAGAAGACCTGCAGACAGCCCTGCAAAAATGGAAAAAACTTACCGCGCAAAAAGCAGGCACCCCTTTTCCGGCAATGAATGTAGAAGTACTGGTACATGAATTGCGCAGAACCAGTGATCAGCAACATTACCGCGATCGCTTCCTGGTGAAGCAGGGACAAAAATTGCTGTCTATTCCACTCAAAGAGATTGCTTTCTTTTTTGCCAGAAACTCAGTCAATTTTATCATTACCAAACAGAACCAGAAATTTATTGTTGACTATACATTGGATGAGATTGAAAAAAATATTGATCCACAGGAATTTTTCCGTGTAAACCGCCAGTTCATTGTGTCACATGATATTATTGCAGCCATTCATCCCTGGTTCAATGGTAAACTGAAAGTAGAAGTAACATTGCCTACCGAAGAAGAAGTAATTGCTAGCAGAGATAAAGCACCTGTGCTGAAAGCATGGCTGGGTCAATAAAATGATATCAATATTAAAAGGCGCCCCTTTTCCGGAGACGCCTTTTGCTGTTTACAGTATGCGTTACGCTATTGTTGTTTTACTACTTTTATTGTTTTCATCACTTCAGCATTCTTCAGCAGTTGCAACGTGTAAATACCCGACGGTAGTTTTTGTCCTACCCGCGCTTTATTGTTGCCCGTTCCCTGCTCTACCAGTCTGCCCTGTTGATCATACATGGTGTACTTGAAATTACCTTTTGCCGTTATCTCAAACACATTGTATGTAGGATTGGGTGCAACCTTCAACACCGTTTCATCCGCATCATTACCCGCAGGCGCGGATGATCTGGCGCCCGTACAGCTTACTGCCGTTGGATTGTTGCCCTGTACAGCCAGGTAATCAATATTGGCCGGCCCATTGGCAGTGGTTCCTTCTATCCTGATAGTACTGTTGCCAGTCCCCAGTGAAACCGTAGTGGCTACTGTGGTCCACGTGATCCAGTCGGTAGTGGCGGGAAATGAAATACTGCTGGCTACCACACTACCGTTTACCAACAATCGTACCGGCCTGTCAGACCCTCCGCCGTTTGAGTACCGCCAGGTCAGGATATAACTTCCCGCAGCAGGCGCATTGATACGCCAGGTAACACCACTGTTTGCCGCATTGTTGGGGTTGGCAAAACCTGTACCGGTAAATCCTGCATTGTTGTTATCTATTGTTCCATCCACACTACAAAAACCGGTGGTATTTTCCTGTATGGTAATGGAGCTGCCTGCCAGGTAAATATTGGGAGTTGGAGGGGCAGCCATATCTCCGCCAAGATAAAAACCGGGATGCGGCGGCTGGTTATATGCCACATTCTGCCATGCAATAGCCAGCCTGTATTGCGGATCGTGCATCAGTGTATAGATGCGGTTGGTAGCAGTGATGGTAGTGGAATAAATCCTCAATGCAGTGTTATCGGAGGTACGGAAAATTACTTCCTCACGCCAGTCACCCAATATATCAGCAGAAAGACAGGGCGTTGCTTTGGTGCTGTTATTGGATGCACAACCTGTAGCAGAAAGCAGCGTGGAGGTAGTGCTGGTGGTATAGTTCCATTTGCTGATAGTAGTACCGTCCAGCAATTCACGTTGCAGATCAGCATCCCACCATATAGCAAAATTCATAGAGGGCTTAGTGGTGCCTATCTGTGTGCCTGTGCTGGTATACAGGTTACCCCGTGCCGCCCATACTTCATATCCTTTATAGCGTGGATCAATATCAGCAGCCAATGCACGTCCCACATCGGCAGATGCTTCTGTAACGGTAAACAATGAAGCACCATTAGCAGCATTCAACAAAGCAGCACCTACATTGCCATTGGAAGCAGGTGATTCGTAAGGCTGCCATATTTCTAAGCCGGCACGATCGGGATTCATATCACTCATGTGCAAAGCATCACCATGCCCTTTGCCGTTGGCCCATAACCCGGTACCATTATCATTGATACAACTTGAGCCATTGATGATCTCATCTTTTCCATCACCATCCACATCCCCTACCGTTACCTGGTGATTGCCCTGTCCGGCGTAGGCACTGTTGCCGGAACTGTTGCTGTCAAATGCCCAGCGCTGGGTAAGTGCTCCGTTGCGCCAGTCCCAGGCCACGCGTACCAGCCGGGTATAATATCCGCGGCCAAAAACCATGCTGGGCCGCTGTCCGTCCAGGTAAGCCACACATGCCACAAAACGATCCACACGATTGCCATAACTATCACCCCAGTCAGATACTGTACCCCTGGCTGGCAGGTAATTGGTAGTAGCCATGGCAGCACCCGTTTGCCCGTTGAATACGGTAAGATACTCTGGGCCTGATAAAATATAACCGCTGGAATTCCTGTAATCTGCCGAAGCAGATCCTATCACTGTACCCGTACCATCCACTGTTCCATCCGCTGTTTTGCAGGCCATTTCCGCTTTACCATCGCCATCAAAATCATATACAAGGAACTGTGTGTAATGCGCTCCTGCCCTGATATTGCGACCCAGGTCAATACGCCACAAACGCGTACCGTTCAACCTGTACGCATCTATGTATACATTACCTGTATACCCGGACTGTGAATTGTCTTTTGAATTGGAAGGATCCCATTTTACAATGATCTCATAGGCTCCGTCACCATCCAGGTCTGCTACACTACAGTCGTTGGGCGAATACGTATAAGCTTCTCCGGAAGGAGTAGTGCCACCGGCCGGAACCTGCAGGTTTACTTGCAGATAATTCTGCGTCCATACGCTGGCAGATTCTGATGCAGCTTGTTCTACGCCACCAATTACAGGTCGTACGGTATATGTACTGTTGGAAGTAATATTATCAACATAATTGGTAGATGCAGTAATGGGCGAGCTGTTCAGTTTGACAGAACCTCTGTATACATTAAATCCTATACCTGCAGGATCTGTACCCAACAGGCGCCACCCTACGTATACGTCTGAAGTGCTGGTACGGATAGCTACCACACCCCGGTTAAGACTTTCCATCTGTCGCTGCGCAGAGAGCGAAGCAGGTAAGAATGAAAAAACGAACAGTACTATAAAACAGGAAATCGTTTTTTGATAATTGAAAAGACACAGGCATGCAGTGCCCCATGCCTTTGTAAGTGTAGAAAGGCGGTTCATATGGCTTTGTTTTGATTAAATTGGTTTAACCAGGAATTGCAATCCGTTGGCAATTGATATCACAGGCGTACAATCACAAAAGTTAGATCGAAGTATCCGATTCACTATCCTGATCTGTACTGCACAAAAATTAACGTTTATCAATAATTGTAAATTAACAACCTGACGTATGTTTTCATAAAAAAGACATCAATATCTGGATATAAATGTGGGGTATAATTGTACTATCAATATCATTGAACTCAGTGGTTCCGGCTGGAAAGACACCAGCGGGGATCAGTGACTGTTGTTTTACCAGCCACTTAATTCAACAACAATGGCTGTACTGTATAATATCTGCAACATACTCTTGTCATAGCCACATATTCTTAATCAGGCGCATCGTCCGCCGAAACCACTTATAAAAGTTTCCGGGTAAATTTCCCTGATTGGTAAACACTGACGGAATGGATTTATGCAGATTTGCCCATATATTATCTGCATGCTATTTCTTACTGTGGAAGTCTGCGGGTTTAAAGCATTTTGTAGTTTCGGAGAAAGCATTAGCAGATAATTTAAAAAGAATCAGCTTTTCATTAAACAAAATACCTTCCTGTTTGTTATGACCGCATCTGCCAAAGCGTCGGACACAAAAATACATTCTAATTATTTCATATATATTTTGTTTTACATATTGCACTACCATTAAACACTTTATGCAACAAAAAGACGCCTTGCACCGCTCGCTCACAAAAAAAACTGCTGTCATGTTGACGGCTAGTTTTACTTTTGTGGCCGATTATTTATACGGGTTAACACAATAGATAAAATTATAATGCACAGCAGCCGGTGGATCTATTGATTACAGCTTGCCGGTAAATAGTACCATTCCCTCCTGGTCTGTGCACGTTAAACTTTTTTAGTTATTAAGCAGAATAAATGAGTTTTATGAAGAATCTGAACGTAAAGCAAAATGGTAAGCATTGGATTGGAATTGCTACTATAGCTGCCGCGCTGGTACCCGGTACGCTATCCGCACAACAGGCCAGCGACAGTTTGCTGCAACAGGCCACACTGGAAAATGTAATTCAGTACGCCCTGAAACATCAGCCCTCTGTACAAAATGCACTGGTAAATGAACAGATCACAGAAACCACCATCAAGGGTAAACTGGCCGATTGGTATCCGCAGGTAAACTTCAATTACAGTTATCAGCACAACTTCCAGTTGCAGACCACTGTCTTCCAGGGTAATCCTGTAAAGATCGGGGTTGACAATACCAGTTCTATGCAGTTTACAGCTACACAAGCCATCTTTAACAGGGATGTGTTGCTGGCTGCACGCAGTGCAGGTATTGTGCGCCAGCAGGCAAAACAAAATACTGCCAGTACCAAAATTGATGTGACGGTAAACGTATCCAAAGCCTTTTATGATGTGCTGGCCACCACCCAGCAGATCAAAGTATCGAAAGAAGACATCACCCGCCTGGAAAGAAGCCAGCAGGATGCCTACAATCAATACAAGGCCGGCGTTACCGATAAAACAGATTACAAAAGGGCACAGATCGCGTTGAACAATACCAAAGCATTGCTGCGCAGTAATGAAGAGGCCTTGAAAGCCAAGCTGGAATATCTCAAAGCACTGATGGGCTATCCGGTAAACAATGACCTGCCCATTGTGTATGATACTTTGCAGATGGAACGGGAAATACCTGTTGATACACTGCAGCAGTTGAACCCTGCCACACGTATTGAGTACCAGCAACTGGTTACACAACGCAGGATACAGGAGTACAACCTGATGTATAACAAATGGAGTTTCCTGCCGGCATTGTCAGCTAACGGTGCCTATAACCTGAACTACCTGAACAATTCGTTTTCCAAACTGTATGGTGATAATGTACCCAACTCCTACGCCGGAGTAACGTTATCATTACCCTTATTCCAGGGCGGCAAACGCAGGTATAATATCAAACAGGCTGAATGGCAGCTAAAATCCATTGATCTGCAGATCACCGACCTGAGAAATTCAGTGAATGCTGAATATGCACAGGCACTGGCTACTTACAAAGCCAGCCTGGCCAATTTCCTTTCGCTGAAAGAGAACCTGGCACTGGCACAGGAAGTATATGATGTCATCCAGCTACAATACAGATCAGGGGTTAAAACATACCTGGAGGTGATCACTTCTGAAACCGATCTGCGCACAGCCCGCATTAATTATTTTAATGCACTGTACCAGGTACTGGCCGGAAAGATCGACGTACAGAAATCACTTGGACAAATCAATTATTAATTCAAAAAATCATCTCAATTATATGTTGCTCAGAAAGATTAGGATTTATACAAGCGCAGGTTCCCTGCTGATGATCGTTGCCTGTGGCGGAAACAAACAACAACAGGCTATGGCACCCGGAAGCGGGCCCGTACCTGTTACTACCGCCAATGTTTCCACTGCAAGGGTTTCTTATTATGATGATTATCCCGGTACAGTAGTTGCCCTGAACCAGGTAGACTTACGGGCACAGGTAAGCGGTTTTGTAACCGGCATTTATGTTACCGACGGGGCTAAAGTAAAAAAAGGACAAAAACTGTATACAGTAGATCCGCAACAATATGAAGCTTCTTACGAACAGGCACAGGCCAACCTGGCTGTACAGGAAGCCAACCTGGTAAAGGCTCAGAAAGATGCCGACAGGTATCGCACGCTTGACAAACAGGATGCGATTGCCAAACAACAGGTAGATAATGCCGAAGCTGCCCTGCAGGCTGCACAAAAACAGGTGGATGCTGCTAAAGCAAGTATCCGCGCGGTACAAACCAATGTGAAGTATACCAACGTATACGCTCCGTTTGACGGCACCATCGGTATTTCACAGGTAAAAGTAGGATCACCGGTCAGTGCGGGTCAAACCATTCTGAACACCGTTTCATCCGATAATCCGATTGCAGTGGACTTTACCGTTAACCAGAACGAGATATATCGTTTTATACAGTTGCAGCAAAAATCTTCAGGTAAAGGAGATTCTACCTTCAGACTGGCTTTCGGAGATGACATCTATCCATTTCCCGGCAAACTGGTATTACTGGATCGTGCAGTTGATCCGCAGACCGGTATGCTGAAAGTAAGGCTCAATTTTCCCAATGATAAAAATATGCTCAAGGCTGGTATGACAGGTAAAGTACGTGTACTGAACAATGCAGGTACTGAATCTATACTGATCCCTTATAAAGCTGTAACGGAGCAACTGGGTGAATTCTTTGTGTATGTGGTAGGTGACAGCAGTAAGGTAAATCAGCGCAAAGTTGTACTGAGCAAACAGGTTGGTACAAACGTGATTATAAAAGACGGTCTGAAAGAAGGCGATCGCATTGTGGTGCAGGGTGTACAGAACCTGCGCGAAGGTGCAGTAATCAAACAGGCTGATACAACGGCTCCAAAGAAACAGTAGAATAATTTCAGGCAACAGGTTACAGGTTTGAGGGTAATTCTTTACTGATAGCCCGGCAAATAATAACCCGCCTGTTCACGCAAAAGAATGTAAAAAATGATAGCAGATACTTTTATAAAACGGCCTGTTACCGCCATTGTAATATCCATCGTGATCGTACTGGTAGGTCTCATTGCCATGACAACCCTGCCTATTGCGCAGTATCCTGATATTACACCACCCACAGTGTCTATCGCCGGTAACTTTACCGGTGCCGATGCCCAAACGGTAGAGCAAACCACTACCACAGCTATTGAAACGCAGGTAAACGGTACGCCGGGCATGACCTACATGAGCAGTAACAGTACCAGCAGCGGACAAAGCAGCATTACTGTAAACTTTGAAGTAGGTACTAATATTGACGTAGCCACACTGGATGTACAGAACCGCGTAAGTGTTGCACAACCTACCCTGCCCGATGCGGTAAAACGTTTGGGGCTTACCACCCGTAAACGTAACCCCAGTATCATGATGGCGCTGGCATTGTATTCGCCCAACGGTACGCACGATGCCACTTTCCTGGGTAACTACTCCAACATCTATCTGAAAGATGCATTGTTGCGCGTAAAAGGTGTTGGTGACATCTTTACCCGTGCCGATGATTTTGGTATGCGCGTATGGCTCGATCCCAAAAAGCTTGCATCACTGAACATGACGCCTTCTGATGTTACCGCTTCTCTGACCGAGCAAAACCTGCAGGTGGCAGCCGGTACCATTGGTGGTAACCCGCAGAAAGGTGTACAAGCTTTCGAATACAGTATTCTTACCAATAGCCGTCTTAATACCAAAGAACAGTTTGAAAATATCGTAGTCCGTACACGTCCTGCCGACGGAAGTATTGTTTACCTGAAAGATGTTGCCCGTATTGAACTAGGTAAATTTGATTATGGCATCAATTCATTCGTAAATGGTAAACCCGGTGCATTCATCCTGATCTACCAGGCACCCGGCGCCAACGCACTGGATACTTACAACGGTATTAATAAAGCACTGGCTGAGTTGAAAAAAAGCTTTCCGCCAGATGTTGATTACCTGGTACCGCTGGAAACAGCCACTGTGGTACAGGTATCTATCAATGAAGTATTGCATACACTGATAGAAGCATTGATCCTGGTGGTATTGGTGGTGTTCCTGTTCCTGCAGAACTGGCGCGCTACCCTGATCCCCGTACTTGCTATCCCCGTATCGCTGATCGGCACATTTATCTTCTTCATACCATTCGGTTTCACCATCAACACGCTTACACTGTTTGCGTTTGTACTGGCCATTGGTATTGTGGTGGATGATGCCATTGTGGTGGTGGAAGCGGTACAGCACTATATTGATCATGAAAAGCTATCGCCCAAGGAAGCTACCCAGAAGGCGATGAAAGATATCTCCGGGCCGGTGGTTGCCATCGCCCTGATCCTGGCAGCGGTATTCGTACCAGTGGGTTTTGTGCCAGGTATCGTAGGTCGTTTGTACCAGCAGTTCGCTATTACCATTGCGGTGTCGGTAGTCATATCGGCCTTTGTGGCGTTATCATTAACACCGGCATTGTGTACTACCATGCTGCGTCCTTCCAAAGAAGAGAACGCAAAAAAGAACATCCTGGAAAAATTCTTTGCATGGTTTAACAGACGTTTTGGCAAACTCACCTCTTCCTATACCCGTGGCGTTGCCAAATGGATACGTGCTACTCCGTACGTACTGGTAATGATGGTGTGTTTGTTCGTTGGCCTGTTCTTCCTGTTCAAAAACAAACCAACAGGTTTTATTCCTACTGAAGATGAAGGTCGCCTGTATGTAACTTACGAAATGCCGGAAGGTACTTCTACCACCCGCAGCATTAACATGCTGAAAGATATCATGGCACGTGTACAGTCTATCCCTGCTGTAAAAGTAGTTGGTGGTCTGGCTGGTCTTAACATCATCACCTTCTCTAACAAGAGCAACTCAGGTACCATGTTCGTGAGCCTGAAACCATGGGATGATCGTAAAAGCAAAGAAGAACAGCTACAGGGTGTAATTGCAGACATTGCCAAAAAAACGGCAGACATCAAGGAGGCAAGGGTTCTGCCCATTGCGCCACCGGCTATTCCGGGTCTTGGCCAGACATCAGGTTTTACTTTTGAGTTGCAGCAAACCACCAGTACCGATGATATCAAAGGATTTGAAAAAGTAGCACAGAAATTCCTGGGCGCCTTGTATCAACGTCCGGAAATTGGTATGGCTTACACCTTCTTCTCTACCAAAACACCCAGTTACCAGGTAGATGTGGATCGTGATAAAACCAAAAAACTGGGGGTAGCAATATCTGATGTGTATAGCACCTTATCTACATTACTGGGTAGTAGCTACGTGAACGACTTTAACCTGTACGGCAGAAACTTCCGCGTAATGGCGCAGGCAGATAGTACATACCGTACTACGATTGATGATCTGCAGAACTATTACGTACGCAACAGCCAGGGCAATATGATCCCCTTGTCTTCACTGGTAACGACTAAGCTTATTGAAAACCCTGCGGTAATATCGCACTATAATATCTATCGTTCTATTGAGATCAACGGTACTCCAAAACCAGGTTTCAGTAGCGGACAAGCCATCCAGGCATTGCAAGAAGTAGCTGCGCAGGTATTACCCGAAGGTTACAGTTACGAGTTTTCCGGTATGAGCCGTGAAGAGATCAAGGCCGGTAACAGTACAGGAACCATCTTCGCCATCTCTATTGTGTTTGTGTTCCTGTTCCTGGCAGCCCTGTACGAAAGCTGGTCTATTCCGTTCTCAGTACTGTTTGCAGTACCCATTGGTGCGCTGGGTTCTATTATTACTTTAACGTTGTTGCCCAATATTACCAACAACGTGTACGCACAGATCGGCCTGATCACGCTGATTGGTCTGGCAGCGAAAAACGCCATCCTGATCGTGGAATTTGCCAAAGAAAGGGTTGATAGAGGTATTGATATTATCCACGCCACCCTGGAAGCGGTGCAGTTACGTTTACGCCCCATTGTGATGACTTCACTGGCATTCATCCTGGGTGTGTTACCGCTGGCATTTGCAAGTGGTGCAGCCGCAGAATCGCGTAAAACCATTGGCTGGACGGTATTTGGAGGAATGCTTGCCGCCACCACCCTGGCTATCTTTGTGGTACCGGTACTGTTTGTACTGATCACCAGGATCTCTTACGGCAGAAAATTAAAACGTCTGCAGGAAAATCATAAACTTGAGCAGGAAATGGATGAGAAGATCAAAGACAACCTGTAAATAAAATAAGTCCAAATAAAAAAGCCGCTCTTTAAGGGCGGCTTTTTTGCTATAAAGTCACTGCACTATTGAACCACAAGTTTTTGCATTTGTGTTTCCCCGGAGTTATTATCAGTTACTTTTACAATGAATATACCTTTTGTCAATCCTTTAAGCTGATAATTGCCAGTCATTATATTATTTTTAGTTTGCACAATTCTTCCATTCATATCAAATACACTCACACTTCTATTGCCCTCAGAACTAAAAACAAATGTAGATTCTCCGTTAAAAGAAGGATTGGGATAAATAATTACCTTATTGTCTGTTGATTTATTGCCCTGTACAATAATGATCGCACTTATTGTCTGTTTACCATCTATATCAGTTTGCACAATTCGGTACTGCGTTGCTGTTGCTGAACTATTATTATCAGCGTATTGATATGCAAGTGTACTGCTGCTATTTCCATTCTGCGCCTTTGTATTAACAATACCAATTGTTTTAAACGTAGCATCTCCATTTCCTTTCCGCTGTATGCTAAACGTTTTATTATTACGTTCAGAGCCTGTTTCCCAATTCAGCGCAACCTCTTCATTACCCGTACGTTTGGCCGAAAAAGAAATAAAATCAACCGGAAGAGATGCACAACTATTAAAAACAGATGCTTCTGTAAAATATGGCAACCCTGATCCCTGGGCTTTTATCCATAATCCGTTATTTGCATAAGCTGCGGGAATATTGATCGGACTTGAAGCGTAGGAGGAGCCAGTGGGAGGAACAGTTACTGTGCCAGATGTATAGATCAACGGATCTGTTGGATCTAACGTATTCAATGGTGGTAGATCAACATACACAGAATATGTAGCCTGTATAGAAGACGTACCGGTAGTATTCATATTTGCCACAAGCTGGCGTTGGGCATTACACAATATTACTCCAAATACATTCAGGTTATTTACACCGAATATGCTGCTGGTAACAAAACATTGTACCCCATTATCGCTGTTGGAATTACTTGACCATACATCCCCTTTAATGGTAATAGCGCCATTACAGGCTCCCGGAACGCTGAAACGAATACCCGACACAGTAAAGCGGTTAACAGAACCTCTTACATTAACCTTAGTAACAGCAGTAGCTGAAATAATAGCAGCTGATATAGCCGGTTGATAAACAGTACCCAAACCAGGTGTGGCTGCAGCAGGATTTGTTATAACAATTGTTCCCAGCGAATTCTGTAATTGTGTAGCGGTAGGCGGAGCTGCATACGTTAACGCGGGATTAGGATAATTGGCAGCCGTCCACAAATGTATATTGGTAAACTTGTTACCACTGTTATTCGTTTGGTCCCAGCTAAGGTCAACGTTTACGATACAGTTGGAACCTGATGTGGAAATGCTGTTTACTTTAACAGAAAAAGCTGATACAGAACAAGCCTGAGCTAATAAAGCAGGTTGACCGTTCACCATGGACAATACCAGGCAGGATAAAAAGTAAATTTTACTTTTCATAAAGCAAGTTTTTTAATGAATAATAAAATACCCTGGTTGATTAATGATCCACTGAACAGATACTGGAAGGATGTAAAGAATATTGGGTGGGAAAGGAATGATTAGAACAGACAGACGAAATGTAATGACCAATGAACATGCCAATTCAATACACTTCTGGGTATCAGTAAAATACAATATCAGGATACTATCAATGTTCCCTTTAAGGGAAATTTTCGTCCGTAAAAAGGAAAGAAACCACTAAAAACGTTTCGCAATCAGTAATTATCCTTATTAATACAATAAAATGCTTAGTTAGGTAGTACCGGTCTGGGCACGCGATAGGAAGTGTTAGAACTGATGCTGTGCAGAAATGCCACCACTGCTTCTTTCTCTTCTTTGGTAAGCTGTAAAGGTTTTAAAATAGGTGAAGTTTCCGGAAACAGTGTATCTGCTACCTGCTCTGCTTTTCTTTTAGTACGTGCACCTCCTATATCATATAGATTAACGATGCCTTGCAGGTCGTCAAACAATCCATTGTGCATCCACGGGCGTGTTAGAGCCACATCACGCAACGATGGTGTTTTAAATTTGCCTACATCTTCTTTTTTATGGGTGATCTTGTAAAGACCCAGATCTTCAAATTTTCTGCCGTAATAAGACAGACCGATATTGTGAAACTCCTGGTCTGTGAACATGGGACCATTATGACAGTTCATACATCTTGCTTTTGTTCGGAACAGGTGTAGACCCCATACCTGCTGATCGGTCATAGCCCCATACCTGCCAATCATAAACAGATCGAATGCAGCTGAACGGCTGCTGATCGTTTTTTCGTACGTGGCAATGGCTTTCATAATATGGTTGAGGGATATGCCTGCTTTTTTACCAAAGACCTGTGCAAACTTTTCTTTGTAATAAGGAATTTCGGCCAGCTCTTCTTCCAGTTTACCAGGAAACTCATGCATTTCCAGTTCATTACTGATCGGTGCTACAGCCTGCTGTTCAAGACTATCCGCACGTCCATCCCAGAAAAATTTTTTAAAATACCAGGCATTGAATAAAGAAGGTACATTACGGGAACCCAGTTGATGATCGTGCCCGATACCAACTGTACGGCCGTTACTCCACCCCAGCTCCGGTTCATGACACGAAGCACAGGATATTTGGTTGGAACCCGACAAACGGGGATCAAAGAACAGGTATTTGCCCAGCTCTGCCATTTCTTTTAAAGAGCTATCGCGACTATAAGGAGAAACAGGCAACGCAGTAAGCTCCTGCCAGCGGATAGAGTCATCTACAAAGGGACGCGGCCACTCTTTTGATGGACGCTGATACAATGCACGTATACTGTCTAAAAAAGCATTTCCGGGAATATCACGGGGTCCTCCTGTACGTTGAAATGCCAGCAGGAAACATATAACAGTAGCGAGAATACCTACAATAGCCAGTTTCTTCATTGCCTTATCTGGTTTAGTAACATAGCATTGTCCGGGTTCGGGGACTTTGCAGGCGCAAAAATCGCATTAATTCAGGCAATGAAAAAATAAGTCTCAAAAAAACAACTTGTTGAATATGAATAAAAAAACCTGCAGCATAAGCTGCAGGTTCACTCCATTTATATTGTCCGTAAAATTATAACTCAAATAACAACTGTTCACCTTCTTTCGCTACGGGTATTTTACGGATAAAATTATCATACCCCTCCTCACCATCATGATTACTGTAAATGCCATAGGCATCCAGGCTGTAACCGACCAGCCCGTCTTTTGCCTGTATAACGTACAGGATGGATGAATCGGAAGGATCAGATTCTCCTTCAAAACGGAATGTCTTTAAGATCACAAGATCTTCCGGTGAATAATTTTTCCCTTTCCCTGCATTGAATTGTCCATCGGCCCAACGGAACTCATTGTCCATTTTTTTAAGGCGCAACTTCTCCAGAATATTTGTCACCGTATTCATTTCATCCACTCTCGTGGGTATTTTATCGGTATGGGTCATAAACGTATTTTACTATTAGCTGATAAAAAACTATACCGACTTTACCTGTTTGAGTATGAACCAGTTTTAAAGCCTGATAATATACATATTATGTAGAGAATCCTCTACAGGCCGCATCCGTTTTGTATTTTATAACATTTGTTGTAAATTACTATTAAACACTATTGCTAAACTAAACTTGCTGTATGAACAAAAAGGTCACCGACATCCTTTTAAGAAAAGGGAGTAACATTACTACTGTCTCCCCTGATACTTCTGTGCTGGATGCACTTAAGATCATGGCCGACCAGAATATTGGTTCGGTGATGGTGATGCAGAATGCTACATATCTTGGCATTATGACAGAGCGGGATTATTCAAGAAAAGTAGTGTTGCGGGGCAAAACGTCTACTGAAATAACAGTAGCAGACATCATGTCTTCCGATTTTCCGCGTATCACACCGCACGATTCTGTTGATTACTGCATGCAGCTAATGTCTGATAGGAATATCCGTTACCTGCCCGTTTTTGAAGGCGAGCACATTATGGGGATTGTGTCTATCAATGATGTAGTAAGAGAAACTATTTTGTCCCAGCAGGAAACCATTACTCAATTGAAAGATTATCTGCATTCCAGTTTATAGAACTGTCTGAAAAAGAGCAGAGGCCGTTCAAAATTGAACGGCCTCTTTGTTTATAAATAGACTGTACGTTTTACTCCCATCCACCACCCAGCGACCTGTACAACCTGATAACTGACTGAAACAGGTCTTTTTTATTACTGGTCAGTTGTAATTCAGCTTCCAGCACGCCTTTCTGGGCTGTAATCACTTCCAGGTAATTGGCATAACCGGTAAGATAGAGTTCGCGGGCTGTAGCTACTGCATTGGTCAGTTCTTTTACCTCCTGTTCTTTCAGCGTAAAAGAGCTTTTATACAGGTTGATGGCCTCCAGGTTGGTCACCACTTCGCCGAAGCTGCTGAACAGTATTTTCTGATAATTGTATATAGCTTCCTTATTCTGTGCGTTGGCAATAGCGTACCCGGCCCTGATCTGTTGCTGGTTAAAAACAGGTGCCGTTAATCCTGCCAGCGCACCATAGGCTATAGAACCGGCGTTGAACAAAAGTTCCGGTTTGAATGCATTGAACCCTATATAAGCCGAAAGATTTAAAGAAGGGAAGAATGCAGCGCGTGCAGCACCTACATCAGCTTTAGCTGCAACCAGTTCCAGTTCTGCCTGCTGAATATCCGGTCTACGCGCCAGCATTGTAGCAGGTATCCCTGCCTGTAATGCTTCCGGCAATTGCTGTTGCATTAACGAGGTATCGCGTACCACGTGTGAAGGGTAGCGGCCAGCCAGCACATTGAGTTGATTTTCCGTAGCAATGATCTGTTGTTGTGTGGTAAATTCAATAGCCCTGGTATTCAGCAACTGGGCATTGAATTGTTGTACCGCCAGTTCCGTGGCCCGCCCACCCTCTTTCTGGATCTTTACTACTTCCAGCGCCGTTTGCTGTAATGCAATGTTCTTTTTAATGATCTTCATTTCGGCATCCAGCGCCAGCAGTTCATAATACAGTCCCGCAACTTCTGCCACCAGTGAGGTGATCACCATCTGACGGCCTTTTTCTGTTGCCAGCAAACGTGCAGCAGCAGCCCGCCGCTGATTTTTTAGTTTACCCCATATATCAATCTCCCAACTGCTTTTGAAACCGGCAAAAAGATCGGGCGTAAGTGTAACAGGTGTTTTCTGTTTTTTACTGATATTAGGCGAAAGATTAGTATCGAAATTGCCTACACCATTGATCGTGTAATCTCCAAAATGATCAACACCGCCTGATATTATACCGTTCACAGACGGTAGCAAAGCCCCTTTACGCATAGCCAGTTGCGCACGGGCAATTCCTATTCGTTGCAAGGTGATTAACAGCTCTGGATTGTTTTGCAACGTAGTATCCAGCAATGCCACCAGGAATTTGTCATTAAAAAACTGCCGCCATGAAATATTGGCTATACTAGTTGAACCTGTATTGACCGCAAACGAATCCGGCATTGCTTTTACAACAGGCATGGCCACAGGTTTTGCTACCCGGCAGCCTGTAACAGTAACAGTTGTTACTGTAATAAGAAGTATACTATAGTTTAATATTTGTTTCATCCAAATCTGGTATTAGTTTCCATAACAAAATATACACATTGAAGTCTACTATGCTAACGGCATTTCTGTTAAGGGAATATCATCCGTCGTTTTCTTTTTCTTTCTTTCAGACAACATCGCAAATACAACATACAGACCCGGTATCAGGAATAAACCGGCTATGGTTCCAATCAACATACCCCCTGCTGCTGCCACACCAATGGAACGGTTGCCCATGGCTCCAGCACCTGTGGCAATACAAAGCGGAATCAATCCTGCCACAAATGCAAAAGAGGTCATCAGGATAGGACGCAAACGCGAGATGGCCCCCTGTTTTGCGGCTTCTAGAATTGAATATCCCTGTTTACGACGTTGTATAGCAAACTCTACGATCAGGATAGCATTTTTACCCAATAAACCTATCAGCATGATCAGCGAAACCTGCGCATAAATATTGTTTTCAAGACCCGCCAGTTTCAGCGACACAAACGCGCCTGCAATTCCTGCTGGTAAAGAAAGGATCACTGCCATTGGCAACAGGAAACTTTCATATTGTGCTGCCAGCAGTAAATACACAAACACCAGACAGATAATAAAAATATACACAGCCTGGTTTCCGGAAAGTATCTGCTCGCGCGTCATACCACTCCATTCATAGCTATAACCACGGGGTAGTTTTTCTTTTGCCAGTTGTTGTATTGCAGCAATGGATTCACCACTACTGTATCCTTTTGCTGCATCGCCATTGATCATGGCAGCAGAATACATATTGTACCTGGTGATCTGTTCTGGTCCATATACTCTTTCCAGTTTAATAAAAGTGGAATATGGCACCATTTCTCCCTTACTGTTCTTTACATACAAATTCAGAATATCTTCTGGCTTACTGCGGTATTGTGGATATGCCTGCAGCATTACTTTATACATCTGTCCGAAGCGGATAAAGTTGGTAGCATAATAGCTTCCCAGCAACGTTTGTAATGTGCTCATTGCGTTGTCGATCGTTACACCTTTTTTGGCTGCCATTTCCTGGTCAACATGTATTACATACTGCGGAAAACTGGGATCAAAACTGGTAGATGCGCTGCCAATGATCTTATGTTGTTTCATGGCCTCTACAAAATCTGCGGTTACTTTTGCCATGGAATCCAGGCTGCCGCCCCGGTTCTTATCCAACAACCGTAATTCAAACCCACTGGCATTCCCAAAACCCGGTACTGTAGGCGGTGCAAAAAACTCAATGGTTGCATCTGATATATGTTTGGTGGAAGCCTGCAGCCGGGTGATCATCTCATGTACGGTTTCCTTTCTCTCACCCCAGGATTTCAGGTTGATCATAGCCATGCCATAAGAAGCTCCGGAGATATCACTCAACAAACTATAACCAGCCAGTGTACTGATATTATCAATGCCTTCACTTCCTTTGGTGGCAGCTTCCACTTTATTCAATACGCTTTCTGTACGCTCTACTGTAGAACCGGGTGGTGTTGTTACATTCACATAGATCATCCCCTGATCCTCCGTAGGAATAAAGCCTGATGGCAATACAACACTGATGCCCCAGGTGGCAATACAGAAAAACAGAAACAAGGATAATGTTACCAGCCTCCGACCAGCCAGCCATGCTACCATTTTACCATAATGCTTTTCTGTTCTATCATAACGCTTGTTGAACGAGCCATAAAACCGTTGCAACAGGCTTTTCCTGCGAACGGGATTGTGTTTCAACATCAGTGCACACAAAGCAGGAGTAAGTGTCAATGCATTGATACCGGATATTACAATTGAGATAGCCAATGTCAGCGAAAACTGTCGATAGAATACACCTACTGGTCCCGATAAGAAGGCCACCGGGATAAACACCGCCGACATTACCAGTGTAATAGCAAGGATGGCACCTGTGATCTCTTTCATGGCAGCAATGGTTGCTTCCACTGCCGGCAAATGTTCTTCTGTCATTTTAACGTGTACTGCTTCTACCACCACAATGGCATTGTCTACCACTATACCAATAGCAAGTACCAGTGCAAACAGCGTAAGCATATTAATGGAAAAGCCCAATAGTTGCATAAACGCCAGCGTACCTATCAATGCCACCGGTACTGCCAGTGCTGGTATCACCGTAGAACGGAAATCCTGCAGGAAAATAAACACCACGATAAACACCAGTATGAAGGCTTCAAACAGCGTACGCATTACTTCATGAATACTGGCATCCAGAAAACGCGATACATCATAAGCATAATTATACTCCATACCCGGAGGAAATACATCTTTCTTCATCTGCGCCAGCCTGGTCTTTATATTGTCAATTACCTCACTGGCATTACTTCCCGGCCGTTGTTTGATCATGATCGATGCAGAAGGACGCCCATCCGTTTTGGACGACATATCGTAGCTCACAGTTCCGAATTCGATATCTGCAATATCTTTTAACCGTAGAATGGTTCCATCTGCAGCAGCTTTCAGCACTACGTTTTCGTATTCTTCCGGCTTGTTGAACTTACCGGTATATTTCAGAATGTATTGTTTTACCTGTTTATCTTTACCGGAGTTCTCACCTGCCATACCGGGCGCGGCTTCAATGTTCTGACTGCGTAAAGTGGCGATTACCTCTTCTGTTGAAATATTGTAGGCAAGCATTCGGTCTGGCTTCAGCCACACACGCATAGAATATTCTCGTGCTCCCATAATATCCACAAACCCTACGCCATCAATTCTTTTCAGTTCAGGCAGTACATTAATATCAGCAAAATTGTAAATAAATTCTTCATTCATACTGCTGTCGCTGCTGGTAATATTCAGGTACAACAACATACTGTTCACTTCTTTTTCAGTTACCACACCAGCTTTAATTACTTCTTCCGGCAGTTCATCCAGTACAGTAGTAACACGGTTCTGCACATTCACTGCGGCCTGGTCAGGATCGGTGCCCACATTAAAGAATATCTGTACCAGCGTAGTTCCGTTATTACTGCTGACGGAGTTCATGTAGGTCATACCTGGTACCCCATTGATGGCCCGTTCAAGTGGAGTAGCCACTGCATTGGCGCACACTTCAGCATTGGCGCCATTGTAATTAGCAGTAACCACCACCGAAGGAGGTACGATATCGGGAAACTGGGTTATGGGCAATGTAAACAAAGCCAATACACCCAGCAGGGTAATAATCAGCGAGATCACCAGCGACAATACCGGTCGCCTGATAAACGTTTCTATCATTGTATAAAAAATTACGTTGCAGCCGGTGCTAAGGCAGCAAGCATCTCTTGATTTGTATGGATGTACAATATTACCTGCTGTACATGCAGGCAAATGCATTGGTTGTTAACGGTTATATGCACTATAAACCGGCAACCTGTAAACTGTCTGTAGTAATATAACGGGGATTAATAATGGTTCCTTCCCTGATATTCTGGATACCTTCATATATAATGGTGTCATCCGGAGAAAGCCCCTCTTCCACTATAATAAATTCATCTATCCTGGTTTTCGGGGTAAAGCTTTTCATTTTTACCGCATTACCGTTGGTAAGTACAAAAACAAAATTTTTGTCCTGTATTTCAAATACAGCTTTCTGCGGTATGATCAAAGCCTTGCTGATAGCCGTGGTAAGGCTGACCTTTCCAGATGCACCATGTTTCAGCAGTTTATCGGGATTGGGAAATTTTGCCCTGAATGCAATGGAACCTGTATTTTCATCAAACTCACTTTCCATTGTTTCTACCTTTCCTTTGTATGCATATTCAGATCCATCTGCCAGTACCAGCGAAAGATTGTTTAATTGAGAGTTACCGGAATTTTTGCCTGACTTCACATATTGCAGATATTCATTTTCCGATACGTTGAAATACGCAAACATATCGTGCAGATCAGAAAGTGTAGTCAGCAACGCGCCTTCATTGACCAGGCTTCCGGATTTGAATGGTATACGGTCAATAATACCATTAAAAGGCGCCCTGATAGCTGCATACGACAATTGAATACGTGCATTATTCTCAGCAGAACGGGCCTCATCTTCCCTGGCATGTGTAGATTTCAGTTTTGCCTCTGCCAGTTCGTACTCACTTTTTGCTATAATGTTCTTGTCTACCAGCAATTTCACTCTTTTCAGTTCCAGTTCTGCTGTTCTTACTTCGGCGGCAGCACTGGCTAAAGCGGCCCTTACTCGCGACAGTTCCGATTGCAATTCAACATCATTGATAATAAACAACAACTGTCCTTTTTTAACTTCCTGGCCTTCATCAACCAGTATTTTATCAATAAAGCCTGATACTTTGGCACGTATCTCTACATTTCTGCATGCCTGTATATCTGCAACATAATTCTGTAATAACGTGGTGTCTTTGTTTTGCAACTTTACCACAGGTAATGAAACAGGTTTAAAGTGCGGGTCTTCTGTATTACCGTTAACCTTACATCCGGTTAACCCTATAATTCCAAGCCCGACTATTAACAAATAAGATCTCATCATGCTAATTTTTCGGTTAAAAAAACTGGCAGGCAATCGTTTTAAAGCCTTAAATCAATGGTCAATAATGTAATGGAAATATTTCCCGGGAATTACAAGCAGGGCTCAGAAGGGAGTAAAACGGAAAAGAAATGTATAATAATACGGAAGCGTATGGGAAGTAAAGCTGTTGTAGAATTGATGTTGGGGAAGATGATAATATTGTCTTGCAGTGGTATATTTATCGTCCTGCAAAGTATTTTCGCGCGGTTGTACCGGGCGTATCAGCGAATAAATGCTTTTCTCCGGTGCCAGTTCTTCAATCTCGTCACGCTCATCTTCTGTTTCAACAAAGCTCAGTGAGAACTTCTGCAGATCTGTTACATTAAAACCCGGTGCCTGATGGTGAACGCAAAAAACAGAATGTTTAAATACATATCCTAAACGTATACTTTTAGCAGCAGACGGTGTTGCTATTGCCAGCAGTACCAGCAATGCACTTAAAAAAGATATATATTTTATGCTTTTTAATGGCATTTTAATAATATACACAGAGCAAGCAAATATACAAACGGCTTGCAAGATTTTCTATTGCAATTGTGATACCAGGCATAAAATGCTACATCAGAACGAGCATTAATGCTTAATAAACAGGCGTTACAATCACATTAAAAAAATAAAATAAAAAACCAGCATGGCTGAAACTATGCTGGTTTACAAATAAAATGATCATTCTGCTGTGGTATTGTCATTATGGTCGGGAAGGTAGAGATTCTTCCTGTGGCTTTTCATTGACCACTACAAGATCGCTGACATCTACAGTGATAGGCATCAATCCTAACTGTACCACTGCCTTTTTTCCGCGGATTTCTTTTACCTCACCAACCTGGTGATTTTTTTTCATCAATACTTTATTACCCACTTCTATACTACCACCTATCTCTTCATATTTTGAGCTGATCTTTTTCTTTACTTTTTCGGTGTTTTGTTGCTGATGCTGGCGGAACAAAAGAATCTGTAATTGTTTCATCAGTTCCTTCTTACTTTCCTGCCCTTCTGCTTTTTTCCAATCCACTATCACCTGTTTTAGCTTGCGCTCCATATCTTTCAGGTAAGCAATGCGTTCTTCGGTGATCTTATTCTGATGCTTTAATAATTCCAGTTGCTGATGGTGTTTTTCTTTGCTGATCAACGCTTCCATATCCTTTTTTAATCGCTCGTTCTCTTTCAGCATTTTATTCAGATCCTTCTCTTTCTTCTCAATTTCACGCAGATCCTGTTCGGTACGGTTCAGCAACCTGTCCAATCGTACATGTTCATCATCTACCAATGTACGTGCACGTGCAATCAATTTGGGATCCAAACCAATACGTTCGGCAATTGAGAAAGTATAGGAACTTCCGGGTTTGCCGATCATCAGTTTGTACAAAGGCAGCAGGTTCTGTTCATCAAACGCCATTGCACCGTTGATAATGCCGGGGGTTTTATTGGCCATTACTTTCAGGTTCAGGTAGTGCGTGGTAACGATACCAAAAGAATGTTTGCGGGCCAGTTCTTCCAGGATAACCTCTGCAAATGCGCCTCCCAGGTTAGGATCACTACCACCACCCAACTCATCTATGAAGAACAATGTTTTACCATTGCCATTTTCAATGAAATATTTCATGTTCTTCAGATGCGAGCTATAGGTACTAAGCTCAAACTCCAGGCTCTGCGTATCACCAATATGGATCATTATCTGTTTGAAAATACCCAATTCTGAATTGGGATGTACAGGTATCAGCAAACCGCTCTGGATCATCAGTTGTAACAAACCTACAGTTTTGAGCGTAACTGTTTTACCTCCCGCATTGGGACCAGAAATAACCAGTATACGGTTTTTATCACTCAGCGTTACCTCAACAGGTATGGTTTTCTTGCCGGCTTTCTGATTGTACAGGTATAGTAAAGGATGATAAGCCTGTACCAGGTGTACATGTGCCCGATCGTTCAGCAATGGGTAGTTGCCATTCATATCCACCGCCAGTTTTGCTTTGGCACGGACAAAATCATATTCACCCAGAATTTCGTGATATATTGACAACAAAGACGCATACACCGCCAACCTGCCGGTCAGTTCACGCAATATGCGATAGACTTCGCGCCGTTCTTCATTTTCCAGTGCAAAGATCTCGTTGTTTAACTCGATGGTTTCTTCCGGTTCAATAAAAGCAGTTTTGCGGGTATCACTTTCCCCGTGCAAAATGCCTTTTACCTGGCGTTTTTGCTCTGCAAATACAGCTACTACCCTGCGTCCGTTCAAAAAAGCTTCATCAATATCGGCTGTATAACCTGCTTTGGTTAACTTTTGTACGATCCTGTCAAACACCCTGCGCAATTCATTACGCCGTTTGTACAGGTTTAAACGTATACGTGACAACTCATCTGAAGCATTATCTTTTACTGTTCCGTTTTCATCCAGCACTTCATCGATCAGCAGCAGGATCGTTTTTTCGTAATAGGTATTTTCAATCACTTTCAGCAGTGCAGGGTATGCAATGCGTCTTTCAGCATCGAACCAACGGAAAATACCTTGCATATTTTCTGCCAGCTTGCGGATCAATATAAACTGATCGCCGTCCAGCACTGCACCGGGAATACCCAGCAGCTTGATCTCTCTTGCCAGGTTCAGGATATAGTCATTGGGGAAATACTGCCCATACTGCAACAACAGCTTAAATTCATTGCTTTGTTGTAGTTCGCGTTCAATAAAGTCTTTGCGGGTATGAATGCGCAGGTCTGCAGCCTTGCTTTTTGCATATTCGGTTTTGCAATGCTCTTCCAGTAAAGCCTTTACCTTTGTGAATTCCAGTTGGACCAGCGCCGATTCAGGAAAAAATTTCATGTTTACTACTTACTTTGGGCAAAGGGCTGCAAACAGCCCCTTACGGAACGTGCAAAGGTACACCTATTTTCAGGCTTTTTTATATGATTTGTGCGCATTCTTATTGAGCAAGAACTGTTAAGGCTACTGGTTGAAAGTCTTGCAGTTCATATATTTAACTAAACCTTTTTAAGTCAGAATTGTTATCTTTCCGTTTTATCCTCTGAAAGTCTCTGGTTTTGCCCTGTCTTGTTAACTATTTGATAAAAGCAGCTTCCGGCCTGCAACTTTAACCCTACAGGTTTGCACACCGGCCTAACTTGCACGAAATTTGAATTTGAAACGCCTGAACTCAAACCAACAGATATAGTATGAAACTGATGCTAAGAAGTGTATTTATCTGGATGACGGGTCTCTTGTCATGCGCACAGAACGAAAATCCTACAAGTAATATGAGCAGTAGTCTTGCAACATCCGTTACAGGATATGTACAGAAAACGGATACAGCAACTTTTGGCACCGGCTGTTTCTGGTGTACGGAAGCAATTTTTCAGCAACTGGAAGGAGTATTGAAAGTAACATCCGGCTACAGCGGAGGCCATACCGTACGGCCTACTTACAAAGAAGTATGCACCGGTACTACCGGTCATGCTGAGTGTGTACAGATTGTATATGATCCCGAAAAGATCACATTCGATGAGTTGCTGGAAGTATTCTGGCAAACACACGATCCTACCACATTGAACCAGCAGGGCAATGATATTGGTACACAATACCGAAGTGTTATCTTCTATCACAACAATGAACAAAAACAGAAAGCTGAAAAATATAAAACCGAACTTGATAAAAGCGGAGCTTTCAGTAAACCGATCGTAACAGAAATTACAGCATACGATGAAAAATTTTATGCTGCCGAAGATTATCACCAGGACTATTATGCGCTGAATGGTTCACAACCCTATTGCGTATATGTAATACGTCCTAAAATGGAAAAATTCAAAAAAGTGTTTAAGGATAAATTGAAATCTTCACACTAAACAAGAACAATATTTTGCAGATAACAATATTAGCCCCTTATTGAAGGGGCTTTTTTATTGAGGCGATCGCTAAACTGATATGCAAGCGATATGAAAAACCAGAACAACATGCAAATACAAACTATCCAGAACAGGATTTATGAGATCAGGGACCAGAAAGTAATGCTCGATTTTGATCTTGCTCCGCTATATGAAGTGGAGACAAGAGTATTCAACCAGGCTGTCAAACGCAATATTGCCAGCTTTCCAAAAGATTTCATGTTCAGGTTAACAGCCAGAGAATGGAAAAAGATGTCATCACAAATTGTGATGACATCATCTGCAAAAAGGCCTAAAACAGCATTACCATACGCGTTTACAGAGCATGGAGTAACCATGCTTGCCAGCATATTAAAAAGCCCTAAAGCCAGGAAAATGAACATAGCAATAGTGCGGGCATTTGTTGAAATGAAAAAACTGACTGTACAACATAAAAATGTCTGGAAACAACTGGAAGAACTACGGAAAGAAATTCATCAAAGATTGGGTGAACATGATGTACAACTATCAGCCATTTATGATGCAATCGAGAACTTACTGGATGAAAAGGTGGCCATAAAAGCCTGGGAAGAACGAGAACGGATAGGATTTAAAAAATAGAAGATTATGAGAATAAAAAAGCCGGTAATTAAAAGTATTACCGGCTATTGAATATATTCAGTATTGAACATTAGCTGATACCCAGCAATTCCACTTCAAATATCAATGTGCTGTTAGGACCGATCTGCGCACTGACCTGCCTGTCACCATAACCCAGGTGAGGAGGAATAAAGAAACGCCATTTACTACCTACGCTCATCAGTTGTAAACCTTCTGTCCAGCCTTTGATTACTGCATTCAGCGGAAAGGTGGCAGGTTGGCCTCTGCGCACGGAACTGTCAAATACATTCCCGTCAATTAATGTACCATGATAGTGACAGGTTACTTTATTAGTGGCCAGTGGTTTTGCACCTGTTCCTTCAGTGATCACTTCATACTGCAAACCACTGGGCAATTCAGTAATGCCCGGTTTGGTTTTATTAGCAGCTAAAAATTCCTGGCCTGCCTTTAAGTTAGCAACAGCCTTCTCATTCTTCAGTTGAAATAATTTATCTGCAATTCCCATATCTGTTTTTTTGCAAAGATAGTACAAGCTACGGGCTTTGAGCTACGAACCTTATTTATGCAAAGACGCATACAATACCACGATTCAGATCATTCATATTCGCATTTCAAGCTTCGTATGTCTCTTCTTGTTCCCAGAATCTTGTATCTCCCGCTTCAGCGCTCTCTTATTTCTCAATATGAACTCTTCTCAATTCCAGTAGATTTAAACCATTGGGTTGAAAATCTTTAACCAGGGGGTTCGTAAGGTGTACCACTACATCATACCACAATGGCATTACAGGGGCGTCATTGATCACCAGTTGATCCATCTGCTGGTACATTTTATTTCGCAGAGAATCATTTTCTGTAATCAAAGCCTGTTCGTACAAAGCATCAAGCCTGGCATTTTTATATCGTGTATAATTGGGCGGAGCAGGATTTTTGCCATAAAAAACACTCAGATAATTTTCAGCTTCCGGATAATCTGCAATCCAGCTTGCACGAAAAAACAATGCCTGTGATTTGGCCGTTTGTTCCAGCAACAGGCTTTTCTGTATCACTTCCACCTGTACATGGATACCCACCTCTTCCAACTGACGTGCTATAAAACTGGCCATATCTGAATAAATAGCAATAGTAAGCAGTTTAATTTCAGGCAAACCCTTTCCTCCAGGGAAACCGGCATCAGCCAATAACTGACGCGCTTTTTCAGGGTTATAATGATATCCTTTTACAACAGAAGAATCAAACGCGGGAAATCCAGCCGGTATAAAACCACTTTCTGCCGGAATGCCCAGCGAATTACGCAGGTACATTACCATTTTACGCCGGTCGAACCCATAGTTCATAGCCTGCCGTACCTGCCTGAAACGTAAAGGCGATTGTTTTACCAAAGGATTGGTACTATCTACCAGTATTCCCAGGTATTCAGTGTTGAGATAAGAATGGACAGACAATACCAGTTTGCCTTCCCAGTCTTTGCGCAACTGTCCTTTTTTAGTCAGTATTTCGTCTTTAAACGACGCTTCTATATCGTTGATAAAATCCAGTTCTCCCTGTCGAAGTAACAAAAATTCAGTCGCCTTGCTATCGTAAAAAGTAATTTTAATTCCGTCGAGATAGGGTAATTGTCTGCCGGTACTATCACGTTCAAAATAATGTTCATTCCTGCGCAGAATAAGCGCCTGCCCTTCTTCCCATGCTTTAAAACAGAAAGGGCCTGTACCACAGGGATGACTGCGAAAATCTTTTCCATACTTTTCTACTACTTCATGTGGCACTATGGAGCAATATTGCATGCTCAGCAATCCCAACACTGGTGTAAAAGGGGTGATCAGTGTAAGCTGAAAGGTGGAATCATTCAACGCAGTAAAACCGGCATTTCCGTCTACCCGGTCATTAAAGATCCATGTTCCTGTACTGGCAGTGGTGGGGTCAATAATCCGGCGGAAACTGTACACAATATCGTGAGCTGTCATTTTACGGCCTTTGCCACCGGGAAAAGCATCATTATCGTGAAAAAACACATCATTACGCAGGTGAAAAGTATATATGCGTCTGTCGGCCGATACATCCCAGCGGTATGCCAGTGAAGGAACAATGTTAAGGTTGTTATCAGTCTCTACCAGGGTATTGTATAGCTGGTGAACCGGCCAGATAATTGACTGGTTTTTGGCAAAAGCCGGGTCCAGGGTGGCTATACCGGTTTGCTCATTGTAATGAAATACCTGATTGTTATGTTGCTGCCTGCTGCCACAGGAAACAAACAGGATAAAAACGGTAAGATATGTGATAAAAAATTTGCTTCTGCCTGTCATATTCCGACTAAATTAGCAAATCAAAAACGTACTGCCGTGATTCATGTAAAAAAAGCCATAGGTGCAGTTCTCTTCATGCACCTGTTTGCTATTATCTCATTATCAGCACAACCACTGAATAGTAAACAGAAATTTAACCATCAGGACACGCTTCGCGGCAGTGTTACGCCTGAAAGAGCATGGTGGGACGTACAATACTACGCTGTATCTGTACAGCCATTTTATACTGAAAAAAAGATCAAAGGGGCAAACATTATCACATTCAAAGTATTGAAACCAGGTAAGCTGATGCAGATTGATCTGCAACAGCCTATGAGCCTCGATATGGCTAGCTGGAATAAGCAATCCCTGACAGTTGTCAGGGATGGTAATGTATACTACATAACATTTCCTGCCACATTGCCTGTAGGCAGTACTCAGACACTTGAATTGCAGTTCAGTGGCGGCCCCCGCGTAGCAGTAAATCCACCATGGGATGGCGGATGGATCTTTACCAAAGATAAACAGGGACGTCCGTGGATGAGCGTTGCTTGCCAGGGTTTGGGAGCCAGTGTCTGGTATCCCTGTAAAGATTACCAGGGCGATGAACCTGATAATGGAGCATCATTATCCATTACAGTTGCGGATACGCTGGTAGCTGTGGGCAATGGCCGGTTACACAATACCAATAATAATGGAAATGGTACAACCACGTATACATGGCAGGTTGTAAATCCCATTAACAATTACAATATCATTCCATACATCGGAAAATATATTCACTGGCACAAAGATTACCCGGGCTTAAAAGGAAATCTCGATTGTGATTACTATGTACTGGATTATAATGAACAAAAAGCAAAAGCACAGTTTGTACAGGCAGATTCCATGCTGAAGTGTTTTGAATACTGGTATGGCCCCTATCCTTTTTATGAAGATGGTTACAAACTGGTAGAAGCACCACACCTGGGTATGGAACACCAGAGCGCAGTTGCTTATGGCAATGGTTTTGAAAACGGCTATCGCGGCCGTGATCTGTCCGGTAGCGGATGGGGCAAAAAATGGGATTTTATCATTGTGCATGAAAGCGGTCACGAATGGTTTGCCAACAGTATTACTTCCAACGACATTGCAGATATGTGGATCCATGAAGGATTTACCAATTACAGTGAAACCCTGTTCACCACCTGCCAGTTTGGAACAGAAGCAGGCAATGACTACGTGATCGGCACCCGAAAACAGATCCGTAACGATATTCCCATCATCGGTCATTACGGTGTAAACCAGGAAGGCAGCGGCGATATGTATTATAAGGGAGGTAATATGCTGCATAACATCAGGCAGATTGTTGGTGATTCTGTTTTTCGCCAGTTATTACTAGGGCTGAACAAAACCTACTATCACAAAACAGTTGACACACGGGATGTGGAGAGTTTTATGAGCAAACATTCCGGCAAAGACCTTTCTAAAATATTTGATCAATACCTACGCACCGTACAAATACCGGTGCTGGAGTATAAAAACAACGGCAGCCAGTTGCATTACCGCTGGACCAATTGTGTAAAAGGATTTAACATGCCGGTAAAAGTAACCTGGGGTAATATGGAAATATGGCTCAAACCCACGGAGAAATGGAATACGCAAATCAGCAAAAATGTACCCGGAGAATTAAAAGTTGACAGAAATTTTTATATAGAGGTTAAAAAGACTGAATAACTGTTTCCAGGTAGCACTGAGTGCCATTATAGCCTATAATATTCAATAAATTCCTTCATCTTTGCAGGCAACCTAACATAATTTATCCTGCATGAGTAATATCCGGCGGCAAAGTCTTATTTCTTCCGTAGTTGTATATTTCGGCTTTGCCCTCGGTTTTCTGAATACCTATCTTTTTGCCCGTGAGGGTGGTTTTACTAAATCTCAATATGGCTTGACCGGTCTTTTTGTTGCTATAGCCAATATTATGTACTATTTCGCCTGTATGGGTATGCCCTCCTTTATCTACAAATTCTACCCGTATTACAAAGCCAACGTACATCCCAAAAAAAATGACATGGCAACCTGGTCGCTCATTGCAACACTGGCGGGATTTGGGCTCGTAACCATTTCAGGTATTTTTTTTAAAGACAAAGTGATAGAAATATTTGGCAATAACTCCCCCGAATTGGTTATTTATTATAAATGGGTATTCCCCTTTGGGTTTGGCCTTACTATTTTTTCGTTATTTGAAGCACTCGCCTGGCAATATAACAGATCTGTATTCACAAATTATCTACGCGAAGTACAATTCAGATTATTCACTACTATCCTGATCATTTTAACTTTCACTGGCATCATTACCAGTTTCGATACGTTTGTGCATATTTACTCATTTACTTATCTGTTAATCGCTCTGTTATTGATAGCAGGCCTTGCATTCAGAAACCAGTTACATTTTCCTACACAGGTAAGTAGGGTTACCAGAAAATTTTTCAAAAAAATCACTGTCTACATTGGTTTTGTATGGGGTGGAGCTATTGTATATAACGTTGCGCAGGTTGTTGATAGTCTTATAATTGCAGCGGTAATACCTGATGGTTTATCTTACGTAGGAATATATACACTTGCTCAGAACGTAGCCAGCCTTATACAAGCTCCTCAACGCGCTATAATTGCAGCTTCTATTGGTCCTTTATCGCAGGCATGGAAAGATAAAGACATGGGACGTATTACACGTATTTATCAGCGATCTTCCATTAACCAACTGATTTTTGCCGTAGGCATGTTTGTACTTGTATGGATCAATTTCACCGATGGCGTACTTACATTTAAATTAAAACAGGGGTTTATTGATGCAAAAGCAGTATTTTTTTATATAGGCTTAATGCGTGTAATTGATCTTGGCACAGGAGTAAATGCACAGATTATTAATACCTCACTTTTCTGGCGTTTTGAATTTGTGACGGGCATTATATTACTGGCTATGGCACTGCCGCTAAATTATACATTGGCCAAGCATCTTGGAGTAATAGGCCCCGCCATTTCCAACCTCATCGCCTTCACAATTTATAATATTATACGGTACACGTTTCTTCTCAAAAAGTTTAACATGCAACCATTTACCCGAAATAGCTTATATACAATACTATTAGGAGTAGCGGCATATTTGCTATGTTATACTTTATTCCATCAATATCAGGGTTTGGGTTGGATTATTTTACGTAGCTTAATGTTCCTTATATTTTATGGTGGAGGTGTTTTATTACTTAGTTTATCGCCTGACATCAAACCTGTGTGGGAAACAATAAAGAAAAGATTGCGAAGGTAAAAATAGCGGTACTAAAAAGTCAAACGTCAAATGAAGCCCTGAAACCGGGTCTGGTCCCGCCTGTGCAAAATTGCTGATTTGTCAGGTAGTTTTTTGGTCAGCAACCAAAATATCAAACAACCAATCACTTCATTCTTCCCGCTCCAACGTAATGGCTTCCATAATACTGGGAATTCAGGTCATCTATCATTACCCCTCCGGAAGTTGAAGCATGTACAAACTTGTTATTGCGCAGGTAAACACCTACATGCGACACACTTTTTTTACGCCCCAGGGTAGCAAAAAACACCAGGTCTCCCTGACGCAGCTCATCCCTTCTGATACGTGTACATTGGTTATATTGCTCGGCTGATGTTCGTGGCAGTTTGGTATTGTAAATGCTGGATTGCAGTGTTTGCACAAAAGCTGAACAATCGATCCCGTTTTTATCATTGCCGCCATACCGGTAGCGCGTGCCATACCAGTTTTCGATAAACAAAAACAATTGCGTATCAGTTACTTCTTCCACAGGTATGTCCATCAGAATAGCATACTTAAACTGCAACGCAGAACTGGCTTCCACCCCCATACCATTATTTTCTCCCGCATAGGCAGGTTGAACAGAATAGGTATTTTTTTGTTGATTACCTGTTGGATTCAATGTGATATTGTCCAGGAATGCAGGCGACGAGGAGGAATGCTGCCGGGTATTGCCCGCAGCAGAATGATTACCAGCACTTCGTTTGGAAGAAGAGCAACTGGCAACACTGGCAGATAATAATAAGAACAGGAACGGATTTTTCACGATACTGTTTTAGTTCAATCGAGCAAATATAACAAATTGACTGCCAAAAGCAGCCTGTGGAAAACATTGAGCGAAGTTTAACGGCTTAAAACGGACATTTGCAGGTGAAGGCTACAGAATTCAGGTCACCGGATAGAAGATACAACGTTGTGAGTATTTCAAAACGACCTGAACGAACCTACAACTTATAACATAAAACTTTTGTGATAGAACCCTATGTGCAAATTTTCTCACTTACATGTTCACACACAGTTCTCCCTGCTGGATGGACAGGCTTCTATTCAGAGCTTGTATAAAAAAGCTATTAAAAATAACCAGCCGGCCATTGCTATTACCGACCATGGTAACATGTTCGGGGCTTTTGAATTTGTAGCTGAAGCGTACAAACACAAAAACGATGATGGCACGCTAAAAGTAAAACCCATTGTAGGATGTGAATTTTACGTGGTGGAAGATCGTCATCGCAAACAGTTCTCTAAAGAAATAAAAGACGAACGTTACCACCAGGTTTTACTTGCCAAGAACAAACAAGGATACCAAAACCTTATCAAGCTTACATCTCTGGGGTACATTGAAGGGATGTATAGCAAATATCCTCGTATTGATAAAAAACTGATTGAGCAATATCACGAAGGATTGATTGCCACTACCTGCTGTATCGGAGCCTATGTACCGCAAACAATTTTACACGATGGTGAAGAAAAAGCAGAACAGGAATTTAAATGGTGGCTGGATATGTTTGGTGAAGATTACTTCATTGAACTGCAACGCCACAATATCAAAGAGCAAGAGATCATTAACCAGACACTGCTGAAATTTGCAAAAAAATTCAACGTACCTGTTATTGCTACCAACGACAGTCATTATACAGACCAGGACGACTACAACGCCCACGACATCTTACTTTGTATCAACACCGGCGAAAAGAAAAGTACGCCCGGTTTTGATGATTTTGTAAACGATGATAGCGTCATTAAGGATCGTCGTTTTAAGTTCCCCAACGATCAGTTTTTTTTCAAGAGTACGCAGGAAATGCAAACACTGTTCAGCGATATTCCCGAAGCGCTGGACAACACCAACATGATCGTTGATCGTGTGGAATTACTGAACCTGAAAAAAGACATTTTACTTCCGGCCTTCCCATTACCGGATGAGTTTAAAGTGCATGGCGATGATAACCTGAACCAGTGGGAATTTCTGAAACACCTTACCTATGAAGGTGCTAAAGCACGTTACGTAGACATTACACCCGATATACAGGAACGTCTCGACTTTGAATTATTCACCATTAAAACAATGGGATTTGCCGGTTACTTCCTTATTGTGAGTGACTTCATCAAATCCGGTCGCGACCTGGGCGTATTTGTAGGCCCCGGACGCGGTTCGGCGGCAGGTAGTGCTGTTGCTTATTGTATTGGTATCACCAACATTGACCCTATTAAATACAACTTACTGTTCGAAAGGTTTCTTAACCCCGACCGTAAGTCGATGCCGGATATTGATACGGACTTTGATGATGAGGGCCGTCAGAAAGTAATTGACTATGTAGTACAGAAATATGGTAAGAACCAGGTAGCACAGATCATTACCTACGGTACTATGGCGGCCAAAATGAGTATCAAGGACGTTGCCCGTACACTTGATCTGCCACTGCCCGATGCCAACGCTCTGGCTAAACTGGTACCCGATAGACCGGGTATTGAACTGGGCCGTGTATTGCATGCGCCGCTTACAGCCAAAGAAGGTGAAAAATCGCTGGAAGAAAAAGACGGTGTAGGTAGTGATGACCTGGAGAATGTAAAAAAACTGCGCGAAATATACAACGGTACAGGCTTGTCCAGTGAAGTATTGCACGAAGCTGAACGTCTGGAAGGGTCTGTACGCAATACTGGTATTCACGCGGCCGGTATCATCATTGCACCTAAGGATCTTACAGAGTTGTTGCCGGTATCTACTGCCAAAGACTCCGATCTCTGGGTTACGCAGTTTGAGGGAAGCATTATTGAAGATGCAGGCGTTATCAAGATGGACTTCCTGGGTTTAAAAACCCTGACCATCCTGAAAAATGCCCTGACCATGATCAAAGAGAATCATGATGTAGAAATTATCCTGGATGATATTCCGCTGACAGACGAAAAAACTTTTGAACTATACCAGAAGGGTGATACCATCGGTACATTCCAGTTTGAAAGTCCCGGTATGCAGAAATACCTGCGCGATCTGAAACCTGACCAGTTTGCGGATCTCATTGCGATGAACGCTCTGTACCGCCCCGGTCCACTTGCGTACATTCCCAACTTTATCGATCGTAAACACGGACGGGAACCTATTACATACGATTTGCCGGAAATGGAGGAATACCTGCAGGAGTCTTACGGTATCACTGTATACCAGGAACAGGTAATGTTGCTGGCACAGAAACTGGCAGGCTTCAGTAAAGGTGATGCCGACGTATTGCGTAAAGCGATGGGCAAAAAACAAAAATCGGTACTGGATAAAATGAAAAAACAGTTTGTGGAAGGTGCCAAACAAAAAGGCCATCCAGAAGACAAACTGGAAAAGATCTGGACTGACTGGGAAGCATTTGCCCAATACGCGTTCAACAAATCGCATTCTACCTGTTATGCATATGTGGCCTATCACACTGCATACCTGAAAGCCCACTACCCTTCTGAATACATGGCGGCAGTACTGAACAATGCCGGCAATATTGAAAAGATCACCTTCTTTATGGAAGAGTGTAAGCGGATGGGTCTGAACGTATTTGGTCCCGATATCAATGAGTCTAAAAAAGGTTTTTCGGTAAATAAAAAAGGTGATATCCGTTTTGGATTGGGCGGGCTCAAAGGCGTAGGCGAGGCTGCGGTAGAAAGTCTTATAGAAGAACGTGGCAAAAGCGGCCCTTATCTCTCCGTTTTTGATATGATTAAACGGGTGAACCAGCGTACAGTGAACAAAAAAACGCTGGAAAGTCTTGCATATGCCGGTGCATTTGATTGTTTTACCGAACTGCACCGCGCACAGTATTTCTTCACACCTCCCGGCGATACCTCAACAGGTCTGGAAAAGATCATTAAATACGGTAACCAGTTCCAGGCACAGCACTCCAGTGCTGCCAATACCTTGTTTGGCGAATTGCCGGCAGTGATGGACATACAGGTTCCCAAAATTCCACCATGCGAAATGTGGGCGCTTACCGAATTACTGGACAAAGAGAAAGATGTAACCGGCATGTTCATGAGCGGACATCCGCTGGATAATTTCCGCTTTGAAATGAGGCATTATGGAATTACTACCCTGGCAGATTTCAATGAACTGAAGGATGCTGTTACCCCGGCTAACGCCAGCAAACAACTACGGCTTGCCGGCCTCGTAGTAGACGCCCAACACCGGGTTACCAAAACCGGGCGCCAGTTTGGAGTACTGGCCATTGAAGATTATTCCGGCAAGTCGGAGTTTATGTTATGGAGCGACGATTATACCCGGTATTCCAACTACCTGGAAAAAGGTAAAAACATCTTCATAACCGGATGTTTCAAAAACCGTTTTAACAAACCGGAGTTTGAATTCAAAGTTGAGAAGATCATTTTATTAGAAAGTATCAAACAAAATCTCACCAAACAGGTTATAATAGATATTGAGGCACGCGATATTAAGCCGGAAGCTATCGCTTTCCTTGAAAAAAATGTTAAAACCTTTCCTGGCCGTTCCGGTCTGCGTTTTAATGTTAAAGATTCCAAAACACGTTGTAAAATAAGCCTTTATAGTATTGAAACGGGTATTGAGATGAATGACGAACTGGCGGCTTTTCTGCAAAACAGCCCGGAAATGGATGTACAGGTTGTCACTGTGTAAATGTGGAAATGTCAGACGGGCAGGGATTCGGAATTGGTTGTAAATTTGACGTTCTTTATTATGTTATCAGTTGATAAAACGGCGGATAACAGGTTCATTAAAATAGTTTACAATAAAATTTTATAATTATGGCTTTAGAATTCACAGATTCAAACTTTCAGGAAAAAGTAATTTCTTCTGATAAATTAACAGTGGTTGACTTCTGGGCTGAGTGGTGTGGACCTTGCCGCGCAATCGGACCCGTAATTGAAGAGCTGTCTAAAGAATACGACGGGAAAATAAACGTAGGTAAAGTGAACGTAGACCACAACCCGCAGTTATCCGTGAACTATGGTGTTACATCTATCCCCGCTATCCTTTTCATTAAAGAAGGTAAAGTAGTAGACAAACTGGTAGGTGCACAACCTAAATCAAATTTTGTTAAAAAAATCGAACAGCATATCTAAACTGTTTTCAAAATAACCACTGAACGCCCCTGTATAATGCAGGGGCTTTTTTATTTCCGCAAAAGACAACAGATTTACTGGAATATGTCTGCCATAGTTCCGTTCATTGAGCAATAGGGCAGCATTATATAAAAAATATCTACTATTTAGCTCTTTAAAGGCCAATGAACCGGCCACTTTGAATTTCTTCCAGTATATTGCTACGTCTTACCTGCACCGCTCAGCATATTAATGGCAGGAAAGTTCTACAACTAAACTAGCTGATATGAATTCGCATCTGGAAAACTTGTTACGTGGCTTTCTGGGAATGTTTTTCCTGATTTTCGTTTGCTGGCTTCTGAGTAATAACCGCAAGTCCATCAACTGGAAACTGGTGGGCATGGGTATTTTTGCACAGGTAATGTTTGCCATGGGCGTGCTGCATACCACTATTTTGGGGCAGCCAGTATTCTGGCTGGCGTTTGGCCTGATTGTGCTGTATACCATGTTCAATAAATTCACCCAAACGCAACAAGGCAAAAAAGTATTTACATACGATACCACCCACCTGCTGATGGCTATAGGCTGGCAGGTAATATTGTTTGTGGGACTTATCAAAGCACCGGCAGTTTTTGGAAAATGGTCCGGTCTTTCCATCTTTCTGAGTTGTGTCATTATTATCGGTCTGGCATTCAGAATGGGTAAAAAGCACGTTGAACTGATGAAATGGAGCATTCTGGTATCCAGCATCATCATCTGCGTCAGTGTATACCTTCAATTATGTCCGCCACAGATCTTTAAAATGATACTGGAATCTGTATCAGATTCTTTTGTAGACCTGATCAACCTCAGCCATAAGGGTACTGAGTTCATTTTTGGAGAACTGGCCAAATTACAGAACGATAGCGGTAATAAAGTATACGACTGGGCTTACGTTTTTGGCATCCAGGTACTGCCCAATATCATCTTCTTTGCAGCATTGTCTTCTATTTTATACTATCTCGGTATTCTGCAAAAAGTAGTGTTTGTTTTTGCATACCTGCTGAATAAACTGAATATTTCCGGTGCAGAAAGTCTTTCAACTGCTGCCAATATCTTTTTGGGTCAAACAGAAGCTCCGTTAATGATCCGTCCTTACCTGGACAAAATGACCCGTTCTGAAATTCTTTGTATCATGATTGGTGGTATGGCCAATACTGCCGGTAGTGTATTGGCTGCATATGTTGGTTTCCTCGGTGGTGCTGATATTGCCCAGCAACATTATTTTGCACTGCACATGCTCAGCCAATCTATTATGAGTGCTCCTGCAGCCATTGTTTGCTCCAAGATATTATTCCCGCAAACAGATCATCATCTCGTATCGAAAGATCTTACCATTCCCAAAGAGAAACTGGGCGATAATTTTCTCGATGCCCTGTCACTGGGAACTACAGATGGTTTAAAACTGGCAGTGAATGTAGGCGCCATGCTGATTGTATTTACAGCATTAATGTATGTAGCCAACGCTTTAATGGGCTGGGTTGGCGGCATCACACATATCAATGAACAGATCTCCGCTTCCACCGGCGGCAAATACAATACCTTATCCTTACAAATGGTATTGGGATATGTCTTCTCTCCGGTAGCCTGGCTGATCGGTGTCAATAGTTCAGATATGGTACCAATAGGGCAATTGCTGGGTGAAAAAACGATCCTTAATGAATTTGTAGCCTATATTTCACTGGGCGAAATGAAAGCCAAACATGTAATCCAGGATCCCAAATCACTATTGATTGCAACCTACGCGTTGTGTGGCTTTGCCAACTTTGCATCCATTGGTATACAGATTGGCGGTATCAGTCAGCTGGCTCCCAACCAACGACGTAACCTGACAGAACTGGGCGTTAAAGCCCTGATTGGAGGTACCATTGCCTGCTTAATGTGTGGTTGTATTGCCGGGGCATTGATGTGATCGGTGACAATAACACAATTTTTTAGCAAGGGTTTTTAATGCTTTTCTAAACAATAATATTCTCTTCGCTGTTATTTGCAGTGTACCTTTGCCTTGTCTTTACAGGCATTAAATTTCTTGAATATGGATGTAGCAGCAATTCAACAGGTGATAGCCGCAGAGCAAGACCCGGCCTTACGCGCGATAGGTGAAAAAGTGATAAAACAGGAACGCATTACTCCCGAAGAAGGCATATTGTTGTTTGAGCGTGCGGGATTACCTTTTGCCGGTGCTCTTGCCAATTTTGTGCGTGAAAGACTGCATGGCGACAAGACTTATTTCAACCGCAATTTCCATATAGAACCTACCAACATCTGTGTTTTTGCCTGTTCATTCTGTTCTTACTCCCGCCTGTATGCACATCGTGAAGAAGGCTGGGAACTGACCACCGATCAGATGCTGGATATAGTGAAAAGCTATGATGGTAAACCTGTTACCGAAGTACATATTGTAGGTGGTGTTCACCCGAAGCTTACGTTGAACTTCTTTGCCGATCTGTTGCGTAGCATCAAAGCGCATCGCCCGGAACTGCATATCAAAGGTTTTACACCTGTTGAGCTCGACTATATGTTCCGCAAAGCCAAAGTAACACCTGAAGATGGGATGAAGTTTTTGCATGAAGCAGGATTGGATTCGCTACCCGGTGGTGGCGCAGAGATATTTGCACCCGAGATCAGGAAGCAGATATGCGAAGACAAAGTTGATGCTGAAGGATGGTTGCGTATTCATGCAGCAGCTCATGCGCTGGGTATGCACAGCAACGCTACCATGCTGTACGGACACATTGAAAGCTTTGCCGATCGCATTGACCACATGGAACGTCTGCGCCAGTTGCAGGATAAAACAGGTGGCTTTAATACATTCATTCCTTTAAAATTCCGCAATAAGGACAACGAGATGAGCAATGTGCCGGAATCTACCATGGTAGAAGATATGCGCATGTATGCCATTGCGCGTTTGTACATCGATAATTTTCCGCATCTGAAAGCTTACTGGCCTATGCTGGGCAGACAAAGCGCACAGCTTACTTTGTCATTTGGTGTAAATGACATTGATGGTACTATTGACGACTCTACCAAGATCTACTCAATGGCCGGTTCAGAAGAACAATCTCCTGCCATGAGCACCGCACAACTGGTAGCACTGATCAAACAGGTAAAACGTGAGCCTGTAGAAAGAGATACCCTGTATAATGTAGTAAAAAATTATAAAGACATGGATATTGCCGCAATGGAAGTAAATCCGTTGTACAATTAGTAAGAGGTGAATAATGAATGATTAATAGCGAGTTGTGTATGGTCGCTGCTATTGCTTCCTGTGGCTATTTTATGAAAGATGAAAGGTCAAAAATGAAATGTGAGACCTGCCCGAATGAATTCGTTCCCGTCCGAACCGGTCAGGCGGGCATGAATCGTCAGTTGTGAGTAGTTGCTGCTGTATTTGCTCGTTGCTTCTTTCAGACTTCTTCAGAGTCACAAAAGAACACGAAAAAGGTGTTGGCTTTTAGCAACGAACTACTCCCGGTTAACTCTTCAACCTGTCAACCTGCATTTCTGTTTCTCTTCAAGACTTATATTCGCTCGGCGCCCAAAGCTCGCAGCTTCTTATAACAATCCAACAATATAACCACCCTGGCTACTTACCTCACCGCGCTTCCAGCAACCATGTTTGCCTGATCGAGTAACGTTTTTTGGCCTGTTCGCCATTTGTAGTTTTGTCACTATTATTGCGCAGTATTTTTAAGGAGCTTAATTTGTCTGCAACAACTTCCAGTCGTTTGCTGATACGAAAACCGTTCGCTTCAAAAAAAACAGCTGCCGCATCAAAGCTTTCAAACTTGTTTTCTTCAATACGATGCTCTTCCAGGAACTCATTAAACTGTTCCACAAAAGCATCCCCTTTGTCCTCAACGTCTTCGTAAGAACTCTTTTTGATATAGATATCGCCAGTGATCCATTGCCCGCCACGTTCCTGCAACAGGCCCCTGATAATACGGCATAGCTCCTGTTTCTCCTGTACACCCAGGTACATCAGCAATCCTTCGTTCACTATCGTTAAAGGACCTGCAGGGAACAAACCCGCGATATGCAAAAACGTTTCTTCATCCAGCACATTCAGTGCCTTTGTCTGTAAACTTCCTTTCAGGTTGATCTTATAAGTTTTTTCTAACTGCTGTACTAAATCTTGTTTGATCTCAATAAGACCTGGCAAATCTGTATCAATGTAGGTGATCTTTTTCTGCTGAGCCATATTCAGTCCACGGAAAGAAAAACCAGCACAAAGCTCCAGTACATTTTCAGTATCCAGTTCAGATAACAACGCATCAATAGTACGATAACGGTTTTCAAAATGAAATACCCTGATCAGAAATGAACGGGGATGATATTCTTTCAACACCTGCTGTACATGCTCCTTACCCCACAACAATTCTGCAGCTTCCCGGGCATAGGGAATATCTGTCAGTGCTTTCATCAGCAACAGGCTCTTTGCAGAAGGTGTAATGGTAGTATAGTTGCGTTCGGGCGAAATAGTGCTGTGTTTTATTGTGGTGAATGGTCAATATTTTCTGTTTTCGGTCCGCTACCCACCATTGTCAGATCACAGATCCCCAGACCATGTTTAACATTCCGGCAAACTTAATGGAATATGCACAGCCAGTCCTCCTTCTGCAGTTTCCTTGTATTTAAAGCTCATATCTTTTGCAGTATCCCACATAGTTTTAATCACTGCATCGAGTGATACTTTGGCAAAATCAGGTGTGCTTTGCAACGCAAGCTGACTGGCAGTAATAGCTTTTATAGCGCCCATTGTATTGCGTTCAATACAGGGTATCTGAACCAATCCTCCAATCGGATCGCAGGTAAGTCCCAGGTGATGCTCCATTGCTATTTCTGCAGCCATTAAAGCCTGTCGTTGTGAACCGCCCATTGCTTCAGTAAGTCCTGCCGCAGCCATGGCGGAAGAAACTCCGATTTCAGCCTGGCAACCACCCATAGCAGCAGATATAGTAGCTCCTTTTTTGAAGATGCTGCCAATTTCAGCGGCCGTCAGCATAAACTGCAGAATAGCGTCTTCACGATGTCCGTCACAGAAAGTTACGAAATATTGCAGTACGGCGGGAATCACTCCTGCGGCACCGTTAGTAGGAGCAGTAACAACCCGCCCGAAAGATGCATTTTCTTCATTAACAGCCAATGCAAAACAGCTTACCCAGTCCAGCGTATATTTGAAATCGTTACCCCCGGCTCTTATAGCAGCCAGCCACGATTCATAATCATTGAATGTTCTGCCTTTCAATAATTTCTTATTCAGATCAGCAGCGCGACGTTTTACCTGCAGCCCACCCGGCAATACACCCTGGGTACCACATCCTCGGTAAATACATGCTTTCATTACCTGCCAGATGTGCAGCATGCCTGTACGGGTTTCCTGTTCAGAACGCCAACTGTTTTCATTTTCCATTACCACTTCACTGATGCTGAGACCGGTTTTACGGCACCAGTGCAGCAGATCATCCGCTTTATCAACGGGGAATGGCAATTGCACCATATTGTCTGCTGACATCGTTTCCCCTTCCTTCTGCACAAAGCCGCCACCTACTGAATAATAGGTTTCGGCCACCGCTTCATTGTTATCCAGTGTAGCAAGAAAAGTTAATGCATTGGGGTGATAAGGCAACGATTCAGTGAAAAGAAAATCAATGTCTTCTGAAGGGTCAAAATCAACTGCATGCACACCCTGCAACATGATCTTTTTTTCAGAACGTATAGTATTGATCTTGGGTGTAATTTGATTTACGTCAAAAGTCACTGGATCATCTCCGCTCAACCCCAGTTGTACGGCCACATCTGTACCATGTCCTTTACCGGTTTTGGCAAGTGAGCCATACAGCAATACACGGATAGCTGTTACTTTTTGTAACTGTGCTTTTTCGTGTAATGATTGTAAAAAACGTTGTGCGGCACGCCAGGGACCTAATGTATGGGAACTGGAAGGTCCTACACCTATTTTCAGGATGTCAAAAACGGAGATCGATTCGTGTGGCAAGTGTTAATTATTTCAGGTAAAATTACGCTTTATACCGAAGAACATCAATCACGGTACGTTAATAGTAAATCAATATCCTACGAATTAAAAAATATTCACTAAAGTGCGTTTTACCTGTTCTTATTCCGTAATCCTTCAGCACAAAAAATGCCCTGCTGCTACGGAGTATATCCGCTACAACAGGGCATTCAGATCATTATAGATATTTCCGGTGCCGGTAGTTCAGCTATTGCCAGTTGGCAAGCGAAATATTAAATATCAATACTGAATTGGCCGGTATCACCACGTTGTTATTTGCGTCTTTTACATCGTTTGAACCATACCCTAAAGATGGTGGAACATACAAGGTAATATTGCCTCCCTTCTGGATCAGCGGAATGCCCAATTTCCAGGATTCGATCAAACTTCCCAGGGTAAAAACAGCACTGGCCTGTGAGTCAAAAACAGTTCCACTGGCAAGTTTACCAGTATAGTTTACAAGTATCTGAGAGCATAGGCCAGGTGAACCACTGGTACCTGCATTGGTAATTTCATAATACATACCGCTGGAATGTTTAACAGCAGTAGTAATATGGTTGGAATCAAGATAATCAGTAACGGCCTTTTGTTCTGCCACTGAAGCCACTATGGAAGAGTTTTTATAAGGACATCCGCTCTCTTTTTTAAGACAGCCGGATACCGCAAAACCCACAACCAAAAGCCACACAATTGCTTTACGCATGATAGATATTTGTTTTACAATAAAAGTCCGGGTATATGACATTCTGAGACCTGCCATCGCTGCATTTATTGCGCTTCTTTTTCCTCGCGGGATTTCAGCTCAAGATACTGCTGCTCTTTCATATCCCACTGATGCCGTTTATAAAACACCGCAATAAATACTGCAATAATAATAACTGCAGTGATTAAAACAAACGGGCTCATGGTATTTGCCTGCATATCAGCCCGCGTATACCACAATTTACCCGTAAAAAGAATAATTAATATAGGCAGGGCAAACAATAAACCCATGGGTATGCCGTATAGTAATTGAGGTAATAACTGCTTCTCCCGCAAGCGATTGGCTTCCCAGTATTCAACAAATTGCTTTTCTTTTTCAGATAACATGTACAACAGATTAAATCGTGACCGGCAGGCACAAACCTGCTGCAAAAGTAATAACTTCACTGCCCTGTACGGTTTGCTTCCGCATGAAATATATTATAACTTGTACCAAAATACCTTAATCGCTTGAAATTCGCTGTTTTACTCACCCACTACTTTTACAAGTACAAAAACCTGAATTTACCCGGTATAGGCTCTTTTGTTATCGACAATTCGTTCACTGTTCCGGATGTTGCAGATAAAAATTTCAGGGAAGTTTTTCAGCATATACAGTTTACACCTAAAAATATCTTTCAGCCCGATGATGAGCTGATTGACTTCGTCCGCTCACAAACCGGGAAAATCAAACCACTGGCATATTCAGACCTGGAGTCATTTGTGGCAGATGGAAAATTGCTGCTGAACATCGGAAAGCCTTTTCATATTGAAGGAATTGGAACCCTGCAAAAGAACAGGTTGGGTGCGTTGGAATTTACGCCCGGCGAGCCTTTACTGGAACGTCTTGAATCTATCAATCCACTGGAAAGAGAGCGGGAAACAGAACCCAAAAGAAAGCCAGTTGCAGAACCCTCCTATCACCGTTCATCTTCCCCTGCTGCAGGCAATCAACGTTCATTATTTATTATCTGTGGGCTTATTATAGCATTGGGCATTATCGTTTGGGGAGGCTACAGCCTGTACAATAAAAATACGGAACCACCATCATCTGTAACGGCCGTACAACCGGATACCATACACAGGGTTGATTCACTGAATATACCTAAAGAAGATACACAAAAACTACTGCAACCAGCTTCACACGACACCATTGCGACCCCGGCTGTAACCAATGCATCTGTAACACCGGCCGGTAATTACAAATATGTACTGGAAACAACCAGGTATAAAACCACGGCTCTCAAACGCTGGAACCTATTAAAACCACGCGTAAACCTGGAAAGTGCTGCGGATTCCTCTTTCTTTAAAATTGTAATGATCTTACCAGGTACTCCTGCCGACACTACCCGGTTGAAAGATTCGTTACACAACTGGTACTGGGGCAGCAACCGCATTGACAAAAAGGTCATTATAGAGTAATTGATTATGCGCCCTACCGCCGATTACTGGATTGAAAAACTGCAACTGACAGCACATGTGGAAGGTGGAGCTTTCCGTGAAACCTATCGCTCAGCGCTAAAGGCCCCTGCCAATGTATTACCGTCTGCATTTAATGGCGAACGCAATTTCAGCACAGCTATTTATTTCCTGTTAAAGGCACACCAGTTCTCTGCTTTTCATAAAATAAGCAGTGACGAAATGTGGCATTTCTATTACGGCGATCCGTTGCTGGTATACGAGATCCTACACAACGGACAACTTATTACGCACCGCCTGGGAAATAACATTGCCGGTGAAGAAAACTTTCAATATGTAATACAGGCCGGTAGTTGGTTCGCATCACAGGTAGCACCCGGTGGCGACTATGCATTGACAGGCTGCACCGTATCACCCGGATTCGATTTTACTGATTTTGAACTGGCCGATCGTGATCAACTCGTTGAACTGTATCCTCAACATGCAGCATTGATCGCACGGTTAACGGGATAGTATTATTAATTGTAATCACCCTGCGTTTTCATTATAGGCTTTTACCACCGCTTTCATATCTTCTTCACTTTTTACACGCAGCTTTTCTTTTTCTATAAAATTATTCAATTGATCTTTTTTATCTGATAATGCATCCAGCAGGCTACTCTTGTCTTTTTTAATCTTTACCAGGCTTCCATCAGCTTTGGCAATGTACCAGCTTTCAGATACCACAAAGATTTGCGTTTTAGTAGCTGATCCATACTCAGTTTTTTCTCCCAGCGTCTTTTTTACCTGCTTCAGTAAACTAACCGGACCATCCTGCAATACCTGATACCATGTGGTTGCAGTATTTTTATCCAGTGGTTTGTAACCATTACGAAACAGGTAGGGTTCAGATCCTGCAGGTTGCAGTACAAATTCTTTTACTTCATTTTGTACAATTAATGGCTGGTCATTATATTTAAACAATAGCAACCCGGCATACGCATCTAGCTGCAAAAGATATTTTTCGATTTTACTCCCGTTCTTCAGGTATATTACTCCGTTGCTCCAGTCAGTAAGCAAAAAAGGAGAGCCTTGGATCTCTGTATATTGTTTATCGGTATATGGTTTTCCTGATACCCTGTCATCTATATATTGCGAAAAACCTGTATAACAGGCAAACACAATCAGAAAAACAAAAGCGATCTTTTTCATAGTTGCTCTTATAAGTATTAATGATATGATCAGTTTCTGTAAATGAGACCCTGTTTCATCACCATTTTAACGGCCCGTACCTGCGAAATTTTAACAGCAGGATTTCCTTCCAACACAACAATATCGGCATTTAAACCGGTTTTTATTCTACCCGTTTCATCACCAATTTTAAATACATCAGCATTTACGGCAGTAGCAGAACGCAATACATCTATGGGCTGCATGCCATAAGCCACCATCATTTCCATTTCACGGGCATTATCGCCATGCGTAAACACACCTACATCACCGCCCATGCAGATGGTAACACCTGAAGCCAGCGCCGCTGCAAAGCTTTTCCGTTTATTGCGGATACGCTCCGGCTCTTCATCAATTCCTTTTTTCCAGCCTTTATATTGTGATACAGCGTCACCGGCTGCCAATGTAGGACAGAATGCAATTCCTTTTTGTTTCATCAGGGCAAATACTTCGGCAGTTCCGCCATCCCCATGCTCAATGGTTGCAACACCGGCCATTGCTGCGCGTCGCATACCTTCCGCTGTAGAAGCATGCACCACTACCTGGCGTCCGGCATCAGCAGCCAAACGCACTGCCATAGCCAGCTCATCCTGTGTAAATGCCGGGGCCGCTTCACTATTCATGCCCCACCTGTAATCGGCATACAGCTTTATAATATCCGCTCCCATGCCTATTTGTGTGCGTATTTCTTTTGACAGTTCTTCCATTCCCCCCACTTCTGCTGCTCCCTGTGGCAGGTCTATTTCAGGTACATCCGACTTTGGACCATAACTGCCTTTTACTACAATAGCACGCGTAGCTATCAACATGCGCGGACCGGGAATGATCCCTTTCTCTATTGCTTTTTTCAGCCCAGCATCATCGTATTGAGCTCCTTCTGTGCCCAGGTCACGTACCGTAGTAAACCCCGCCATCAGGGTTTGTTTTGCATGATTAACAGCCCTGGCTGTACGTTCAGCACGTGATTCTTTTAATACCTGGTCATTCCATGTGGTTTCATTATACGGATGCAGGAATAAATGACTGTGCCCTTCAATCAAACCAGGCATCAGTGTACATCCCTGCAGGTTGATCACAGTAGTAGTAGCCGGCACATTTTTGATAATACCGGCTTCCAGTATTTTACTGTTCTTTACCAATACCTGCCAGCCTTCATGCATCTGTTCACCATCAAAAACACGATCGGGCTTCAGCAGATAAAAGGTATCTGTTTTCTTTGTCTGGGCCAGTCCATTGAACATCAATAAGCAAAAAATGATATACAGGCAAGTATTACGCAGCATGCAGGAACAATTTCTCCAAACTTAAGAAAACGGTCATTAATTCCCAGACCGCTGGTCATTGTGTATTGGTATTGTTTACAACTCGTTATATTTTTTCACTACGGCAATAAAATCTTCATCAGTATGCAATTTCAACTGCTGTGTATTAATAAACTGAGCAATGGCAACTGATTGATCTCCGAATTTTTCAGCGATCTTATTCCGTTCCTGCGGCAACAATATCATAGTGTTATCTTTAAGCAGGTAATATGCTTTGTCATCTTCCAGCTTCCGGTTCACATTACTACCACCAATGATAGACCTTTCTTCACGCAACACTTTCAGGTGTAATTTCAGCAGGGTTGCTTTGCCACTGGTCAGTACCTGGTAGTAAGTTTCGCTGTTCTGCTGATCTATAGCCGGATATTCTTTCCGGAACAACATGGAGTCAGTTGTTTTGCCACGTTTTACATACAATACAAATTCAATTATTTTACCCTGTGCGGCAAACTCGGTTCCTTTAAACTGCAGCATTAGCAGGTTCTGCACACAATTAAACCGTAGTTTGGGTTCTGTAAGGATGCGACCGCCTGAAAAACGTACCACGCCATTTGACCAATCTTTAACCAGGTAAGCCTCATTAGAAGTTGACATTTCGTTGAACACAGAAGTTTTTTCATCGGTCTGGGCCATTGTATATGGCGTACCGGCCAATAGCAGCAGCAGGCAATACAGATATCTCATAGCAGTGGTTTCCTTTAAGTTACAGCTTTTTATCTGGTTTATAGCACGGGCTTTACCCAACAGGCATAAAAGCCTGTTAAACTGTTATACGGTATGATGAAATTCTATCCTTCCGGTGTTACACCGGTATTTGTGCAATAAAAAATCCCCGGAGTGCATAGCACCACGGGGACCTTATTATGTACTTCGTAATATTTACTTCGTACCGGAGGATTAATAATCCATACCACCCATACCAGGAGCGCCTGCATGAGAGTGAGGCTCTTCTTTTTTGGGTTTGTCAGCAATTACACACTCTGTAGTAAGTAACATACCGGCAATTGAAGCTGCGTTTTCCAGTGCAATACGGGTAACTTTAGTAGGATCAATTACACCGGCTTTGAACAGGTTCTCATATTTCTCTGTACGGGCGTTGAAACCGTAATCAGCCTGTCCTTCTTTTACTTTCTGTACAACGATGCTACCTTCAATACCGCTGTTGAACACGATCTGGCGCAGTGGCTCTTCAATAGCACGTTTTACAATAGCAATACCGGTTGCTTCATCTTCGTTAGCAGCACCTTTCAGTTTTTCCAGGGCTGCAATAGCGCGGATGTAAGCAATACCACCACCAGGAACGATACCTTCTTCCACAGCAGCGCGTGTAGCATGCAGTGCATCGTCCACGCGATCTTTCTTCTCTTTCATTTCAACTTCAGTAGCAGCACCTACATACAGTACAGCAACACCACCGCTCAGTTTAGCCAGGCGTTCCTGTAATTTTTCTTTATCGTAATCAGAAGTAGTTACTTCGATCTGAGCTTTGATCTGGTTAACGCGTGCATTGATATCTTCTTTTTTACCTTTACCGCCAACAATAGTAGTATTGTCTTTGTCGATGGTGATAGAAGCAGCCTGTCCCAGGTAGGTCAGGTCAGCGCCTTCCAGTTTGTAACCCTGCTCTTCGCTGATAACGATACCTTTGGTAAGTACAGCGATATCCTGCAGCATTTCTTTACGACGGTCACCGAAACCAGGAGCTTTTACAGCTGCTACTTTCAGGGTACCACGCAGTTTGTTTACTACCAGGGTAGCCAGTGCTTCACCTTCCAGATCTTCAGCAATGATTACCAGGGGACGACCGCTCTGGGCAACTTTTTCCAGGATGCTCAGGATGTCCTTCATAGCGCTGATCTTTTTATCATAGATCAGGATATAAGGGCTCTGCAGTTCGGCTTCCATTTTTTCGCTGTTGGTAACGAAATAAGGAGAGATGTAACCGCGATCGAACTGCATACCTTCCACTACATCTACAGTAGTTTCAGTACCTTTTGCTTCTTCTACGGTGATTACACCTTCTTTACCTACTTTACCGAAAGCTTCAGCAATCAGTTTACCAATAGCTTCGTCGTTGTTGGCAGAGATAGAAGCAACCTGCTCGATCTTTCTTTTATCAGTACCTACAGTCTGTGACTGGCCTTTCAGGTTTTCAACCACTGCTGCAACAGCTTTCTCAATACCACGTTTCAGATCCATAGGATTAGCACCGGCAGCTACGTTTTTTAAACCTTCGCTGATGATAGACTGAGCCAGAACGGTAGCAGTAGTAGTACCATCACCTGCAATATCTGCAGTTTTAGAAGCTACTTCTTTCACCATCTGGGCACCCATATTTTCAATAGGATCTTCCAGTTCAATTTCTTTGGCAACAGAAACGCCGTCTTTGGTAACAGCGGGTGCACCAAATTTCTTTTCCAGTACCACATTACGACCTTTAGGGCCCAGTGTTACTTTAACCGCATTAGCAAGGGTATCAACACCCTTTTTCATTTTGTTACGGGCTTCAATGTCAAAAAATAATTGCTTTGCCATATAATTAAATTTGAAAATTATACAATTTGAGTATTTGAAATGCAAGGTGTAGATGTGCAGATGCTTTTCAAGCGCACATTGTCAGATTTGCAGATCCGTACATTAAACGATTGCGAGAATGTCGCTTTCGCGCATGATCAGCAGATCATCACCTTCGATCTGGATCTCAGTGCCGGCATATTTACCATATAATACGGTATCGCCGATTTTTACAGTAACAGGTTCGTCTTTTTTACCAGGACCGGCAGCCACCACAGTACCGCGTTGAGGCTTTTCTTTAGCAGTATCGGGGATAATGATACCACCAGCGGTCTTTTCTTCTGCCTTTGCAGGTTTCACAATTACCCTGTCGTGCAGTGGGGTAACATTTAGCTTCTTAGCCATAGTGATGAAATTTTAATGTTTAGATGTTATTTGTAAGTTTCTGAATTAACTGCAATAATAGCAGCTACACCCTTTTTAATGCGGGTGCCAAAAGTAAACTAAATCTGTACCAAACTGCCTGTGAAGGTCATTTTTTCAGCTTTGTCAGGTATCTGGCAGGTAACTACAGGAAAATCATGCTTTTATTGGTTTTTTTCCGTGCCAATTTTTCAGCTAACCCGAAAAAAAGACTGTTTTTATGACGCGCTGCAGTCTCCCTCCGGCATCATTAGCATTACCCTGCCCCGTTTTTTAACAGGTATAGTTGTAAGCTGTTTTTGGGGGGTTCTCTGAAATCAATTAGTTTTGCCCGCTCAAAACAAGCTCTTACATGATCAGTAGAAGAAATATCCGTGTGAAAGTGGTACAGACCCTCTACGCAATAGAAAGTCAGGAACAGTTAACGAAGCCCGGAGAACCCGTAAAATTATTGCAGAAACATTTCGACCAAACCCGTCAGCTCTTTATTTTCCTTATCCACACACTTACCGAAGTAGCCCGCTATGCAGAAACAGATGCACGCCAGAGGGCTTCCAAACATTTGCCATCGCAGGAAGATTTGAACGTCAACATTAAGATCGCCGGCAATGAACTGTTGTGGAAAATACTGGAACATCCTTCCTACAAACAGGCTTATAAGGAAGACAAACCCTTCGGACTTACCAACCCCGACCTGCTGCGCAAAATTTATCTTGAACTGACTGAAACAGAAAAATACAAACAATACATCGCTGTACAGGGCAGAGACCGTAAAGAAGAAAAGGATATCCTGGATTTTATTTTCAGTGAATTGTTATTGCCTAATGAAGCATTTACGAGCTATGTGGAAGAGAATTTTACCAACTGGGATGATGATGCCGAAATGCTGAACCTGCTGATGCAGAATTTTATGAACAAGCCTGCATCTTTTAATTTCCAGGAACTGCTGAGCAAAGAAAAATGGCATTTTGCAAAAACATTACTGGAAACCACACTGGAGAAAAAAGAAATTGCGCAGGATTACATTAAACCAAAATTGAAGAACTGGGATCCTGAGCGTATTGCTGTACTGGATATGATACTGATGCGAATGGGGGTTTGCGAGTTCCTGTTTTTTGAAACTATTCCACCCAAAGTAACAATTAATGAATATATTGACCTGGCAAAGGAATACAGTACTCCGCAGAGTGGTCAGTTTGTGAACGGTATACTGGATAATATTCATAAAGACCTGGTGCGTGAAAACAAAATGCACAAAGTAGCTTTTAAACAACCCTGATACTAAGTAGATTTGCAAAAATTTTTCCTGTATGAAAAAATTTCTGGGAATTCTTTTTATAGCCGGCGCACTTGCAGCCTGCAATGATGTAGACAAAAGCAAAGTACCTCCGGTGAACGCTTCCACTGGCACACAGCCTGCTGAGGATACCACACAATACACCAGCATTCAGTGGCTGGAGTTGGACAAAAACATGGGCACTATCAATGAAGGACAGCAGTTGGATGTTGCTTTCCGGTTTAAAAATACCGGTGATAAGCCCCTGGTGATCCGTAGTGTTCGTCCCAGTTGTGGCTGTACAGCCGCCAACCCGCCTGCAGAGCCTATTGCTCCGGGTGCAGAGGGTGAGATCAAGGCCAGCTTTAACAGCCAGGGTCGTACAGGTACCAACAAAAAAACATTAACGGTTGTAGCCAATACCAAAGTAAGCACTACACATGAGTTGCACTTTGAAGTAGAAGTTACTCCTAAAAAGTCTTAAAAGCGATCTGCGCAACAGCAAATCAGCGCATTCGATATTGTAAATTCTCAAACTAAATAAACAATGACACAATTTGTTTTATTACAGGCCCAGGGCGGCGGCGCTGGAACCATGCAGTTGGTTCTGCTGGGTGGTATGCTCGTGGTATTCTGGTTATTCATGATCCGTCCGCAGGCTAAAAAAGCTAAACTGGCCAAACAATTCCAGGAAAATTTACAGAAGGGCGATAAGATCGTTACCATTGCCGGTATTCATGGTAAGATCAACAAAGTAAATGAAGATGGTACCATCGAAATGGAAACCAGCCCTGGCAGCTACATCAAAATTGAAAAAAGTGCCATTTCCCTGGAGTGGACACAGAATATCAATAAAGCAGCAACTACTACGCCTGCCAAATAAGTTATTCATTTGTATTGAAAAAAGCCTGCTGGTATTCCGGCAGGCTTTTTTATTTGGGCGCAGGTTACAGGCATCCCCTAACGAACACTTCCCGTATCAAAAACGTACAGTTTTCACTTTAAAAATATACACAAACAAATGATTAACAACAAAATAAAACTCCGGCACCATATTGGAACAATCAGGATATCTATTTACAGAATGATAAAGGTGAACCTATGTTCCAAAACTATCTGAAAAGCGCCCTGCGCAATATGCTGGTCAATAAAACCCATTCATTTATCAATATTGCCGGCCTCTCTGTTGGAATGGCTGTAGTAATATTGATTGGTTTGTGGATCTGGGATGAGTTGTCGTTTGACAGGTATCATACTAACTACGATCGCATTGCCAAAGTACGGCAGCACGTTCCTGTTAACGGCGTGGTAGAAACATGGAAAAATGTTCCTTACCCGCTGGCTGATGAGTTACGCAATCATTATGGCGATAATTTCAAATACATCGTACGCTCTTCCAATAGCGCAGGGCATATTCTTACCACAACTACCAAACAGTTTAACAAACACGGTGTATTTTTTGAGCCTGAAGCACCATACATGCTATCACTAAATATGCTAAAAGGAAGCCGTGCCGGTTTGCAGGATCCATCTTCAATTCTGCTTTCTGCATCGCTGGCCAGGATTTATTTTGGTGATACTGATCCTATGAACCAGGTAATGCACATAGACAATAAAACGGAGGTGAAGGTAACCGGTGTGTACGAAGATCTTCCTGCCAACTCCACTTTTGCCAATATTACGTTTATAGCACCCTTCCAACTGTATGTCAATAACTCTTCGTGGATACAAAGAGCCGAACAAAACTGGAACAGTAATTCGGTACAGATATATGTGCAGCTGGCAGATAAAGCAGATATAAAAAGCATAACTGCAGGCATAAAAGATATTACCCTGAATAAGGTAAAAGATATAGATACCCGTTATAAACCCGCATTGTTTCTTGATCCCATGCACGATTGGCACTTGTATCAGGAATTTGAAAACGGTGTGAATGTAGGGGGCAGAATACAATATGTATGGCTGTTTGGTATTATTGGCATTTTTGTACTGATACTTGCCTGTATTAATTTTATGAACCTAAGTACTGCCCGCTCACAGAAGCGTGCACGCGAAGTAGGTGTACGAAAGGCTATAGGTTCGGGCAGAAAGCACCTTATCTGGCAGTTTTTCTGTGAATCGTTGCTGGTGGTAACATTTGCCTTTGGCTGTGCACTGGTTATTGTACAGATATCGCTCCCCTTCTTTAATGAAATAGCAGTTAAAAAAATGACTGTTTTATGGGGCAATACTTTTTTCTGGGTGGCAGGGATTGGCTTTACAGCATTAACAGGGCTGATAGCTGGCAGTTATCCCGCGCTTTATCTCTCTTCTTTTAAGCCCGTAAAAGTTTTAAAAGGGGCGCTGCAGCCAGGACGATTTGCAGCATTGCCACGCAAAGTGCTGGTAGTAGTGCAATTTACAGTATCGGTTACCCTCATTATATGTACTATTATAGTTTTCCGGCAAATTCAGTTTGCAAAAAACCGTGCTCCCGGATATAACCGGAATGGCTTGATTGTACTGCCCATGCAGGGCACAAGTATTCCCGAACATTTTGAAACAGTCAGTGATGAATTATTGCAAACAGGAGCCGTTACCGCAATGGCCAGCTCCGAAAGTACAGCTACAGATGTGTGGGGCAGCGATGGCGGGTTTAACTGGAAAGGAAAAGATCCCAGCCTGGCAGTTGATTTCCCCAATACAGGTGTTTCTTTTGATTATGGCAAAACTGTAAGCTGGCAATTTGTGGAAGGCAGAGATTTTTCACGGGCATTTCCTTCAGATTCCACGGCTTTTGTAATTAATGAAGCAGCAGTAAGATTTATGGGGCTGAAAAAGCCTGTGGGTGAAACCATTGAGCTGAACAACAGATTTTATACTGTAATTGGTATTATTAAAGATGTCATCACAGAATCACCCTATGAACCAGTAAGACCTTCAGTGTATTGCATGAATCGTGGTAATAATAATTTCGCGATTGCAAGACTTAATCCTTCCATCAGTACAGGCAAGGCACTTAGTATTATTGAAAGTGTGTTTCATAAATACAGCCCGGCAACTCCTTTTGATTACAAATTTGCAGATGCTGAATACCAGAAAAAATTCAGCACAGAGGAACGTATCGGCAAACTGGCCAGCGTATTTGCTGTACTTGCTATTTTTATCAGTTGTCTTGGTTTGTTTGGCATGGCTTCTTTTATGGCCGAACAGCGTACCAAAGAAATTGGTGTAAGAAAAGTATTAGGCGCTACAGTATTTAATTTGTGGCGCTTGCTTTCTCAAGACTTCGTATTACTCATTATTATTGCACTATTGGTTGCCATACCCGTGTCATGGTGTATAATGCACAACTGGCTACAAGGCTATCAATACCGCGCAAACATTAGTTGGTGGATTTTTGCAACAGCCGGTGCCGGAGCATTGTTTATTACCATCTTTACCGTCAGCTTCCAGGCTGTAAAGGCAGCTATGGCTAACCCTGTAAAGAGTTTGAAGGCAGAATAAAAGCTAATGAACAAACTTACCGGTGTGCAAATTGAAGCATCTGCACACCGGTTGTTTTCAAATTTTCAAATCACCACATCTTCAAATTCCTTAATTTGCCTCATGCCATTACGTATTGGTCTTACAGGCGGTATAGGGTCCGGCAAAAGCACCGTTGCAAAAATTCTGGAGGTGCTGGGTATTCCTGTGTATTATGCTGACGATGCTGCCAAAGAACTGATGAATACCGATAATGATCTGCAACAACAGATCATCAAAAATTTTGGTGAGGAAGCTTACAAAAACGGGCAGCTTGACCGGCGCTACATAGCTTCCATCGTTTTCAATAATCCCGCAAAACTCGAATTGCTCAATTCACTGGTACATCCGGCCACCATCCGTGCAGCCGAACAATGGATGAAACAACAAACCACACACTATGCAGTAAAAGAAGCCGCACTGATCTTTGAAAGCGGCTCACAGAATGAACTGGATTATGTAATCGGTGTATATGCCCCGCAAACATTGCGTATACACCGTACCATGCAGCGCGATAACATCACCCGCGAAGAAGTACTGGCCCGTATGCGTCGCCAGATTGATGAAGAAATCAAAATGCGCCTGTGTGATTTTGTAGTTATAAACGATGATCAGCAGATGCTGATACCGCAGGTGCTGGAGTTGCATAAGAAGTTGCTCAATACAGGTAGTAAGTTATAGTTTATAAGTTCTTTTAAAGCAACAGTGACAATCCCACAACTTATCACTTACAGCTTATAACCGTTCCCCTGACCACTCAACACTTTCTTACCCGCTTCTTTTTTATTTCTGCTATATTTAGTTTTTAAATAAACTGCTTCATGAGAAAATACCTTGCAGCCTGCATGCTGTGCGGTGTATTGTACACCGGCACCATACAGGCCCAGAACGATTACAGTAATTTCCGGCAGCAAACCAGCCGCATCCAGGCACTTTCACAAACATATCCCCAACTGGCAAAAGTAAGCGCTCTTACACGTACCAAAGGTGGTAAAGAGATCTGGATGATCACCATCAGCAATGGCAACCCGGCATCACATCCGGCCATTGCAGTAGTAGGTGGTGTGGAAGGCAATCACGTGCTGGGAACTGAGCTTGCCATTGGTTTTGCTGAAAACCTGCTGAAAGGCAGCACTACAGACAGTATTAAAAACCTGTTGAGCAAAACCACTTTTTACATTTTCCCGAATATGAGTCCCGATGCCATGGAACAGTATTTCGACAAACTGAAATACGAACGCCAGGGCAATACCACCATTACCGATGATGACCGCGATGGCAAATTCAACGAAGATGGTTACGATGACCTGGATGGCAACGGAAAGATCACCTGGATGCGTGTAGAATCACCACTGGGTGAATACAAACTGCATCCTGAAGATCCGCGCGTACTGGTAAAAGCAGATGTTTCCAAAGGTGAAAAAGGCAAGTACATGCTGTACCAGGAAGGTATTGACAACGATAAAGACAAACAATTTAATGAAGACGGAGAAGGCGGTGTATGGTTCAACAAAAGCCTTACATACAAATATCCGTCGTTTACACCCGGTGCAGGTGAGTTTGCAGTATCTGAAACTGAAACAAGAGCATTGCTGGATACACTGTTTGAGCTGTTCAATGTATACTCAGTAGTAAGTTTCAGTAGCAACAACAATCTTTCTACCCCTATTGCTTACAATCCTGCTGCTGCCAACCAACGCATTGTAGCAGGTTATCTTGAGCCCGATGCCAAAGTAAACGCGCTGGTATCAGACCTGTACAATAAAGTGGTAAACCTGAAAGATGCTCCTAAAACAATACCTGCTGGTGGAGATTTTCTTTCCTGGGCTTATTTCCATTACGGTCGTTACAGCTTCAGCACACCAGGCTGGGTAATACCTAAAGTAAAACCCGACAGTGCGCGGAAAGAAAAAGCATTTACAGTAGAAGATGCTACCGCCAGCTATTTACGCTGGGCTGCACAGCAAGGCATTTCCAATACTTTCACAGAATGGAAAGCTGTTCAGCATCCCGATTTTCCAGGCCAGGTAGTAGAAGTTGGTGGCGTAGATCCGTTTGTACTGACCAACCCTCCTTACAAACTGGTGCCAGATATTACCAGGAAACATACAGAGTTTCTCGTAAAACTGGCAGCTTATCAACCAGAAATAGATATACTGAATGTCAGAACAGAAAAAGCAGGCGGCGGTTTAACCCGTGTTACACTGGAAGTTGCCAACAAAGGTACACTGGCATCAAACGCCAAACTGGCTGAAAGAAATTACTGGACTAAACGCCTGTCTGTAAAAGTACAGACCGGCAATGGTCAAACCGTGATCAGTGGCAGAAAGATACAATTACTGCCAGCACTGGATGGTGTAAGCTCACAGCAATTAAGCTGGTTGATAAAAGGCAGCGGTAAAATTACCGTGGAAGCCGGCAGCCCCACCACCGGTACTGTGAAAACGGATATTAACCTTTAGTCTTCATGTTCAAAATGATTATTATGAAACGCAGCATACAATCCATCCTTATAGCCGGTTTAGCGCTTGCCACTACCCTGCATGTGCATGCGCAAAAGGCCGACCAGGTTTTTAAGGCATCCGGTAGCCCGGTGAATCCCAAAGTGCCCATCAGTTGGAATAAATATTATGACCATGCAGGTATTACAGATATCTGCAAAAAAATAGCAGCCGCGCATCCTGAACTTTGCAAACTGGAATCAATTGGTAAATCATACCAGGGCCGCGACCTGTGGTGTCTTACCATTTCCGATTTCAAAAAAGGCGATGCAATCCGTAAACCTGCCATGTATATTGATGGCAATATCCACTCCAATGAGGTACAGGGCGCCGAATTTGCTTTGTATACAGCCTGGTATCTTACCGAATCATTTGGCGATACAAAATTTATACAGGAATTACTGGCAGATAAAACATTCTATATTGTTCCTACCATCAATCCTGATGCACGCGACAATTTCTTTCATGAGCCCAATACAGCCAGCACACCACGTTCAGGTCTGATACCTGTTGACAATGACCGTGACGGATTAGTTGATGAAGACGGTTACGATGACCTGGATGGCGATGGTAACATTGTGATGATGCGCCGCAAAAATCCCAATGGCCGCTGGAAACAGGACCCCAAAGATCCCCGTAAAATGATCCAGGTAGGACCTGAGGAAAAAGGTGACTATGAACTGCTGGGCCTGGAAGGTATTGACAACGATGGCGACGGGCTGGTAAATGAAGACGGTTACACATTTGAGTATGACCCTAACCGTGACTGGGGATGGGGATGGCAGCCTAACTATATCCAGAATGGCGCCTATAAATATCCTTTCTCATTGCCTGAGAACCGTGCAGTAATGGATTTTGTAATGAAACATCCCAACATTGCAGCAGCACAATCCTATCACAATTCAGGTGGAATGATCCTGCGTGGACCTGGCGGACAGGAAGATGTAGGCACCTACAATGCTACTGATGTACGTGTGTATGATGTGCTGGGCAAAAAAGGCGAAGAGCTGTTACCCGGTTATCGCTACCTGGTTGTGTACAAAGACCTGTATTCTGCCTACGGTGGTGAGCTGGACTGGTTTTATGGCGGTCGTGGTGTATATACTTTCTCTAATGAGCTATGGACATCGTATCTGATGTTCAACAAGAACAGGGATGAAGAAGATCCTTCCAACGATCCTTCTTACCAGTTTGACCGTTACCTGTTATTTAAAGATGCATTTGTTGAATGGCATGAATTCAACCATCCGCAATATGGTAAAATTGAGATCGGAGGTTTTAAAAAGAATTTCGGACGTATGCATCCCGGTTTCCTGATGGAAAGCGATGCACACCGAAATATGTCATTCAGCATCTTCCATTGCTTCCAGACACCTAAATTATCAGTAGATTCTGTGAGTGAAAAAGACCTGGGTGATGGATTGCGCGAGATCACTGCCGTTATCAGCAACGAGCGCCTTATTCCCACACATGCCAGCCAGGATCTGAAATTCAAAATAGAACGCCCTGACCTTATTACTTTATCCGGCATAAAAGTACTGGCAGGAATGGTGGTTGAAAACCGTGATCTGAACATTACTACCGAACAACCTGTTAATCCGCAAACCATTGAAGTGGCTAACATTCCCGGACAGGGTTATGTAACCGTACGGTGGATTGTACAGGGTACCGGCAAATATACTATCAGTGTTGACAGTCGCAAGGGAGGTATTGTAACCAAAACGAAGTAACCTTTTGAAAAACCAATGCATTTTTTGAGCGGCAGCCGGTTGGCTGCCGTTTTCTTTTATCGTACATAAGGGATAACAATCAAACCTGACTCCTGGCAGCTAATTCTGCCCTATCATTACCACCAGCCGCTGTCCGTCAGGAACATCCATGTTCCACAGTGTAGCAATATCTTCCAGTTGTACGATCGTGGTCTTTATTGTCAGTTTACCTGTTGCTGCCAGTTGAAACATTTCAGGTAATATTTCACTGAACAAACAATTGACCTGTGTTTTTGACCATGCACCCAATCCCGAACCGGTTAACTGCAGATCAACACTACGAAGATTGGCAGCGGACAATTGTATCACATCTCCTGCCATGCTGCCAACAGATACATACCTGATACTGTTGGCAAATAAGCCATTCCCTTTTATACAAGCCAGTATCAGTTCGGCAGAATGTCCCCACAGGTAATCAATGATAATGTCAACAGGAGTAATGGCATGGATATCTTTCAATTGTGCCTTGAACTGTTCATCATCCTGCAATACAGAAATTGTTTCGTCAGCACCAAGTGACAACAGTTCATGGAGTGATTGTTGATTCCTGCCAGTCACGATCACCTTTTTCGCGCCATAATATTTGGCAATCTGTACCGCAACACGACCGGTAAAACCGGTAGCCCCGTTGATCAGTACCACATCACCTGGTTGGATAGCTGCTTTGTACCTGAATGCCATTGCAGCACCGATCACTGCATTGGGTAATGCCGCGGCAACAGCATCATTTACTTCATGCGGAATCTTTACCATACGTCTTTTATCAATCACTGCTTTTTCCGCCAGCATACCGCTGATGCCTATGCCATATACCCTGGTTCCGTCTTCCAGCATACAAATACCATCTCCACCCACTACCCTGCCATTTTCTCCGGGTACACCACCGGCTGAATAATGTTTCCCGGTAGCCCTGCCTTTATCCAGGTGTTTAATAGCTACTGCTTTTACAGCAACCAGTATTTCATCCTCATTTTGCACAGCTGGTTCAGGAAAATCTGTGTATTGAGGCAGTTCTCCCTGCTGATACATTACTGCTGCTTTCATACCTGTCATTTTTGTTCAAACAAAATTAAACTGCGTAACAGCAGCGAACGATAACATATGTTAATTAAGTTCAGAAATGCGGTTTACCCTTTGCCAGTTTGGTTTTGATACGGCTCAGGTGCACGGTGCTTATACCCAGGTAAGAAGCAATATAATGTTGCGGCACCCGCTGTATAATATGTGGTCTTTCCTTCAAAAGATGCAGATAACGTTGTTCTGCAGTATCACGGATAAACGAAACAAATTCATTGATGTAATGTACTTGCCGTTGTGCAGACATTTGCAACACCATCTGTGCAAAACCGGGCTCATGTTCCAGTTCCTCCAATAACTGAACAACATACTTTTTATGCAGTAAATAAATTACAGAAGATTCAATAGTTTCAATGGTAAACTGGCCCGGAACATTGTTGACAAAGCTGTCAAAAGAAGTCAGTCCTTCATTTTCAAAAAAGAACTGCACGGTTTTATCCTGACCGTTATTGTTGAAAAAAGCCCTTACACAACCTTTTTCAATAAAGATGTAATGCTGTGATCTTTTTCCCTCTTCCAGTAATACGGTTTTGGCAGCGACCTCCATTCGTTGCTGAAACGGCAGATACTTTTCCCAATAGGTATTCAGTTGCGGAAATCTGTTTTTGAAATGAAAAAACATAGCATTTTCAATGATGTACTAAGTTAATCTTCGTTCAGCATTGGAACAATTTCCACAAAAAAGCCCCGTTCATTACTGAACAGGGCCGTATTTACAATTTCGTACTTTTAGTTTACTTCAGTTTTGCCAGTGCGTCACTAATACGTTTCCACGCTTTTTCAATATTAGGCATGCTGTTCGCAAAAGAAAAACGAACACAGTTGGGTTCACCAAATGCATCACCCATTACGCTGGATACGTGTGCAGTGTTCAGCAGGTACATGGCAAAGTCGCCGGAATTCTGAACGGTGGTCTCACCATCGCTTTTACCGTAGTAGTAGCTCACATCAGGGAAGATGTAGAAAGCACCTTGCGGTTCAAAACATTTTATACCCGGAATGCTTTTTACCAGTTCCATGGTCTTTACTCTTCTGCGGGCAAACTCTTCGGTCATCTCCCGGGAAGGTTTCAGATCGGTGGTCAGGGCCACAACAGCGGCTTTCTGCGTAATAGAGCAGGTAGCACTGGTAAATTGTCCCTGTAATTTTTCAGTGGCTTTTGCTACTTCAGCATTGGCAGCAATATAACCTAAGCGCCAGCCTGTCATGGCAAAACCTTTACTCAAACCGTTAATGATCACTACACGGTCTTTCAGATCGGCAAACTGCGCAATACTTTCGTGTTTGCCAACAAAATTGATGTATTCGTAGATCTCATCAGAGATGATGTAAATATTGGGATATTTTCTGAACACCACTGCCAGTGCTTCCAGCTCAGCTTTGCTGTAAACGGCACCGGAAGGGTTACAGGGTGAAGAGAACAGGAATGCTTTTGTGTTGGGAGTAATAGCGGCTTCCAGTTGCGCAGGTGTGATCTTAAAACCACTTTCCAGCGAAGTATGCACTTCAACCACCTTGCCTTTTGCAATTTTAACCAGCTCGCTATAGGTAACCCAGTAAGGAGTAGGAATGATCACTTCTTCACCTTCGTCTACCAGCGCCAGGATGGTGTTGGCCAGGCTTTGTTTGGCACCTGTGGAGGCAATGATATTTTCAGGTTTATAATCCAGGTTATTGTCGCGTTTCAGCTTGGTACAAATGGCTTCGCGCAGGTCCATAAACCCGGCTACAGGAGTGTAATGGCTCCAGTTGTCGGCAATTGCTTTAACAGCGGCGTCCTTAATGTGTTGCGGAGTGTCAAAATCGGGTTCACCCAGGCTAAGGTCAATAACATCAACCCCTTTTGCCCTTAATTCGCGGCCCAGTTTGGCCATTTTAAGCGTTTCCGGCTCATTGAATCTTTGCAGGAGAGAAGATAGTTGCATAATAGGTTGGTACATTTTGGCCGCAAAAGTAAGTCAACAACACCTAAAATGCCGGATATTTTTGCCCTGGATACTGTTCCGGAACAGCAAACAGGATAACCTGAAAGCAGGACCCTGCAGGATATTGCAATCCGCCCGCAGCCCGCTGGAGCTTCCAGCGTTCCGGCCACCGCACGCCGGTGAAGCAACAACCCGAAATCTATCCCTGAAACCGGCAAGCGTCAGTCCCGGAAAAATGCGATGTCCGAAAGCCTAAAAATGCCGTTCCCATGGCTTTTTTTACCGTTTTTCAAGCTCCATTTTGCAGTTTCCCGTTCAGGTCGAAAACCCTATCTTTGCCAACTCTAAAAAAATAAACAACTATTGCAATGAGAGTTTTGGTTAGCATTTTTGCTGCTCTACTGATCCTTATCTCCGTCTACCAGCTTTCTTTTACATGGTTCGTGAATCAACACGAGTCGTCTGTAAAGGAGAAAGCTATGGCACACATCAAACGCGATTACCCTGCCGCAGCCGTTAAGTATCCTGGTAACAAAGAAGCACAGGCTCTTTACCAGGACACTATTGACCTCCAGTTCAAAGCTTATTACGACAGTCTGCTGGAAGCCAGCAAAGACAAAAAAATCACCTGGTGGGGACAATCTTACCAGAAAGCGAAAGAAAGCGAACTGCTGTTAGGTCTTGACTTACAAGGTGGTATCAACGTTACACTGGATATTGCCCTGGATGGTCTGATCAAAGGACTGGCCAACAATCCTAAAGACCCTACCCTGTTAAAAGCTATTGATGAGGCACAACGCCGTAAACTGAACAGCGACCAAAACTTCATTGACCTGTTTGCAGCTTCTTATAGTACTGTAAGCAACGGTGGAAAACTGGCACCCCTGTTTGCCAATGCCAACAACAAACTGACAGGCGCCAGCGACTCAAAAGTTGTAAGCTACATCCGCAGCCAGGCTGTTGCTGCCATGAAACAGAGCTACGAAGTACTGCGCAGACGTATTGACAAATTCGGGGTGGCTCAGCCAAACATCAGCCTTGACGAAAATAAAGGTATCATCACTGTAGAACTGGCTGGTGCCAGCGATCCTGAAAGGGTTCGTAAGTACCTGCAGTCTACTGCTTTCCTGCAATTCTGGGAAGTATACACTTTTGAAGAACTGCAACAGAGCTTCGAAAATGCCAACAAATCGCTCAGTGATTACCTGGGTTTAACTGCTGCTAAACCAGACAGCACAAAATCTGACAGCGCTAAAGTTGATTCTGCTGCCAATAAACGCTACCCTCTGTGGGAGAAAATGCAGCCCGGTGTTTACCAGGGCGAAAATGGCAAAGTGAACTTCCTGAGCTTTGTTGGTTCTGCAGCTATCAAAGACACTGCCAGCATCAACCACTACCTGGCTATTCCGGTAGTAAAAAACAGTTTCCCCGCAAACGTAAAATTCCTGTGGAGCAAACAGGATCGTGGCGATGACGGCCGCCTGCTCAACGTACTGCGTTTGTATGCAATAAAAACCATTCCAGGCAAAGAAGGTGCAGCCCTGGAAGGCGATGCTATTGACGATGCTTCACAGGAGTTCAACCAGATCTCCAACGAGGTAACCGTAAGCATGCAGATGAACCCTTCAGGCGCACACAAATGGGCTGAACTGACCGCTAAAAACGTAGGTCGCCCTATTGCAATCGTTCTGGACGATATCGTGTACACTGCTCCCAACGTAATTCAGAAAATTGATGGTGGTAATTCACAGATCACCATGGGAAGCGGTGGTAAAAATAAAAACCTGGTGATTGAAGAAGCTCAGGACATTGCCAACATCCTGAAATCCGGTAAACTGGATGCTCCTGCTAAAATTGTACAGGAACAGGTGGTAGGTCCTACCCTGGGTGCACAGGCGGTAAAAGGTGGAATGATGTCATTCCTGATCTCTTTCATCGTCATCTTCATCCTGATGATCATTTACTACAACACTGCCGGTGTGGTAGCCAACATAGCCCTGGTACTGAACCTGCTGTTCACCATTGGTGTACTGAGTGCACTGAATGCAACACTGACAGCGGCCGGTATTGCAGGTCTGGTACTGACCATCGGTATGGCGGTAGATACCAACGTATTGATCTTTGAACGTATTAAAGAAGAGCTGGCAAAAGGCAATACCCATGCACAGGCTGTTAAGATCGGTTACCGCCGTTCACTGCCTCCTGTACTGGATGCACACATTACCAGCTTGCTGACAGCTATTATCCTGTTCATCTACGGTCTGGGTCCTGTACTGGGCTTTGCAACCACACAGATCCTGGGTATCCTGCTGTCATTGTTCTGCGGTATCCTGGTATCACGTCTTATTACAGACTTCTGGACCAATAAAGACCGTCACTTCAAATACTTTACAGGTTTATCCAAACGCATCTTCAAACACGCCAGCTTCCCGTTTGTGAAATACCGCAAAGTAGCTTACGCTATCTCATTTGTAGTACTGATACTGGGTGTTGGAGCCATATTCCATGGTTTTAACTATGGTGTGGAATTCAGCGGTGGCCGCAGCTATATTGTTGACTTTGGCAAACCGGTTAACGTAGAAGAAGTTCGTAATTCACTGGATAAAACTTTCGGCCGCTTCCCGCTGATCAAAACTTACGGAAGCCCCGATAAACTGGACATCACTACTGACTACCGCATTAACGAAGGCGGACTGGCAGTTGATTCAGCGGTAAAAAATATCCTGTTCACCGGTCTGAAACCATTCCTGCCTGCTACAGCAACACTGGAAGAGTTTATAAACACCAATAAATATGTAGAGGCAACTAAAAAAGTAGATCCTACCATTTCTGATGACCTGAAAAAAGGTGCACAATGGGCTACTTTCTGGTCAGTACTGATCATTGCACTGTACATTTTTATCCGTTTCCGCGACTGGCGTTATTCACTGGGAACCATCGTATCATTGTTACACGACGTATTGGTAACTCTGGCGGTATTCTCTTTCCTGAAAGACGTAGTGCCTTTCCCGCTGGAAATTGACCAACACTTTATTGCAGCCATCCTTACGGTAATTGGTTTCTCCATGAACGATACCGTAATTGTGTATGACCGTATCCGCGAGCATAGTCATATTATGATCGGCGTAGACAAAGCAACTATTATCAACAAAGCCATCAATGATACCCTGAGCCGTACCATTATGACCTCACTGACAGTATTCCTTACCATCTTTATCCTGTTCCTGGTAGGTGGTGAAGTAACCAAAGGTTTTGCCTTTGCAATGCTGATAGGTGTAGTAACCGGTACTTACTCATCTATCTTTGTAGCAGCTCCTATCCTGATCGATTTCGCTAAAAACAAACCTTTAGGCGAACCTCAGGTGAAAAAAGAAGCGAACCAGTCAAAACCAGCACTTGCGAAGAAAGCTTAATAAAGTTTTTCTCCCGATAAAAAACGGCTGTCGTATGACAGCCGTTTTTGTTTTACGTTAGTTATAGGTTGATTCTTCAAACTATTATTATCCGGCTAATAGCAGGTTGTTATCAGAAAACACCTACAATTCATAGTGATAAACATATAACCTATAACTTAAAACCCAAAGCGCTCTTAACCATCCTTTAACCCTCGTTAACCCACAGTTAATATGCGATATATCTTTAATACAAGTGGGAGCTTTGTGGTCTTAGAATACATATAAACCGACCAGTATGCAGATTTTTCAGACAAACTCCCCCACCAGATGGAAAAGTTTTAAATGGTTAATACGCCTTGCATTGTTTTTCCTGCTGTTATCAGTAACAGTGATCGCCATTACCCTGTGGCGTGGTAACAACACTGCAATGCCCCGCCTGATCAGCGAACGTGAAAAAGAAGTTTTGCTGGATACAACCGGCAACTGGATGCTTAGCCAAAGCAATATTGCCAGTAAATACAAAGGCTTCCGTTCTTTTATTGATGATAAAGGAAATGTAAAACCTAACAAACATGGCAGCGGTTTACATAAAAAACACAACCGCAAAATGGCATATTGCCACAATCCTATCACGCCAGACAGTACTTTCAACACCTTCAATAAATTTCCTGCAGGCATCCGCTCTGCTTTCTTTGTAGACTGGGATGCACAATCACTGCAATCTCTGCAGGAAAACGTACAGCATCTTAACCTGGTACTGCCCGAATGGTTATTTATCAATCCTACTACAGAAAAAATAGAGGCTAAAATTGATACCAGCGCGCTCAATACCATCCGCAAAGCAGGGATCAAAGTGATGCCGATGCTGAGCAACAATTATAATGGCGATTTCAATGGCAACGTGATCCATCATATACTGTCCAACACTACAAAAAGACAGCAACTGATCAATGACCTGGTAATGATTCTTCAGAAAAATCATTTTGACGGCGTCAACATCGACTTTGAAGACCTGAAAGAAAGAAAAAATGAAGTGCTTACCTCTTTTCAAAAACAACTGTATACCCAGTTGCATGCCAGTAACCTGTTAGTAACACAGGATATAGCACCATTTAATGAAGATTACGATGCTGCAAAACTGGCACAGTACAACGACTATATCTTCCTGATGGCCTATGACCAGTTTTCTGAAAGCACACAGGCAGGCCCCATTGCACACCAGAAATGGGTGGAAGCAGCGGTAGACAAAGCCACCCGCCAGATACCTGCCAATAAACTGATACTGGCCATTGCCGGTTACGGTTATGACTGGACAAGAGGAAAACGCCAGGCAACCAAGCCCGTTACTTACCAGCAGGCATTGACACTGGCGCGTGAGTTTGGCGGCAATATTGATTTCGACAACGATTCGTACAACCTGCATTTCACGTATACAGACAACAGTAACGTGGCGCATGATGTACAGTTTACCGATGCAGCTACCATCTTCAATGAACTGCGGTTTGCATCAGAAGACAGCCTGAGCGGTGTAGCCCTGTGGAGACTGGGTGCGGAAGATTCACGCATGTGGAAATTCTATGATCGTGATATGACTGCAAAAGGACTGCGCGGATTCGATTTCAATGACTTTGCCGCAGTACATGCTGCAGGAGGTGAAGACAATGTGGATTATGAAGGAGAAGGTGAGATACTGGATATTGTAGGACAACCTGCTGATGGACATATTACCCCTGAGGTTGATAGCAGTGAAATGCTGATCAGCGAAGAATCATACGACAAACTGCCATCCAAATGGGTTGGCCGCAAATACGGTAGCACCGATAAAAAGAAACTGGTACTTACGTTTGATGACGGTCCAGACCCTACCTATACACCACAGGTGCTGGACATTCTTAAAAAAGAACATGTGCCTGCAGCTTTCTTTTTAGTAGGCATCAATGCAGAGAACAATATACCACTGGTAAAACGTATTTATAACGAAGGACATGAAATAGGCGATCATACCTTCACACACCCCAATATTGCCAAAGTAAGCACCCGCAGGGCCGTACTGGAGATGGAATCAACCAGGTTATTGATAGAATGTATCACCGGGCACTCTACAGTATTGTTCAGGGCGCCTTACAATGCCGATTTTGAGCCTCAGAAAGCGGAAGAGCTGATCCCGGTTGCCATTGCCCATCGCAAGAATTTTGTGGACGTAGGTGAATCGCTGGATCCTGAAGACTGGGAACCCGGTGTTACTGCCGATTCCATAGTAGCAAGGGTAATACGCCGTAAGGAAGAAATGAATACCGCCGATCTGGGTGGTAACATTATCCTGCTGCACGATGCAGGCGGTGATTCGCGAAAGGCAACTATTGAAGCACTTCCACGTATCATCCATTACTTCAAAGCCAAAGGATATACATTCACTACCATTTCCGATATGCTGGGTAAGCCAAAAGAGGCCTTAATGCCTCCGGTGCCCGAAGGCAGTGGATATTTCCTGGTACAGTGTAATTACTTTATAGCCGCCGCCGGATATTGGGTAGGTTATGTATTGTTCTCGCTGTTTGTGGTGTTCATTGTTCTGTCAATGGCACGATTGCTGTTCCTGGCTTATCTGGCCGTCCGCCAGCGCCGGAAAGAAAAACAGTACCCGCCTGCTCCAGGGACAAACTACCCGTTGGTATCGGTTATTGTACCGGCATACAACGAATCTGTAAATGCGGTCAGCTCTATGCAGAACCTGTTGCGGACAACCTATCCCAATATAGAGATCATTTTTGTGGACGATGGCAGTAAAGATGATACTTACGAGAAGATGTACAACGCTTTTCACAACAATGACCGTGTAAAAGTATACACCAAACCAAACGGAGGTAAAGCTTCTGCTCTCAATTTTGGTATCAGCCAGTCTGTTGCCGAGTTTGTAGTATGTATTGATGCCGATACCCGTTTATTACCTGATGCTATCAGCAAAATGATGCAACACTTTACCGACCCAAAAACAGGCGCCGTGGCAGGTAATGTAAAAGTGGGTAACGAAGTAAACATGCTTACCAAATGGCAGGCCATTGAGTATATTACCAGTCAGAACTTTGACCGTAAAGCTTTTGCATACCTCAATGCCATTACAGTAGTGCCCGGTGCCATCGGTGCTTTCCGCAAACAGGCCATTGCAGAAGCAGGTGGCTTTACCACCGATACACTGGCTGAAGACTGCGATCTGACCATACGCTTGTTACGCGCAGGGTATGCAGTAACCAATGAAAAAGATGCGCAGGCACTGACAGAAGCACCTGAAAGCACCAAAATGTTCATCCGGCAGCGCTTTCGCTGGAGCTATGGCGTTATGCAAACATTCTGGAAACATCGTGATGTATTATTCAACAACAAATACAAAGCACTGGGCTGGGTGGCTTTTCCCAATATATTATTGTTCCAGTTCATTATACCAACCTTTGCGCCCATTGCAGACATCATTATGATCACCAGCCTGTTTACAGGCAATGCAGCCAATGTATTGCTTTATTACGGGCTGTTTATGCTGGTAGATGCAGCTGTGGCTATACTGGCATTCAGTTTTGAAAAAGAGTCTAAAAAGCGCCTGGTATGGATGATACCGCAACGTATTGTTTATCGCTGGCTGATGTTATTTGTACTGTTCAAAGCATTTCTAAAAGCCATCAAAGGTGAATGGCAGGGCTGGGGCGTCCTTAAACGTACCGGCAGAGTAAAAGATATAGCAACAGCGGTGTAAAAGATATAGTGAACAGGAAAAGGAAAAGCATACTGAGGATAATGGTATCCGGTATGCTTTTTTTATGCTAATTACCTTACAGCAGGAACATTCTTTTACCCATGACCGCACAACCTTCTCTTAAAAACGCCTTACAGTCACCTATCATCATGATGAGCCAGAACCGGCAGGAAGAAGAACCGCAAATACAATGAGAATGATTATGCCCTAAACCTGAAGGCAGAAATAGAGACCAGAACACAGCACCAGAAAATGGAGATGTTGCTGTAGAACAGTTTAAAAAACTGATGGAGATACAGATAGAGTAAGTAAAACTGCTGTAGAATATTATAAAAAAAGATGGAGAGAAGAAAGCCTGATGTTGAACGCATGACGGATGCATCAGGCTCTTAACGTTAGACGTTAGGCGTTCAGCATGAAGCATTAAAATAAAAAAACGCCGCCCACTCGGAGCGACGTTTAAACCCTAAAGAAACCGACCTTCTTTAATTCTTTTTCTTGTTTTCTTTGAATCTTTTATCTGGAGTACCGTCTTTCTTTGTGTGAACTACGGTTGTATCAGCTGCAGTTTTGTTTGCTTTGAAACGTTTGTCAGGAGTACCATCTTTCTTTGTAGGACCAGCAGCAGGCTTTGTTTGCGCTGTAGCTGCTTTTTTGTCCTGTTTGGTAGAAGCAGGCGTTGTTTGAGCCATTGCTGTCATACCGGCAACTAAACCAAGAATCAACAATAATTTTTTCATGATCGGCGCTTTTTTAATGGTTACGTGAAGAATGTTTTAATGACAGCGTGAAAGTATTACAACTATATTCCCCCGTAAAATTTTTCTATCCGGTTAACCTGTTATTAACAGGCATTGTAAGCTTCATAACTATTCGTATCTTTCCCTTAACATGCAGTTAACCATATAAATAAAAATGTGTCGGCAATGGGGGGCAACTTTACCGGTAAGTTTGATATTGATTATATGCGTTCGGCAACCCTCAGATGGCTGGTTTTAATTGCAACCGTGCTCATAGTGGTCATAATCGGTGTTCAGTTATTTTGGCTTAACAAAGTATACTCTTTTGAGGCAAAAACCTTCAACACCAATGTAGTAAAGAGCATTCGCGGTTTGTATGAAGACCTTGATATACCAGATACTCCCTATAATCACCTCCAGGATATGATTGAGCACCCGACTGACGATTATTTCCTGTTCAGGCTGAACGGACCGGTATCCAAAGAGTCCCTGTTGTTTTACCTGAAACAGGAATTCAATGATTTTGACGTACTTACAGACGCCTATGTGGCCCTGTACGATGCACGCCAAAACGCATATATCCACCATACCTATATACCATCCGCCGGCGGGCGGTATGCCCAGGAAAGCACCAAGCTGAATCTTTACAAAAAGGGGTACGATTATGCATTGCTGTACTTTCCCCACCGCAGCAAATACATTCTGTTGCAGATGAAGTTCTGGTTTGTCAGCAGCTATATCCTGCTGATGGTACTAATAGGGCTGGCAGTAAGCCTGTTCTACTTTTACCGTCAGAAATTCCTGACTGAGATCCAGAAGGATTTTGTCAACAATTTCACCCACGAATTCAAAACGCCGCTGGCGGTGATGAAAATATCGGCAGACGTTCTGTTGCAGGATAAGATTGTAAATCAGCCGGAAAGACTGAAACAGTACGCCACTATTATCCAGAACCAGACCGCCCACCTGCAAAGCCAGGTAGAACGTTTGCTGCAGATTGCAGCATCTGACAGGAAAGAATTGCCTATTGAAAAAATTAAGGTGCCTGTAAAAGAGCTGATTGAGCAGGCTGTAGCCAAGGTGCAACCCCTGATAGAAGACCGTAAAGCACAATTGGAGATCAATCTTCGTGATGAAACCCAGGATGAATTACTGGCAGACAGAACACACCTGGAGCTGGCCGTGGTAAACCTGCTGGAAAATGCCCTGAAATATTCGCCTAATCCGCATATTGTTCTCACTACGGGTAAAGAAGACAGTAATATTTTCATATCGGTAAAGGATAATGGCATAGGCATAGAAAAGAAGTTTCACAAGAACGTATTTAAAAAGTTTTACAGGGTACCCACCGGCGACGTACACAACGTAAAAGGATTTGGCCTGGGGCTTAATTTTGTAAAACGCATTATTGATGCCCATCATGGCAGTATTAAAATAAATAGTTTACCGGGCATAGGAACGGAGTTTAAACTACTGTTGCCCGCTACCTTAAATTAACCACCATGCAAAATAAAAGAAGAAGAGTCCTGCTGGCAGAAGATGATCTGTCCCTGGGTTACGTAATCAAAGACAACCTTACGGAAGCTGGTTACGAAGTAATACTCTGTCCCGACGGACAAACCGCATTGGATAAATTTGATAAAAATCTTTTTGATATCTGTCTGCTGGACGTAATGATGCCTAACAAAGATGGCTTTACCGTTGCCAAAAAAATACGACAGCAAAGCGATGTGGTTCCCATCCTTTTCCTTACTGCCAAATCAATGGAAGAAGATAAAGTAAAAGGCTTCCAGAGTGGCGCCGATGATTATATCACCAAACCATTCAGCATGCAGGAACTGCTGTTACGGATGGATGTATTTATCCGCCGCACCAAAAAAATGCATGCAGACGAAGTACAGGACTTTGGCATTGGCACTATGAAATTTTCCTACACAGATCTGAAACTATACAACGGTATAGAGTCATTTACATTGACTCAAAAGGAGGCCGATCTGCTGAAATTCCTTTGCGAACATGCCAATCGCATCCTTAAACGCGAAGAAGTATTGGTGAATGTATGGGGGAAAGATGATTACTTCCTGGGAAGAAGCATGGATGTGTTTATGACCAAGCTGCGCAAATATTTCAAATCAGATCCCGGTATTGTACTGGAAACAATACATGGTGTGGGGTTCCGCTTTAACGCTACAGTAAAAGCATAAGCTACGATATATAACATTCTTAAAAGGTTGATTGCAAATCGGCAGTCAGCCTTTTTTATTTCCGTCACACCAACGTTTTGTGGCATATATTCCGCTATGCCGGCATTGCTGTTATTTTACCCGCTTTTTTACTGGTTTTTATACGGTTTATATCTGCCAGACAGTCAATCTGTTCAATGCACTGCAATATTTAGCATTACGCTAACAATACTTAAAGAAATGTTATGAATTTCAACGCAGTAAACGTTGGCACCATGATTTTAATCTAATAAGTAGATCAAACTTCGATTTATGAAAAACACAATCACTATACTTAGCAGTGTGTGCATTATGGTTGTGCTGTCCGCCTGCTCATCTACCAGGGTAACTTCCTCCTGGCGTTCAGAAGATGCGATCAACGTGAACTCCAGGAAAGTGCTGGTACTTGGTGTAATGAACAATACCAATGAACGTGCTATTAAAGAACACATGGAACAGAATCTGGTAGCAGATCTGCGTTCGGTTGGTATAAATGCTGTAGCAGCCAGCAGCGAATTTTCGCCCAAAGCATTTAACAATATGAATGAGAACAGGGCCATGCGTTCGCTGAAAAATAAAGGATATGACGCAGTGATGACCATTGTGTTGCTGGACAAATCAAAAGAAAGGGTATACAATCCCGGTACCGTGATGTATGAACCGTGGGGATACTACAACCGTTTCTGGGGATATTACAGAACCATGTATGGCAGGGTGTACAGTCCCGGATATTATTCCACCAATACCAGTTATTTCTGGGAAAGTAACCTGTACGACCTGAGCAATAACAAACTGTTGTACTCTGTACAATCAAAATCATTCGATCCTTCATCCTATCAGAGCCTGGGCAGGGAATATGCCAAACAGGTAATCAACGATATGGATAAGCAGGGATTACTCGTAAAAAAATAAACTTTTCATGGCTATACGGAATGGTTTTGGAGATAAGACTCCTCCATTTCATCAGGGTCCCGTTTAAACGGGACCTTCTTTTTTATTTCCGTTTCCAGTCGTTTGTAACCGGGTAATTGTATTTATTGTAATTTTCTGGCAAAATTTCCCAATTGCTCCAAAAGCGCTTATGACACTTACAGAAGTTATGACTGCCTTACAATCCATGGGTAGTGACAGCATCAAAAAAACATTGCTGCGTCATGGCGCCGTAGAACCTCTGTATGGCGTAAAAGTGGCAGACCTGAAAACACTGGTAAAAAAACTGAAGAACAATCAGTCGCTGGCGATGGAACTGTTTGATACAGGCAATTCTGACGCCATGTACCTGGCCGGCCTGGTAGCCAACGGAGCCCTGATGAATAAAAAACAACTACAGCATTGGGCCCAAAAAGCCTCCTGGAATATGATCAGTGAATATACTGTTCCCTGGGTTACTTCTGAAAGTTCCCTGGCGATGGAACTGGCCATGGAATGGATCGACTCAAAAGAAGAAAAAATAGCTACTTCGGGATGGAACACGTTGTCGGCTATTGTATCTATGCAACCTGATGCATCGCTGGATATGGCCTGTTTACAGGCCCTGTTGCAACGCATAGAGCATAACATTACCAAAGTAACTGACAGGGTTTGTTATACCATGAATGGTTTTATTATTGCCGTAGGTGCTTACGTAGCACCACTGAGCAACACTGCTATTGCATTGGGCAAAAAACTGGGACCTCTCACTGTTAATATGGGCGATACTGATTGTAAAGTTCCTTTTGCACCCGACTATATTCAGAAAGCCAAAGACAGAGGTTCATTGGAAAAAAAGAAGAAAACGGTGAAATGTTAGGATAAGAAGAAGATGCAAGGGGCAAGGTTCAAGGAGGTAAGCCTGAGCCAGGCAATATCATCCACTACTCACGCTCATACCGAAAATGAGTTGCCGCATCCGCAGGTACTGTCAGCATTGGGATTGCTGAAGGTAAATCCACGGGCATTCAGACCATTCACCCAGTCAATTTCCACACCGGCCAGATACAATCCGTGAGAAAGATTCATGATAAAAGTGAGTCCTTCATGCTCATACATTTTATCTTCATCCTCTTTACTGTCAAATCCCAGCATATAGCTCATCCCGGAACAGCCGCCACCCTTTACTCCTACGCGCAGGTACTGGCTTTTATCAAATCCCGGCTCATTCATCAAACGCTGTATTTCGCGGATAGCACCCGGCGTAAAAGTAACCGGTGCTGTTATTGCAGTTTCCATACTGCTAAGGTAACATGGAATTTGAAAATCCTGCACTTGTATTGAAATACGCTGTCATTCACAATCATAAGTGGCAAATAGTCGTTCTAAGGGCCCGGACAATCTGAAAATGGAAACCAGTATCCGTTTCCCTATTTTTGTTACACTTTAAAACAACCCTTCATGTCTATCGGAACGAATGAACTGATCATATCCATTGTAATTGCTGTCCTTATAGGCGGCACCCTGGCGTTTTTATTCTGGCGCCAGCGACAGGCTGTAAAAAAGGTAGCACCCGCACAACCTGCTGCTGCCAATACCGGCAAAGAAGGTACTTTACAACTGCAATTGAACGCCTATGAGCGTCTGATACTCTTGGCCGACCGTATTGCACTGCCCAACCTCATCAGCCGCGTAAATCAGCCCGGATTGGGAGTAAGGGATATGCAGATGCTGCTGGCACATAACATCAGGCAGGAGTTTGAACACAACATCACGCAACAGATATATGTTACTGCAGAATCATGGGAGGCAATACGCAACCTGAAAGATCAGAATTTACTCATCATTAACCAGATAGCATCGTTTATGCCTGCTGAGGCAACCGGGCAGGATCTGAACCGCAGCATACTGGAAATGCTGGTACAAAATCCGAAAGCATCCCTGCATACTGTAGTGTCTGATGTTCTGAGCTACGAAGCCAAGCGATTGATGAGTTAATTTCCGGACAGCCTGCTTTGCCATTGTACCTTATTTACTTGTTGCCATACACCAAAACACTAACGATTTATGGCTGATAAAAAGATATATACCGACAGCGGTATAGAGATCAAAGAAATCTATACTGCCAATTCCGCCAACAGCATTCCGCCTGCCGAAATGCCTGGTGAGTTTCCCTATACACGTGGCGTACAATCTGACATGTACCGTGGTCGCCTGTGGACCATGCGTCAATATGCCGGTTTTTCCACTGCCGAAGAAAGTAACAAACGTTATCACTACCTGTTATCACAGGGTGTAATGGGGCTCAGCGTAGCTTTTGATCTGCCCACACAGATAGGCTACGACAGTGATCATGCACTGGCTGAAGGTGAAGTGGGAAAAGTAGGCGTTGCCATTGACAGCCTGGAAGATATGCAGACGCTGTTCAAGGGTATTAAACTGGAAGATGTGTCCACATCCATGACCATCAATGCCACCGGTTTTATATTGTTAAGCCTGTATGTGGCGCTTGCCAAACAACAGGGTGCTTCTTTATCCAAAATATCAGGTACCATACAAAATGATATCCTGAAAGAATATGCCGCAAGAGGCACTTACATTTATCCTCCTAAACCTTCCATGCGCATCATTACCGACATTTTTGAATGGTGCAGCAAGGATCTCCCCAAGTGGAATACTATTTCTATTTCCGGTTATCATATACGCGAAGCCGGCAGCACCGCCGTACAGGAAATTGCCTTTACACTTAGTAATGGTAAGGCCTATGTAAAAGCTGCGCTGGAAAAAGGGCTTGACATCAATGTATTTGGTAAACGTCTCTCCTTTTTCTTTAACGCGCACAACAACCTGTTTGAAGAAATTGCCAAATTCAGGGCTGCAAGGCGCATGTGGGCTGCTATTATGAAAGAATTGGGTGCAACAGATCCCAAAGCAATGATGCTGCGTTTCCACACGCAAACGGGTGGCAGCACACTTACTGCACAACAACCGCAGAACAATATTGCCCGCGTTACCATACAAACCCTGTCTGCTGTATTGGGAGGCACACAGTCATTACATACAAACGGATTTGATGAAGCATTAAGTCTGCCCACCGAAGAAGCAGCACGCATTGCATTGCGCACACAACAGATCGTTGCATTTGAAAGTGGTGTTGCAGATACGCCAGACCCGCTGGCCGGTTCTTATTTTGTGGAAGCACTGACACACGAGGTGGAGCAACAGGCCTGGCAGTTAATTCATGCCATTGATGCCATGGGTGGCAGCGTATCTGCCATTGAACAGGGCTTTATACAGGATGAAATTGCCCGCAGTGCTTACGACTACCAGCGACAGGTAGAAACAGGCGAAAAGATCATTGTAGGTGTCAATAAATTCCAGTCGGTGGAAATCAATACTACCCCGGTTTTCAAAATAGACGATTCCATCCGGCAGGTACAATCAGAAAAACTGGCATCACTGCGTAAACGGCGCGATCCGGCTAAGTGCGACCAGGTATTACAAACATTGTCTGACAAGGCCACTTCAGGCGAAAACCTGATGCCCGCGGTCATTGAAGCAGTAGAAAATTATTGTACGCTGGGTGAAATTGCAGATACCCTGCGGGAAGTGTTTGGCGAGTACAAATAGCAGTTCTCTCAATATACAAATTGCCGGCCTCTGGTTTCGTCCTCTGTCTGTACATGCAACACATACACGCCACGTACCCACGACTGTTGCTGCAGCAACAATGTATTGCTGCCTTGCTGTAATACAAAGGCGTGTCGCTGCAACGGTCTGCCGTCTGCTGATATAGCGGATACAGTGCAACGCTGTGACCGTATAGATTGTATAACCACTTTCACAACTGATCCTTCAACAATTATTTTATTGATCAGCTGTGCTGTTGCTGTTCTGCTGACCATAGCAATGGCAGAAAACATAACAGCACCACCAGGCTGTGTAATCTTTATTCTGTAATACAGCTTTGCAACATTGGCTGGTAATGAACGGTCAGTATATACCCGGTATCGGCACTTGTTGCCGTAAAGTTCTCTTTGAACCATACATCTTCAAAACCAATGCCGTCTGCAGATCGTTGTATAGTAAAGCGTGTGCCTGCATTTGCGCTTTTTAAGATAAATCGTAAATATTGTTTACATTGATAAAAAAACAACCGAATGCGCTCCTTCCTGAAAATCCTGGTCATGCTTCTGTTTGTCAGCACAACAGCCTATACACAACAAAATGTAACAGTCCTCATTGAACAGAAAGCCGGTGCTATTCTTCCCAAACTGATTGAATGGCGTCGTTACCTGCATCAGCATCCGGAACTATCCAACCGCGAATACAAAACAGCAGAATATGTAGCTGCACACCTCAAATCATTAGGACTGGAAGTACAAACGGGTATTGCCAAAACAGGTATTGTAGCCATTTTGCGTGGCGGCAAACCTGGTCCTGTTGTGGCTTTGCGCGCAGATATGGATGCCTTACCCGTGCTGGAGCGAGTGGATGTTCCTTTTAAATCAACTGCTACCGCCGATTATCTTGGGCAAACTGTTCCTGTAATGCATGCATGCGGACACGATAGCCATGTGGCCATGCTGATGGGCACAGCCGAAGTATTGGCAGGTATGAAAAAAGATGTGCCAGGTACTGTGAAGTTTTTCTTTCAACCAGCGGAAGAAGGTACACCCGGCAATGAAGAAGGCGGTGCGCCTTTGATGGTAAAAGAAGGCGCTATGGACAATCCTAAAGTAGATGTGGTATTTGGTATGCACATTGAATCGGATATTGAAATAGGCAAATTTGAATACAAACCCGGCGCATTCATGGCATCTTCCGATTGGTTTACTATCAAAGTAAAAGGAAAACAATCTCACGGCTCACAACCCTGGAAAGGCATTGATCCCATTGTGGTTTCAACAGAGATCATCAACGGTTTACAAACCATTGTCAGCCGCCAGTCTGAACTGACCAAAGCACCCGTAGTAATAACAGTGGGAAAATTTCACAGCGGTGTTCGCCCCAATATCATTCCGGAAGAAGCAGTATTGGAAGGCACTATACGTACACTGGATAGCAAAATGCAACAGGAAACACACGAACGCATTAAAAAAGTAGCAACTACCATTGCAGATGCGATGGGCGCTACTGCTGAAGTAACTATTGAAACCAAAACACTGGTTACCTACAATAATCCGGAACTGGTAAAAATGATGGTTCCTTCATTAGAGACTGCAGCAGGTAAAGACAATGTAAAAGAACGCGAATGGGTTACCGGTGCAGAAGACTTTTCTTTTTATGGTGAAAAAGCACCGGCTTTCTTCATCTATATCGGTGGCATGCCCAAAGGCGCTGATAAAATGAAAGCGCCACCTCATCATACACCCGATTTTTATATTGACGACAGCAAACTGGATGTTGGTGTAAAAGGATTTTGTCAACTGGTATTTGATTATGCTGCATTACAGGCTGCCAATGCCAAACCAGTAAAAAAGAAATCATAAATGATCAATACCGGTTATCTTCGGTTCAAATACCTTAAACTGAAAAAACGGCCATGAAGCTGAACCTTACCGCAACCTTTGTTCTAGCTACTTTTTTCATGTCGTGCAATTCCATACAGTCTCAGAAAAGCACGCTGCCGCATGCTGATATTATTCGTGATATCCGGTTCGACGACATCATTGATCTGAGTGGTGGCAGCGGCAATCCTTTTTTATTTTTTGATGAACAACAGAAAGTAAATCCCGAACTGGACACTATTGCAAAATGTATTACCCGCGATATGCCCAACGGACAGATCTATTACCCGCATTACTGGGGCGATCAATGGCGCTGGGCAGTGGATCTGCGTGGTAAATATCACCTGAAAAAAATATGGTATTACGTTGACAAGAACAGTTATTTCGACGATACCCTGTTCTTTTATAAAACCAATGACTTTACCGGTTTTCAACCCATCGCATCTGTACATATTCCGCTTGGTGCCAATGGCTGGTTCTTTATTCCTGTAAACGATACCACGCGTTACCTGGTAACAGGCATGAAACGTTCATTTGAAAAAAAATATTCCAGCTATGGTACAGTAAATGTTACAGAGATCATTCCCTACGGTACCTTAACCGATGCCAAACGATTGCCCGCTGCACCGGCAGTATACACCGGCAATATGCGCACTAAGAAAACAATTGGAGAACTGATTGGTGTTAACATCATCGGCGGCTATGAAGCCATGTCGAACTTTGATGATTTTGCACATGTAAGACCTATGAACGAGCGTTTCTACATGGACGATCAGCCCAATACATCCATCAACGATAAAAAATTCAATGGCGACCATTTCAATGAATACAGTGGCGGTGCGATATGGCGCCCTATCCTTTCATACCTCGACAGTTTCAATATCAAAGGTATCCTTACAGTTCCTGAGTTTAATGGCGCCAGCCAAAAAGTGATCACACAGAATAAAGGCAACAATCCAGGCTGGCCGGTGAATAATATTAACGACAATCCATTACAGATGTCGTCCTATACAGAATCCGGCAGGTTTTTCTGGACACTGGGTGCACTGGTAGGACAAACCAGGATTGATTCAGCCCAAATTCCATTGTTTAAATTGCCCCGTCGTTCAGGTAGAAACCTACGCACCGTATTGACCAATGGCAGCGAGATCAACCGTTTCTGGGGTGCACCGGATACTTCTACCACTGGCTGGAGATATATTGGCAATTATCTTTATCTGCTGCAATCGCAGGTAGATTATGATGGGTATGAAAGTGCACTGGGTAATAACCTGGGACTGGCCAATGCAGATCCCAAACTGCAACTGGGTATGGCTGCCGATTATAAACCCGATTCATTATTGGTGCAATCACGTGTACGCCTCAGTCGTGCTATGCGCAAGGATGGAAAGAATATTTTTGGTGTATACCAGTTCAACGAATATCCTGATTCTGTATACAGTGATCACAGGCGTTCTCGCCATGCTATTGAATATGATCTCAGCGGACATATTCAGAAAAATGTACAACATGCTTACAAACTGGATCCTGCCATGCAGATCTTCTGGACAGAGAATGGCATGGACGCTAACCAGCATAGCGACAAGGCCACACCCATCCGCACCGGAAATACCTGGACCGATCGTGAGTGGCAGGCCATTAACCTGGGTTATAATATTGTTGAAGTTTCCAAAACCAATATTGACAGGTATTTCCTGTATGTAATGGTAACCAATGCACCAGAAGATAATGGGGCAACATTCCAGACAGCGGACTTAATGTCATCTTATCCCACGCTGACACATAAACCGCCTTATTATTTTGTAAAGAACCTGATCAGAACACTGAAAGAATACCGGCATGAAAAAACGATCAGTTCAAAATGGAAAGGACTGGTAGTAGAAAAATACCGCAGCAGCATACATCCTGAAGAAGTAGCCTATGTGGTAGGATATGCCAATACCACAGGTGAAACGCTCAGCAATCAAACGGTACAGGTGGGGAATGTAACCGGCAACGTCATCATGCATGATCTTTCATTTACAGAACTGGGCACCCGCCAGACTCCGTTAAAAGTAACCAATGGCGTACTGGCCATTCCTGTAGTAAGCGAAAAGCCGGTAGTGATCAAACTGACAGAAAAGCCATAGCAAAATATTAACCGGCTGATGCCGCAGCAAAGAAAGGCTGATAACCTGCATGGGTTATCAGCCTTTCTTTTTTTATGAAAAAATCGTTTTACAAAAACCATAAAAAAAGATGACAGCCATAAGCCATCATCCTTCGGTATTTTCCATCAGCAATTTTACACTAATATCAGGCCACTCACTATTAATCACTCACTTCACTACCCTTTCTTCTGTTCTTTTGCCCATGCATCCTTCAGCGTCACGGTTCTGTTAAAGATCATGCGTTCTTCGGAAGTATCCTTATCCAGACAGAAATATCCTTTGCGCAGGAATTGGTAGCGGTCATCAAAACGCGCAGTCTTCAGTGCAGGTTCAGCATAAGCAGTAATTACCTGTAATGAATCGGGATTGATATAATCTTTAAAATCACCTTCTTCATTAGAAGGGTCTACCACTCTGAACAAACGATCATACAAACGGAGTTCAATAGATACCGCATGCGCCACGCTAACCCAGTGCAAGGTTCCTTTTACGCTGATACCGGAAGTATCGTTGCTGCTTTTGCTTTCAGGAATATAAGAACAGTGTACTTCAGTTACATTACCGTGTTCATCCTTCACCACATTGTCACAGCGGATGATATAAGCGCTTTTCAGACGTACCATCTGACCAGGTGCCAGCCTGAAATATTTTTTAGGCGGATTTTCCATAAAATCTTCCCTTTCAATGTACAGCTCACGACTGAAAGGTATCTCACGGGAAACACTTTTCTCATCTTCAGGATTGTCATCACCTGTCAGCATTTCAAAACCATCATTGTAATTGGTAATTACTACTTTCAGGGGATCGAATACCACCATCCGGCGTGTGGCAATCTTATTCAGATGCTCACGCACACAGAATTCCAGCAGCGATACATCGATCAGGTTATCCCTTTTGGCAATACCGATCCTTTCACAAAAATCACGAATAGACTCCGGTGTATACCCACGGCGGCGGAATCCGCTGATAGTAGGCATACGGGGGTCATCCCATGATTCCACAAACTTTTCATTCACCAGTTGCAGCAGCTTGCGCTTACTCATTACTGTGTAAGTAAGGTTTAAACGGGCAAACTCATATTGATGCGAAGGGAATATTTCCAGTTGTTCAATAAACCAATCGTATAATGGACGATGCGGTATAAATTCCAAGGTACAGATGGAATGGGTGATATTCTCAATGGAATCGCTCTGTCCGTGTGCAAAGTCATACATTGGGTAAATACACCATTTATCACCGGTACGATGATGATGTGCGTGTTTAATGCGATACAGGATCGGATCACGCATATGCATATTGGGCGATGCCATATCAACTTTTGCACGCAGTACACGTTCACCGTCTTTATATTTACCGGCACGCATATCAGCAAACAGTTGCAGGTTTTCTTCCACACTGCGGTTGCGGAAAGGACTGTTCTTACCGGGTTCGGTAGGTGTACCTTTCATAGCAGCGATCTCATCACTGGAAGAATCATCTACATAAGCCAATCCTTTACCGATCAGTTTTATGGCAAATTCATATAACTGTTCAAAGTAATCTGATGCATATAATACCTGAGCCCATTGGAAACCGAGCCACTGCACGTCGGCCTGTATACTTTCCACATACTCTGTATCTTCTGTCACCGGGTTGGTATCATCAAAACGCAGGTTGGTTTTACCACCGTATTTCTGCGCCAGTCCAAAATTGAGGCAAATACTTTTAGCGTGCCCGATATGCAGATAGCCATTGGGCTCGGGCGGAAAACGGGTAAGAATAGATTTGTATTTACCCGCGTTCAGATCCGCTTCAACAATTTCTTCAATAAAATTGAGCGATTTCTCTTCTTCTTTCTTAATCTCGGTCATATTTTCCAATGCTTTATATGCCTGCCATGAAACGCTCAGTCGGTGAAACACAGCAGGATAACGCGAAAATAAGATTTGTAAGGCAGGTAACCAAGGCTGCACTGCACTTGCCGCAGCCCAGAGGTATGCGTTATTGCTAACATGGTGATACAGTCAGGAAGAAACCATCCACTTCGGGAGCTGTCACCGGAACCGAAGGGAGAGGTCGGAAACCCGGCAAAACAGGAAACTGAATTAAAGACAACATACTTACCACACTGCTTCCGGATTCCTCACTTCGCGGATACAAATTGCGGGTTGAAGCCACTATTGCTCGTTCGAAATGACCGGTCGCCGGTGTGATTGATAGGCGTTATTACCGGTTAGGTGGGGTTGCAGTCAGAGAAGAAGTTGTATTCACCAGGGGTACTGGCCGCTGAGGTGTATACAAAAAAATAAGAGCTGTGGAAACAGCTCTTCACCATTAATCAATAACCTATGAAAAACACTACTTTAGTAAGTCAAAACTACAGCGTTAGCACTAAGGGTTTAAATCTATTCGACGTTTGTACGGAAATGCCTGTTGAAAGAACTAAAAAACGCGATAAGCTGATGAGTCTTTATATTCAAATATCGCTGCAGGTTTGTATGAAAGCAGTTTATCAACATCATACAACACTGATAATCAATCATTATATCCATTTTTCGAAACATCCCGTTAATCCATCATTTTCCTTTCTGTACTCAGGGTGAATAATAGTAAATTAGCCGCCTTTAAATTCTGTATATGATGCAAAGAAGTATTGTAACTGCAATTTTACTAACCTGTACTGTTGCTGCATTAGCGCAAAGCAAACTAACGCCTGAATTATTATGGCAACTGGGACGGGTAAGCGGAACCGGGATTTCGAAAGATGGAAAATATGTTGTGTATTCAGTCAGCACACCCGATGTAGCGGCCGGCAAAAGCAGTCGCAAAACTTTTATCATTCCTGTTGAGGGCGGACAGCCCATACCTGTCAGCAACGCAGATAGCCTGCTGATCAATAAAAACATTTCGCCCGACGGCAATTATATCCTGAGCAACCAGGAAGTGAAGATCAAAAAGATCACCGGGGCTGATTATTATCCCGATCTCCCGAAATCAAACGCCTATATTTTCGACAACCTCAATTACCGTCACTGGGATACCTGGGAAGACGGAAAATTTGAACATGTGTTTGTTGCTCCGCTGGTAAATAGTAAATCCGGTGATGCAAAAGATATTATGTCTGGTGAGGCCTATGACTGCCCGCAGAAACCTTTTGGCGGTGATGAGGATTATATCTGGCATCCAGACAGCAAACAGGTAGTGTATGTAACCAAAAAGAAGTATGGTAAATTTTATGCTACCAGCACCAATACTGATCTGTACCTGTATAACGTGCAGACAGGCACTACCAGTAACCTTACAGAAGGTATGATGGGATATGATATTGCTCCAGAGTACAATCAACAGGGACAACTGGCATGGCTGAGCATGAAACGTGACGGGTATGAAGCCGACAAACAGGATATCATTGTACTGAACGGTACTATAAAAATGAACCTTACTGCACAACGCGATGATATTCATGCAGAAGGATTTAAATGGAGTACTGATGGTAAAAAGATATTTTTCTGGGCTCCCATCAATGGCACATTGCAGTTATTTGAAGTGAATTATCCCGGTCTTACCAAAATGGCACCGGTGATCAGACAGATCACCAAAGGTGATTTTGATGTTACCGGCATTATAGGTCAATCCGGTAATACATTGATCGTGTCACGCACAGATATGAACCATGCTGCAGAATTGTACAGGGTTGATATCAGCACCGGCAATATGGAACAACTTACCCATGTAAACGATGCTGCCTACAGCACCATTGGTATGTGCAAAACAGAAAGGCGTTTTGTAAAAACCACCGATAACAAACAAATGCTGGTATGGGTGATCTATCCGCCAGATTTTGACCCTGCCAAAAAATATCCCACCTTATTGTACTGCCAGGGTGGACCACAGTCTCCATTAACACAATCCTATTCTTTCCGCTGGAATTTCCAGTTGATGGCATCACAGGGTTACATCGTAGTAGCTCCCAACAGAAGAGGAATGCCCGGACATGGTACAGCATGGAATGAAAAGATCAGTAAAGACTGGGGCGGACAGGTAATGCAGGATTATCTTGCTGCTATTGATGCAGTGTCGAAAGAAAAATATGTAGATGTAAACCGCAGAGGTTGTGTAGGCGCCAGCTATGGTGGTTATTCCGTTTACATGCTGGCTGGCATGCACAGGAACCGTTTCAAAACATTCATTGCACACGATGGCTTATTCGATCTGCAAAGCTGGTATGGCACTACAGAAGAACTGTGGTTTGCCAACTGGGATATTGGTGGCAATTACTGGAACAAACAAAATGTAACCGCTCAGAAATCGTACACACAGTTCTCTCCTATCAATTTTGTTGATAAATGGAATACACCCATTATGATTGTGCAGGGAGGAAAAGATTTCCGTGTGCCGATTGAGCAGGGATTGGAAGCCTTCCAGGCGGCACAGCTACGTGGCATTAAAAGCAAACTGTTGTACCTGCCCGATGAAAACCACTGGGTACTGAATTCACAGAACGCACTGGTATGGCAGCGCGAGTTTTTTGGCTGGCTCAGTGAAACACTGAAATAAATACGAAATAATAAAAACAAAGTACTGTTCACTGAAAATCTGTACTTCGTTTTTAAACACGAAATACAAAGGACTAAGTTCGGATGATTCATATTCGCGCTTCGTCCTTTTATTTTAAATACAATAATTTACCAGGTAACAAATACAGGTCAGAACAAAGCCGCACTTCGTACTTTCCATTACTGGCTTTTTTCTTTCTTCTCTCTTGCTCCAAACAACAAACTTCCTATACGCACCATGGTACTGCCTTCTTCCAAAGCAACCGCATAATCGCTGCTCATACCCATAGAGAGGATGTTAAACGAACAATTTGGCACAGTTTGTTTAGAATATTTGTGTGCAAGTAATTGCAGATAATGAAATTCACTCCTGACCACTTCTTTATCCTCTGTAAAAGAGGCCATGCCCATCAGGCCCGATACCCGCACATTGGCCCATTCACTGGCATTGGTAGTTAATTGTGTAAGCAATGTTTCCAGCTCCTGTTCATCCATTCCAAACTTCGTTTCTTCCCGGGCTATATGTACCTGCAGCAATACGTTTATAATACGGTTATTACGTACGGCCTGTTTATTTACCTCCTGCAATAGTCTGGCGCTGTCAATTCCATGAATAAGATGAACAAAAGGAGCAATGTATTTAACCTTGTTGGATTGCAGATGACCAATGAAATGCCAGCGGATATCCGCAGGCAACTCAGCTTGTTTATCTACCAGTTCCTGCACATAGTTCTCACCAAAATCACGCTGACCCAGGTTATACAATTCCTGTATATCTGCAGCAGGCTTGGTTTTGGAAACAGCTACCAGCGTTGCCTTACCTGCCAGTTCTGCTGCAATGGCTTTAAACGATGCTTCATTTACTGACATAGTTCACAAAATTCAGGCTGCAAGTTAGTAAAACATGCTATGTATAAGTAATCCGGTCTTACCTGTGTTGTTTAGCTGTTAGCTGCTGATCTTACTCCACGGCATATGTTGCATTCCGCGTATGAGGAAAAATATGCCGGTTGCAGCCAGCAAGGCCAGTGCATACAAGGACCACCACCAACCAAACCTGATAACCACATAATGCAAGCCTACCATCAGGCTGATCAGCAATATCTGCAGTATCACCATTACAAACCTGCCCGATTGTTGTTTTACATTCGGTTGCATTGAAAAAGGAAGATAAGTGGGCGATAACGATGCCTGTATAAAGAAACACATCACGCTATTGAAGAATCCGAATATAAAATCATCGATTACCGGCAGGCCCCAGATATACAATGCAAAAACAAACATGACTGTATATATGATAATAAAATATTTGACCAGCAGTGCTTTCAGCATACCGGATATAATTTCGCCGGGCCTGTTGATGGGTGTACAGTAATAAACCCATGCAGCCTGAAAGTTTTCATTGAATGACAGCAGGGAAATACCTCCCAGTACAGAGAACATGGGGAGATAGATCAGCCACAGGAACTTATTTGTACCGGGCAATTGCTGCCAGTGTTCTGCCATTTGTTGCCCACGGTTGAAAACAAAAATGAATACAAACACCAGTATGTATGCCAGGCTGGGATAAAACTGCATACGGAAACTCTTATCGCGCCCGGTGATCTTCCAGGTAATTGTAAAGCCTGCACGTTCCAGGCTGCTTTTACAAAACAATACAGACAGTTTTTCAGAAAGTGTTTTACTGTGTTGCAGCGCTGTTCCGGTAGTATTTTTTTTGCCTACACTATCACTGTTGGAGGCCGCCAGCTTTGCAGCAAACGACGGTGCAAAATATTTTACCAGCAACCAGAAAGTAATAACAGGAACTCCTATTGCCAGTAATGTCATACCAATATGCGTAATGTCGAAGATGGCGCTATGAACAGCTTCCAGCATCAGCGACATCCAGACCGGCGGCAACAGGTACGAATACCATTGCAGGTTGAAAACAGATGACATCTCTTCAAGGTTGATCAGCCTTGGCACTACCTGGTAACCCACTGCAAACAGGATGGTCATAAAGATCTGGAAGAAGGTGATCACCTCTTTTACTTTTTCCTCACTGCTCACCCGCAAGATCAGCAGGTACAGCAAATAAGTAACAAATACAGCAAACAGTACCGTAAGTATAGTGGTTAATATACTTGTCAATCCTGTCAACAAACCATATTTTATAAAAATGGCTACCACAGGGCATATGGCCAGTATGATAGTAAACTGCAGCAGGTACACAAAAATGTGCATGGAACGCGCCATGAACAGTGTTTTACTGCTTACCGGCCTTGGCAATATCACCTGGTTGTCGGTAGTATCCAGCAACACTGCTGAAAAGTCTGTGATCAGTGTCAGCGCCATCATGAACAGCAGGTAACTATGAAAAATGATCAGTCCCAGTAAAAAATTGGGTATTAAGCTTATTGCTACTGCTATAAAAAATCCCAGGAAACCGTATACTATAAAGGCCAGCCAGAGCTTTGAATTATCACTTTCGTTCTCATTTTGCTTACGACGCCAGCCAACATGTACACGACGCTTATCCATCAGCAGTTTTATCTGCACAATCAGGAACATCTGGGTTACGTCTACCCCCTGCCGCTTAAATACACCACGGAACAGGAATAAAAGCCTGAGTAATATTTTTTCCATGATGTTAGTTTTTCAGAATATCAATAAAATGCCCGGCCGTGGTCTGATGTTGTTCATCACCGGTCAATGCAGTAAAGATGTTTTCCAGTGATCCCTGGTGAGCACTGGCTTTGAGCTTTTCAAAAGTACCATCTGCTATCACCTCACCCTTACTGATGATGATGATACGATCGCTGATCTTTTCCACCACATCCATCAGATGCGAAGAATAAAAAATGGTTTTACCTGCCTGTTTTAATTGAGCAAGAATTTCTTTCACCAATATCACCGCATTGGCATCCAAACCGCTCAACGGCTCATCCAGGAAGATAATTTCCGGGTTGTGTATCAGCCCTGAGATCAGCAATACCTTCTGACGCATCCCTTTACTAAAGCTGCTCATACGTGTTTCAGCTTTATCGGCCAGTTCAAACAAACGCAGCAGTTCCCATGCTTTTTTCTCAATAACAGCTTCCTCCAGCCGGTATAGTTTTCCTACAAAATCAAGATACTCCAGCGGCGTCAGCACTTCATACAATGCTGCCTGCTCAGGTATATAGCCAATACGCTGTTTGATTTCCTGTGGTTGTTTGCGAATATCCATTCCCAACACATTCACATCGCCTTCAAAATCGCTGATAATGCCGGTCAGTATTTTAATGGTGGTACTTTTACCGGCTCCGTTGGGACCAATGTAACCAATGATCTGTCCACCATCAACCTGCAAATCAATACCTTTCAATACATAATTACCGCTGTATTGCTTGCGTAAACGGGAAAACTGGATAATGCTCATGAGGGGGTGTTTATGAACGCTAAAAATACAGCAAAGCAGGTATATTAGCCAGGGATATAGGGACTGATGGTCTGATAGATGGATAGTTTTGATGTTAAAATTTTCTCTTGAAAACTATTTAACCATCCTGCCAACAAAAAAGCCTCTGAAAATACATTCAGAGACTTTTACATTTCCAGATCAGTATATGTTCAGATTACTTCAATATGCTTCTGCTGATCACAATACGTTGTACCTCGCTGGTACCTTCATAGATCTGGGTGATCTTGGCATCACGCATCAGGCGTTCTACATGATATTCTTTTACATAACCATAACCACCGTGTATCTGTACTGCCTCCACCGAAACCCACATGGCTGCTTCACTGGAGTATACTTTGGCCATGGAAGAACTTAAGCCATAATCAAGATGCTGATCTTTTTCCCATGCTGCTTTCAGACACAGCAAACGGGCAGCTTCCACACGCGTAGCCATATCTGCCAGTTTAAACTGTATGGCCTGGTGATGCATGATCTCCTTCCCAAATGCTTTTCTTTCTTTGGAATATTTCAAAGCCAGCTCATAAGCACCGCTGGCAATACCCAATGCCTGCGAGGCAATACCAATACGGCCACCTGCCAGTGTTTTCATGGCAAACGTGAATCCGAATCCATCGGCACCGATCCTGTTGGCTTTCGGCACTTTTACATCATTGAACAGGATGGTATGCGTGTCACTGCCACGGATACCCAGTTTATTTTCTTTGGCACCAACAGTAACGCCGGGCCAATTCTTTTCTACAATAAATACGTTGATACCTTTGCTGCCTTTCGCTGCATCTGTTTGCGCCATTACAAGGTAAACAGAAGCCGATGAACCGTTGGTGATCCAGTTTTTGGTACCGTTCAGCAGGTAATGGTCACCCTGATCTTCCGCCGTAGTGCGTTGTGAAGTAGCATCACTGCCAGCTTCAGGTTCACTCAGCAAAAAAGCACCAATATACAGTTCACCATCTTTGCGGCCCTGTGCCAGTGGCACCAGGTATTGCTGTTTCTGTTCTTCTGAGCCAAATTGTTCAAGCCCCCAGCTTACCAGACTGTTGTTCACGCTCATACAAACACTTACGCTGGCGTCAATTTTACTGATCTCTTCCATGGCCAGCACATAACTTACCGTGTCCATACCTGCTCCGCCATACTTTGGATCCACCATCATTCCCATAAATCCCAGTTCGGCCAGTTTATAGATCTGCTCCCTGGGAAATTTCTGGTGCTCATCGCGTTCAATTACACCGGGTAAACATTCCTGCTGCGCAAAATCGCGGGCAGCACGCTGAATCATCAGTTGTTCTTCTGTTAATTGAAATTGCATAAGACAAGAAAGGCTTTTTAATTGGTGGCAAAAATAACAGAATTAATGATTTTAACTAACAATTGTTCGTTTTTTAAAACTATTTCAATCGCAACTAATTCATTCTCAATCAACCCGCCAGTGTGGGGCATTTGGTCTTTCCCGGAATTCATTATCTTTGTTGTAAGCATTATTCCTATGCAACCTGCCATTAAACGACCCATCCGCTTTTTCTCTTTTGCCGAGCGCCTGCTTCCGGTTAACTACTATATTCCCGGTTAGCGTTTGTAATTATTATAGACCTTTTTCCAATCCGATTTATTCACCTGTAATAGATTAATTTTTGTCTATATGACTAAAAAAGATAAGAATATTGTGCACGTTACTTCAGAGATAGGTACACTACGACGATTACTGGTACATAGTCCCGACAGTGGTTTAGGCAGGGTTGTTCCCTCCAAAGCCCAGGACTGGTTGTTTGAAGACATTGTACACCTCGATACCATCCGCCGCAAAGAATACGATTACTACACCAAAATACTGCTGTACTTTCTTGATCCTGGTAAAATAAAAGGACGTTTGCAGGAGGTGGATGCGCCCGCTACCCACAGGAATTTTTACAAACCCGAAAAAAAAGATTTTTTCCGTTCCGATAAAGTGGTGGAACTGGAATGGCTGCTGGCCGAAGTACTGGAAAATTCTGATATCCGTTTGAAACTGGTGGCTTCTGTCTGCGCCATTGAAGGTTGTTCATACGCCATGCAGAATGCACTACTGGAGCTGACGCCTATACAACTATCAAAAGTATTCATCAGCGGTGCATTACCTGAAGAAACACTGGTATTCCCTCCTATTCCTAACTTTATTTTTACCCGCGATATCGGTATCGTGATCAATGATCACATTTTACTGAACAAACCAGCCCGTAAGGCACGCACCCGTGAAGCATTGCTGGCTAAATATATTTTCTTCAATCATCCATTGTTCAGTGAATACCACGACAATATCCTGGAGATACCGGATACATTTCACCATTTTCTACTGCCACGCGATGGTGATGAGAAAAAAGTAACCCTGGAAGGCGGTGATGTAATGGTAGTGACCAAAGATCACCTGTTGGTTGGCGTAAGTGAGCGCACTTCTATGGAAGCGGCCCGCCAGGTCGTAAACATGTTGTTCGATAAGAACATTGTTAAAAAGATCACCATCATCAAAATTCCCAAAAAGCGGGATTATATGCACATTGATACCGTTTTTACGCAGGTAAAACGCAACGTGTGGGTGATGCTGGGCGCTTTTTCTAAAAAAGTGATGAAACACGAAGACGCCGATCCTGTTGAGCGCGTGCTGGATGGTGTTAAAAAAGATGAAAAAATCAAGATCATTCAATTTAAAAAGAAAGATCTCGATAATCCGAAGTATTTTGACAACCTGGAAGAATTGCTGATCGATATCAGTGAAAATGACCTGGATTGCGATGAAAAAGTACAATTCATTTATTCCGGCAACAACCAGTTCCCTTTTGATACCCGTGAACAATGGACCGACTCCTGCAATCTGCTTGCATTGCGTGAGGGTGTGGTACTGGGATATGACCGTAATGATAAAACCATAGAAGCATTTAAGGACGCGGGGTTCAATGTAATAACAGTAAAAGAATTGCTGGAACAGTTTGAAAACGGCACCACAGCACCTTCAGATCTTGAAGATACTTTGATACTGATGCCTTCAGCAGAATTGTCCCGTGCACGTGGAGGCTTCCATTGCATGAGTATGCCTTTGCTGAGAGAAGATGTCTGAGGTCTGATTAACGGTTTCTGACCATTACCTGTTTCTGTAACAATTTTTATTTCATTCAGGGTCTGCTGATAATAAGCTGTGCATTCAGACTTCTTATTGCAGCTCTCATTCATAATAAACCATGCAAAACACTTCACACATACTGATGATCAGGCCGGTTCATTTTGGGTTTAATGCCCAAACGGCTGTCAACAATGCTTTCCAGGTAGCAGGACAGGATAATGAAGCACAGGAAAAAGCATTGCAGGAATTTGATGCCCTTGTCAATATCCTACGCAACAATGACGTTGATGTACTGGTAGTGAATGATACGCCTGAGCCACACACCCCCGATTCTATTTTTCCTAATAACTGGATCTCGTTTCATGAAAATGGCACTGTATGTCTGTATCCTATGTTTGCAGAAAACCGGCGCCAGGAAAGGAAATCCTCAGTACTGCAACAGGTAAAAGAACATTTCAGCATACAACAAACCATTGACCTTACCCACTACGAAAAAGAACACCTGTTCCTGGAAGGCACCGGCAGCATGGTGCTGGATCGTGATAACAAGATCGCCTATGCGTGTTTATCGCAACGTACCGATGAAAAGGTACTGGCAGATTTCTGCGAACACATGGGATATGAGTCTGTTATTTTTGATGCTGCAGATGCCAAAGGGCAGCCTATTTATCACACCAATGTGCTGATGTGTGTGGCAGATAAATATGTGGTGATCTGCCTGGATTGCATTCCCAGTGAATTTGAACGGGCTATTGTAAAAGATGCCATTGCACATTCCGGCAAAGAACTGATCGCTATCAGCATGGAGCAACTGGGCAATTTTGCAGGCAATATGCTGCAGGTACAGAATAAAAAGGGCGAATTGATCCTGGTAATGTCGGCCCGTGCCTGGAAAAGTCTTACACCTGTGCAACAACATAAACTGAACACTTACAATACAGTGATCTATGCACCACTTACTACCATTGAAAACAACGGAGGAGGCAGTGCCCGTTGTATGATGGCAGAAATATTTTTACCGTACCATCAAAACTAACTCCTTTGCGCACCGCTATACTCTCCGTTATATCAGCATTACTGTTTCATACTGCAATAGCCCAGCACAAAGGCTATACTGATTCTATTAAGGTCTACCAGCAGAAATATATTGATTCGCATGAAGTAGTAAAGGCAGCAGACAAACAGTATATCCGCTTTTATAATATCAGCAAAGCTTATTGTGTTACCGGGCAGTTTGAATATATTGCCAATGGTGAATGGTTCAACATGCCTACTACAACAGGTAAATCGCAGGTATTCAGGAAGTACGGAAAAGTTACCTTCCGTATTCACGACACTACAGCGCACCTGTTTGTGTATCAGTCGCAATCGCTGATAAATATGCCCAAATACAAGGACTACCTGTTTATTCCCTTTACAGATCTTACTACCGGTGCCGGTTCATACGATAATGGCCGCTATATAGATGTTACAACAGGCGATATTCACCAGAACCGGCTGATAGTAGATTTCAACAAAGCGTATAATCCTTATTGTGCCTATTTATCAGGATTCAGTTGTCCTTTACCACCCGCTGAAAACGCGCTACCGGTTACCATTGCAGCAGGAGAAATGAAGTTTTCCAAACCTCATTAAGCAGATCATACAAATGGATGCCGGTAAGCAACAGCAGACCAAACAGCAAAACTGTTATTATACAATACATGTCAACCCCGGTTAACAACAATAGCTACAGCAAATGGGTACTTACGCCTGTTTTTGGCAGCATATTGTTTGTTACATTGTACATAACAGCCACTTTCCTGTATCCCGGCGGATCGCAACAATACCCGCATGCAAAAGGATTTAGCTGGCTGTACAATTACTGGTGCAACCTGTTGAATTACGAAGCGATCAACGGTGCTCACAACACAGCACGGCCAGTAGCCATTGCAGCCATGATGGTACTGTGTATTTCGCTTGCGTCGTTCTGGTATTACTTTCCGTACTGCACCAACCTTTCTGCATGGTTTTGCAAAGCAATACGTATTTCCGGCGTGGCGGGTATGACGATTGTCCTATTACTGTTTGCCAACCTGTATCATGATGCAGTGATCAATATAGCAGGTATTGCAGCATTGGTCGCATTACTGGGAACTGCCATCGGCATTTACCGCAACAAATGGTACGGCCTGTTCTGGTTCGGTATGATCTGTGCTTTGCTGATAGGTGTCAATAATTACATTTACTATACTGGCAATGGTTTACTATACTTACCTGTAATACAGAAGATCACCTTTCTGTGTTTCCTGTTGTGGATATGTCTGATCAATATAAAAATGTACAGTAAGATCAACGGACGATTTCCTTTTGGAAAGAATCCGTCTGCTAGCACCGGCTTAAGAAAAATATCATCTATATTACTTTTATGCTGTTTATACCTTGTTTCATGCAAAGAAGTTCCGGCTGACAGACCTTCCAAAAAATACATTGCTTTACAGCCAATCAACCAGTACAACTCCAGGCAATTGGATTTTATCAAAAAAGAAATACAGCAGTTTTTTCACCGACAGGTAATTGTTTTACCTGCTACTACAGTACCCCAACACTTTGTAAATACAGAAAAAGGAAAACGCTACAATGCAGATTCAATCGTTTATATGCTTCGCTCCTTAAAAAATGATTCTCTTATTGATGTTGTGGGCATAACACATGAAGATATTTATACCACCAAAAGAGATATACAGGGAAATATTAAACAACCGGTAGCCACCTATAAAGTATGGGGCATTTTTGGACTTGGCTATCAACCCGGGCACTCCTGTATTATATCTGATCACCGGTTGTACACAGATAATAACCCAATATTCCAACGCCGGTTACGGACGGTTGTAATACATGAAATAGGTCATAATCTGGGATTGCCACATTGTTCTTCCACGGGATGTATCATGTCCGATGCCAATGAAAAAATGGCAACTGTTGATAATAGCAGCAATGACTATTGTAAAAAGTGTAAAAGAAAAATAGAGAATCACAATCGCTGACATGGTCAACTTCCTTTTGGAAAGAATTCGTTCGTTAAAGTAATTTAACGCTACCTGTATTGCATGCCAGATAACTATTGTTTATTTTTAAATATGTGGTCTGTCAGAAATATAACCATCATTACCTGCTTATTGCAGTTAAGTGTTAGTTTCACCAGTTGCATTACCAGTAAAACATTAAGCAATGCAAAGCTTGACAGGAAGAACGAAAAAGTATCTTTAATCAATAGCAGTTTTATTGACTCCGGCTATCTCATCATCAATTTTGAAGGCAACATAAACAGTTCAAAAAAACAGCCCTATCATATCCGCGTTCCCGTAGATACCCTGGTTAAACTTTTCCAGGTAGGTAAAAGCTTAAATTACTATCCGGACTCTGTTACCGCCATAGCCTATAATGTCAATAGGATATATCGTGTATTGAATAACAAAGTGCGTAACCTGGGATATGGGACCGGCATCGAACTAAACAGGCATACCTTGAAAAAAGACTTTTACACACCAGCCGATCCTGTAGCTGTAAAAGGGATTATTATAAATTATACTGATAAAAATAATTTCCGGTACCAGGATACTACCGTAAGTACAGAACAGCCTCTTCGGGCACAGCATGTTGTTTTCCTTTATTATCCCCCACGCGAAGACTCTGTAAAATTCAATACACACTTTAAAATTGACTACATAGCATTCAGTATTGAACCATCGCCTGCAAAAAAATACGGCCGCTATGCCCTGGTACCACTGACAGTTACAGGCGATATAGTTACCGGTCCATTCCAGGCAATTGGTTTTGCATTTCTTGCGTTAACAGCCAGTGCTATGAAGTTTTAGCCTCTACAAAACAAACATATCCTTCAACCCTTCTGCAAATGACAGTGGTTCGTAGCCCAGTTCTTTTCTGGCCTTTTCAATAATAAAGTTGGTTTTGGGCGGTCTGCGTCCCGGCTGGGAGAAAGTGGAAGCATCTACTTTTTCAATCTTTGTAGTATCCAGTTGAAACAATTCTGCCGTTTGTACAGCCATCTGGTAAGGAGTCAGCACATCTTTGCCTGCAATATGATAAATGCCGGTGGCTTTCTTTTCTATGGCCAGTAAAATACCATTAGCAAGGTCTTTTACATAAGTTGGCGTACGCACCTGGTCATTCACCACTTTGATAGCTTTGTTCTGCTCCAGGCTGCCTTTTACCCAATTGACAATATTGCTGCGGGTTCCTTTCAGCACATTCCCATATACCAGGCAGGTACGTACAATACACCAGGGAATTTCACTGGTCTGTACAATACTTTCGGCTTGCATCTTACTAAAACCATAATGACTTACCGGCATCAGGTCGTCCTCTTCGGTATAATTTCCTTTTTCACCGTCAAAGACAAAATCGGTGGAGATATAAATAAAATGACTGCTAACAGCTTCTGCATCAACCAGTACCTGTGATGTGCCCTGCACATTGATACGCTCACATATTTCAGGGGCCAGTTCACATTCATCTACCTGGGTCATGGCTGCAGCATGTACCACAACATGGGGTTTTTCGTGGTTCATAGTGGCAAAAACGGCATTCCCATCTGCCACATCCATATCGTAATAAGAGTAAAGCGGATTTTCAAAGGCCAGGCGGCTGTCTCCCCTGCCGGTAGCAACTACAGTATACTTTTTTTGCAGCAACAATTGGATCAGGTGTTGCCCCAGCAAACCGTTGGCACCTGTGATCAGTATTTTCATCTGTCAAAAATAAAATGCAACAGTTTAAAAAACAGCAACCGTACAATCAATATTCCTGTAATCCTTTTCAATACAATCAGCAAAGCCTGTTGGGTGGCGTACTGTCTGCATTTCAGGCAAATGGCCTGATGGCGTAATAATATTATCAATCGTTTACCGTTTGCAGGGATGGGTACAGTGTACACGTTGGAATCAAAACAAAACCTTATTTTTGGACCCGGGTTCCAACCCCTTTGATATTTTTTTAACATTTCTTCCTGTTGTTTGAATATTTTTTAATAAACAACCCAATTGATCGTATTACATGGCAAAAAAGGTGACTAAAATAGGCGTCCTTACTTCGGGAGGTGATTCACCGGGCATGAATGCTGCTATCCGGGCCGTAGTAAGAACGGGACTGTACAATGAACTGGATGTATTCGGAATTATGCGGGGTTACAGTGGTATTATTGAGAACGACATCGTTCCAATGCACTCAAGAAGCGTAGCAAACATTATTCAGCGTGGTGGTACCATTTTAAAAACTGCGCGTTGTAAAGAGTTCTTTCAGCCCGAAGGACGTGCCAAAGCGTACGAAAACCTTAAAAAGCTGGGTATTGACGGACTGGTAATTATTGGTGGCGACGGTTCTTTCCGTGGTGCTGATATTTTCAGCCGCGAATATGATATTCCCTGTATCGGCCTGCCCGGTACTATTGATAAAGATATTGCCGGTACCGATTTTACCATTGGTTTCGACACAGCTGTTAACACTGCTGTAGAAGCCATTGACAAGATCCGCGATACTGCCGATGCACACGACCGTCTTTTCATTATTGAAGTAATGGGACGTGATGCCGGTTACATTGCCCTCCACAGTGGTATTGCTACTGGCGCGGAGCATATCCTGATTCCCGAACGCAAAACCGATATTGAGGCATTGGTACGTTCTTTACAGGAAAAAGAAAGACGTAAAAAACTGGTGAACATGGTAGTAGTAGCTGAAGGCGATGAATTTGGCGGTGCCAATGAAGTAGCAAAAGTGGTGAAAGAACGCATGCCGCTGGCAGATACCCGTGTTTGTATCCTGGGACATATTCAGCGCGGTGGCTCACCTACCTGTTTCGACCGTTTAATTGCCAGTCGTATGGGATATGCTGCGGTGGAATGCCTGATGGAGGGACGTGCTAATGTAATGGTGGGTATTGTAAATAACAAACTGCATTTCACCTCACTGGAAAAAGCAGTCAAATCCAAACAACGCATCAGCGAAGAATGGATTAAGATTGTGAAGATCCTGGCGAGCTAAGCTGTGAGTGGTAAATGGTGAATAATAAATAGTTTCTGGGTTTCATGTTTCAATATTTCAAAAACAAGACTATTGGCAACAATCAATAATTTTGAAGATTTGGAAATATGGAAAGAAATCAGAAGGCTCTTTGTAAAGATTTTATAACATTACTCAGCAGGCCTGAATATAGAAAAGAACTTTCGTTTCAAAGATCAGATCAGGGAAGCTGCCGGCTCGGTAATGGATAATATTGCAGAAGGTTTTGAACGGGACAGCAAATTGGAGCTCATTAACTTTCTCTGCATGTCAAAAGGCTCAACCGGAGAAGTTCATTCCCGGTTATATCGCGGCTTTGATATGAAATACTGAAATGATAATGAGTTGCATTCGCTTAATGCAGAATGCCAGGTGCTTGCATCGCAGATGGCCAATTTTATAAAATACCTGAATAACACACCTGTAAAAGGTCAGAAGTTCAGGGATCAAGTATAAGAATCTTGAAACTTCAAATCTTGAAATTTTTAAACCAGATATAATCCAATGGCTAGAGACATCTCAAAGTACCTGCACAATAACATGGACAAAAAAGCAGGTATTGATCACGTTTCGCACCGTACCAAGATTGTAGCAACCGTAGGCCCCGCCTGCGATACATACGACAAGTTGCTGGAACTGGTGAAAGCAGGCGTTAATATTTTCCGCCTGAACTTTTCGCATGGTACGCAGGAAGACAAAGCGAAAATCATTGAGCACATCCGTGCCATTAACAAAACAGAACCTTACAACATTTCTATACTGGGCGATCTGCAGGGACCAAAGCTGCGTGTAGGTGAAATTGAAAATGGCTCTCTGCTGATAGAACCCGGCGACATCCTTACTTTCACTTCCAGAGAAAAAGTAGTAGGCAATAAAGAGAAGATCTACGTTTCTTATCCCAATCTGCACGAAGATGTAGAGCCGGGCAATAAGATCCTGATTGACGACGGTAAACTGGAAGTAGTTGTTACTGAGATCACCAAAGAAGGTGATGTAAAAGTAAAAGTTACCTACGGTGGCATGCTGTTCCCCAAGAAAGGTGTAAACCTGCCGGACACCAAGATATCTCTGCCGGCATTGACACCCAAAGATATTGCTGACCTTGAATTTATCATTGAGCAGGAACTGGATTGGGTGGCCCTGTCTTTTGTACGTAAAGTTGAAGACATTATTGACCTGAAGAAAAGACTGGCAGAAAAGAAAAGCAAGACTAAGGTAATTGCCAAAATAGAAATGCCTTCTGCATTGGTAGATCTCCGCAATATTGTGGTAGAATCTGATGCGGTAATGGTAGCACGTGGCGATCTTGGTGTAGAGCTTCCTGTAGAAAAAGTGCCGATGGCACAGCGCGATATCATCCGCAAATGTATCCACAGGGCAAAACCCGTTATTGTGGCTACGCAGATGATGGAAAGTATGATGGATCGCGTAAAACCCAACCGCAGTGAAATTACCGACGTTGCCAACGCGGTACTGGAAGGTGCTGATGCGGTAATGCTGAGCGGAGAAACTGCTACCGGCAAACACCCGGCCCTGGTTGTGGAAACCATGCGCAAGATCATCCTGGAAGTAGAAAGAACTGAATACCGTTATAACCGCGAAGAAGATCTGAAACCGCAGCCCCACTCTCCTTCTTTCCTGAGTGATGCCATCTGTTACAACGCCTGTAAACTGGCCAATGATGCCAATTCAGACGCGCTGATCGGGATGACCCAGAGTGGTTACACCGCATTTATCCTGAGCAGCTATCGTCCTAAATCACCATTGTACATCTTTACAAAAGAACGCAGCCTGGTAAACCAGTTAAGTCTTAGCTGGGGTGTACGTGCATTCTTCTATGATGAAGAAGAAAGCCTGGACGGTATCATGTTCGACCAGATCAAGATCCTGAAAGAAAGAGGATTTCTGAAGGCAGGCGATGTGGTGGTAAATACGGGTAGTACACCGGTACACCTGCACATACCTACCAACGTGCTGAAGATTACCAAAGTAGATTAGTTAAGCAAACCAAGCTTCTATACAAGCCGCAGCAGTAGTTGCGGCTTTTTTTATGCCCTTATGTCTAAAAAGGATGAAGGGCCTCCCCCCCGGAAGACCCTTCATTGAAGTGATTGATTAAACCCCTAAAACCCTAAACAAACGTTCACCAACTATTAAGACAAACGTCCGGATGCATGAAAGCATGTATCGTTATTGACACCCCCTTTTTCTGTATCGTTGCACCATTTCACTAAAAGAAATGTTAACATGGTAATGAGGGCATAAAAAAATGATTTTCAGCTTCCTGTTCTCCTATTGCAAACACTATTTCTTTGATGCTCTTTTCCTCAGATCAGCCACCGGTACAATGATCTGCCGGCCGATAGTATTTTCACCACGATAAGTTACGATACGCAGGTTCGCAGCATCTTTAGGCACGACCAGCGGCTGTGTGTATTTAGGATAAAAACGATCAGGAAAAGAATTATCAAAACTGTAATAGATATCCAGCCCTTCCAGTTCTGTGCTCAGTTCTACTTTCACCACATCCTTATCGTCTTTTGATGCTTTTATAATAGGATCGTACATGCTGGGGGCATACTTGATACCGGCTGCATCCAGTCGCTTAAAATGTGTTTCTGTACGACGTACAAAATCACTCCAGTTCTTTTTGCTTTTGGGCGACCATACAGACTCTGAAATGGCAAAGGCCCTTGGCCATAACATGTATTGTTGATGCCGTGTATTGTAGATCTGCTCTGTCCAAAGGTTGGCCTGTCCGCCTTTAATGAACTTCGCATCCACACCATCGGGAACCGGGTCAAACTGGTAAGCCGTTTTTAAACGTACAGTACTGTATACCGGTGGTTCAATAGCAGCATCACCCTGCATCAGATCAAGATATACAAATTGTGAAGGTGACATCACCACTTCATGACCAGCTTTGGCAGCAGTAATTCCTCCCTTTGTACTTCTCCAGCTCATTACCGCTGCATTGGGTGCCAGTCCGCCTTCCAGTATTTCATCCCACCCCATCAGTTTTTTCCCTTTCGATTCCACAATGGCAGCTACGCGTTTTACAAAATAGCTTTGCACTTCGTGCATATCTTTTAAATTTTCACGCTGCATCAGTTGCTTTACCGCATCACTTTTCTCCCAGAAATTCTTGGCACATTCATCACCTCCCATATGTATGTATGGGAAAGGAAATAATTGAGCTATTTCTGTAAAAACTTTGTCAAGGAAGGTATAAACATTCTCATTGGCCGGACAAAGCGTATTATCTACCAGCGCATAAAAACCGGTATCACTCCATGCTATGAATTTTTCACCGGCTGCAACATGGTAGTTACCGGGTGTGCACGACAGATCGGGATAAGAAGCAATGGCAGCCATACTATGTCCCGGCACATCAACCTCCGGAAGAATATTTACAAAACGATCCGCAGCATACTGAATGATGTCTCTAATATCCTGGTGTGTAAAAAAGCCGCCATACGTACGTGGTTCATCGGGCTGTGGCTCAGAAAAAGTACCAAAAGTGCCCGTTTTATCAACACGCCATGCGCCCGTTTCTGTAAGTTTAGGCAATGATTTTATTTCTATACGCCATCCCTGGTCATCAGTAAGATGCAAATGCAACAGGTTGTATTTATAAGTCACCATCTGGTCTATAAAGGTCATTACCTGTTGTTTATTAAAAAAATGACGAGCCACGTCAAACATCAGTCCCCGCCATGCAAAACGCGGGTAATCGGTTATTGTTACAGCAGGTACCTGCCATACAACATTGCGGGTAACTGTTCCGGCAGTAACTTCTTCAGGCAATAGCTGCAGCAGGGTCTGCATGCCATAGAACAAGCCAGCAGGTTTATTGGCTGTAATACTTACTCCTGTACCTGCTGCTTCCAGCCTGTACCCCTCAGCGCCTAATACAGAATCCTCTTTGCGGTTTAATACAAAACGGATCATATTTCCTTTCTTATCGTTTGCTGTACCGGTTTTAACAACTGGTGAAAAACCGGTGGCCCTATGCAGATATGTAGCCAGCAGTTGTGCTACATGCAATGCTCCGGAATCTTTCTGAGACACTTCAATATGGGTGCCGGCTGTGATCCTGAAGGTACCTGCATGTTTTTCAACAGACACGGGTTGTGGAATGATCGACAACTTACCCGGTTGCTGACCTATAGCAAACGCAGCACCGGCAAGACATACAAATAATAAGGCATTTTTTTTCATATGTGGTGTATTATGAACAAAGAGCTTTAAAATTAAAGAATTATATGCCTTCTTTTCAATGCAAACGAATGTGTATTTTAATGATAAGCGCTCATTATCGTACAGGCTTTATTTGTATCTTTCAAAAAAAACAACGTGCAATGAAAAAATTCCTTGTTCCGACTGACTTTTCAGACACAGCAAAAAATGCAGCACTTTATGCCGCACAGGTTGTTGCAGGCGTAAAGGATGCACAGATCATCCTGTACAACGTTTCTGATAAAATCACTGCCGGCACTGATGGTTCACCGTTGACCGAAAGCGACGACGACCGCGCCCTCATTCTGACGCAGGCACTGGAACAGCTGAAAACTGAAATGCTGGCCACTGCTTCTGCAGTTCAGATCACTTGTGTAATAGATGCCGGTACATCACTCGTAGAAACCCTGGAACGTTATGTACGTCATCATGGTATTGATATTGTGATCATGGGCATTACAGGTGCTACCCGCCTGGAACAGATCTTTATGGGTAGTAATGCGCTTGATATGGTGAATAAAGCCGTTTGCCCCGTTATTATCGTTCCGCCAGATACACAGTACAAACAGATCAAAAACGTAGTGTTTGCCAGCGATTTTAAAGAAGTGGACAGCACTACTCCTATTGCGCCCATTAAAGCTGTGCTGGATATTTTTAAACCCAACCTGCACATTGTAAATGTGGATAGTGAGCATTATGTAGAGCTGACCGATGATTACAAACTGGAGCGTACCAAACTCGAAAACATGCTGAAGGATTACAATCCACAGTTCTATTTCATCCGTTTCTTCGACTTCCAGGAAGCTATCAGCCAGTTTACACACGATAAGAACATTGACCTGATCCTGATTGTTCCCAAAAGAAATGCATTCCTGTCTGGCTTATTCAAAACCAGTCACACTAAAAAACTGGCCTATCACAGCCATGTTCCTATCGTTGCCATACACGAGTAACACTGAGAAAACTGTTTTAAAACTTACTAAAAAATGCACTGCCGTATGGTGGTGCATTTTTTTGGTGGCTGAAAGAGTGAGTGGTGAGTGCCGGTTGCCAGTGAATAGTCAATGATCTTTAAGAAATTCCTGATCTCGGATTTTGAGATTTTTTTATGCCTTAACGCACCAACTCCATGTCAGTTTCCAACCTGTTAACTAATCACTGACCTTCATTCTCAAATTTTCAATCAACCATTTTCAAATTACCCCTCCACCAATTACTGATTCCCAATACTCCTATCTTCAAACCAGTACATTCATTAACTTTACTACATGCTCAGTTTCAGCCACGAGGTATTTTTTGAGGTTGCCACCCAACTCAGCTTTTCAAAAGCAGCTGCGGCACTATATATCAGTCAGCCTGCTATAACCAAACATATCCAGTCGCTGGAAACACACTACAAAGTGAGCCTGTTTGAGCGAAAAGGCAATTCCGTATCACTCACAGCCGAAGGAAAAATATTACTGGAATACGTAGTAGAAGGACGTGAATTGCAACGCCGGTTATCTTTTGACATCACCAGGCAGAAAAATCTGCACCAGGCCAAAGGGTCTCTCACACTGGGTACCAGCACTACAATTTCGTTGTATGTCATTCCTCCCGTTTTCTCTGCCTTTCACCAGCAGTACCCCAATATTGAACTGAAACTGGTCAACCGTAATTCTGAAAATATCCTCAAAGCGTTGCTGGATCATGAAATTGATCTGGCCATTACCGAGGGCAAGAACAATATTCCCTCCGTACGCAACCAGTTTTTTATTACAGACGAAGTAATACCTGTGTGCAGCGCTAAAAGCAACCTGGTAAAAAAGAAGACCATTAAACCCGAAGAACTGAAAACCATTCCAGTAGCACTTCGTGAAAGAGGTTCGGGCACACTGGCTGCGGTAACAGAAGCATTACAGAAATGTAAATTCAGCATTGCCGATATCCAGCACAAAATAGTACTGGGCGGTACGGAAGCATTAAAAAACTTTTTGCTGGACGATACCTGCCTGGGATTTCTGCCCTTGCGTTCCGTTGCCCGCCAGTTACAGAATGGCGAACTGGTACGACTGAATATCACGGGTCTCCATATTCATCGTGCATTTTATTTTGTACAAAGACGTGGTTCTGAAGCTGATCGGATTAACCAGTTGTTTATCAAACTTGCAACCAGTCATTATAACAAAAAGTTATAGCATATAAGCAAACGGTATCAGTAGTGTTGCAGCGGGTTACTACTTTTATGTTGTCATCCTGAATATGAAAACGGTAGCACAACTTACAACACTCGAACAACTGGTATGCTCACAATGTGGCAAAACCTACAGCATTTTTGAACCCCAAACTTTTGCTTCCTGCTGTCAGCAACCACTGGTATCAGTATACGATCTTTCCATTCCATTATCAAAAGATGTTTTACATAACCGGCCTGCCACTATGTGGCGATATCGTGAAGTACTACCTGTATTTGAAGACACAAATATTGTAAGTCTTGGAGAAGGTATGACACCCATGCTTACCCCAAAACATTTGCGTGCAAAATATGATCTGCCTAATCTCTTTATTAAAGATGAATCACTGAACCCCACTGGCTCATTCAAAGCAAGAGGTTTAAGCGCAGCTGTTTCCAAAGCTCTGGAATTTGGTGCAGAAACCTGTATTATTCCTACTGCAGGCAACGCAGGCGGCGCTATGGCTGCTTATTGCGCAGCCGCCGGCATTAAAGCCATTGTGGTAATGCCGCGGCACACCCCACAGGTATTTAAAGATGAATGCGAATTATACGGTGCACAACTGGTGCTGGAAGACGGTTTGATCAGCGACTGCGCCAGGAAGGTTGCCCAACTGAAATCAACTATTGCCTGCTTTGATATATCCACCCTGAAAGAACCCTACCGGCTGGAAGGCAAAAAAACAATGGGTTATGAAATTGCGGAACAGTTGAACTGGGAATTACCCGATGTTATTCTGTATCCAACCGGTGGTGGCACAGGGCTGATAGGTATGTGGAAAGCGTTTAAAGAAATGCAGCAACTGGGATGGATTGGCAGTAAGCTGCCGCGCATGTATGCTGTGCAGGCACAGAACTGTCAGCCGGTAGTGCAAACATGGAATGGCAAACAACAGGATGCCAAACAATACAAAGGCAGTGCTTCACTGGCAAACGGGCTGGCAGTACCCAATCCCTTTGCAGAAAAAATGATCCTGAAAGTGCTGCAGGAATCCAATGGATTTCCGCTGGCCATCAACGATGAGGATATGATCAGTGCTGTGCGCGAAATTGCCCGCGAAGAAGGTATGCTCATTGCACCGGAAGGGGCTGCTTTATGGACCGCACTGCAGCAACTGCTACACGCAGAAGCTGTACAGCATGATGAAAAAATTGTGTTACTGAACACCGGTTCAGGTTATAAATACATGGAAAATATTGTCTGACCATTTGGGACAATGTTAAAGGGTGAGGTTGCCACGGGAACGGGGCAGCCTCTTTTTATTTATATTTGGTACATGGAAAATCCACTCAATAGTGCCTATTGGAACCATCGCTATGAACAGCAGGATACCGGCTGGGACATTGGCTATGTTTCCACGCCACTAAAAATGTATATCGATCAGCTTACCAATAAAAGCACTTCCATACTGATACCGGGCTGCGGCAACAGTTATGAGGCTGGTTACCTGTTGCAACAGGGTTTTACCAATATTACACTGGTTGATATTGCACCGCTGCCCGCCCAGAAAATTATCGGGCAGTTTGGTACCTATATCGGACAGCAGCTTACGGTTATTGCCGGTGACTTCTTCCATTTGCAAGGGCAGTACGACCTGGTACTGGAACAAACCTTCTTTTCCGCATTGCCTCCGTCCATGCGCAACGCCTATGTGAAGCAAATGCATGCAGTACTGAAACCCGGAGGCAAACTGGCCGGTGTTTTATTCAACCGTGAATTTGACGGCGGACCGCCCTTCGGAGCACAAATACCAACCTACGAGGCATTGCTCCACTCGCAGCATTTTACCATTCAAACACTGGTCCCCTGTTATAACTCTATTGAGCCCAGAGCCGGTACGGAAGCGTTTTTGATTGCAGTGAAGTAATTAGTAAATGATCAATGGTGAGTTTTTTGACGCTGTGTCAAACGTACAATGTGAATTGATGTAGCAGAATTAAGCTCCGGAGAAGCTACCCAGAATAGCAAAACAATTTTATTTGCGGTATTCCTGTAAAGGCCAGGAGGCTCCTGACGGAGCCCGGAAACATGAATACACATCTATTATAGACAGGTGGCCACTTCGTGGCCCGGCTTAATTCAATGCCATTGAATCTTGGATGATAAAGGCGACCAGACTACAGCCTTCAGACACTGATATTTTCCTATAAACGTCGAACAGATACACTTAACAATCCGTACCTCTGATTTCAGACCTTAAACTTCCGACTTCATATCTTGCCCTTAACAATCAAACCATACGACCACTCAAACAACCAGGCAAATATTTTCAGATTACTCAGCTTTCCTTCAACATTTTCGTTTCCTAAGCAGGTTCCTGCTGACTCAGGCAATGGAAACTTCCCAGTCCCCAGATGATATCAGTAGAATCAATGCCCACTACTTTACGGTCGGGAAAACTCTGCTGAATGATCTGCAGTGCCTTATCATCTTTATCGCAGCGATAAGTAGGAACAATTACAGATGTATTGGCAATATAGAAGTTGGCGTAAGAAGCAGGTAAACGCTGGTCATCGTGTACCACTGCATCCGGCATAGGCAGTTCAACAATATTCAATTGCTTGCCATTCAGCAAACGCATTTGTTTCAACTGACGCAGGTTGTGCTGCAGTAATTCATAATTCTCATCATTCTTCTTTTCTTCCACTACGGTCAGTACAGTGTCGGCATTTACAAAACGGATGGTATCATCAATATGTCCGTCAGTATCATCACCCACAATACCTTCATCTACCCACAATACCTGTTGTTGTCCGTAAAACTTCATCAGGTAGGTTTCGATCTGTTGCTGGTTCAGATGCGGATTGCGGTTGGGATTCAGCAAACAGGCCGTAGATGTCAAAATAGTTCCTGCCCCGTTAAATTCTACAGAGCCGCCTTCCATTACAATACCGGGATAATATACCGGCAGGTTAAATTGGTGGGCAATGAGCGAGGGGATCACATCATCCAGATCGTAAGGAGGATATTTGTTTCCCCAAGCGTTGTAGTTCCAGTCTACTACAATTTTACGTTGTGCTGCATCAGGATTGATCAGGAATGCAGGACCATGATCGCGACACCATGCATCATTGGTAGGATGCAAGAAAAACTCCACATTATCCAGGTTGGCACCGGCTTCAGCAATATGATGCTGGGCAAATGCCTTCATGATCTCATCTGCTACGTTGATACGCACTTTTTCACTCAGCGACAGTTCTTTCACAAACTGGCTGTAATACGGGTAGATCGTATCAATTTTACCGGGCCATGAGGCCTCTTTATGCGGCCAGCTAAGCCAGGTAGCTTCATGCGGCGCAAATTCAGCAGGGAAAGAATAACCGGCAGGGAAATCATTGAAAGAGTCCGGAAGACCGGAAGTATGTTGATTGCTCAAGATAAAAGTATTTAAACGATCTGATACTATGAACCACTGTGACACTTTTCGACACCGGAGAAACACAACGATACACTCTGTGTTACTCTGTGCCAGTGTGACGCTGTGCTTTATTGCTCATCATCAATAAAGCGTTTCGTGATAGGCGCATAAGAATCTACCCTTCTGTCTCTCAGGAAAGGCCAGTGAGTGCGGTAGCGGTCGGTTTTGGAAAGATCCAGTTCCATTACATGCACCACTTCCTGGTCGTGCGGAGCCTGGTACAGTACAGAACCAAACGGATTGGCTACAAAAGAACCACCCCAGAATTTCATCAGGCCGTTCTGCTCAAAACCCGAACGGTTTACACTCACCACATGCACTCCATTAGCTACGGCATGACTGCGCTGAATAGTTTGCCAGGCATTGTATTGCTCCACATTGGTAGCTTCATCCTGTGAGGTAGCCCAGCCGATAGCGGTAGGATAGAACAGCACCTCAGCACCCATCAGTGCAGTAATACGTGATGCTTCAGGATACCACTGATCCCAACAGATCAGGATACCGATAGTAGCAAATTTTGTTTTAAATACTTTATAACCCAGGTCGCCGGGTGTGAAATAGAATTTTTCGTAATAAGCCGGATCATCCGGAATGTGCATTTTGCGGTATTTACCCAGGTAAGCACCATCAGCATCCAGCACAGCCGTAGTATTGTGATACAGTCCCTGTGCTCTTTTTTCAAACAGGGAAGCAATGATCACCACGCCGGTTTCGGCAGCAACCTTGCTCAGTGCATTTGTAGATGGACCAGGAATGGGTTCTGCCAGTTTGAAGTTTTCATAATCTTCAACATCACAGAAATACAACGAAGTAAATAACTCCTGCAAACACACGATCTGCGCGCCCATAGCTGCGGCCTCACGTACTTTGACAATGGCTTTCTGCAGGTTACCTTCTTTATCAGCGGTGCAACTCATCTGCACCAGACCTACTTTTACTGTTGACATGCTGTAATTTTTCAAATTAAGGGTGCAAAAATAAACTATCGGCCGGACTTTTGGGACCCTGATAAGTTAGGGCACAAAAAAACAGCAATCCCTTAACATGGAATTGCTGTCTTTTCTCGGAATGGAGAACCACGAAATGAACACTGACATTCTCTGACTTCCGTATTTCGTACTTCGTATTTTATACTTCTTTCAGGAGGCTTAACTATAAACATCAGCCTTGTCCCATCTGGCGCAGGAAAGCCACGTGTGACGCTACTGCATACCGTACGCGCGGATATTCAATATATTCCAGTCCGTAATCGCGGCAAGCCTGTTTAATGATCTTGCTGATAGCAGGATAATGCACATGCGATATTTTGGGGAACAGGTGGTGTTCGATCTGGAAATTCAGACCACCTACCAGCCAGCTTACCACTTTGTTGTTGGTAGCGAAATTGGCAGTGGTTTTAATCTGGTGAACAGCCCACTCATCTTCCAGTTTACCGGTATCTTCTGCAGGTACAGGAAATGCGGTATGCTCCACAGTGTGGGCAAGCTGAAACACAAGGCTCAGTACAAAACCAGCTACTGTAGTGAAAATAACAAAACTGATGAGCCACGAAGTGAAGCCAACCATGTAAATCGGCAGACCGATAAACAGGAACGCATGGAATATTTTAAAACTCCAGAATACCAGGTGATCGTTCAGGCTCATCTTTTTCAGTGGCATCCTGCCGATCTTACTTTTAAAATATTTCTGGTAGTCCAGTACAAAGATCCAGAAGATGTATAACAGGGAGTACAGGAACCAGAAATAATAATGCTGGTATTTGTGCAGTTTATATTTTTTCTGTGTGGTGCTCATACGCATCCACGGCTGAATATCAATATCATCATCCACACCATCTACGTTGGTATAGGCGTGGTGAATTACGTTATGCTTTACATTCCACATAAAGCTGTTTCCGCCAAGGATATTCAGCGAAAAGGCAGCGATCTTATTCACCCATTTGTATTTGCTGAAACTACCATGTGCACCATCATGCATTACATTAAAACCAATGGCAGCCACCAGGCAACCCAGCAACACACTTTCCAATATTTGCCAGATTACAGAAGGCGTAAAAAATACGAGGTGAACATAGACAAATACAAAACACACCATCAGGATCACCGCTTTGATAAAAAGCTGGTAATTACCAGTAGTAGATTTGCCTACTTCCTCAAAATACTCACTGATGCGACGCTTCAATTCTGAGTGAAAAGAATGCGGGACATTGGAAAACTTTGGAATGTTCATTATTAACTTTTAAATGGGCACAAAGGTAACTTTCCCTTTCCTAATAAACGATTAAATATGGACAATCCGCATGCCGGATCGGTAAATTTAATACAGATAAGGCTGCGGTACAGTTGCAGGCGGAAAAACTACAACAAAACTTTAGCAAAACTCCACAGTTTTCCCGATCTCGAAAATCAGGTTTCCACCTGGATCAATGCATCCAGGTGGCTGATGCCGATCTTTTTTTCGCATGTAAAACCTTCACCATATTTCACGCCGATACGTTTACCCAGCAAACGGGCACGTCCAATCACACTTTCCAGGAAATCGGGGGTGGAAATATAGGTTTGTAAACCTCCGGCATCGGATGTTGAGGTGTGGAATTGTGTGGTATAGGCCTCCACAGCCTTCATACGTTGTTCAAATGAATCGCTGATGTCAACGATCAGGTCTGGTTCATGATACCAGTCCTGCATGTAGTGCAGGATATATTTGGGGCGCCATTTGGGCTGCAATTGCCCGTTCTGATCAAAAGTTTCCACTTTTACCAGTCCTGATAAAAAACAGGCATCCGCAATCAGGTGTCCGGCACGTCCGTGATCAGGATGGCGGTCGTCCAGTGCATTGGCCAGTATTACATCAGGTTGATACTTACGGATGTATTTGATCAATTGTAACTGATGAGCTTCATCATTTTTAAAAAATCCGTCCCGCATGCGCAGGTTCTCACGCACCTGTACGCCCATGATCTCTGCTGCTGCAGCGGCTTCTGCATAACGTGTTTCTATTGTTCCTCTTGTGCCCAGTTCGCCCTGTGTAAGATCCAGGATGCCGGTCTTTTTTCCACGCTTTAATTCATTGATAAGCGTACCGGAACAACCCAGTTCCACATCATCGGGGTGAACGCCTATAGCTAGTACATCCAGTTTCATAATCGTTGTTGAAACGCAAATGTAAGAACAGGTGCTGATATTCGTAAATTACTGAGTATGTGAAACGTGAACTGGTAATTGCCTTTAGCCAAAAGTTAGCACTTAACAACTAATTCCGGATTCCCAATTTCCTGTCACCTTATCAACTTTCACATTTTCCATCTTCTATCTTCCGGCTTCATCCTTCCTGTCTTCACTTCAACATTCTGTATTTTTCATTCTCACAACCCCATCCCCCATTTGATTAACCCATCAACCTCCGCCGGGGCACCATTGATCCTTTCGGAAGATCGTTTTTTTCCTAAGCGTACCAGTACCAGTTTTTGGGAAGGTATAACAATCACGTATTGTCCCAGGATACCACGTGCATAGAAAATGCCCTGCCCGGTTGGATAGATCCACCATTGGTAGCCGTAGTAATTGCAGGACTGGCCTGTTTCATCAGGAATCATGCAGGGTTTTATAGAAGCATTAAAATATTCGGGAGTAATGATCTCCTGCCCTTTCCAGCGGCCGCTGTCCAGCATCAGCTGTCCCAGGCGGGCAAAATCGCGGGCATTCGAATTAAAACAACAATATGCTTTTTCGTATCCGCCGGTATGATCTGTACTCCACAACGCAGCGTGTTCTGCTCCAAGTGGATGCCATAGTTTTTCTGCAGCATATGCACTGAGCGATTTACCGGTTGCCTTGGTCAGTACCAGTCCCAATAATTGTGTATCACCTGATTTGTAAATGTGTTTGGTACCCGGCGTTTGAATGATGGATACTCCAGTAGCGGTTTTGTATGCATCACTGCCATAATAAAGTTCTGTGGTTACCGACAAGGGATTGGAATAAGATTCATCCCAGTCACTGCCACTGCTCATGGTAAGCAGGTGAACTATTTTCAGTTTTGCTTTTTCACCTTCAGCAAATTCCGGCAGGTAGGTACCCACATAATCATCTACTGACTTGATAGAACCATCTTTAATAGCTGCACCGATCAACAGGCTGGTAATGCTTTTGGCCATGGAAAAAGAACCTGACCAGGAAGAATCGCTGTAACCATCCCAGTATTGCTCAAACAACAGCGAATCATTTTTAATGGCCAGTACTGCAACAGACTCAAGGTCTTCCAGCTGTTTTTGCAGTGTGTCCGGCAGTTTTTGTTTGTTGTATTCCGTTGAAATACTCCAGGGTTGTTTCGTACCGGTGGTAACAGTATTGTTGGAAAATTTTTTATAATCGTCAATATCAGCAAAATTGTACAAAACGGCTTTGAACAGGTAGGTTCTGCCCGATAAAAAAGCAAAAGCCGTAAATGCAATGATCAGGATAAGCAGGGTTAAACCGGCAATGCGGAAGGCTTTTTTCATAAAAGCATATTTTAAGGGAAGATACAAAAAGCATTCAGAAATGTTAACTACTTAGTGCTGAATGCAATAGCACTGCAGAACATAGGTTCTGCTGTACATTTCCCTGAACCTTGCACCTTGTCCCCCCCTATATCTTGAATCTTGTGCCTTGAATCTTATTCCTTCGTCCTTTCTCCCGGTCTTCCTGCATCTTTATCCGGTATTAAAGCGTACAAACTAAGGGTTTGAACCTGCCGGGTACCAGTAAAAGACGCAACAAAACCCCTGTAAACTCCCGGCATTGCTCTTTCTGTATCATCCCCGCACACATTTTGTATCATATCCGAACATAAGATATTGCAACTAATCAGTAATTAAGTTGATAATCAATGGGCTGAAAACTGGTTTTATTTTTGGCGCATTAACCGCATCAACTTCAACCTTCTCTTGACGATGTTCAAAAACTATTTTAAAACAGCCTGGCGCAACCTTGTAAACAATAAGGTTTATAGTGTGCTGAATATTATGGGACTGGCTACAGGCATGGCAATTGCCCTGCTGATTGCCTTATGGGTATTTCACGAATACTCCTACAACCGTTTTTTGCCCGGTTACCAGCAATTGTACCAGGTAAAACTTAACCATACCACAGAAGGACATGTAAGTACCAACGATGCCGTAAATCTGCCGCTGGCAGATGTATTGCGTAAGGAGATCCCTGAAATAAAAAATGTAGCTGAAACAGACTGGAATGATAACCACAGCCTGATGGTGAATGATAAAAAACTGTACCTGCCGGGGTTGCGTGTAAATAATAACTTTCTTTCCATGTTTCAGTTTCCTTTGGTGAAAGGAAGCGCGGGTTCGGTTTTTAAAGATGCTTATTCCATAGTACTTACAGAGTCTACTGCCAGATCGCTGTTTGGCAATGAAGATCCCATCAATAAAATAATCCGTTACGATAATCAGAATACTTTAAAAGTAACAGGCATCATAAAAGATCTGCCTGCAAATACATCATTGCGGTTTGCTTACCTGATGCCTTTCAGTTACCGCGAACAAACCTCCGACTGGATAAAAGAAGCACGGACACAATGGACCAACAACTCATTCCAGGTATTTGTACAACTACAACCCAATGTTACCTATGCGCAGGTGGAGCCCAAAATACGTGACCTTGTAAAAAAGAACAGTGAAATGAAGCACACGGAAGTGATGCTGCATGCAATGGCCGACTGGAAGCTGCGCGACAATTTTGAGAATGGTAAAATAAAAGGCGGTTATATTGATTATATTCACCTGTTCAGTATTATTGGTATACTGGTATTGCTGATCGCCTGCATCAACTTCATGAATCTTTCTACCGCCCGTTCAGAGAAAAGAGCGCGTGAAGTAGGTGTACGCAAAGCTGTAGGTTCTCAACGCAAACATCTTATTGTACAATTCCTGGTAGAATCCTTACTGATCACTGCTATTGCTTTTGTAGCGGCCCTGTTACTGGCACAACTCAGTTTACCATTCTTTAATTCACTTGCACAAACCCACCTGGTTATACCGTATAATAATGCCTGGTTCTGGACAGCAATGGCCTGCCTGGTACTGATTACGGGTTTAATAGCCGGTAGCAGACCTGCTTTTTACCTTTCCTCCTTCAGACCCGTAAAGGTTTTAAAAGGTACACCACAGGTGGGCCGTACTGCCAGTTTACCACGGAAAGTGCTGGTGGTACTTCAGTTCAGTTGTTCCGTTGCTTTAATTATTAGCACTGTAATTGTATACCAGCAGATACAATACATAAAAAACCGACCGGTAGGTTATAACAGCAACCGGTTATTAATGACAGACATGAGCAGTGATCTCAATAAAAACTATACTGCTTTAAGAAATGATCTGCTGCAGAGTGGTTACGTAGAAAATGTTACCTGGTCCAGCAGCCCTGTCACCAATATCTATTTTCACTCTATCATTCAAAAATGGCCGGGCAAAACAGCCGACAAAGAAAATATAAATGTAGGTGCGCTTGGTGTATCTGAAAGTTATTTCCAAACATTGGGAATGCAGTTAGTAGCAGGTCGTGATTTTAATAATAACTGGGCTGCCGATTCTACTTCAGTGATCATCAATGAAGCTGCTGCTAAAAAAATGAACCTGGCACAGCCTGTAGGCCAATCCATTGAATGGAACGGCAATCAGAAAGTAACCATTGCAGGTGTTGTAAAAAATGCGCTGATGGAATCGCCTTTCTCTTCTGTAGCCCCTGCCCTCTTTTATCATGGCAGAAGCGGCAGTTCTGTTATGTACAGGTTAAAACCCAATGTAAATACACAGGATGCGCTGGCAAAATTGGGTTTACTGTTCGATAAATACAATCCCGCATATCCCTACAGCTACAAGTTTGTAGACAATGATTATGCATCCAAATTCAATCTTGAACAACTGATAGGTAAACTGGCCGGGCTATTTGCCGTTCTTGCCATTTTCATTTCCTGTCTGGGTCTTTTTGGCCTGGCGGCCTACGTTGCAGAACAACGGACCAAGGAAATAGGCATCAGAAAAGTATTGGGTGCATCTGTTTCGCAACTATGGATGCTGATCTCAAAAGATTTTCTGCTGCTGGTAAGTATCAGTTGTCTTATTGCTTCACCGGTTGCATTGTATTTTCTGCAAAACTGGTTGCTGCAATATGAGTACCGTATCAGTATAGGTCCGCTGGTATTTGCCGGAGCTGCTGCAGCAGCTATTGTAATTACACTGATCACCATCAGCTTCCAGGCAATAAAAGCAGCAACAGCCAACCCGGTAAAAGCTATTAAAGCAGAATAGGCCGATTATTCAGATAACCGTTTCTGCACAGGAATAAGTGCTGCACCTGGTATTTCAACCAATGTCATTAAATACCTTAGTTCCGATTCAGGCTGGTGATACACCAGCCATTTCATTCTACAATATTGATTTCACAACCGGGTATTGCCGTTTTTTATAAAACTACCGCTAAATACCCCTACAGGCGTAAACACAATCACCTGCAAATTGTTATATACAGTGTAAAAGACGCTCCGGGCAAACAATATCGGCCTTTGCAGAGCGTTTTTGGCTCTTTTCTCATTTTCAAGTAGCTTCGCAGGTCTTTAAAAGTCAGTGAGTAGTGAACTGTGGCAGCGAACAATGCCTGAAATACTGATAATCACTCTGCAATATCCATCAAATTAAAATAGAAGATTTAATATGGCATACGACGTAGTAGTTCTCGGTAGCGGCCCCGGCGGATACGTGGCAGCTATCCGCGCTTCGCAATTGGGTTTCAAAACCGCTATCATTGAAAAAGAAAGTCTGGGTGGTATCTGTCTCAACTGGGGCTGTATTCCAACCAAGGCCCTGTTGAAAAGTGCCCAGGTAAACGAGTACATCAAGCATGCAAAAGATTATGGTATTGAAGCCAGTGGAACACCTGACTTCGCAGCCGTTATCAAACGCAGCCGTGGCGTTGCCGACAAAATGAGCAAAGGGGTTCAGTTCCTGATGAAGAAGAACAAGATCGACGTGATCATGGGCTTCGGCAAACTGAAAGCAAAAGGTCAGCTGGAAGTAACCGGCAGCGACGGAAAAACACAGATCGTAGAAGGTAAATATATCATCCTGGCTACCGGTGCACGCAGCCGCGAGCTGCCTGCCCTGAAACAGGATGGCAAAAAAGTAATTGGCTACCGCGAAGCAATGGTATTGCCTCAGCAACCTAAAAGCATGATTGTGGTAGGTAGCGGTGCTATTGGTGTTGAATTTGGCTATTTCTACAACAGCATGGGTACCAAAGTAACCATCGTTGAGTTTATGCCACGCGTAGTGCCTGTAGAAGATGAGGACATTTCAAAAGAGCTGGAAAAGAACCTGAAAAAAAGCGGCATCGACGTATTGACCAGTGCCGAAGTAACCAGCGTTGATACCAGTGGCAACGGCGTAAAAGCAAAAGTAAAAACAGCCAACGGTGAAGTTACCCTGGAAGCTGATGTACTGCTGAGCGCTGCCGGTGTAAGTGCCAATATCGAAGGCATAGGACTGGAGCAACTGGGGGTTAAAACTGACAAAGGAAAGATCGGCGTTGACAAATACTACCAGACCAGTGTACCGGGCATTTATGCTATTGGCGACTGCGTTCCCGGCCAGGCGCTGGCACACGTAGCCTCTAAAGAAGGTATCATTTGCGTAGAGAACATTGCTTACAACGAGAAAAAATACAATCACCAGCCTGAACCACTGGATTACAACAACGTACCGGGTTGTACTTATTGCTCACCAGAGATCGCTTCTGTAGGCTATACTGAGAAACAGGCTAAAGAAGCTGGTTACGAAGTGAAAGTAGGTAAATTCCCGCTGAGCGTTTCCGGTAAAGCAACTGCCGCAGGTCATCCCGAAGGTTTTGTAAAAGTGATCTTCGATGCCAAATACGGCGAGTGGCTGGGTACACACATGATCGGTTACAACGTAACTGAAATCATTATTGAAACAGTGGTAGCACGCAAACTGGAAACCACGCACCACGAGGTGCTGAACAGCATTCACCCTCACCCCACTATCAGCGAAAGCGTTAAAGACGCTATTGAAGTGGCATATGGTGAAGCAATCCACCTGTAATTCAACTACGAAGTCAGAAGTACGAAATACAAAAAAGCGATCCCTGAGGGATCGCTTTTTTATTACTTTGAACAGATGGCTTGATTATTATACAACAATCTGCACTCCATTTTCAAATTAGCTTGCCTCTTTACTTCCAAATACATTTTTCAGAATCTCCGTGGTACGTGCTACAGGATCTTTGCGGATCTTCTGCTCTTCAAGACCCACCTCATAAAAAATACCTTCCAGCGCTTTACCGGTCACATACGCAGACAGGTCCGGATTGATCTTATTGGTAGCAACCTTGTTATAGGCATTGAACACATCCCCCCAGTATTTGGTAGCGCCCACCTTGCTCAATGAATTTTCAATCACCGGGCGGAATGCTTCTGTAAGTGCTGCTGTGGTCTTTGTTTTCAGGTAACTGGTAGCGGCAAAATCGCCACCTTTCAGTATGCCCAGTGCGTCCTGGATGCTCATGGTCTTTACCGCGTTTACAAAAATGGGTGCAGCAGAGGAAGCTGCATCTTCAGCAGCACGGTTTACAGATAAAATAGCTTTATCTACCAGGCTGCCCAGCCCGATGTTGCGTAAAGTACTTTCAACCTTCTGAGCCTCGGCAGGCAACAGTATCTTGATAGCCGCATCTTTAAAAAAGCCGTCCAGTGCCGATAAACGGTTGGCCGAATTTTGTGCACCGACTGCCAATGCTTCTTTTAAGCCAGATACTATATCCGCATTGCTCAATCCGCCATTGCCCGCAGGCTGGCCCATACCATTGAGGATCTGCTGGGTACTTTCGCACGAGGTGAACAGTACGGCGCTGCATACAATAGCGCAAATAATTTTTTTCATGTGGTTCAGACTTTGCTTGAATAGTTTCAAATTTGATGTGTATAACGGCAAAAAAACAGCAAAATGCATATATCTGTCTGGGAAAAGGAAAGTTTTTATGCACACCGCGATGTGATCATTGCCGGTGGTGGTTTTACAGGCCTGTGGAGTGCCTGGCATCTTAAAAAACAGCATCCGGATCTTACCATCACCATTGTTGACCGTGGTATTATACCCACCGGCGCCAGTACGCGCAATGCAGGATTTGCCTGTTTTGGCAGTGTTACTGAACTGATAAGCGATGTACGGCATTCCGGTGAAGACCAGATGCTGGAGCTGGTAAAGATGCGTTATAAAGGTTTACAATACATCCGGAAAGTTTTCGGCAAAAAAGCCATCGACTTTGAAAAATGCGGCGGGTATGAATTGTTTACCGCTGCTACACCCGTAAACCCACGGGAACTGGACGAACAGATAGAATGGCTGAATTACAAACTGCATCCCATTGTACATGAGAAAAAAGCATTTCGCAAAGCCGATAAGAAGATCAAACAATTCGGGTTCAGTGGTGTAACACACCTGTTAGAGAACAAGCTGGAAGGCTACCTGCATTCCGGTAAATTATGCCAGGCATTGTTACAGCAAGTGCAATCAATGGGTGTTACAGTGTTGAATGGTATTGAGCTTACAGGTTTTGAACAAAATGCGGCTTCTGTTATTTTGTTCAATAAACAGGATATTCCTTTGTCTGCTGACCAGTTGTTGGTTTGTACCAACGCTTTTGCAAAACAACTGTTACCTGCGCTGGACATTGTTCCAGCACGCGGGCAGGTATTGCTTACCGCACCACTTCCTGACCTGCCTTTCAAAGGCACCTTTCATTATGACGAAGGCTTTTATTATTTCCGCAATCTGGGAAACCGTGTGTTACTGGGTGGTGCACGCAACAAGGCATTTGCAGAAGAGACTACCGATAACATGGCGATCACTGATACTATTCAGCAGGAACTGGAACACTTTCTGTCTACCTGTTTGCTGCCCGGTGTTCAATACAGTATTACCGATCGCTGGAGCGGTATTATGGGTATGGGAACTGAAAAAATGCCGGTGATACGACAGGTACATCCGAATGTATTCTGTGCGGTAAGAATGAGTGGCATGGGTGTGGCGCTGGCTCCGCTGGCCGGTGAAAAAGCAGCGTCCCTCTTATTGCATCACCGCCCGTGATCAGTCAGCAACTTTCAATACTTTATAAGCTTTTGTCTGACCTTCCACGCGGGCAAAATACATACCCTGCGGCAGGTGCTGTACATTGAATACAGATACGTTTTTGGCGATCAATGTTTTGCCAACCGGTTGTCCCATGCGGTTGTACAGTGTAATATATTTACCGGACAGATTCTGATCATTCACGGAAATGGTCACCTGCTTAGTAGCAGGATTGGGAAATACCTTTACAGCATCTTCATTTTCCTGCTCGGGCAATGAGGCTTCAGCAGGACCTTCGATGGGTGTTGCAGTGCAGGCATCAGAATATAGTAATGCGTTGCGCGGAGCACCTTCGGCAAACAGGCTTCTCATTTTTTCACGCTGGCCGATGGTAAACAGGTTAGTACATGCATCATACGTAAGATCCATGTAGTTCATATACATATTGCCCGATGGATTATTGCCACAGGATGTAATGGTTCCCTGCGGACATCCGTAACTGCTGGTTTGTTGTGGTGGCGTATCGTCAATATAGTCATTACCACAATACTGATCGCCCCATATATGCCGTAAGCCAAGCCAGTGGCCAATTTCATGGGTAACAGTTCTACCTTTGTCATAAGGGGCAGATGCTGTGCCACTGGTACCAAAAGCACGGTAAGCGATCACCACACCGTCTTTATCTTTGGTACAACCTACCACACTGCTATAGCCCAGTAAATTTCCGGCAAGACTTCCTACCCAGATATTCAGATAGCGATCGGCGTCCCAGGCATCATCGCCACCAACAGCAGAAGACTTAATACGATCATCGAGACCAAAAAACTGGATACCTGTTGATTTACGCACAATGCCGCTGGTAGCCCTGCCACGCGGATCAACTTTAGCCAGTTTAAATTCAATATAACAATCTGCCGCTCTTTGTCTGAAAACAAGTGGTGTACTGACTGTATCGGTATTCAGTCTGCGATAGTCCCTGTTTAGTACATCGATCTGCGATTGTACCTGGGCATCACCGATATTTAATGAAGGAGAATTGTAAAGAATATGCACAACAACCGGGATAACGATAACAGGGGTACCTGACGAAATACCGGTAGTACCGGAGGTAGCGGTTTCTTTTAATTGCCGGGCGGCAGCATCCAGCTCTGCCAGCTTTTTTGCCAATGCAGGGTTGGCGCGTAATTCCTGTTCATAATATTGTTGCGACAAGCATTCACGCTGTGCCATAACAGTATACGCAGACAAGCAAAAGATAATAAGTACAAATAGTTTCATAGTAACAGCTTTCTTTTGAGGTAGCACGGAGGTATGGATAGCTGTTTTTCATACGGATATTCGTCTCTTCGTATGGAAGTGATATTGGCGTAAAATGAAACTACATTTTCCTAAAAGGTATTGGCGGATTGGAGTGTATGGTTATATCAACTGAAATCTCACTGTCACTGTTCAACCAGACTGATGTACAGAAATGTCCATTAAAAAAATGGTGCCATGACACCATGGTCATAAAACAGTAAATAAACTGTACTGATGTGTGTGTAATACCGGGTTCAGATGCCTATACAGTAGAGCCACCCAGCGGGAAATTAATAGCAGAAGGGTATGATACGAGTGGTATTCGGTTGATAAGCAGTTGTAAAGCAAATAAAAAAATTCAATAATTCAAAGCGTCTTTTCAAAAAATTAAGACAATTACCGCTTTGCGGAATCCCCCCAAGTCGTACATTTAATCGCTTTTTACCAATTTAAGAGTATGAAAAACAGGATTCAGTATATTTTTCTGGCCTTTGCCCTGCTGCTGGCTATTGCATGTAACAATGAAGATGGTAAACCACAACCGGCTGATCAGACCACCGGCGTTGCAACACCGGATATCATCAATTTTGCTATTGTCAATAAATACCCGCACGATACCAGCTATTTTGTTGAAGGACTTGAGTTTTATAAGGGACAGTTATTTGTAAGTTCTGGCAGCGGTAGTTCAGAACCCGAAACTGCTCCCTGGCTGCATCCTTCTGCATTTGGTGTGGCTGATCTGAAAACAGGGAAAACCGATACTAAAGTAAGTATTGACAATCATAAATATTTTGGTGAAGGCATTACCTTCTTTCATGATAAAGTGTACCAGCTTACGTATCGCACCAAAGTGGGTTTTGTGTATGATGCCAATACATTTAAAAAGATCAAAGAATTTACCATTCCTGCCAGTGAAGGCTGGGGTTTAACGCACGACAGTGCCAGCCTGATCATGAGCGATGGCAGCAGTAACCTGTATTTTCTGCAGCCTGATTCATTAAAACTGATGAGCATTGTAGGCGTTACCGATAATAGCGGCCCTGTTGCCAATATCAATGAGCTGGAATACGCCAATGGATACATTTATGCCAATCAATGGCTCACACCTTATATTCTTAAAATTGACCCGGTAAGTGGTAAAGTAGTGGGTAAAATGGACTTTACGGCAGTGATTGCAGAAGTAAATGCCAAAAATCCGGAGTTGAATGAGTTCAACGGCATCGCTTATAACGCAGCTACCGGCACTTTCTTTGTAACCGGTAAACTGTGGCCTGTCATTTACGAAGTAAGACTTCAATAATAATATTGGTGACGTTGCGATTTAGTGAGGTTGGGACTTAAATTCCACAATCACTAAATCATACATTTCTATCTTATCTCATAGATCACTGAACTGCATCTTTCTTTATTGCCGGAAGCGGCCATATTTGACCGGAGACCATTCCAGAATGCTTTGACCAGATTGCTCTTACCGTTCTTATATCGCTCACTCAACATGCTTACGTAAAAGCTGTCGAACCACATGGGGCGTATGTTTTTTACCGCCATGCCATGTCTGGCAATCAGCTTGCGCATGGATGCCGGCGAGAAATGATAGAGGTGTCGCGGTACATCGTATGCAGCCCAATATTGCTGGTAGATAGCTGCGTCTTCGGAAGTATAATCAGGTACTGCAATTAATAATATACCACCGGGTTTCAGCAAGGTTTTTAACTGGTCCAAATATTTGTGCAATGCATGCACATGTTCCAGCACATGCCACATGGTGATCACATCAAAACTGCCTTCGGGCAATTGAAACAACGCATCTGTTTCCAATAAGGAAATGCCATGCAGTTCCTTTGCCCTGGTACGTGCGCCTGCATCAGGCTCAAGTCCTGTTACACGCCAGCCATGCTGTTGCATAAAACCGGCAAAAGCACCCGTACCGGCACCCACATCAAGCAACTGGCCGGTATTTTTACCGCTTACTTTTTCAACCAGTTTCTTTTTAGATGACAGTGTGAAACGACGTACCAGGTGATACAGCCTGTTCACCAGTCCCTTACCGGTATTGGAGTGAGAAATATAATTGTCTGACTGATAGTAATTACCAATTGCCTGTTCACCTGGCACATCCTGTGTAAACCGCAGTGTACAGCTATTGCAATGCCAAATAGCAAACACCTGTTGGGATACAGTATAATCTTTTGCATGCAGCACCTGCTGTATTGCGTCGCTGCCACAAGCCGGGCAATGGGTATAGTGAATGTTCTCTTGCATGTTTTTACAGTCGGATGCAAAGAAAGCAAATGCGGCAATAAACCGAAGGATTATTTTAAAGGCACATGACTGGTGTTTCCGGCAGAGGACACCACAAAACCGTTATTGTAGAAATGGAAAAAGATAATAGCAAGAGCTACTACTGCAATGATGATGGCATAGATCCACCAGTTTGAACCGGATGCCTGCTCCTCTTCTTCCACAAATGCTTCATCGCCGGAAAGTACGATCTCTTTGGTCACTTCACGATCGCCTACCAGCATGGTATGTTGTGAACGGTTGCGTATAACGCGGGTGGCAGAAGCCGGTTCCTGCGAAGAAGCAATACCGCCAATGGGTTCAAATACAATTTCCCCGGAGATATCTTTTTTCAGGGTACCGATACCGGGCCATTCCACCGGGTTACCATTGCGGATCTCATTGCGCAGATCATAAGCCCATTCATTGTACCACTTAATGGCTTCATAATCCACCATATCGTTCTGCACGGCCAGGTAACTGAAAAAGTCTTTATCCGGCGCATCAAAGTATTTATCAAAACGAAAATGATAATCAGGGGGAAGTATACGCTTATTGACAAAATCGGTTTGTGCCGGAATGCGTTCAATATATAGCGACCCCAGGCCTGGTATACTGAGGCTTTTATGTTGCAACAGGTAACTCGTTAACACTTCCGTCATGATTCCACCGTCTTTTTTTAACGCTGCGAAACAACAATTTTTTTACGGTATAGCAAAATTGTACAGGCTTTACGGGTTGGAAAAGTTAACAGGTTTACCGGAAATGGCTTCCAGGCTCCCGTTAACAGGTCAGTTTTCAGTTCTGCGCGCCTATCTTTTCTTCTGATTAAACGAGTAAGTAATGCCCCCTAGTATGTTAAATCCGTATACATGGTACTGGTGCCAGCGCTGGTATTCGTTGTTGAAGATATTATTCAACTGCACCCACAGGTTAAAGTTTTTTGTAATCTGAAATTCAACGCCTGCGCTCATATCAAAACCTGCCGCATCTTTGGAAGGATTGCCGTTCTTATCGCGGTACTGGATGCCGTCAAATGCCCATAACTCACTGTTCAGCCACAGGTTCCTGATCACCTGCCAGCGTAATCCCACGTTGTATTCCACCGGAATCATACCCCAGGCTTTTTTTTCATTCTGCAGTTTGGCAAAATGGCTATAGGTAACCCCTGCTGTAGCACTGAATTTTTCACCTACCGTGTAAGCCACTTCTCCATGCGCTCTTGCCACATCCATTTTTGGTTCATATACCACAGAGAACACTTTGCCGGTAGTATCATTTGCATAATCATTGATAAACAATGGTGTATTGCGGTAACGCAGGTAACCAAATTTGGCTGAATAGCTGAAATGATCACCCAGTGAACCTTTTATACCGCCATAGATCTCATTCACTTTCGTATTCAGCAGCAATGAATCCGGCTGGGTAAGCCAAGGATTGATGGAGGCAAAACGCTGGTAAGATCCTTTGTCATAATACCCGATCCAACCCAGTTGCAGGGTGAACATTTTATCGTTGGTAGTAACATCTGCCATAATATTGGGCAACATGGAAAACTCTTTCTTATCCCATGAAGGAATGATACCACCATGTATATACAGGTTGGTGCTTTTGTAGGCCAATGCTACCGGTACCATGTACAGGTTATTGTTGATGGTATTTTTGCCGGTGGTCAGTCCTTTTAAACGGTAATTGGTTAGGTCTGCTGTGGCGCCCAGTTCAAAAGTAAAATCTTCTCCAAAGCTTTTTTCCAGTGGCAGGTTCAGCACTGTATTGGCTTCAGTAGCCTTGGTGGGTCTGTTATCGCCAAACACACTTACCCGCAAACTTGGATGATAGGTTAATCCAAATTCAGTAGGAACAGTATTTCTGAAATGAATTTTGCCTTCAAAGGTCTGAAAACGCTGACGCAGATCACTTTTATTATATTTCAGTGTATCGGGCTGATAACCGTACAGGAAATAGTCGTCGCTGCTGAAACCCAGGCTGCCATTCCATTCCAGGTTCTTACTGGTTTTATAGGTTGCCGCAGCACCTACACTGGTAGAATTGTTTTTCTGGTATGTTCTGCTGCCTTTTGCACTGAAATGACTGGCGAAAATATTGAAAAAGGAATTTTTGCCATCACCAAAACTAAAGCCTGCTTTCAGATAAGGCAGATGCACGTTTCCAATACCGGCTTTAATAAAATTGCTGTAATCCCATGTGTTTACAGAGTCTATCTGCAATGCTACTGGTTTCAGTTCGGCAGGCATATAGGAAAAGAACAGGTTCTGCGATGGTATGGAATACGACAATCTTGGTCTGGTAGTATCTGCAGCCGGGGCCACAGCCGAAAAGTTTATTTTGGAAGCCTCGCGCAATACGGGCTTAAAAGTAGAAGTAACGTCAATCGTTTTGCGTTTGGTAGTGTCCTGGGCAAGCAGGGACACACTGCCACACAACAATGAACAGGTAGCTAAAAACAATCCTCGCATGATTGGTTGTTTATTCAACTGAAATAATTTGTTTCTTAATATCTGCTGATCGTTGTTATCAATTCTCAATTTTGCCATTCTTCTTTTCTTCTTCTGTTACCTGGCTCAGCTTGCGTTCTGCTTCACGGCGCAGGTCTTCCAGTTTTGCATTGTTCACAATACTCTGGAAGGTGGCTTTGGCATTGAAATAATCTTTCTCTTTAAGATAAACATCACCCAGCAGCAGGTAGGCCTTGGTTACCCAAAGTTCATACGAGCCCGATTTGTTGATCACCTCAAAGGCTGCTTTCTCAGCATCTTCCAGCCTGTTCTGTGCAAAGAAACTGGATGCAATGCCATAACGTGCTTCTGCACCAAAAGCTGCTTTATTGAGCGATGCTACCGTACGGTAATAAGTAATGGCCTGTTCGTAATCATTACTGGTCTGGTACGATTTGGCAATTGCCATATTGGCCAGCATCTTATCATCCGCACCAATACCTTTCTGGTTCAGCAGGTCTTTTGCATTGGTAACAGCATCGGTCCATTTTTCCAGTTGGTACTGGCTGCGCAGCAATCCTCGCATCGCTTCCAGTTTATTTTCCTGTGAGGAAGCAAAATCTTTCAGACGCGTAAAGTATTTTTCTGCTTTGCTGTAATCTTTCAGTTCAAAGAAATTCAGACGGGCAGCATTCAGCAATGCTTTTTCACCAAACTTATTGGGCACACGGTCTGCAAGCACTTCATAGCCACCGGCAGCTTTTGCCCAGTCTTTCTGGTTGTAATAGATCTCACTCTTATAATACAATGCTTCCAGTGAATATTTGCCTTCAGGGAATTTCACCAGGTAATCTTCAAACTTTTTCGCTGCTATAGGGAAGTTGCCATTGTTGAATTGCACTTCTGCTTCCTGGTAGGCCAGTTCATCTTCCTGGTTGGTGGAGATCTCTTTACCCATTTGTCTTGCAAAACCAACATACTCGCTGGTTTTACCCTGCTCAATATAAATGATACGGGCATTTTCCAGCGCGGCATCAGCTTCAGGAGAATTGGGGAAATCTTTCAACAAAGTAGTATACTGGTTCAGCGCTTCTTTATCATTGTCCAGGTTGTAATAAGCGATACCCATTTTCAGGTAAGCCTTGGGCTTTAATGATGAATTGGGATCACTTACCACATTTTTCAGAAACGGAATGGCTTCACGAAACTGTTCACTGGCCAGGTAAGTAACAGCCACTTCCATATTTGCATCGGCAGTAAGACCTGATGTTGGATATTTGCGGCTGAGTGAGCTCAGCAGGTTGATCTTCTCTTTATTATTGTTAACCCCGGCGATCATTGCTTTCTGGAAAGTAGCATAATCGCTGGCAGGCCATGAAAACTCCAGCACTTTATCATACATGGCCAGCGCTTTTTTATAATCACGGTTCATATAGTAACAATCGGCAATACGCAGATAAGCATCCTGCTCAATGGGTGATGATCCCAGTTTTGGCGTAGTCACTACCTGTTCAAAAAATCCCTGTGCCTGTTTGTAGTTCTCTTTTTTAAGGAAACAATAGCCCAGGTTATATTTTGCATTCATCGCTTTGGCATCACCACTGGCAGCACTGCTTTTCAGGAATTCAAGATAATAGCGGATCGCATCATCAATTTTATTCAGGCGATAAGCTATTTCTCCTTTCCAGAACTGTACGTAAGGCAGAATAGTACCTGCATTGGGATCCGTTTCTGCACGGGTCAGCAGCTCATTGGCACCCAGCAACATACCGTCGTTGATCAGTTCGGTGGCACGTCCGTAGAGAATGCGCGGGAATACACGACGTGCATTGGGCGATGGCGATTTGATGCTTTCCATCAGCGACAATGCATCTTTATAGTTATTGGTATTGGCCAGCACATTTACCAGCAGCTCAGTAGCTTCCGGGTTGTACTCACTCTGCGGATATTGCTGTAAAAAACGTTGCAGTTCAGTCAGCGCCACGTCCTGGTATCCCAGTTCATAGGACAGTTTGGCGTAGTTGAACATGGATATTTCTTTCTGTTTCGGATTGCTGCTGTTGGAAGCGCAGAACAGGAAAGCATTGCGTGCATTGGCTTTCTGGTTGGTTTTCAGGTAAGCATCGCCCAGCAGGTACATGGCATTCTGCGCCAGTGAATCTTCTTTACCACTGATCTGTTTAAAACCATCGATGGCCTTGTTCCAGTTGCCTGTCTGGTAATAGCTGTAAGATAACTCGTATACGTCTTCTCTCCTGAGCTTAGACGCTTTTGAAGCATAAGCTTCCAGGTAAGGTAGTGCTTTGGCGTATTCTTTTCTTTCAAAATAGGCATGCCCGGCTATCTGGCGCATTTCTGCCTCATAATGCAGGTTGCCTCTTTTCAGTTTGGCCTCCGTATACTCAAGCGCCTTGTCCTTTTGTCCCAATACGTAGTAAATGGTAGCAATATAGTAAGGTACTACCCTGCCGTATGTTTCATGATCTTCCACTACTGTAAACGCATCCAGTGCATCACGGTATTTTTTCTGGAAAAAAGAAATGAAACCGAAATAGTAATTGGCGTCTTTATAGTTAGGATCATCTTTCAACTGGCGGATAGCATCCAGCAATGGTTTTGCCTTATCGAACTGCTGTGCCGTAAAATACGAATAACCGAGATGGAACTTCATGTCGGCTATTTCACGATTGGTAAGATTTTCGATATTGGCATTTTCGTACAAACTGATGGCACGCTGGTAATCACGTTCGCGGAAATAATATTCAGCCAGGTGAAAACTCATCATCTGTACACGCGCGGCATTATCTTCCAGGTCAATAAAATCGCGTGCCTTGCTTACAGATGCAGCTTCATTCTGCTTTAATGCACAAACAATGGTGTAGTAGTTTACTTCCTGGTAGTTAATGGCCTTATCACTGCGATCAGCAGGTCGCTGCAGCAATGCCAGGTCCTTAAACAAAGGATAGGCAAGACTATACTGCTCCCGTTGAAAATATTCTTTAGCCTGCTTAAAGCTGGCCTGGGGATCAGTAAAATAGCGAGTTTGCTGGGCAATGGAACAATAAAAAAGACCAATCAGGATAACTAATGCTGATGTATGTTTCATTCCGATGTCCTTAGTATGGGTTAAACGTGGTAAAGATTCTAATTATTTTACCACCAACCAAACATCGTTCCAAACACGTGTGGATAAGTGACAGGATTAACAATTCTTTGTAATTCCATCATTCATTTATGCATGGTGCCATGTACAGTATAAACATTGAAAACCCACTTACAGCAAGGTTTTTGCCCCCAAAACGTACATGATACAAAGTGTCCGGAATATCTGTAAAAACAGATACTGCTTACAAAATATATCAGCCGCTTCATGCCCCGGAATATCCCGATACCTGATGCAACCATCTTTCATTACATTGCTCCTTTGACCATAAACATTTAGAAAAATACTGGTCGGACCGTACTTCGATCGCAATCAACTTCATGTAATAATGGCCGTTATTTTTATCCGGAATCGCTATTCAGTTTACACCATCAGACTTACCATTTATATGCCCGGTTGTGATATAATCCATATAGCTGATCACGTAATATCTGCATTTGTTATTCGTAACAACCCGCATACCTGCAACCTGAAAAAAGTTTATAAACCTAATCATCCGGCGTAAACACCAATACCCTTATTTTTGAAAAAAACATCGTATGAAAAAATTGCTCAGTACTGCCTGCTCCGACGCTGCTTTTGGTATTGCCATGTTTGTGCTGCGGGTAACTTTCGGGTTATTGCTCTGTATCAATCACGGTTTTACCAAGATGTCCAATTTCGGAACGCTTAAATATAAATTTTTCGATCCATTCCATATAGGTAGTCAGTGGTCACTTACCATGGCCATTTTTGCAGAAGTGTTCTGTGCCATCTTTGTGGTGCTGGGTCTGTTTACAAGACTGGCAGCCATTCCTGTTGTCATTTTACTGGCTGTTGCTACTTTCCTGTTCCACAAAGGACAACCCATGGCCAATCACGAACTGGCAGTAATCTACCTGGCTGCATTCCTGGCTATTTTATTTGCTGGTCCCGGTAAATACAGTGTTGACGGAGCAATGGGACGATAGTTTTCCGGATTATATGAGCCATTATACCATGTACATCCCACTATGCCAGCACCTGCTTTATGGAAGAAACAGAAACACTTTAAGTAATACAGATTATGTTCATTGCAGAAACACAGGTACGTGTGCGCTACGCTGAAACCGACCAGATGAATGTGGTTTATCACGGTAACTATGCCCAGTATTTTGAAGTAGCACGCGCAGAATCTATACGGCAACTGGGTTTCACTTACAAAGACATGGAGGCTATGGGTGTTATTATGCCTGTAGTGGAAATACATTGCAAGTTTATACGCCCTGCACATTATGATGAACTGCTGACCATCAAAACCATCCTGAAAGAACTGCCGGACAATCACCGCATTGAGTTTCACCAGGAAGTATACGATGAAAAGAATAAACTGCTTACCGCTGGTCGTGTGGTATTGTATTTTATGCGCGCCACCACCATGGAAAGAGCTACCATGCCGCAACAATTACTACAGGCATTGGAACCTTATTTTCAGGATAAAAGTTAATAACACTGTTATCCGGCCATTGAACAGGCTGTAACTTCAATATGAGTTACAGCCTGTTTTGTTTTACAGCATGTTACCTTACCAATCCGGCAGCAAACAAATAATCTTTCTCCATACACATATCCAACCATTTATCAAACTGATATACGTAACCGGAAAAGCGGTCTATTAGTTTTCCAAAAAAGTTACAAATACCTGTTTCCCTCCGTTGTATGTTTTGCGACTAAAGCACCTGATCACTTCTGCACGAGAACCTCTCAACCCGGCAAAACTTTTCACCTGCCTGTTGGTGGTTGCTTTTTCATTCTGTTTTATAACCATATTATTTATTCATGCGTGGCTTCCCTGTGTAGCAGTGCAGCGCATACAAAAATTTTCTATGGCACAGCTTATTAAAAACCTGCTGAAAGTGTCTGTCAGTGCTTTTGACAAATTATTGAATGAAAATGCAGTTGTAACGGTCATTTCCCTGACCGGCAATCCCAAAAACAACGACCGGGAAACAAAACTGCCTTTCAATAAGCTTACAGGATTATTTACCGCATCGGGATTACCAACAGGTACTTACCTCATCAGGGCCGAAGCAAAAGGCTATGAATTGCAGGAACGTCCCGTAACACTAAACAGCGGTGAACAGGAAGAAGCTTTCATTCTTGGTAAAAAAGGTATGCCGTTTTATTACCGCGGAAAGGTAAAGGTTCCTTTTACTCCATTGTTCAGGCACCTGGGTATTGTGCTGGCCGACGATCAGAAACACGACAGCAGACAGGTTGAATTTATAAAGACCATTGCAAAACGGTACAAGATGCGTGAAGTGGAAACCCATGACAACTATCGTAAAAACGGCCTGTATGTATTTGCCCTAAATGAGAAAATTACAGATGAGGAACAGGAAGCTATTCAACGCGAGATACAGGCCAATGAGAACATTGCATTGTGCGTACCTGTATTAAGATTACTGGATAAAAATGCTACCCTGCTTACCAGTAATATTATTGTCCGGTTTAAAGACAATATTAAAAAAGAAGCGATCAATGAGATAGCCAAAGAGTTCGGCATTGTGTTATTACGCCATATTCCTTACGCAGGTAATGCTTACCAGTTTTCCCTGCGTGGCCCGGCATCGTACAGGATACTGGATATCTGTGAGCGGCTGGTTATTTCCGGGAAAGTAGAATATGCCGAACCGGATCTGTGGCATACTATTGAAGAAGATGCCATTACACCATCAGACTGGTTATACCCTGAACAATGGGATCATCCTCTTATCAATATACCCAATGCCTGGCAGGTATTACATGATATTGATGCCAACAAAACATTTGGTGATCCCAATATCATCATTGCGTTGTTCGATTCAGGTATCGATGCTGCACATCCATCCTTTGCCGGCAATCTTTCAGATGGTACACCCAAAGTGTACCAGTTATTTGATTTCGGCAGCATGGTACCCAATAACAACAATGCCCTTACCGATCCGCTTGGGGGACACGGTACCTGTACCGCAGGAGCAGCTACCGGCAAAGCCAACGATCCTTCTTCTGTAGCAGGAGTGAATGATGGTACCGCAGGCATAGCGGGCAACTGTAAGGTGATCGGTGTGCGCAGAAGCGGTCCTGAATCAAGATATTCAGATGCCTATATATGGACCGCCGGTTTTGATCCGCATAGCGTTACAGCCGGTTTCCCAACACCTATTAACCCTGGCGCTGATATTATTTCCAACAGCTTTGGCGTAAGTGTGGGTAGCCCCATTTCAGGTTTGATGAAAGACACGTTCGATTTTCTGACCACTTATGGAAGAAATGGGAAGGGTGTATTGCTCTTCTTTTCTACCGGCAATACCATACCCAAAGTAGCATTTGATACTACCAATACAAGACCGTGGGCAGCTTATAAAAAGAACTTTGCCATTGGCGCTACTTCTATTGGTGACGATGGTGTTACGGAAAGCGCTACCAACTACAGCAATTTTGGCAATGCACTCGAATTCTGTGCCCTGAGTCATGACGAATATGTAGGCGGTGGTATTGTACACAACCCGCCGTTGCATTACGGCGCCATTGCTACAACGCGCAGAAGTACAGGAAATATGCCTGGTCGCCCTACGGTATCCACTTCATTAACTGCCAATGCCAATACAGGCAATACCACCCTTACACTGGCCTCAACAGCAGGTATAAGCGGCGGTACACAGGCCATAATGATCAACAACCCGGGCACTGCCGGCGCAGAAGGTAAATCCATTACTACTGTAAACAGTGCCACTCAGATCACTTTCAGCAGTAAAAATATTGATGGCGCTGCTGTAGCAACCAGTGGTCCTTTGTTCAATAACCATCCGTCCGGTGGAAATGTGTTTGCCTCTTCCGGCGATTATACCAATTGCATGGGCGGTACTTCCTACGCCACTCCCGTATGCGCCGGTGTAGCTGCACTGGTGCTTTCCGTTAACGCAGATATTTCATGGATTGAAGTCCGGCAGATCATACGAAGCACCTGTTTAAAGGTGGATGCCAACAATACAGACGCAAATGGCAGATGGATCGATACAGCAGGTCGCATTTCCAGCGATCCCGGTTATACCGGTCCGTTCTTCAGCAAATGGTATGGCTACGGCCGTGTGGATGCCGCTGCGGCAGTAACTGCTGCCCGCGATTATACAGCACACAGCGATGTGCTGGTACGTGATAATCTTGCCGACGCCGGTACTGTACCATCAGCAGGCGCATTCTGGAACAGCCCTGATATATGGGTAAGGCAACACGACCCGGTTACAGATGGTGCTGCAGCTTTCCCTGCCGGTTATGCCAGCAACCCGCCACACCAGAATGCAGTACGCAATCAGAATAATTGGGTATATGTTCGTTTGAAAAATACTGGCACTATAGCCACCAATAATTTCTATGTGCGTATTTACATAGCACACTGGCCCGGTACCGAATTTATTTTCCCCAACGACTTCATTCCTTCCAATAACCCGGGTGCACCGATCCCCTCACCCATGACGCCAGGCACCTACCTCATTGGAGAAACTTTGGTCAACTCACTAACCGCAGGCCCTGAATCCATCATCAGCATGCAATGGGATGCCGCCAAAGTGCCACCAGATACAGTAATGGTAAGTGGTACAACTGTACACTGGCATCCTTGCTTACTGGTACAGGTAACACCGTTTGATGGTCCGGCAGCAACCGGCAACCATGTGTGGGACAGCAATAACCTGGCACAAAAAAATATCACCATTGCAGATATGGGTGATAATAGTGTTACAGACAATGGTATTGGCTTCGTTATTGGTAACCAAAGCAATAAAAGCCGCGTTGTAGAGCTGGAAATAGATCGTGGTAAACTACCTAAAGGCGTACGGTTGTATATGCAGGTGATGAATAGCCGGTCTATGGATTGGCTCATCAAAAATCAGCAACAGGTCAACGTTCATAAAGAGCATACCAACTGCTGTTCATTAAAGGTGCTGGATGATACCAAAGCCATTCTGCATTGCGATGATGGCTCTGCCAACATTACACTTTCTCTCACCAGTAATTCGGTTATCAGCCTCTGCGGCTGTAAGTCATCAGACACTTATGGTTCTTATACAGTCAGCAAATACAGAGGCAAAAACGTGCTGTTGCTGGACAATGACACAAAAGTGCGTGTACCGGTTTTGCGCTCGGGCGCACAACTGATACCGGTAATATTAGGCTGTATTGTAGATGCCAAACCGCAATCTGGCAGTTATGATATTTCCATTAATCAATACGATGCCAACAATATTATTTCAGGCAGCTATGGCATTACATTAAAGTTTTAACCAACGCCGCAATAAAACCCTTTTTTATGAATATGGAATTTAAGATCACAGGTGTACTGCTGGAATCAGAATCCGGCAAACCCATTCCCGGTTTACCGGTAAGAGCGTATGACAAAGACTTTTTATACGACGATCTGCTGGGCAATGCTGTAAGCGACCAGGAAGGACGTTTTGAGATCAACTATGCAGGCAGCGATTTCAAAGAGCTTTTTGATAACCGTCCGGATATCTATTTCAAAATACTGGACACATCCGGCAAACGCGTAATACATACAACCGCCGATGCTGTACAATGGAATGCAGGTAAGGATGAATATTTTGAGATCAGGATACCGGTACACAAGCTGCCTGCAACAGATAAACTTATTAAACAGGATATCCGCTTTACCGATGCACAGGGCAAACAACGTACAACTTTCGAGATCGGCGATTCACTGATGTTGCAATTGAATGGCCTCACACCAGATCAGTCATTCGATATCAAACTGTACGATGACCAGCAAAAGAATATCTTTAATGTACAGATCGCTTCCAACCGTTTTGGTGTGATAGCCCCCACTGTATTGTGGCCTGACATTGGCATCGGTATTCCCGGTGAAGGCGGTCCTTATGCTTTTGAAACGCATGAAGAAGCCATGAAGGAAATAGGTGGCCGCAGTTTTTCGCTGGAGATATCAGAGAAAGGTAAAAAGATCGGCAGTACAGTATTCAGAATGGAGCCTGCTATTACACGTACAAGGCTTTATGCAGCCACAGCATCCGGTATATTACAAAGAGGTTTACTGCTGGGCAAAGATGAATTGCGTATACAGGGCGTTAACTTTCCTGCGGGTGAATTGATTGACATTTACCTGGTAAAACGCCGTAATGACTGGACAACCGGCAAACCCATTGTACCTGTTCAGCATGCAGATGGTTCACCGATAATGATCACCATACAACTGGAAAAAGGACAGACAACTTTTAATACTGTATTGTGGAAACATGATGCTCTGCAAACCGGTAGTTACGATATCATTGCCCGTGTAACTGCAGAAAATGAATACCTGCGCAGGGAAATGATCTTCCGGGAAACAGATTTTGTATCCGAACGCTTTCTCACCAGCCTGGTAATACGGGATGATATTTTTCATTACAAACCCGTGCACATGGGTTGCGTAATGGCCATGCGCGATATTGCCGCTAAAATGCTATGGGGTGTTCCTGAAGAAGTGCAGTATACAAACAACTTTCCCAAAGGCACAGATGTTTGGGCTGCCCTTGATCCGGCAGGATTGATGCCCGGCGCCATTGGTAAAAAAGTAAAAATGTTTGTGGTACCTCATAAAACAGCCGCACAATGGACAGCAGACAGCAGCCTGGCAAGTGTACCAGGAACAGCTTCGCCTGAGATCATTACCAGTGCCAGTTGTGTAAATGCCAATGCCACATTGGTATGGTCAAACCCACAACAGGCAGGTAAATATGACCTGGTGGTTGATTTTGGCAACAATGCACCCGATCCTGCTAATTTTGTCAGCGACCATTCATTTGATCCACCGGCCGACATGATTGATGGATACTTCAATGTAGGTTTCTACGTTACAGACGATCCATCTGTTGCAGGGCCTTTTCCGGTTGGACAGACAAGTTACAACGATCCTGCTGTAACTATCCCCGCTGCCGGTGTATGGGGCCCGGGTGGCGTTATTTATGGTAATACGCCCTCCGGTACATTAAGTCTTCCTATGGCGGCCGAAGTTCGTTATCCAGCTGATATGAACGGTGTAAACGTTCCTGTATCTGCCAGCAAACCCAACTACCCGCTGGTAGTTGTAATGCATGGCATGCATTCTACAGCAGACCCCAGCTACCTGGGGTACAATTACCTGCTCGATCATCTTGCCAGTCATGGATTCATTGCAGTAAGTATTGACTGCAACGCCATCAACGCCATTGGAGGAATGCAGGATACCAGAGGACATGCTATTCTGGAACATCTTTCTCTATTGCAGAGTAAAAATTCTTCACCGGGTTTGTTCAATGGTAAAATTGATATGAACAATATCGGTATCATGGGGCATTCACGTGGTGGTGACGGCGTGGTACAGGCTGAAATATATAACCAGGGTTTAGGACTTGGCTGGCACATCAAAGCCATTATACCACTGGCACCTACTGATTTCAGTGGTACAAGTCCTGCACCACTCAACCTTACCACCTCTACCCTGTTCTGCATTTATGGCAGCAACGATGGCGATGTATGGGGAGGCAGTAATCCTGCCACACAGTACACCGGTACCGGCTTCAGGTTTTACGATCGGGCTTCCATTGAAAAAGCCATGGTGTTTATATATGGCGCTACACACAATCGTTTCAACACACAGTGGGGTACTGAATCAAAGGTAGATGCATCATCACCCAAGGTTTTATCAGCCACACAACACCAGCAATTACTGAAAGGCTATATGACTGCTTGTTTGCAGGTACAGTTACAGGGCCGCTCCGAACAACTCGACTACCTGACCGGCGAACTGAGAATTCCGCAGGTATCATCTGTAGATGTACACAATCAATACAGAAAATCCGGCCATCTTACACTGGATGATTTTGAAAGCAACCCCTCACTTACACAAAATACATTAGGCGGTACTGTTAGCTTTGCCAATCTTGATGGCAGCCCGCAGGAAGATATTATGGGAACCATTGATCCCAACTCACCACACCAGACAAAAGGGTTACGCCTAAAATGGAATGCACTGACAGGTACTTACCAGTCACAGATCCCATTGAGTGGTAGTCAGCGTGATGTTTCAGCATTTAAATTTCTGAGCTTTCGTGTAAGCCAGAAAGTAGGATCTGCCGCCAATATAGCCAACCAGTTGCAGGATCTTCGTGTGCGCATCACCACGGCGGGCGGTGGCAACTCCAGGGCTTTACGTGCTGGCTATTACAGCAGTATTCCTTATCCGTACAAGCCGGAATATATCAGCGCTTACGACAGCAGTGAAGGCCCCAATACCAAAGCTGCGCTCAAAACCATTCGTATTCCCTTGTATGGCTGGACTATCAAATGCCTGAATGTACCGATTGTAGATCTTACCAATGTAGAGTCGGTTACTTTTGAATTCAATTACAAACCAAGTGGTGAACTGGAAATTGACGACGTGGAATTTACTTCATAAACAATTACAAACAGCTTCTTATGGATATCAGAATAACATACGCCATTGATCCCAAACTGAATCATGATTGCGATAAGATACATATTGACAGTTATGAAATGCAGGAAGTGGTATTACCACCGGATCGGCAGGGTGTAAGACAAAAGGCCATTCACATTGTTGTGCATGGCCGCAACTTCAAAGCAGTAGCACAACCCCTACGTGTAATGGTAGGCAAAGAACAGGTACAGTTTTTACGCATTGCGCCTGATGAACGCAGTGTTGAAGGGATACTAACACACATACCCGAAGAGGGTGCCACTGTAGATATGATCCTGGGCGACCAGGATCATGCAAGACATCCGGCAACTTTTAAAAGGGAAATGTTGCGACGGATTAAATAACTACAAACTGTATTAAAGTACTACAACTGACAGGAACAGAGTTAATCACATTTTAAGCAAAAAAGGTTGTATATGAAAGCAGGATTCTTTTTCTTTGCTGTAAATCCTATTCCTTTGAAGGATGTATCCAAAGAAAAACCCTAGCTTTCGGACCTGTGAAAACCATTCTTGTCCGAAGTCCTCTGAAAAACATCCATTCCGGATGTTTTTCTTTTTTTATATGCTATGGGCTATTTCAGTACATCCAATATTTTGTACAACTTTTTTACAGCTTCACCGGCAGAGCCGTCATAATTGTTTACAATAATGGAGAAAATATACTGGCGACCATCCTTCGCCGTATGATACCCGGCAAATGCACGTGCGCCACCAATGGAACCACTTTTCATTTTCATGCCATTGTATTCCGGCAGTGCATTGTAAAAAGAATTGAACCAGGAACGTGTTTTTGCAAACTGCAATGCTTTTACTTCAGCATCAGCTGTTACCCGGTTCTGCGGAGAAAGGCCACTGCCATCCATAATATGAAGCGCGCTTTTTTCTATACCATTGCTATTCCAGAAATCTCTTATCAGTTCCACACCTTTATCAGTAGCACCGAAACCGTTTTTTTCGTAGGCTATCACTTTTGCAAATGCTTCTCCAAACAGGTTCACACTACGACGCAGAAACCAGTAGTTGATAGTATCAGCAGTAGGCGATAACAATTGTCCCAGTGTTTTTTTCATCACCGGCACTGGCCGCTTATTCGCAAGCATTTGAAGGTATAATGTAAACGATCCCGATACAGTAATGCCATCTTGTTTCAGTTGCTGTTCCAGTGCATACGCAAATTGCTGTGGAGCATTGGGCATAGCACCTGCTATAACAAAGGGAGAATCATTGGCTGATACAGGTACAGTACCTTGTGTAAATCCCTGCAGCCCATAAGGAGGCAGATAAATATAAGCATTGTCACCACTGCCGTTTTTACCGGTGGTTACCTGGTTCAGTAAAGCAGGTATCTGCAATACAGGAGCAGTTCCCACCAATACAGTACTATCTCCTTCCTTCTTTCCTGTTCTTATTCGCAGGTCATACTGGTTTTCACGCCAGTTGATACCCCATATACCAGCACCATAATAATTACCGATATCATCCCATATCCATCCGCCGGGTATTGGCTGAACAGAAAAAGCACAGTCGTTGATATATACATTGCCATCTATTCTGCGAATGCCATTATCACGCAGTATGCCTGCTATTTTACGCAATACCACTTCTTCTTTGGTTTCTGTCCAACGCCAGCTACCCAATGTAGGATCGCCAAAACCTGCAATATGCAGGTTACCTTTCAATACACTGCTGTCTATTACCCCATCGTAGCCGATAATGGTTTTAAAACGATACTCTTTTCCCAGCAATTCCAGGACAGCTACACTGGTAAAAAGCTTCTGTGTACTGGCTGCAGCAAGCCCGGTTTGCGCATTGTGCTCGTATACAGGTTTTCCTGTACGTGCATCCAGCACGGAAAAACCCAGTATGGCGTGCCGCATCTGTGCATCTGCTTCAAACAGGTTTACCGCTTTGCCCAATTGCGTTGCAACAGGTTGGGCCTTAACTGATATGATACTCCACAACAGTGTGATCAATAAAACTAACCGGTTCATACACTAAAGATCTGCTTTTAAAAAATGATCAATCTTAGTAATATTCATGGAAATTATCCGATACACGGCAGTAAAAATACCGTTTTAACTTTTCTCTTATTTATACGCTTGACCAGGCCGGAAAATGGCACCATCTTTGACAACGATCGTACCTGTGAATTAAAAAAATAAAAATTCATACCCTTATGAAAAACTTACTCAGGAGTACGCCAGTACTGCTTTTGACGCTATGCGTATATGTCATTGGCTGTAAAAAATCTGATACAGTCATTACCAATGAAACCCGTGAAAACCGGGAAAATCCCAACAACAATGTAGTAGAAACCCAGCCTGCTGTTCAGAAAGGAATTACAGTAGATGTGAACAGTAATATAGGCGGTTATATGGAAGCATTGCCTGCTTTGTATGACTCTACTACTAAAACCTACCCGTTAATTATTTTCATTCATGGCATCGGAGAATTGGGTAATGGTTCCTCCAATCTTGCAGCCGCCGCCAACAATGGTGTACCGGCACTGATCAAAAACAAAAAATTCCCCGCCAGTTTTACTGTAAATGGTAAAAGCTATTCATTCATCGTTATTTCACCGCAGTTCAAAGCATGGCCATCACCGGCTGATGTGAATACCATGGTGAATTATGCTATTTCCAAATACCGTATCGATACTACACGTATTTATGTAAGTGGTTTAAGTATGGGCGGAGGTGTGACCTGGGATTTTGGTGCAGCCTACGCCAGTCGCTTAGCCGCTATTGTGCCTATCTGCGGAGCTTCCTCTGAATCAGATACCAAGGCCAAACAAATTGTAAATGCTCACCTGCCTGTATGGGCATTCCACAATGAAGATGATCCTACAGTAAGTGTAAACAATTCCAAAGGCTGGATCAATAAACTCAATAGCTTCAGCGCCAATCCTGCACCCAAACTCACTTTATGGGCGAAAGGTGGTCACGATGCGTGGACCAAAGCCACCAATCCTGATACCAAAGAAAATAATATGAACATGTACGAGTGGATGCTGCAATACACCAGGGCAGCAGTAGCCAAATAAACAATATTGCAGAAAAATAACGAAGTCTGAAGACAGCGTTCGGAAAACCGACCTTGCTGTTTTCAGACTTTCCAGTATCTGTTAATTACTTTGAAAACTCCAGTACTGCTTCTTGGTCGGGGTTATTCAGTCTGGTACTTTTCCGGTTTCCCCCTACCGTTACATGCATCAGGTTGATCTGTTTTTCGTATGTTTCGTACAGCAGCGTATTTACAATATTTATTTTGCGTGGGACAGACACATTACTTACCTGGAAATAGCTCCACACAGCATCATTCTCACGTTCAAAGCCTACATATTCCAGCGTTACGGGTTTACCATCCAGGCTGATGATCAACCTTTTTTTGATATAGCCGGTAACATCTTTGTCAAGCTCGCTTTTATGCTGCTGGCTGAAAAAATCCGCTTTACGGTGATATTGCTCTGAAAGCGCTTTTTCAAAATCATCGGTAAATATTTTACAGCTTATTTCCAGTGTTTTATCCTTCGCATTGTGGTTGATCTCTGTTACACTGATATACAGCGGGTGCGTTGCCGTTTTTACAGGCAAGGGAGGTATATTGCCCGCAGACAGGAAAATTGATAAAAAACAAGACCATTTATACAGGAGTAGTACCATTAAACATCAAAATTTTTCTATTACAAATCTCTTATTTATTTTGACATCATATCTGTCACATGCAGGATTTTACACTTTATTTTCAATTGGGGATAGAACATATCCTTACACCGGATGCTATGGACCATATTCTGTTCGTAGCAGCCCTTTGCCTGCGTTATCAGTGGCAGGACTGGAAAAAGGTAGTAATACTGGTTACCGCGTTCACTATTGGTCATTCGGTAACCCTGGCGCTCAGTGCGCTGGGCATTGTACAGTTTCCTTCGGCCTGGATCGAATTCCTGATCCCGCTTACCATTGCCGCCACCTGCATCAATAATCTGCTGCAGCGAAATACAGCAGGTACCCGCAGCAATCATCTTCCGGTGATTTACTTTTTTGCCTTATTTTTTGGGTTGATCCACGGATTGGCCTTTGCAGGTCAATTTCTGAGCCTGGAAGGGAAAGAAGGTCTGGTGACACATTTACTGGCTTTTAACCTGGGTATCGAAGCAGCACAATTACTGGTGGTACTGGTAATACTGTCGCTGTCACTGCTGGTTGTACGTGTCATCCGCTTGTCAAACCTTTGGTGGTTGCGGATAGCATCTGCAGTGATATTGATACTCTCCTTAGCTTGGGCGTATGATAGATTTCCTTATAATAAAACTACACACAATGAGAAAGCAGTTATTATTAGCTGCAGGCGGACTATTGGGATTGTTTAGTGGCTTACAGGCCCAGAACATTCAGAATAACCCCGGCTCCAATCATGGTAACAAATTTGAGCAACTGGGAATTATTCTGCCAACCCCCAATGAATATCGCACAGCCAGCGGTGCTCCCGGTCCTAAATACTGGCAGCAACGTTGCGATTATGATATTAAATGTGAGCTGGACGAAGTGAACCAGAAATTAACCGGTTCTGAACTGGTTACCTATTTCAACAATTCGCCCAACGAACTGACCTACCTGTGGCTGCAGTTAGACGAAAATCAGCACAGCACGGTTAACAATGCCAATTATCAGACCAGCAACAGCATGCCCAGGCAACTGAATGCTGCTACGGTAGATAAAATGGAAGAAGCCAAGTCTGACAACGGCTATGGTTTCAACATTGTAAAGATTGCAGACATTACCGGTAAGCCACTGAAATACACCATCAATAAAACCATGATGCGTGTTGAACTGCCCGCGCCTTTAAAACCGGGTCAGAAATTCTCCTTTAATCTGAACTGGAATTACAAAATTGCCGACCGCATGAAATATGGTGGTCGTGGCGGATACGAATTTTTTCCTGAAGACGGCAACTACCTGTTCACCATGACACAATGGTACCCCCGTTTGTGTGTGTACAGTGACGTAGTAGGCTGGCAGAATCACCAGTTTACCGGTCGCGGTGAATTTGCGCTGACCTTTGGCAACTTCAAAGTGCAAATGACAGTACCGGCCGATCACGTAATCGGCGCTACCGGCGAATGCCAGAACTATGCAGCCGTATTATCACCCGCGCAATTGGGCCGCTGGGCAAAAGCACAAACTGCCAAAGATGTTGTTGAGATCGTAACACTGGATGAAGCTAAAAAAGCGGAAACGCAAAAAAGCAAGGCTAAAAAAACCTGGATTTTCAAAGCAGACAATGTACGCGACTTTGCCTGGGGTTCTTCACGCAAATTTGTAATGGACGCCATGCCTGCTTACGTAGAAGGGAAAAAGGTAATGTGCATGAGCTATTATGGTAAAGAAGCCTACAACCTGTATCGTAAATACTCAACCAAAGCAGTTGCACATACCATAAAAACATATTCCAAGTTCACCATTCCGTTCCCCTACCCTGTTGCACAGAGTGTAGAAGCATCCAATGGTATGGAATATCCCATGATCTGCTTCAACTATGGCCGCACAGAAAAAGACGGTACTTACAACGAAGCTACCAAATACGGCATGCTGGGTGTTGTTATTCACGAAGTAGGTCACAACTTCTTCCCTATGATCATCAACAGCGACGAACGTCAATGGAGCTGGATGGATGAAGGCCTCAACTCTTTTGTAGAATACCTGACCGAAGAGTTATGGGACAACAAATTCCCTGTACGTGGTAAAGGACCAGCCTGGGCAATTGTTGACTACATGAAGCTGCCCAAAAACCAGTTGGAGCCTATTATGTCCAATTCAGAGAACATTATTGGCTTTGGTCCCAACGCATACACTAAACCCGCTACTGGTTTAAATATATTGCGTGAAACCATTATGGGTCGCGAGCTGTTTGATTATTCCTTCAAAGAATATGCAAGACGATGGGCTTTCAAACATCCTGAACCTGCCGACTTCTTCCGTACTATGGAAGACGCATCCGGTGAAGATCTTGACTGGTTCTGGAGAGGTTGGTTCTTTGGTACAGATGCCTGTGATATTGCGCTGGACAGCGTTAAATACTTTGTAGCTGATATAAACGCAACTCCTGCTCAACGCGATACTACTGTAATGCGTGGCGTAGACAAACCCATGGGCAGCCTGTATAATACTGATATATCCAAAACCCGCAACGCAGAAGATAAAAAGATCACTTTTGAAGTAGACGCAGATACTACACTGCGCGATTTCTACTGGAGATATGCCCGCGGACTGGAAGCATACGACTCCAGCAAAGCCCCTGTCAAAATAAGCATGGGTAGCGACGCTGCAGATGATGCAACCAAACAGAAAGTAGCCGGCAAACATTTTTATGAACTGAGCTTCAGCAATAAGGGCGGACTTGTAATGCCCATCATCATTGAATGGACATACAAAGACGGTTCAAAAGAAGTAACACGCATTCCTGCACAGGTATGGCGTTTGAACGAGCAGAAAGTGGTACAAACCTTTATGAAAGATAAAGAAGTGGCCTCTATCAAACTCGATCCCTATCGTGAAACTGCTGATATTGATGAAAGCAACAACGGGTGGGGCACTATAGCAGCACCTTCCAAATTCACGCTGTTCAAACAAAGACAACAGGCACGTGGCCAGTCAACGGGTTCTAACCCGATGCAGAAAGCAGAAGAAAAAAAGAAAGGATTCTAATAAACAGGTCCACTAACATTAAAAAAGTGCGAATGAATAATTCATTCGCACTTTTTTAATATATCCGGTAAACAAAAACAATTAAACATTTTAGATAGTGTCATAACGATCAGTCACAACCATCATATTAGTTTAGTGACATGAACGCAAACACATAGTCATTAAGGCAACAATAACCGGTATCCAGAAAAAAAGCATCGTATTTCTCATAATAAGATCAGTTTAAGGTGGTGAAACATTATGTCTGCGCACTTGTATCCTGCGGTCCTTCACCGGTATTTTCAGAAGCTGTCCTTTTACGTCCCGCCTCTTTCAATGCCCGGTCAATGATCCATTCCAGTTGACCGTTTACACTGCGAAACTCATCTGCAGCCCATTTTTCCAGGGCTTTGAACGAGTCTTCGTCCAACCGCAGTACAAAATTTTTCTTTGAACTCACACGCTGTATTTTTTTAATACTCCCTATTTCAATTGAACAGAGACCTCTTTAAATTCACCAATAGCCGATTCCAGTGCGGCGATCCGCTGTGAACCGATAAACACTTTTTTGCCATTCTGCAATATCAGTTGTATACCCTTGCCTCCATCTGTATTATACACTTTGCCATATTCTTTGGAGACATGATAACCAAAATTCATCAAAATATACTTTTGTACAATCACCTCCTGTATCTCAGACCAGGCAATAACATTATAACTTCTGAAAAAAGGTCTCCACCGGTAAAATATGCCGGCATCTGTTACATGCGTTTCCAGACAGGTATAATAGAATAAAGACAGGTTGATCAAATGTATACCACTTACTATTCCCAACGCATTCAGTACGCCCGGCTTTCCTTTTCTGAGATCATCCAAACCCAGTACCAGCAATAAAACAAGACTGCCAACAGCACTGAAGAAAATAAGCGTCCATAGCCATGCCTGCCTGAACTGCTGCCTTTCTTTAAACGCTATAGTACCTGTAAGCTTATTACGTGCCATGATATTGCTATTGATACAATGTACCCGTATTCAAAATAGGTTGAGCACCTCTTTCGCCGCATAATACCACCATCAGGTTGCTTACCATAGCTGCTTTCTTTTCTTCGTCCAGTTGCACAATGGCTTTTTTGGATAACTGCTCCAATGCCAGTTCCACCATTCCTACAGCTCCTTCTACAATCTTGATACGCGCAGCAACAATGGCAGTAGCCTGTTGACGCTGCAACATAGCACCCGCAATTTCAGCTGCGTATGCAAGGTGACTGATGCGTGCTTCTTTGACAATGATACCGGCAGGGGCCAAACGCTCATTCAATTCTTTTTCCAGTAATTCATTTACCTGCTCACCACCATCGCGTAGGGTAATGACCGCATTTTCATCTTCCATGTGGTCATAAGGACAACTGGTAGCCAGGTGACGAATAGCTGCCTCGCTCTGGATTTTTACATAATGGTCGTAATCCGCTACTTCAAATGCAGCTTTGTAAGTATCATTTACCTGCCATACAATCACAGCAGCAATTTCAATAGGGTTACCCATTTTATCATTCACCTTCAGTTTTGAACTTTCCAGGTTCTGTGCACGCAGGCTTATTTTATTCGTTACAAAAAAGGGATTCACCCACAGTAGCCCGTTTTCCTTTACGGTACCAATATATTTTCCGAAAAACACGCATACCCGTGAATGATTGGGATTGACCACCATAACACCCTTAAAAAGGAAGATACAGCCCAGTATCAGTAAAATACCGGCCACAACACCCAATACACCCGTGTATTGTATGGTAAATAACAATATAAAACCGCCAATAAAGCCAAGGATGGCAAGCGACAGGGCAAGATAGCCGGAGAGGGGTTTAAAGACTTTTTCCATATGCTTAGTTTTAAATGATATCATTTTGATATCAAAAATACATCATGCATTTAAAACTTCAAAGTCCAACTGTATATATGGAAAAATAAACCCCTAGAAGGTGTTGCTACCCGCCAACCGGTAATCATTACCAGGTAGTACTAAAACAAAAGCAGCAGGGAAATTCCCTGCTGCTTTTTATGTATCGATTTCTTATTCAATCTTTTATCTACCCACCGGTGCTTCCGTCACGAACCCGCACTTTCTTTTTACCACCATTTTTCTTTTCAAAATCTTCAATCTCTTTGGGTTTGGGGGTAGCCTTCTTTTCTGTTACTGTTGCTGCGGCAGCCTTACCATCACCTTCCAGTTTACCCAAAGTATAGGTTTCAGAACGCAGCAACTGACCAGTTTCAGGGTCAAAATATTTCCAGGTGCCGTGTTTAATAGCCGCCCCTTCATTTTTGATAACCACTTTACGATAACTATCCAGTTTATCCAGGTCCTCAATTTCAATAGTATCGTATTGTTTATCAGGATTTAAGGCTTTCCAGCTCTGCACCAGTCGTACGTCACCATGCATGGTAAAATACTGGCAAATGCCGTCTTTAAAACCCCATTTGTAATGCTCAATCCCTACCAGGTCGCCGGGCAGGCTAAACAACTTCCACTCCCCTTCCTTACGATCATTTTTATAATAGCCTTCCTCTTCATAGCCGGGTTCACCACGCACCTGGTCGTAATGATTCAACCAGGGACCTTGTTTCATTCCCTGCATATCAAGACGGTTCAGGGTGTCGCCCCGCACGCTGATTTTATAGCTTTTCCATTGGCCGTAGCCCTGTACAGACATCATTAACAAACCAAACAATAAACAACGCATGACAAAACAGGCTTTAGATTCAGTAAAAGTTACAATAATAACGCCAATTGCCCTGTTTCATTGCTGTTATCCTGCTAAGGTTTTACTAATTGCAGGCAGCAGAACAGCAATTATGCGGATTTAATCTTTATATTGAAAAAAAATAGCTGAACTGCGTGTTATACATCAAGACCTCCCTGCTGCTGTTGCTGTTGTTATCAATAGGATATTCCGGTTCTTGTCAGAAAAAAACCATTGCACAAATAAAAACTGATATAGAGAACGCCGGCAATTCTCCCCTGTATGTAAAAGATGTATTGAAAAAGAAATTTGTACTGGATACAGTACCGGTAGCACGCACCACTCATTTCCGTGGTCTGGCCGATAGCCTGGCTTTTCACGGTAAAGCAGGTAAAGTATATGGTCCTTTTAATAATGGTAAAATACTGATACAGATCCTGGCTAAGCTGCCCAACAAGTTCAACCACATGGGACAGATATTCCTGGATACTTCTTTTTACAGCAGAAAGATGGCCGACTCTATTGCAAACAGTATTATTACAAAGATCAAAGACGGTTCTTCTACTTTTGAAAGGATGGCAAAACTGTACTCTATGGGAGGAGAAGCTGAAACACAGGGTGATCTGGGCTGGATTGCCACCGGGGCTGTTGTACCTGTGATAGAAGCTGAACTAAACCGTCATAAAAAAGGCGATGTATTCAAAGTGTGGACTTCAGCAGGAGTTCATATTATCCGCAAGACCGACGAACCGAAACAGATGGATGGATTTGCGCTGATGATGCGGGTATTTCTTTAATGCTGGATGCAAAATACATGTTACAGGTTTTAAGTGATAGGTTGTCAGTAAAAGGCAGGGATACCTATTGACCATTCACTACTCGCCACTAACAACTCATCTCCTCACCCGATCAAGGCCCTTACTGCCAGTTCATACCCTTTCATTCCTAACCCGATAATGCTTCCCTTTGCCTTGGCTGATACATGAGATATTTTGCGGAACTCTTCACGCGCATGCACATTGGAGATATGCACTTCCACTACCGGTGCTTTTATAGCAGCGATGGCATCGCCAATAGCCACAGAAGTATGGGTATAACCACCGGGATTCATCACAATACCATCCGATTCAAAACCTGCCCGTTGCAATTCATTGATCAGCTCACCTTCCACATTGCTCTGGAAATACGTAAAACTGATCTCCGGGAACTGCTGTTGCAATTGCTGAAAATAGTCTTCAAAAGACTGGTTGCCATAAATACCAGGCTCGCGTTTGCCCAGCAGGTTCAGGTTAGGACCGTTGATAATGGAGATTTTCATATTACAAAACAAGCGATTTTTACCATTAATGAGCCAATCTGCAGTAAAATTCAATAAAAAAGCCCTGCATAAAACAGGGCTATGCTTTTAAAATAATAACAGGCGTTATTATTTACATTCATAATAATAGAACCTGGTATAAATATTCAGAATTTGGCCGGTAGGAATATATTTGTCTACTGCAACACTTTTAACAGGCCTCTTTTTACTGTCAAATTCATAGGTTATACTCAACTCCTCCTCATTGACTGAAGATAAAATGGTCTTGGCGAGGTATGGGCTCTGGTACAAAATATCGGAAATTGGTAATACATCTTCCATACCCAGCATATTAAATGAATTGATCAAACCCAATACTGTAAAGGGGCTCAGTACATCCGTATAGGTCAATACAACATTACCATCTGCAACCCCGGTGTTGGTAAACGCATCCAGTTTTTGCACATTCTTCTTTGCATCCAGTGTCAGCATAAAATACCGGAATCTTTTCCAGGAACCGTTATCGTTATAATAGCTGGTAAGTTTTAACGGAATGGTATCAAAATTATAATCCAGTGTAGTTCTTGAAGTTTCCCATTCAGCAGAAACCGGTTTACCGGCAGTATTATTGGTATAGAAAGCATTATAATCATACGCAGTCACATTAATAAGCGCCTTGCTGGAGGCATCATAGCTGGCAGTAAAAGTGTCTTTGTAAATACTATCTATTACCATAGCAACACGGTTCAGCGTATCGTACTTAATAAGAAAAACGGTATCACCGTTGTTAACACCGGTTGTACCCTGCACTATACGTGTAAGTCTGTTACAGGACGAAGTATTGCTGACACCATCTATTTCACCGGTAATATCTTTCTGACAGGAAATAAAAAGAACAATAGCAGAAATTGCCACAAACAATTTTCTCATAACACGGGAAAGGGGGTTAAGGGTCTATGCAAAAAAGCCTGGGCAGGATTAAAAAAGCCCTGAAACAGGGCTTTTTTATATCTAGTTGGAGTGTTCTTTTATCAACGCTATAAAGTCGTCAAACAGGTAGCGGCTATCGTGCGGACCGGGCGTACTTTCCGGGTGATACTGCACTGAGAATGCAGGTTTATCTTTCAACCGGATACCTTCAATAGAATCATCGTTCAGGTTCACATGCGTTATTTCCACATGCGTAGCCTTTTTCACAGATTCAGGGTCCACACCAAAACCGTGGTTCTGTGTAGTAATCTCACAGCGACCGGTTACCAGGTTTTTTACCGGGTGGTTCAGTCCGCGGTGACCGTGGTGCATTTTGAAAGTAGTGATATCATTGGCCAGCGCCAGCAACTGGTGTCCCAGACAGATACCGAAAGTAGGCTTATTCTCTTTCAGCACATCCTTAACAGTGTTGATGGCATAATCCATAGCTGCGGGATCGCCGGGGCCATTAGATATAAAATAACCATTGGGATTGAATTGCTTCAGATCAGCCAGGGTTGATTTTGCAGGGAATACTTTTACATACGCACCTCTTTCCACCATACATTGCAGAATGTGCTGTTTGGTACCGTAGTCCAGTACAGCAATACGTAGGGAAGAGTTGGCATCGCCCAGTGTATAGGCTTCGGGGGTACTTACCTTGCTGGCCAGTTCCAGGCCATCCATATTGGGCACTTTTGCCAGTTCTTTTTTCAGTTGCTCTGCATCCAGTATTTCAGAAGAAATGATACAGTTCATAGCACCCTGCTGGCGCACGTGTGTGACCAGTGCACGTGTATCCACCCCTTCGATACAAACAATGTTGTTATCGATCAGGTACTGATCCAGCGAACCGTTGGCCAGTTTACGGGAGTATTGCTCTTCCAGGTTGCGGCCGATCATTCCACGGATCTTTACATTGCCTGATTCAACCTCATTGTCTTTTACCCCGTAGTTACCTATGTGCACACTGTTCATAATAACAATCTGCCCATAGTAGCTGGGATCTGTAAAAACTTCCTGGTAGCCTGTCATACCGGTATTAAAACAAATTTCACCGGTAGTAGTACCAATCTTACCAAAAGCATAACCATGATGTACTGAACCATCTGCCAGCACAAGTACGGCAGGTTTCTGAAGCGGATTTGACATGTTATCTAGAGAAATTTTGCAAAGAAAACCAATTATTTAATGTGTTGACGGTTAATTTGTTCACAAAGTGGCATAAAAAAAGCAAGACCCATAAAAAGTCTTGCTTTTAATATCGAAACCATTTTCATGATTATTCAGCGGCTTTAGTTTCTGTTTCAGCAGCATCAGTTCCCTCAGCTTTTCCGGCACCGGCTTTTTTAGTACCAGCAGCAGTACGGCTACGACGGGTTTTCTTAGCAGCTTCTTTTACTTCACCTTTGCCTTTACCGTAAACTTCGTTGAAGTCTACCAGTTCAATCAGACCCATTTCAGCATTGTCACCCTGGCGAATGCCGAGTTTAATAATGCGGGTATAACCACCAGGACGACCACCTACTTTCTCAGCAATAGTGCTGAACAGTTCAGTAACAGCAGCTTTGTCCTGCAGATAGCTGAACACAACCCTGCGCTGGTGAGTAGTGTTTTCTTTTCCTTTGGTAATCAGTGGTTCAATGTACGTACGCAGTGCTTTGGCTTTTGCCAGGGTAGTTACGATACGTTTGTGGTCAATCAATTCGCAGGCCAGGTTGCTCAACAGGGCTTTCCTGTGAGAGGCAGTTCTGCCAAGATTGTTGATTTTGTCTCCGTGACGCATGACATTTGTTTTTACAGCTACACCGTGTCAGGAATTGCAGCTTAATTTAAAAATGAGGCGCAATTTTGAAAATTTGAGATTTCTCAAAAATTACTTGCCTATGAATCGGAAATCAGATGATTTGAAGTTTTAACGGGTCGCAACCCATTTTCAAATTTTCAAATCATCTAATTTTAAAGTTATTAAAGTTCTTCTTTATCCAGTCCCAGTTTGCTCAGGTCCATACCGAAGTGTAAGCCTCTTTCAGCCAGTACCTGCTCAATTTCAGCAAGTGATTTCTGACCGAAGTTGCGGAACTTCATCAGGTCTTCCTGTTCGTACTGTACCAGTTCGCTTAAGCTGTTGATCTTCGCAGCTTTCAGACAGTTGAAGGCACGTACTGAAAGATCCAGATCTTCCAGAGGTGTTTTCAGAATCTTACGCAGTTGCAGCATCTGCTCATCTACCACATCTTCTTTCTTATCTTCTTTGTTATCGAAAGTGATGTTTTCGTCGGTAATGATCATCAGGTGCTGGATCAGGATACGGCTGGCCTGTTTCACTGCTTCTTCAGGATGAATGGTACCATCGGTAGCCACATCCATGATCAGTTTTTCGTAGTCAGTACGCTGTTCAACACGGGTGTTTTCAATAGCGTATTTTACGTTTTTGATCGGTGTGAAGATAGAGTCGGTAGGGATGTAACCAAATGGAGCATCTTTTACCTTGTTATCTTCTGCAGGCACATAACCACGGCCTTTTGATACAGTCAGCTCGATATCCAGTTTAGCGCTGGTATCCAGTGTACAGATCAGCAGGTCAGGGTTCATGATCTCAAAGCTTTGAGTAGCTTCTCCGATCATGCCAGAGGTGAATTCTGCTTTATTCTTAATGCTGAGGGAGATCTTCTCCTGGCTCAGTTCATGATCCACTTTCTTTTTGAAACGAACCTGTTTCAGGTTCAGGATGATTTCCAGTACATCTTCAGTAATACCCTTGATGGTAGCAAACTCGTGGTCTACTCCTTCAATGCGGATACCGATGATAGCATAGCCTTCCAGTGAACTCAGTAAAACCCTGCGCAGTGCATTACCGATGGTAACACCAAAACCGGGTTCCAACGGGCGAAACTCGAATTGAGCTTCAAATTCCGTTGCTTTCTGTAAAACAATTTTGTCAGGCTTTTGGAAATTTAAAATGGCCATATTTTACAATTTCAGTTTTTATTAGTTTATCGGCTCCAACCACTTAGGTCAGCGCCTGTTGCGTCGCACACTTGAAGTTCAAGTCTCTAATCAGCAGCTCAGGTTCAGTCAGCACTTATCTTCTTTGTCTTACGCCTCTGTATCGTTGTACCTTAAAACCCTGTACTATTACTTAGAATACAACTCAACAATCAACTGCTCCTTAATGTTCTCAGGAACACTTTCACGCTCAGGATAAGCTACAAAAGTACCTTTCATATCACCTTCATTCCAGTCTAACCAACTGAATTTAGCATTTTTACCGCGGAACTGGCTGGTAATAGAAGCATTTGCCTGGTCTTTTTCTTTGATACCAACAATATCGCCGGGTTTCAGTTGAAAAGAAGGGATGTTTACTACTTCACCATTTACAGTAACGTGTTTGTGGGAAACTAACTGACGTGCACCGGGACGGGATGCTGCCAGACCTAAGCGGTAAACAGTATTGTCCAGACGGGCTTCCAGTAATTTGATCAGGTTCTCACCGGTTACGCCTTTAATACGCGCAGCCTCATCGAAAGTTTTACGGAATTGTTTCTCCAACACACCGTAAGTATATTTTGCTTTCTGTTTTTCTTTCAACTGAAGGGCATACTCTCCGGGAGCTTTACGTTTTTTAGAAGGACCGTGCTGACCGGGAGGATTGCTGTTTTTGCTCAGGTATTTGCCATTTCCTAAAATAGGCTCACCGAAAATGCGACAGATTCTTGTTTTTGGGCCTGTATAACGTGCCATAGTCTTGTTTTGTGATTTTTTAGTGACGGTGAACGATCTGTAAAAATCTAAAATTAATCGAACACCCGGTTATAAAATAAAACCTGAAGTCAGAAGTCTGAGGTCCGGAAGCTGTTGTTTTTTTCAGGCTTCGTACTTCAGACTTAATACTTCGTATGTATTAAACTCTTCTTTTCTTGGGAGGACGGCAACCGTTGTGAGGTAACGGAGTTACGTCTTTGATCTGTACCACTTCAATACCGCTCTGAGACAGGCTGCGGATAGCACCTTCACGACCGGCACCGGGACCTTTTACATACACATCAACTTTCTTCACACCTGCATCAAAGGCAGTTTTAGAAGCGTCAGCAGAAGCCATCTGGGCTGCATAAGGAGTGTTCTTTTTAGAACCTCTGAAACCCATTTTACCGGCACTGCTCCAGGAAATGATCTGGCCGTGTTTGTTGGTGATACTGATAATAAGATTGTTGAAGGTAGCTGAAATATGGGCATCGCCGTAAGCGTCCACTTTCACGATCCTTTTTTTGGCCGCAGCTTTCGCGCTGTTCTGGGCCTTTTGTGCTTTTGCCATAACTGAAAAAAGGTAATCTGTAATTTATAAAAATGCCCGGACATATTTTCCGGGATAGAATCAACCCTCCTGCTGACTTACGAAGCGATCCGGCGCTGATTCTTAATTTGTAAGTCGGTATAAAAGAAAACCAGATATCCGCCGGTGGCGGATATCTGGTCACTAATATTACTATTTTTTAGCGGCTTTCTTTTTACCTGCAACAGTTTTACGTTTTCCTTTACGCGTACGGCTATTGGTACGTGTACGTTGTCCGCGAACGGGCAAACCTTTACGGTGACGCAAACCGCGGTAGCAGGCAATATCCAGCAAACGCTTGATGCTCATTTGTACTTCTGAACGCAACTGACCTTCTACCTTAAACTCATTGGTAATAATGTTACGGATAGCATTCAGTTCGTCATCATTCCACTGATTAACTTTTTTATCCAGGTTAATACCTGCTTGTGTCAGGATATACTGGGCAGTGGAACGGCCGATACCATAAATATAGGTTAAGCCAATTTCACCTCTTTTACTTTTTGGTAAGTCTACACCGGCAATACGAGCCATATTCGATTTCTGATTTTGATATTTACGATTTTTATATTGCTGCAGCTGTCGGCAATCAAGTACCAACTGCGTGCACTGCAACTATCCCTGACGCTGTTTGTAGCGGGGATTCTTTTTGTTAATTACGTACAGCCTGCCTTTTCTCCTCACAATCTTGCAATCTGCACTGCGTTTTTTAATAGATGCGCGAACCTTCATGATTATAAATTTTTAACTGTTCTTAGACTTACTTGTAAGATATAATTACTTATACCTGAATATGATCCTTCCTCTTGACAAATCGTACGGGCTCATCTCCACACCTACTTTGTCGCCCGGCAAAATCCTGATGTAATTCATCCGCATTTTCCCGGATATGGTAGCCAGAATTTCGTGACCATTTTCCAGCTTCACCTTGAACATTGCGTTCGACAAGGCTTCTAAAATAACTCCATCCTGTTTAATTAACGGTTGTTTGCCCATATTACTTTAAGGAGCGCAAAGGTAATATAATCACAACACAAATAATAAAAAAAAGGGACAATTTTTCCCAATCATGTGGAAAAACCGTCCTTTAAAGATGTAAAATTAAGCCTTTTAGCTGCTTTTCAGGCTGTTCAGGCTATCGCTTTTTAAGTTCAAATACCGGCTGGCTTTGACTTTTATAAAAATTAATTATTGATTATCAATTAATTAAATTTAATTTCAGTTACGCAGGATTCAATTCTACCTTGGTCATCTGGTAATAATGATTCTGCAGCTCATGTACATGAATAGGATGATGCAAATACCGGTGATCTTCACGCCACCATATCTCAAACTGGTTAAAATTTCCCTTCTGAGGGGTCAGCACCCTGAATGAATCTTTCATGTATTTCACAGATCCATCCGGATTGTCGTGGCGGGTAAAGCCCAGTTTCAGCATTTGTTCATCACTCAATGGAATCGGGTACAGATGATCCGGGGTAAACCAGAATTCCTGCACACTGGTTTCTACACATACTTCCTTGTCTTCGCGGTTCAGCTCTTTAACGATTCCTTCCCATTGCTGGCCTTCGTATTCGGCCATTACGATGTCTCCCGGTTGTAATTCTGAAAGTTTGATCATACGGCATTCGTTTTAGTGTACTTGTAATTTACAAAAAACAAGTCACCACAAAAAATAAGATGCCGGGACTGAATCCGTGATCTGCTTTTTTAACACCCAGACAACCATCCAGACTTATTAAGCCGTGGTAAGCGCATCCACCTGGCTGGAAATAAATGTCAGCTCTTCTTTTGACAGTTGTACCGCAGCAGCTTTTGCATTTTGCACGGCCTGTTCCGCATTGCGCGCACCTGCCAGGGCAATGGTAATACCGGGTTGCTCAATGGTCCAGCGAAGTACCAACTGTGCCAGTGATGCATTTTTAGAGGCTGCCAGTGGTTTCAGGGTTTCCAGGAATGTATTGGTGCGCCTGATATTCTCTTCTGTATAAAAACGATTGCCTTCACGCGTATCGCCTTCATTGAACTGGTATCCGGGTTTTATTTTGCCGGTCAGCAGTCCGCGCTGTAATGGGCTGTAGGCAATGATGGATTTTTTATGCTCCAAAGCGTAAGGCACCAGGTCTTTCTCAATATCACGCAACAACATGCTGTACGGAACCTGGTCTGATGCCAGGCTGATGGTGTTAGCCGCTTCCTTCATCAGGTCTACCGAATAGTTACATACACCCGCTGCACGGATCTTTCCCTGTTCCTGCAAACGCAGTAAAGCCTCCATCGTTTCTGATACAGGTGTAGAACCATCTGCCCAATGGATCTGGAACAGATCTATATAATCGGTCTTTAACCGCCGCAGACAATCTTCACACTCCTTTATCACGCTTTCGCGGGATGCAAGTTTGTACACATCTATATCATTACCTGCATTATCTTTACTTTTGAAAAAGAACTCGCCTTCTTTTACATCCCAGCGCAAACCGAATTTGGTCAGCAGTTGTACTTTATCGCGCGGAATATCCTGGATAGCTTCGGCCACAATTTCCTCACTCAATCCCTGGCCGTATGCCGGAGCAGTATCTATTGAAGTAACGCCTTCGTCATAAGAAGCTTTAATTGCCTTGATGGCATCATTGCGGTCTGCACCGCCCCACATCCATCCGCCAATAGCCCATGCACCAAATGTAATTACAGAAGCCTTTACCGATGATTCACCTAATTGCCTGTATTCCATAGTATATTTTTTTGCAGGCCAAAGGTAAGGTCTTAATGTGCGGATTTGCGCAAGTTATCAGGAATTAGGTTGTAGCGGTTAGCTATGAATTGCTGAAGAGGTAAGATGGCTGGATAGTTTGGTTGTTGGGATACCGATGCCGGAACACATAACCCGCAACACGCTCTCACGACTTACGATCTCTTCTTATAATTGATCACTGCCCAGGTATTCAGTATTACTGCAAACAGCAAAATAATTCCCAGGCGACCCGCTATATCTCTTAACCCACTCCCCTTCAGTATCACCATTCGCATCACTTCTATAAAATAGGTTACAGGATTCAGCCGTGTGATCACCTGTGCCCATACCGGCATACTATCAATGGATGTGTACAATCCGCTCAGCAGGATAAAGATCATCATCAGGAAAAAAGAGAGCAGCATGGCCTGTTGTTGTGTTCCGGTGTAGGTAGAGATCAGCAGACCAAGTCCTAATACTGCCAGCAGGTATACAGCAGCAAAACAATAAATGACCAGTATACTGCCTGCCGGCACAATACCATACGCAATACGCGATAACAACAAACCGATACTAAGGATCACCAAACCCAGCACCCAGAAAGGCACCAGTTTCCCGATAATAAAATGATATTTCTTTACCGGTGTTACATTGATCTGTTCAATAGTACCGATCTCCTTTTCCCGCACAATATTCAACGACGCCAGGAAAGAACCTACCATAGTAACCAATACCACTAATATACCCGGTACCATAAAATACTTATAGTTCATCAATGGATTGAACCAGTTGGAAGTAGTAACCTCGATAGTTGTTTCAGGGCTGAACCGTGGTAATTGTATCCATTCTAAACGTATTTCGCGGTTAAAATCCTGGATAATACTACGCAGGTAAGCACTTCCCAGTCCCGCCTTTACACCATTAATGGCATTTACAGCCATAAATAAAGTGGCTTCATCTTCTTTTACTACGGTACGTTCAAAAAAAGCAGGTATTTCCAGTACAATATCAGCATTATCGGTCTCTACCTGTTGCAATGCATCGTTGTATGAAACAGCATAATGCTGTAGTTTAAAATAACCAGAGGATGTTACTTTCGATAACAGTTTTTGTGAATATGCAGAATGATCATGATCTACCACGCTGAGCTTAATATTCTTTATTTCATAGTCCGCAGCCCATGGTAATATGATCAGTTGCATAATGGGCATCATGAAAATAATGCGCAGAATGGCCGGGTCTCGAAATACCTGCCTGAACTCTTTCTGTAATAAAAATTTCAGCGTTCTCATGCCAGGCGGATTTTAAATTTTTTAATACTGAGCACCAGCAGAAATAACATCATACCGGCAAGCACCAGTGTTTCTTTCCACACCGCCGCCAGTCCCAGCCCTTTGATCATTACCGATTTTACGATGGAATAGAACCATTTGGCCGGTACTATATTGGAAATGATCCGCAGCGGCAATGGCATGTTCTCTATGGGAAACATAAATCCACTCAACATCACCGTAGGCAAAAACATCCCGGTCAGAGAAATGAACATGGCTGTTTGTTGCGAATCTGTAGATGACGAGATGAGCAATCCGAAAGCAAGACAGGTTAATATGAACAAAGTACTTTCTCCAAATAACAACAACAGGCTTCCATTCACAGGAACTTCCAATACAAATACGCTCAGCAGTAATATGCTTGTTACATTCAGTATTGACAGCAACAGGTAAGGAACTGCCTTTGCCACTACAATTTTCAACGGCTGCACCGGCGATACCAACATCACCTCCATAGTGCCCATTTCTTTTTCACGCACAATAGTAATAGCCGTCATCATTGTACAGATCAGCATCAGCACCATAGCCATTACGCCCGGTACAAAATTGTAAGCACCTTTCAACTGCGGATTGTACAACATGCGTATTTCCGTATTGATGGTATAGGGTAACCGTTTGTTGTTGGTAATACGATCCTGGTAATCTAATACAATAGCCGTGGCATAATTGGTAAGCGTATTGGCAGTATTGGGGTCAGAGGCATCGGCAATCAACTGAACCTGCGCTTTATTGAAATGTTGCAGATCATTGTAAAACCCGGCAGGAAACACCACTACCATTTTGATGGTACCGGCTTTAAAAACACGTTCGATATCCTGTTGTGTATGCAATTTCTCCGTTATATTAAAATAACGGCTGGCAGCTATCTGTTCTGTCAACGCGTTGGTAGCAATATCATTGGAGTAATCCAGTACCGCTATCTGTGAGTTTTTAACTTCATTGGTCAGGGCAAAACCAAAGATGATGATCTGTACTATCGGCATACCCAACAGTATAAACAACGTTCGCCGGTCACGCAGAATGTGATGGAATTCTTTTTTGACAAATGAAATGAATTGTTTCATAAATGCTTGTTACGCGTTTCGGGTTGCTGTTTACAACAATTAAACTATCTAACCACCACCCTACCCTTTATTTATACATTTTCAAATTCTCAAACTGACCAATCAGTCAGCACTTCTCGTTGCCTTCCTGGCCAGTTTCAGAAAAACCTCGTCCATAGAAGTTGCATTGAACTGTTGTTTTAGTGCTTTGGGAGAGTCCAGTGCATCAATACGTCCGTCTACCATTACCGACACACGGTTGCAGTACTCCGCTTCATCCATATAGTGCGTGGTTACAAATACCGTGATGCCTGTTTCAGCAGCCTGGTAGATCATATTCCAGAACTCACGCCGGGTAACAGGATCTACACCACCTGTTGGTTCATCCAGGAATACAATATCCGGCTCATGAAAAACCGCTACGGAAAAAGCCAGCTTCTGTTTCCAGCCAAGCGGCAGTGATCTTACCAGTTTATTGGCTTCCGGTTCCAGGCGCAATTGCTCCAGCAGTACAGCAGTTTTTTCTTTGATGAACGTATCACTTTTACCATAAATACCTGCATAAAAACGGATATTCTCTTTTACGGTAAGATCTTCATACAGGGAAAACTTCTGACTCATGTACCCGATACTGCGTTTGATCTGTTCTGTCTGGCTATACACATCAAAACCGGCAACTGTAGCTTTTCCGCTGGTTGGTTTGGACAACCCGCAAAGCATACGCATGGCAGTAGTTTTACCCGCACCATTGGCACCCAAAAAGCCAAAGATTTCGCCTTTATGTACCTGGAATGAAATAGCATCCACGGCAATAAAATCACCAAACTGTTTGGTCAGTTGTTCTGCTGTTATAACATAGTCATTGCTCATCCTGGTGTTTCGTGTTTTGAGTTTCAGTTCTTATGCCGGATATCTTTGGAACAAAACGCATTCAGCATGTTGCGCTAAGTGTTCAGCGTTTAATTCTTCATCAACTCCATAAAACAGTCCTCAATATCAGGTTGCACCGGTTTTATTTCCAGGTCATCATATTCATGAAATTGCAGGTAGTTTTTCAATGCAGCTTCATCATATCCATTCTTTAATACTGCATGGTGATATTCTCCAAAAGGATACACATCACTGATCGCTTCAAACTTTTTCAGATCGTTTAGCAGAAATAACATCTTACGTGCTTTCACGGCAAACAAAGGTTTACCAAAGGCAGCGGTAACTCCCTGCGGAGTGTCAACCGATAACAATGATCCGTTCTGGATCAATGCTACTTTATCGCACATACCTGCCTCGTCCATATAAGGCGTGGATACCAGTATTGTAATACCCTGTGCTTTAAGCCGTTTCAGCATCTCCCAGAACTCCTTACGCGATACCGCATCTACACCGGTAGTAGGTTCATCCAGGAACAATACCGATGGCCGGTGGATCAATGCACAGCTCAATGCCAGTTTCTGTTTCATACCACCGGATAGCTTGCCCGCCTTCCTGTCTTTAAAAGGTTCTATCTGTGAATAAATATCTTTCACCATGTCATAATTCTCTTCAATGGAAGTATTGAAAATAGTAGCAAAAAAATCCATGTTTTCAGCCACCGTCAGATCCTGGTATAATGAGAATCGGCCGGGCATGTATCCTACACGGCTGCGGATCTGTTTAAAATCCTTCACCACATCCAGACCATGCACAGTAGCATTGCCCCCATCGGGTAACAGCAATGTGGTGAGTATGCGGAACAGGGATGTTTTGCCGGCCCCATCAGGACCGATGATACCAAACAAGGTACCCTGCTGCACTTCAAACGACACACCTTTCAACGCTTCGATAATCTCCTTCTTTTTGCCGTAGCGTTTTACAACATTCTGTACAACCACTGCATTCATACATGTTTATTTAAATTGAACTTCGCCATACATACCTATTTTGATATAACCGTCGTTCTTTACCCGGATCTTGATGGCGTATACCAGGTTGGCACGCTCTTCCTTTGTCTGGATGGTCTTAGGCGTAAACTCAGCTTTATCTGATATCCATGAAATATTACCGGTATACTGTCGATACTGATGTGCACCGCTGTCTATCAGCACAGTAACAGGCTGATTCAGTTTTACCAGTGATAACTGGTTACCGGTAATGTAAGCACGCAGCGTCATTACAGACAGATCAGCAATTTTATACAATGCTTTTCCGGGAGCAGTTACTTCACCGGCCTCTGCATACTTGGTAATAACAGTACCGTTTAAAGGATTGACTATTTCAGCCCGCTTGATCTGGTCATCCAGTTGCGCCACTCTTTTTTGTAAAGGTTTCCCTTCGCTTAATACACTGCGGTTCTGGGTACCTATATTGCTGCGCTGTACACTGATCTGTTGTAGTGTAACCGCCATTTGCTTTTTGATCACATCTATCTGTGCATTGATATCATCCAGCTGTTTGCCCGTAGCAGCATCCTGTTTCAACAGGTTCTCTATTCTTTTTCTTTCATACAACTGATTATCCAGTTGCGATTGCTGTACGGTCAGTTGATCCTGTAACAACTTTACCTGCGGAGACAGATCACTGGTCTTTTCTTTCAACGCTTCAATACTTGCCTCTACCTGTTCTTTTTGCAATGACAGGTTGATGGCATCAATAGCCCCGATTACAGAATCTTTTGCCAGCTTATCGCCTTCCTGCAGATTAAAGGACAATATTTTACCGGCCAGTTCGGAAGAAACGATCACCTCGTCAACTTCAAAGGTGCCGGAAGCATCATACGTATTGCCTTTGCTGTTGCAGGCTGCCCAGCAACCGGCTATTATCAGCATCAATGGAAAAAACCTTCTCATAGTTTTGTTATTTGTCGTTTTCCCACAGGGAATTATCAATAAGTTTATTGTTTACCTGTCAGCGTCTGGTAATTGATCTGCGCCTGCATCAATTGTACCTGGTGTGCTATCAGGCTAAGACGTGCCTGGTTTTCTGCATTTACTTCTTTCAGAAAATCATTGGCTGTAATAACGCCATTTTCCAGTTGTGCATTGGATGCGTCTTTTACTTTTGCCCGGATAGCAATGATACGTTCATCCACTTCCATCAATTGCCGCAGTTTGCCCATATCCTCTTCCTGCTGTTTCAATTGTGTATTGGTATTCAGCATAAACACATCTTTCTGTACTGCCACCATTTTCTGATTCACTTCCAGTAACTGTCTTTCCTTTTTAGCTGTATATAAACTACCCAGTGCCCAGTTGAAACGTACACCTCCGATATAGAAAAAATCAAATTCATTTTTCAGCATATTCAACCCCGGTCTTCCGTAACCGCCTTGCGCAAAGAGGCTCACTTTAGGTCTGTTCTTTGCACTGACAAGACTTTGCTGGCTGTTGAACAGGCTGTCCTGGTAATTGAATAATTTTAATTCAGGTCGTATTACTTCACGATCTTGCACAGCAATACCGGATACAGGTATTACCAGCCGTACATTTTCACTCAACGGGCGGTTTATAAACAATGCCAGTACATCTACATACGCTTTGCGTCCTGATCTTAATTCAATGGTGCGTTGTTCATTCTGCAGCAGTTCAGCTTCCAGTGTCAGCTGGCTTGATCTGAATGCTGTGCCATTGTTTACCTGTGCAGTGATCCGCTGCAATCCAAGCCGTATATCATTTTTTACCAGTTCCACCTGTTTCAATTGCTCATCTAACAGCAGAATACCGAGATACAGTTGGTTGATACGCTCTTTTACTTTATACAATTCCACTTCTGCCTTTTGCTCTTCCACCAAAGCATTTACCTGTTGCACATTACGTTGTGCAGCAGTGGTGCCACCATCATATACCAACTGGCTTACATCTGCCAGTAACTGGTATTGATCTTTTGAAGGTTGCTGTATATTGATGCCCGGTATAGTGATGGGAACACTGGTAACATCCGACTGGTATGTTGCCTTACCCGATACCGTAAGTTGTGGCAGAAATCCTTTGTTCAGATTGGAAATAGTATAGGCAGCAGTTTGTTTTACAAGATCTTTCTGTCTTATCATGGGATAATTCTGCTGTGCCCATTGATAGGTTTGTTCCAATGTAAGCAATGTGTTGTCCTGCGCCCATACAATGCACGCTGTTCCTGCAAACAATAGCGTAACAGCTATCCTTTTCATGGATCTGTTCATAGCAATATATATTTCGTGAGCCCTGAAATTGTAAAGATGAGATGCCTGTTTCCCGGAGTTCTTTTCACTTAACACTGCAAAGATGTTATATAACTGGTATTTCTGCAGGTCTATTTCAATGAAAACGAAAAAGGCTGCACTAAGCAGCCTTTTTAACACATTTAAACGAAATATACGATTTTATTGTCATTATTCCGCCCAACTCATGGTATAACCAGCATTTTCAATGTCCAGTGCATCTACCGTTAGTTGCAACGGATGAAAGGTATCTACCATTACTGCCAGTTCTTTGGTTTCTTTAGCGCCCAGGCTTTTTTCAACGGCACCAGGATGAGGGCCATGCGGTATTCCACCAGGGTGCAGAGTAATCATGCCACGGGTTACATTTTTACGACTCATAAAATCACCATCTACATAATACAATACTTCGTCGCTATCAATGTTGCTGTGATTATAAGGTGCCGGAACTGCCTGCGGATGATAATCGAACAAACGCGGACAGAAAGAGCAAACCACATAGTTATTGCCTTCAAAGGTCTGGTGAACGGGTGGTGGCTGATGTACACGTCCTGTAATAGGTTCGAAATCATGTATACTGAAAGCAAACGGGTAGCAACAACCATCCCAGCCAATTACATCGAAAGGGTGGTGACCGTAATGAATGCCATACATTCTTCCTTTCTTTTTGGTCTTGATCAGGAAATCGCCCTTCTCATCAAAAGTTTTCAGAGCTTCAGGCGTACGGATATCTCTTTCACAATAAGGCGAATGTTCCAGCAACTGACCATATTTACTGAGGTAACGTTTGGGATAACGAACCGGGCTGAAAGATTCAACGATGAACAGGCGGTTATTACTGTCATTAAAAGATACCTGGTAAATAGTACCACGTGGAATAACCAGGTAATCTCCATATCCAAATGCTAGGTCACCATACATGGTATGCAAAATACCACTGCCTTCATGTACAAAAATGATCTCATCGGCATCGGCATTTTTATAAAAATACCCGGTCATTGATTCCTGCGGGGCAGCCAGTACAATGTGACAGTCGTTATTGACCAGTACCGGTTTGCGACTTTGCAGAAAATCCTTTTCCGGTTTTATCTTAAACCCTTCCAGGCTACGGTGTTTCAACATCTTTTCTTCCGCTACCCTGGGCATTACATCATAGGGCTCGTCTGTGCTGATGATATCTGTAGGCGGATGCGTATGATACAATAAGGAGTAATCATTGGAAAAACCTTCTGTAGAAAACAGCTGTTCAGCATATAATGAGCCATCCGGTTTACGGAACTGTGTATGGCGTTTGTGCGGAATATTTCCGAGTTTATGATAGTGCGGCATAGCAATGTTAATTTGAAAATTGGATAAATTGAGAATGCATGAATGTAAATACAGTTTGTACGTATAAGTAGTAAGTTATAAGTAAAACCGAGGATAGCAGATTCAAGATTACTGACGACTTACCACTCACTACAACGACGCAGCGGCTAATGACAGCATGAGAAAATAGTATTTCCATCTTCTCTTATCAATCCAGTAAGTAAAATTGCGAAAGAATGGCATGCAATATTAATTTGAAATCGGAGGTCGGATGTATGATGAAAAAACTTCGGATTTCTGACTTCATACTTCAGACTTCGTTCTTCATAAAGGTAGGAAATAGTAATTTACGGTGTCGATTTAATAATCGCTTATGCAATTACATACTGCCGGGTTAATAGTTGTTAAAAACAGGAAGGTGCTGCTGGCATACAGCAATAATAAACAGGCTTTTTACCTGCCAGGCGGTAAAGTAGATCCCGGCGAAACCTCTTTACAGGCATTACAGCGTGAAATAAAGGAAGAACTGAATGTATCATTGCCCAACAACCTGTCAATATACATGCATATTACAGCTCCTGCTTTTGGTGAAAACGGGCTGATCATGGAGCAGGATTGCTATATGTATGAATTGCCCGAAACACCTAACCCATCGGCAGAGATCGGCGCCGTGGAATATTTTGGCGCAGCAGATTATGCGTTACAGTTGCAGCAGGTACCTGGCGTTCGGATATTGATTGAACGTTTGCAGCAGGACGGATTAATAGATTAGGTCTGCTATATGAATTAAAAAATGTTTTTATAAATAACCTGTTTTATTTGTGAAAAGGATCGGTTTAATATCAGATACACACAGCTACCTGGACGAAGCTGTTTTTAAACATTTTGAGCAATGCGATGAAATATGGCATGCGGGTGATTTTGGTACGCTGGAATTAGCCAACCGGCTACAGGCATTCAAACCATTAAAAGGCGTGTATGGCAATATAGATGGTAATGATATCAGGCAGGTTTACCCGGAAAAGCTACGCTGGTATTGCGAAGATGTGGAAGTATTTATGATCCATATTGGTGGTTATCCGCCCCGATACAATCCCGCCGTAAAAAAGGAGCTTACTGCAGCTTCCCCGAAATTGTTTATCTGCGGGCATTCTCACATACTAAAAGTGATATACGACGACAAATTACAATGTCTTCACATGAACCCCGGTGCGGCCGGCAACCAGGGCTGGCATAAAGTACGCACGCTTATACGGTTCACCATTGAAGGTCGTAACATGAAAGATTGCGAAGTGATCGAACTGGGCAAAAGAGGGTAAGCAGTTGTAATACCCCGTTTATTTTCGTAAATTAATAGCATGTTCAATCCTGTTGACAACAGTAACAATTATAAATGGGGTGTCTTCTATTACAATGTTGAAGACAACAGAATCATTGTTCCTAAAAGAGCCAGGTTCGCAGGGTTTACCATCAATCTTGGTCGCCGGCTGATACATATTATAATTCCCGCTATACTAATTGTTATTTTCCTGTTATTGAAGAAATAGTATTCTTCCACCTTATTCAACAGTGCATTTCCTCCCGTATATTTTTTGTACAACTACCGATGATCACAAAGTATTTTCATTCGTCGAGTAATAATGCCGTTTAGTAGACTTTAAGACTTTCTATCATGCTGTAACAGGTAGTTTTGAAATCATCTGCTACAAGCTATTGTTTTTTATAAAGCTATAAACTCATGAACACAAAAACCATGAAACATTTACTTACCCTGACAATTCTGTTCTTTGCTGTTACCGCTATTGCACACGCACAAACATGGCATTACGGATTAAAGGCCGGACTTACATTATCCGGTATTGATGGCAACGGTATGCGTGCCAAGATATATCCGGGTGTACAGGGAGGCGTTTTTGTAGAGAAGACATTCAACAAAAAATGGAGCATTCAGCCGGAAGTATTGCTTTCGCAAACCAATGTAAGCAAGAATGAGGATTTTCTTAAATATTACAATACCGATGGCCGTACCGATGCCAGTGAGAAAGCCAAACTGTTATACATAGCAGTACCGGTACTGGTGCATTACAATATTACACCGGTTATCAGCATTGTGGCTGGTCCACAGTACAGCGCACTAATCTATTCTAACGAAGACCTCTTGCGTGGCGACAGAGATGCTTTTAAAAATTATGAACTAAGTGCGGTAGGCGGTGTACGGATCAATCTGAACACGGTATCGTTCTACGCACGGTACAACAAAGGACTTACCAATATCAATAATGTTGATGATCGTTATAAATGGACATCAAACCAGATTCAGGCGGGTATTGCGGTAAGGATTAAATAAGCTGTTGCACTAAGAAAAACGGATGATCACACCAGCATAGTGAAGAGAGTATACCAAAAGCCTAAGAGGCTGTTTCGACATATGAAACAGCCTCTTTTTATTTAAACCGGCAATATGAAAGATAATTTCATGCAATCTGTTTTTATACGCAGCATAAAAAAAGAGGTTGTCTCACATTTGAAGACAACCTCTTTACTATTCAGTATTAAACTGGTTATTTTTTAGCAAACTCTGCGCGGATCACGTTCAGCGCGCCACCTGCTTTAAACCATTCAATCTGCTGCTCATTGTACGTATGGTTCAGTACAATGCTGTCTTTTGAACCATCTGCATGATTCAATACAGCAGTGATAGTTGAGCCGGGAGCGAACTCAGTAAGGCCGTTGATGTCAATAGCATCATCTTCCTGTACTTTATCGTAATCTTCTTTATTGGCAAAGGTCAGCGCCAGCATACCCTGTTTTTTCAGGTTGGTTTCGTGAATACGGGCAAAGCTGCGTACAATGATGGCACGTACACCCAGGTGACGGGGCTCCATAGCTGCGTGCTCGCGGCTGGATCCTTCACCGTAGTTCTCATCACCTACCACTACGCTACCAACACCAGCAGCTTTGTAAGCACGCTGTGTAGCAGGTACTGCACCATATTGGCCTGTAAGCTGGTTTTTTACAGAATCTGTTTTTTCATTGAAGAAGTTTACAGCACCGATCAGCATGTTGTTGCTGATGTTATCCAGGTGACCACGGAATTTCAACCACGGACCGGCCATAGAAATGTGGTCAGTAGTACATTTCCCTTTTGCCTTAATAAGCAGTTTCAGTCCTTTCAGATCTGTACCTTCCCATGCTGTAAATGGTTCCAGCAACTGTAAACGTTGTGAATCTGATTTTACAATTACTTCCACACCGCTACCATCTTTGGCAGGAGCCTGGTAACCCGGATCATCTACTGAAAATCCTTTTGGAGGCAGTTCAACACCGGTTGGTTCATCCAGCATTACGTCTTTACCTTCTTCGTTTTTCAGTTTGTCTGTCAACGGGTTGAAGGTAAGATCACCGGCAATAGCAAAAGCTGTAACGATCTCCGGAGAAGCTACGAAAGCGTGTGTGCTTGCCAAGCCGTCGTTACGTTTTGCAAAGTTGCGGTTGAATGAAGTGATGATAGAATTTTTACGGTTGGGATCATCAATATGACGTGCCCATTGACCGATACAGGGACCGCAGGCATTTGCCAGTACTACGCCACCGATCTGATCGAAGGTTTTCAGAAACCCGTCTTTCTCGATAGTATAGCGTACCAGTTCAGAACCGGGCGTGATGGTAAATTCAGCCTTGGTCTTCAATTTTTTATCAATAGCCTGTTTTGCCAGAGAAGCGGAACGGCTGATGTCTTCGTAAGAAGAGTTGGTGCAGGAACCGATCAGCGCCACTTCCAGTTTTTCGGGCCAGTTGTTGGCTTTTACAGCTTCTGCAAATTTAGAGATAGGCCATGCCAGATCCGGAGTGAACGGACCGTTTACATGCGGCTCCAGTTCATTCAGGTTGATCTCGATCAGCTGATCGTAGTATGCAGCAGGGTCAGCGTATACTTCTGCATCAGGGCGCAGATAGTCGCGGATGCTGTCAGCAGCAGCAGCTACTTCTTCACGGCTGGTTGCTTTCAGGTAAGCAGACATTTTTTCGTCGTATGCAAACACAGAGCAGGTTGCGCCGATCTCAGCACCCATGTTACAGATGGTACCTTTACCGGTAGCACTCAGGCTGTCAGCACCTTCGCCAAAATATTCAACAATAGCGCCGGTACCACCTTTTACGGTAAGAATACCTGCCACTTTCAGAATTACGTCTTTGGAAGAGGCCCATCCGCTCAGTTTACCGGTCAGTTTTACACCGATCAGTTTGGGCATTTTCAGTTCCCACGCCAATCCGGCCATTACGTCCACCGCATCAGCACCACCTACACCAATGGCCAGCATACCCAAACCACCTGCATTAGGGGTATGAGAATCTGTACCAATCATTAATCCGCCGGGGAAAGCATAATTTTCCAGAACTACCTGGTGAATGATACCAGCGCCGGCTTTCCAGAAACCGATACCATATTTATTAGAGATAGAGGCTAAGAAATCGTATACTTCTTTGTTTACATCCACAGCAACCTGTAAATCTTCTTTGGCGCCTACTTTAGCCTGGATCAGGTGATCGCAATGTACGGTAGAGGGAACGGCCACTTTAGAACGACCACAGGTCATAAACTGCAATAATGCCATCTGGGCAGTAGCATCCTGCATTGCAACACGGTCCGGAGCAAAATCCACATAATCTTTTCCGCGCTCGTACGCCTTTTTGGCAGGTTCAAACAAGTGAGCGTATAATATTTTTTCAGCAAGGGTCAGGGGCCGGCCAACCAGTTTACGGGCTGCCGCTACCTTTTCCGGCATCTCAGCGTAAACTTTTTTAATCAGATCCAGGTCAAAAACCATGATTTTTCGTTTAAAGGTGAGCAAACGGTATAAAAAAAGCACTGCAAAGGTACCTAATAAAAAGGTTTTTGAAAAGTGCTAATTATTATAGGTTTAGTGCAAAAATTTATAAATTAGTATTATGAATCGGTTCAGGAATTTTATTGAATGGCAGGCTTTTGGGGTATGCTCTGCCATTGGAGAAAAAATGGGTATCGCTACCTCGCGCATCCGTACATGGTTTGTGTATATTTCTTTTCTGACCATGGGCTCACCACTCATTATTTATTTCATTATAGCGTTCTGGCTCAACATGAAACGCTATATTCTGTCGTTCCGCCGTAATCCTGTCAAATACCAATAATTCCTTACCCTATAAACTTATTAGAATATTTAATGTTATATCACTATAACATGGTTTTTCTTTTATCACCCGAAAAGCATACAACCTGGTGTTTCGCATTGATTATTCTTATATGGACTACGAGCGGCTGATGCATGATGTTGCGGAACGCATACAGGCACGGGTGCACAATAACCAACTGATCTTTCCTCCCGAAATAGCTACAGGACACTATAGCTTTATACAATTACCCAATGGTCTTCAGGCCAATATCCTGAACTGCACTTTTCACCAGGACTGGCTTATCAGACGCCGGAAAGCACCGGGTGAAGAATTTTATACCCTTCGTTTTGACGAACTTACCATACGCGACTCACTGGTAGTAACGATCGATGATGAGAAACTGAAAGAAGGCAATACCACCAAATCAGTGGCTTATCTTACCAGTTCTTTTTCCGACTGGTCGTACTTTGGTTCAGCAGGCGGAACTTTTAAAGGCATACAGGTTTTGTTCAATAAAAACTGGCTGGCCCGTTACCTGGATATCAATACCGTTGAAAATGTGCTTTCTACCTACATTTCACTGAAAGCAGAAAACATCAATATTGAACCGCTGGACAGCAAGTACAAACAATGGATGCGTACCGTAATGGAAACAGACGAAGAAAATCCACTACGGCTGGCCGTTATCCAGAACCGCATCATGCTGATGATAGAACGCTTTTTCACACATCTGTACGATAAAATGCATAATCCTGCATTTCGCATTCCATTGTCGTCTGAAGATATTAACCGTGTAATGCAGGTGGAATCTATTCTCACGAAAGATATTTACCAATCTCCCCCTTCCATACAGGAACTGGCACGTATGACCGCAATCAGCGAATCAAAGCTGAAAAAAGATTTTAAAACCATGTATGGCTTTCCTATTTATGAATATTACCAGAAAGCACGCATGCAGGCAGCCCAGGATAAACTGCTGACCGGTAAATTTTCAGTAAAAGAAGTAGCAATGGAACTGGGATATGCTAATCTCAGCAACTTTACCATTGCCTTCAAAAAAGAATTCGGAGTATTACCCAGTCAGCTTTTATCTTCCCATTGATCGAAGGCAATAGTTTACCAAATATCAAATACACAACCGTAACTATTACTTCACCGTGTGTTTTTATATTGTAAAAAGCATGCAATGCTGTACAACAAATGTTAATCTTTTTATAAAGCGACGTAAGAATGCAGCATTAAAAGAATATAAGATATTTTGCAGCTACTGTTTAACCTACAACAGCTACGTTGCTGACTGATTAGGGTATAGTTTTGCAGCGGTAACACAAATATGTGTGTTTGGATTAAAGAAAGGGTCCCGTTTTTGATCCAATATCCCTGTGATAGGTTATTCGATCATTACATATTCAGTACTGATGAAATACTCAGTCAGCACCTTTTGAAAACATTGTTAAGGCTCCCTCACCGGGAGCTTTTTCTTTTATGTAAAGTTGAAACGAATAAATGAATTACTGATATGCAAATAGCCTGTCAAGATGCTACTTCCTCATTCCATAATATTGATTTGACAATGAAGAGACCTGATATAATTCTCTACCCCTACGAGTAGCAACCTCTAACAATCAAACAATATAACCATCAAGCAATCTTATACAACCGCTTTTCTCAGTTTCACCAGTTGGTTCAACAAACCTTCCAGCAGATCCAGTTTCAGCATGTTGGCGCCATCACTTTTTGCCACTGCAGGATTGGGATGTGTTTCAATAAATAAACCATCAGCGCCTGTAGCAATAGCAGCTTTGGCAATAGTGCTGATCAGTTGCGGATTTCCACCGGTAACACCGGAAGTCTGATTAGGCTGTTGCAGACTATGTGTGCAATCCATCACCACCGGTGTACCATGTTCTTTCATCCAGGGAATATTGCGGTAATCCACTACCAGGTCCTGGTAACCAAATGTAGTACCTCTTTCTGTCAGGATCACTTTATCGTTACCGGCATGGCGGATCTTATCGGCAGCAAATTTCATAGACGGACCGCTAAGGAACTGTCCCTTCTTTACGTTCACGATCTTGCCGGTTTTAGCAGCAGCAACCAGCAGGTCTGTCTGGCGGCACAGAAAAGCAGGGATCTGCAGAATATCAATATACTTTGCAGCCAGCTCTGTTTCATCATGTGCATGTACATCAGACGTAACGGGCAGATGATACTTTTCGCCTACTTTTTTCAACAACTTCAGGGCAGCTTCATCACCTACCCCGGTAAAAGAAGCATCGCTGGTACGGTTCGCCTTGCGGTAAGAAGATTTGAACACGTACGGGATACCCAGGTTTTTACAGATAGCAGACACTTTATCACACACTTCCATGATCAGGTCTTCACTTTCCACCACACAGGGACCGGCAATCAGGAAAAAGTTGTTCTTATCGTATTGCTGGTTGCTGAACAGTTCGTCTAAAAATTTCATAGTGCAAACGTAATGAATTATCTGACATATAAAATATCCCGACCCACCGGCTCTTAACCTTCCGGTAACATACAACAGTTTCCTTTGTACTGTTAACGGTTCATGAACTGAAACAACCTATGCAGAAAATAGCTTTTTATTCCTCTTTTTGCCGTTACATACAGGCAATAGTATTGTGTTTATGGCCTTTTTTTACTGCTTTACAGCTGCATGCAACTCCTGCCCTTACGTTACAACAGGCTGAAGAGTTACTACGGCGTCAGCCAGATTCTGCATACATTGTTCTGAAAGACCTGTATACGCGTTACACCGATGCAAAAGATGATATTTCTGCCGGGATCTGTTTACAGAAAATGGGGCAGATCTTTTATCACCAGGGTTATTTTGCACAATCGCTGGATTACCACCTGGGTGCCGACAGACTATTCAGACAAAAACAGGACCGCGAACTGGTAGCCAACAACCTGAACGATATTGGCCTGCTATATTATTATAACAAACAGCCCGAACAATCGCGCAGGCAATATGATGAGGCATTGAATATCTACCAGCAGTTAAATGCCGAATCTGGACTGGCCAAAACATATGGCAATATTGGTCACCTGTACGAAAAAGAGCACTTATACGACAGTGCTTTTTATTTTCAGCATTTGTCGTTACAGCATTACCACAACATCAACAACCAGGAAGGCATTGCCCGCATTTATTCCAACATCGGAAGTATTTATGAGGACAGAGAGCAATATGATTCTGCTTTTCACTATTTCAGGCAGGCTGTAAATATGTATGAAGCGGCGGGCAACCAGGTTGACCGCATTGAATGTGTCAATAACCTGGGCGATATCTATCGTAAAACCGGCCGCTATCGCGAAGCTATGGAGCAAACCCGTAAAGCACTGCATCTGGCCATGCAGATCAATGAGCAATACCAGATAGCAGCCGCGTATCGTGATATTGCCAAAACCTTCAACCTGTTACAACAGAACGATAGCGCCTATCATTACCAGGAACTAAGCCGCGAATATTTACTGGCTATTTACACACATGAAAACAATAGTCGCACTGCTTTTTTACAGGCTTTGAATGAAGTAGAGAAAAAGAACCAGGAAATTGAAAAACTGAAAGACGAACGTAAAAACACACTGCTGCTCACCAGTGCCGCTATTATCATTATTGTTTTGCTGGTCATTCTTGGCCTGGTAGTATTCAACCGTCAGCGTTTAAAGATGAGGAATGAACGCGCACTCGGTGAACAGGAACGACAGATCTTTACCGCCCGGCACGAACTGATCGCTTCTGAATTAAAAAATAAACAACTGGAAGAACAGCAGTTGAAACATGAACTGGAAACCCGTAGCAGGGAGTTAAGTACCCATACATTGCATGTGATACAGAAGAACCAGTTACTGGATTCCCTAAAAAACAAACTGGAAGAAATGGTAAAAGACGATAAACGTGATCAGAAGAAACAACTGCAGCAACTGTTACAACAGATCAACCACGATGCTAACCGCAATCAGTACTGGACTGAGTTTAACAGTACCTTTGAACAGGTTCACCAGGATTTTTTTGACAAACTGAAACTGCAGTGCGCAGATCTTACAGTAAACGATCTGCGCCTGGTAGCCCTTATCAAAATGAATTTCAGTTCAGCAGATATCGCCACTTTGCTGGGCATTTCACAGGACAGCCTGCGTGTATCCCGTTACCGCCTGAAAAAGAAAATAAACTTGCAGGGTGAAGAGAGCCTGGCGGCATTTATTCAATCACTCTGATATTTAGGATTTTTTCTAAGAAATATTCAAACAATCAGCCGGTTTGTTAAACGAATGGGTTGTTATCAAAACAATTGCCTGCTTTTCTTTAAATAATAGATTTCTATACCTGATTTTTTCTTTCTTTGCGACAATTTAATTGCTGTGCTATTATGGTAAAAGAAAAAATCCTCGTTATAGGCGCCTCCGGCCAGATTGGAGTAGAACTGACGCTGGCCTTACGCAAAATATACGGCAATGCCAATGTAATTGCCTCCGACCTTCGTGAAGAGAATGAACTGCTGAAAGGCAGCGGGCCTTATGTTTCACTGGATGTAATGAACAAGGAGATGCTGCATGTGCAGGTGATCCGCCAGAACATTACCCAGATCTACCTGCTGGCTGCTATTCTTTCTGCTACCGGCGAAAAAAATCCCAACCTTGCATGGAGCCTTAACATGCAGAGCCTGCTAAATGTGCTGGATATTGCACGCGAAGAAAAACTCCATAAAGTATACTGGCCCAGTAGCATTGCTGTGTTTGGCCCTACTTCTCCCAAACAGAACTGCCCGCAACAAACTATTATAGAACCCACTACTGTATACGGTATCAGTAAATATGCCGGCGAATTCTGGTGCAACTATTATCACCAGCGTTACAATGTGGATGTACGCAGTCTGCGTTATCCCGGTCTTATCAGCTATAAATCCGCACCGGGTGGTGGTACTACAGATTATGCTGTGGAGATCTATCATGAAGCACTGGAAGAACAAAAGTATACCTGCTTTCTGAAAGAAGATACTTACCTGCCTATGATGTATATGCCGGATGCCATCCGCGCCACCATCGAGCTGATGGAAGCACCTGCCGAACAGATCCATGTACGTACTTCTTACAACCTGTCGGCCATGAGTTTTTCACCCAAAGAGATCGCCGCATCCATTCAACAACATATTCCATCATTTAATATTGATTATCAACCCGATTACAGGCAAGCTATTGCCGATAGCTGGCCGCAAAGCATTGATGATGCCGTGGCACGTAAGGACTGGGGCTGGAAACACGAATATGACCTGGACAAAATGACCAGTGATATGCTGACGAACCTGAAGAATTTTTGATCATTCTCTACCAAAAAAGTAGATTAAATCATTTTTCAGCCGGTTATCATAAAGGTTTAGCATTTTGTTGCAAACTTGTAATAGTTTACATTGTTGTAACAAATGATATGAAAAAATTTGTCCTTTTATTCGCAGCTTTTACCGGTATAGTTTCTGCTGTATCAGCCCAAACTGTTATTCCCAAAGGCTGGTGGAGAGCCTCCCTGCAACGTGCAGATGGCAATACCATTGATTTTAATTTTGAAGTAACCTATACGGGCAATAAGCCAACCTGGTTTATCCGCAATGCCACCGAACGTATTCCTTTAACAGATATACGTTGGGAAAAAGATACTTTACTGGCAGCCATGCCGGTATTTGAATCTTCTTTCAGATTGCATTATGAAAAAGACGGTACCCTGCGTGGTTTCTGGACCAGGGGCACCTCTGCCAATGATGTTACATTGCCGGTAACAATTGTTCATAACCAGGCTGCACGTTTTCCGCAACATGTACAACCCGCAAAACACAATATTACCGGCCGCTGGGCTACTACTTTTACTGATAAAAAAGGGAATAGCAGCATTGCCGTAGCTGAGTTTGTACAGAAAGGCCGCCAGCTTACCGGCACCTTCCTTACACCCACCGGCGATTACCGTTTCCTGGAAGGAGTGGTAAGCGGTGATTCACTATTCATGTCTGCCTTTGATGGTATACATGCATTTACTTTCATTGCACGTGCAGGCAATAATAAAAAGATCAGCGGTGGCCGTGTGTTTTCCGGTCCTGCATCTACTGAAACCTGGGTAGCTGAGGCCAATGCCAAAGCTTCCTATTCTGATACCATCTCAGCAGTTTATCTGCGTCCCGGGCAGGATCGTTTGCATTTCCGTTTTCCTGATCTTGACAGCAATATGGTAAGCATATCAGACGCACGTTTTAAAAACAAAGTGGTCATTATACAGCTTATGGGTTCATGGTGCCCCAACTGTATGGATGAAACTGCTTTCCTGAGCAACTTTTACAACCACAATAAACAGCGCGGTATAGAAGTAATAGCACTGGCATACGAGTATTCAGATGATTTTCATCGCTCACAAAAAAGCCTGCGCAAGTTCCAGCAACATTACAATGTGCAATATCCGATGCTGATCACCGGGGTGAAAGTTTCTGATGCTGCAAGAACAGAAAAAACATTGCCGGAGATCACTCCTATCAGAACCTACCCCACTACCATTTTTATTGGTAAAGACGGTAAGGTGAAAAAGACCGACAATGGTTTTCAGGGTCCCGGTACAGGCGCGCACCATGAGGAATACAAGAAAAATTTTAATGCGCTGATAGATAATTTACTGAAGCAATAAGTACTACACAGCTATAGCTATGCTGATGGCATACATTTTTTATTAAATGTTTGCAGTCAACATATCTGCTATGAAAGCAAAACAGGCACAGTGGTTTATCGGTTGTTCGGGTTTTCATTATCCTGCATGGAAGGAGGTATTCTATCCCAAAGGATTACCACAGCGAAAATGGCTGGAATATTATTGCAGCCAGTTCAACACCCTGGAGCTGAACGTTACTTTTTACCGTTTTCCCCAACTGTCTTTTCTGCAAAAATGGTATGCTGCCAGTCCGGATAACTTTTTGTTTTCTGTAAAGGTTCCACGACTGATCACACATTATAAGCAATTCCATGACACACAGTCTTCACTGAATGATTTTTATGCTACTGTAAAGGCAGGGTTGCAACATAAACTGGGTTGTGTATTATTTCAGTTGCCCGGTAGTATCGTTTATTCACCTGATCTGCTGAACAGGATCCTGCTGCATGTGGATCCGTCTTTTACCAATGTAATAGAATTTCGACACCAGAGCTGGTGGAATGAAACTGTACTGAATGCATTGCGCCAACAACAGGTGGTGTTCTGTGGCATGAGTTATCCCAAATTACCAGATAGCTTTATTGCAACCAGCATTACCGCCTATTATCGTTTCCACGGCATAGAAGAACTCTACCGGTCAGCATATACCACACAATTTCTGCAACATATCGGCAATGACATTACAGCCACGCCGGAATTGAAGCGGGTATTTCTTTATTTCAACAATACAATGGAAATGTCGGCCATCAATAATGCACGGTATATGCAGCAGTTTGCTGCCAATGCACCTACAACGGCCTGATCCAGATATTCCGGTAGCTTACAGGATTTCCATGATCCTGTAAAATGATGGATTCTTTTTCAGCATGCTTTTCGTAAGTGGCAATACCAATGTATTGTGTGCTGCCCCAGATAGCAGCATTGTTTTGTACCACTACTCCATTGTGAATAACAGTAATGCGGGCCTGCGATTGTACTGTTCCGTTCTCATAAAAACGCGGAGCAGTAAAGATCACATCGTATACCTGCCATTCTCCGGGACCGCGGCTGGCATTCACCAGCGGAGGCAATTGTTTATAAATACTACCGGCCTGTCCGTTTGAATAGGTTCTGTTGTTGTAAGAATCCAATACCTGCAATTCATAGCGTCCCATCAGGAAAATACCGCTGTTGCCACGCCCCTGTCCATCACCTTTTACTTCAGCCGGTGTACGCCACTCTATATGCAACTGGCAATCACCAAAACTTTCTTTTGTATGAATATCACCAGCACCTTTTACAACGGTCATGGCGCCATCCTCTATTTTCCATTTTGCTGCAGCATTGTCTTTACCCAGCCATGCTGCAGCTGATTTTCCATCAAAAAGTACAATGGCATCAGCAGGTGCATCCGCAGCCGTTTTACCCGGCTTTACAACAGTAGGTTCGGGTTGCCATATCTCTGTTAGTTTGGGGTCACCTTCACGTACGGGTTGCTGTGCGGCCACTACCACAGGGGCTATCACACAGGAAGCGATCAGCAGAAATCGTTGCATGTTAAAATGAATTAGGTACAATGAATAGAGCAATCAAGTTAATGCAAAAAATAGTATTTTCTTCAGCGCAGTACCGAAAATCCGTCAAAGCCATGTGGCTCTTTTACTTCCACCTGTACCCCGGTTACCACAGCCCGTGCGGGCCCCTGTCTGCACCAGGCCACCAGTTGATTCAGTTGTTCACCTGTTCCTGTAGCTATAATGTGCACACTGCCATCCGGCCGGTTTTGCACAATACCTGTCAGTCCAAGCTCCACTGCTTTTTCCCGGGTACTTTGCCGGTAATATACACCCTGTACCTTGCCGGTTACAATAATGGAAAATGTTTTTAGCATAGAGAACAAAGGTAAGGGGTTCGGAGAATGCTGGTTACAGGTTGCCGGTTACAGCAGGTTTCATGATTGCTGCGTTGTTTCGGGCAATAGTACCCGGCAAGTCACCTATATTTTGTACAAAAGCTGATTGTTGAATACCTGTAAAACAAAATGGCCACCTGTTCTGCAGGTGGCCATTTATTATTTCCAAAAGCTTTTTTAGAAGCCTTTTTTCTCTGTAGTACCGGTGGTAGTGTTTTTACCGGCATTCTTTACATATTTATCCAGCCATGCATTCTGCTCATACAATACCTGCAGCAGGTTTTCCTTACCGCGGTATCCGTGTGCTTCAAAAGGCAGTGATACAAAACGCACTGTACCACCTGCACCTTTAACGGCATTGAACAAACGCTCACTCTGGATGGGGAATGTACCAGGGTTGTCATCTGCATCACCATGGATCAACAGTAACGGAGTTTTAATTTTATCAGCATAGCTGAACGGACTCATCTGGTAGTACAGATCAGGCGCCTGCCAGTAAGTACGGTCTTCGTTCTGGAATCCGAACGGAGTCAGGGTTCTGTTGTAAGCACCACTACGGGCAATACCGGCTTTGAACAGGTTGGTATGTGCCAGCAGGTTAGCAGTCATGAATGCACCATAGCTATGGCCACCTACTGCAACACGGTTTCTGTCACCTACTCCCATTTCAGACAGTTTGTTAATAGCAGCTTCTGCATTCCATTTCAACTGGTCTATAAAATTGTCATTCGGCTTTTTATCAGTTCCGGCTGCAACAATGGGCATTTCGGCGTTATCGAACACCGCGTATCCCTGTGTTACCCAGAAAATGGGAGAACCCCAGCTGATGTTGGTAAAACGATCCTGTGAACCACGTACCTGTGCAGCATCAGCAGCAGAGTTGAATTCACGGGGATATGCCCACATGATCACGGGCAAAGGACCATCTTTTTTAGCATCATATCCTTTGGGCAGATACAGATCGCCGGTCAGGTCAACGCCATCTGCACGTTTGTAAGATATTTTCTGTTTGGAAATGCCCTCCAGCTGCGGATAAGGATTGCTAAAGCTGGTAATAGGCTGATCGGCTGTTTTCAGCAGCAGGTTTTTTACATAATAATTCGGTACTTCTTTCTGCGACTCACGACGCGTCAATACGATCAGTTTATCAGCATCCAGTACTTCTGTTACTGATTCATAAGTACCCTCCTGGCAACGCCAGATGATCTCTGATTTTTTAGTGGCCAGGTCAAACTTTGCCAGGAACGGCAGGTCACCTTTTGGAGAACTGCCGGTAGTATTGTTCATCAGCAGTTTGGTACCATTATCAATTACCTGTATTACGTTGCGGCCATATTTGTTGCGGGCCGAAACCGGCATACCAGGACTGTTGTAAGCATCAGTGGTATTTCTTTCCAGTAACACTTCCAGTTGTCCGGTAGAAGGATTGTAACGGCTCATACGTGCAGTTTGTTTGCCGGTAAGGCCTTCACTCACCAGTGCCAGAGTTTCATTACCCCAACTGATGTTACGGAAACGCAGTTGTGTTTTAAACAATTCTTTGGGAGCAGCGGTAAATGGAGCAGACAATGAATATACCACATCGTGATAATCCATTTTGTTTTTGATCAAACCGCTGTCCAGGGGTTCAGCCCAGGTAATGGTAGCAGGCTCATCATCGCGCCAGTCGAATGAACGGGGAGCATTCTGTACGTTGTCAAAACCTGAAGGTGATGTTTCAGAAGAAGGCAGTTTAGCCAGTTCTTTCACTACTTTACCATTGATGTCAGTTACAGTAAGTGTAGAAAAGAAACCGCTGGCAGGCACCAGGTAAGAGAATGGCTTACGGATAGTGCGCACCATCATGTATTTTTTATCAGGAGACAGGCTTACGCTACTGTAAATTTCCGGTGTACCGATCTTGGTTTCAACACCATTTACATTTTTTACCAGTTGCGTGGTAGCATAAAACTCAAACAACTGCTCATCGTAAGGCGATTTGATAAGATCCTGGTAAGTACGACTGGGAGCCGCTTTGCCCAGGTTTTCCTGGATGGCAGGGCCTTTGGGCATCAATGACCTGGCAGGTGCCGCAGAAGCAGGTTTCAAAGCTGCTTTATACAAAAGAGTATTGTTATCAACCCATATAAATGCACTGCCCAGCAATACATTCACAGGTTGCTTGCTCACTTTTACCGCTTTCTGGGTAGCCACGTCAATTACATACAGATCAACCTGCTGGTTGGTAGTATTGGTAAATGCGATCTTTTTCTCATCGGGACTCCAACTGAATGTTGCTGCCAGCATAGCAGCAGGTAAACCGGTGATCTGGAACTGTTTGCCGGTTTTAATATTCTTTAAAGAGAAGTTATTGATAAAGTTCTGACGACTGGGCGAATAGTTGTTGGGATTAATACGCAGGCCCGCAATACGGTATTCGGGTTGTGCCAGCTCTTCTACAGAAGGATAGCTGTTCCTTTCGATCAATAACATCCATTCGGCCTTTTTGTCAATACTTACGCCAGGAGTCGATTTGGCCAGCAACAGGTCGGCAATCTCTTTGGGAGGCAGTTTATAACCGTCATCCTGGGCCTGGGCAAAGGACAGGGAAAAAATGAAAACAAGCAGCGATAGCTTTCTCATGATGAATCTGGTTTTTTTATGAGTTTATTGTAAGGCATTTACCAGACAGGGGTCTTGCTGTCGGCAAATAGTGGTTCACTAAAGGGTGTAATCCTCTAAAGAATATATAAGACGTTCAAATTAAAGATATACCGCGCGGCGGCAACAAATAAAAGTGACCAGCGGAAACCCTTTTTGATCAAAATATTTTTTTTGCCAGACAGATGTAAATAGTATTTTTGCCCCGCAATTATGAATTTATTCGCTCATATCCATCATCATCATACTTACCCCAGCAGGTAGGCCGATGGTGCTATGTATAGAGTGCCAGCATATTATAGAGGCTTACCGGAGGGTAAGCCTTTTTTATTACCAGGATTTTGGGGGATTAAAAGGAAATGAATGATCCGGAAACCAAATAATACTATAATGGCTGATTTAAAATACAGGAATATCACCCAAAAGATCATTGGCTATGCAACGCAAAGCCTTACATTCAAACAAATTGGAAATAATAAATATCAAACAAGCACTATTCCTCCAAATCTTTAAAATCATTATAAATCATGGTTCAGACAATAGTCCAGACTAAGCTCCGTATTGCCATCCAGAAATCAGGTCGCCTGTATGAAGATTCAGTGCAGTTGCTGAAAGAATGCGGTATTGACCTGCGCAACGTAAAAGACCGGCTTAAAACAGAAGCTGATAATTTTCCGCTGGAAGTATTTTTTCTGCGCGATGACGATATTCCGCAATATGTGGAAGATGGCGTGGCTGATGTAGGTGTAGTGGGCGAAAACGTATTGTTTGAAAAAAATAAACAGGCAGAAGTAGTTGAAAAACTGGGATTTGGCAAATGCCGCCTGTCTATTGCCATTCCACGCAGCGATTCTTACAATGGACCGGAAACACTGGAAGGCAAGCGCATTGCTACCAGCTACCCCTTCCTGGTCAATGAATTTCTGCGCTCCAACAACGTAAAAGCAGAGATACACGAGATCAGCGGATCTGTAGAAATTGCACCCGGCATTGGCCTGGCCGATGTAGTAGCCGATCTTGTAAGCAGCGGTTCTACCCTGTTCATGAACGGTTTAAAAGAAGTAGCTAACATCCTGCAATCGCAGGCCGTACTGATAAAGAACAGCAAACTGAACACTGAGCAACAGCAATTACTGGAAAGATTGTTGTTCCGCATACGTTCAGTAAAAAAGGCAAAACGCAATAAATACGTTTTGCTGAATGCCCCCAACGAAAAACTGCCTGAAATTATAGCATTGTTGCCCGGTATGAAAAGCCCTACGGTACTGCCACTGGCTGAAAGCGGCTGGAGCAGCGTACATAGCGTACTGAGCGAAGATACTTTCTGGGATATCATTGAACAACTGAAAATGGCAGGTGCACAGGGTATATTGGTGGTACCAATTGAAAAAATGGTGATGTAGAAACACGATTCAGGAAACCGATCAAAATATTTACAGCATGAATGTATACAAGTATCCGGAACAGCGCGAATGGAAAACGATCTTACAACGCCCGTTGGCAGATGCCTCTGCGCTGGAAGCTACTGTAAATAATGTATTGCAGGAAGTAAAGGCAAACGGAGATGCCGCAGTAAAAGCATTTACAAAACAGTTCGACAAAGCAACCATCGATGAGCTGCTGGTACCGGAGTCTGCATTTCTGCAGGCGCAACAGGTGCTGGATGTAAAACTGAAAGCTGCCATCCTCTCCGCCAAAGTGAATATTGAAACTTTTCACAAACAGCAATTAACAGAACAGGCACCTGTAGAAACAATGCCGGAAGTATTGTGCTGGCGTAAAAATGTGGGCATTGAAAAAGTGGGATTGTATATACCCGGCGGATCTGCTCCGTTGTTCTCCACTATATTAATGTTGGGTGTACCCGCTAAACTGGCAGGATGTAAAGAGATCATATTGTGTTCTCCCCCCGATGCATCGGGTAACCTGCATCCTGCAATTTTGTTTGCAGCCAAAGCAGTGGGTATTACCAAAGTGTTCCGTGTAGGCGGTGTGCAGGCTATTGCAGCCATGGCTTACGGTACGGAAAGCATTCCACAGGTATTCAAAATATTCGGTCCGGGCAATCAATATGTAACCTGTGCCAAACAACTGGTACAACAACAGGGCATGGCTATTGACATGCCGGCAGGTCCCAGTGAAGTGGCTGTATTTGCCGATAGCTCTGCCAATCCTGCTTTTATTGCTGCCGACCTGCTGAGCCAGGCCGAACACGGTCCTGACAGCCAGGTAGTATTGGTTACCGATACAGAACAGTTGGTAGAAGCCTGTCGCCAGCAGGTTGCATTACAACTGGCTTCTTTACCACGAAAAGATATTGCAGCAAAAGCATTGGAGAACAGTCGTTTCATTGTGGTAAAAAATACTACCGAAGCGTTTGAACTGTTAAATACCTATGCCCCGGAACATCTTATTATTGCCAGCAACCAGGCCGCAGAACTGGCAGAACAGGTGATCAACGCCGGTTCCGTATTCCTGGGCCATCATTCTCCGGAAAGTGCCGGTGATTATGCCAGCGGTACCAACCATACATTACCCACCAATGGTTTTGCCACAGCTTATAGTGGTGTAAGTGTTGACAGCTTTGTAAAAAAGATCACTTTCCAGCAATTGAGTGAAAAAGGTTTAAAAAATATCGGTAACATGGTGATTACAATGGCCGAAGCAGAGGGGTTACAGGCTCATGCCAATGCGGTAAAAATCAGGTTGAATGAGTCATAAGTTTTAAAACAAAACATCCTGCAAATAATAACGGCCACTCACCATTGACCATTCACCACTTACTATTACAAACAAAAAACATGCAATTCAACTTAGATGATCTGATACGTGAGAATATAAAAAAACTGGTTCCGTACTCTTCAGCAAGAGATGAGTTTACCGGTGAAGCACGTATTTTTCTCGATGCCAATGAAAACAGCCTGGGATCTCCCACTACACGCTGGTACAATCGCTACCCTGATCCTTTACAACAAAAAGTAAAGCAAAAACTGAGCGAAGTAAAAGGCGTTCCGGCAGAAAATATTTTCTTAGGCAATGGCAGTGACGAATGTATTGATATTGTGATCCGCGCATTCTGTGAACCTGCTACAGACAATATCATTATTTGTCCGCCCACATATGGCATGTACGAGGTAAGCGCCAATATCAACAATGTGGCTATTAAAAAAGTACCACTTACCGCTGCTTTCCAGTTAGATCTGCCCGCTATTGAAGAAGCGATTGATGACAATACGAAAGCCATTTTCCTGTGCTCACCCAATAATCCCACCGGCAATTCACTGAGTCGCGAAGACATTGAAGTAATATTGAATAACTATTCAGGAATTGTGGTAATAGACGAAGCCTATATCAACTTTTCACGTTTCCGTTCCTTTACACAGGAACTGCAGGACTACCCCAACCTGGTGATCTTACAAACCCTGTCAAAAGCATGGGGACTGGCAGCATTACGCGTGGGAATTGCATTTTCTTCGGAAGCTATTGTAGGTGTAATGAACAAGATCAAACCTCCGTACAACATTAACCAGGCATCGCAGGATCTGACCTTACAGGCACTGGAAGAAGTAGGACAGGTAAATGACATGATCCGGGAGATCGTTGCACAAAGACAGACATTGGCTGAAGGTTTACAGAAATTATCATTTGTACAGAAAATATATCCTTCAGATGCCAACTTTTTGCTGGTGCAGGTTACAGAAGCTAAAAAGATATATGAATATTTACTGGAAAATGGCATTGTGGTGCGAGACAGGAGTAATGTAATATTGTGCCTGGGTTGCCTGCGTATTACCGTGGGTACCTCTATGGAAAATGAAAACCTGTTGCAGGTTTTGCAACAATTCGGAAACACATAATTAGTAAATGTGACTGGTGAAACATCAGTCATGGCATACAAACGAATTGCTCATTAAGCATTGAATACCGCTTATTGAACATTTACCCTACAATAAAAGCTAACAACAATACAATGAAACGAGTTTTGTTTATTGATCGCGACGGTACACTGATCAATGAAGCGCCCCCCACCTATCAGCTGGATTCATTTGATAAGCTGACCTTCTATCCCGGCATGTTTGAATACATGAGGCGTATTGCCCATGAATTCGATTACGAGCTGGTAATGGTGACCAACCAGGACGGCCTGGGTACAGCTGCTTTTCCGGAAGATACTTTCTGGCCGCTGCACAACCTGGTAATGAAAAGCCTGAAAGGTGAAGGCATCCATTTCAGTGCCGTGCATATTGACAAAACGTTTCCTGCCGACAATGCTCCTACACGCAAGCCCGGCACCGGAATGCTTACGCAATACTTCAATGACGAATACGATATTGAAAATTCTTATGTCATCGGCGACCGTATTACCGATGTACAACTGGCAAAAAATCTTGGCTGTAAAGCTATCTGGCTCAACAACGAAGCCGGCCTGGGTGCAGCAGAGATCAAAGATAAAATGGCAGAGCTGCAACAGGTTATTGCTCTGGAAACCTCCGATTGGAGCGCTATTTACGAGTACCTGCGCCTGGGACTGCGCCATGTAATACACGAACGCAATACCAACGAAACACAGATCAAGATCGAACTGAATATTGATGGTCGTGGTAAGGCAGGTATTTTTACAGGTCTTGGTTTCTTTGATCACATGCTGGAACAGATTGCCCGTCATGGAAAAATGGATCTTACTATCCGTACCAATGGTGATCTGCATGTGGATGAACATCACACTATTGAAGATACCGGTATTGCACTGGGTGAAGCCTTTGCACAGGCACTGGCCGATAAACGTGGTATGGAACGTTATGGCTTTGCGTTGCCCATGGATGAAGCAGACGCAAAAGTATTGATCGATTTTGGTGGCCGTAACTGGATTGTATGGAATGCTTCTTTCAAAAGAGAAAGGATCGGGGAAATGCCAACAGAAATGTTTTTCCATTTCTTCAAATCATTCTCTGATGGTGCTAAATGTAACCTGAACATCGAATGCCATGGTGACAATGAACATCATAAAATAGAAGCTATTTTTAAAGCATTTGCCAAGGCCATCCGTATGGCTGTGAAACGTGATCCTTTGTCTAATTACCTGCCTTCTACAAAAGGGGTTTTATAGTCCGGTGGATATATTAAACGTTGACAGGGAAATCTTTCCATAGAAAAAGCCCATCTGTTGCAGATGGGCTTTTTTCTTATAACTTATCGTTCAGTAAAATTGTCAACTTAATCGTAATGCAACTTCAGCTCTACCCTTCTGTTCTTTGTACGGCCGGCAGCAGTTTTGTTATCAGCAACCGGGCGATCCTGTCCATAACCGGCAGCTCTTAAACGCACTACAGCCACGCCTTTTTTCTGCAGGTAATCGTATACAGCTTTTGCCCTGTTTTCACTCAACGTTTGGTTAGAAGCAGGTTTACCTATATTATCGGTATGTCCTTCAATATCCAGTTTCAGGTTGGCATCTTCGGTCATCAGTTTTGCCACTTCATCCAGTGATTTATTTGATCTGGCAAGTAGCTTACTGCTACCGGTTACAAAAAAGATATTACTTGCCGCAACCTCTATCCTTTTTCTTAGATCTTCCCTGATCACCGGGCATCCGTTATTAGAAGCAGGTCCGGGCAGGTCTGGACATTTATCTTCTTCATCATTTACACCGTCTTTATCACGGTCAGGAACGGGGCAACCCTGGTAACGCGCCACACCTTTTACATCCGGGCATTTATCTTCTTCGTCGTTAATACCATCACCGTCGCGGTCAGGTATAGGACAGCCCTGGTAACGGGCTACACCTGCCACCAACGGGCATTTATCATCTTTATCAGGAATATCATCACCATCTGTATCCGGGCAACCTTTAAATCTTGCCAGCCCTTTTACGTCCGGGCAGGCATCCAGGCTATCGGGAACTCCATCACCATCACGATCTACCGGTGGTAATGGCATAGGTAATGGTGGCGGTGGCAATGGCCTGGCAGGAGTTTTACTACGGCCACCAATGGTGCCAGCAAGACCTACACTATAAAAGAAATGATGACTGACGCCTTCGGTTACAGGAATACGGTATTGTGCATTGATCAGCAGAAATGCTTCATCGTAAAAATTTACCTGCGCACCTACTCCTACAGGTATCAATGCACCAAAAGCGCCTGAATACATGGATGCACCTATACCTGTTTGTGCATAAGGCGAGATCCAGTACCTGTTGGAAAATAATTTAGCACGAAGTGAAACATCGCCTTCCAGCAGAAATCCGTCTTTACCGGTGGTATTGCCGTATTTATCCGGATAATCGAGAAAAGCACCACCTACAGTAGAGGATACATCAAAATGCCTGGACAGGCCCTGAATATAGTTCAGTGCCAGTCCGGGTGACATTTCTTTTATTCTTCCGAATTGTTTATTTTTTAATACCGTGTGCAGGGATGTAGCACGGATCAGCGAAGCCGTTTTGAAATCATGGAAAAAGAACTGAATGCCCAGTGTTGGGTCCTGTATATAATCATCGTTCTTCTGGCAAAAAGCAATCGTATGTAGAAGCAAAGCAGCCAGCAAAAAGCCCGCTATTTTCTTCATAGACCTGTTAGTTTGATGACCGGACAAAAGTAACAGGTCCCATTTAAATACTAAAAATTATTTATTGGTAGTGGTGGTGGTTTCCGGTGGTTTCTTTTTACCCAGGTATTCTACACGCACCCGTGTAAGACCATGGCCGGTGTATGCCAGTTTTTTAGCAGCCGCCCTGCTGAGATCTATCAGGCGGGGGTTTTTATAATGCATCCGATCCGTTATGCGCAGTATCACGCTTTTTTTATTGCGCATATTGGTCACTTTTACCCAACAGTTGAGCGGGTATTTGTTACTGGCAGCTGTTAAGTTTTTCTGGGTGAAGATCTCTCCGTTGGTCGTTCTGCGACCTTCAAATTTGTTGTGGTAAAAACTGGCTACCCCATACTGAACCCTGGCTACGTTTCTTTTCCGGTTCAGAGGAATACTATCCTTATGCTGTTGCGCAGCAACAACAACGGGCAAGCCTACGGCAAGGGTGATCAGGAAGATCCATTTTTTCATAGATAGGACTTTTTTTATGACGGGTTATTATTGAACAGGTTTATCTGCAAAATATCTTTCCTGCAATATCTTATCCTCACCATATATATCATCATAGAACTTTACACCACCATTCTTTCCTTCACACGTAAAATAGCGGATAAAGATAGGTGTACGCTGAAACCCCGAAACCACATGTTTCTCTTCCCGCCTGATCCAGTTATGCAATGTATCAGGATGATAACGGATCGTATCATTACGCACCAGAAAATCTGCCAGCTTTTCAAATTCCTTTACACGAACACATCCATGACTCAAAGCACGACCGCTTTTGCTGAACAACCATCTTGCATTGGTATCATGCAGATACACACTGTATTTGTTGGGAAAATTGAATTTCAGTACGCCCAGTGAATTATCGTCTCCTTGCCTTTGTCTTAATTTATACGGAAAATGATTTTTGTTCATTTTGGTCCAGTCAATTCTCGCCGGATCAATAATGCTGTCATTATTATCCACCACCATCAGGTTCTGTTTGGTCAGGTAAGCAATATTATGCTTGATCTGTGGCAGCATTTCCTTGAAAATGATACTGGTAGGTACCGTCCACTGCGGATAGGTAATGAAATTGGATATCTGCGAAGTAAGCAAAGGTGTTCTTGTTCTTGGCTGTCCAACAATTACACGTGATTCCAGCACTACCGTATCACTATTGTACACCCGCAGCATAAATGCCGGGATATTTACCCATACATACGTTTCAGGCATTGAATCCGGCAGCAGTTTATACCTGTCCAGCGTAATAGCAATGCGTTTGAATTTTTCCCAGTCAGTATTGTTCAGTTTGAGTATGGTATTCTCGTTAATGCGGCCTGTTACTTTCAGTCCTTCACGTTCCTGGAATCCACGCAGCACCTGGCGCCAGGTAGCCGTATCTATTGGTTCGGAAGGCGAGGTTACAAGATCACTTTCAAACAGTCTTTTCTGCAATAGTTTAAAGAATTCAACCGAGTCTTTAAAAGGAAATGGTAAATAAGTATAGCGTTTAAAAGTACCTACAGAATCCAGGAAGAACTTAAGACCTGTTTTCAGTGAATCGTAAGCCTTTTCATGCGGTTCCAGTTGGCGCAGGGTAGAAGTAACACTGCCCGACTGCTGTACACGGTCCCATACTCCACGGTAAAAATCGTCGCCCAGTATACTGTCTGTACGCAGGGTAACACTGTCATAGGGTAAACGCCCCTGTTTCAGGTGGCGGGCCAGTTGTACAAACGCATCGGTCATCATCAGGTCTGCACGGGCCCATAACGCCGCATTTTTACGGGCTACGGAATCCGTAACAAAGGCATTCCGGATGCTGTTCAATGGTTTATAATGGTAATCGGAAGGGAACAAACCGTATTCTTTGGCATTTTCAATAAAAGAAAGCAAGGCATTGCCTGCCGGCAGCCAGTTCTCTTTATCACACCACAACGGTTTAAATTCATTATTAGTGTAGAAAAGGTTTACAAGCGCATCCCGCTGAAGAATTACAGAGTCGTTCAAACGGCCTTTATTGTCCAGGATAAAACCCAGTGTAGATTTGAGGTTGTCGCTCACCCGTACTTCAAATGCTGCGGGTTGCTCAACAATGTCCTGCTCTTTGGGCTTATTTTCATTGTTGCACGCCACGTATACCATTGTTAACAACAAAAAGACATATCTCCTACCGGTAAACCTGTGATTGTTCATGCGTAAACTGTAAATAATTCAGTATAAAAGTTTTGTACCTTCAGTAAAAGACGTTTTCCTGTTGTAAACCGGTTGCAATGATATACAAAATACCACTTCACCGCCACATTTTCGTTACCGGCTGTTGCTTTTTTTTAATCAACTGTATGTGCCTGGGCCAGTCATTTACCACCAGTGCCTATGGCGTACAGGTGATAGATCAGTTACCCGCTTTCCGGCAATCGGTTGAAGCAGATTCTGCAAAAAAAATGATCCCCCTGCACGTGTTTCTGCCCGGTATTGTACTGGATCTGCGCTATGCCTCTGCCAGCAACTTCATGCACCGGCGCATGTACCCTCCCCTTACACACCACACTTTTCTGCGCGCACCGGCAGCACAGGCCCTGCTCCGGGTACAACAGGAGTTACACAGGAATGGATATGAATTGAAAATATTTGATGCGTACAGACCTTATTCTGTCACTGTCAGTTTCTGGGAATTGGTAAAAGATGAACGTTACGTTGCCAATCCATCCAAAGGTTCTGGACATAACCGTGGACTGGCGGTTGACCTTACCATTATTAATCGTCAAACCGGCAGGGAATTGGATATGGGCACCGGGTTTGACAATTTTACAGATTCAGCACACCACAGTTTTACCCGGTTACCTCAGCCTGTATTGCAAAACAGGCTGTTGCTGAAAGAAACGATGCAAAAATATGGTTTTACTGCATTAGAAACAGAATGGTGGCATTATTACTGGAAGAATGACCGGAATTATGAGGTACTGGATATTCCGTTTAGCAAACTGGAAAGCGAAGGGAAAGATTGAGGGATTTTAAGCAAAATCACAGGATCTTTACATTACTGCCTCAATAAATACTACCTGAATTTCTCTGTTTTCTCGTCGGCGGTCATGTCTCCCCCGCTGCGGATCTGTATCTGCACATTGCTGATCCACTCTGCACATCCCCTGCTGTACAGCAGTTCATTCACGTCGTGGATCACTTTCATCACTGCATTGTAATCGCCCTCCAGCACAGTGGCAAAAGGACCTGTCTCGTGTTTAATGCCTGATTGCTGTATTAATGCAATAGCCTCATCCACCCATTCGTAAGGATGTCTGTCCTGTACAATAGGAACGATCTGGATAGAAGCATTGATGATATAGTTGTGCATGGTTTTGATAATTGGGAAATGGGGATCAGGTTAGATTTAAACAATCAGGTGTTAGCAGGATGCAACATTCACTTCACCATTCCGAAACAACAGCATCTTAAATCTTACACTTCAAAGCCGAAACCTATATCGCTTCTACCGCAATCACCGCATCCACATTGATAGGACCGTATACATGCGGAAATGTATCAGCAATCGAAGGTGACCACTCATAGATCAGTTTGCCATCCAGCCTGGCAGTATCAACAGACAATTTTACAAGGTTGTTTTTCCCTGCAAAATAGCGTTCCAGTACTCCTGCCACCTGGCGGTCTTCAGAACAATGAATAAATCCTTCTTCCTTCAGCGACGCAGCTTCATACGAACCCGTGCTTTTTGCATGGTTCCATTCTTCAGCAGTAGTGATATGATATATTACAGGCATAGTATTCTTTTTTTTAAAGGGATCATGAAATAACGCAGGGCATTTTTTGCTCCAGCAACAACAGGTCGGCCAGCACCATTGCTGTTACAGCTTCCAGCACTACCGGCACCCGCAAGGCAATACAAAGATCATGACGGCCCTTTACTGAAAAACTTTCTTTAGAGCCGGTTTCCCAGTTCAGGGTTTGTTGTTCTTTCGGTGTGGAAGAAGTGGGTTTTATAGCAATACGAAACACCAGTTCATTGCCATTGGTAATACCTCCTACTACTCCACCGGCATGGTTGGTGGCGGTTTTACCGGTCATATCTTCAATAGCATCATTGTGTTCGCTGCCAAACATGGATGCAGCAGCAAAACCGGTTCCGAATTCAATACCACGTACTGCAGGAATGGCAAACACCGCATGGCTCAGCAACGATTCTACCGAATCAAAGAACGGTTCTCCCAATCCCAGCGGCAAACCACTTACCCGGCATTCTACAATACCGCCGATAGAATCTTTGGCATCAATAGCTTTCTGCAATCCTTTTTCCAGGTCAGTTTCACCACCTATCTGCAAAATGGAAGCAGTAACCTTTACATCGGGCATTAACTTTTTGGCTATCACACCAGCAGCTACAAGGCATACTGTAAGACGACCACTGAAATGCCCTCCACCACGGTAATCCTCAAAGCCACCATATTTGCGGTGTGCTACAAAATCAGCATGTCCCGGACGTGGTACTGCACGCAGTTTTTCATAATCGCCGGAACGTGTATTATTATTCTCAAACAGAATGGTGATCGGGGCACCGGTGGTTTTATCATTGAACAGCCCGCTTTTAAATATGGGCAGATCATCTTCTTTTCGTGGAGTAGTACCTTTCTGTGTACCTCCTTTTCTTCTTTCTATATCAACAAGAAAATCTTCCACGGTCAATGGCAGGCCGGCAGGACAACCATCAATATTGATACCAACACTGGCACCGTGCGACTCGCCGAAGATAGCAACCTTGAATATACGACCGAAAGCGTTCAATTTTATCTGATTTGAATGTTAGCGAAATAGTGAATGGTCAATCAATGTCATTAAATAAGTATTTCTGATTCCGGCTGGTGTCTTACCAGCTACTTCATTCAACGATGTTAAATGATCAATGCTTTTCCCGGCTTCAGAGCCTATGCTTCTGACTTCTGGCCTGCTTCTATTTCAGCACCCAGTAACCGGATATGATCATAAAAATCAGGGTACGACTTATTGATAGCCTCTGCTTCTTCAATAATAGTAGCACCCGTAGCTTTCAGTGCAGCTACCGCACAAGCCATTGCAATACGATGATCATGATGTGAATGTACAGTAGCACCATGCACACCTGTACCACCATGAACAATCATGAGGTCATCCTGCAGATCGATCTTAATACCCATTTTACCAAACTCTTCCTGCAGGGTCAGTGCACGGTTACTTTCCTTATGGGTAAGCCTTTTGGCTCCCTGTATCACCGTCATACCATCACAATAAGAAGCCAACGCTACCAACGGCGGAAACAGGTCCGGACATTCTGTAGCATCAAACTGGAAAGGTTTTAATTGCTGTACAGGTCCTATTTCAATCTGCTCTGGCTGTACGGATACCCTGGCACCGCTGCTCATTATTGCCTGCAGAATAGCTTTATCGGCCTGTGTTGAAAATACATCCAGTCCTTTTACAGTAATATCGCCGGCCACAGCCCCTGTTACCAGCAAAAATGCAGCACCGCTCCAGTCACCTTCCACCGTATAGGTAGCAGCTTTAAACTGTTGTGTTTTTACCGGGAAATGAAATACCTCATAATTGCGGTTTTCCACCTCCACGCCAAAATGTTTCATTACTGTCAGCGTAAGATCTATATATGGTTTGCTGGTAAGATTATTCACTTTGATGGAAACACCCTGTGCGCCTGCAGCCGCATAAGCAATCAGCAGACCGGTCAGGAACTGTGAGCTGAGAGAACCATCAATTTCAATATCAGCAGGTTTCAAGGGGCCCTTTACTGTCAGCGGCAATTTGCCATTATTGGAAGTAACAACAATGCCCAGCCGAGGCAGTACTTCATCAAAGAAATCCATAGGACGGTTCAGCAAACTGCCCCTGCCTTCAATAGTAATGGCCTTATCCGCCACAGCAATAATAGGCGCCAGCATACGTATACCCAAACCACTTTCACCACAATTCACAGTATTCTGCGCTGGTTTTACACCGTTACCATTTATAGACAAAGAACCATCAGCCTGCTCAGTGATAGTTGCCCCCAATGCTGTAATAACGCTTTGTGCCGCAAGATCATCATTCGAGTGACCCGGATTACGGATAATACTGGTACCATTTGCCAGTAAGGCTACTGCGCAGGCACGCTGCATAGAGCTTTTAGAAGCCGGGGATTGAATAACGCCCTGTATAGTGGATGGTTGAACTGTTACAATCATTTTTTTCGTTGTTAATGAGAATCACTGAACGCCGGTCATTGAAAACAGAATACTGATCATTACTAACTCTTTCTGACAGGATGTTCAACATTCAACGCTCAATTTTCAATATTCAGTTAAAGACCTTTTATCAATTGTTCTAATTCCTCCAGCGGAATAGAACGCACCACGCCCTTCCCGATCTTATCCAGCAAAATATAATTCATGGCTTTTTTCTCACGCTTCTTATCCATCGTCAGCACTTTAAAAGCCTTGCGTTTGTCAAAATCTGCCAGCGTGGGCAAACCGTATTGCTCCAATACATTAATTACCCGCTGTGATTCTTTAAAACCGGTGAACTGCTGCGAAATTGTACAGGCGGCGGCCATACCAATGGAAATAGCCTGCCCGTGCGACAATTCGTACATGTTTTCAATAGCATGTCCCAGCGTATGCCCAAAATTCAATAACCTGCGCTCGCCTTTCTCAAATTCATCCTGTTCCACCACTGCAGATTTAATACCTGCATTGCGTTGTATCAGTTTACTGAGCGCGGGTTTATTTTTCTGGTAATAGCTCAGTTTATTCTTTTCCAACTCCCTGAACAGAGGAGCATCTTTAATACAGCTATGCTTAATAATTTCAGCAAAACCATTGATCCATTCCTGTTTGGGTAACGATTTCAGTAAACTGTAATCATATAACAGAAATGAAGGCTGACGGATGGTACCCACCAGGTTTTTGTAGACGCCTACGTCAATACCGTTCTTACCACCAATAGATGCATCTACCATGGCCAGCACAGTAGTAGGAACAAAACCGCAACGCACGCCGCGCATATAGATAGCCGCTACATACCCTGTAAGATCGGTAATTACGCCACCACCAATACCCACCAGGCAGGTAGTTCTGTCAGCTTTGTATTCGATCAACTGTTCTATAATAGCATTTACGGTAGCCTGTACTTTAAATTCTTCACCAGGCTTCAGCACAATGGTATTCCAGCCTTTCAGCTTTTTCTTATGTGCTTTGAATATATTCTCGTCGGTGATCAGTACGGCACTTTCGCGGTCAACCAGCTTATCCAGGTAAGCAAGGTCACCATCAAAATAATACTGTACAGTACCGGATGAAAATTGATAGGTTTTACTTCTCATAGTACCATTTCACGGAGAGGATCAGAACTGAATTTTATCAAACACGTCCAGCTCGCTTTCCAGCGTTTTTGTTTTATGATATTCTTCCTGTTTGGGCAGGTAATCCATTACCTGTTTTACACCACTTGGACTTACAGAATATGCTGCAAATCCTTCCTGCCATTCAAAAAAGCGTTTTATAAAACGGCTTTCATTGATCCAGCCGGCACCTTCGGTTTTAAGGCTGTTAATTACCTGCACCAGGTTCTGCGCAGGCAGCATTTGTATCAGGCAATGGATATGGTCATCCACTCCGTCTACAGCCAGTACGCGGATACCTTTTTCTTCAGCATTTTTCTGCAGGTGTGAAAACAGGATAGTACGGATGGGCTTTGTCAGCAACGGCTCACGGTCTTTTACTGCCCAGATGGCATGTACAAAAAGATAAACTTTGGTATGACCGTTGATCAGTTGCATGGGGTAAAATGCCTGTAGTGAACAGTCATACCGGTCATGGCAATGCCATAACCGGTAGCTGCTGCTTTTTATGAGTTCATGATTTTGTTCTGGTGGTTGATACTTTCCATGTGCACTGCATCGAAATAACGGGTAATGAACTCTTTGCTCAATCCCAGTTTTTCTCCTTTAAGGGCAGCTCTTTCTAAAATCTCGTTCCAGCGGTTGGTCTGCAGGATGGTAATGTTATTGTTTTTCTTGTATTCACCGATCTTCTCGGCTACTTTCATACGCTGACCAAGGATCTGCATCAGTTCATCATCCAGATGGTTGATCTGCTGACGCAGTTTTTCCAGCGCTGCATGATACTCTTCAGAGTTCACGTCTTCTTTACGCCATACTATTTCCCCAATCATTTCCCCCAGGCGTTCAGGCGTTACCTGTTGTTTGGCATCGCTCCACGCTTTATCAGGATCAATATGACTTTCTATCATCAGTCCGTCGAAATCGAGATCAATAGCTTTCTGGGCCACGTCCATCAATATATCACGACGACCACAAATATGTGAAGGATCATTGATAATGGGCAATTCAGGATTACGGCGTTTCATTTCAATGGCAAGGTGCCACATGGGTGCATTTCTGAATTCAGTATTGCCGTATGAGCTAAAACCACGGTGTATCAGACCGATCTGGTTGATGCCGGCTTTAGCTACACGCTCTACTGCACCTGTCCACAACTCCAGGTCGGGGTTGATGGGGTTTTTGATCAGTACAGGTACATTTGCACCGCGTAATGCGTCTGCTACTTCCTGTACACTGAAGGGGTTTACAGTGGTACGCGCACCAATCCACAATACATCTACTTCAAAAGTCAGTGCATCTTCTACCTGTTTGCCGGTGGCTACTTCCACGGCAACCGGTAAACCGGTTGCTTTTTTGGCAGCCTGCAGCCAGGGCAAACCTTTAGCTCCGATACCTTCAAAACTGCCGGGCCTTGTGCGGGGTTTCCAGATACCGGCACGTAACATATCTACTTTACCGGTCTTTGCCAGGCGAATAGCTGTTTCCAGCACCTGCTCTTCTGTTTCAGCACTACATGGCCCGCTGATAATGATAGGTCGTTTATTCCAAACCTGTTGCACAGTTTCCTTCATGGATGTTTGCGTTGCTTGCATATATTTTTTGGTTGATGAGTTAACAAGTTTATTCAGTTGACAAGGAGAAACAGACTGAGGTGACCAATTTCAACTTGTCAACCTGTCAACCTGTTATCTACCTTCTGCTATCGGCATCATTCATCCTGATGCGACGGCCTTTGTAGTTTTTACCATCAATGGCCGCAATCATCTGCCGGGCTGCACTTTTATCTATTTCAATCCAACTGTTCATTTCTTTCATATCGATCCTGCCCAACACTTCTTTACGCAGATCGCTCATATCGAGAATGAATTGTAAAAAGCTGGCTTTATAAAATCCATCTTTAGTACCAAGATTTACAAACAGGCGCGCATAATCTCCACCGCCACCAAAATTCCGGCCTTTTGTATCCCTGCCATCTCTGCGTTGACCTCTGTCGCCGTAAGCACCTCTTTCCACCTGTGGTCTTTCGCCTCTTTCGCGGCGCTGATCACGTGCATTCAAATCTTCCGCATTTTCATAATACTTCAGGAAGCGGTTAAACTCTGATGCAGCTACACGTTTCAGGATATCTTCCTTGCTGATGTCTGCAAACTTCTCTTCCAGCATGGGTACATAAGTTTCATAATCGCCATGGCTGATATCCTGCTGCAACAGTCTATCCATAAAGTGATAGAATTGTTTGCGGCATACATCTTTACCGGAAGGTATTTCCAGCTTGTGGAAGGGAGCCTTTACAATATTCTGTATCTGTTTCAGGCGGCCCAGTTCACGCATGTGTACAATTGACATACAAACGCCGGTATTTCCTGCACGTCCTGTACGACCGCTGCGGTGCGTGTAAACTTCCACATCATCGGGCAGTTCGTAATTGATAACATGGGTAATACCCTGTACATCAATTCCACGTGCTGCCACATCCGTTGCTATTAAGAGCTGTAATGTTTTTTCACGGAACTCACCCATTACCTTATCGCGCTGTACCTGTGTCAGATCGCCGTGCAACGCATCAATATCATAACCTTCGCGTGTCAGTTTTTCGGCAATCTCCTGTGCATCTGCTTTGGTACGGGTAAAGATGATACCATAAATGCCCGGGTTAAAATCAATCAACCTTTTCAAAGCAGCATAACGGTGTTGCGCACTGGTAACGAAATACTGGTGGTCAATGTTCTTGTTTGCAGAATTCACTTGTCCTACAGTGATCTCCAGCGGCTCTTTCATGTAACGTTTGCTCACGCGGCGTATTTCCGGTGGCATGGTTGCACTGAATAACCAGGTGCTTTCACGGTTAGGCGTATTCTGCAGAATAAACTCGATATCTTCCTGGAAACCCATGTTCAGCATTTCATCTGCTTCATCAAGTACCACGTACCCGATCTGTTCCAGGTTGATCGCCTTACGCTCGATCAGGTCAATCAGACGACCCGGTGTTGCCACCACAATCTGCACACCTCTGCGCAGGTCGCGGATCTGCTGCCCGATGGACGTACCGCCGTAAACAGCAGCCACATACACACCCGGCATGAATTTTTTAAACAGCTCCAGCTCATTCACAATTTGCACGCATAACTCTCGTGTGGGACATACCACCAATGCCTGCGGATGTTTTTGTGCCGCATCTATCACCTGCAACAAGGGTAAACCAAAAGCTGCGGTTTTACCGGTGCCTGTCTGGGCAAGCCCTACCAGGTCTTTTGTGCCGCTTAATAAAACAGGAATCGCTTTTTCCTGTATAGGTGTCGGGTTCTTAAATCCTAAAGCATCAGTAGCCTGTACCAACCTCTCGTCCAAACCCAACGCGTCAAATGTTGTCATATTCGGAAAAATTTGGCGCAAAGGTACTGATAATACTGCCCTCCGCCTAATCAATCCGCCAAACGGCACATATAGTAATTGCCTGTATGTAAAGAACTTAGGATAATTATTTTTAATATTTCTACAGTTCTAAGTTTTAAGTGATAGGTTACAGGTTCCTTTACCCCGTTTTTTGCTCACAAAATCGCCCTCTCTTTACCTCCCGAAATACCTCCCACAACCACGTATTCAGATACTTATAACTTAAAACCTAAACTGATAACTATTTAATGATCCGCCTGATCTTATTCGCATTTTCAATCAGCTCCAGCAGGTATTCATAGTTCTCTTTTTCAAGACATGCTTTGAACTTGCGCAACTGACTGATGTGCTCGTTCAGTACATCCAGCACATTTTCACGGTTCTGCATAAAGATCGGTACCCACATAGCCGGGTTACTTTTGGCCAACCGCACCGTACTTTCAAAACCACCACCGGCCAGTTCAAAAATGGCATCTTCCTCTTTTTCTTTTTCCAGTACCGTATTGGCCAGTGCAAAGGAAGTGATGTGCGAAATATGACTCACATAGGCCGCATGTACATCATGGCTGCTGGCATCCATGTAAATGATATGCATGCCTAACTGTTTGTATACCTGTTCAATTTTATTCACTACATCCTCATCGGTCTTTTCTTTTTCACAGATCACACAGGCACGTCCTGCAAACGCATCCCGTACGGCTGCTTCCGGACCGCTGTACTCTGTACCCCACATCGGGTGTGTGGCAATAAACCGCGAACGCATCGGATGATCTGCCAGTGCTGCACACAATGCATGTTTGGTTGAACCCGCATCGGCTACAATCTGTTTGTCGGTTACAAGGTCCATTACCTGTTTCATTACCGGGATGGTAGCATCAACAGGAATGGCCACATAAATGAGATCACTTTGCTGTACCGCTTCTGCCAGCGGCAGGGCCTCATCTATTAAACCCAGTTCCAGTGCCTTTTGCTGACTGGCAGCCGAACGGCTTACACCGATCACTTTTTTTGCCAGTCCCTTTTCCTTTAATGCCAGGCTGAATGAACCACTGATCAGCCCCACACCAACTATCGTAACAGTATTAAACATGTAACTATTTATCTTTTACGGTCAGGAATAATGCTTTGATTCTTGTAATACTTTCCTGCAATTTTTCTTCTGGGCTGCAGAGACTTACGCGGATGTAACCATCGCCAGCATTACCAAAAATGCCGCCGGGGGTTATAAACACATTGGCATTGTACAACACTTCATCGCTCAGCGCAAAACCATCTGTATACGTTGCCGGGATCTTTGCCCATACAAACATGCCTGCCTGCTTTTTATCGTATACACATTCCAGTAAATCCAGCAATTCAAATACCTTCTCTCTTCTTTTCCTGTAAACAGCGTTCACTTCATCATACCAGCTCTGCGGCAATGCCAGTGCTTTGGCTGCAGCCAGTTGTACCGGCAGGAACATGCCACTATCCATATTGCTTTTAAAACGCAGTATTTCGTCAATGCGTTCTTTAGCGCCGCTTAACATACCAACACGCCAGCCCGCCATATTCTGCGATTTACTCAGCGAGTTCAGTTCTACTGCAATATCCTTTGCACCGGGTACTGACAACAGGCTCGCGGGCTTATCATTCAGAATAAATGAATACGGGTTATCGTGACAGATCAGGATATTGTGTCTTTTACCAAACGCTACTATCTTTTCAAATAAAGAAGTTGTTGGCAAATGTCCCGTAGGCATGGAAGGATAGTTGATCCACATCAGCTTAATACCACCTTCTGCTGCTACCGCATCCAGCGCATCAAAATCAGGTTCCCAGTTATTGGCTTCTGTCAGTTCATAATCCACACATTCACCACCGGCCAATTTAACTGCACTGCGATATGTAGGATAGCCGGGATTGGGCACCAGTACTTTATCACCTGCATCCAGGTAGGTCATACAGATATGCATGATCCCTTCTTTACTACCAATAAGCGGTAAGATTTCCGTATCAGCATTCAGTTCTACTGCATACCACTTCTTATACCAATCACTCATGGCACTGCGCAATACCGGAGAGCCTTTATAGTTCTGATAAGCATGCACGTTGAATTTGGCACTTTCATCCTGCAAGGTTTTGATCACTTCAGGATGTGGCGGCAGATCAGGACTACCGATACCAAGATTGATGATCTGTTTGCCTTCTTTATTCAGCGCATCGATCTCTCTCAGTTTTTGCGAGAAATAATATTCTCCTATGCCTTCCAGTCGTTTCGACGTAACCATGAGCGGGTTGTATGTTGTTAAGCGTTATAAGTTGTAAGTATTGCTGCACGTTCAATGCGAATAGCTCAACACCGAACGCAAATACAGCAGCTTTTCATTTTCAAATTATCTCATTTTCAAATTCACTAATCAAACAGTCTTCCCTTTTTTATACACCCCATATATTTTCAGCTCAGCAGTTACGGGGCGGATACTTTCTATCACTGTATTGAATTGTTCAATAGAATCAAATTCCATATCTGCATGAAAGCTGTATTTCCAATCGCTCCCGGGAATGGGGAAGCTTTGCAGTTTGCTCAGGTTGATACCGCCTTCCGCAATTCTTGTAAGCACTTTGGCAAGACTACCACGGGAATGATCTGTATGAAAATTTACAGATGCTTTATCGGCACCGGTCACCGGTTCAGCAGCATCTTCACGCTGCACTACCAGGAACCTGGTGTAATTGTTTTTCATGGTGTGGATGTTCGGTGCAATCGTATCCAGCTCAAACAGATCAGCAGCCAGTTTGCTGGCAATAGCAGCAATATGTTTACTGCGGTGCTGGTGAATATGTTTAGCGCTCAATGCAGTGTCTTCAGTTTCCACCAGCTTCCAGTCGTATTTATCAAGATATTCCAGGCATTGCTGAATAGCCATGTGGTGCGAATGTACTTCGCGTATATCTTCCAGTTGTACACCGGGATTCACCAGCAGGTTCTGTTTTATCTGCAGGTACAGTTCCCCAACAATACGCAGGTTGCTTTTCTGCAACAGGTTGTAATTGGGTAAAATGCTGCCGGCTATGGAATTTTCAATGGCCATTACGCCTCCATCGCTTTCCTTTTTGTTACCGGCTATTTTCACTACCTCACGAAAAGTAGCACAGGGTATCACTTCTACATCCTTACCAAAAAACTGTTGTGCCGCTACCTGGTGAAAACTGCCTTCGTATCCTTGTATCGAAACTTTTTGTGCCATACAGATAAAAAAAAAGTCCCGGCTTTTCGGCCGGGACTCTTATGTTGATTGATTAGTTTGCTTATTTCGACATCAACAAAAGCATGCCCGGCTTCTTACTAAAGTAGAAGTAAAAATAAAAGTAAGTAAATCGGTATGCCTTAGCGATAATCATGAAATCAAAAGTAGTAACTAATACGGATTATCAAAACTTTTTTTTGGATCAATTACGACAGCCAAACCTGTTCATATCATACAAAACCCTTTACAGACCTGCATTACAGGCACCCCTGCATACCCTTTTTCAACCGTTAATTTTCTGTAAACAAAGCATTTAAAAAGGATACTTTTTTGTCCTATAGCCTGCTGGCTGATAGACTTTACTAACAGTTGTTAGGAGGTTATAAGTGCAGGTTGAAAGTTTTAGGTAAGTGAAACGTCCGATGCTAATACAGGTTGCTGGTTATATATGAAGGCAGAAGTCTGAGGTCTGAAAAGGCTGTGAGCTACGAGCGGTAATACAGGCAACCCAACCATCAAACAATCGAACCATTTAACAATTAGCCAATACATTGTCAAATTCCGCTCACCCTTCCCTAGCTCAATCGCCTGCTCAACTGTTCATCAATTTTCTTAAAAAGATGGAAGGGTTTATAGGTACGCCAGTTGTCTATCTGCATCAGTTCTATGTAGCGGTTCAGTTTGGCCCGTTTGAAGTCATGCTGGGTCTGTTCGGGCATATCCAGTATCACAACCCACCCTTCTTCATCGGTCACTTCTTCAAACCACTCCTGGTAATAATCCTTATCACCGCTATGAAAATTAAGTACGTTCTCTGCTATGAGTATATACTTGGTAATACCATCCCGGAAGAAGCTGTCTGCCACTTCCCGTTTCAACTGCATGATATCATTTTCAATAGCATCATTCCATTCACCGATCAGCTCAATAATAACATATTTCTCTTCGTAATCGGCCAGCAGCACTTTCAGGTATAGCGTACGGGAACCAAATTCATCCCATTGGGGATGGATATAGTAATTGTAAATGGTTTGCGAGAACTCAAACTCAGAGTACACCCTGCCATAAAAGGGAGAGCGCTCATCCTGCTCACTGATGTATAAATGCCGCCAATTATAAAAAGGTTCTATATCGTGCATATCCTGAAAAGATTTACCGGAATAGCCATCAACTATTATACCCGGTTAAAAAAATATCGCGGATAACCAGACTCCGGCTATCCGCGATACAATTTACAATCTCCATTATGCGGTTTCCAAATCTTTTTTATTGTTTTATTCCACCACCAGCTTGTCGGTAAATACAGCCTTTTTGCTATTATTTAACACTTTAACCATATACACACCCTGCGCAGGGCGCTGTGTCATCCGTACTTCTGCCACTTGTGTATAACCAGTGGCATTTACCATCTGCTGATGTAGTAGTTTACCAGTAATATCCGTTACCTGTATGGCTAGCAAACCGGTTATTTTACCGGGCAGGTTTACACGAAAAACACCCGTGGAAACAGGATTGGGATACAGACTGATCCTGCCATCCTTATCATCGGCAGCAATAACACCTGCAACAGGTATTGTTTTTGTATCTTTCTGAAAAGCAAGGTTACCATTGGCCATATCAGAAGGATTGAACACGTTGCTGCCACCCTTCAAACCGGTTATTTTCCAGGTATACATATCTATTTCATAATAACCATCGGTAACATTGGCGCTGCCCACTACCAGTTTCCCATCGTCGTTGATCACAGCACCATTGGTAGTAAAACTTTCCGGTAATCCTTCTATTTTGGTAATGAATGTAGCTATGCGTTTAGCAGGATCAACTTTGAATACACTGTGAAAAGCAGTTATTACATACAGGTTGCCATATACATCGGCCACCATATCGCCGCCCCATCCTGTACTGCGTTTATGAATGGAAAAGGTATCGTTGAAAGCATCATCCTGCAAGGCACCCAGGTCGGTAATGACCGCTTTACGCCCGGTGGTAAACCGTACAAAATGATTACCGTCATTGCTCAATGCATAACCATTGCCATCACCGCCCATTACCATACGGGTAAAATGATTGGCATCGTTGTTCCTGTCAGCATTACTGCTGAATGCTTCTCCTTCAAAATAACAGATCTGAGGGGTTTCTTTTGAAAGGTCTATATAGCGAAGTTCGTTCAGGTAAAGAGGTGTATAGTATAACCGCTTGTGCGTGGCATCATAGGCACAGGCAGCAGATAAGCCGGCAAAAGGCAATCTGGTAGCATCCTCTACGCCTTTTTCACTGGCTATTGTAATGGCTTTACCTGTGCGGGCATTGCAGACATTGGTAACCGGGTCTGTAGTATTGTATACAGATTGCAACACTTCGCCCGTACCCAGGTCAACCAATTTTACATTGGCCCAGTTAAAAGAACCTTTTGTGTTGCCGGTAATGATATACGCAGTGGAAGAATGTTGTGCCATAACGGGCAGTGCGGCACAAAAAACTGCAAGAGCAGGTAGCATTTTGTGTTTCATAAGCGGTGGTTTAATAGTTTCCGGAACAGCTATAAGTTACTACATTTTCACAAGGCAGCAATGAAATGCAGTTACAGGCTGTGTTATGAAATTATGTAGCTGTGAGAGGAAGTTACCCTATGGCATCATTACAGAACAGGTATGATCACTACCTGATCAGGCAGCAATGATTCATTATTTATAAGCTATATAAAGTACAGGTTATTTACCCAGTGAGTCAACGGCTTTTTTTACACTGCCGTATTGCAGCAACAGTTTTTTGGCATGTTCATAATCTTTAATGCCGGTATTTTCCATCACCATTTTGGTACCACGGTCAACCAGCTTACTGTTGGTGAGCTGCATGTTCACCATCTTATTATCTTCCACGCGGCCAATCTGGATCATAACGGCAGTAGAGATCATGTTGAGCACCAGCTTTTGTGCAGTGCCGCTTTTCATACGGGTACTGCCGGTCACAAATTCAGGGCCTACAACTACCTCAATAGGAAATTCGGCAGTAAGCGCCAGCGGAGAGCCGGCATTGCAGGTAATACATCCGGTTATAATATTACGTTTACGGGCTTCCTGCAAAGCACCTATTACATAAGGTGTGGTGCCACTGGCAGCAATACCAATTACCACATCTTTATCATCAATATTGTGTTGTGTAAGGTCTATCCATCCCTGTTCCCAACTATCTTCGGCCTGTTCTACCGGTCGTTGAATGGCTATTTCGCCACCGGCAATGATGCCGATCACCAGGCCATAAGGCAAACCATAAGTAGGCGGAATTTCGCTGGCATCCAGTATACCCAACCTGCCGCTGGTACCTGCCCCGATATAAAAAAGTCGTCCGCCCGCAAGCATCTTATCGGTAATAGCTCCTACCAGCTTCTCAATTTGAGGAATAGCTCTTTCCACTGCCAGGGGCACTTCTTTATCTTCCTTGTTGATGTTGGCAAGAATCTCTCCTGTGCTCATATTCTCAAGGTGCCGGTAATTGCTCTGCTGCTCTGTAACTTTCTTAAATGCTGACATGTACACTATACTTTCTGTTTTTCTGGTTGGTTATACTATAATTATCTGCTAATGAACATGGTATTTAATCAATCCTTCCATCGGGTTCTTCAATATCTTCCCCAGTTCAAATTCGTACGAATGACATAGGTCCTTAATCACATCTTTAAACGCATAGGATATGCCGCCTACAAACGAGATGGGCATTTTCCAGCTTTCCGTGTATTTGCAAAGATGAGTAAAGAAAAAGTCATTCAGCCCATCCTCTATAATATTTTCTATCATATAATGATCCCGGTTTTCAGCCAGGAACAGGGCAAAAGAGGCCAGGTAACGGTTAGGCAAAGGCTTTTTATAAATATTTTCCAGTATTTCAGCCCGGGAGGTTTTGTATTTGTCTTCAAACCTGTAATGCAGATCCTCATCAAAGGTCTTGTACAGGTAGTATTGCAATACCTTTTTGCCCAGGTAAGCTCCGCTGCCTTCATCACCCAGCACATATCCCAGACCAGGGGTGCTGGTAACGATCTTTTTGCCGTTGTAAAAGCAAACGCTGCTACCAGTGCCCAGTATACAGGCCAGTCCTTTTTTGTTGCCACACAAAGCGCGGGCTGCCCCCAGCACATCGTCTGTAACCTGTATTTTAATACGGGCAAATACCTGCGATATAGCCTTTTTAACGATAGCAATATTCTCTTTGGTAGAGCAACCGGTACCATAATAGTATACGGCATCTACGGAAGTTTTACCGATTTTCGGTAACAGCTCAGTACGTATAAGATGTTCAATCTGGGCAGCGTTCAGAAAGTAAGGACTGATGCCCTGTGTAAATATGGTCTTTTTGCGTTTATTCTTATCTACCAGACACCATTCGCATTTGGTAGCACCGCTGTCGGCCAGTAATACAGCCATAAATTTTCTGTTTAAATCATTCATTCTTACCCCACAGCAACCATTTAACGAAGGTAAAGTTTGGATTTGAAAATTAATTATGAACTTCGCCCCTAAATTTGAAGATTTAACTTAAGAGACCCTTCTGATGAAAAAATTACAGGTATGGCTTCCCCTGCTCTTTTCGATAGTATTGATCTTTGGCATGTGGATCGGATCGGGCCTTCGCAAAAACATCCCCTTTTCCCAGGGACTTTTTCAAACTTCCAGTCGTTCTTCTATCCAGGAAGCGATGGATCTCGTTCAGAATAAATATGTTGACAAGGTAAACCTGGATAGTCTTTCAGACGATGCCATCCAGGCCATGCTGGCACACCTGGACCCTCACTCTGTTTTTATACCCGCTTCCAGCCTGGCTGAAGTGAATGAAGGACTTCAAGGTAACTTTGAAGGTATTGGCGTGGAGTTTTTCCTTATTAAAGATACTGTAAACGCCATCAATGTACTGGCAGGCGGCCCCAGCGAAAAAGCTGGTCTGCAGGTAGGTGATAAATTCTTAAAAGTAGACGATTCTGTAGTGACCGGTAAAGGCATCAATGCCGATAAGATCAAAAAGCTGTTGCGCGGCCCCGGTGGCAGCAAGGTAGCTGTAACGGTTTTAAGAGGCAACCAAACCATACAAACCACCATTACCCGTGGTACCATTCCTTTAAACTCGCTTGATGCCGGTTATATGATCAACGACAGCATCGGGTTCATGCACCTCAACAAATTTGCCGGCACCACCTACAAAGAGTTCCTGGAATCATTGCAATCACTGCAGAAAAAAGGCATGAAACGCCTGGTACTGGATCTGCGTGGCAATGGCGGAGGCATTCTTAATGAAGCAGCCGATGTGATAGACGAGTTCCTGGACGATGAAAAACTGATCGTATATACACAAGGCAATAAACAGCCCAAAATAGAATACCGCTGCAGACGCCCGGGATTGTTTGAAAAAGGCAAACTGGTTTTACTGGTTGATGAAGGCTCTGCCTCTGCCAGCGAAATTGTAGCCGGCGCCCTGCAAGACTGGGATCGTGCTACCATAGTAGGTCGCAGAACATTTGGCAAAGGACTGGTACAGGAACAATTTAACCTGAGCGATGGAGCTGCACTGCGTTTAACCGTAGCACGCTACTATACCCCTATCGGCAGAAATATTCAGAAACCTTATGATAAAGGCCGTGATGCCTATAATGAAGAGCTGGCTGGTCGTTTTCAGAACGGCGAAGTGATTAAAGGCGACTCTGTGGTAAATCATAAAGGCCCTGCCTTTAAAACCAAAGGTGGCAGAACCGTGTACGGTGGCGGAGGTATTACCCCGGACATATTTGTTCCGCTGGATACCACTACATTTTCACCGGCCATTTATCCATTGTTCGACAACCAGGTATTCGGACAATTTATTTACATGTATTACCTGCAGAACGTTACCTACTTCAAACAGTTTAAAGACCCGGCCGACTTTAGTCAGCATTTCAACAATACAGAAGCAGCCTGGAACAGCCTGGTAAGTTTTGCACAACAGAACGGCCTTAAATTACAGAACATCACTGCCCGCGATAAATCGGAAGTAGAACAACGTATTAAAACATGGCTGGCACGCCAGATGTGGCGAATGGAAGGTTACTACGAAGTGAACAATTCATACGACCCGATGGTGCAGAAAGCCCTGGAAGAAGTGAAGAAATAGTAGTCCGGAGGTCAGGAAAGATGAAGGAGATGGCCTGATGGTTCTATTGTTTGATTGTATAAAACAGCCACAGGCTTTGTGCTACGGACAAATACAGCAGCAATTATTCACATCCGCCTGAACGAATTCATTCAGTCAGGACTCACCCTGACAACCCACATTTCACGCTGAAAAAGAAGCGCCCTATTAATCAGAAGCACAAGAGTTTCAGCACCTGAAACCAGCAACTGGTTACAACACAATAAAAAAGGCAGGATTGTTTAAAACAATCCTGCCTTTTGTTGTATGGCTATACTTTCCTCGGTAATATTATTAGTCCTGTTCTTTATCCAGCAGCTCTCTTTTTTCGATGCGGTAAGAGCCAATCAAACCAAGACCGCCACCTATTGCCAGCAGCGCAAAATACACGGCCTCTGTTTCTCCTTTGTACAACACATATGCTTCCAGCAAATAGGCGATGAACAATCCTATACCCGCACCTACCAGCAGCAGGCCCCATTTAAGGTTTAAGAAAGGAGCCGGTCTGCGTCTGTTCAGTTTGGGGTCCATTCCTTTTTCAATCATGGCCATGTTTTCCTTATTGCGGAAATATCTTAAACCGAACACCATTGCGGCAATACCAAGCGTAGCTAATATTAACCAGAGGAATACTAATTGATCAGGTCCCATTGTAATTATTTTTATTGATGATGAATATTATTATCCGTTTGCTGTATCAGACTACTGAAGTTGATCCCGGGTTACAGCTTTTAAAAAACTTTTTTCAGTACCTGTTACAGTAACTAAGACTACACCTGCTGATGGCAGGTTACAGGAAATAGGAATTTTACAGACCAGTTCACATTACTCATTAATAATCAATCATTTGCTATTTGATTGCTGGATAGTCTGATGGGTTATGTTGCTGATATGGATGGTTTTTACTGGTGTAGGTCTGACTCAATATCTTTTAATATGCATCCGGTCTATGACCGGCGTTATAAAAAGCCTGCTTTCATTACTCAGCAGGACAAATGTGGCCACTTTCCTGCCACCTTCCTGCGTCTTTCCTGCGTATTAAAGCGTATAAACTAAGGGTTTTGGGCTATCTGTGCTAAAAGAAATCCCAGCTAAGTCCCGAAGAAGTTTCCAGCCTGATACAAAGCCATTTGGTTACGGCATTCAGTTCCTGCAGGAGCTCCTGTAAAGCACTACCGGCGCCTGGAAAAACAAGTATGTATGTATGTAGCTGCGATGTGAACTGACTTAATTCAACAATATTGGTCAAAATCACCATAAGATGCTGATAATCTTTACATTTGAGAAAATCCATCAATTTCCTTCTATCCAACAAAGCAAATCCAGGGCACGCAATTAATACGTTGAAACAAACATTCAGCACCTCACTGAACCGTCAATTTACTGCTTGCAGTCAAAATATGTATCTTGAAAGTGTAACCTGTTCCTTTCTACTGTAGTCTTAGTACTCGTAATGCATACCGGACCGAATGATAATGAGATTATTAACAGCGTACTGCGTGGTGAGCAGACACTTTATGCTGAATTGGTGAAACGTTACCAGAACTTCGTTTTCACCATCACACTGCGCTATACTTCCAGCCGCGAAGACGCTGAGGAAATAGCACAGGATGTGTTTGTAAAAGCATATCGCAGCCTGGCCGATTTCAGGGGCGATTCTAAATTCAGCACCTGGCTGTATACCATCGTCAATACTACCTGCATTACCTTTTTACGCAAAAAGAGACTGAATACACACTCTCTGGACAATGAAAAAGTATTTGCAGTGGCAGAAAATCACGATTCAGGTTTCAATGCCAACCAGGTGGAAATCAAATCGCGGCAGGACATGGTGAACAAAGCCATTGCATTGCTTAGTCCCGATGATGCACAATTGATCACATTGTTTTATAAAGGCGAACAAAGCCTGGAAGAGATCGGCAGGGTACTTGGTATAGAACCCAATACGGCAAAAGTAAAATTGCACCGTGCAAGACAAAGACTGAAAGAAAAAATGGAAACACATTTTGCACAGGAAGTGAGGGATCTGAAGAACTGATTTGTAAATGTGCAAATTTGAAGATCAAAGCGAATACGGATCATAAAGACGCAAAGTGAAGGTGATAAGTTTAAAAGCTGATAAGGTAACTATGCGTTTGCAACACTGGCAACCTGTATCCGGTAACCCGTAACAGGGATAACCAGAAACCTGTAACTTGAAACTATATAGGTATGAACACACAACAAAATATGGAAGAACGTCTGTGGGAGTATATCGACGGCACATGCAGTGCGGAGGAGAAATCTTTCATAGAACAATTGATTGAAAGCCACCGCGAGTGGAAAGAGAAATATCATGAGTTGCTGGATGTTCACCAGTTAATGCAGAACAGCCTGGAACTTGATCAGCCTTCCATGCGGTTTACACGCAATGTAATGGAAGAGATCGGCAAACATCATATTGCCCCGGCGGCCAAATCATATATCAATAAAAAGATCATTAATGCAATCGGCGCATTTTTCATTCTCTCTATAGCAGGTTTCCTGATCTATATCTTTGGACAATTTAACTGGTCGTTGGGAAACAGCAATACCAATAATATTGCAGTCAATGTTGAGAAATTTGAATTGAGTAAGCTGATGAGTTCTACTTCCATGAATGTATTTCTGTGTGTAAACGTAATACTGGGACTGATGTTGCTGGATATGTACCTGACCCGGAAGAAAAAACAAACATTCAAAGTGTAAATCCTTAACGCCATACAACGACCTGAACCCTCTGTACACTATATTTTACATAAAAGTATTCAATGCGCTATACTGCCACGGGGCAGATGGTCCGGTATGTCCTTCCGGTTTCCCGGAGGGACTTTGTGTTAGTGGCTATTAAAGAGAAACGATGACCACTTTATAAAAAAAGAGAACCGGCTGGTAACCGGTTCTCCCCAATAACTATTCTGAATAATATTGCAAATTGATTATTCACAACTTATCACTCACTACTCTAGTCATTAAACTTCTTCTTCAATTCCATCAGTTTTGCCTGGAAAGGGTTCAATGGTTCGGCCTTTTTAGCAGCCTGTGGTTTACCACCGCCGGCAGCTGGTCTGCGTTCTCCACCCTGGTTACGTTTTTCACCCGCAGCGGGTTTACTCTGGTCCTTCATGGTAAGTGCAATACGTTTCCTTGCTACATCTACTTCTGTAACAGTTACCATTACTTTCTGCTGCAGTTTTACTACCTGGTTGGGGTCGGATACATAGGTATTACTAAGCTGTGAAATATGTACCAGTCCGTCCTGCTTTACACCAATGTCAACAAAAGCACCAAAATTAGTAATGTTGGTTACCACTCCCGGAACTGTCATACCTGGTTTTACATCTTCTATAGAACGAATGGTATCATCAAAATGAAACTCTTCGATCTGGGCACGCGGGTCACGACCGGGTTTTTCCAGTTCTTTCAGAATATCATCAATAGTGTATTCACCAACACTTTCAGTGATGTATTGTTTTTTATTGATTTTTTTACGCAACTCAGCCTGTTTGATGAGTTCTTCGGTAGAAGCCTGCAGGTCTTTCGCCATTTTTTCTACCACGTGATAACTTTCCGGGTGTACAGAAGAATTATCCAATGGATTTACAGCACCGGGAATACGTAAGAAGCCCGCGCATTGTTCAAACGATTTGGGGCCCATCATAGATACTTTCTTCAATTCATCACGCGTTTTGAAAGCACCATTTTTAGCACGGTATTCCACAATATTTTTTGCCAGCGTATTGCTTAACCCTGAAACATAAGTAAGCAAATGCTTGGAAGCAGTATTTACGTCCACGCCAACATAGTTCACCGCACTTTCCACTACCCTGTCCAAAGCTTCTTTTAAGCGGGTCTGGTTTACATCATGCTGATACTGTCCTACACCAATGGATTTGGGATCGATCTTTACCAGCTCACTCAGCGGATCCAGCAAACGACGACCAATGCTGATAGCTCCACGTACTGTTACATCGTGATCAGGAAATTCTTCACGCGCCACTTCAGAGGCTGAATAGATTGAAGCGCCACTTTCATTTACCTGGAACACGCTTACATGGCGTCCGAAATCAATACTACGAGCCAGTTGCTCAGTTTCACGACCGGCAGTACCATTTCCAACACCAATTGCTTCAATATCAAATTTATTGACCAGCGCTTTCAGTTCTTCAACGCTTTTTTGCCATTCATTTTGTGGCGGATGCGGATAGATGGTGGTATTGTGGATCAGGTTGCCTTGCGCATCCAGGCAAACCACTTTACAACCAGTACGGAAACCGGGGTCCAGTGCAAGCACTCTTTTAGAACCCAGCGGCGAAGCCAGTAACAACTGACGGAGGTTTTCTGTAAATACATTGATAGCCTCTTCATCTGCACCATTTTTGCTGGACAAACGGAATTCGTTTTCGATAGATGGTTTCAGCAAACGGTCAAAAGAATCATCCAGTGCTTTTTTCACTTCACCGGCGTTGGGATTGGATGCTTTGAGAAAGATCCTGTCCAGTTCATCCAGTGCAGCCTGTTTGTCAATATTAATATCCATGATCAGGAATCCTTCTTTTTCACCACGACGGATCGCCATCAGGCGGTGTGAAGGACATTGTGATAATGGCTCGCTGAATTCAAAATAATCACGGTACTTCTGGGCGTCAGCATCTTCTTTTTTGCTGGTCAGTACTTTGGAGTACAGCACAGAATCTTTCGTGAACAACTGGCGTACTTTGTTTCTTGCCTGTTCATTTTCGCTAACCCATTCTGCAATGATATCGCGGGCTCCCTGCAAGGCTTCTTTTGTGTCTTTTACCTGCTCGTTAATATATTTACCGGCTTCAGATTCCGGGTTTTCGGCATTCTGCTCAAAAATAAGTTTGGCCAGCGGCTCCAGCCCTTTCTCGATGGCCTGGGTAGCTCTTGTTTTACGCTTGGGTTTATAAGGCAGGTAAATATCCTCCAGTTCGGTAGCATCAAAACAATCTTCAATACGTTGCTTCAGCTCAGGCGTTAGTTTGCCCAGTCCTTCAATGGTTTTGAGCACCGTTTCTTTACGCTTATCCAGCTCGGTAAAATATCTGATCTCTTCTACCACATTGCCGATAGCCACTTCATCCAGGTTGCCGGTTGCTTCTTTACGATAACGGGCAATGAACGGAATGGTACCACCTTCACTTTGCAATTGGTGAATATTCGTAATCTGTTTTACAGTTAACGATAGTTTTTCAGCTGCTTTCTGGATATACTTAATGTCCATCATGATCTTTTGATTATATACATTCCTGATTTTCAGACATTTAACATTATATTTCAATCAACAGATGCCCGGTTTCAGGGCAGCAAATGTAAGCGATGGCAAGGAAGAAAAAAGTTTGTTTTTTAAACAAAAAACAGCACACACAATATGGCAGCCAAGAAGGTTGCAACCCGGTAAAAATATCATGAAACCGGCAGGTAAAAACGTACGATAAATCCTGCAAAAAAGCAGGCACCTTTTTAGCCTGCAACGAAAGTTCCTGAACTCAAAGTATGTATAAAGAAAAAGCATCTGTGTCACTTTCTGTCTTTGTGCCCTGGTGGCAAAAACAGTTTAATTAAACGACATTGATCTATTATCTGTTACACAGCTACCTTCTGCAAGGCTTCAGCAATAATGCGGTTTACTTCGCGGGCATTGGTCATTACCAACAAATGACCGGCTTTCTGAATAATATGTGTGGGTTGTGTATAACGTACCGGCAATACTTCATCGCGCGTACCATGTATATGCGTATAGGCTGCAGGCAATTCCGTATTGCGCCATTTTAAAATAGCCCCCATGGCCCAGCGGATAAAACGGTCGTCACTTTCCTGGATGATCTGTCGCAGCATTTTCTTGTCTTCGCTGGTTTCTACGGTAAATAACCGTTTCATTTTAGCCGAGGCCTTCACCAGTTTTATAGGAACAATCTTATGCAACCGCAAGGCTGCCGCAACCCTGAAGTAACCAGGCAAATGTCCCGACAACGGTACACTGGATAGCAGTATCAGTGCGGAAGGTTTTAATTCCCTTGCAATTTCTGTTGCAATCATTCCTCCCATAGAAAGTCCTACCAGTATAAATGGTTGATCACGCTCAATGGAACCGGCAAGACGCATGGCATAACAAGCCAGGCTTTCTCCACGTTCAGGATCAATCCAATCAAGATGAACTGCTTCATACCCTTCCGGTAACCGGATATATTTAAACACCCGGCGATCCGCTGCAAGACCACTGATAAAATAAACTTTCTTCATGCTTTTTGATATCTGCAATGCTTTTCTACGTCTATGAAGTTCTGATTTTTATTTTAATACTGCCTGCAGGGAATAGTTCGCTAAAATGCAAATTGAGGTTAAAATGCTATTACGCATGACCACAGGTATAATCAAAAAAATAACGCTGTTACATGTAAGCAACAGCGTTATTGATAAATATCAAATATAATTATTTCTTTTTAGCCTTCTTCTTTTTGGCGGTGCCTTTTTTGGTTACTGAAGCAGAAGCAGTTTTCACTTTTACTTTAGTACCATTCTTTTTCGTTGCACTCTTTGCCTTTTTAGCTGCATCACGTGCTTCTTTTTCTTCCAGCTTTATATTGAACTTGATCGCATCCCAATACTCTTTGCCATATCCCACCAGTATTTCACTACCCGCCGGAATAGTAGTGGTAGCCACTATAAAAGTGCGTACACCTTCTTCCAGATACTCTGCATTGTTCAGTTTTCCTTTTACTTTCTGCAGACCACGGGCATCATTTGCATAACGGGCCAACGCTTTGGGATCGTTGGATGCATCAATAACATGATTGCGTTTTACATAGTAGATATAACCATTTTTACCATCGCGGTGATCCGCTTCTTTCCAGGTGGTCACTTTACCTTTGTACTCAACAATGTGTGTTCCTTTTGCAATTTCTTTTTTGGTAAACAAACCTTTGCCTGCCCCGGGAATTGTAGAACGTTTTACCTCCAGGTGCTTTTCCAGTAATGCCATTCCGTACTTTAATTTATGTATATAGTTTCAGAAAACGATAAAGGTAATAGCTGTAAAGCATAACTGCTTCAACTTTCAGTATAAATATTTGGAGCGGAAACATGCCATGACAAACGATCGAATATACAGGAACAAAAAATTAACACAAACAAAACAGTATGGTGAGTGGTGAATAAATCAATGCTGTATTGCTGATTTTTCATATGCCTGGAAGGCTGCTTGTCTCAATAAACACACAATATCTCACCGGCTTTTTCATTGAACGGTATCCAATAGTAAATGATCGATCTGTGTTGCCTGATACGGGTGCATTACAGTCTCCGGATTTCCTTTCTGTGCCGACAGCGGCCAAAATACTACCTTTGGACGGTTGAAACGATCACTTATGGATATAAAGAACAACATACTCGAAACGATTGGTAATACACCATTGATTAAGCTGAATAAAATTACCCGCGATCTGCCCGGTACCATCCTGGCTAAAGTAGATTACTTTAATCCCGGTAATTCTATCAAAGACCGCATGGCGCTGAAAATGCTGGAGGTAGCTGAACAGGAAGGAAAGATCAAACCCGGCGGCACCATTATCGAATGTACCAGTGGTAATACCGGTATGGGACTGGCGCTGGCAGCCTGCGTAAAAGGTTACAAATGTATCTTTACCACTACCGACAAACAATCCAAAGAGAAAATGGATATCCTGAAAGCCGTAGGCGCCGAGGTAATTGTATGTCCCACTAACGTTGATCCCGATGACCCACGCTCCTATTATTCTGTAGCACGCCGCCTGGCAAGGGAAATTCCCAACTCTTTTCACTGCAACCAGTACGATAACCTGGCTAACAGGCTGGCCCATTACGAAACCACAGGACCTGAATTGTGGAAACAAACCGATGGAAAGATCACACACCTGGTATGTACTGCCGGTACCGGCGGCACTGTTACCGGTACAGCCATGTACCTGAAAGAGAAAAATCCCGATATACAGGTATGGGCCATTGACGTATACGGTTCACTCCTTACCAAATACTTCCGTACAGGTGAAATAGACATGAACGAAGTGCATCCGTATATTTCCGAAGGCTTTGGTGAAGACTTTGTTCCTGAGAACTATGATATGAGCGTTATTGATCATTTTGAACAAGTTACAGACAAAGACGGTGCTATCATGGCACGTCGCATTGCCAAAGAAGAAGGCCTGTTCTGCGGTTACAGCGCGGGTAGTTGTTTACAGGGGCTGATGCAACTGAAAGACCGTCTGAAGAAAGACGACGTGGTAGTGTGTATCTTCCACGATCACGGCAGCCGTTATGTGGCCAAAATATACAACGACCAGTGGATGATGGAACGTGGATTCCTGGATGTAAAAACATTCAAAGACATCGTGAACGGTCGTGGGGCCGGTAAAAAACTTGTTTCCATTACTCCCGATCATACAGTGGCAGAGGCAGTGGAACTGATGAAACGTTACGATATTGAACACATTCCCGTGGTAAGGGACAATAGCCCTATTGGTGCTATCAGCGAAAGCGGTTTGTTCCAGAAAGTATTCTCTGATCCGGATATCCGCACCGCCACCGTTAGCAGTGTAATGGAATCATCTTTTCCGGTAGTGGAATTTAACACCCCAATTGAAAAACTGCGCACCCTGATCAATAAAGACAACGGTGCTGTATTGAGTAAAGACGAAGCCGGTAATTACCATATTCTCACCAAATACGATGTAATTCAGGCACTGGGAAGCTAAAAACTGCATTTTTTATAGCCAGAGCGTGGACCACAGTATTGTATCCACGCTCTTTTTTTGTACCTGCCCGTCTACAGGTTCACTTGTATGTAAGCGTTCATTCATCTCCGTTAACATTTTATTGCAGCAAAAAGACCTATCTTTTAATCAGTACTAATTACAGATCACTTAACCTTATTTGTATGAAAAAGATTCTTTCTGCTGCAGCTATACTGCTGTTACTGACTATTTTCCTCACGGCCTTCGTTACTCTTACTTATCGTACACCGGGTAGTGCCACCGCAAAGCCTCCACATACCAGCATTAACATTCAAAACTCTACCAGCAACACCGTTACCATTGGTCTTTCGTATTATGATGCCTCCAATAATTTTCAGGGTGGTACTTCACGTACAGCTACTGCCGGTTCATCTGTTACCGATACCCAGACCTTTGTAGCTGCCAAAGTAATTGTAAGTGTCATCAGCGGCAGTTGCACCACGCTCGATTTCTGGAACAGCACTTACACCTATGACGGAGGTTGTGTATCCAATGTGGGTGGCGTAACAGGTGGTACATTCTACACCGGCAGCAATCTCAGCCTTGTATTACTGGTAAATAATACTGGTTGCAGGTAAATACTGCAACAGCCTCTGCCGGTTTATACAACACTGTAGTATTTCTTCGCATCGATGGCATTTACCATACTGTGAGTAAAATATGGCAGCGCTGCACTGTTATCGGCCCCGGTGACCGCTAATGGGCAAAAAACCTATGCCAAAAAGGATACCCTGATGCAGTTATTCTACGTTTTTTACCGCTTCCACACATGTGGAAATCCGCTTTTTCAACAGGCATATTATAACATTAAAACACTATATGTCAATACCGGTTACGCACCTCTAAAGCGGAATATCGTAATTATACCATTCTTTTACAGAAGTATTACCAGCAAATCCACTGAAAACCTACTATACGGCAAGTAAATACCGAACAATTTAAATCGAGAGTTTCTGCTCTTGTTAACATTTGGCTGTGGATATACTTTTGTATTGAAGTTGATTGATAACGAAATCAATCATTCCAATATCCGGTAAAGACCAAAACCGTGTCCAATATCCAGAAAATCCAAAAAATCCAGTATCAATCAACTTCATTTTTAAAATCCGGTATCACGATCCATTATCCAAAGAACGAAACCATCAACCATTATTCAATGTCCGTGTGAAGAACCGTAACGTATCCTAGATTAACCGTTTTTAAAAATCCAACGTCCGAAAAAAACCAAGGTTTTCCAATTCCTGTGTGTTAAGAACCGTCTGCTTTAACTCCAATACCCTCCTGCTAAGTGCTCTTTTGATTTAGCAGGGGGTAGCAGCGGTATTCTTCCCCACATTGATTTTTCCTTATTCTTATTCCTTACGGGCCACATTGTAACTTGCAGCGTATAAATCAACGCCCGGATGCCTTTTTTTACAGACCAGCTTAACAGAACCATTGAGGTGAACGTCCTTCCGGGCCGGATCATTTCGCTTGTTCCGTCACAAACTGAATTACTGGCTGCATTGGGCTTGGATCATGCTGTTGCAGGCATCACCAAATTCTGCGTGCATCCCGAACAATGGTTTCGGAGTAAAACCAGGATCGGCGGTACCAAAAACATCCGCATGGAGATGATTGATCAGTTACAGCCCGATCTTATACTTGCCAACAAAGAAGAAAATGTACGTGAACAGGTAGAAGCATTGGCCCGGCATTACCCTGTATGGGTAAGTGATGTCAATACACTTCCTCAGGCACTGAATATGATCCGGGCAGTAGGCGCCCTGACCGGTACTGATGCCCGTGCTGCTGAGATCATCCACACTGCTACCCAGGCATTTCAATCATTGCAACAACCCGGCAATGCACTTCGTACAGCCTACCTGATCTGGAAAGATCCCTGGATGACGGTGGGAGGTGATACTTTTATTCATGATATGCTGAACCGGTGTGGTCTTCACAATCTTTTTGGCAACACTACCCGCTATCCGGCTATTACCATTGAACAATTGCAGCAATCCCGCTGTGAGCTGTTACTGCTTTCTTCCGAGCCTTATCCTTTCAAACAACAGCATGCCGATGCCCTGCAACAACTGCTGCCGGATACAAAGATCCTGCTGGTGAACGGCGAATATTTCAGTTGGTATGGCAGCAGGCTGCAACAGGCTCCGCTGTATTTTTCTTCATTGCTACATAACCTGTTGTAGCTAATGCTCCCGGCAGATTACAGAAATCACCATACTCCCGGACCTGCAATTGCTGAATTGTCTTTAAATTGAGGCATGAGTATTACGATGCTGCAGCAATCGCAGGACCCGAATAAGCCTTCGCGTAAAAAACCGATGTATCCCGTACAGGATACTTTGCGTGGCTATTTGAAAAATCATGGGCGTGAAGTGAAATTGCCGGTATCTTACAATGATCTGCTGAACATCACCTACTCTATTCCGCTGAAAGATAAAGCGGGTAATGATACGCTGTGGGAACAGGTATCATACGACATGCGCGACTGGGAATTCATCCGCGAAGGACTGGTGAAAATGTATGCTATCCTGCGCACTGAAGGCGATCTTACCTTTACCAAACACCTGGATGTGGCACGTATTGATTTCTGCAGTTTTGGCAATTCACAACCTTTCCGTATCCGCATCATTAATAAGTTCAACGACAATTATGATCATTATTACATCAAAATTGCCGATGCCTCCCGCGTTTATGGTCTTGAACTGGAACACCTGTTGTCTCCCAACCGCATTACATTCCTCACCAATGGCAATACACTGGTAGAGGAACATATTCCCGGTATACCTGGTGATGTTTTCATTAAAACACAATTGCACGATCCTTCTATCAACAAGATCAGGCTGGCCAAGGAATTTGTAAAGTTCAACGAACGTTGTTTTGTACGTCTGCTGGGCGATATGCGCTCCTACAATTTTGTTTTCAACATAACACCGGATATCGAAGATTATCAATACCGCATCCGCGCCATTGACTTTGATCAGCAATCGTACGAAGGGCGTAAAAGCATGTATCTGCCGCAGTTTTTCAAAGAAAATAACGAACTGGTACAGCTTTGTATTAAACACCTGAATAAAGACAGTATTCAGCAATACCAAACGGAAGAACGTACCATGATGGCATTTCGCGTTGCTTCATCACGCTTCAGACTGATGGAACTATTGAATATTATGGCCAAAGACAATATTTCCACTCCCGCAAAACTACAGGAACTCAAAACCGAGCTGGGTGATTATTTCCAGAACCCCGCCTTTTATAAATGCAGCTCCATGGGACAGGTTGTAAAACGCCAATTGAAACAAACCCTGCAAAAGAACCTGGCACTGATCCAGAAAAATTTGGGAAGGTTTGAGGATTGAGAAAGTCTGGAAGACCGAAGTACGAGGCCTGAAGTCTGAAAAGCCGGCCAACTGTGAGCTTTGAGCAGTAAGCCGAATACCCGGCAACACCAAACCATTAAACAATCAAACCATCCAGTCATCAGCAACTCATTTTAAAATTCCACTCACCACTCATCCTGAGAACCTTTTGGAACCATTCACAATTCACTACTGACTATTCAGGCCATTAACTCAAAAAAATCTTACATTTGTCCTGCACCATCCTGCCATCCCCGGCAGATGTTCGCTGCACGATGCTTCTTCCATATTGAAAATATTCACCCCAACAGGCGGATAGGTCATCTTCATTAATCCAGGAATAATTGATAGCAGTCGTTTTTTCCGTTTTGCGGATTATAAACTAACTGTATCTTAGCGCCTCGTTAAAAAAATATACAAACTGATAAATAAATTTCAACGAGTATAAATATTTTTTAATTAAATCTAAAAAAAGCACTTCCGTTATGAAAAAGTACAAACCCGGGGTACTGTTTGGTGATGAGTTAGAAGCACTGTATAAAGACGCGAAAGACAACCAGTTTGCCCTACCTGCGGTAAACACCATTGGTACCAACACTATTAATGCCACCCTGGAAACTGCTGCCAAAGTAAACTCTCCTGTTATTATACAGTTTTCCAATGGCGGTGCCCAGTTTATAGCAGGAAAAGGCATGCCCAATGACCAGCTCCAGGGCAACATCTCCGGGGGTGTTTCCGGTGCTTTGCATATTCATAATGTAGCTAAATATTACGGCGTACCGGTAGTGCTGCATACAGACCACGCAGCTAAAAAATGGCTACCCTGGGTAAGCGGTTTAATTGACGCCGGTGAGCAGTTCTACAAAGAAAAAGGACAGCCCTTATTCAGCTCGCACATGCTGGACCTGTCTGAAGAACCTATTGAAGAAAATATCCATACTTCTGTTGAATTTTTCAAACGCATGCAGCCCCTGGGCATGGGTATTGAAATTGAGCTGGGTGTAACCGGTGGTGAAGAAGATGGTGTAGACAACAGCGGCGTTGAGAACGACAAACTCTATACACAACCACAGCATGTTGCCTATGCTTACCAGGAACTGAACAAAGTAGGCCGCCTGTTCAGTGTAGCTGCTGCTTTTGGTAATGTACATGGTGTATACAGCCCCGGTAACGTAGAATTGCGCCCTGAAATACTGAAAAACAGCCAGGTATATATTGAGCAGGAACTGAAAACAGGTCCCAAACCGGTATACTTCGTATTCCACGGCGGCAGTGGTTCTCCGCAACACCAGATCCGTGAGGCCATCAGCTACGGCGCTATCAAAATGAACATTGATACCGATCTGCAATGGGCTTTCTGGGAAGGTATCCTGGGCTATTATGGCAAAAACGAAGCGTATCTGCAGGGTCAGTTAGGCAACCCTGAAGGTGCTGATAAACCCAATAAAAAGTACTACGATCCGCGCGTATGGTTGCGCAAGGGCGAAGAAGCTTTCGCAAAACGCCTGGAAGTAGCTTTTGAAGATCTGAATTGTATCAACAGAAACGCATAAAAAATAAAGAGATCCTGCCGGTAGCGGCAGGATTTTTTTATTAAAGCCGGTATAATCACCTACCACCGATATTAACACCTGTTAGTTTTTTTGACCGTTTGCTACCTGCTAACCCATATCTTTGCGCCCATAGAAGTCTTACAGAAGACTTCTTACCCCAGACTTCCGGACTTAATATAAAATACGACCATATGCCATCAAAAAAATTGCTGGATCTGCTCGGCGATAAGGCCGCTTTTCTGTTAGAACACCAATGTAAAACAGTTGACAAGTCTACCATCACACTCCCCTCTCCTTCTCATGTTGAAGAGATCTGGGTAAACAGTAACCGTAGCAACCAGGTTTTGCGCAGTATTCAAACATTATTGTCGCACGGCCGTTTGGCCAATACCGGTTTTTGCAGCATTTTTCCTGTTGACCAGGGTATTGAACACAGCGGTGGTTCTGCATTTGCACCCAACCCCATTTATTTCGATCCTGAAAACATTGTAAAACTGGCTATTGAAGGTGGCTGTAATGCAGTTGCATCTACATTTGGTGTACTGGGTATTATGAGCCGCAAATATGCACACCGCATTCCTTTTGTGGTAAAGATCAATCACAATGAATTTCTCAGTCTGCCCAACCGTTTTGACCAGACCATGTTTGGTACTGTAAAAAGCGCATGGAATATGGGCGCTGTTGCTGTAGGTGCTACTATTTATTGGGGCTCTGCCGAAAGTACCCGCCAGTTGAAAGAAGTGGCAGAGGCGTTTGAATATGCACACGAGTTGGGCATGGCCACCATCCTGTGGTGCTACACCCGTAATAACGGTTTTAAAGTAGATGGAGTGGATTATCATACATCAGCCGATTTAACCGGCCAGGCTAACCACCTCGGTGTAACCCTGCAGGCAGATATTATCAAACAAAAATTACCCACCAACAACGGCGGCTATCTTGCTACCAAACACGGTAAAACCTCTCCCCTGGTATACGAAAAATTAACTACCGATCATCCTATTGATCTTTGCCGCTACCAGGTATTGAACTGCTACAGCGGACGTGTAGGCCTGATCAACAGCGGTGGTGAAAGTAAAGGTGCCAGTGACCTGGCAGATGCGGTATATACTGCCGTTATCAACAAACGCGCGGGTGGCATGGGCCTGATCCTCGGCCGCAAAGCCTTCCAGCGTCCGTTTAAAGAAGGCGTGGAATTATTGAATACCACACAGGATGTATACCTGGATAAGGACATCACTGTTGCATAATATGCACCTGTATGGCACTGTATGCTATACCGGCACACAAAGAGCTTCTGCATTAAGAAGCTCTTTGTTATTTTTGAGCGGTATTGAAAAACTATCCATTTGAATTTATCACTTGACCGGACAGCAATTAACAGTGCTTTCCGACAACCGCTTACCTGGCTGTTCCTGTTTTCCACCATTGGTGTCTGGATCTTCGTGTGGCAGCATGCGTTCAATATGGATATTACCAATGATGAAGCATATTCCTTTATACTGATCAAAATACACCGTTACAGGGGTATGCCGGGTACCGCCAACACCCATTGGCTCAACAGCATATTAATGAAACTGTGGAGCATTACCCTGGGCGATCATCCGTTAAGCCTGCGTTTACACTCCGTACTGGCATTTCCCTTTTTTACATACGCGATTTACAGGTTAGGATTGCTGATCAGGAATATTCCTGCCCAGCTACTTTTTTATTGTCTGCTGGTACTGAACCCGTATGTACTGGATTTTTTTGCACTAGCCCGTGGTTATGGTATGGCCATGACATTCCAGGCCTGGGGCTTTTTGCTGTTCTGTAGTGCTGTACAGCAGCATTTCTCCTACCGCTTATGGCTGCGCATCGCTTTGCTTTCGGCACTTGCACTTGCGGCCAACCTCTCGTACCTGTATATGGTGCTGGGTATAGCAGCTGCTTTTTTCATTTTTACACTGCAAAAAGCATCTTTCAAATCATTTTTTAATAACCGACAGATACGCACTATCAGCCTGCTGTTTGTTCTCCAGATATGTTTTGCTATTGCCGACCTGTTGTTTATCCGTATACGGGGCAAAGACCTTGAATTTGGCGGCGATACAGATTTCCTGTATTCACTGGTCGGTTCTGTGTGGAAAGGCAGTTTGTATTTTTCACATGAGGGTTTGCTGGATATACTGACGTACGGTTCATTTGTATTGCTTTGTATCGTTTGCCTGTATCACATTACTCAGGCTATCCGCAATAAAAAGATCACCATAGGTATGTTATTGTGCGTTCCGGTAGCTGGCATCTTTTTACTGAATATCTGTTTCCATCTTTTAATGGGGACACCCTACCTGATGGTGCGTACAGCTTTGCAATGGCTGGTGCCAGGTTTGTTCATCATCTTTTATACTACCGGGGTGTGGATGCCCTCTGTAAAGATCAACCTGTACAATCTGGCAGTTGGTAGTGCTATTGTACTGTTACTGCTCTTTCACCTTACTGATACAGCCGATAAATACCTGTGTCATGAATGGTTTCACCAGAAAAAGACAAAACAGCCATTATACGATCTGTATGCTACCGGTGCAAAAAATCCACAATTCAGTATTGTGTTCAATGGACCATACAGGAATTATTACCAGTTAACAGAAGAACGTTTCCAACACTATCTGCCTTCCATTCTTCATGAGAAGAGTGGCGCTATTGCCTGTGACACATTGCTGCGCAATGAATTACTGACAGCCGATTATTCTATCATATATCTCGACCATACCCTGCAATGCATGAAGGCATGGCAGATACCCTACACCATTCTTAAAACATATCCCGGTACGCCTTTAAAACTCGTCAGGCTGGGCACCACGCCTTCCATTGAACAAACACAAAACAGCATACATGCTCAATAAAAGACCCCTTTTCAATCCGCTATTACTGTTCCACGTCATTTCAGTAGCGTGTCTGGGGATATTTATATTCTGGCATGGTTTCACAATGGGTATTGCGTATGATGAGACCTATTCGTTCAACCTGGTAAAAGCACATTATTTCAGGGCTATGCCCGGTTCGGCCAATACACACTGGCTGAACAGTTTTTTCATGCTTATTCTGCAAAGCATTTTTGGTGATAGTCCGGGCTGGATGCGGCTTCACTCCATGCTGGCCTTTCCTTTTTTTGCGCACGGTATTTACAGGCTGATGCAATACAGCAGGAACAATCTGCTCGTTTTTGCCGGTTACTGCCTGGTGGTATTCAATCCTTATATTCTCGATTTTTTTGCACTGGCCCGTGGCTACGGTCTTGCCATGACCTTTCAGACATGGATGCTGGTATACCTTGTAAAGGCTTATAGCAGTGCAACATTTTCTTTCAGAACCTGGTTGTATGTGCTGATCATGGCAGCCCTGTCCATTGCCTCCAATCTTACGTATGTATACGGTGCTATTGCTGCGCTGATGGCTTTTGCAGCCTGTGTTTTCTACTTCTACCCACGCACATACGTCTTTAAACAAAGAAAAATACTATTGACAGCAGCATTATTCCTGTTGCTGATCATGCTGTCGTTTGCCGATCTGCTTTTTATGAAATATTACTCCCGTACACTGGAATACGGGGGTAGTAATCTTATAGCATCGGTATTCGAGTCTGTGGTACATCGCTCGTTATATTATACTACAGATGTATTTACGCCCGGTATTATAGGCTACTGCACTTTTATTGCGGTAATAGCTGCTTCTGCATACGGCGTTATACATGCCATCAGGTACAAAATCCCATCTCCATTGCTTGGCGCAGCACTGATACTGATCACTATCATTGCCGGCAATTATCTTTTTAATATACTGTTCAACAGCCCATACCTGTATGTAAGAACTGCTGTACAATGGTATGTGCCGGCCATTGCAGCAGTGATCTTTGCATTGGGTATGATCAGAGTGCCTCTAAAAACAGGCAGGATCATAACTACTATATTCTGCTTAACGACTGGCGCAGTGATGATTGTTCATTGTATACGCAATGCCAATATTTATACCTGTGTAGAATGGCGTCGTACAGAAGATATGTATCGCTGTTATAATGACCTAAAAAAGATCAACGCACCCGCATTCATCATGCACGAAAGGTTTGATGGTATTTACCTGAATTATTACAAGATAACAGCTATAGACCCCATTACTATTCCGTTCACACTTTATCGTGAATCACAACTCAATGCGCCGGATAGCAACCTGAATGCCCTGTTCAAAAAAGACCAGTACATTATGGCTTATGAGCCTTCATTGCTTACTACGTATCTGCAACAGAATAATATTCGTTTTGAAGTACTCCATCAATACTCTTACTCTGGTTTTAAACTGATAAAAGTATTACCGTAAGCGTACACGTAATTGTATGTAACCATGAAAGGATAATACATAAAAAAACAGCCGGCTTTTCAGCCGACTGTGTGATCTAGCAACCCCTAAACCAGCGAAACAAACACTTAAACGGGTAAGAGTTTAGGCAACTCAGCCGTGTAATTCTTTTTGAGTGCGTGTTTTACCCGTTACTGTAAGCCGGTGTTAAAACTGCTTCGACCCCTCCGGGATATTTTTATATCTATATGTATAACATATACATGTCAATACATGTAGAGGAATTATATTGAAGATTAACGCTCGTGTACGTTACCTCAATCTTTTTTCACATCCTTAGTATGAGAGAAACATTTACTTAGACTATTACAACAGTATTATGTAGCTTGTGAAACTGCCTTACATTTTTCACCACCCCTTTCGGGAAAAGGTTACTGTTGAATAACTAAAAGAACACTGGGGGAGATATTGCTAATCCGTTTGCGCCTGTAAGTTAGTGTGAAAAACAAAATAGCAAAAATTTTTTTGTGTTTTTTTATAGTGGATTGGTAATTTTTTATGCATTTTAATTGCTAAAACGACTAAGCCACTTATAGTCTATCAAACCAGAAGAATAAAAAATTTTCCGGTAACGTTCATCATCGTTTGTACAATGAATTACTGCGACTTTTACATGGTAAAAATACTGTTACGTACACGGTATACTGTACTGCCTGGTATTTTAGTGATAGCCGAAAAATAAAAACCCGGCACCATACGGTGCCGGGTGATATACAACAAAGAAGTTTTTTATTGCAATGTAAAATGTACCGCTGCACTCTGTTTCGTATCAGATTCCATACGCACTTCGTACGTTTTGGTTCCGGCTGTAACCTTCATCAGCGCTGTATTGGGAGGTACTGTACCCAGATTCTCAGCAAACATTACCAGCTCATTACTTTTACCGGGTACTGCTTTCAGCAGCAGTGTAATGGCTTTGTCTGTAAGTTTCTGCTTTGCAGCCACCACTTCTCCGTTAAAGTATACAGTAACAATATCGCCATCAATGTCGCCATTATCGTACAGATCTACTTTAAAATCTGGTTTTTCCAATGCAATGGTCTGCTTCACACTCACACTTCGGTTACCCACACCAGCTGCTGTATTACCGCTGGTTTTGGGAGTATAGTTCTCCGGCATCTGTACAGCATAGAAACTGTTCTTGCCGTCCAGTATCAGTTTAGCTGCTTCCTGAACATCTTTTGGCGTTAAAGCATTTACATACTTTTCGTAGTTCAGGAAACGATCAGGATTACCACCCTGCTGTTTTAATTCCAGCAACTGTGTAAGCCAGGTTCCGTTTTCTTTAATGGTAGTTTTATATTGTTCTATCCATTGTTTCTTCACCTTGTTCAGGTAAGAAGTATCAGTACCTTTTTTAACAATGTCGCTGAACTCCTTTTTCACAGCTTTCAGCAAGGTGTCTACTTTTTCAGGACCGCAGGGTAATTGTAACACAAAGTTGTAATTGGCGTAAGGATATTTTTCCAGTCCGGCAAAAGTGCCGCCACCATAAATGCCCTGTACCTTTTCACGCAATTCTTCAATAATACGGATGTTCAATACTTCGCTCAGCGCCTGTGTTTTTAATGCCATCTCCTCACTGTAAGGCATTTCACCGGTATAGAATGCCAGGATCAGGCTTTTCTCTTCTTTACCTTTATTCACTGTCAGTTGCTGATTACCACTTACAGGACGTACTTTATTATCAGTAAACACAAACTTTTTACCTGTAGCAGGAAGACTGGCAATATATTTTTCAATCAGCGGCAGTATCTGCTCTTCCTTGAAGCTACCTACAAAAACGAAATTCATTCCGCTGGCATCACCAAAGTGTTCTTTATAAATAGCCAGCGAACGATCGAGATTGATCTTATCAAAGTTGGCGCTGTTGGGCACAGCTACCGGCGCCAGCGGATTATTGTTGTACAATGTTTTGTACATGGTATCAATAAAAGCAGCCTGCGGATTGGAACTGATAGCAGCGTACTGCAATTTGCTACGTTGTACAAAAGAGCGGAACAGGGCAGTATCTTTACGGGGTGCGGTAAAGTACAGGTAATTCAACTGGAACATGGTTTCCAGGTCTTTTACACTTGAATTGCCTCGCACTCCGTCTGCAATGCCAGTAAACGTAGGTGATACACTCACACTTTTACCCGCCAGTGCTTTTCGCAATTCGGTTGGAGCAAACTCCCCCACTCCCATTACGCCTACTACTGCAGCGGCATATTCAGCATTGTATTTATCAGCCAGGCCATAGGCGTTTTTACCACCAGGACGTGTAGCGCCCATTATGATCTGGTCGTTTTTAAAATCAGTAGATTTCAGTGTTACTGTAATACCATTGCTCAGTTTCAGTTCTGTGGTTCCCAATGTGGCATTTTTTGTTTTTGACACAATTTTACCAGCTTTGGGCTCTGAGGCCAGCAGTGTTGTGGCAATCGCCTTTTCTTCATAAGGCTTTACATCGCTTTTCTCAATAGCAGAAATTGCAGCCAGCAGGTCCTGACCTGCGGGTAATTTTTCATCAGCCTTGGGTTCAGGGCCAGTTGCATAGACAAATCTTTTCTGCTCGTTCTTAAATTTATTTGCCACAGCATTTACTTCTTCTACAGTAATACCAGGCAACAGGGCCTGTACATATTCATATTCTTTGGCAATACCGGGTGCAGCTTCCTGTTGCAAAAAATGGTTCACATATTCATTTACATAATTGCCGGATTCTGTTTTATCGCGGTTATTGTACAAACGCTCATAACGTGCCTGGAGTGACTTTTTAGAACGCTCCAGTTCAGCAGCAGTAAATCCATATCGTTTTACGCGTTCTATTTCTTCTGTCATGGCATGAAGCGCTTTGTTAAGATCGCCCGTACCTGCAGAAGCAGAGCCATTGAATGAATTATAACCTCTTGCATAAGAATCGAAATCCACGCCACTGCCCAGGAACGGAGGATTCTCTTTCTGGGTCAGCTCTTGCAAACGCTGGTTCAGCAGAGAATTGAACATCTGTTGCACCAGATCATCGCGGTAATCGCCAATGGTTACAGATGGTGCTTTTTTATAGGCAGAGTAGTTAATGGATACAGAATAGCCGGTAGCCTCTTTATCTGTTACTACCATCGCCTCACTGCTGGCGTATGCAGGTACATCTGCATATACACGCGGACGCTCATTGGCAGGATTTGTTAAGCCTGTAAAATGTTTCCTGATCAGTGTTTCAGCCTGTGCTGGGTCTATATCACCCACCACAATTACAGCCATCAGGTTAGGACGGTACCAGTCTTTATAGAACCGGCGGATGGCATCGTGTTTAAAATTTTTGATGATGCTGTCCTGTCCTATAGGCAAACGTTTGGCATATTTGGAACCTTCAAATAATTTAGGATAGATCTTTTTGAACATGCGGTCACCTGCTCCTTTTCCAAGACGGCTTTCTTCCAGGATAATAGCGCGCTCATCATCAATATCATCATTATTGTAGGTTACATTGTGCGCCCAGTCTTCCAGCACCTGGAAACCTTTTTCAATATTACCGGGTTTATCTGTGGGAATAGGCAGAATGTATACGGTTTCATCAAAACCGGTATATGCATTCAGGTCATTACCAAAGCCTACACCAATGTCCTGCAAAAAAGAAACAATCTCATTTTTTTTGAAATGGGTGGTACCATTGAATGCCATGTGCTCACACATATGCGCCAACCCCTGCTGATCATCATCCTCACAGATAGCACCGGCATTTAATACCAGGCGCAACTCTACCTTTTGTTCAGGCTTTTTGTTCTGACGTATATAAAACGTCAGGCCGTTCTCAAGTTTGCCAATTTTAACGGCAGGATCGAAGGGAAGTTTTTCATCCGGCTTTAGTTGTGCCATTGAATAATCGGCTATACTCAGCATCAACAGCAACAACAGCATCCGGGAAAAAGAAATGAATAGTTTGTTCATGACAGTTAATTGTTTTACTACGTACAAATGTATTGGCGACTGGAATATTAGTATGATAGTAGTTGGATAAATTACCGTAAAAAGATGTGTAATATCTCAATATACCCAAATACCATAAAAAAATCCCCGGTCTTTTATAGAGACCGGGGACGCTAACATCTTATCAAGATACTACTGTATTACTTCTTCTATCACTTTACCTACACAACCATTGGGCATCTGGATGTGCAGCATAGCTGCTACAGTAGCCGCAATATCAGTCATATAGGTTTCACGGGTAGTTTTGCCGGTTTTAACGCGCCATCCGTAGAATAATAACGGTATATGCGCGTCATACGGGTTCCACAGACCATGTGTGGTACCTGTTGCGCCCCCATCAATCCATCCGGGCTGGAATACCACCTGGATATCACCACTGCGGCGGGGATAATAGCCATTTACAAACATGTCGCGCTCTTTGGCATTCAAAGGCACTGTCATCATATCGCTGATGGCAAATACACGGGCAACGCCTTCTTTTTTGCTAAGTGTATTAATAATGGTCTTTTTAATATCGGCTTCGCCCAGTTTCAGTGAATCAATAACAGGATGATTCAAAAAGATCTGGTAGTTGTTGTTGGATGCGATCAGCTTGTCTGAACCATATTTTTCCTGCAATAGCTTACGCAACTCCTGCGTCATGCCACTGTTGCTGATCAAACCGGCAGGCAGTTTGTTTTCTTTCATAAAACCCGGTACATGTGCCGCACCATGATCGGCAGACAGGAACACCAGGTATTGTCCTTTACCTACTTTGGTATCGAGGAAATTGAAGAAATCGCCCAGTTCCTTATCCAGGCGTAGAAAATCATCTTCCTGCTCAATGGAGTTGGGACCAAATGCATGACCGATATAATCCGGTGAAGAAAAACTCACAGTAAGAAAATCGGTGATATTATCTGCACCCAGTTGCTCGTTGGTAATGGCAGCTTTGGCCATTTCGGCTGTCATAGAGTTGCCATAAGGAGTAGAACTGATAGCACCATAGTTTTTGCCGATAAATCTTTTCAGATCATAAGGAAACCCTTTCTGATCGGCACCAAATGATTTGCCTTCATAGGGTTTTTCATCTGTTGTACTTTGTACATAAGTATTGATAGGATACAAAGTATTCCAGCCCTGTTCATAATATTTGTCTACAGGCTTGCTGGCATTATATTTCTGTACCCACTCCGGCAATTCATTCATATAATAGGTAGAAGTGATCCAGTTGCCGCTTTTACCATCGTACCAGTAAGCAGCATTAGCTGAATGACCAGCAGGCAGAATACCTCCACGGTCTTTAATGGCAATACCAACAACTTTACTTCTGAAATTGGTTGCCAGTCGCAATTCATCACAAACGGTAGTAACCAGCATATTTTTAGGACTCATCTGTCCATCATCGCTCTGAGCGCCTACACCATTTACAGTTTTGTCTTCTGTACAATATACCGTACGCATCATATCATTATCCCACCAGTTATTACCGGTAATACCATGAATAGCAGGAACGCTACCGGTAAAAATACAGGTATGTCCGCAGGCTGTAATAGTAGGTGTATAAGGTATCAACGTATTCTCGCAGGTAAAACCCTGGTTCAAAAAACGTTTAAAGCCGCCGGTAGCAGCGTAGCGATCATAATAGCGGTACAGGTAATCCCAACGCATCTGGTCTACAACTATACCTACTACCAGTTTGGGACGATCGGCATTATTAGCAGGCGCAGCAGTAGTTTTAACCTGTGCCTGGCTTGCAAAACCCGTAAAGACAAAACCAAAAATGAGAGAAGATAAACGCATTATGGGGTGTTTTAAGACAAAAATAAATGAATGACGATGGAAGTAATATTAAAAAAGGATGAACAGAAATAACCTGTCTGAAAGGTATTATAACTAAACCACTGCAACACTTTTTTCAATCGTGCCAATAACATATTTGTAACAAAATAACCAGGAAACGCATTGATACCTTTTATCATACTGCTGGTCTATACCTGCTGTGCAGCAGTCCTGCAAAAGGTGTGATAATAAGCTGCGCGGCCTGTTGGCCTAAAAATGTTAACTTTGCGGCTTCGGTATTTGTACATCCCTTTAACAAATCCATATTAATATGGCAGACATTTTTGAAAGATTACTCAAAAATTATGGCCCCATCGGGCAACACCGCGAGCGGGCCCACGGCTATTTCGCCTTTCCCAAGCTGGAGGGTGAAATTGGCAGCCGCATGAAGTTTCGCGGTAAGGAAATGATTGTGTGGAGTCTCAACAACTATTTAGGTTTAGCCAATCACCCTGAAGTTCGTAAAGCTGATGCTGACGGAGCAGCCCGTTTTGGCCTGGCCATGCCAATGGGTGCACGTATGATGAGTGGTAACAGCAACCACCATGAACTGCTGGAAAGTCAACTGGCCGAATTTGAATCCAAAGAAGACGCAATATTGCTGAACTTCGGATACCAGGGCATGGTAAGTATTATTGACGTATTGTGCGGTCGTCATGATGTTATTGTGTACGACGCAGAAAGCCACGCCTGCATTATTGATGGATTAAGACTGCATACAGGCCATCGTTATGTATACAAGCACAACGATATTGAAGACCTGGAAAAACAATTGCAACGTGCCTCTGCGCTGATCGAAAAACAAAAGGCCGGTGGTATCCTGGTAATTACCGAAGGCGTATTTGGTATGGCCGGTGATCAGGGTAAACTGAAAGAAATTGCAGCGCTGAAAGATAAATATTCATTCCGCATGCTGGTAGATGATGCGCATGGCTTTGGTACACTGGGTAAAACCGGTGCCGGTGCCGGTGAAGAGCAGGGTGTGCAGGACCAGATTGATCTTTATTTCTCCACTTTCGCTAAATCAATGGCCTCTATCGGTGCATTTGTTGCCGGTCCGCGTGCTATTATTGATTATATCCGCTACAATATCCGTAGCCAGATTTTTGCAAAAAGCTTGCCTATGCCACTGGTAATTGGCAACCTGAAACGTCTTGAACTACTGCGCACACGTCCTGAGCTCAAAGACAAATTGTGGTCCAATGCATTGAAACTGCAAAGTGGTCTGAAAGAAAAAGGATTTGATATCGGCAATACCGATTCTGTAGTTACACCCGTATACATGAAAGGTGGTGTGGAAGAAGCTACAGCCATGGTAATGGATCTGCGTGAAAACTACGGTATCTTCTGCTCTATTGTGGTATACCCTGTTATTCCGAAAGGCAATATTATCTACAGGCTTATTCCTACAGCTACACATACCGACGCTGATATCCAGGCTACGCTGGAAGCATTTGAAGCTACCAAGAAAAAGCTCGATGCAGGCGATTACAAAGTAGAAGCAATACCTGATATGGCAGAAGCATAACATGCATGCTGCATACAGGAACACATTATATTTCCCGGTCGGTTGCGACCGGGATTTTTTTAATCTGTTTACCAGTGAAAAAAATCTGTGTCCTGGTTTTTGGCGCCGATTATTAATAACCCATACATCAATGCCGTGTTGACAATGAAAAGTAGTTGATGGCAGTAAGTGTTTGGAAGTAGTAAGGACAAAAAAAGAGCCTCCCGGAGGGGGAGGCTGCACTAATCAAATACCATTAACCATTAAACCTTATCCTATGAAAATTCAAATATAAGATGATAACGTTGAAACAATGGTTGCAATTGAGATTTTTTTTTACCCATTTTGTACTAAAATTGACGATGGTCAATCATAAGATAAACATTTTAAGTATAGTACAAAGCGCAAACGTTTGCGTAATCAACAAACGTTGTTGATTTTTTTAATACGTCTTTAACAAGTTATCTGATCACCATTTTGTTTTGAAGTCCCTGCGGAATTCCTCAAAAGTGCGTTTGCCATAATTGCCTTCACCAAAGTATTTAACAATTAACTCCAGTTCGGCAGGCGACATATAACCGGGTATAGCTTCCGGCTCACCATTTACAGGTATAATTACAGTGGTAGGATATGAAAGTCGGCCCCGGGTAAGATATAGTGCGAAATTGTGTGTATTGTACGCTTCATTAAAAGTATAATGCCTGCCATTCCAGTCAATATCCTGTCGTGCTTCTGCATTTACTTTTACGGTGTAAAACTTCTGTTGTAAATAATCTGCTACTTTTTTGTTGCTGTATGTTTTTTTATCCATCACCTTACACCATCCGCACCAATCGGTATACAGGTCTATCAATACAGGCTTTGGTTGTTGCTGCAAACTATCTGCAACCTGCTGCAATGTCATCCACCGGGTACCTTTATTTGCTGCAGGACGTTGTGCGCATGAAAAAATAACCACCCACGTTAATAAAAGACAAGGTTTCAAGATTTGCATGCGTAATTTTGTTGGTTATTAAAGCTGATCGAAAGTAATTTAAACCGTGCTATCCCGGTTTAGTATATATACGTAAAAAGCGTAAAGTTTTACAGATACCGGTTTCATCATCCATAACTCAAATATCATGCATAAAATTGTGCTGGCGATCACAGGAGCAAGCGGTTCTATTTACCCTAAACTACTGATCGACAAACTATTAAAAATAAAAGATCAATGGCATACGCTGGCCATTGTAATGTCGGACAATGCCCGCCAGGTATGGCAAACCGAACTGGATAATGAGGATTATAACCAATACGATCTCCCCTTCTACTCTACCAAAGATTTTAATGCGCCATTTGCTTCTGGTTCAGGACAATTCAACACTATGATCATTGCCCCCTGCTCCATGGGCACGCTGGGCAGAATAGCTACGGGTGTTTCGTCAGACCTCATTACACGCGCTGCCGATGTGGTGCTGAAAGAGCGTCGCCGCCTGATCTGCATGGTGCGCGATACACCTTACAACCTGGTGCACATCCGCAATATGGAAACCGTTACACTGGCAGGCGGTATTATTTGCCCTGCTACGCCCTCGTTTTACAGCAAACCCAAAACTATTGAAGAAGTGGCTGCCACCGTAGTAGATCGTGTACTGGACCTTGCAGGATTGAATGTAAAGACGTTCCGTTGGGGAAATGAAGAGTAATATAGTAAGGTGTTAGCTTTTTAGGTATTAGCCTTTGCCACAAAATAAAAAAGCGCAGAACAGGTAACTGTTACTGCGCTGGTATTGTGAAAAGTGAAAAATTGTATTTCACTTTCAAATTGTCTTATCTGCACATCTGCCCTTACTGCAGATCCACCACTTCCACACCGGGATATTTGCTTTTGTCGAATACAAAATAAGCATCTGTTAAAGGCGCTTTGGTATTCATATTGTTTACAGTATACTCGAATATATTGCCGGTTTTGTCCAACACTTTTGAACTGTAAATAGACTGGCTAGCTTTATCTACAAGAATGTACACTTTATGAAACTGCCTGGTTTTATCAACCGGTGTCATTTCTATTTCCTGTACAGTTTTGTTGTTCACTTTTTTATCGCCATTCAGTTTGTACAGAAAATCCTTATCGTAAAAATTGGTAAACAATTTCTGCGGGGTAATGGCAGTGGCCGCAGGATCTACTTTGGTAACAGTTACTTCGTTGGACGACTTGTCGTAGGTCCAAACGGTATTGCCATCACAGTAAATTTCCTGTCCGGTAATGGTAACACGGTATTTGGCACCTTTCATAGAAACCGTACCTTTTTTAACCCCCAGTGTTTTACCACTGGCATCCTTATTCAACAATGTAAATGTAGCCTGTACTCCTTTGTAAGATTTGAATTTTGTGCTTACAGCGTCCAGTATCTTTTTGGCTTCCGGATCGTTCTGTCCTAAACTTCCCTGTGCAAATGTGGCTGTCGTTGCAACCGCGATTGCAATGAATAAAAATAAAATTCTTCGCATCTTTTTTTAGTTGGTTTATCTGAACACAATTAAAGGCCGCAAAGATATCGTATCTGCGGCAATTAGTCAGACGTCAAATCATGTATGAAAATGCGGTACCGGAGGGTAGTTTTAACAATTTTTTATCCAAGCATACTCAGATGCTGCTCCAGGTCCATCTCAGTTTTGATCAATACATCTCTTGCCTTACTGCCCTGGCTGGGGCCTACCACACCGGCAGCTTCCAGCTGATCCATCAGCCTTCCCGCCCTGTTATAGCCCAGTTTCATCCTGCGTTGCAGCAACGAGGTTGAACCTATCTGGTTCTGAACAATCAGGCGTGCCGCATCCTCAAACAAGGAGTCCCGATCAGATAAATCAAAATCTTTGCCTTCCATTTCTTTTTCGTCCACATATTCTGGCAACAGGAATGCCTGCGGATACCCGCGCTGGTCTCCAATACAGTCACAAACTCCCTCTACCTCGGGTGTGTCTACAAACGCACATTGTAAACGCGTCAGCTCCCCATTGTAAGAGATCAGCATATCACCTTTACCAATCAACTGTTCGGCACCACCGGTGTCGAGGATGGTACGTGAGTCAATTTTGGATGATACTTTGAATGCTATCCTGGCCGGGAAGTTGGCTTTAATAGTACCGGTAATGATATTTACAGAAGGACGCTGCGTGGCAATGATAAGGTGAATACCAATGGCACGCGCCAGCTGCGCCAAACGCGCAATAGGCATTTCCACCTCTTTACCGGCAGTCATGATCAGGTCGGCAAACTCATCTATTACCAGTACAATGAACGGCAGGAATTGGTGCCCTTTCTGCGGGTTCAGACGGCGTTTGATGAATTTTTCGTTGTATTCTTTGATGTTACGGGCACCTGCTTCTTTCAGCAGATCGTAACGGTTGTCCATTTCAATACACAGGGCATTGAGGGTATGCACTACCTTTTTGGTATCGGTAATGATCGCTTCTTCCTCACCCGGTAATTTGGCCAGGAAATGCTTTTCAATTGTACGGTATAGACTCAGCTCTACCTTTTTCGGATCCACCAGTACCAGTTTCAACTGCGACGGATGTTTTTTGTACAGCAACGATACCAGAATGGCGTTCAGACCAACTGATTTACCCTGACCGGTAGCACCCGCCATCAGCAGGTGGGGCATGGTTGCCAGGTCTACAATGAAGTTCTCATTGTCGATCTTTTTACCAATGGCTACAGGCAGACTGAAGCTGTTATTCTGGAATTTTTCAGAAGAAAGCAGGGTTCTCATACTCACCACCGTTTTCTTCACATTCGGCACTTCAATACCAATGGTTCCTTTACCCGGAATGGGGGCAATAATACGGATACCCAATGCAGCAAGACTCAGCGCGATATCATCTTCCAGGTTTTTGATACGTGAAATACGCACGCCTGCCGCCGGTACAATTTCGTACAGCGTTACTGTAGGACCCACTGTGGCAAATATCTTCTGGATATCAATGTCGTAATTCTTCAGGGTGTTGATGATCTGGTTCTTGTTATTTTCCAGTTCAGCGGCATCCTGTATGATACGCTCGCTACCGTGTTGTTCCAGCAGATCGAGTGAAGGATATTTATAATCGCGCAGGTCAAGTGTTGGTTCGTAAGGCTCCATTTCTGCTTTTGGCTGGGCCGGCGTTTCTTCATCCGCAGTTTCATCGAAGTTTTCTTCACTATCCTGCTCGGGCGGTGTGGATTTGATCTGCAGTTCCAATTCCGGTAAAGTCATTTTATTTTTACCGGCTTTTACAGGTATTACCGGTGGTACGATCTCCTGTACAGGCAGATCTTCATGAAAAGGTGCTTCCTCTGGTTCTAATGCCTCTCCTGCCTCCATGGCAGGAGCGGTTACAACGTCTTCTTTTTCTACTACGGTAAATTCTATGGGCTCATCCGTTTCCGGCTCTTGTACCACAGGCGCCACCACCATCGGACCGGTACCATTTTTCAATGCATTTTTCTTACCCTTCTTTTTAACAGTATTTTCCTCTTCTGTCAATTCAGGCTCCGTAATCACAACTTCTGGTTCTGCCTCCGGTTCTTCTTTGACTTTTTTAGCAGGCAGCGAAGGCATTTTGAACACGGGGTTGAAACGCCAGATAACGTATGCCAGTCCGCCTACCAGCAACAATGCAGCTGTACCAATAAAGCCCAGCATCTGAACCAGCCAGTTACTGATCAGGTTACCAACAGCGCCACCCCAAGAAAATTTACTGCTGCCAGCCACAAAGGCAAAGGCCACACTGAAAAACACCAGTCCTACCAGCACATAGCGCACGTTGCGCCATACGGAGAACACTTTTTTACCAAACAGGAAATTAACCCCTATTACAAAAAACAGGGTGCAGAAAAAGAAAGATGCCAATCCAAAACCATTGTAAAAGAACTGGTGCGACAGGTAAGCCCCGATATTACCCAGCAGGTTTACGGTTTTAACGTTGGCAGAAGGTAGTAAAATGGAAGCCCCCCTGAATACCTTGTCCTGGTCTTCCTTCCAGGTAAACAGGTAAGAGGCAAATGCAATAAAGAGAAACAAACTGAATAACAAAGCCAGCGCACCAGTTATCTTAATGGTACGTTCATCTTTCACCAGTTCTTTCATTGTCACCTGTGCTTCTTTCTCAGGCTTGAGTTTATCATTATCAGCCGGTTTGCTTTTGGCTGATTTTAAGCGATTGGCCATAATTCAAAGATAAGCAGTTGCACAAAACCTTTCTGCAACAATTGCTTAAATAAGACAGGAGCAAAATACAAGCCATTTCTGAGGGTACAGGTTGAAAAGTAACCTGTTAGTGGTATTTACGATGCCAGACACCCCAGGGTACGGTAAAAGTTGTATTTTACGAGGTCTTTTAACCAACGTGATTTTACCATTGCTAACCTGCTCCTATAAGGATAACTACCTGCAGCATGCTCCAACAGCCTGCCGGCAACCGGATATATTCCGGGGCTGCATCTGCCTGTTATTGCTGTTGCTGATGACCATGTGCGTTACCGCGCAACAGGATTCAACGGTAATAGATGTATCACGTATCCGTTTTCACGATCCTATCGGCAGCCAGTGCTGGTTTATCAGTACCCCCAAAGGCACGGTGCAGGACACCCAGTTGCCTGCGCTACATTATGAAAAAGGTAAGGTGAGTCAGCAATCGCTGGGCAGATTGATCGAGCAGGACAATTTTCTGAAATTTACCCTGGCTAACAATTCTGATTCCGTCAAAAAGCTCTTTTTTGTTCCGGGTATTTATACCAAAAATATCCGCCTGTATAAAGCTCCTGCCAATAAACCGGATTCTTTTTACCTGCTTCCCGACAGCATTACAAAAACCAGTCTTTTTGAACTGGCCCGCGTTATACACCTGCAGCCACATGAGCAATCGGTGTTTTATTGCCGCTTCAATTTTGTACGTACCAACGTAAACATTTTTGTACCCCGTCTTATTGAGCACGATTACCTGCGGCAATGGCTACAAACATTCCGCGAAAAAGATCGTTTGCTGGACATTTTTACCTACGTAGTAACAGGCATTCTTCTGCTGATGATCTTTTACTCTCTGGCTGTGTATGTGCAGAACCGTAACAATGAGTTTGTTTATTACGCGCTGTATGCTTTTTGTACCACCGTGCTGTTATTCCTGAAATCGTTTAACGTATCAGAAGCAGGTGAATTCAAATATTTTTACGAGGAGTATCTTGACTTCATGATCATGTGCGGCAGCGTATTCTTTTACCTGTTCTTTGTACGCCTGTTTATCAATACACCTGAAACACACCCCTTCCTGAATAAATGTCTCAATATTGCAAGGTGGCTACTGTTTGTATTGTGTTTTATTTTCTCTGCCATTTATTTCATGACTGACAAGTATGTCATTCTGAACATCATGGAGAACCTTGTCATCAAACTTGTATTCTTCGTGATCGGTGTTATTTTCATTGTGTACAGTTTCAAGAACAAGGATACCCTATTATACTACCTGGCTGCCGGCAATACCGCACTGGTATTCTTTTCTATCCTTTCGCTGGGTGTGATCCAGTTTAAATGGCATTTTGCCAAAGAGCAGGCGTCTATTTTTAACCGTGGATTGTTTTATTACGAAATAGGACTTGTACTGGAAATGATCTGTTTTCTGCAGGGGCTTGCCTACAAAAACCGTCGTGATATTATTGAAAGGGTAAAAGAAAGGGAAAGGCTGAAACTGGAAAATGAACGTAAGGAGTTTGATAAACAAATGGCAGTTATTAAAGCACAGCAGGAAGAACGCAATCGTATTTCAGCAGATATGCATGACGAACTGGGCTCCGGTATGACCGCCATACGGCTGATGAGTGAGATCGTTAAAACCAAGATGAAGGATACGCATTTTCCTGAACTGGAAAAGATTTCCAACTCTGCCAATGATCTGCTGGGTAAAATGAACACCATTATCTGGACCATGAAAAGCTCTAATGACACGCTGGAAAGCCTGGTTGCTTATATCCGTGCACATGCCGTGGAGTATTTCGACAGTACCCATATTGAATGTACGGTACGTGTACCAACCGTGGTGCCACAGGCTGATATGAGTGGCGAAAAAAGACGCAACATCTTTCTGAGTGTTAAGGAAGGTCTGAACAATGCATTAAAACATTCACAGGCCAGCCAGATACTGATTGATATTGCTGCACAGGACAACCTGCTGATCATCCGTATTACCGATAATGGTGTAGGTATTGATACTGAAAAGCTCCGCCGTTTTGGCAATGGACTTAGCAATATGCGCCGCAGAATGGAAAGCATTGGCGGCACTTTTGTTATTGAAAGCAATGGCAGTACCATACTTACCTATGAAGCACCTATCTAACTGAGCAAAACCTAACTTTTTATTGCTGAATCCCGGGCCATGAAGCGTTATTTTACCTTGTTGATGTTTGTAGCCGCCATCGGTTTTTACTGTAAAAAGGAAACGACCGACCCTCCTGTCGATAGTAAACTGTCGGGCAACTGGAAAATGATTTCCATCAAAAATGATACAACAACTATTACCAGGCCGGCAGGTCTGCAGCGTGATATCAATGTGAAGATCACGTTTCTGAATTCCACCAGTGGTAAAATGAGTGCCACGCTCACCCAGTCTTCAGCCTACGGAGATTTTACCATCAATGCGCTTCAATCATTCAGCGTTCCCTGGCTATCCATTGTATCTTCTTTGAACGGCCCAGGAGCTCTTGCCGACTGGGATAAACAGTTTCTGTACAATATTACCCTGGCGACTAACTACAAAATTGACTCAACAGGTAACCTTTCCATCAGTTGCTTAAACCGTAGTGTGATGAAGTTTGAGAAAGAATGAATAACAGGCATTAGTAGTTAGGTATTGGCTTTCTTCGAAATTCCAGCCAATAGCAGTAACCATGCGGCAATGAAGAATAAGCCACCGATGGGCGTTACAATACCTATTCCGCGGATGCCTACAATATTAGTGGCATTGAAAGCCGTCATCAGGTACAGCGAACCGGAGAATAATATAATACCTGTAATACAACACTTTCCCGCGTATATCAGTAATTTATTGGAAAATTTTTCTGAAAGGATACCAATGGCCAGCAATGCAAATACATGATAGAACTGGTAACGTACGCCTGTTTCAAAAGTAGTGATCACATCGGGGCCAACATATTTTTTTAACCCATGTGCGCCAAAAGCACCCAATATTACAGCCAACGCGCCCAGGAAGGCAGCAGCTCTTAAAAATCCTTTATGCATGGAGTACAGTTTGAATAAATTCGTTCATTGAAATGCCATCTTCTTTATCAAAGATAACATCTGCCTGTTCGTAGTACATTCTTCTTTCATTGAGCTTGCGGATAATATAGATACGCAGATCATCGTCTGTAATATCCTTTATCAGCGGACGCTGTGGTTTTTCGCGCAGCAAACGCGTCAGCAATACATCTACCTGTGTATTGAGCCAAACTACTGTGCCGTACTTTTTCATGTATTCAATGTTATTGAAAAAACAGGGCGTACCACCGCCGCATGACAATACCATGGATACATTGCTGTCTACCAGTTTTTCCAGTGTCTGTTTTTCCAACAAACGGAAATATTCTTCCCCACAATCGGCAAATATCTCTGTCACCGAACGGTCTTCCTGTTGCACAATCACTTCATCCAGGTCATAAAATGGCAATTGCAGCCTGTGGGCCAGTTGTTTACCCCAGTGCGTTTTGCCCGACCCCATGAAGCCTATTAAGAAAATTCTCATAATGCATAATGTATGAGGTCTGAAATCAGAAGTCTGAGATCAGCACCCTGAAAAATTTGCGGTACTGCGGCCCAATAATATTGTCTGAAATAAAGTCCTTGCACTAATAAGTCTTCCAGGTTTCAAACAACCTGTAAAGCTTTGCCCCTATTTCATCATACTTCAGGCAACACCGGCTATATGCTCTGCATTGATATACCCACAATCTTTTGCAAATAATAACCATATTTTTATTTCTTCCAAAGATCAAATAGAATATACCTGATGCCTTTTAAATTTATTTTCATATTTCTTTTTGCCCCATCCTTCCTCAACATTAACAACAACAGATCTTGAAGCATGTATCACCTGGTCCGTAAGCGAATATTTTTCTTCTTTCGGAAAATCTCTCAACCAAAAAATCTCCATAGCAAAACCATAGGAGATTCTGAATATCTCAAGATCAAAAACCGTCCTGATAATTCTCCATCATTTAGTTGAATAAAGTATTCTACTAAATCAGCACCTTTAGACCTCGTATTTCAGAGTTCCGGCTTCGGGTTACTTAAAAGCATTAAATCCAGTTACATCCATTCCGGTGATCAGCAAATGTATGTCATGCGTGCCTTCGTAAGTAATTACACTTTCCAGGTTCATCATGTGGCGCATTACTGAATATTCGCCGGTAATACCCATACCACCCAGCATCTGGCGTGCATCGCGTGCAATATTGGCCGCTATTTCACACCCGTTGCGTTTGGCCATACTTACCTGTTGGGGAGTGACCTTTTTTTCGTTCATCAGCACACCCAGGCGCCAGTTCAGTAGCTGTGCCTTGGTGATCTCGGTGATCATTTCAGCCAGTTTTTTCTGTTGCAACTGGAAACCTCCTATCGGTCTGTCAAACTGTACACGTTCCTGTGAATAGCGCAATGCCGTATCATAACAATCCATGGCCGCACCTACAGCACCCCAGGCAATGCCATACCGTGCTTTGGTAAGACATCCTAATGGCCCTTTCAGTCCTTTTGCATTGGGCAGGATATTTTCTTTGGGCACTTTTACATTGTCAAATACCAGTTCGCCGGTAGCAGAAGCCCGCAGGCTCCATTTTCCATGCGTGGTGGGCGTGGAAAATCCTTCCATACCACGTTCTACAATCACGCCACGTATATCACCCTGCTCATCTTTAGCCCATACCACAGCCACCTGCGAAAACGGCGCATTGCTGATCCACATTTTGGCACCATTCAATATCACATGATCACCGGCATCTTTGATATTGGTAAGCATACCGGCAGGATTTGAACCATGATCAGGCTCCGTTAATCCAAAACATCCCAGCCATTCACCGCTGGCCAGTTTGGGCAGGTATTTTTTACGCTGCGCTTCGCTGCCGTACTCGTAAATGGGGAACATCACCAGTGATCCCTGTACGGAAGCGGTGGAACGCACCCCGCTGTCACCCCTTTCCAGTTCCTGCATCATCAGGCCGTAACTGATATAATCCAGCCCGCCACCGCCATATTCGACAGGGATGGTAGGACCAAAACATCCCAACTCACCTAATTGTTTTACAATGTGTTGTGGAAATTCGGCTTTCTGGGCATAATCTTCAATAACGGGTGAGATTTCTTTTTTTACATAATTGCGGACAGATTCACGAACCAGTCGCTGTTCTTCGGTCAGCAATTCATCCAGGGCAAAATAATCGGGACTGACAAACAAATCGGTGCGGGCAGCCATAATAACAAGGTTTATGAAAAATGTGCTGCTAATGTAAGAAAAAGAAGCGTGGAAGACGCCAGATAAATGGACGGATATGGCTTCATAACACTCAAAGGTTCAATTATATTAAAAAAAATTCTGCCGGCATGCAACATGCGGTTGTAAGACGGGTCTCTTATATTGAACAACATTAAAAACAATCATTTTGGAGCTGACTGCAAACTTAGTCCGGGATGAATTGGTAGAACGGTGTAAACAAGGGCATAGCCCCAGTTATGAACTCCTCTACCGGCAATATGTGAAGGCGATGTACAACACCAGCCTTCGGATTGTGAACAATCCCGCAGACGCGGAAGATGTTATGCAGGAAGCTTTCCTGGATGCCTTCCGTTCTTTAAACGATTTTAACTACCGGTCTACTTTCGGCGCATGGCTGAAAAGGATCGTAGTGAACAAATCAATCAACGTATTGCGTAAGCGTAAAATGGCACTGGTGGAACTGGAAGAAAATGGCAAACATGATTTTCCGGAAGAGGAGAGCCCGGATGAAGAAGCGCTGCAATACAAAGTAGAAGCCGTGAAAAACGCTATATCGCGGTTGCCCGATGGTTACCGTGCCGTAGTAAGCCTGTACCTGCTGGAAGGGTATGACCAGGAAGAGATTGCAGGTATACTTGGTATTTCACACAACACTGTGCGTACGCAATATGTACGTGCCAAACAAAAATTATTAAACCTATTGAAACAAGGAGGATTAGCATGAGTCGTTTTGAACAATTTATGCGTGATAACCGCGATGCATTTGATAATGCAGAACCCAGTGAACAGATCTGGAAAAAGCTGGAGCAACAGTTGCAACCACCTGCAGAAAAAGGGAAAGTTATAGCCATAAAATATCTCAAATGGAGTGTGGCTGCTGCTGTTGTAATACTGGCTGGTATCGGAGTATTTCATATTGCTACCAGCAAATCTCCCAAACCAGAAATGACGGCACAAACAAATGCACCTGAAGATTCCAGTACCCGTAAACTGATCAAAGAGATCAACCCGCAACAGGCTGAAGAAGTATATCACTTTACCAGGCTGATCGAACTGAAACAACAGGAACTGGAGAACATGAGTAAAGATCACCCTGAACTGTATCAGCAGTTTGTGACAGATATCAATAAACTGGATAGCTCTTACAACTCTCTGAAAAAAGAGTTGCCCGATAATCCCAATCGCGAACAATTACTGGAAGCTATGATCATGAATCTCAGACTGCAGACTGAACTTCTCAATCGTCAGCTACAGGTTATTCAAAATGTAAAAGAGGTAAAAAATAATGACCATGAAAGCAATACGAAAAGCATATAAAGCAATCTTTGTAATAGCAGTGCTGGCTATATCCGGCGAGGCTATGGCCACCGAAGAAGGCCCCATGATTGAGCTGAAAAAAACGTACAGCAAATCGTACAGCCTGGGCAGCAATGAAAAAGTGTCTATCAATCACCAGTACGGCGAACTGACCATTCATACCTGGGATAAAAATGAGGTCAAAGCTGAAGTAACGATTTCGGTTAGTTCTGATGATGAGCAATATGCACGCAGTGTGCTGAACGCTATCTCTATTGAAGATGGTAAGAACAGCAACGGTGTTTATTTTAGAACCCAGATCGGTGATGTGAGCAGAAGAAGGAATAACGGATCACGTTCCAGTGAGAACAGGGTCATCAGTTATGTGGTATATATGCCCTCCCCTAACCCATTGTATGTAAACATGCAGTTTGGCAGTACCAATATTGCGGATTTCAAAGGACCTATTGAGATCTCGCACGAATATGGCTCGCTGACAACCGGTGTACTGTCAAACGTAAAATCGATCACGGCAACCTATGGTTCTGCCAGCCTCGGTGGCATCAACAATGGCAAAGTGAACCTGGAATATGGTAGTGCGTCTATCAGGAACATATCCGGCAATGTACAGGTATACTCCGGTTATTGCCAGATAAAAGTGGGTGTGGACAATGATATTAAAAATCTTGATCTGAAATGTGAATACGGTGATGTGCAAATGAATGTTGCCGACAACATCAATGCCAGCTTCAACGTAAAAACAAGCTATGCAGAACTGAAGAACAGGGGCGGCATCAAATTTACCAAAGAAAAAGAAGATCCGGGACCTGTATTTGATCATATCTATACAGCTACCAATGGCAATGGTTCTGCAAAGATCAAAGTAAAATCAGAATTTACGCAGGTAACCATCGGCAACAACCTTTCGCTGGAAAATAACACTAAAAGCAAAAAGAAAGAAAAAAGCATCTAAGCAAAAGCAGTGAGCAGGATCTGTGGAGAGCGATCAGTTGTACATTAATAACCACCACTCAATACCAATAATATTACAGATATCTACTCCACTTGTTTGCAGTCAGCAGAGTCGAAAGACTCTCTACAAACGGGAAAGCTTCAGCAATGAGGTGATCCCGTTTTTATAAGAGAAAGTATTAGGGCCAATAAAAATCCCGCTGGTATTATGCCAGCGGGATTTTTATTGATAATCTATGCTGATCATTTAACATAATCAGCGAAATCTGTGTTTACCTTCTTGCTTTATTACCGGTCTGTTCTATTTCCCTGTTCATTTCCATAATATCTACAGGTTGCGAGAAATCACCCAGCAAGTATTTGGAATAGTAGTCGCCCAGTGTCCAGAAGAAATATTCAGACATTTCTCCATAAGCATGACGCTGACCAGGTAGTATCACAAAGTCAAACCGTTTGTTGGCTTTTATGAATGCATTGGCCATACGGATGGTATTGGCAGGATGTACATTATTATCAATATCTCCTGTGGTCAGCATCAGATGTCCTTTCAGGTTTTTGGCAAGATCAGAGTTTTTTTCAATGCTGTACAGAAAACTGGTGTCGCCTTTATCATTTATATTCTCTTTTACACCATGGTGTTTTTCACTCCACCAACGATTGTAAATATTATTCTCGTGGTTACCAGAAGAAGATACAGCCACTTTAAAGAAGTCAGGATATACCAGCATAGCAGCAGTTGACATAAAGCCACCACCGCTGTGACCATGAATACCTACACGACTGATATCAATGAATGAATAGCGGTCAGCCAGTTGTTCTGCTGCAGCTTTTTTATCAGCCAGACCATAATCGCGCAGATTACCATAGCCATAGTTATGATACCATTTAGAACGCGCGGGGTTGCCACCCCGGTTGCCCACGGTAATTACAATGAAACCAAACTGTGCCAGGCGATCTGTTCTGTCAGCTCCGCGGCTGAATGATTTATTTACAGCTTCTGTTTGCGGGCCGGGATATACATATTCAATGATGGGATACTTTTTGGTAGAATCAAAATCATAAGGCTTATACATCACACCATACAGATCAGTAATTCCATCATCAGCCTTTACTTTAAATGGCTGCGGGAATTTGTAACCGGCTTCAAACAGGCGACTGAGATCGGCCGTTTCCAGGTCCATGATCTTTCTGCCAGTATTATCGTACAGGATTGATTTAGGAACTGTGTTTACACGGGAGAAATTATTTACAATAAACTGGCAGGCATCATTCATACCGGGATTAGGATTGTCATAATCACCAGGATTCAGCAATTTCATACCGCTGCCGTCAAGATTTACACGGTATAAATGCAGGTAATATGGATCCTCATTGTTTTCGCGGCCATTGCCTGTAAAATACAATATGCGGGCTTTTTCATCAATGCCTACCACATCTTCACAATGGAAAGCACCGGTGGTAATGGCATTTTTCAGCTTGCCATTTTCATCATACAGATAAAAATGTGCCCAGCCATTGCGTTCACTCCAATGCACCAGTTCTTTTCCTTCGTTTATCAATGCCAGCCTGCGGATTTCCACATAGGTGTTCAGTTTTTCTTCAATCAGCACTTTTACACCGGCTGTAGCAACATCTACCAGGCAAACATCTATGCGTTTCAGATCGCGGCTGGTACGGGTGAAATAGAATTTATCATTTGTTCCCAGCCAGATAGCCGCACGGAAATCATCATCGCGTTCTTTTTCCAGTACGGGTTTGCTCCAGAAAGAGATCGTCTGGTTCTTGTACTGGTTGGCATTGATGATCCTTTTGGTTTTATTGGTAAAGTCAAACAACAGGAATTCGTCGATCGGCGCTTCTGCTTCGCCCGGCATCTGGTATTTATAGGTTTCCAGTGTAGGGCGCGGCTCTGCAATATTGTTGATCACCCACAGATCTTTCACCTTGCGTGAGTCGGTACGTGTAAGGGTAAACCATCTGGAATCGGGTGACCATAAAAGGTACACTGACTTACGTTTGTTCTTGTTTTTTTCTTTGTCAACGTTGGTTTCATTACTACCACCGCCACCATAGCTGTAGTATTCAACACCATCTGTTGTAAACTGGTGTTCTACAATAGTACTGTCGTCCTCGTTCTGTACTGCTTTGTTGTAGTTAGTGCTATCCATCCAGTACAGATTGTAGTTGCGTGAAAAAACAACCCACTGTTTGTTGGGTGCTATAGAAGCCCATGCCGGACGGGGTTTTGGCTTTTTAAAATCTTTCAGCTCTGTCAGCTCACCGGTTTGCAGGTTGTATTCCAGGTAAAAGGTTTTCTTTTCTTTTTCTTTGGCAGCTGGACTACCTTTTTTGGCTGTAGTATCTTTCTTTTCTACTTCTTCAGTGCTTCTTACTTCAAACTGAATGATGTTCTCGTCTTTTACAAATTTCAGGTTCTCAATACCAAGATGTTGTGCATCAAAGGGATCTTTTACCAGCAGACTCAATTTTTCTGCCATGGCTGCGTTGTCAAACATGATCTGCTTAGAAGCCTTGGCAGGATCTACGATATACCATTTTTTTCCTTCACTGGTTTCATACACATACCAGAACCGCTCCGACTTTTTCAGCCAGTGCGGATCTACTGAGGTACTGAATACCATCTTATCTAGTTTTTTAGGCGAAAAGCGGGCTGCCAACTGATAATTGGCTTTGGCTACAGGTGTGTTCTGGGAAATAGCAGTTAATGAAGCTATTGATAAACACACTGTAGCAAAAAGGAGCTTTTTCATTACAGTAGTTTTAAATAGCATTCAAAATACGTGATAAATGCAGAGCAGATGGTGCCGTTCATCAAGTAGAGAGGCAGATGATTGGATTGCTGGATGGTTGGAATTGCATTATATTTTGCCCTTAGCTCAAAGCTCATAATCTGTTTCACGCAAAGACAGGAAAGAATAACAAAGACGCAATGAAGTTAGCAGTTACATCAGCTTGCATCTTGCGCCCGTTTTTAGAACCACAAAGGCACACTAAAAAAAGGTGTTGGCTTTTAGGTATTAGCAGTAATCAGGAAGACATACTTAATACTTCGCATTTTCTTCCTGGCTTTCCTGGAACCTTGTGCCTTTCCTCCCTACTTCAGGTATTGTTCCATTTGCTGCTGATAAGCTTTTGCCGCTTCGCCTGCTTTTGCAGCAAAATCTTCACCGGATGAAGCAAAGATGATGGCGCGGCTTACGTTGACCAGTATTCCTACATCTTTATTCATGGCTTTCCTGGAAATCTCATCCAGGCTACCACCCTGTGCACCTACACCCGGCACCAGGTAAAAATGATCTGGTGTTAACTGACGGATCTTTGTAAACCAGTCACTTTTGGTAGCGCCCACCACAAACATCAGGTTATCCGGAGTGCCCCATTGTGCAGCAGTGGTCAATACTTTTTCATACAACAGTCCCCCGCCGGCAGACTGCAGTTCAAAATCAGCAGCACCACTGTTAGATGTTAGTCCCAGCAGTATAGTCCATTTACCGACATAATCCAGGAAAGGTTGTACACTATCGGCCCCCATGTAAGGAGCGACCGTGATGGAATCAAAAGGCAGTGCCTCAAAAAATGCTTTTGCATACTGGGCCGAAGTATTACCGATATCACCACGCTTGGCATCTGCAATGGTGAAGTGTGTACCAGGGATATGTTGTACCGTTTTTTCCATTGACTGCCAGCCTTTCAGCCCCATGGATTCGTAAAAAGCGGTATTGATCTTATAGCTAACACAGTAATCTTTGGTAGCGTCAATAATGGCTTTATTGAAAGCAAAAACAGGATCAGGTTCCTGCAGAAGGTGCTTTGGAATTTTAGTAATATCTGTATCCAGCCCTACGCAGAGATATGACTTTTTTAACCTTATCTGTTCAACCAATTGCTGACGTGTCATGATACTACAGTTATGCTTGTTGTTGCAGAATTTGCCGCAAGATATTGTTGAATTGCCATACTTCCTCAAAAGTATTGTACAAAGGTACCGGTGCCAGCCTGATCACATTTGGTTCGCGCCAGTCTACCATAATACCAGCTTTGCTCAATGCATCAAATACCGCTTTACCGTTTTTCAGCATGTGTATGGAAACCTGGCAACCTTTTTCGCGTTCTGCACGCGGTGTAATTATTTCAATATTGCCGGCAACCTGTGTTTGCAGATCATCCAGCAGAAACCACAGCCATGCGTTCAGCAATTTTCTTTTTTCCTGGATCTGCCCCCATTCTGCTTCTTCAATAATATCCAGGGCTGCTTTGTGTGATGCCTGTAGCAACAATGCCGGTGTGCTCAATTGCCAGCCTTCGGCTGATTGCACAGGTTTAAAGCCCTGTTGCATCAGGAAACGGGTTTCTTTTTCATATCCCCACCAACCGGCAAATCGCGGCATATCGGTTTTACCATGGTAACGTTCATGAATATACGCTCCGCCTACCGTACCGGGGCCAGAATTGAGATATTTGTAACTGCACCAGCATGCAAAGTCAACATCCCAGTTATGCAATTGCAGCGGCACATTACCGGCGGCGTGCGCCAGATCAAAACCCACTACTGCGCCTGCTGCATGTGCAGCCTGTGTAATGGCCTGCATATCGAATAACTGCCCGGTATAATAATTAATGCCGCCCCATAGTACCAACGTCAGTTCATCCTGGTGCTGTTGTATTGACTGTCGAATATCTTCCTGTCGAATGTGATGTTCACCTGCACGTGGCGCTACTTCTATCAGTACTTCCTGCGGGTCCAGTCCATGATGTTTGATCTGTGTTTCAAACATATACTGGTCGCTGGGAAAAGCTTTTGCCTCACAGATAATTTTTTTTCTTTTACCCGACGGACGATAAAAGCTTACCATCATCAGGTGAAGATTGACGGTTAACTGGTTCATCACTACTATTTCGTGCGGCAATGCACCTACTACCGTACTTAATGTTTTTGTGAGCGTATCGTGATAATGTATCCATGGGTTCTCACCCATAAAAAAACCTTCTACACCATATTTACCCCACCCGTTCAATATTTCCTGCAGATAAGATTGTGTACGCACAGGCTGTAATCCCAGTGAGTTGCCCAGGAAATATATCTGTTCTTTTCCATCATGTACAGGAATTATGAATTGTTTCCTGAAATCTTTCAATGGGTCTATGGTATCTAAACCACGTGCAAATGACAAGCTGTTTTCAAATTGCATACTATAGGTTCGCTATTTTAAAATTACAAACTCCCCGTTCTTCCGCCATCTACCGGAATACTTACCCCATTTACATACGAGGCGGCAGGTGATGCCAGGAAAGCAGCCACCGCTGCAATCTCTTCTGCTTCACCAAATCTTTTCATCGGTACACTTTCTTTCATTTCCTTTTCAATCACTGTATTCTCAACCTGTTTCGCCTGCGCATTGCCCTGCACAAGACTATGCAGTCTTTGGGTATTGATAAAACCAGGCAATACATTGTTCACCGTTATATTGAACTGCCCCAACTCATTGGCCATCGTTTTAGCCCACGAAGCCACAGCACCACGAATGGTATTGGATACACCGAGATTGGGTAAAGGAATTTTTACAGAGGTGGAAATAACATTTACTATACGACCATAACCTGCATCTTTCATGGAAGGGATCACTGCTTGTGTCAGCAGGTGATTGCATACCATGTGCTGGTTAAACGCATCGAGGAATGCCTGCTGTGTAGCTTCCGTAACAGGGCCTGCTTTGGGGCCGCCGGTATTATTGATAAGAATATGTATTTCGGTTTGCTGCACCACCTGCTGTATGGCTGTTTGTACCTGTTCCGGATGCGCAAAATCTGCCACTACATATCGGTGCTGCTGTGCTGCTGCAACAGGCAATTGCGCCAGGGCTGTTTTCAATATTTCTTCATTGCGGGCCAGCAATATACAGGTAGCACCCAGTTTTGCAAGTGCAATGGCGGTTGCCAGTCCTATGCCCTGTGTACTGCCACAAACCACTGCTGTTTTGCCGATAAGAGATGTGTTCATAGATCGTGTGTTAAACAATACTGATTATATACAACAGGCTATTCCCATTTCATGCCAGCAGCCCGCTGTTCCATTTCTACAGCAATCTGCCTGGCATCTTCATTTCCATGCTGTAATTGTGCAATGATATTATGATAACTTTCTTTGTCACGGTTCTGGCTGAGTTTGAAAACCGTATCAATATCCTGCACTTCAATTTCAATGGCAACAATGGCTTTTACCAACCGTTGTACATATTCAACAGGTAGTTTTTCCATCAGTGATGGAGATTCATAATTGTTCTCAAACAAAGCGGTGGTTTCGCGCAGTATTTCCAGCAATGCATCGTCTTCCAGGAAACGTACATTTCCTCTTGCGTGCACAGACATATAATTCCAGGTAGAGCCTTGTTGCGGATTGGTATACCAACTGGCGCTAACATAGGCATGCGGACCAGTAAATACTACCAGTGCCTGGGGGTTCTGCATAAATGCTTTGTGGTGATCTGTCTGTCGCATAATATGCCCGCGCAATACAATACAGCCATTCTGTTCTTTGATCAATAAAGGTATCTGTGTTACCACCGGGCGTCCTTCCCCATCACTTCCCGCAAGCATAGCAAACGGATGCTGATGCATAAAACCGGTTACTACCGCAGGATCTTTTTCTTTGTAATAAGGTAGACTATACATGTTACGAAGATAAATATTCCTTAAAGACTTGCAGTCGCTTTCAACTAAACCGTTATTATCGTAGTTTAGACCGATATTACTCACTATGAAATCATACCTGCTTACTGCAGTTATTCCGATATTGTTGTTATTTACCGGAATTACTACCGCATCAGCACAAACGCCCGACACTGTTCAAAAAGCAACAGATACTACAGCAGCAACCTTACATGCAGTCAGACCAACCGTCACTATACCTGAACTGGATGACGAGTTCAATCTATTCCTGCTGATTTTTGCCATTTGTGTGCTGTCGTTTACATTGGGAGCAGTGGTAACAGGTACTATCCTGGTATCGATTGTATTACTGGCAATTGTTGCCATGTCAACAGCAGGTATTATATCCACCGCTATTATTATAGGTATTTACAGACGTTCTTTTGCCGCAGGTTTCAAAACATTGTTACTACTGGGATGCAGTATCGGCGGCATCATTGCCGGCGGCAGCAGTTTCTGGCTTATTGCCCGGCTGTTCCATTTGCAGGTAAACAGCGTTACCGCCATTACAGCGGGTATATTGAGTGGACTGGCCGGTGGTATTTTACTGGCATTATCGCTTTACAAGATCATCCGGTTGCTGAGTACATATGGAAAGAACAAACTGACAGACCTGAAAAATCTGCAATGAGTGGGTCTGAAGCGGGCCTCAGGAAATAATTAAAACAACTATCTTACTGACCAATCCCAATAAAAAAACTGCCGGTTGTACAACCGGCAGTTTTTTTATATAATGTATAATGTCGGGAGCTTCAACTTCAAACCAGAAACTCACAACCTTCAACAGTTTACGCCATCATTTCCACTACTTTCGACGGAGCCACTTTAGCGTTGCGCATGGCAATGCTGCGGGCTGTATTACCGGCAAATTCTTCCATAGCAGCACGCGTTATATGATCATCGCTCACCATTACAGGAATACCGGAATCACCGCCTTCACGGATGCTTTGTACCAGTGGTATCTGGCCCAGGAAAGGCAGATCATATTCTTCTGCCAGTTTTTTACCACCATCTTTTCCGAAGATGTAATATTTATTATCGGGTAATTCAGCTGGTGTAAAATAGCTCATGTTTTCTACCAGGCCGATGATGGGCACTTTGATCTGCGCCTGTCCAAACATTGCGATGGCTTTTTTAGCGTCAGCCAGCGCTACTTCCTGCGGTGTGGTCACCACTACTACACCTGTTACGGGAACTGTTTGCAGCAGGGTTAAGTGAATATCACCAGTGCCGGGTGGCATATCTATTACCAGGTAATCCAGTTCATCCCAATATACATCGGTAGCAAACTGGCGGATGGCGCTGCTGGCCATCGGACCGCGCCATACCACGGCATTTTTCTCATCTACCAGCAAACCGATGCTCATTAATTTGATACCAAAACGCTCCAGCGGAACGATCATTCCTTTTTCGCCATTGCCTGCATTCATCATCATTGGACGTTCACCGCGTACCCCAAACATAATAGGAACACTGGGACCATAAATATCAGCGTCCATCAGCCCTACTTTGGCACCTCCACGCGCAAAAGCCAGTGCCAGGTTGGCAGATATGGTGCTTTTACCCACACCACCTTTACCACTCACTACAGCAATAATATTTTTAACACGTGGCATTACTGCATCGCCGGCATCTTTACGATTGCTGCTGGTATTGGCAGTAAAATTTACCGTTACTTTTGCTTCCTTGCTGATCAGTAAACGCACGGCATTGGTACAGGCTGAACGGATCATATCCTTCATAGGACATGCAGGCGTTGTAAGCACAACAGTAAATGAAACTGCATTACCGTCTATCACAATATCTTTCACCATGTTGAGCGTAACAATATCCTGTCCCAGATCTGGTTCCTGAACATTGCGTAATGCATCTAAAACTTGCTCTGAAGTCATTCCTCTAATAGTTTTGTTAAAAAGAATCCGTCCACTGCAAAATTAACCATTAACAGGGGTATTTTGTTGAAAGTATTTTATTCATACTCTGTATATTTGATGCGCATGAAAAAATATTTACTCATTGTTACGTTGCTCGCTGTGGGGCTTCCGTTTGCAGCAAATGCCCAGTTTGAAAAACTAAAAGATTCTGTGGTACAATTGTTTGGTGTGGTAATGACCGCCGACAGCCTGAAAGGAATCCCCTCTGTATCCGTTGAGATCAAAGGCCAGAAAAGGGGTACCTATACCAACGAACAGGGTGTATTTTCTATCGTGGTTATGAAAGGCGATATCATCGAATTTTCGTCTGTTGGTTACAAACCTAAAACTGCCGAAATTCCCCGCGACCTGGACGGCAGCCAGTTCAGTCTTATTCAGCTTTTAGTAACAGATACCGTATATCTTCCTGCCACCATCATCAAACCGCGTCCTACGCGCGAACAATTTGAACGCGACTTTGTGAAAGCAGACATTCCTGACGATGACCTGGAAATTGCACGCAAAAATACTGATGAGTCCAAACGTCGTGCCCTGGCACGCACACTTCCCCGTGATGGTGGTGAAAACACCAATATGATGCTGCGCAATAATGCCCAGAAAGCATATTACTATGGTCAGGCTCCCCCGCAGAACATCTTTAATCCTTTCGCCTGGTCCGAATTTATAAAGGCCTGGAAACGAGGTGATTTTAAGAACAAAAATTAATTAATGCGACAATAGCCTGATGGTTATATGGTTTGATTGTTATAATCGATAGCCATAGAGCTATCAAGCAATTCAACCATTCCTTTTTGACGCTTTCCATTTCACGTTTGACCACTCACGATTTAAAAAACTGCTATATGAATCTGAAGAAAGTTACTGTTATTGGTGCCGGTACTATGGGAAATGGCATTGCTCACGTGTTTGCCCAGAGTGGTTTTACCGTAAAGCTGGTAGATGTAAATGCCGCCCAGCTCGAGAAAGCCCTGCAGACCATTGGTAAAAATTTCGACAGACAAATAGGCAAAGGAACTGCTACGGAAGAGCAGAAAAAAGCAGCTCTCACAAACATTACAACTTTTACTGATCTAAGCGCCGGTGTGCAACAGGCTGATCTGGTAGTGGAAGCTGCGACAGAAAACACCGATCTGAAACTGAAAATCTTCCGCCAGATAGATGAGGCCGCTCCCGCAAATGCCATCCTGGCCACCAACACCTCTTCTATTTCCATTACAAAAATAGCCGCCGTTACCAAAAGACCTCAGCAGGTGATCGGCATGCACTTTATGAATCCTGTACCAGTGATGAAACTGGTTGAGATCATTAACGGTTATGCGACCAATAAAGAAGTTTCTAATACCATTGCTGAGCTCAGCAAACAACTAGGCAAAATTCCCTGCGTGGTGAACGATTATCCCGGTTTTATTGCCAACCGTATCCTGATGCCCATGATCAATGAGGCTATTTACAGCCTGTATGAAGGTGTGGCCGGTGTAACTGAAATTGACACAGTGATGAAACTGGGTATGGCGCATCCCATGGGACCATTGCAACTGGCCGACTTCATTGGCCTGGATGTTTGTTACTCCATTCTGAATGTACTGCATGATGGATTTGGTAATCCTAAATACGCTCCCTGTCCCCTGCTGACCAATATGGTTACCGCAGGATTTCTTGGCGTAAAAAGCGGAGAAGGATTTTATCAATACACGGCAGGCAGCAAAGAACTGGTTATAAGCAGCAGGTTTCAATAATCTTCAAACAAATAAGCCTGGTTTACGATGGTGAAATCCAGTACGGAGATCATCATGATACTGAGTACACTGTACTCCTATTCCCAAAATCCACAGCTTTTTAGTATTTTCACTTACGATTGCTGTTGAATATGAATTACCAATTACTGACTGATCATAAGTTGGCAGCGCTTTTAAAGTCGTCTGACCAGAAAGCTTTCAGAGCTTTGTATGAACGGTATTGGAAATTATTGTATGTTGCAGCCTATCACAAACTCCGCTCAAAGGAGCTGGCAGAAGAAGTAGTTCAGAATATCTTTACCGGCATCTGGGAAAAGCGTCTCACTACAGAGATCCGTGAACCAGAACATTATCTCCGCACTGCACTCCGTTACCAGGTGATCAGTACCATCGAAGCGCAACTGGCCAAAGAAAAACTGTTGCGTCATCCTTCCCTGCAGCATGAAAATACAGCCGATGCTTTTTCACCCATCAACCTGATGGATCTTCACACCGCCATGCAACAGGCCATTGCCATGCTTCCTGAAAAAACCGGTGAGATCTTCCGGCTCAGCAGGCTTGAACATTATCCCATAAAACAGATTGCCAAGCAGATGAACATTTCTGAAAAAGCAGTGGAATATCACATTACGCAATCACTTAAAATGATGCGTATGCAGCTAAAAGACTTTATGGTGCTGTTATTTTTCTACGTACTGCTATTCTGCTAAAACCATTGATTTACATCGCGTTTACAGCCATCTTTCGTTTTTCAAAAAAAGTTATCCTTTCCTTTAGGGATAGTACTGCTACTGCCGACTTATACTTATCCACCATACTAAAAATGTCTTCATGACCCGGCAGGAATTTCACACACTCTTACAGCGGTATATCGCAGGAAAAAGTACCGAATCAGAAAAAGCACTGGTAGATCAATGGTATGAACTGCTGGATGATGCTGACCTGCCCGCTATAGACAACACAGAGCTGAACACATTGGAAGATTCCCTGTGGGAGAAGATACAGGATGCTACCACAACAACACCTGTACGCCGTATCAGTTACAGAAAAATAGCAGTAGCTGCAGCCATCATTGGCATGCTGATGGTACCAGCTGTATATTGGTTTACACACCGGCAACCTGCCGTATGGTATGCGGCAATACCTGCAGCACAAACCATGCACGAGCAGGTAAACAACACGCAACAGATCATCACCATTACGCTGGAAGATCATAGTAAGATTTCCCTATATCCCGGTGCATCTGTACGATATCCGCTTCATTTTGATGCGGCCCGTCGCGAAGTGTATTTAAACGGACAGGGATTTTTTGAAGTACATAAAAATCCGCAACAACCTTTTTATGTGTACAATCATAATATGACCACCCATGTGCTGGGTACCAGCTTTATGATAAAACCCGGTAAGGAAGAAGGCTTGATGGAAGTAGCCGTACGTACAGGTCGTGTGGAAGTGACAGGGCAGCAACCAGATGGTAACAATAAAAATGGCGTGATATTAACGCCTAACCAGCAGGTTGTATATGATGAACGTAAAAACCGTTTTGAATCTTCACTGGTAGAAAAGCCCGAACCATTACCTGCTGTACCCGGTGCAGTACCGGAAAAACAAAACATGTTGTTTGAAGATACTCCACTACGACAAGTGCTGGCTGCTATCGGCGCGCAATATGGTATTGAGATCGTTGAAGAAAATGAAAATCTTGATAACTGTCCTTTTACCGGCGATATCAGTGGTCAACCGCTGTACAACAAACTGGATCTGGTATGTCAGTCTGTAAAAGCTACCTATGAAATAAAAGGCACCAAGATACTGGTACGGGGCAAGGGATGTAATTAATTGCATTGATCATTAAACCAAACAAACAAGATATATGTATAACTGCTATCCTCCTACATAAAAAAGATTGTCACTTAGAACACATGCAATAAAAAAGCCGGTAATGCTGCTACATGACCGGCCGGAATTTTTGCGCAAATAAGGCTATTATTTAACGAACAAAAATCATATGAAATTATGAAAAAAAAGCAATTCATTGCTTTAATCCTCATCGCAATGAAAATAACGATTGTACAGATTGCCATTACACTTGTATCTGCCGCAACGTTGTATGCCAATACAACCAGTGCACAGGAATATCTTAACAAACCCGTTACCATACAGGCGCAGCAGACTGAATTGAAAAAGATAATCGGCTTTCTTCAGCAACAAACCGGTGCACGCTTTGTATATAGCTCAAAATCAATACAGGCCGACCGAAAAATATCCTGCTCTGTAACCCAGAAAAAGCTCAGTCTTTTTTTACAGGAAATACTGGGACCATTACAGATCGGTTACCGCACCATTGACGACAATATCCTGTTGTATAGCATAGAAACTTCCGGTGGAACAACTGCTGCAGCCAACACACCTTTAATAACCGTCAATGCAGTGTTTGATGGTGGTATCAGGGGAACTGTAAAAAATAAAAGAGGGGAACCGCTATCCGGGGTAACGGTAAAACTTACCGGTCCGGAAACCATGACACTTACCGATGCTTCGGGTAACTACGAATTCAGAAAAGTACAGCCTGGTACCTATACGCTGCAATTTTCTTATGTTGGCCACCAGTCAAAAGAAGTAACTGTAGCCGTAAGTGATGGTATTGCCATTGCCGATGCAGTGCTTACCGAAGATGTATTGAACCTGCAGGATATTGTGGTGACTGGTACAGTGAATCCGCGCCGGAAAATTGCATCAAGTGTTGCCATTACCAGTTACAACAGTAAAAAGATACAAGACCTGGCACCATCCAGTGCTGCCGACCTGTTACAACATGTACCGGGTTTTTTGGTTGAAACTTCAGGTGGTGAAGTAGGCAACAACCTGTTTGCACGCGGTATTCCCTCTGCAGGTGCATACGAGTATGTACAGATCCAGGAAGATGGTATGCCTGTATTTGAAGACGGTGCATTGCAATTTGCGAATGCCGATAACTGGTTGCGTGTAGATGAAACCATCTCTCGCATGGAAGCGCTTCGTGGTGGTTCCGGTTCCATCTTTGCCTCCAATGCACCCGGCGGTATCATCAACTTTATCAGTAAAACAGGTGGTAACCAAACAGCAGGTACTGCACGTCTTACCGGTGGTACTTCAGGTTTGTTCAGGGCCGATCTGAATGTAGGTGGTGCACTGATACAGGATAAACTGTTCTTTAATATTGGCGGTTTTTACCGTGTGGATAATGGTATCCGCAACCCCGGCTTTAAGGCCAACGACGGCGGACAGCTCAAAATAAACCTGAAATATAATTTAGATAAAGGCTATGTAAAACTTTACTTCAAAAAGCTGTCTGACAAAAACCTGTTCCTGTTACCCATTCCATTAACAGATAAAGATCATCCCAAAGGCATCAGCGGGTTCAATCCCAATACCGGCACACTAACTTCGCGTAATTTCAGTCAACTGGAGGTACCACAATATGGTGGTGGCTATTATCGCCGCAATCTTGAAAATGGTGTGCATCCCAATGTTACTGCCATTGGCGGTGAGTTTAAAACCGATCTCGGCAGCAACTTTTCAGTAACCAACAGTATGCGCATTACTACTATTAAACTTGATTATACCGCTATCTTCCCGGGAGACGAACCACAGACAGCAGCAGATTTTGCAGCCAATTATAAAACCGCTTCAGGAGCCAGTTTCCCGGTAGTTAATCCCGGTTATTCATATGTTGCTACCGGCGCTGCAGCCAATCCGGCACTGGTTGCCAAGGTTGGTTACTGGGCAATAGACAAACAGATGCAGAATTTCGCCAACAACCTGCGTTTTGAATATAAGGTAAAGAACCTGAGCCTGTCGCTGGGGCATTATTACTCCAACTGGACCTCCAACCAGCAATGGAACTGGAGTAACCTGTTGCTGGAAGTATCAGACAATCCGCAATTGCTGAACCTGGTAGATAAATCACTGGCACCTACTGCTAACAATTACTCACGCACTTACAATGGCGTAACAGATATTTCATGGTTAACACGCCAGGCACAAACCAAAGGTGATGTGAATGCTGTATTCGCCAATGCTGAGATCTCTGCCTCTGACAAACTGACCTTTGATGTAGGTATACGTTATGACATGGACAGGTACAGCGGTTATCAGGGTAATTCCCAGTTCTTTTCACAGAACCTGGACAACAACAGCAGTTTCAATTATAATTTTTCCACCACTACAGCCGATAACTCCATCACTACAACCGAAGGACCTTATTACTACTGGAAATATAAAGTAAACCGTCTTTCTGTAAGTGGTGCAGTGAATTACAAATTTACCAGCAACATGGCAGCTTACTTCAGGTACAGCAATGGTTTCCGTTCTCCAATTGAAGAAGCGTTTTATGACAATGCCCGTAACCTCAGTGTGATCAAACCTACGTATGTAAACCAGTTTGAACTGGGTTATAAATACCAGGCAAAACAATATGCATTCTTTGCCAACCTGTTTTACATGAAGCTGGATAATATTGCCTTTACAGATATCCTGGCCAATGGTACTTCGGAAAACAAGTTTGCCAAAGCCGATAATATGGGTATTGAACTGGAAGGTGAAGTAAATGCAGGACCTTTTTCATTGAGTGTATCTGCCACCTTGCAGGATCCTGTTTTCAAGGATTTTAAAGGCAATGGTTTCGATTACAACAACAATAAGGTGCGTCGTATACCTGCTTTTTATGGTAATATCCGGCCATCGTGGAAAATAACCAAAGGCTTATCAGTATACGCTGAACTGGATCATTTTGGTAAAAAGTATTCAGACAATGCCAACCAGTTTGCATTACCGGCTTTCAATGTATTGAATGCAGGCATAGCCTATGTCATCAAACAGGTTCGTTTTGCAGTAGATGCCACCAACCTTACCAATACCATTGGTTTAACGGAGGGCAATCCAAGAATCACCACTGCACCGGGTGCTATCTATTATGCACGTCCTATACTGGGGCGTTTTGCCAAAGCATCTGTTACAATTGATTTTTAACATCCTGGGAAATACAACAGATACAACAATCAAAAACGGCAGCCCTTCAAATAGCTGCCGTTTGTTTTATATTACTAGGTTATTGCAGATCTCAGACTTACTATTGGCCGGTAAACTTATTTCAGTTTCTATATCCCTGGCCTCACGGCCGGCGGGCTTCGCAGCAATACAACTTTCAACAATCCATACCTTCAGCGTCAGAATATCATTCACGAAAATGAAGGCAGTTTGTCAGGGTATTGGTATCAGACTATCCTGATCGCAAGTCTCATTATTTAAAAAGGTTGGAAGGTGTTGGCCTTTATCAAAATATCAAATAATTCATAAACAGCAATTCTTCAGACTTCAGATTTCCGACTTCATACTTCCTGCTTCCTATTTCTGCTTTTCCTTCTTCACTTCCACGTTCCTGATATCTTTAAAACGGTACAATGCTTCCTGCAAACGGCCTTTGGGAATGCCTAACACAAGATGACAGAACAGGGTCATATCCTGCTGAATAACGGTACAGTTGAGTTGTTTTACCACCATCATCACATCATTCATGGCAGTATAATCAAATTGAAGAGAGTAAGCTTCCTCGATGGGTTTCTGTACGGCAGGCGTTACCTGCAATACCAGTGACGCGGCTGTTTTGTAGGCATTGATCAAACCCGGAACACCCAGCAGCGTTCCGCCAAAATAACGTACTACAATGATCAGTGTATCGGTCAGTTGTTTACTGTCTATTTGCCCCAGTATCGGGCGACCAGCAGTTCCGGAAGGCTCACCGTCATCACTGACACGGAAAGTATTGTTATCAGTGCCAATACGGTATGCAAAACAATGATGAGTGGCTTTAGGATGCTCTTTTTTTACTACTTCGAGCTTTTTCTTAAACTCATCTATAGAAGTTACCGGGAACGCATAGGCAATAAACTGGCTGCCCTTGTCGCGAAATTCAGCTACACCGCTTTTTTCTATAGTATTAAAAAAATCCTGTTCACTCATAAGACGCATTTCCCCGACAGACGTTGACATTCCGGTTTCTTTATAATTATAAGTTAATCGCTTAGTACAGCTAAAAATTACCTGATGGCTGGATTCACAAGATAATGGATCGTATCACCCGCAAGCTGTTGTTGCTGTTGTAACACACCCTTTGTTAAAACCGGCGCAGGGATACCTGTATGTGCAAAAAGCCCTGGATTTGTAATAATACGACATTCATCCCACAATCCTTCATCAATAAACGATTGCAGCAGTTGTGCTCCCCCTTCCACCAGTACACTCTGGATCTTCAACTGGTACAGCGCATGCGTTACCTGGTGTACAATACTCACATCACGCGTAACCTGGTAATACAGCAGATTTTCTTCTTCTTTATGCTGCAATGCGTTGAACACAACCGTTTTAACCTGCCTGTTGAACAATTGCAAGGAGGCTGGCAAACGCAGATCCATGTCTACCACCAGTCGCACAGGATTATGTCCCTTCCACAATCTTGTGGTAAGGGCCGGGTCATCAAACAACGCCGTATTGGTACCCACCATAATAGCGGCTTCTTCACTGCGCCATTTGTGTACCAGGCGATTGGTGTGCTCATTGCTGATCAACAAACGACTGTAATCCAAGTTCCCGATCCTGCCATCGGCGGTCTGGGCCCATTTCAGAATAATATACGGCCGATGGTGTGTATGAAACGTAATAAATCGTTTGTTCAACGCCAGCGCTTCCTGTTGCAACACACCCAGCGTAACCTTCACGCCTGCTGCTTCCAGCTTTTCTATACCCTTGCCATCCACCTTAACAAACGGGTCACGGCAACCGATCACCACATGCTGAATATTATTGGCAATGATCAGGTCTGCACAGGGCGGCGTTTTGCCAAAATGTGCACAGGGCTCCAGAGAAACATATATAGTAGACGCCGGGATCAGATGCTTGTCTGCTTCCTGTACGGAGCGGATACAATTCACTTCCGCATGCGGTTCACCGTACTGCCGGTGATACCCTTCACCAATGATCCGGTCCTGATATACCAGTACAGCTCCAACCATTGGGTTGGGAGCAGTAAAGCCTGTAGCCAGTTTAGCCAGCTCCAGGCAACGATACATATATGTTTTTTGAATATTCAAACAGAAAAATCAATACAGGCGGCAAATATACTGAATGCAGGTGTGAACAGCAGCAACAGGTGATGTTTACAGACAACCAGTGACCCACCAACCGTATCAATCAATATGCTGCATGTCATTCATTCAATAAAACAATTCCAGACTCCCCCCGATCCCATTCCAACCTTTCAATCCTCTACCATGTACCTAAAACCTTATACCATAAACCCTGTACCTTTACCTCCTAATGACCCTGAAGGAAGCACAAATACAATTAAAAACAGCTTTGCAGACGGTTTACGAAGAACGCGAGGCCGCTACTATTACCGATTGGGTGCTGGAACATGTTACCGGCTGGAAAAAGATCGATCGTGTAATGAATAAAGATCACCAGCTTGCAGATCCAATCACCACCACATTGCAGGAATATACTACCAGGTTACAACAACATGAACCTGTTCAGTATGTGCTACAGGAAGCATGGTTTTATGGCATGCCGTTGTACGTAGACAAAAATGTATTGATTCCCCGTCCTGAAACGGAAGAACTGGTAGCATGGATATTACAGGAAGTCAAAGACCTGAAATCTGAAATACAGATACTGGATATTGGTACAGGCAGCGGCTGTATTCCTGTAGCATTGAAAAAACAATTACCCCGTGCACAGGTATTTGCCTGTGATGTAAGCGAAGGCGCTTTAGGCGTGGCACAACGCAATGCTGCAACCCAACAGGCAGCTATTAGTTTTATACAACTTGACTTTTTACAACCCGTATTATGGTCTCAGTTGCCTAAAGCTGATATACTGGTAAGCAATCCGCCTTACATACCAGTGCAGAACAAAACAACTATGCACAGCAATGTGCTGGAATATGAACCTCACCTGGCATTGTTTGTACCCGATCATGATGCACTGCTGTTTTACAGGCATATAGCAGATTTTGCAATACGGCATCTGCATGCAGCAGCTACAATATTTGTTGAAATACACGAAGACCTGGGTACTGCCGTTTGTGATCTTTTTACCGGCAAGGGATTTACACAGGTTGAACTCAGAAAAGATATGCAGGGAAAGGCAAGAATGGTGAAAGCGCAAATAAAAATGGTTTGATTGCTTTATTGCCGGTATCATCAGCCCTAAAACCATCAAACCATTGATCAGCAGCGGTTTTCCGCTATCTTCAAGTATATCTTAAGGCGTTCTGTTATCCACCAGCAGGGTTGCACGTGCACCCAATTCGCGGGCTATACGCATTACAGCCACCACATCATCCAGCGGCACTGTCTTATCTGCATTGATGGCAATAGTTGCCTGTGTGGAATCTTTCGTTACATATGGCTGAATGATGTTCTTCATATCAGCAATAGTTACCGATTTACCATTGATAATGTATTCGCCGCTAGGCTTCACGTTTACAATAACGGTTTGCTTAGCCTTGGTATCACTTTTGGCCTTTGGCTGCGATAACTTGATAACGTTAGGATTGGCCAGTGTGGAAACGATCAGGAAGAAGAACAGCAGAATGAACAGGATATCATTCAGCGCTCCCGCATGTAGTTCCTGGTGGCCTTTTAATCTTCTTCTCAAATTCATTATCGAAAGTTATATAGGTTCAGTTTGGATACTGTCATCAGGGTTATTAGCGTGTAGGTTCCTGCAGAATGTCAATAAACTCTGCACTGGCTGATTCCATCTTGTTCACAGTTTTATCGATCTGTGCATTCAGGAAGTTATAGCCTACATATGCCAGCAACCCGATGATGAGACCGGAAGCTGAAGTGATCATTTTGGTATAGATACCACCCGCAATGTTGGCAGGGGTAAATTCACCTGATGTATTAATGTTGTAGAACAATTGCAGCATACCAAAGATGGTTCCCAGGAACCCGAACATAGGCGCAATACCATATACCAGCGATAATACCGGCAGGTTACGTTCCATTTTATAGATCTCCAGTTTACCTACATTTTCCATGCTTTTTTCAATGGCATCAATAGGTTTACCAATGCGTTGCAGGCCTTTATCGATCATGCGTGCCACCGGATTGGGCGTATTTTTTGCCATAGAACGGGCAGCTGAAATATTATTGCTGAAGATATTATCGCGAATAATATTCATGAAGTTAGGATCGATATTGCTGGCCTTGCGGATAGCGATCAAACGTTCAAAAAAGAAGAACACGGCGATTACCAGCAACAGCCCCAGTGGTATCATCAGCGGACCACCATTCATCAGCAACTGCATCACATTCATAGAATGCTCGGCAGGAGTATTATTAGCCATTACATTTTTAAGCGAGTCTGCTACTGAGGTAGCCGGGTTAGTAACCTGCAAAAAAAACCAATTCATTCATTGAATTTTAATGGTGTAAATGTAAACAAATGTGTGCCTAAAACGCCCGTAAGCGGATAATATTTCTTAAAACTTTGTTATGATCGTACCCCTAGTTAAGGGTTTAACGTTTGAGGTTTTGGGTTCGTGAAGTATTAGCTGTTAGCTTTTAGGTGTTAGCAATAATGACGAGAACGTACTTAAAACTTCGTATTTCTTTCAGACTTCTGATTCTGGGTTTCCTTTTCACCTCAGAGAACATGAGCCACAAGAGACTACGATGAAGGACTTCTGCGCAACCTCCGCTTCTCACTTTCTCTGCGGTCAGGTTTTCTGCATTTCACCTCTCCGGGGCTTGTGTTGCTTGTGGCACGAAGCTCGTGGCTCACTGTCTTTTTTAACTTCCAGTTTTCCGGACTTTCATTACTTCTTCATTTCCATCATGGCAATGATCTGTTTCATGGTGCGCTGCATACCTTCGCTGCTGCCATCCAGGAAGATCACATTGCCTTTACCGGCTTCTGCAAAGTTTTTAATCGCTTCAGTCCACATGCTGAACAGGATCACATTGGTATCAAGGTTAGCCTGCTTCATTTGCTCTGCAGCCTGGCTCATACCCTTTGCCACTTCTTCACGAAACAAAGCCACACCCTGACCACGCAATTGCGCTGCCTGCCGCTCAGCTTCCGCAGCAATTTTGATGGCGTTACCTTCTGCTTCAGCCGATTTGGTTTTGGTGATCAATAAAGCCTGACCCTCATTTTCAGCAGCAGCTTTGAGGTTGTTGCTGGCCACTACCCTGCTCATAGAATCCATAATGGCCTTATCGAATGTAATATCGTTGATCTGTAGATCCAGCAGGTGATAACCCCAGTCTTCCAACAAGTGATCGATCTGTTCTTTTACATATTCTACAATCTCTTTACGCAGAGCAAGAATTTCGGCCTGTCGTTTGGTGGCAACAAAAGAGCGGATAGTTCCTTCAATAGTTCTTGTAAGCGCCTGCATCAGATCACGCTCACTCACAAATTTGAATGCTACTTTTTTAATGGTCTCTTCTTCTGCATTCTGTACAGCATACAGCAACATGCTTTTGAAATATACATTGGCCTGATCTGCCGTTACCGCCTGGAATTCCATTTCAACAGAACGGTTCTGGATACTGATCTTTTTGTAAATCTGTTCAATGAACGGGATCAGCAATCGCAATCCCGGAGAAAGCACACGTTGATATTTACCAAATACGGTTACCACACCAATGGTACCCTGGTTAATGGTTTTTAATCCTGCAAAAATGAGCAGGATAACAATGATTACCCACCAGTATGTAGAAAGTAAGGCCATAACAATGATTATTTGACATTGAAAATACATTTTTTCCGCTTCTCATACGGGAATCATTTCATCACATCGGCTTACCTTTATGTATAATGACAACAGCAACAACAACCGTATACGATATCATTATTATCGGTGGCGGCCCTATAGGACTGGCCTGTGGACTGGAAGCGCAAAAAGCAGGATTGAGCTACTGTATCCTGGAGAAAGGATGCCTGGTCAATTCCCTATACAACTATCCCTCGAACATGACCTTTTTCTCCACTTCTGAAAAACTGGAGATCGGTGGTATTCCCTTTGTATCCAATAATATCAAACCTACCCGGCCCGAAGCGCTGGAATATTACAGACGTGTAGCTACTTCACAGCACCTTAACATTCAACTGGGGCAAAAAGCAGAAAGTATTCAGCCTGGCAATGATGGTTATACTGTTTCTACCGCTTTAAATCAATATAAAGGCCGCAATATCATTATTGCCATTGGTTTTTATGATATACCGGTAAAGCTAGGCATACCTGGCGAAGACCTGCCCAAAGTGGTGCATTATTATAAAGACCCGCATTTTTATGCCATGCATAAAGTGGTGGTGATAGGCGCCAACAATTCAGCAGTGGATGCAGCACTGGAAACTTACCGCAAAGGAGCCGATGTAACCATGGTGATCCGCAGTGGTGAAATTGGCAAGCGTGTGAAATACTGGGTAAGACCGGATATGGAAAATCGTATTAAAGAAGGCAGTGTAAAAGCATATTTTCATGCCACGTTAAAAGCCATTCGTCCGCATGAAGTGGATATCCAGACTCCCGATGGAATGATCACAATTCCCAACGATTATGTTATTGCCATGACCGGCTATCAACCCAATTTTGATTTCTTACGCCAGGCCGGTATTCAGTTATCCAGTGATGAAAAACTGCAACCAACCTATAATTCCACTACTATGGAAACTAACATGCCAGGCATTTATCTTGCCGGTGTGGTGTGCGGTGGCATGGATACACATACCTGGTTCATTGAAAACTCGCGGGAACATGCGGAACTGATCATTAAGGATATTACTGCCAGGAAAATGTAGAATAGTTGCGGGTTTGGGATGTTTCGTTACGGTTCCGATATTCGTGTTTTCCTGATGAATTGAATATTTCGTATTTCAGTGAGCAATTTTCAGATTGCATCAATCTTACAAGAAAACTGTTGAATTGTCAGATGGCTCTATAGTTATCGGCTATAACAATCAAACCACATAACCATCAAGCTATCTGTTCATTCTTTCTGACTTCTGATCTCAGATTTCAGACCTCCTTGTACCTTAAACCTTGTGCCTTTCTCAATCAACTTCCTTACGATACACAAAGATCTCTACCCTTCTATTCTGCTGGCGGCCTGCTGGTGTGCGGTTGGTGGCAACCGGCCTCAGGTAAGCAAAGCCCCTGGTGGTGAAAAAAGCTTCTTGCAGCGGAACCGCTTTTGAAAGGTAATTCTTTACAGATATAGCCCTGTTCTGCGAAAGCTCCTGGTTATAGATCAGCTTGCCCACGCTATCTGTGTGTCCTTCTATGATAACGGAGTCTATATGATAGTTAGCCAGTTTGCGGGCAAAGCTATCCAATACCATAAAGCTTTTGGATGTCAGTTCATAGCGGGCAGTGGCAAAAAAGATATCAGGAATGATCAGGGTATCAACCCGCTGTACCGGTGGCAGTTTTAACCGCGTACGTGCCAGCACTACTTTTGCCGACGGTTGTTTACGCATGTAGTAAATCTTTCTTTCCAGGTACTGATGCCGGGCATCATCGCTGTAAATAGCAGTTCTCATACTGTCTGCACAGGCACACAGTTGCTCATGCGGATCTGCAGGTACCAGCCATACATCATCCAGGAAAAAATAATAATCGTTCCGGAATTCAGTTTTAGAAATGCCGGTATAATCAATACGTTTAAAATTGCCAATGGTCATAAAGGCTTCGTCGCCCCTGGCAGTATACACAAATTCCATTTTTTGCCAGCTATTAACGTTCAACTGTTGTGGATTGATGCGATCAGGAGACCATAGCTGCGGATTGATGTCTTTAAAATATCTTTTATCATACAGGTAGTCATCCGGTGAAAAGTAAATTCCTATACTGTCCAGTACTTTGTTTTGCGAGCGTATAAAAAAAGAAAGCCTGTACTGCGCCCCTGCACGTAATCCGCAAAGCAACGGCGTTCGGATAAAATTGCGCAGCGCTGGTTTGCTAAGGTTACCTGCTGTCAGTCCTATAAAATGTGTACCACTGTTGGCTGGTCCCTGGTCAAAATAATAATTGGCCCATAATGAGGTGGCCAGCCAGCCTTCGGGCGCACAATTCTTTTGATATTCTGTACAGATATTTTCATCTTCAAAACCACCATTCACCACAAGGTTCTGTGCAGAACAGTGCAAACCTGCCAGCAATAAAAGATATACAGGAAGATAACGCATGGACAGAGCAAACGGTTAGTATACAATTGTTATTGCAACAGATGTGTTAAAGCAGGAAAAGCTGTCTGTAAAACCTACTTCAATCTATTAATCAGCGCTCTTTTCCTCCCAGATCTGCGCCAGGTGTACTATAGAGGTTACACTTTTCTCCATGTCCTGTACGCTTACATATTCATGTTTACCATGAAAAGCCATTTCCCCGGTGAATATATTGGGGCAGGGCAATCCCATAAACGACAATCTTGAACCATCTGTACCACCACGTGCGCTCATTTCAATTACTTCAACACCTGCGCGTTCAATCGCTTCTTTTGCGTAGGCTGATACCTGTGGATGCAGATCCAATATTTCTTTCATATTGCGGTATTGCTCCTTCACCACAAAATCGGCTTTGGCACCCGGAAACCGTTTCAGGGTTTCATCCAGTATATCACGCAGGTAATTTTCGTAAGCCTCCAGTTTACGGGTTACAAAATCGCGGATGATGAACTGCATACTTGCTTTTTCAGTAATACCTTCCATCTGTACAGGATGTACAAACCCATACCGCCCTTCAGTGGCTTCGGGAGCCAGTTCATCTTTGGGCAATGAATCCAGGAAGTTGGCGGCTACTTTCAGTGCATTGACCATTTTATCTTTTGCATACCCCGGGTGTGCGCTGATGCCATGAAAAGTAATAGTAACACTATCGGCCGAAAAGGTTTCATCTTCATACGATCCCAGTTCACCCCCATCCAGTGTGTAAGCAAAATCAGCCCCCAGTTTTGCCAGATCTACTTTATCTACACCACGACCAATTTCTTCGTCGGGTGTAAACAGTATTTTGATAGTTCCATGTTTTACATCAGGATGTGCTACCAGGTAATGTGCCATATCCATGATCACCGCTACACCTGCTTTATCATCGGCTCCAAGCAAAGTGGTACCGGATGCTGTTATAATATCATCACCTATCTTTTTCAGCAGATAAGGATGTTCTATGGGTGAAATAACCTGGGTGGTATCATCGGGCAACACAATATCGCCACCGTCATAATTGCTGTGCACAATGGGTTTTACACCGGTACCCGTACAGTCCGGCGCCGTATCCATATGCGCGCAAAAACAGATCACCGGTACTTGTTTTACAGTATTAGCAGCAATGGTAGCATACACATAGCCATGTTCATCCAGGTGAGCATCAGCAATACCCAGTTGCTGCAACTCATGCACCAGCAACTGCCCCAGGTCTTTTTGTTTGCCTGTAGACGGGAACGTTGTCGCCGCAGGATCGCTTTGCGTATCTATCTGTACATACCGCAGAAATCTTTCCTTTACCGTAAAACTGTAATTGTGCAACATGTAAGCTGTATTTTTGGCAAGATATAATTTCTATGGCATTACGCGCTAACAGAACTCCAATGATTACAAAAGGATGGGTGCGGGTAACAATATTTTGCATTGCTTACCTCAACATACTGCTGGTGGTAGCCATGTTTATGGTTACAGGCGTGTCGCCCTTTCTTGTAGTAACTATCAATACACTGGTATCGGTGAGTTTGGTTGTTTTTTTCAGGCTCTTTATAGACGTCCGTTCTGTTAAAAGCCTGGGATTGCAATGGCAAACGGGCAATGCAGTAACCGGTTTACTATTGGCTCCGGTTATGCTGGGGGCAGGATGTTTGCTGCTTTACTTGTTTAATATACTTCATTGGACCGCCATTACATTCAGCATTGCAGACTTTTTATCAGCTATTGTATTAATGATGATGGTTGCCATTGGTGAAGAACTGGTGTTCAGAGGATATATTCTGAATAACCTGTTGCAATCATTGCGGCCATGGGTAGCATTGCTGATATCATCGGTATTATTTGCAGCTATTCATTCCGGCAATGCAGGCCTTACGGCACTGGCCTTTGTCAACCTTTTCCTGGGAGGTATGGTACTGGGCATCGGGTATATTTACACACGCAACCTGTGGTTTGCCATCCTGTTCCATTTTAGCTGGAATTTTTTCCAGGGTCCTGTATTGGGTTATGATGTAAGCGGCGTTGAGTTACAAAGTATATTACAACTTAAGCTAAGCGGCACCCCATTATTTACCGGCGGCGTTTTTGGTTTTGAAGGATCAGTGGCCGATACCATTGTTTCTGTTATTACCCTGCTGGTACTGTATTTTATTTACCGCAAAAGAACCATTCCCGTATACCGGCAATGATATTACTAAATAAGACGTGTTCAAAACAACAAAGCCGGAGTTTCAACTCCGGCTTTGTGCATCTGGATAACTAAGTAAAATTATTTCTTCTTTCCGGTGGTGTTGGTTTTTGTTTTGGGTTTAGGAGCCGGAGCAGCCTGTTGCTGCTGTGCTGCCAGCATTTCATCTTCATACAACATTTTCCCTGGGGGTACGGCAATTTTAGAGAACAATGCCGGCATTATAAAAATGATATTCTCCGTTGAGTTATGGGCTATGTCTACAAACTTCCAGTTTTCGCCATTGTCCATTGACTGGCCGATGATATATGCAATGAGTTTTACTTTGCGGCTATCAACATAGGTATTACGCTCTTTTTCAATAACGCATTGCCATTGGTCCGTTCCATCATTCATCAGTTGTACCATGCGCAATTTTTCCCGTTTCTCATCCTCCTTGCGCTCAATACGATAATATACCATTTTAGCATGTTCCTTAAATGATTCAGGACCCCCGTAATATTTAATAGCCGAATAATTGGTTAAAGCGCTGTATGTATTCCAGTCTTCAACATAACTGGCTTTCATTAAACTATCTGCAAACCGCAGCGCATTATTAGTAAGCGTAGTAGTGTCCTGTGCACGGAGCATAGAAAACAGACACAGGAAAAACAGGCACATGAAACTGGTTCTCATGTTTTGCATAGGGAATTGAATTTGGAGCCAATGTAAAAACAAAATCCCGGCCTTGCAACCGGGATTTTACGATAGTATCGAAAAAAATTTACTACTGTATGTGTGTTAAGGCATAATGATACGGGAAGGACTGTTGATATCCACCACTTCAATATCAAATACCAGGTCCTGACCAGCCAGGGGATGATTAGCATCGAGTGTTACACTCTCAGCACCTATTTCAGTAATAGTTACAGGAATAACCTGTCCGCCACCATTGGTCATGTTCAACTGCATACCAACTTCAGGTTTCAGATCTGCAGGGAAGTTAGAGATCGGAAACTCAACGATCATATTCTCATCTTTAGGACCGTATGCTTCGTGTACAGGAATATGAATGGTTTTCTTTTCACCTACACCCATCCCGGTTACGCCATTGTCAAAACCGGCGATCACCATTCCTGCCCCTACTTCAAACTGTAACGGTTCACGACCTTCAGAAGAGTCAAAAGTGGTTCCGTCCGTTAAGCGGCCATGATAATGAACTTTTACAGTATCACCGCTTTTTACTTGTTGCATGACAAACTATTTAAAAATGAATAAAATAATCGGAAATCATCACTTCAATTTCTAATCATCTGCGCGGTTATTTAGTTAACCGGGGCTTTAGTAGCAGAACAATATTAACCAGAAAGGACAAGAAATAAAGACAGGTTTCCGGAACAAAGTAACAGGAATAATTCATTGCCGCCAATAAAAGTTTTTTCAGGTAATTTGCCTTCTGTTACAGCCTTTTAGCACTTGAAAGTCAACCAATATGAAAAAAAAATCTCTGCTGTTTGCCAGTCTTTTATTGCTGTTAGCAACAGCCTTTTGCCAGGGTGGTTCTCAAACAGTTTTACCCGGGGCTGCACAAACACGCCTGTACCTGCCGGCCCTGAAGGGAAAACGTGTGGCCATCTTTGCCAACCAGACCTCCGTTGTTGGCAATACCAACCTGGTAGATACACTGCAACGCCTGGGTATTACCATCAAAGTGATCTTTGGCCCTGAACATGGTTTCCGTGGTACTGCTGATGCAGGTGAAAAAGTAGGAAACTATACTGACGCCGGCACCGGTATCCCGGTAGTATCGCTGTACGGCAGTAAACGCAAGCCTTCTGCTGCCGATCTGAAAGAAGTTGACATTATGTTGTTCGATATACAGGATGTAGGCACCCGGTTCTATACATACATTTCTTCACTGCAGGAATACATGGAATCGGCCGTTGAAAACAATAAACCCCTTATTATCCTGGATCGCCCCAATCCCAACGGGTTCTATGTAGATGGCCCTGTACTGGATCCTGCCTTTAAATCATTTGTTGGTATGCAACCTGTTCCGATCGTATATGGTATGACGATAGGTGAATATGCTAAAATGTTATTGGGTGAAGAATGGTTGAGTGATCCTGCCCGCGAATTGTATCACCAGGAACGTGTACCCCAATTTAAACTGACTGTAATTCCCTGTGCCAATTATACACACAGCAGCAAATATGTATTGCCCGTGAAGCCCTCGCCCAATCTTCCCGATATACAGTCCATATACTGGTATGCATCCACCTGTTTTTTTGAAGGTACTGTACTCAGCGAAGGACGTGGCACAGATAAGCCCTTCCAGCTATTTGGTCACCCCACATTGCCCAACAACCTGGCTGCATTCACGCCACGCAGTAAACCCGGTGCTACTGCACCAAAACTAAAAGACCAGCTTTGCTATGGCTGGGATGTAAGCGGCACACCACAGGAAGTTTTAAAACAGATTGATAATAAAATACAACTGAAATGGATCATCAATGCTTACAAGCTATTTCCGCAAAAGGATTCATTTTTCCTGAAAAACAATTTCTTTAATAAACTGGCTGGCAATGATGTATTGATGCAACAGATCAAAAAGGGAGTACCGGAAACAGACATACGAAAAAGTTGGGAACCGGCACTGAACAACTTTAAAAAGATCAGGAAAAAATACCTGTTGTATAAAGACTTCTGATCTGTTGAATACAAAGAACGGATATTTTAACCCTGTTATGTATAAATGACTAACAATGAGCAATACTAATAATATAAGAATTGTATTTATGGGAACGCCTGAATTTGCAGTGGCATCACTGGATGCACTGGTACAGGCCGGGTATACTATTGCAGGCGTGGTTACTGCACCCGATAAGCCCGCAGGACGTGGCATGAAGCCTTCGCAAAGTGCTGTAAAAAAATATGCTGTTGAAAAGGGGTTGCATGTGCTTCAGCCTGAAAAACTGAAAAATCCTGCCTTCCTGGAAGAATTGCGTGCACTTAAAGCCGATCTGCAGGTAGTGGTAGCCTTCCGGATGTTGCCAGAACAGGTTTGGAATATGCCCCCGTTGGGAACCATCAACCTGCATGGCTCTTTATTGCCTCAATACCGCGGTGCCGCTCCTATCAACCGCGCAATTATGAATGGTGAAAAGGAAACAGGCGTAACTACTTTTAAATTGCAGCATGAAATAGATACCGGAGGCATCCTGTTACAGGAAAGTTTCCCGGTTGGAGACAATGATACTGCCGGTGAAGTGCACGACCGTATGAAAGAGATCGGCGCACAGGTGCTGGTAAAAACAGTGGCAGCACTGGCCAATGGATCTGTTACCGAAACGCCGCAACCAAATAGCGATACACTGAAAGCTGCTCCCAAGATCTTTACTGATGATTGTAAAATAGACTGGACACGTCCGGTAAATGATATTCATAATCTCATCAGGGGTCTTTCCCCCTACCCCGGTGCATTTACTACTATGGATGATAAAACCCTGAAGATCTATCGTTCAGCAAAAGAATCAGCAACAATCAGTATTTTACCGGGCGAATACCTTACAGATAAAAAAACATATCTGAAATTTGCAGCCACAGATGGCTATATACATGTACTGGAACTGCAACTGGAAGGCAAAAAGAAAATGACGATCGAAGATTTTTTACGCGGTTATCGTTTTTGATACCACGTTAGATCAGGTGTTTTAACAAAGAGTTGTTTATTTCTTAAGATTTAGTGTATATTGAGTGACCCGAGATATGAAAAATAACGACAACACAACTGCCGGAGTTAAGGAAATAGCAAGAAGAGCAAACGTATCTATTGCAACCGTAGACAGGGTGATACACAATCGTCCCGGTGTTTCTGAAAAGACAAAAGAAAAGATTAATGCCATTATCCGTGAGCTAGATTACCAGCCAAACCTGCTGGCAAAACGCCTGGCCCTGGCACACAAAGGCCCTATGCGGCTGGCGATACTGATCCCTGCTATTTCAGAGGAAACTGAGTTCTGGCAAGCCCCGCTGACCGGTATTGATACCGCAGCCAACGAGCTGAAACAATACAACGTGAAGGTTGATCGTTATTTTTTTGATCAGAACGATCAGCAATCATTCACCGATCAGGCCAACCTGATCTTACATGATAAACCCGAAGGTGTGCTGTTTACACCCACCTTTTTAGAAGCTGCCGTTCCTTTCATCAATGCCTGTAAGAATAACGGTATTCCATACGTGATTTTCAACTCTGACATGCCCGGTTATGAGCGGCTTTGCTATATTGGTCCGGAATTGTTTCACAGCGGGTATCTTGCTGCACAATTGTTGCACTATTGCATTCGCGATAATGAACAAATACTGATCGTGAATATTGCCAGAGACATTGATCACAACCACCACATTCTGCGCAAGGTTGAAGGGGTACGGGCTTATTTTAATGAACACGCACCCGATACTTCTATCTTACAACTGAACACTACCCAAACTGATTACGATACAGTGTCTGGTAAGCTGACAGAAATAATGCAGGCCAATAGTAATATTAAGGCTGTTTTTGTTTCCAATTCGAGGGTACCATTGGTAGCACGCTTTCTTGAAAAAGAAAATATGCAAAAAAAGGTGGTATTACTGGGATACGATTACCTGGGTGAAAATTTAAACTACCTGAAAAAAGGCACTATTGATTTTCTCATCTGTGAAAAACCGCAGGAACAAGGATATCGTGGTATCATGACATTGTTCAACCACCTGGTGAAAACAGGCACCGTTGAAGAGACCTACCTGATGCCAATTGATATCATCACCAAAGAGAACTACCTGTTTTACCGGAATTAGGGCATGCATATCTCCATATATTAATATGGTATAATATTCCGGCATCTACGGTGCAGGTTTTCTTTCCTTATATCGGGCTACCGGCATGTATGCCTACGGACCTGGGAATGCATAATCCCTCACATCGTATCGTACCACCCCGTAGGGTGTAATATAGAACAGACCGTAAGGATGACAACTTTTATAAGTATTTTCCAACCATATTAAGCATCAAATTGTCACAACAACACGCTGTTATCTTTATTGTCTATTAGGAACATATATTAGTAAATACAGCACTCCGCCCCGTAGAGCATAATATATTCAGCCAGGTTTTCTTGTGTGCATTTAACTCCCAATAACAACTTAATCATTGTCAAGTTTTACAAAAAAATCACCCGCAATATTTGGTGGTTACACTTTTTTATTTAAATTCGTGTACGTACCCGATAACGAACAACCAGATGTTCGGTACAAAGAAAAACAGTGTAAGATTGTGATCCGGAATTGAGCCTAAGGCTAAAGCACATCTATAACCAGCTAGCCTTATTCACAACGAAGTAAAAAGACCGGGAGATAGATCACGATTTTATTTTTAATTAATGCCGGGTACGTACCCGTACAAATATTAAGACAGGACTTCGTGTTACCTGATAGCACCTGAAACACTCATCACGCAAACTTTATCCTTGATTTTTTATATACAATAATATTGATACCAGGGTGGTGAAATATTGTTATTCACTGTTTAGCTGAAGTGCCCTGCACTACGCAAAAAACAGCGTTCTATCTATCGATTTTATGCCATTGATACCGTCACATATCAACCAGTCAACGTATGTGCACACCGGTGCGCACCGCTTATACAGCGACCGCATTACCTGTGCTTATCTGTTTACCATTACGCAACATGGTTATCCGCCTGATGCGCAACATACGCTACAGCATATTGATGAAATGGCCAGCCTGGGTTTCACATCAATAGAACTGGAAGGCATAGGCGAAAAAAATATCAGCTACCTATCTCAACACCGCTTGCAGATTGCCGATAAACTGGCAACACATCAATGTACTGTTCCCGTTTTTTGTATTGTATTGCCACAGCTCAGTTCCACCGACGCTGACAAACGCAGCCGTGCGTTGGAATTGTTTGAAAAAGGATGCGAACTGGCACATGCATTGGGCGCACAGGGTGTGCTGGATAATGGTCCCCTGCTTCCCCTGCAGTTCCCGGCCAATATGCCTGTAATGCGCCATTATTCATCGCACGATCTTGTATTGTCACCCCATTTTAACTGGGACAGTTATTATACCAACCTGGTGCAAACTTTCCGCACTGCGTGTAATATAGCAGCAGGATTTCAGTTGCAATACCACATGCATCCCTGCGAAGGAAGCCTGATCACCGGTACAGATTCTTTTATAAATTTTTCGGATGGTGTTGACTGTGACAACCTGATGTTTAACTTAGACACAGCAAACCAGTTTTTTATGAAAGATCACCTGGAGTTGAGTGTGCTGAGACTGATACATAAAATTTCTTATATACATATTTCAGACAATAGCGGCGAACGTGTGGAACACAGTATACCCGGACAGGGTAAGATCAATTGGAACAATTTTTTCAGCGCCTTGCAACAGTCGGGGTTTACAGGTAAACTGGCCATTGATGTAGGCGGCGCTGAAACCGGCATAGAAGATATTCAACAGGCATACCGGCAAACAGCGGCATGGCTTGAAGAAAAAATAAACAGTTACCTGCTAAACTAAACGAATGAGGTTAAGGTTCAGTTTCAAAAGAATAGCGAAGCACAGGCTATTCGCAGCGTTGTTTACATGTTTCACGTGCGTAGCGCATGCGCAGGTGTATGATGTAACCGCTTTTGGCGCTAAAGGCGATGGGATGACTGATAATACCACATCCATCCAGCAAGCCATTGATCAATGTGCAGTGACCGGGGGGAAAGTTTATTTTCCTTCCGGTATCTTTTTGTCCGGCACTTTATATCTGAAAAGTCATGTTACCCTGCATCTTACTGAAAAAGCTACGCTGCTGGGACAAACTGATGTCAGCAAATATCCGCACCTGAGTTCCGGTATTCCCTTCTTTGGTGAAGAATGGGCCAAACAGGCACTGATATTCTGCAAAAATGCAGAATACGTTTCCATTGAAGGCAATGGCACTATTGACGGACAAGGCGCCAGCTTCGTTATAAAGACCAATAAAAAACCTGAGCGTTACAAAAACCGTCCTTACCTGTTGTGGTTTGCCGGTTCTAAAAATATTACCATCAAAGGTGTGCACCTGCGCAACTCTGCTTTCTGGATGCAGCATTACCTGGGGTGCGAAAACCTGCTGATCGACGGCATCAGTATCTGGAACCATTCTAACAAGAACAATGACATGATTGATATTGATGGTTGTAAAAATGTCATTGTATCCAATGTAAATGGTGAATCGGACGACGATGGGGTTACGCTGAAAAGTACTTCCAGATTGATCACAGAAAATGTAAGCATTACCAATTGTGTACTCAGCAGTCATTGCAACGCCATCAAAATGGGTACAGAATCCACTGGTGGGTTCAGGAATATCACTATTTCCAATTGTGTTATCAAACCATCCTCACAGCTGGCCACCATTTATGGTTTACCGGCAGGTACCAGCGGCATTTCACTGGAAGTGGTGGATGGCGGCATTATGGAAAATGTTGCTATCAGCAATATTGCCATGGATGGTCCTGAAGTTCCTTTGTTCATACGCCTGGGCAATCGTGCCCGCAAACACACAGATACCGCAGCTACGCCTGCACCCGGCATTATACGGAATATACAACTGAGTAATATTACTGCCATCAATGCAGGTATCACATCCAGTTCTATAACCGGTGTAAGCTATGCCCAGGTACAGGATGTAACGCTTTCCAATATTGCAATTACAACCAAAGGCGGCGGTACTGCTAAAGACATGGATATAAAAGTAGAAGAACTGGAAAATGAATATCCCGAAGCCACCATGTTCGGAAAGCTGCCGTCTTATGGACTATATGTGCGTCACGTAAACGGGTTGCACGTATCAGGTATTTCATTGCGGTATAATGGTAATGAACAGCGTTTTCCGGTAGTATTATCATCTGTAAAACAGTTCTCTTTTTCGGGGCTGAATGTACAATCCGATAAAAATACTACTGCTGTAATCAGTTTGAACAACAGCAGCAATGGTTTTATCACCAATACCATACACCATTATCCGGCAAAATCTTTTATACGTAAAGATGCACAATCCGTAAATATTGTAACAACCAATAATTATACACCGGCTATTAAAACCCGGTAAAACAATATCACCCGAATGCATAGGTTCCGGACCATACTTTTATTAACGTTATTATCGGCCTGCCACTTACAGGCGCAGGATATTCCTGTACTTCCCTTGCCACAACATACCGAAACCGGCAATCAGTTATTGCATTTGAGTACCAGACTGGAATTTACAGGAATAGGCAAGGCGTCTGAAGACCGGTTGCAGCAACACTGGAAGAACTTCAAAGCTACATACGCAATAGTAGATTCTACTCCCCGTACCGCTATTGCGACGCAACTTGGCCTGTTGGGTAACAACAGGGAGTTCGACCAGGTTGTTGCGCAACTGGCTAAACCCTGGATAGACAAAATTGGCAAGGAAGGTTATGTACTGATACTACAAGGTAAACAACGTATGCTGGCAGCCAATACGGAAACCGGGTTATTCTATGGTCTGCAAACGCTGAAACAATTGCTGAGGGGCAATTACAACCGGGAAATACTGATTGCGGACTGGCCTTCTTTCGATTATCGTGTAATGTATGACGATATAAGCCGCGGACCGATCTCTACAGTAGCCTATGTAAAAAAACAAATTGAACGACTGGCAGAATTAAAGATCAATTACCTCTCTTTTTATATCGAACATGTGGTGCAGCCGCTCTCCTACCCCGATTTTGCACCGGAAAATGGTAAATTTACCATTGCTGACATTAAAGAACTTTCTGCCTATGCGTCACAATTTCACATGCAGTTGATCGGTAGTTTTCAATCTTTCGGACATTTTGACAAAATATTGTCACTTCCGAAGTACAAATCAATGGGTGCAACCAATACGATGATCTTACCCTCTGATACAAACGCTAAAAAATTTTTAGAAAATGTGATCGGAGAACTGTGCGATGCTTTTTCAGCTCCTTTCTTCAATGTAAATTGTGACGAAACCTTCGATCTGGGCAAGGGAAGATCCAAAGCCTATGTAGATAGTGTGGGAAAAGCCAGGTTTTATGCAGATCATCTGAAATTTCTGTACAACGTGGTGAAACAACACAAAAAAACCATGATGATGTGGGGTGATATTGCCCTGCAGCACGATTCAATTCTGGACATGTTGCCCAAAGATATTATTTATCTTACCTGGGAATATGGCAACCAGGCATCGTATGATGCATGGATAAAACCCTTTGTGCAACGCGGACTGCGTTACATGGTGTGTCCCGGTGTGCTCAACTCCTACCGTCTTTTTCCCGATATGACAATGGCTTCCGGAAACATTAACGGTTTTACCCATGCCGGTAAACAGCAGGGTGCTATGGGCGTATATACTACAGTGTGGGACGATGGAGGTGCTGCATTATTTTCCGGCGACTGGTATGGTGTATACAAAGCAGCTGAAAAAAGCTGGAATACCGATTCACTAAGCGAACCTTCTTTCAATAAACGTTATGAGATCTGCGCATATGGCACCGCCAACGGACAGTATGTAGCCGCACTGCAAAAGCTGATGCAATTGCGTGAAATACCGGTTACTTACGATCTGAATGACAATATCTGGTACCAGAAGATCTTACCCGATTCACAACAGCAGTTATTACTGGTAAATACCGGTATTGAAAAAACACTCCCCCTGCTGGATGCTGCAGGACGTTCTATCCTGGCAGCCAAACCACGTTTCAACACCAGCGACATCAGCACGTTGGCATTGGGCATTAACCTGTACAGGTTGCTGATGGATACACGGATACAACTGCCGGTGATAGCACAGACTTACCAGCAGGCAGAAATACTGCAAAAAACAGATACAGCCAAAGTAATTTCCACCTTACAAAGCGCTATCAACGATATTACAGAACTGACCAAAAGATACACAGCGTTAAAAAACACCTTCCGTGCTACATGGTTGCAGGAAAACCAGTTGTACTGGCTGGATATGTCCCTGCAACCTTATGAACAGAAAATAAAAGACCTGCAATCCGTAGCCACTAATTTTCAACAGGCAATAATACGATTGCAGCAACAGCAGGCATTATTACCCGCAGCATCTATACGCCTGGCGCTGGGTGCAAGCACCCGATCGTATTTCCAGTATTGGCTGTTATGCGGTCCGCTACCTGTAAATCAACCGGGAGAAGTGCCAGACTTCCTGTATTCCGCCGCTAAAGAAAGTAATACGCCACCCAAACCGGGAGACATCGCTTCCTATAGAGATACTACTTTCCGCTGGATGAAATATCCTTCGCCCAACGGAGGTATTACCAACCTGGATGCATGGTATCATACCAATAATACCGTAGCCGCCTATGCATATTGTACCATTACTACCGATAGTGCTGCCACCATCAAAGCATACATTACCAGTAATAATGGCGCACAGGTATTCTGCAACGGTAAACAACTGTTGTACAACATGCAGCCCGGACAGGAAAGCGCCATTGCCCTGCCACTGCGCAATGGTAACAACCAGGTATTGATCAAACTACCGCGCAATCAGGCCGCATGGACCTTTAGTTTCCGTCTCGACGAACAGGTAGCAGTTACCAATCACAAATACAAATATTATCTGAACGCTGAAAAAAAGAATCATGATCCGGAATAAGCTATTGCCATATGTTATCAGTGGCCTGTCTGCCTGTACACTTGTACAGCACAGCCATGCACAGGTTAAAAAGGAAGAAGTGCTTTCTGCCCTCAACGGTTGCGCACGCTATGTAAGCGACGTGATACTTGACAAAGAAGGAAAATCGCGTTGCGATTACAACCTCACCGAAGGAAAATGGTACGACTATGAAGTGCCCTGGCACACCGGCCAGGCCGTATATAGTCTGCTGGCTGCCTATAAGGTTACCAATAATAAAAAATATCTTGATGCAGCCATCCGTGGTGGCAACTACTGGATCAGCATGAAGGCTACCGAAAAAGACCCTACTGCACTGAAAGGTATGGTCAAAGCTACACACGGCGATTTTATAGGAGGTGAGAACATCATTTTTGCTACTATTTCAGATGGTACACCTGGTATTTATGAATTAACAAGGGTAACAAAGGACAAAAAGTATGCTGCTGTAGCCACTTCTGCCGCCGCATGGATGGAAAAGAATATGTATTACGCCAAAGAAGGCGTATGCTATGATGTGGTAGATATCAAAACGGGTGAAGTAGCCAAGGAGAATAGCCCTTTCTGGAATAAAAAAGATCAGACGCTGAACGATGTATCGCGTCCCAATACAGAAGGCTGGTTATTTAAAGATGCCTATGAATTTTCAGGAGAAGAAAAATTCAAAAGCGCTTTTCTGAACCTGTGCAACAGCCTGATAGAAAAACAGGGACCTGAAGGATTGTGGATGCAGTTTATGCCCAACTTCGACAGCATCGGATCATTCCATCCCCGTTTCAACTTATGGTATGCAGAATCTTTACTGGAAGCATACGATATGACCAAAGATCGCAAGTACCTGGAAGCGGCAGCAAAAACTGCACGCACCTATGCAAAGGCTATGCAGAAAGACGGCACCATCTATTACGAAAACTTCATCAATGGTAAAGAACCCGACAGAAGTTCCATCTGCGGATCGGCAGTAGCATTTGCCGGCATTGTATGGATGCGACTGGTAAAAGCGGGTTACGATGAATTTGTGCCTTATATAGAAAAATCAGCGCAATGGCTATTAAAAAACAGGTATGCCGATAATCACCCCGATGTAAATCTGCGCGGTGCAGTGCTGGAAACAAGGGCACGCGGCAAGAATAAAAAAATATGGCTGGTAAACCGCGACATCAGTACTTCGTTCGGAGTACGCTTTCTGGCCGATTACCTGCAATATAAATTCAAATAATGCCAGCGCGGGTAATACTGCGTTCTAACGATTGACAAAGAGAGGACAGGATAACCAAAACATGCAATCATCATCATTCCATAACTCCCAAACATGCTCATTATGAAACGTACGCCGCTTCACAAACTCTTCAGGAGACTACTAGTAGTATTGTTCTCCGTTTCATGGATGTATAGCCATGCAAAACCTTATTCCCCTTTTGAAAACCCGGGCCACATTATAGGGCATGTTGCAGACAAAGATGGCAACGCACTTACCGGCGCTTCAGTAAGGATTAAAAGCACCACCAACAGCGTAGCCACCAACCAGGCAGGTAACTACCAGTTTCTGAACCTGAAACCAGGCAGCTACACACTGGAAGTAACCTATATGGGCTTCCAGACCACAGAGGCAAAGGTTAATGTAACAGCCAACCAGACCTCAACGCTGAACTTTACACTGGAGCCCGACAGAAAAGGCTTACAGAGTGTTATTGTTACAGCAGCACGTGAAGGGCAGCAAAGAGCATTGAACCAGCAAAGGATCGCTGACAACATCAAACAGGTGATCTCTGCCGATCTGATGGGCCGTTTTCCGGACCTGAACGTGGCAGAGTCATTACAACGTTTACCCGGTGTTACCATCAACCGCAACAGGGGTGAGGGTTCTACCATCCAGTTAAGAGGCACACCGGCCAACTTCACCAACATTAACGTAAATGGTGAACAGATCATGGGCGTACAGGAAGGGGGAGACCGTAACGCACAACTGGACATGATCTCTGTAAACGTACTGTCTACCATGGAAGTGATAAAAACACTTACACCTGATCTGGATGGTGATGCAGTAGCAGGTGTGGTGAATATGAAAACACCGGTAGCAGCAAGTCTTAAAGCCCGTTTTTCTGCCGATGCAGGTATTGGTTACAACCACATGCGTGATAATATCAGCGGCATTGGCAACGTAAGCTACGGACAACGTTTTTTTGCCAACGAAAAAAATCAGAATGGTCGCCTGGGTGTAATACTTACAGGCAGTTATTACAGAACAAAAAATGGATATGATGATGTGAATGCACAGAACTGGCAAACCAAGGATTTTGGCGACGGTAAAGGCGCCATCTACTTCCCTACTGATTTCCGTTATGTGTATTACGATAACACACGTACCCGTAAAGGTCTGTCAGCTACACTGGATTACAATTTTGGTCCCAATACCTCTATTATTGGCAACATCATGTACAATGGACTGGAAGATGAATCACTGCGCTACCGTAAAAGAGTAAGAATGCAGGCCAACAGCTACCTGGTAAAACAGGCAGACGGTTCATATTACACTTCACGCGGACGTGGCTACAATGAAGTAACCAGCTCTGATGAGAAAAGCCACAACATCAACATGAACCTGCAGGGCGAAACCACTATCGGAAAAGTAAAACTGGATGGTGGTGTGTTCTATACCACTTCAGAGTTTGAAAGTGTAGCTGCCAACTACCAGTTCTCTACCGGCAACATTGCACTGACCAATTCAAACCTGTACACAGACGATCTGGAAGCAACCGGTACCGACTGGAAGAACAACACAACATTGTACAACTTCACTTCTATTGAGAATAACAACTATATCCTGAAAGGGAAAAACTTTGTAGGTCGCCTCAACGCTACCATCCCTTACATGATCGGCAACAACTCATCATTGTTCAAAGCAGGTGTGAAAGTAAAACGCATGCACAACACCCGTTATCGTCCTGACACCTACGGATTCTATACGTATTCCGGTGCATCTGCTGCCGGTAAACTGACCAACTTTGTTGGCCCTGCAGAAGTTTCTTCTGACTTTATGGACGGACATCTTGATTTTGGTCTGGGTGCTGACCTGGGTAAAACCAGCAGCTTCTTCAACGACAACAAAACAACTGCATTTACACGCGATGCAAGCACTATCCGCAACAGCATCGACTCTTATTTTTATGATGCGGTAGAAGAAGTGACCTCAGCCTATGCCATGAACCGTATCCAGTTCAACAAATTGATGGTACTGGGTGGCTTGCGCGTTGAAAGAACACAGGTAACTTATGATGGTAATATCATTCAGCAGGATGCCAACGGACTTTGGGTAAGCACTACTGCTACCCAATCCAAAAACACCTATACCAAGTTCCTGCCCAACCTGCAGTTCAAATATGACCTGGATAAAACATCATTGGTAAGGGCCGCGCTGACCTTTGGTTATTCACGTCCTAACTTTCCAGACCTGGTTCCCGGACGTATTGTAAGCATCCTGAACCAGACTGTAACCAATGGCAACCCCGATCTGAAACCGGCTTTCTCTACCAACGTAGACGTGATGTATGAAAAATACCTGAAAAACCTGGGTATCATTTCAGCCGGTGCATTTTACAAAAATATACAGGACTTCCAGTATAACAGTGTAACTACCATTACCGGCAACGAATTTGACGGTGCTGGTGCATACACAGGCTGGTTATTGTACAGAACACTGAACGGTGATGCAGCAAAAGTGTATGGTATTGAATTAAACGTACAGAACAACCTGACCTTCTTACCAGGTGTGTTAAAAGGGTTGTCTGTTTTTGTAAACTATACTTATGCCAATTCAAAAGCAGATGCACAGTTGCGTAAAGGTATCAGGCTGCCTGGCCAGGCATTGCATACCGCCAACGGTACATTGTCATTTGCCTACAAAGGATTCACTATACAGGGTAATGTTAACTACAACGATGCATTTACCCTTTACCTGGGTGCGAATGATGCAACAGACGTAATCAGGGATTCAAGAATGCAGGTGGATGCCAATGCCTCTTACAAGATCGGCAAACACTTTACTATTTATGTAGAAGCAGTAAACCTTAACAACGCCCCCCGCAGAGATTATTTCGGCACCAAAGAAAGACTGTACGAAAAACAGCTCTATTCATACTGGGGCCGTGCCGGTGTAAAATTCAGAATGTAGTCAGCAAGTCAGCAGGTCCGGAAGCAACAATACACGCTTCCGGACTTACCTGACCAACTCTGTTAACTCAACAATCCTGACGAAGCAATAAGATCCGAAAGAATCCAACCAAACAATAAAATATAAACGGACAACAGACTCTGATAAAAAGCAAAACAAAAAGTAATGAAAGAAACAACAGTAGACAGTTTAAACGTCAGGATTTATGAAAACAGGTTACAAATGGGTGTGGCTGCGGCAAAAGAAGCGGCAGCACAGATAAATGATCTTTTAAGCAGACAGGAAACATTGAACATTATTTTTGCGGCAGCTCCTTCACAAAACGAGTTTCTGCAGGCTTTACTTCAGGAAAATATTGAATGGCAACGCATCAATGCCTTTCATATGGATGAATATCTTGGTCTGCAACAGGATGCGCCACAATTATTCGGTATTTTTCTCAAAGAAAAAATATTCGGCAAAGCACCTTTCAAACACGTTTACTATCTCAACGGACAGGCAACTGATACTACAGCAGAAGGCCGCAGATACGCTTCATTACTGGAACAAAACCCTGCCGATATCGTATTCATGGGCATTGGTGAAAATACCCACCTCGCTTTCAATGACCCGCATGTAGCAGATTTTAATGATCCGTACCTTGTTAAAACTGTTGATCTTGATGAAGCCTGCAAACAGCAACAGGTAAATGACGGCTGTTTTGATCACCCTGACCGGGTACCTACCCATGCATTTACATTAACCATTCCCGCATTGTTCAGGGCCAAATATCTTTATTGTATGGTGCCGGGTAAAAACAAAGCTGCTGCTGTATTTCATACACTGACCGATACTATCAGTGAAAAATATCCATCCACTATCCTGCGCACACATGCACATGCCATATTGTTCCTTGACAAAGACAGTGCAGCGCAAGTTGAAACCGCTATTATTACTTCATAAATCCATGTGAAGATGGAAACAACAGTAAAAGATCTTTCGGCATATCATCAACTGGTATCAGACCTGTTCCGCTGGCCGGCAACAACAGCAGAATGGGATCAATACCGGTTGACGAAAGAACAGGTGGAGTTTTTTAAAGAGTATGGATATGTAAGCAATATCAGGCTGCTGCATGAATGGCAGATAGAAAGACTGCACGAAGAGTTGTCTGCCATTACAGATCCTGCGCATCCCGGTAATGATCTTTTTTACCAGTTCTATTCCAACGAATCATCAGACCCCAATGCAGTATTATTTCACGCATTGGGTGCATGGCGTATTACACCCGGTTTTCACGACATATTGTGGAACCCTGCGTTTGTAATGGCAGCCAGCCAGTTGCTGAACGATCAGCCGGTACGTTTCTGGCACGATCAGTTATTTTGTAAACCAGCCCTTCATGGAGGTGTAGTGGCCTGGCATCAGGATTATTCATACTGGACACGTACCATACCCATGCAGCACCTTACCTGCTGGACAGGCCTGGATGATGCAACGACTGAAAACGGCTGCCTGTATTATGTACCTTATAGTCACCGCTGGGGCTTACTGAACAAGCCTGAGCTGGCAGGCAATATGGAAGGCCTGATGGACTATCTTACCGACGAACAAAAAGCACAATTTAAACCCGTACCCATTGAATTGAAGAAAGGATATGGTACCTTTCATCATCCTTTAATGGTGCATGGTTCCTATGCCAACAGGTCACCCCATTCACGCCGGGCATTTGTACTGAATGTATTTGCAGATGGAACTGTGTCCAATGCCGATAATGGAGAGCTGTTGCCCAAAACACCGGGTATTGCCAAAGGAGAAAAGATGCAGGGACAATTCTACCCGCTGCTATCTGATCTCCACATACATTCATCAACGTTGTAAATAAGTAGTTACAGCTTGCCAATTGTAAACTGATGGCCAAATTACAAAGTATGCAACTACTGTTTTTCTGTCCGCGTTGGGGACAAGATCATTTGTCCTGGGATGCTTTTCTAAGAAAAGTGAAAGATGCAGGTTATGATGGTGTGGAAGCCGGTATGCCGGATAATGATCGTGAAAAAGACCTGCTGCTGAATGGCATGGCAAAGTACGGCCTGCAGCTGATTCTCCAGCACTGGGAAACAACTACCGCCAACTTTGATCTTCACCTGCAGCAATACGAACAGCGCCTCCGGACAATGGCTTCTGTTAAACCATTATTCATCAACTCGCAGACAGGAAAAGACTTTTTTTCATTCAACCAGAATACACAACTTATTACTGTTGCCGAACACATCGGCACAGCTACCGGTGTGCCGGTATTTCATGAAACACATCGTGGTAAATTCAGTTTTGCAGCACATGTAACACACAGATTTCTTGAAAAACTGCCCAACCTGTGGCTAACGCTGGATATTTCACACTGGTTTGCCGTAGCAGAAAGTTTTTTACAGGATCAGCAGGAAGCCGTGGAAGCAGCACTGGCAAAAACCGTACACATTCATGCACGCGTGGGTCATACACAAGGCCCACAGGTTACCGATCCACGGGCCAAGGAATGGGAAGAAGCATTACAATTTCATTTACAGTGCTGGGATAAAATTGTTGAAACACAGCGAAAAGCCGGCAGAAAATTACTGACCATAGCACCGGAGTTTGGCCCTTTACCCTATATGCCATCCCTGCCCTATACCAGGCAACCGATAGCAGACCAATGGGAGGTGAATGCATACATACGTAAACTGCTGAAAAGAAGATATGGCGTTTAATGTGCAGATATGACAATTGGTAAATGTGCGAATGGTTGAAATGCAGTGGTTCATTACCAGCTAACACAACAATCAAACAATACAACCATTAAACCATCCTGTATTGAAAGCTGCTGCTTTATTCTCAAATTAACTACCACAGTAGAAAATGAGCTTTACAAAAATAACAGAAACGCCATCCCCTTACCGTCACCTGGAGGAAATGTCGATGGCTGCTATACTGCATCACATTAACGAAGAAGATAAAACGGTACCACATGCAGTGCAGAAAATATTGCCACAGGTAGAACAACTGGCAGATGTTATTGTGCAGAAGATACAACAAGGCGGAAGATTATTCTACATTGGCGCAGGTACCAGCGGACGACTGGGTGTACTGGACGCCAGTGAATGTCCGCCCACTTACGGAGTTCCGGCCGACCTGGTAACCGGGCTGATAGCCGGAGGCGACGCAGCATTGCGTTTTGGTATTGAAGATGCTGAAGATGATCCGGAACAGGGGTGGCTGGATCTGCAACAGTACAATGTGAGCAATAAAGATGTAGTGATCGGCATTGCCGCCAGTGGTACCACACCTTATGTAGTAGGCGCTCTGGCACATTGCAGACAGCAGGGTATTATTACGGGCTGTATTGTATGCAACCAGGGGTCTCCGGTGGCAGCACAGGCCGATTATCCTGTTGAAGTAATTGTAGGCCCAGAGTTTGTTACAGGCAGTACACGCATGAAAAGCGGCTCTGCCCAGAAAATGATCCTGAATATGATCTCTACCGGTGTAATGATCCGTATTGGCCGCGTATATGACAACCGCATGGTACATATGCAGATCAGCAATGACAAACTGGTAGACAGGGGAACCAAAATGCTGATGGAAAAAACAGGTATCAGCAATTATGATGAAGCCAGATCATTATTACTGCAATATGGCAGTGTTAACAATGCTATTCAACATTTCAAAGCCTGACCCTTATGACAACCCCAACAACCGCATTACAGGAACAATCCAACCGCTATGGCAAAAAGATCGTACTCATCGGCGCGTTCTTTTTCATTTTCGGATTTGTAACCTGGATCAACGGCACACTTATTCCCTACCTGCGTATTGCGTGCGAACTGGAAGAATGGCAGGCATACCTGGTAACTTCTGCTTTTTATATTTCCTACACCATTATGGCTATACCCTCCAGTTCCATTCTGCAAAAAACGGGCATGGTAAAAGGGATGAGTGCAGGCCTTGCAATAATGGCGCTGGGTTGCATTGTGTTTATTCCCGCTGCCTACATGCGTTTCTACCCTTTATTTTTATTAGGCCTGTTCATTACCGGCATAGGTTTAACGCTATTGCAAACCGCGGTAAACCCTTACATTACTTTACTGGGACCTGCTGAAAGCGCCGCCCGTCGTATGAGCATTATGGGCATCTGTAATAAAACAGCCGGTATTCTTGCACCGTTGATCATGGGCAGTATTATTCTGAAAAATTCAGATACACTGCTGAGCGAACTGGAACGTTTGCCTTATGAACAAAAAGTAGTACGACTGAACGAATTGTCACATGCGGTGATCGTGCCGTATTGCCTGATCGCTGCATTGTTGTTATTAATTGCTTACAGTATACGTTTTGCCCACCTGCCGGAAATACAAACAGAACCTTCGGCCACTCCTGATTCAGGTAAACAAAGCAGCTCACGCAAGGTTGCCAAACAATTTGAGCTTGGCTTTCTTGCCATCTTCTGTGCTGTAGGAACAGAAGTACTGGCCGGAGATTCAATCGGCAATTATGGGCTGTATCACGGAATGAAACTGAGTGTTGCCAAAAATCTTACCTCGTGGACAATGGCCTGCATGATGTGCGGCTACCTATTTGGCGTGGTTGCCATTCCCAGGATCATATCGCAGCAACGGGCATTCTGGTTTTCCAATGTACTGGCCTTTATTACCACCATCTTTATTGTGATATTACCGGGTATTGCTTCTATTATAGCACTTGCCTTACTTGGCTTTTTCAATGCGTTGCTATGGCCTGCCATCTGGCCCCAGGCGCTGAAAGGATTAAAGGGCAATTTACTCAACAGAGGTTCTGCCATCCTGATCATGGGTATACTGGGAGGTGCATTATTGCCACCGATCTATGGCGGACTGGCAAAATATATCAATAATCAATATGCTTACCTGGTATTGATCCCTGTGTATTTATACCTGCTGTATTACAGCTGGCTGGGTGTAAAAGAAGAAAGAATTGCAGCAACAGTTAACCCGGCCGTGCAGAACTAACAGAACAATTACTATATTTCAAAACACGATTGCAACTCCATTCATTAATTCATACTACTATGGATCAACAGAAAATCGGGAACTACAGGTGGTTTGTTTGCGTGCTGCTATTTTTCGCTACCACCATCAATTACATTGACCGGCAGGTAATGGGATTACTGAAACCCGTACTGGAAAAAGAATTTAACTGGACAGAAACTGATTACAGCCATATTGTAATGGCATTTACCGCCACTTACGCTATTGGCCTGGTAATATTCGGCAGGTTCATTGATAAGATCGGAACAAAAAAAGGATACACGATCTCCATTACCATCTGGAGTATTGCTGCAATGCTGCATGCGGCTGTAAAAAGCACCTTTGGATTTGGTGTGGTACGTGCATCACTGGCAGCCGGTGAATCGGGCAATTTTCCCGCTGCTATCAAAACCGTATCTGAATGGTTTCCGAAAAAAGAAAGAGCACTGGCAGCAGGCATTCTTGATTCCGGTTCCAATATCGGTGCCTGTGTAGCCCCCATCCTGGTTCCGGCAATTTTAGGGTGGTATGGCTGGCAGGAGGCATTTATCATTACCGGTGCATTGGGTTTCATCTGGCTGGTGGCATGGCGTATATTTTATGAAGTGCCTGCAAAACAGAAAAAATTATCACAGGCTGAGTTTGAATATATACACAGTGATAATGAAGCCACCACCGAAAATAAAGACACCAAAGTAAACTGGTTCAAGCTGTTTAGCCTGAAACAAACCTGGGCATTTATTGTAGGTAAATTCTTTACAGACCCTGTGTGGTATTTCTTTTTCTTCTGGCTGCCCTCTTATTTCAGCAGCACCTTCCATCTTGATCTTAAAAAGCCCAATCTGCCGCTGATAATCGTATATTCAGCTGCTACAGTAGGTGCTATTGGTGGCGGTTTTCTTTCGTCCTGGCTCATTAAAAGAGGCTGGCTGGTATATAAATCACGTAAGATAACATTGCTTATCTCCGCGCTATGTGTATTGCCCATCATTGGTGCGCGCTACACTACTGATATGTGGACAGTAGTATGGCTCATCAGCCTGTCAATACTTGGCAATGCGGCATGGAGTGCTAATATTTATACTATTGTATCAGATATGCTGCCCAAAAAAGCAGTCAGTTCTGTAATTGGTATTGGCGGCATGGCCGGTGCATTGGGTGGCGTATTGTTTCCTCCGTTTATCGGGTACATACTGGATTTCTATAAGAACAGCGGTAACATTGTGGCTGGTTATAACGTCATCTTTATCATTTGTGGATTTTCGTTCCTGCTGGCCTGGTTACTGATCCATTTTTTAACACCCAAGATGAAGCCTGCGGAGTTTTAAAGCTATAGGTTGTGAGTGTTAAGTTAATTCATGAAGCATTTTAATGGCTGATAAATAGTAAGCCAGGTTATCAGCCACAAATAGAAAAAGCACAGCGGCGCTGTGCTTTTTCATTATAAAAACTTTTGTTTATTTACGCATCAATTATATAAACGAACTCCACCACCTATAACCTAATGCTTATAACCTACCCCTAATACTTCACATCCACGTAAAACTTGCCATTCTCTGCTCCCAGTTCTGAGGCCGCGGCATCATTAATGCGGATAGTAAGTCCTATGCTTTCTTTCATATCAGGCAGTTGTCCCAGTACTTTGGCGTATACACTTTTGTTGGTAGAAGGGAATGTTACTTTTACAATGGTGCCTACAGCCACATTATTCATCAGGGCATAGTATTTACCATCTTTCCACCCGCTGGTACTTCTGAAAATACCGGCATTACCTGTAGTGTTTTTACCGGCATCAGAATACATGGTTTTAAAATATCCGCCTTTATAATTAACAGGCGCTGTATTTACAGGTGTTTCAGTAGTAGTTGCCGGAGCAGCTGTTTTCGGCTCTTCTTTTACCGGAGTGGTAGTGGTTTCCTTTACAGGATTATTAACCGGTGGTTGCGTTACAGCCACTTCTTTTTTCTCTTCTTCTTTCTTTACAGGAGGCTGCTGCTCGGAGGGGGTAGTACCCGCTATTGCAGAAACAGGCGCCTGTGGAGTGGCCGGAACGATCTTATTGGTTCCTTTTGCAGCCAGTGCAGATTGTCCGGGTTTTACTTTAAGATAGCCCACGGTCAGTTTCATCCCAACCCGCAACTGATCGTTCTTAATGTTGTTCCATTTTTCCAGTGTCTCCACTGAAATTTTATTGTAATTCTGCCCTACCCTGTACATCCATTCTTTTTCCTGTACAACATGGTATATAGGAACAAATACCTCATCGGCTGCTTTATTTCCGTCCTGCGAAAAATTGGCGTCCGTTAAAGGAACTTTCAGCGACTGGCCAATTACCAGCGGCTTTTCCATAACAGTATTGTTAAACGTAGCAATGTCTTTGGGCACCTGGTTAAACAGGCGTCCAACGCTGTACCAGGTTTCTTTGGCAACTACCGTATGCATTATGTACAACCGTGGCGTTACACCCTGAACCTGCAGATTGTCCTGTGCCAGGCCAGCCAGTTGCATCATTACCATTCCAACGATCAGAAATACCTTGATTTTCAACATAGATAGCGATTTCGTAACCTTGCAAAGATGTGGAAATATTTTAATTGTTTGCGCTTTTCAATATCCGCCAGCCAGAGGGGTAATAGTTATTGATCCTGTTGCCCAGCAACTTTACCCAGCCCAGGTTTACCTGCTGATATTGGATCAAGGCCCAGCCTTTTCGGGGAGATGCTATGATAACTTCTTCCTTACGCAAATATTGCAGCGCTTCCTCTTTTTTTAACGATATCGCAACAATTTCCCCGCTTACAATAGTGCTCACAGCCAGCGCATGATCCGGCACCAGCTCCTTCCCCGCTATTTTACCCATCAGTACTCCTGCTTTACGGATATATGCAACATCAGCAATCATCAACAATTCCTGTTCCAATACCTGCGGAAAGGCAATGATCAGGTCTCCCTGTTTCCACAACTGTACCGCGGCATCATTTTTCAACCAGGGACGGATTATGGCATCTTCAGCCTTGCTTGTTTTTTGCAACCGGGATCTTTTTGCAGGTTTTCTCGCCTGCACATCATCTGCCGATTTCCGGAAACAGGCTAAAAAAAAGCCTTCTCCCTTTACTTTATCCGGGAAAAAACGATATCCGTATGCGTTGTGTTTTTCAGACTTTACTTCCACAATGCCCCATGCAGCATCAATGTTCAGCCGTATACCGCTAGCATCCTGTTCCTCTATCAGCCAGTCTGCAATTGTTTCATCCTCTTCTTTTGAATACGAACAGGTTGAATAGATCAACACACCACCTGGTTTTAAAGCCGGGTAAATATCTGCCAGTATCCGTTGTTGCCGCTGGTAACACAGTTGTACGTTATGCTCACTCCATTCCTGTATGGCATCAGGATCACGACGGAATAAACCTGATCCGGAACAAGGTGCATCTACTACAATAACATCAAAAAAATGTTGTAATGCTGCCAGATCTTTGGGATCATTATTGGTTACCACCGCATTCAGCGAACCCCATTTGGTGAGGTTCTCCTCCAGTATGCCAGCCCTGCTTTTGATCACTTCATTGCTTACCAGCAAACTGTTTTCATTGATCAGCGATTGCAGTAAGGTTGATTTACCGCCCGGGGCAGCACAAAGATCCAGTACACGCAATGGCTGCGACAGATCTGTGGTTTGCCGCAATGCCTGCTCCAGGAACATGCTCGATGCTTCCTGCACATAATACACACCTGCGTGAAACAATGGATCAAATGTAAAAAAAGGACGTTTCGAAAGGTAATAGCCGTTGGCACACCAGGGAATATGGGTGGTGGATGGTGAGAGGTGAGTATTTGCCCCGTTAGCTGCCGCCCACTGACCACTCACTACTGACCATTCGCTCTTTGCCGGGTTCATCCGCACAGAAGTGATCTGCATGTCGCTTTCATGCACGCGTACAAAGGCATCACGATCAAATCCTGTAACACCTTGCAGACTATCTAATAATGCTTCTGGTAATTTTGCTGATTGCACATGTAAAAATAGAACGCATTTAGCGAATTATGCCAAAAATAAACGCTCCCGCATTGCTTTTAATACTGCTACAGGTTTTTGATCTCTGTGATCAACTCCTGTAATACTTTTTTTGCATCGCCAAACAACATAGAGGTTTTAGGGCGGAAGAACAGTTCATTTTCAATACCCGCATACCCGGGTTTCATACTGCGTTTATTAACAATTACATTTTTGGCAAGTTCCACATCCAGTATCGGCATACCGTAAATGGGAGAAGAAGGATCTGTTTTGGCAGCAGGATTCACCACGTCATTGGCACCTAATATCAGAACCACATCCGTAGTTGAAAACTCATCATTGGCCTGTTCCATTTCTTCCAGCTTATCATAGCTCACATCAGCCTCGGCCAGCAACACATTCATATGTCCGGGCATACGGCCCGCTACCGGGTGAATGGCATATTTTACATCCACACCTTTTTCGGTAAGCAGTTTTTCCAGTTCATGACAGGCATGCTGTGCCTGTGCTACCGCCAAACCGTAGCCGGGTACAATCATCACTTTGTGAGCATAGGTCATAATCACAGCGGTATCGCTTAGAGAAATTTCTTTATAAGCCCCCTGCGGACCACCTTTAGCTCCACCACCTGCAGCATTACCACCAAACGAACCGATCAGTACATTTTTCAGCGAACGGTTCATTGCTTTACACATCAGTATGGTAAGCAATGTACCTGCCGCACCTACCAGTATACCACCTGTAAGCATTACTTTATTATCGTATAAAAAGCCGCCGCACGCAGCAGCCACACCGGTAAAAGAGTTAAGCAGTGATATCACCACCGGCATATCTGCACCGCCAATAGGCATTACAAACATTACACCATATACCAGCGATAATGCGATGGTAATAAAGAAAGGAATATTGGCTGCTGAAGAAGCAGAGTGATGCGCATAAGCAGCAGTAGCCAGTACCAGGAATAACAACAACAGGTTTACAATATGCTGACCTTTGAATGAAAAATCTTTGATCTTCCCACTCAGCTTTCCCCATGCTATAATACTACCTGCAAAAGATACCGACCCAATAATAGCACCGGCAATGATAGTAAGATAATGACCGAAGGATACAAACTCGCTCAGCGGCTGTGCATCCATTGTTTTAAACGCCTGGTATAAATAATCGAATTCAACCGCAGAGATCAGTGCCGCACAGGCACCACCCATTCCGTTGAACATACTTACCATTTCCGGCATTGCCGTCATTTGTACTTTTTTGGCAGCCAGTGTACCAATTACAGTCCCTGCAATGATGCCGGCAAAGATCCAGCCGTAATTGCCCAGCTTTTTACCACCGTCTTCATACAGAAAAATAGTACCAATAATGGCGATAGCCATGCCAGCGGCAGCCAGCAGGTTGCCACGACGTGCTGTTGCCGGGTTCGACAACATTTTCAATCCGATGATGAATGTAACAGATCCAACCAGGTAGCAAAGAGTAAGTATGCTAAATTCCATAATGAGTTATTAAAACCGAAAAATAAAAATTTGAAATCCGAAAGCTGCAACAGACCTTACTGATTATCTGCAACATTTTTCTGTAACAACTTTTTCAAAATAGCGCCAAAGATCAATTCCAGTTCAAGAGCTTCCTGTATTAGTACCAATCTCTCCTTTTCCAGTTCTCGTTCACCGTATGTCAAAACATGATTTAACCACAGCTTTGATTCTTTTGCTTCCTTTCTACACACCTTAATCCGGAATCTTAAATCTTTTTTACCCGCTGCTATATAATTTGCCGCCACAGATCCTGCTGACCTCATTAATTAAACAATATATTCACTATTGATAATATCACGCTTTAGCTTTAAACAAAAATCTCTGGTACTTAAAGAAAATCTCTCTGCACATACCAACAGATCATACACTTTGCCTTGCTGCATAAAAACCGGTTTTTCATTTAGCCGCCGTTGAAAAGTGTACGGATTGTTTTCCCTTCGGATTCGGAATTTAAGCTTCGGACTTTTATCACTTTTTCTTCTTGAACATTTCCAGCATTCTGTCGGTCACCACAAACCCTCCTACCACATTCACTGTACCCAACACAACGGCCAGAAAGCCCAGTATCAACGCTACGTAATTGCCACTCTCAGCTTTTCCCATTACAATAATGGCACCAATGATCACCACACCATGAATGGCATTGGCACCACTCATCAGCGGAGTATGCAATACACCCGGCACATGACCTATCACCTCAATTCCCACAAAAATCATCAGGATAACGATATAGATCATTTGCTGATTGGCTGCGATCCAGTTTAATGCTGTTTCCATAATATGCTATAAGTTGTATGTTTATGTTACAGGTAAAGACCGTTGAAAGTAAAAAGCAAAATGTTTAAGGTGGTCACTGAATGTGTTGGTTACGTCATTATCCGCAACACATTGTATCACACATCCCGAATGAAGCATCTCTGCACCACAGCACCTTCAACCTTACACTTTAAACTTTACACCTTAAACTTTCAGCCCTACCCCTTCACCCTTTCATGAACCACTGCTCCATCGTGTGTAATACAGGAGCCTTTCACCAGGTCATCGTCCCAGTTCAGGTATAATTGATTTTCTTTGTTGACCAGCAATTGTAAAAAGTTCAGCACGTTTTTACCATATAGTTTACTGGCATCGGCCGGCATGGATGATGATAAAGACGAATTGCCTATAATAGCTACCCCGTTAAACTGAACGGTTTCATTATTTTTTGTCTGCTCTGTATTACCACCTGTTGCAGCGGCAAGATCAATTACCACAGCACCTTTACGCATGCTGTTGAGCATATCGGTGGTGATCAGCACAGGCGCTTTTTTGCCGGGGATCTGTGCAGTAGTGATCACAATATCAGCTTTGGCAATGCTTTCTGCGATCTTTGCTTTTTGTTTTTGGGCAAACTCCTCACTTTGTTCCACAGCATAGCCTCCTGCTTTGGACGCATCGGCAGCACCTTCCACTTCAATGAATTTGGCACCCAGGCTCATCACTTCCTCTTTCACCGCAGGACGTGTATCAAATACTTCCACTACAGCACCCAATCTGCGTGCAGTAGCAATAGCCTGTAATCCTGCCACACCGGCCCCCAGTATCAGTACTTTTGCAGGCGCAATACTTCCGGCAGCCGTCATAAACATGGGGAAATACCTGGCGTATGATGATGCAGCCAGCAATACCGCTTTGTATCCTGCAATATTTGCCTGTGAGCTCAACACATCCATACTCTGCGCACGCGTAGTGCGCGGCAGCATATCCAGGCTAAAAACAGTAACACCCTGTTGTGCCCATTGCTGCATCTGGCCCAGGTTGAACAATGGCTGGAATACACCTATCAGTATTTTGCCACCCAGGGATTCTTCCGGTGCATGAATAGACAACAGCACTTCGGAACCGGTCAATACCTGCTGACGAGTAGTTACTACTGCGCCTGCTTTGGTATATTCTTCGTCTGTGCTGAAAGCCTTTGCACCAGCGCCCTGTTCCACAGTTACTGTGATTCCTTTTTTTGTGAGTGTGGCAACTGATTCCGGTAAGAGAGAAACTCTTGTTTCGAAGGATGGTTCTTTGAGTACGCCGATCGTCATAAACGCTGAAGATTTGCAGGTAATTGCCTGTTGGATAATTGAATCGGAAGTAAGATAGAAACTTTTGCTGACTTTGTGGGAACCACTTGTAATTTTGCTTGCAGAATAACCAAAATAAGTAACTTCCGCACTTTTACCGCCCGGATAATATTTTGTGATATGAAAATTCTACACACCGACATCTGGCAGTTCAGCATTCCCATGTACCCGTTTACCATTGCCACCGGTACCATGCACTTTGCGCAGAATATTTTCATCCGCGTGCATACTGACAGTGGTTTGTATGGTGTAGGCGAATGTTCGGCCTTTCCAATGATCGTGGGCGAAACACAGGCTACCTGCTATGCCATGGCCAAAGATTTTGCTGCCATCTGGAAAAATAAAGATGCATCCGCCATCGAAGCACGTTTGCAGGAATTACACAGTTTCACCGCTTTTAATGCCACTATTAAAAGTGCCTTTGACATGGCATTATACGACCTGGCGGCCAAAGCAGCCCATAAACCGTTGTATGCCTTGCTGGGTGGCGCACCCAAAGAACTGGAAACTGATCTTACCATTGGTATTGACTCACCGGCCAATATGGCTGCCACGGCAAAAGAGTTTATTGCCAGGGGTGTGCGCATCATCAAAATAAAACTGGGTAAAAAAGCAACTGAGGATGTGGAACGTGTACGCCTGATCCGCGAAGCGGTAGGACCGGATATTAAATTGCGCATTGATGCCAACCAGGGCTGGAGCTACGAAGATGCATTGTACGCGCTGACCGCTATGGGACCACTTAATGTGCAGTTCTGCGAACAACCGATGCGTCACTGGAACGATGATAAATTACCAGCGCTCAAAAAAGCCTCTCCCATTAAGATCATGGCCGACGAAAGCGTTTTTGATCATCATGATGCAGAACGGATCATCAAAGCCGGTGCCTGCGACTATGTAAATATCAAATTTGCCAAGTCAGGCGGCATTCATGAAGCCACCAGGATCAACGCTGTTTGCGAACAACACCGTATTCCCTGTATGATGGGGGGTATGCTGGAAAGTCGCGTGGCATTAACTGCTTTTGCACATTTTGCACTGGCACATTCCAATGTGCAGTTTTATGATATGGACACCTGTATGCTGGGACACAAAACCGATCCTGTAACCGGAGGCGTTCAGTACAGGGGATTTTTCCTGGAAGTACCCGATGCTCCGGGCATTGGTGCAGATGCAGACGATAATTTTCTGCAAACACTGGAGAGTACGAGAGTATAATCCGTAAGCCATAACGCTCGCTAAGAGGCGAAGTAGAAACAGGTTGAAAAGTTAATAAGGATTACCTCGCTGCTAATACTTAAGCCAGCACCTTTCTTCGTGCTCCTTTGGCCTCCGTATCTTTGTGGCTCAAAAAAAGCCCGGAAGAAGGTATGTAATGCTGTGAACTTCGGGCGGTGAGCAAATACAGCAGGAACCCACACACGACTGAGCCTCACGTTTCACGTCTTCGGAACCCCGGAACTCCAAACCCGAAACTTCTCCCCTATCTTTGCGCAAAATTCAGCATATGGGCCAGCAGGCAAGAAATCCGTCCGAGTCTTTTGTGGTGATGACAGAACTGGTACTTCCCAACGATACCAATACATTTGGTAACCTGATGGGAGGCCGATTGATGTATTGGATGGACATCGCAGCGGCGCTGGCAGCCATGAAACATTGTAATGCCCCTGTAGTAACAGCTTCTGTAGACAATATTTCATTTGAAAATCCCATTAAACTGGGAAATGTAGTACATATTGAGGCAAAAGTATCCCGCGCATTCACTTCTTCTATGGAAGTACATATGAGAGTGTGGGGTGAAGATGCTATCCGTCAGTATAAATACAAAAGCAACGAAGCCTACTATACATTCGTGGCACTGGACCCCGATGGAAAATCCAGCCCGGTACCTCCTACTATTCCTATCTCCGACGAAGAAAAGATCCTGTTTGATGGTGCACTGCGCAGAAGACAGATACGCCTAATCCTGGGCGGTAAAATGAAACCGGATGATGCTACAGAACTGAAAGCATTGTTTTTTAAAAATTAAGCTGAAGGTTTAAGGTGGAAAGTGATAAGGAGGAAATGTTTCAGGTCAGGATCGCTGCTGTAATGCAGGACCAGAGCTGTATTCCATTTTTAATTTTTTAAATCACACCGGTGTTTTCCAATGATGTGCGCCCTTCATCATATATGGCTTGCTTTGTTCAATGGCATCCATCACTTTTTCCATGATCGCTTCGGGGGAAGCATCGTAATCAAGTTCTAAAGGTGCTTTGAAGGTTACTGAAAGCTGTGTGCCTTTCTTTTTCAGTTTCAATCCTTTTTTATTGAAGGCACGCCAGAAACCACTGATCACCACCGGTATCACAATAGGCTTGCTCAGTTTGATAATATAGGCAGTACCCTTGCGCCCGGGTGCAAAAGGTTTGGTGGTACCCTGCGGAAAGGTGATCACCCAGTTCTCGTTCAATGCGCGGGCTATTTTACGTGTGTCGGAAGGATCCAGTCCTTTACGTACTTCAGCACCTTCGGGGCGCCATGTTCTTTTAACGGTAAGTGCCCCGGCCAATGTAAACAAACGGCTTACCCAACTGCCATTCATGGTTTCTTCTGCTGCCACATAGAACACTCTGGTGAAAGGATTCAACAGGTAATAAGGAATACCCAGCCTGTTCTTTTTGCGCCATTTAACGGCACAGAAAATATGCAGAAAGGTAATTACGTCTGCAAAGTAAGTCTGGTGATTACTGACAAACAATACGTTTCCCTTAGGAAGATTCTCCAGGTGCTCAGTACCTGAGATCTTCAGCTTGTTGATTATAGCAAGCCCGGGGTAAGATACAGCGCCTACCACCATGTATACCAGCTTACGTACCAGGCTGATTTTTTTCAATCGTTCACGGAACGAACTCATCAATTACTTCTTTTCAAAAAAATATCCGCCGAAATTAAGGAAATGTTAATTACCATGCGTTACTATTTCCGCTTTATGTAATCCATATTTATTGCTCATCCATGTAAAAAAGCATATTGTATGAAAGCATTTACCCAAACATCGCAAAAGAATATGAACGGATCATTAACAGTAAGAACCGTGATAATGGCACTGATTGTGGCCACTGGCATGTTATTATTAAACACTGCACGCATCAATGCGCAGGTGGTTAACAATCCTTTTCCCAAAACCATTACAGTTACCGGCAGCGCACAGCTATCTTTAATACCGGATGAAATTTATGTAATTGTAGACCTGAAAGAATATGATAAAAAAGGTTCCGGTAAGATCAGTATTGACAAAATCAAGGCTGCATTCCTTGAAAACTGCCGCAATATTGGTTTACCCGATTCTGTGATCACCATTGCATCATACGAAGGTTATAATGGCAATCCATGGCTCAGCAAAAAGAAAAAGAAAGAAGAGATGTATGCTTCTATCTCATACCAGATCAAATTCAGCAACAGCAAAAAAATTGATGAGCTGGTAGAAAAGCTGGATGATGATGCCACACAGAATTTCCGTATCGACCGTACATCACACAGCAAAATACAGGAATACCGTCAGCAACTGAAGCTACAGGCTATTAAAGCTGCCAAAGAAAAAGCGGTTGCCCTGGCTGCCGCCATCGACGAAAAAGCAGGAGAAGCCATCACCATTACCGAACCACAGGAAATACAGGTAATGCCTGTTTACCAGCAAAGAGTAATGAATTCCAATATGGCGCTCAATTATTCGTATGATAAGGCGGAAGAATCAGTGATCGACTTTAAAAAGATCACCCTGAAGTTTGAGATCAATGTAGTATTTGCGCTGAAATAATTAATACAGCTAGTTTGCCTGACCGTGGAGAACAGGAGAAAGAGTTATCCGGATCCCTACTGCGAAGACTCTGCTCCTCTTCTTCTGCGCGGTTAACAAAAGCCTCAGCGCTTGTTCTATAGCCTGGTAGGTCATTGCATAAAGATATCAGCAATCACAAACACTGCAAATACCACAGATGCAATACCATTGGCAGTCATAAAAGCAAGATTTACACGACGCAGGTCACCGGGTTTTACAATAGAATGCTGATAAATAAGCATACCCGCAAACACTGCAACACCCGCCCAGTATAACCAATGAAAACCGCCGTAAATACCGGCAATAACTACACAGGCTGCACTCAGCACATGCAATAATTCAGAAACACGCAGCGCTTTTGCCTTACCCAGCCAGGAAGGCATGGAATACAGTTGCTGACTTTTATCAAACTCTTCATCCTGCAAAGCGTAGATAATATCAAAACCGCTTACCCAGAATACAACTGCAAAAGAGAACAGTACCGGCAATACGGCAAACGCTCCTGTAACCGCAAGATAAGCACCTATGGGTGCCAGTGACAAACCCACTCCCAGTACCAGGTGGCACAAAGGCGTAAAACGTTTGGTATAGCTATAGAAAAGAATTACAAATAAAGCTACAGGCGACAATAAAAAACAAAGCCGGTTAATGAACCAGGTACAGGTTACGAACAACAGGCAGTTCACAATTACAAAGGTCAGTACCTTATCTGCTTTTAAAATACCGGCAGGAATTTCACGGATGGACGTACGCGGGTTCAATGCATCAAACCTGGCATCCAGCCAGCGGTTAAAGGCCATTGCAGCACTACGGGCAAATACCATACAAAGAATAACGAGTATAAGCTTAACGGCAAAATACTTAATTCCCAGTAGCACGTTTCCCTCCCCCGTTACATTGCTATACAACACTGAATTATCAAACATAACAGTATGCCAACCGGGTACTGCAGAATAAGTAACCTCTATACCTGCCATCCCGAGAAAAAAACCAATCATCGCAAAGGGCATAGCGAAGATGGTATGCGAAAACTTAATAAGCGATAAATAATTCTTAACTGTTCCCATGTTATTGTGTTGATGCCAGTAATTGTACCAGCCCTGCCGGCATGGCGATGGATGTAAATCCATTGGCTGCAGGCTTTTTAATAAATTCCTGTATCTGCCCGCGGTAATACCAGAAAATATCCGGAGTAATATTACCGGGATTCTGTTCAAAAAACTGTGTTGCCAATGGTGCCAGTATCTCCACCTGTTTCATTACCTGCTGATTCACCACGGGCGATACAAACGCAGCGCCTTTTGTTGGGATGGTTACCACTGCACCATAAGTACCGTGTGCAAAATCTGCATTGCGTTCCAGCTCTATCATTTTCACAGCCGAAAAATCGCCACTAAAAAACGTATAGATCTCTATTCCATTCTCTACTTCCATTTTATGCACTGTTACTTCTTCCTGTGCAATATTACAGAAAGCCTCTTCAAACAATAACGCTTCTTCCTGTTGCCATTCTTTTACATCATCACTGCTTAAGAACCTGAACTGACCATTGTAATCAAAAACCAGCACAGTACAGGTTCCGGGAAAATCCCTTCTGTTCACCAAATCGCGCGCAAACTCATATCCAAGAATGGCTTCCGGTTTAATAAGTGCTTTGATATGCATACGCGCATGCTCAAAATCCTTAAAAAAGAACCGGTATGCATTTTCAGCAAAGTTAACCTTGTTAAAATAAGAATAGATCACAGATTCCCAGTCTGCCAAAGAAGTTGCGGCCACTATTCTCACCAGGTTATCCAACCCGTATTTCAGTTCCTTTTTCTCATCGTCCTGTACCAGCAGGATCCCGTCTTTCAAAGAAATCACGCGTTCTCCCTTATCTGTAAAGTAGCCCAGCACAAGCTGAAGCACCTTATCATAAGCATTCTGCTCCAGCAAATGCCGGAAATCGTCCGGAATACCGGTATGGATCGCTTCTTCACGGGGTAACTCAGTCATACTACACTGTTCTTAGTTGTTTAAACAGCTCCCACAACACAATTCCTGCGGCAACAGAGATATTGAGGGAGTGTTTCATTCCCAGTTGGGGAATTTCAATACAACCATCACTCATACCGATCACTTCTGCATCCACACCGCTCACTTCATTGCCAAATATAACAGCCACTTTTGCATATTGTTTTGCCGGGAAACTGTTTAAGGCAACACTATTTTCAGCCTGTTCAATAGCGAAAATATGATACCCTTCTGAACGCAACTGCTGTACAGCCCCGCTGGTAGTTGCAAAGTACTGCCAGTGTACTGTTTCCGTAGCACCCAGTGCCGTTTTATGTATATCGCGATGAGGGGGTTGTGGAGTATAGCCACACAGGTACATACTTTCCAGTAAAAAAGCGTCAGATGTACGGAACACACTTCCTACATTGTGCATACTGCGGATATTGTCCAGCACCACCACTACAGGCGTTTTTTCTGCCTCCCGGAATTCGTCCACTGTTTTCCGGTTCAACTCGTCCATGCTTAATTTACGCATGCCGCGAAGATAGGCCAAAGGCTGTTATTGGTTTCAGGTTACGGGTTTCAGGTACTTTAATTTCTGTCTTTCTCATAATACCAGGTGTTTCCGTCTGGCATATAGCCCAAAGCTCACAACTGTATTCCATTTTCAAATTCTCAAATTTTCAAATTAAAACACATTCCGCTGTTATTCCATTTGCACATTGGTATATCTGTACATCTGCTAATTAAAATTTCCACACAATTCCCACATAAACCATTCCCCCCATTACCTCATTGGTAAATTGGTACATCAGCACATGGTATTTCCTATATTTGCCGCCATGGCTAAAGCAAGTGCAGAAACACCTTTAATGCAGCAACACCGGGCAGTGAAACAAAGATATCCTGATGCCATCCTGCTGTTTCGTGTAGGCGATTTTTATGAAACATTCGGACAGGATGCCATTGTTACATCACAGGTGCTGGGCATTACTTTAACCAAACGCAACAACGGTGATCCCTCCGCGTCGGAACTGGCCGGGTTCCCCCACCATGCACTGGATACTTACCTGCACAAACTGGTAAAAGCCGGTCACCGTGTGGCCATCTGCGATCAGTTGGAAGATCCCAAAACAGCCAAGGGTATTGTGAAAAGAGGCGTTACAGAACTGGTAACACCGGGCGTAGCCACCAACGAAAAAATGCTGGAACACAACAGCAACAACTTCCTGGCGGGCATTCATTTTACAGACAATAATGCAGGCATTGCCTTTCTTGATATTTCCACCGGCGAATTCTTTCTGGCCGAAGGACAACAGGATTATATTGACAAATTGTTACAAACACTGAGGCCTGCTGAAGTTATCTTTCAACGCAGCTTTCAGAAACACTTTAAAGAAAACTTTGGTGCAAAGTTCTACACTTACACCATGGAGAGCTGGATCTTTGATGAAGCATACGCTACAGAAAGCCTGTTAAAACATTTCCAGACACATTCACTGAAAGGATTTGGTGTTGAAGGACTAACCAATGGCATTATTGCAGCCGGAGCAGTATTACATTACCTGAAAGATACAGAGCACCCCAACCTGCAGCACATTACTTCCCTCCAACGCATTGATCGGGAAGATTACCTGTGGATGGACCGTTTTACCATCCGTAACCTGGAGCTGATCGGCTCTTCTTCCGAACAGGGCAATACCTTACATAAAGTACTGGACAATACCGTATCTGCCATGGGGGCCCGCCTGCTGAAACGCTGGGTAGTGCTGCCATTGAAAGATAAGCAACGTATACAGGAACGACTTGACCTGGTTGAATTCCTGATCAAAGAAGTGGACCTGCGTAACCAGGTGATGCATCACATCAAACAATGTGGGGATGTGGAACGACTGGTAAGTAAAATCCCTTTGAAAAAGATCAACCCGCGCGAAGTGATGCAGATCGCACGAGGGTTACAACATATTGCTTTCATTAAACAACTGTGTGCAGGCGCCACTGATCCTTACCTGCAGAAACTGGCCACCACACTTGACCCCTGTGATGCTATTGCAGAAAGAATATGTAAAGAGATTGTTGAAAATCCACCCATACAGGTAGCCAAAGGCGGTGTAATCCAGGAAGGCATTCATGCAGAACTGGATGATCTGCGGAAAATATCTACCAGTGGTAAAGAATATCTTGTTTCACTGCAACAGAAAGAAGCTGAAACAACCGGCATATCTTCCCTGAAAATTGGTTTCAACAACGTATTTGGTTACTATCTTGAAGTCACCAATTCTCATAAAAGCAAAGTACCCGAAAACTGGATACGCAAGCAAACACTTGCCAATGCAGAAAGGTATATCACTCCGGAACTAAAGGAATACGAAGAAAAGATCACCGGTGCAGAAGAAAAGATACTGGCCATTGAAATGACCCTGTTTGAAGCATTGCTGCAGGAACTGCAAAACTATATTGCACCTATGCAAGCCAATGGTCATGTACTGGCCATTGTGGATTGCCTGATCTGTTTTGCCGGCAACGCCTTACAGTACAATTACAAAAAACCGGAACTGCACGATGGCAATATGCTGAACCTGAAAGCCAGTCGCCACCCGGTTATTGAAAGAAATCTGCCCGTAGGCGAACCATATATTTCCAACGATATCCTGCTCGATCCTTCGGAACAACAGATCATTATTCTTACCGGTCCCAACATGAGTGGTAAAAGTGCTATCCTGCGACAAACAGCCCTGATCACCCTCATGGCACACATGGGTAGTTTTGTTCCGGCTGATGCTGCACTGATACCTGTTACAGATAAGATCTTCACCCGTGTGGGTGCCTCCGACAACCTGAGCGGTGGCGAATCTACTTTCATGGTAGAGATGAACGAAACCGCCAGCATTATCAACAATATTACACCAGGCAGCCTTATCCTGCTCGATGAAATAGGTCGCGGTACCTCTACCTACGATGGTATTTCCATAGCCTGGAGTATTGCAGAATACCTGCACCAGGCACCACAGGCGCCCAAAACGCTGTTTGCCACACACTATCATGAGCTGAACGAACTGGAGAACAAGATGCCCCGCATCCGCAACTACCATGTTACCAATAAGGAAGTAGGTAATAAGATCATCTTCCTGCGCAAACTGGCTCCCGGTGGCAGCACACACAGCTTTGGTATCCATGTGGCAAAAATGGCAGGCATGCCCCCGGGATTGATCCAACGCGCCAACGAAATACTGCATCACCTGGAAGAAAAGAATGTTGACAATACTCCGGACACAGAAGACACCCGTAAAAAACTGGATCAGCAGGTAAAACAGATACCCATGCAGAAAATGCAGTTGTCCATCTTTGATGCCCATACTGAAACCTTCCAGGACATTCGCAAACTGCTCGAAAACATTGATATCAATCGTCTTACACCTGTAGAAGCATTGCTTAAACTGAATGAGATCAAGGGGTTGCTGAAGTAGGTGCCGGAACGGGTTACGGGTTTCAGGTTTTGTGAATGGTGATTGGTCAGTAGTGAGTGGGTACCTGGCTTCCGGTTTTCGGCCCTGCATTTTCCCACAGCCTGTTTCACGCAAAGACGGCTAAGTTTTGCAATGACGCAATATCTCTATCAGGTATTAGCTGTTAGGTGTTAGCAATAATCATGAAAACGTACTTAAAACTTCGTATTGCGCCCGCCCGGAGGAGCCAGTTGCACAGGTATTTTCTTTCAGGCTTCCGGTCGTTCTCCTTTTTTTCGGACTACTGATTCTGGCCTTTTTGCTTTTCACCGCAGGGTACATGCGCTTCGAGAGACTACGCCGGCTTTTCCGCTTAAATATTTAATATTCAACGGGCTCAACCTTGCAGCTTTCATGACTTTACAAGCCTATTTCTTCCGGATTTCCTCCCGCTTTTGCTGGTTTTTCCGGTGTACAAACCCTTAGTTGGTACGCTTTATATCCGAACAAAGACGCAGCAAAACAGGGAGAAAGCCTTAACAGGAGTATAAGTTTCAGGCCGGTATTACCCGTCAGCTTTTTAGCAGCCCGCCCGCAGCAAACGTTCTCTCACTTCTATATTTTAACATTAAAAATCAATATTCTTAGCTTTGCGCCTCCGCGCCTTTGCGAGCACCTTTCTTCCGGCTTTCACTTCAACATTTCATATTTGACATTTAAACTCCTCATTTCAGGCTCTACGCCTCCTCCTATCAGCCGATTCGCACAGGAAATCCACAGCTTTTTCGCTCTCTTCACCAAACAACTGTTAGTCTGGTTTTTTACTCCTAACTTTGCACATCTTTTTACAACCGGTATACCGGGTAACCTGACCGGAACCACCTTGCAAATGAGAAATAAATTGATTCTCAATAAATTACAATCACAATAGCAGTATGAATCTATTCGAACAGCAAAGCGCTGAATTCATTCACCGTCACATTGGTCCCGATGCTAAAGAGACAAAAAAAATGTTGACTACCATTGGCGAACCCGGTGTGGAAGCGTTGGTTAACAAAACTGTTCCCGCTTCGATCCGTATGAACGCGGCATTGAACATCCCGGCGTCAATGAGTGAGCATGATTACCTGCATCACATCAAAGAGGTGTCTCTGAAAAATAAAGTGCTGAAAAGCTATATTGGTCAGGGCTATTATGATACCATTACGCCCAGTGTTATTCTGCGTAATATTTTTGAAAATCCAGGTTGGTATACCCAGTATACACCTTACCAGGCCGAGATCTCCCAGGGCCGTTTGGAAAGTCTGCTGAATTTCCAGACCATGGTGGCAGACCTGACAGCATTGCCCCTTACCAATGCATCACTGCTGGATGAGGCAACTGCTGCTGCTGAAGCCATGACCATGTTCTTCAATACCCTGAACAAGGATCACGAGCATATTGTACGCCCGAAATTCTTTGTTGACAACGATACTTTTCCGCAAACCAAAGATGTGATTGTAACCCGTGCGGTTCCGGTAGGTATTGAGGTGGTGTTTGGCGATTACCGCCAGGTAACTATTGATGAAAACTATTTCGGGGCATTGGTACAGTATCCGAACGACAAAGGTTCTGTAGAAGATTACCGCAGCTTTATTGATAAAGTACACAATACAGGTGCCTATGTGGTAATGACCACTGATCTGCTGGCCCTGACCCTGTTAACACCTCCCGGTGAACTGGGTGCTGATGTAGCCTGTGGTTCTGCACAACGCCTGGGTGTTCCTCTGGGCTTTGGTGGCCCGCACGCCGCATTCTTTGCAGCCAAAGACGATTTCAAACGCAGCATTCCCGGCCGTATCATCGGTGTAAGTATCGATGCACAGGGCAACCGTGCTTTACGCATGGCATTGCAGACCAGAGAGCAGCACATCAAACGCGAAAAAGCCACTTCAAATATCTGTACTGCACAGGCATTGCTGGCCAATATGGCTGCTATGTATGCAGTATTCCACGGACCTGATGGATTGAAAAATATTGCTAAACGTATTGCGATCCTTACCAATGCACTGGCACAGGAACTGGAAGCAGAGGAATACGAGATCGTTAGTAAATCGTTCTTTGATACCGTAGTGATCAGAGTAGCAGATGCAGCTGCTATCCGTGTAAAAGCAGAAGCTGCAGATATTAATTTCCGTTACTACGATAACAATACCATCGGTATTTCACTGGATGAAACAACCGGTCTTTCTGAAGTACTGGATATACTGCTGGTACTGGACCAGGAAAACGAACACAGCGTAGCTGGTTTTGAGATCAGCGAAGATGCTACTATTGACAGCATTCCTTCTGCACTGGTACGTACATCCACATTCCTGACACACCCGGTATTCAATACCCACCACAGTGAAACGCAGATGATGCGTTACATCAAACAACTGGAAAACAAAGATCTTTCGTTAAATACATCAATGATTTCGCTGGGCTCCTGCACCATGAAACTGAATGCAGCCAGCGAAATGATGCCTTTATCATGGGCACACTGGAGTAAAATACATCCTTTTGCACCTAAGGACCAGACAGAAGGCTACCTGCAGATCGTAAAAGAACTTTCACAATACCTTTGCGAGATCACTGCATTTGATGCCTGCAGCCTGCAGCCTAACAGTGGTGCACAGGGTGAATACGCCGGTTTGCTGGTGATCCGCGCTTATCATGCAAGCCGTGGCGATCATCACCGCAATGTAATGCTGATCCCTATTTCCGCACACGGCACTAACCCTGCCAGCGCAGTGATGGCCGGTATGAAAGTGGTGGTGGTAAAAGCACTGGACAATGGTTACATTGATGTAGCCGATCTGAAAGCAAAAGCAGAACAATACGCCGCCAACCTGGCCGGTGTAATGATCACCTACCCCAGTACTTATGGTGTGTATGAAGAAACAGTGAAAGAGATCACTGATATCATTCACCAGCACGGCGGACAGGTATATATGGATGGAGCCAACATGAATGCACAGGTAGGTTTAACAGCTCCTGGTTTAATTGGTGCAGATGTTTGTCACCTGAACCTGCACAAAACATTTGCCATTCCTCACGGCGGCGGCGGCCCTGGTATGGGTCCTATTTGTGTGAAAGAACACCTGGCTGAATTTTTGCCCGGTCATGCTTCACTCAACACCAATGGTGCAGTAAGCGCAGCTCCCTATGGCTCTGCGTCTATCCTGCTCATCAGCTATGGTTACATTCGTATGCTGGGTGCTGAAGGGGTGAAAAAAGCTACCGAATACGCTATCCTGAACGCAAACTATATGCGTGCTAGACTGGAAGCACAATACGATATCCTGTATACCAACCACAACGGTGAGTGTGCACACGAGTTTATTGTAGACCTGCGTCCTTTCAAAAAAAGTGCAGACATTGAAGCGGAAGATATTGCCAAACGCCTGATGGATTATGGCTTCCATGCTCCTACCATGAGTTTCCCTGTGCCCGGTACAATTATGATTGAGCCTACAGAAAGTGAAGACAAAGCTGAGCTGGATCGTTTTTGTGATGCGCTGCTGAACATTCGTGAAGAGATCCGTGCTATTGAAGAGGGCAAAGCCGATAAAAAAGATAATGCACTGAAAAATGCACCACATACACAGTTTGTTGTCTGCAGTTCAACGTGGGCACATGGATATACCCGTGAGGAAGCAGCCTATCCGCTGCCATACGTTCGCGAAAACAAGTTCTGGCCTTCTGTAGCACGCGTAAACAATACGCATGGCGACAGGAACCTGATCTGTACCTGCGAACCGGTGAGCAGCTATGCCGAACTGGAGGGATAGTGCAGCGTGGTCAGTTGTGAATATTGAATTGTCTATAATGACCGCTTATAACGAAAAGCCCCGCAATGCGGGGCTTTTCGTTATAAGTATTTATCATATCCCAGGGAGTTGACAACATCAATGCAAAGCTGTAGATTTAAATATATCGCCCCGGATATAACAGTGGTAAAAACGCAGGAAAAATGGAAGCTTATCAAGAATTCCATGAACGACAGAGGACACTTTAATTAACCTTAATAACAATGTCATTGAATTAAACATTTTCTGATCCTGGTGCGCGATATCCCGCAAATATGTTGGATCGTGACAATTTCTATAACCGGCGTCTTCACCGGCCGCATGATTCAACAATATTGAACCTGATAAGAAGCCCTCACATATTCCCGATCTTATATTAGTACATCCTCAGGGCATATACAGGGCTTAAAGTATCACAGTTTCTTCTCCTGTGACTACTTTCTCGCCAGCTACTCAGCCCAACAGCAGCCTAATCCCCTGTTTTATTTTAATACATTCTTAAGCTGTATTACTTTGCAGCTATTGCAACCTGTATTAATTTAAAATGAATACGCATAACTTGTTTTCTATATTTTTGAATGATCATTTCCGGTAAGATCTGTATTACCTATGAAATTTTTTCTTTCGCTCACCCTGCTACTGTTATTATCCTGTGTTCACGCCGTTGCACAGGATGCGTCTGTCAAACCTATGATAGATGCATGGAAAATTGCTGACTCCCGGCAATGTCTTCGTGCCCAGGTGTTTTACGATAGCATGCGTGCACAAAAAGATACTTCCCAATACCACAGGACCGTTACACTGCTGTATAGCTACTTAAAAGAGCATCCGGATAAAAGAATTGAAGCCCGTACCATACTGTATCAATCACTGGGCGTGCGTGAGTTTGGGTATGACAGAACTCCCTACATTCCACTGTTGCAAAAAGCGATCAGAATTGCTCATGACCTGGAAGACGAATACCTGACAGCAGAGATCTACAGTTTGTATGCAGGCATGTCGACCGAAGAAAATAATTCTTTATACCATCTTAAGGCTATCGATATACAGCGCAGACTTGGTTTTACAAATTTTGCCTATGTACAAGACCGCTTTTTTGATGTAAGCAGGGCCCTGTACCTGGTACAGGATTACCGGCAAAGCATTGTCTATGGACTGGCATGCCTGCAATCGCGGGAGGCAGACAGGGAACACTGGGATCCGCAGGTTTATATTTTTCAATTGGATATACTGGGCGCTGCCTATAAAAAACTGGGGCAATATGACAGTACCGCCTGGTACTACCACCTGTTGCTCGATTCGTTGCCCGGCGTACAAATCGATACTGCCTGGAAACAATTGTGGACAGGCATCGCCAAAGGCAACATCGGGTACACGCTGGCGCTGCAGCACCAATATGCAGCAGCAATTCCACTGATACAGGAGCATTTGCAGAAAAGTATCATGTTCCGGAGTCCACACAATATTGCCATGGCCCGGAATGCATTGGGTACTGTTTACTTTATGCAACACAACTTCAGAAGCGCACAGGCCCAATGGAGAGAAGCGCTTGATTGGGCCGAACGCACACAATCAGCAGACAACCGGTTGATTGCCATGAAGGGAATAGCTGATATTTTCCGGCTTACAGGTCCGGTAGATAGCGCTCTTTTTTATTATGACCGCTATCACCTGCTGAAAGATTCGCAGACGGCCAACCTCAACAAAAGCCGGCTAAGCACCATGAATGCACGCATGGCGTTTGACAATCTTCAGTATTCGCTGAATAAAACGCAGACAGCCCTCGGCAATATGCGTGCTACCCGTAATATCATCCTGGCAGGAATTGTTATTCTGAGTTTTATTGCATTGCTCCTGTACAACCGGTATCGTTTAAAACAGAAATTCAGATTACATCTTTCACAACGCAAACGACAGATTGCCGAACAGGAAGTAAAAAACGCCCGCGAACAGATCGACGGTTTTACTAAACATATTATTGAAAAGAACAAACTGATCGAAACACTGCAGCAGCAAATAGGTAACACAACGTACCAGGCGCCGGAAGAAGTTGCGGAAAGCCTCAGTCAGTACACCCTGTTCACAGATGAAGAATGGGAAAAATTCAAACTGGAATTTGCCAAAGCATATCCTGAGTTTCTACTTACACTACGCAAACAGGTGGAACAGGTTACACCTGCCGAAGAACGCCTGGCTGCCCTCATTTACCTGCGGTTAAATACCCAACAGATAGCCAATACCCTCGGCATCGGCAAAGAGAGTGTAATGCGCAGCAAACGCCGTTTGAAAAAACGCCTGAATCTGCCCGACCCAGTCACAGTAGAGGAATATATTTACAACACACTGTCTGTCAGATCAAAATAAATATAAAAATTCTCCCCTTACAGGCTTGTCCGCTTTTGTCCGCCCTTGAATCCGTTATTGTCCGCTTACTTTTTTGACAAAAAACCGCATTCCGGATAGGTTTGTATCTCATGCCTAATTCCAAAAGAAAAACCTGGTTGGTGTATGCATGCGGCATCATTATTATGATCTGCATCATGCTACTGGTGTGGTTCTATTTTGCTCAACGCATCAGCCAGGTCAATGAATCCGGTTTCTAAGAAAATAAAATCCGAACAATGAAAAATGTATTACCACTGAAAGTATCCTTTCTGTTTACAGTTGTTTTATTCTTCGCTTCCTGCGAAAAACTGAAAGATGCCGTTAAAGTAAATGTACCCATGCAAACGGCCGATGTAAGTTTTAGCATTGCCCCGCAACAGGCAGGCACACAAACCCTGTCAGACTTTATTACCAACCTGAATGTTGACAGCGTTATTAAAGCCAATAATACACAATTTGGCGTGTCCAACATCAGATCGGTCAGGATCACTTCAGTACGCATTACTGTGCTGAACAGTGATATACAGGATCATTTTGGCGTTTTATCAGATTGTAAAATGGATTTTTCTTCTAACAACAAACCAACTAAGGTTACGCTGGCATCATTAAGCAACAATCCCGACGCCAATACCTCAGTATTAGATCTGCCTGTGAACAGCAGTCTTGAACTGAAAGAGTATTTTTCAGCAACCGTTTTCAATTATACACTTTCCGGCACTACCCGACGTGCCATTACCAAAACCCTCGAGTGCAGAGCTACTGTAAAATTCGATGTGCAGGTGGGGTTGTAATAAAAAACACAATAGTATGGTCCGATTACCAGGCATTGTATGCTGCAGTATGCTGATGCTGTTTGCTATTCAACAGACATCAGCACAATCGCCGGAATTCAGCTTTTCAGCCGGAGCCGGTATCAGTGGATTGAAATATGCTATGAACCAGGGAAGCAGCATACTGCAACCAGGCTTCCGGGCCGCGTTTGGATATACCTGGTTTATCAATAACAAATGGGGACTGAGCACCGGTATGGAATTAAGTTATTATCATACAAAGGCCAGCCTTACAAACGGCGAAGTATTTACCAGCAACATAACAGATACAGACGGGGAAGGATTTGAACACCGGGTGCAAACCAAAGGATACCAGGAACAACAAAAGTTATATGCACTGAATATTCCCCTGCTGGTACAATTTCATACACCATCGGCTAAAAATACGCAGTGGTATGCAAAGGGTGGATTGAAGATATCTATTCCGGTAAGTGCCACCTATGCTGTACAGGCTGATGAGTTGACAGCTACCGGATACTATCCCAACCTTAACCTGGAAATTACTGACCTGCCGGCACATGGATTTGGCAGTCAGGTCAACTGGAAAGGGTCAGGTCATTACAGCTTCAATCCATCTGTTTCACTTGTAGCAGAAACCGGTGCCAGATTCAGAACAGGCAATACACGTGTACTATATGCAGGGGCTTTTATTGAATATGGCCTCAACAACATTAAACAGGAGCAGGATATTTCTTCACTGATCTCTTACAACTACGCAACACTGGCAAACAGTAAAGCGAACGGTATTTTTTCAGTACCGGCTGTCACCGGCAATATTCGTTTATTAAGCTATGGTATCCGCATCAGTTATTCGTTTACCGGCAGATAATACGATACAGATAAACTGATTGATAAACGGATTAATATACATCCTCATGAAAATACTTTTTACATTTTGTTTACTTCTGGCATCGTGTTTACTGGCAGCCCAAACATCAACGGAAACGTTTGAAACCGAATCGCATGGCTCTACCAGCTTTACAGATAACGGCCAGGTTTTTAATATCACCAGCCAGTCAGGGGGAACTTTCGATATACAAGCTAATTTTCCGGGTACGGGATGGAACGGAACGGCTGCCGATAACAGGTACATCGATAACTCCTATTCTGCCTCTACAGGTTCCGGCGGAGTACAGTTTACTATTTCTGCAGCAGGAGGTACAGTATTTCAACTCAAAAGAATGTGGCTGTTTTTATCTACTGTAAATCTGAATTTAAACGTTAGCGGCACCTGTACCATAACCGGTAAACAGGCAGGCGTTACAAAATTTACAGTAACCCAATCTTCGGGATTTACAACCAGCACAACCAGCTACAATGGCTATACACTGATCGATTTATCTACCTATGGCGGCGCTAACAACTCAGGTATCAGTATAGATGAATTTGTAGTTACTACTACAGGCAATTTTGAATATGTGTGCCTGGATGCGATGACATGGCAGCCCGGCAGTTGCCCCGCCGTAACAGTAACCACAGTATCATCTACCAATGTAAGTTGTAACGGAGAAGCAAACGGAACAGCAACAGTAAGCGCTTCCGGAGGCTCAGGATTTGCTTATAACTGGACACCCGGCAACCCTGCTGGCAATGGAACTCCTGCTATTTCAGGAATTCCTGCAGGTACCTGGGTATGCACGGTTACCAATTCCTGCGGCCAATCAGGATCAACCAGCTTTACCATTACCGAACCACCGGCACTTACTTACACTTCCGGCCTAAAAACTGACCCCAGTTGCAACGGGGGCGCAAATGGTACAGCTACTATTACGTTATCGGGCGGTACTCCCCCCTATACTTACACCTGGGCGCCATCAGGTGGAACAGCAGCTACTGCAGCGGGGCTTTCAGCAGGTACCTATACCTGTACTTATACTGACAGCAAAGGTTGTACGGGTAGCCGTTCATTTACACTTAATGACCCACCACTTCTTACCGTTGCCACTTCACAAAACAATGTAAACTGCATCGGCTCAGCCACTGGCAGCGCAACAGTAATACCTTCCGGAGGTACACCACCTTACACCTATATCTGGGCACCATCAGGAGGAACAGCAGCTACAGCTTCCGGGTTGACGCCTGGTATCTATAGTTGTCTTATTACAGATGCCAATGGATGCGGCCGCAGTAGCTCCATTGCTATCACAGAGCCTCCTGCTATTACCAGCACTGCAGTTACTGTTCCCGCCAACGGTACCTATAGCACAGGCAATCATCTTGATATTACAACTACCTTTAGTGAGGTGGTGAATGTTACCGGTAATCCTTCAATTCCCATTACCCTCAATACTGGACCGGTGTCCGCTACTTATTGGTCTGGCAGTGGCAGCACTACATTGACATTCCGTTACACCCTTGTGTCCGGTGACCAGGACCCGGATGGCATCAACATAACTAACAGTATTCAGTTGAATGGAGGCAGTATTCAAAATGCTGCCGGCTGCAGTGCACAACTCGCAATCAGTGGTATCCCGTCTACAGCCGGCGTACTGGTAAAAACCCAGGTTGCACAGACCATTTCATTCAGTACGTTTTCAAACAAAACTTATGGCGATGCTGATTTTGCGCCGGGGGCTTCTGTCAGTTCTGGTCTGGCAATCAGTTATACCAGCAGCAATACCAATGTAGCTACTATTGCAGGAAACAATATCCATATCACAGGGGCAGGCACAGCAACCATAACAGCCTCACAAGCCGGCAATGCCGATTACCTGGCTGTAAGTGTACAGCAGTTTCTGACCGTAGCTGCTAAACCAGTTACAGTAACAGCAACTGCTTTGTCTAAAATATATGGACAGGCAGACCCCGTACTGACCTATACCCTGACCCCCGCCCTGGTCAGTGGTGATGTTTTATCCGGTGCACTTTCAAGAGTGGTGGGAGAAAATGCCGGCACTTATTCCATTCAGCAAGGCAATCTTGCCAATAGCAACTATGCTATTACTTTTGTACCTGCATTGTTCACGATCAGTAAAGCAGCACAACAGATCACCTGGAACCAGGTATTGACCCCGGGCTGTGATGGTAATATAACTATACAGCTCACGGCAACCGCCAGCAGTGGCTTGCCAGTTACATTCACATCTTCCAACACTGCAATTGCTATCATCAATAATAATGTGCTCACCATAGTTGGTCCGGGCACAGTTACAATTACTGCTACACAACCGGGTAACAACAATTACAATGCTGCCACCCAGATTACCCGGGAGTTGATCTCCAAACTGCCATCCGGAATTATAACACAACACTGGAATGATGCATTGTTCTTTGATAACAGCAGTAACCAATACACAGCCTGGCAATGGTATAAAAACGGGACACCTGTAAATGGCGCCACTGCGCAATATTATTATGAGAACGGAGATCTTAACGGTATATATTACGCTGAAGCAAAAACTACTGCAGGCACTACTTTACAAACCTGCCCTGTAACAGTTACACCAAATGCAAGAGTAAACCTGATTAGCTTGTATCCAAACCCTTCATCGCGCAAACAGATAATTACCGTTAAACTCAACTACCCTGCAACTGCATTACAGGGTGCTGTATTAACGGTATCCGATATGCAAGGTGTGGCATTGCAAACCATTCAGCCGGTTACACCACAAATGAATATCCGCATGCCACAAATACAGGGTATATATGTAATCCGTATCAGGTTATCAAATGGCAACAGTATTTCAGCCAATGCAGTTGTAAGATAAACAGGATCCATTTTTCGGGGTTTAAAAGTCAAAAGAGGGCGTCGTAATGAAGTGCCCTCTTTTTGTACCTGGTTAACTGATCACTTCCTTCCAAAGAATTTCAATCCGGTGCTGATCATCCATGCGCCATGCCTGATATGCGGATTATAACTTACTCCTTCAATATCGTAAGCGGTGCTGCTCACAATGTTATTGGTACCGGCCTTTATAAAAAATATAGTTCCCGAAGTGACATGCAGGACAGAAAGCATACACAGACACACAATTTTTAATGCCTGCCGAAAATCTTACAACCTACCGTTACTATCCATTTACCGTACCTGATACCGGGATCATAAGACACACCCTGCATCTTATATCTTTCTTTTCCTACAATGCCATTGGTACCTAATTTAACAAAAAGCATCTCCCCGTTATTTTTTCCTGCATCCTTTAACAAAGAGATTTCAAAACCTATCCCTGCCTGGTAACCCAGGCGGTAAATATTATCAGAAACACTGCGGTTATTATCTACAATATCTGTTATATCGGTGTAAGTATTATTGGTTTGCGAAGACGTTGAGTATTGCAGCTTCGACATGCGTAAAGCCAATCCAGCATAAGGATACAGGTTAAAACCGGGTGATTTAAAAAAGTCATATCCCACATCTACCTGTAAAAAACTTGAAAAAGAGGCCTTTACCTTATCATCACCTCGTTTAGCTACTTCGGAAAATCCGCCGATAACATAGCCGATATCAAACAGGAGGGCTTTTTCTTTATAGGTAACCCCTATTCCTAAACGAAATATTCCATTGGACATTTTTGAAAATCCTTTGGGTACCAGTGTGCTGTTCAGCTTATCAAAATCAGCACCCGCTGCCTCGCCAAAAAAGTTAAAAGAAAAATACCTGTCCGAACGCTGTATTAATGTATTTCTTTTTGCCTGCAGCTCTTTATATGCCGTTGTCTGGCGTACAGAGTCCAGCAATTGCGTTCTTATTGAATCTGCAAATTTTTCCATGCTCCGCATGCGTACATCGTAGTAATCAATAGAATCAACCTTTTTCTTTGTAGTGGGTGGGTGAGGTTGCGGGTAGCGTTGCGCATACATTGCAACTGGCAGCAGTAGCATAAGCAGGATCAGTAGTCTCATAGCATTTGTTTTGGTTCATGGTTATATCACTAAAATACTATGCATTATTGGCAATTGCCAGCATTTCAACGATAATTGCCACTTATTAACAGACCATTCTGAATGTAATATAGACCAACGCAAAGCCAGCATTTTTCAGCTTCCGAAAGACTTCCTCCAAATCAATGAAAATGAGCATTCCACACAGCCTGACAGTATTGTTATCGAAACGTTATAACCTGTTGTGGCATTTAACTTTTGCCCCAAATTTGACGTCTAATAATCAAATAGTTTAATTATGAAAAAGCTGCTGATAGTATTGTTTTCGATTGGACTGGCTTTTGGAGCTTCTGCTCAGAAAATTGCACGTGGCGGTGGTGGTTTTCACTATAGCAGGTCTCCCCGTGTGGTAGTTGGAGTCGGTGCAGGATTTGGTTACTATTCCCCTTTCTATTCTCCATTTGGCTTTTATTCGCCATGGGGTTACCCGTATCCCTACGCCTACAACAATTACAATTCCAGACCTTCAAGACTTGATCTTGATATACAGGATATTAAGGTAGATTATTCTGACAGGATCAAATCTGTTAAAATGGATGAATCTTTGTCACGCAAAGAAAAACGTCAGAAAGTACGTGAACTGAAAACAGAACGCGACAAAGCCGTAATCCAGGCTAAAAAGGATTACTACTACAAACGTTCAAGAAGTACAAAGCCTTACAGCAACGATAACAATAGTAATAACAACAACAACGACAACAGTAACAATAATAACAATGGCAGTTCCGGAGAATAACTGCTTATACTGTTGCTGAAATTTCTGAAGTCCTGCAGTCATTGCGGGACTTTTTTATTGTAAGTGATAAGTTATGGGTTATAAGTTCTTTAACTCAGGATTGATGATTAAAAGCTGATTTCATAGCCATAACCAGGTATAAGTATCCTAACTGTCTTTTACTTATAACTTACAACCTATAACCTGCCACTCTAATATCCTTTCAACCAACTCTTCATTACTGAATCTTTCTGGGCGGGTGTAAGTGTGGTATTGGCAGGTAGTAAGGCACCTTCCCAATCGCCGTATACCGGGTTGGGCAGTACAATAAACCGGCGGCCGAACTGTGCTGCCAACTGATCAGTAACAGCCAACCGTTCCTGGTAATTCTTTTTGTACAGGGAAAAATGATCGCCCAGGTTGTCGCCCACCAGCATTACAATGTCATGTTTTGCTGCTACCTGTTGACGACGGGCTTCTTTATCGGAAGTATTTTGTTTCAGTAACAGGTGTGCATTGTCTGCATCAGGTAAATTATACAGTTGCAAATTTTTCAATGTTCCTGCACGTTCCTGTTCATCGCGGTTAGTAATATAAAAGATCTCGATGCCTTTGGAAGCTGCATATTTAAAGAATGAAGGTGCGCCAGGCACAGTATCGCAGGCTGCTTTGCCGGTCCATTCGCGCCAGGAAGCTGCTTCATAATCTTTTCCCTGCAAACCCTGATGCACAGCATACGGACTGTTGTCCAATACGGTTTCGTCAATATCTGTTACAATAGCCCTGGGTCTATCTGATGAAGGCAACTGGTCGATCTGCAAACGGGCCAGGTTGTATGCCTGGAAACACAAGGCGCGGTATTCTGCAGCGCGTTGTTGAAAAAGCGAGGTAAAAAGTTTCCCGGGCACAATCATTCCGGGTGCTGAAGCTATAGTAGTTGCTTTTTTAGGGGCAGCACAAGCGGCCAGGGCCAGCAACAAACATACAGAGATCCTTTTCATAATCAACAGTATCGATGGTTACAGCAAACATAACGGATTTTTTATCATTTCCCGGGCATTAACATATGGCTAAAAAAATACCTGCTGTTGCAGCAGGTACAATACAAAAGCGTACATAAACCAATGTACGCTCAATATTCTCTCACGAAACCAGTTGCCAAATTTTAAAATATCAACAACAGAAAGGATACGATCTAATGTTATAAAACATCGTTTTCTTTTTGCCTGTTATTTACACAATAGGGATATTCTTTGGCAAGCTTGTTTAACCTTGCTACGGTTTCTTCATCTGGCTGTGGGGGTGTTTTCAGCTTTTTGATCGTGGCGCTCTTAGCTGGCTTTTTAGCAACAATGAGGTGCGGAGTTGTCTGCGCATTCATATTGGCTACCGGTGCTTCATTCATACATCATGGTTTTAAAAAGTGAAAGAAATAACTTATTGCTTACGCAACAAATCGTTTAAACAGACCAGCAAATCGTAGTACAGTTTTAGCCTTGTGTAATTATTCCAATGACAAGCGAAACGGTGAAGCAATCGTATGGGGCCAGAACTTCCAGGTTTGAAATCTTCCCCTCTGCGAAGTAAAAGGGGCCGGATGTGAAATAGCAACTGCCTTTTTTCTGTAGCCTAAAGGTACCAAAAAAAAGACCGAATATCACTATTAACAACCTGTAATTTTTTCAAAAAAAGCAATTACTTCAGCAGGTATTAAAATAAAAAACAGGTTAGCGACTAACCTGTTTTACTTTCTTATCGTGTAATGCTGTTGTTGCGTACCAACAACACATTTTAATAAATGGCGCGTGCCACGGTAATGCTGGGGACTGAAGCCCCATTACCATTAACCAGTCCTTTCAATACAATGGTATATGCATTGCCCTGCACCATAGATACATCAATAGCCTGGGCGATTAATGAGTCTTTCCCGCTGGCTTTTACCTGTATGGTATGGTACCCGTAAGTGTAAGGCAAAAACTGATTGAAAAAGTCGCCTGAATCTATATTATCTGCCGGCCGTCTCTCTTCCTGCTGTAATGATCCGTCAATATACAGATCAACCTTGCCCAGGTTGGGTACCATGTGGAAAAACCTGTAATACGCTTTATCCAGTGTTATATTGGAAAGATTATCCTTTATACGCACCGCTTTTCCTTCTCCTGCCTGGTTATTATACAATAAAAGGGTATAAACACCCGCAGAATCATAATTGAGTGAAGGGATCTCAGCCACCAGGCTATCACCACCCGCCTTTTTAAAGGCCACACCAAAATTCCCTGCTGCAATGGCAGAGTAAGAAGTAGAAATGGCGCCTGGCTGTATGGGGTCAGACACCTTTGCACCGTCAAAATAGATCTCTACTGCAGGAGCCCGTGGCGCCACATGCATCAGGTATACATAAGATACCGGCGATTGCGGCCCTGTATCTACAGCTTTCATACAACCCACACCTGTTACACACGCAACAGCACCCAATGCCAGAAAACTTTTAAGCGTCATTGTCATCGTCTTTTTTGTATTGAAGTTCAAATTTATACAAGTTTAATGCCTCTAACAGGTTAGATGGATTTATTAATTCCTGTTTAATTCCAACATCATGACAATGAACGAAAAGGTATCGTTGCACTTCCTTTTACAGAAGTTTAGTGACGCACCCGCAGCTTTTTACATATTAAAGTTTTACTATACGCTTCACCACAGAAGTGCCGTCCTGGTAAACCAGTTTCAACCAGTAATTTCCTACGGGCAACCCTTCGGGCAATTGCAGCACCATACCGGCATCGTTACCGGGCGTTGTTTTGGTTGTATATACCTTATTACCTGTTGCGTCCATCATGAACATTGAAACCGGCCTGTAGCCAATTTGCCATGATATACGCACGGTATGTTGGAAAGGGTTGGGGGTTATAACCACAGCATTTTTTGTTACCGGTTGCTGTACCTTCACAATATTGCTGGTATATACAGCACCTGTTGCCTGGTTGATACCACGTATACGGTAGTAAATGGTTTCTGCAACCGGCAAATCGGTACAGGTATAATTGCTGACAGCGGGTTGCAATTGTTTTTCACAAACTGTGCTGAAATGCGTTCCATTTGCAGACCGCTCTGCTATAAAATGTACATCAGGATCCTGTGTTGCCACATTCCATTGCAGCAGGTTTCCTGTTGGGTTGGACTGTACACCAAATGATACAAAACGGAATGGTAACAGGGTAATATCTGCACAGGAATTACAATTGGTAAACAACTGTGCTGTTCCCCATGCATTTGGTTTACAGCCAAACGGTGTGCAACTGGCATCGGAACTATGTCCTGCACCCAGGCATATATTTAAACCGGGTGATGCCGTGAGTGTATCATAAAACTGCGAGAACTGGCGTACCTGTACACAGGCTGCACCAGATGGCACTACATAGCTTTTCTTTATTTTATTTATTAATACCGTCATGTTGGTGGCGCTGCCGTTTCCCAGGCACACACTACCAGCTATACTACCATTGTCGGTAATGATTCCATGAAACTCTGATACTCCTTTATTAACAAAAAAGGAATAGGGATTATTGATCACAAAATACTGGCTTGCCAGGCTGAAGAATGCAGAGGGTGTGGCATTGACCACAATATTGGGCCTGGCAGCACTGGCATAAGTGCCATTTAAGGTAAGGTTGCAGGTGATCTGCATCGTACCATAATTATAGACAGCGGTGTTGCCTTCAAAGATCAGCGAACCACTCATTCCGCCACGGATCAGCAGTTTTGCGCCGGGGCGCACCACAATGGTTCCCGAATCCATGCGCAGCCGATCGATAGTAAGATCACCGCACACGATCAGCTTTCCTCCCTGTATGGTCAATTGATTAAAAACTGCCGGAGCCGCGTAGTACCATCGTTTGATACCAGCAGATAAAACGCTGTAGTCTGTCAATGCCGGCTCTGTACCTGTACAGGCATCTGCCGGCGGGGCAGTAATACATTGGCTGTACAGATGGTGCGGGCCAAAAATGAGCGCGCACAATAGTAATACAACTGAATACCTTAACATGATTCAGGGGTTGGTTTAACAGGATGATGGAATAAGATTCAGCAGATGGTTTCTGCGAAGATGCTGTGCGCATGTGTGCTGACTCTGTATACCCTGATATACCAACACAGCATCTTCTGCAAAAAACCATGTACTAAGTGAATCAGGTTATTGATTACGCAACTAATGTAGCAGCAAATTCCGCTACGCTCAAGCGAACATGCATGAACTGCATGAATAACAGCGCGAGCTGAAAAATAGGTGGTTTAAGCTTATAACAGATGGTGATAAACAGCATTATACTGTAGTGGATTGCAAATACAGGATCACTCGCCCAGCCATTCTTTAAAATCATTTACTTTTTCACGGCTTACGATCACATCTTTTTCCATCAATGGATTCAGAAATAATTTCAGGCGATTGCCAAAATACGGATGGATCTGCTCCACACTTTTAAAGGCAATAACATGCGAGCGGTTAATACGGAAAAAATCAACAGGATCCAGCATAGTATCCAGTTCTTCCAATGTATACTCCACCAGGTATTTCTGGTTATCGTAGGTTTTAAAGAAAATAAAACGTCCCTCGGAAAAAAAGTAAGCGATGGATTGCGTTTCAACAGAAGTGAATTTCTGCCCCTGCTTTACCAGGAAACGGGTTCTGTAAACGGGTGCCACAACAGGATGTACACCAGGCATAAGGAAAGTAACATCATTGCTTTCCGTTTTTTCAAAAAACGCCGGTGGCAGTAAATGCTCTAGGTGCGTAATGCGGAAAGCATGAAAGGTAAAGAGGTTCGTTTCATCGCGCACAATCACAATGGCATTGATATCAGACGGAGTGATCTGTACGATCCGTTTAAGACGTACTACCTCTTTGCGGATCAGTACAATATCAGGCATCCCATGTTGCTGCAGCCAGTCGGCAGATGCAAAAATTTCCGGGCTTACTACTACGATACGGATGGAGTTGTCAATACTTTGCAGAGCTTTTTCCAGCTTTATAGCAATCCTTTGCTCCTCCTCTACTACTAATACCTTCATGTTATCAGACGCTTTTACCTTTTACTTACAAATACACTGCTGATGGCAGTGGGCAAATGTAGGCAAGCCCCGAACTGTCACAAGCCCAAACGTCATAAACAGCAATTCAGGGGCAATAGAATGAAAGATTCTTTACATGAAGCGTATTAAAAAGACGGAATATGTGTGAATGTGGGATGTGGTTTTAAATAAAAGACTTACAGGTTGCAGGTTGTAGGTGAATGCAGTAACCTGCGGAGCATTGCACAGCAGGCATTGGTCATCAGGCCAATAATAAATAGCAACAACAAACCTATAATTTATTACTTACTACTTTACTAGCCACCAAAATTGCGGCGTATGCTGTTGCTGAGATTAGCACCATTCCACGAACCCGGAACAATGATACGGCGAATGGTATACAGCGGATCCTGCTGATCGCGTTTGGCATACAACTGGAATGCTGCGATCATACCACGTTGTTTTAACTGGGGAATGGCTTCAGGATTCCACAAACCAAAAGGATAAGCAAAATAACGGATGGGTTTGCCGGTAATGGCTTCCAGTTGTTTGGTAGGTTTTTCGATCTGGGTTATCCAATCCTGTCCCTGGTATTGTTTCACATTATGGTGGTCCCATGTGTGTGAGCCGATGGTATTACCGGCATCGGATAATTCCTTTACCTGCTCTTTGCTCATGTAATTGGGACGTCCCAGGGAAACGGTCATAATAAAATAGGTAGCCTTGAATCCGTATTTTTTCAACTCCGGCGCTGCGGTTGTATACTGATCCAGATCTGTATCATCAAAAGTGATTAATACAGGTTTAGAAGGCAATGCTGCCCCGGTAGTAAGATAGGCATATAACTGGTCGGGAGTAATAGTATGATAACCGCTGTCGGCCAGCATTTTGATCTGGCTGCGGAAGTTGGCAACAGGAACGATATAATCCCTGGAAGTTTTGGAATCCGTGGCTTTCCAGTCGCGGATATGATGATAACATAGGATAGGAACCTCTTTACGCGCCAGGATGGTAGCAGCATCGGCAGGTTTAACGGGATCTGTACCACCGTTTGCAGCAACAGCACTTGCAACAGGTATTACCGGTGTTGAAGAGGCAGCTTTTGCATCAGTTGGTAATTCACAACTGGTCAGCAGATAACTAAAAGATACGGTCATCACTACGGCAAGCTGCCGGGCTAAAGGGGTAAAGTAGGTTTTCATAACGTGCGCAAAGGTAATAGAACAACAATAAAAAACTTATCTGTAAACGTACATAATAACATTTTGTTGTGCCTCGGTTACCGGTATCCACCGGTAGTTTTTCCACAACTGTAAGCTGTCCGTATCGGCACGGAAAGCCCTTACTGCTTAGATACTTGTTCCGGTAAAAAGTAAAAAGTTAAATCGGGAATCCCACCCTCCCCTCACTTATTGATATCAGATTTCTGACTTCGTGCCACAGGCCGTAATTTTGTTCTTCCGGAACATGCTGGTAAAAGACTACTATACAACGCTGGGCATTCCACCTTCGGCCACACAACAGGAGATCAAAAAAGCCTTCCGTAAACTTGCGCTGCAATACCATCCTGATAAGAACAACGGCAATTACCAGTCTACGGCACGGTTCACTGAAATACAGGAGGCTTACGAAATACTTTCCGATGTAAAGCGCCGCGAGGAATACCATTACCAACGCTGGTATATCCGCAGTGCAGGTCAATCATTTGTGCAAAGGTCATTAACACCGGTTGAAATATTGGCAGAAAGCCGCCTGATCAAAGATTACATTGATTCCATCAGTATATTCCGGGTGAACTACGACCTGATCAGCGGGCATATCCGCCAACTGCTTACCGATACTACCATTGGCATATTGCAGCAACAGGCCGATACTACGCTGAAGCGCTCTGTGATCCGTAACCTGTTGCACGCCACCACTCCCCTGCCGCTGCGTTACCAGTTGCCGCTGAACGAACTTTTTCTGCGCATTGACGCTAACGATAAAGAAATAAAAGAATCCATTGCCACAGCATTGCAGCGCAAAAAGCAACGCGAGCAATGGGACAGGTACAAATGGATTGTAGTAGTGGTGCTCACTGCTTTTATCTGCTGGCTGATGTATGCTATAGCAAAGTAGTCATCATGCCGCAGCACGTTGCTCAATTGTCTGAACAATAAAAACATTTACCATGAATAACTGGCAGAAATTCACCAAACGCATTCCTGTAAAGGCTTCTGTACAGGCAGTATACGACGCCTGGACCTCACAAAACGCACTGGAATCATGGTTTTTACGGTTTGCAGGTTTTACTGATAGCCGCGGTAATGAACGTCAGCGCAACGAACCCGTGCAGGCAGGTGATTCCTTTTTGTGGCTATGGCACGGGTACGACGACAATGCCCGTGAAGAAAGACAGGTCATTACAGCCAATGGCAAAGATAGTTTCCGGTTTATGTTCAGCGGCAATTGCATGGTTACAGTACTGGTAAAAGAAGAAGAGCAGGAAACTATTTGCGAGCTGACGCAGGAGATCAGCCTGGAAGATGATACGCAACGGATGAGCATTTACCTGGACTGTAGCGCCGGCTGGACCTTTTACCTGGCCAACCTGAAGTCCATCCTGGAAGGTGGTATTGACCTCCGCAACAGGAATCTCCGCATTACCAATGTTATCAACTCCTGACCCGCTTCACTTCAGCAATATTAACTACGGATTCATACAGCGTTTACAACAGTTCGTGCTTATTCAGTTAGCGGCAATTACTTCCCGCAGCTACATTTGCCCCGTTATATAAAAAAATAACCACCTGCAGCGTGCTACATATCACCGTGGGATGGGCCTTATTCTTTACTGAACTATAAACACTGTATATTATGCAAACAAAATGGATACTGGGCGCCACTATATGTGGCCTGGTAATAACCGCTGCCTGTTTACAAACTGGATGTACAAGCGCAGAAAGTAAGCCTGAACCCGTTGCACAGAAAAAAGAACTGTCACAGGGTGAACTGATCAGCCGTGGCAAATACCTGGTAACAGTAGGTGGTTGTAATGACTGCCACTCTCCCAAAAACCTTACACCGCAGGGCCCTGTTATTGACTCTGCACACCTGTTATCGGGTCACCCCGGACAAATGCAGTTACCGCCTTTTGATGCTACTACCCTGAAACCCGGTTACTGGATTTCATTCGGAGCTGATGGTACAACCTTTGCGGGTCCGTGGGGTATTACTTATTCAGCTAATCTTACTCCCGACTCTGCAACCGGTATCGGCGCCTGGACAGAAGAAAACTTTGTAAACGCAATGCGCACCGGTAAACACCTGGGGCAGGATGGCGGCCGTCCTATTCTTCCTCCAATGCCCTGGCAGGGAATTGGTAAAATGGAAGACGAAGACCTGAAAGCTTTATTTACGTATCTGAAAGCGTTGCCGCCGGTTCAGAACCGTGTGCCTGCTCCTGCTACCCCGGATGAAGCTATGAAACTGGCTAAAAAATAAATAGCACAATCTCAGCATATAGCAAAACTCATACAGTAATCGACTCATCTTATCCGCCGCTGCAACCTGGTTGCAGCGTTTTTTTTATTGCGCCTGTGTGACAGCTTTATTAACTTCATAGCATGATAAAATACCTGCTGACGGCTGTTTTGCTGTATGGACCCCTGCAGCACCAGGCACAAACTACTGCCACCAGCCAGCCCAACACTCCTGTTGCCATTACCCATACCGGTATTGTAAACGTGATCACCGGCAAAATAGACCCTGATCAAACCATTCTGATAGACAGTAACCGCATTACCGCAACCGGTCCTTTTAAAAAAGTAAAGATCCCGGCCAACGCTACCATAATAGATGCTACGGGGAAATATGCCATGCCCGGCATGACAGATGCACACATACATTTTTTCCAGAGCGGCGGATTGTATACACGCCCCGACGCAGTGAACCTGAACAGTGTTTACCCTTATGAAAAAGATCAGCAGTGGATCAAAGACCACCTGGACCAGTTGATGGCACGCTATCTTGCCTGCGGCATCACCACAGTGATTGATGTAGGCGGCCCCATGTCCAATTTTGCCATCCGCGATAAAGTGAACAGTTCGGCAATGGCGCCTACAGCTTTTGTAACAGGCCCGCTGATCTCCACTTACCTGCCCATGAACCTGGACAAAAAAGATCCTCCGATCGTAAAAGTGACAACACCCCAGGAAGCCCGCGACCTGGTAAAAAAACAATTGCCTTATAAACCGGATTTTATTAAAATATGGTATATCGTACTGCCCGGACAACCGGCCAGCAGCACACTTCCCATTGTACAGGCTACTATTGATGAAAGTCATAGCAATGGCCTGAAAGTGGCTGTACACGCTACAGAATTTGAAACCGCCCGGCTGGCCGTAGAAGCAGGTGCAGACATACTGGTACACAGCGTGGAAGACAAACAGCTAACGCCCGAAATGTTGCAATTGCTGAAAAGCAAAGCCATTACCTATATCCCCACGCTGGTAGTGGCGCAGAACTATAACCGCACTTTTACACAGCAGTTCGATTTCAGCGCGCATGATTTTACTTACTCAGATCCCTTTATGCTGGGTAGCCTGACAGATCTCCAGCATCTCAGCAAGCCACCTTTTGATTATAAAAAAATGCGCGAGCGGTTCATAATACCTGCCAAAGAAGATACTACGATGGCTATCAATCTTAAACTGGCACAACAGGCAGGCATCCGCATTGTATCAGGTACCGATGCCGGTAATATCGGCACCCAGCACGCCGCCTCTTTTCACGATGAATTACTGGCCATGCAGCAAGCCGGACTTTCCAACTGGGAAATTATACTGTCTGCCACTATCAATGCCGCAAAAGGCTTTGGCAAGGATAAGGACTACGGCAGCATTGAAAAGGGTAAAATAGCCGACCTGTTGCTGCTGGAAAAAGATCCTACACAGGACATTAATATTCCTGCCAATCTCAACACCGTTATCCATCGCGGCGTACCCATAAAGCCAGCTCAGTTATTACCCGTAACACCGGAAATACTGGCCCAGCAACAACTGAATGCCTATAACAACAGGAACCTGGAAGCTTTTCTGGCTCCCTACAGCGATTCCGTGCAGTTATACGATCTGAACTCCGGCAAACTGCTGATGAATGGTAAGGAAAACATGCGCAAGCAGTATGGCACTGTATTTACCAACATCAAAAACCTCCATTGCCAGTTGGTGAACCGCATTGTACAGGGCAATACCGTAATTGATCATGAACGTGTAACCGGCTTTGACAATAAACCGGTCGAAGCCATCGCCATCTACAAAATTGAGAATGGAAAGATTGTGAAGGTGTATTTCAGTGAGTAAAGCTGGTTATAAGTGCCAGGTAGTAAGTTATAGGTTTGAAATACAGGAAATGACTCCTTACTTATAACTTACAACTTATTACCTACAACATTATACGGCAAACTCTACGGCCAGCGTACATCCTTCGCCCGGTGCAGAGCTGATCTGCATGTTGCCGTTAAATACTTCAATACGATTGCGGATATTACTGAAGCCAATGCCGGTTGTGTATTTACTGGTATCAAATCCAACACCATTATCGCGGATAGACAGGTACACGGCCTTGCCATTGTAAGCAATACTGATGATCACAAAATCAGCATCTGAATGTTTCAGTACATTGTTCAGTTGCTCCTGGATAATACGGTACATCATCAGTTTTTTACCTTCGGGTATCAGTTGTTCATCAAATTGCCCTGCTTCCAGTTCAATACGGATCTGTTTTACTTCCTGTATAGATGCAATGACCGTACGTATGCAATCCAGCAAACTCTGGCTTGCCAGTGCCGGCGGCTGCAACGAACGCGATAAACGACGGATCTCTTCAATGACCTGGGCAATGTAATCAGAACCCTTTACCAGCAGTTCTTCGCTCATGGCCGGATTTTTACGTGCATGCAGCAGGTATAGCTTCACTACTCCCAGCAATTGGTTGATATTATCATGCAGTTCTGCAGCAAGTTTTTTACGTTCATCTTCTTCTGCCTGTAAAATGCTTACCGCCATTTCATGCTGGTGGCGGATCTCTTTTTCTGTCAGTTGTTGCTGCAAACGCCGTTGCTCTGTAACATCCTGCATAGCACCTAGTAACCTGTAAGGGTTTCCTTCCGGTGTGCGCATAATGAATCCCCTGTCAAAGATCAGCTTATAATGCCCGTCATAACAACGGAAGCGGTATTCGTCCTGCCATACAGTGCCGCCATTTCTGATAGCATTGTCCATACATTCCACCACGCGTGCTTTATCTTCAGGATGCAGGTTGCTGGTCCACCAGGAATAATTGTCCTTCATATCGCTATCAGGATAACCGAACAGATCTTTGGCCATCTGGTTGGTATAACATTCTTTGGTAACCAGGTTAAAATCCCAGATCGCATCACGGGTAGCCATGCTCAGCAAACGGTAGCGCAGAAGCGCATCTTCCTGTTTACGATACAGGGAACGGCAAATGAGATAAACAAATACTGAAAATATAATTACCAGCAAAAGACCTTTATAATGCTGCACAGAGCTGTACAACTGAAAATTATCGCGCGTAAACCATAAAGCAATAGCATCTGAAAATAGTACCCAACAGACACCAAACAGCAGAAACACCAAAGCCAGTTTCACAGACGGAGGTAAAGGTATTCTCATAAGGTTATTACAGGCAAAATAGATAAATGATGCGGCAAAACTATTGATTCGTACATGAATAACCTGTTAATGAAAAAAAAAGTTACTGATAAGTATATACATAATTCCCGCGCTATATTAATGTTGCCAGTGCACGCGGACAGTCAAAATGCTTTTCATCATATTCCGGTGGGCGAAACACCCAACGACAAAAAATTTCCGGTTGAATGATGTTTATATAAGCACTTAAACTGTTAAAATCTTCACTATATGCTCAAAGCAAACGGTTCATTTTACGATTCACAACTGCTCACCTATCTTTGCGCCATGCATTACGTTTCAGTTGAAGGATTGGGAAAATCTTATGGCATTAAGCCTTTGTTCGATGGTATTTCGTTCCATATTGAAGAGGGTGATAAAATTGCCCTCATAGCCCGCAACGGAAGCGGCAAATCTACCCTGCTAAAAATACTGGCCGGTAAAGAAACAGCCGACAAAGGCACCGTGTGGATCAATAAAGACGTAACCGTTACCCTGTTTGAACAGGAACCGGGCTTCAGAGAAGATCTTTCCGTACTGGATAATATTTTCCAGCACAATCACCCTGTTATCAAAGCTATTAAGGAATATGAAGCTGCCAGCGAATCGGGCAATCCCGAAGAACTGGGCGCTGCCATTGTAAAAATGGACGATATGGGTGCCTGGGATTTTGACAGCAATGTAAAACAGATCCTCAGCAAACTGAATATTCATCAACTCCAACAACCTGTCAATACCCTTTCAGGCGGACAACGTAAACGTATTGCGCTGGCTAAAACACTTATTGATATCGGTTTTGGGCACAAACATGTTCTGCTGATCATGGACGAACCTACCAACCATCTTGATGTGGAAATGGTGGAATGGCTGGAATATTATCTCAATCAACAACATATTACCCTGCTGCTGGTAACCCATGATCGCTACTTCCTGGACAATGTTTCTGAAGAAATATGGGAACTGGACAACAGTACTATGTATGTTTATAAAGGCGATTATGAAAATTACCTTGAAAAGAAAGCTGCACGCATAGAAAGTGATACAGCCAGTATTGACAAGGCAAGGAACACCTACCGCAAAGAACTGGAATGGATGCGTAAGCAGCCCAAAGCCAGAACTACCAAAAGTAAAAGCAGGCAGGATAATTTCTACGCCATTGAATCCAAAGCCAAACAGAAAATAGAAGATGAGCAATTGCAACTGCAGATGAAAATGAGCAGGCTTGGCGGCAAGGTAGTGGAAATGAAAAAAGTGTATAAATCCTACGGAGAAAAAATATTATTGAAAGGCTTCGACTATACGTTCAAAAAGGGAGAACGTGCAGGCGTGGTAGGCAAGAATGGCGTGGGAAAATCAACTTTTATCAATATTCTGCAGGGATTGGAGCAACCAGACAGCGGGAAGATCAATATTGGCGAAACCATTATTTTTGGCAATTACTCACAGCAAGGTCTTTCCTGGAAAGAAGACATGCGCGTAATTGAATATGTAAAAAACATAGCAGAAAGTTTTCCGCTGGCAGGCGGAGGCTCGTTGAGTGCCGCCCAGTTTTTACAATTGTTCCTGTTTCCTCCTGAACAACAATACACTTATATCTCTAAATTAAGCGGTGGTGAAAAACGCAGGCTGCTATTGCTGTCTGTACTTTTTCGCAATCCCAACTTCCTGATACTGGACGAACCTACCAACGATCTGGATCTGCCTACACTGGCAGTATTAGAGAACTTCCTGAGCGACTTCCAGGGTTGTCTGCTTATTGTATCGCACGACCGTTATTTCATGGACAGGCTGGTAGACCACCTGTTTGTATTTGAAGGACAGGGTGAAGTGCGCGATTTTCCGGGCAACTATACCCAATACAGGATATGGCAGAAAGACGAAGAAGAAAAAGCAGAAAGTAAAAACGCTAAACCTGTTGTAGCAGAAAAACCTGTTGCAGCCGCTGTTGCCATAGAAAAAAAGCGGATGTCGTACAAGGAAAAACGTGAATTTGAACTGCTGGAAAAAGAGATCAAAAGCCTGGGCGAAGAAAAAGAAAACATTCACGCAAAACTGAACAGCAGCAATCTGCCTTTTGAAGAACTACAACAACTAACCACCCGCATTACAGAGATCACCAACGCGCTGGATGAAAAAGAGCTGCGTTGGCTGGAACTGAGTGAGATGGAAGCATAAGCGGATATCATGTTTGAAGTTTCGGGTTTTAGAAGACGTAAAGCGTGAAAGGTGCAACGTGAGGCGTCAATCGTGATTGATTGCTGCTGTATTTGCTCACCGCACTTTATATCTTCATCCGCGCTTTTTTAGAACCACAAAAACACGAAGAAAGGTGCCAGGTATTAGCATCAGCAGCGCGCGAATCCTTATTAACTTTTAAGCCTGTTGCTATTTTGCGGCTTTGCGAACGTTATTGCTTCCGGACTTTCCGACTTCCCGTATTCCGGACTTGCCTGACTTCAGACTTCATTCTCCGGACTTTTACACAGATGGCAGCTACAACCACTATAACTACCCTATTTTTGAAAGCATAAACAAAATTCTATCATGAGAAAGTTACTCCTGGCCCTGGCATTAGCACCATCAGCCACTGCGTTGGCGCAGAAGGTTGCTAATCCACAGCCATTTGCCAACACGATTACAGAAGAGGATCTGAAAAGGCATCTGTACATTGTTGCCAGTAAGGAAATGGAAGGTCGCGAAACCGCTACCGAAGGACAACGTAAAGCAGCAGCTTACATTGAAAATCAATTCAAAGCAATGGGTCTGTTGCCCGGCAACAAAGGCAGCTACCAACTGCAATATCCCGTTTACCAGGATTCACTGACAGGCGCTTCCCTGCAGGTAAATGGTCAGACATTTGAACTGAACAAAGATTTTGTGGTAAGTCTTGCCGCCAGTTATTCTGCCACTTTATTTGGCAGCGAAGTAGTTTTTGTAGGCGGAGGTATCAGCGATTCCAGTCGCAATGACTATAAAAATGTAAACGTACAGGGCAAAATTGTATTGGTATTCCCCGGCACCGTACCTGCACCACAGGCAGGCAGACAACGGATGTTCAATCCCTACTCCATCCAGGAAGCTGCACAGAAAAACGGAGCAGTAGCCGTATTAATGGTAGGCGATAATTTTCCGCGCAGGGCTGTAGCTACCAAGGGCAACCCTACTATGAATGGATTTAAGAAAACCATTTATCCTAATACATTCACCATTTCATCGCAGATAGCACAGGCTATTATGGGAGCAGATTATACAACTGCTGCTGAAGCCAGCAAAAACGGAACAGCCGTTGCCAAATCATATACAGCAGAAGTAATGCTGGATATTAAAAAAACAGTATTGCAACTGCACAGCAGCAACGTACTGGGATTACTGGAAGGAACAGATAAAAAAGATGAATACGTATTCATCACGGCACACTACGATCACCTGGGTAAAAGAGATACGGTAGTATACTATGGTGCTGATGACGATGGTTCCGGCACTGTTAGCGTAATTGAAATTGCAGAAGCATTTGTAAAGGCCAAAGCTGCTGGTAAAGGTCCCCGCAGAAGCATTGTATTCATGACAGTATCCGGTGAAGAAAAAGGATTGTGGGGTTCACAATATTACAGCGAACATCCTGTATACCCGCTGGATAAAACCACTGTTGACCTGAATATTGACATGATCGGACGTATTGACCCCAACCGTAACCATGGTGATTCTACCAATTACGTATATGTGGTAGGTGATGATAAGCTGAGCACCGATCTGAAACCTATCAGCGAAACAACCAATAAAAAGTACACCAAACTGGAACTGGATTACAAGTTCAATGATCCGAACGATAAAGAACGTATCTATTTCCGCAGCGACCACTACAACTTTGCCCGTAAAGGAGTGCCCATCATTTTCTATTTTGATGGCATCCATAAGGACTATCACAAACCCTCTGATACGCCTGATAAGATCAATTACGATATTATGGCCAAAAGAGCCAAACTGGTATTCTATACAGCGTGGGATATGGCCAATCGCAACGATATGTTGAAAAGAGATTTAACGCTCGAGATACCAACAAGATAAGTATTTGTTTATTTATACTCCGAAGAGGCTGTTTCTGCAGAGAAACAGCCTCTTTTTTTTATACAACCCGCTATCAGCATTTCTCCACAACTTCTATATGGTTTTGTCCTGTCTCAGTGTATATTTTGTATGCCTTAAAGGCATCCTTGTATAAAATGCAACGTTTACAGCAGATATTTGTCATATTTTGGCACGTCAGAATAGATTTGCCCGATAGTGATTTTTCAGATTTTTATAACAATTTAATATGCAATAATAATTTTAAAAACACGTTCCTTCGCCACCCGGATTGCCACAGCCATACCGATTATTGCAACCAGATACTTGTAATGTTTTAATAGATCATCCGACAAACAATCGCTATGTTAAACAGACATAGCGCCTATCCGCATCCGTTTACTATTTAAATACATAACAGCCATGACAAAAACCACATTATTCAATGTTTAACCAACAGAACTATCTGTATGCAACCAGGTAAATATAAGTTGCAAGTATCATCTATTCCCGATTCAATACAACACGTAAATAATCATGATCATTTATCAACGAACAAAACAGGCTTTTGTACGCATTGGTAAGCCATTGTTATTGCTCTGCAGCTTAACATGGTTTGCATTTGCAACTGCTCAGGCACAGGAAAAACATGTAATCAGTGGTAATATCACTGCACAAAAAACCGGTGAAAGCCTTATAGGTGCCACTATTAAAGTATCAAACCAGCGCACAGGAACCACCAGTAACGAGTATGGCTTTTTCTCACTTACATTGCCCAAAGGCAACTATGTACTGGAGATAAGCGCGGTAGGACTTGCCCGTAAAACATTGGAAGTAATCCTGGATAAAGACGTAAAACTGAACATTGCATTGGAACAGGAAAGCACCAGCCTGGAAGAAGTAACAGTAACAGCTGCTGCCCGCGGTCGCAGTCTCAGCAGTCCGCAGATGGGTCTTGAAAAACTCACCATCCAGGAAACAAAAAATATTCCCATGCTGCTGGGTGAAAGAGATGTATTGAAAACCATCCAGTTGCTGCCCGGTATCAAATCGGCCGGTGAAGGCAACAGCGGTTTCTTTGTACGCGGTGGTGCAGCAGACCAGAACCTGATATTGCTGGATGAAGCACCAGTATACAACGCCTCTCACCTGCTTGGCTTTTTTTCTACCTTCAACTCTGATGCTATTAAAGACATTGCCGTATACAAAGGCGGTATGCCTGCACAATATGGTGGCCGTCTTTCTTCCGTACTGGATATTAAAATGAACGATGGTAACAACCAGGATTATAGTGTAAGCGGTGGCGTTGGACTTATTTCTGCCAAACTAAACGTAGAGGGTCCTATACAGAAAGACGTTTCCTCGTTCATTGTTTCCGGCAGAAGAACCTATGCAGATATGTTCTTAAAACTGTCTCATGATACAGCCGTAAAAAACAGCCGTTTATATTTCTATGACCTGAATGCTAAAATGAACTACAAACTGGGTAAAAAAGACCGGTTGTATGTTTCAGGTTATTTTGGCCGCGACTATATGAAGTACCAGAACAGGTTTGGCATCAACTGGGGTAACGGTACAGGCACACTGCGCTGGAACCACGTGTTCAATAGCAAACTATTCTCCAACACCTCACTGATCTTCAGTAACTATGACTATAAGATCTTTGTAAACATAGGCGCCAATAACTTCAATATCTTTTCGCAGATACGCGACTGGAACCTGAAACAGGAGTTTCAATGGTATCTCAACTCCCGTAACACCATCCGTATGGGCGTAAACTCTATTTACCATACCATACGTCCCGGCGAGATCACCAGTTCTGAATCGTCCAGCATCAACGACCAGTTTCTGCAAAGAAGATATTCATGGGAAAATTCAGCATGGGTAAGCAACAACTGGAAAGCTACTGACGATCTGAATTTCTCCTACGGTCTGCGTGCTACAGCATTCAGTGTACTGGGCGGAGGAGATTTCTACAATATCAATGCTGATGGTAAGATCATTGATACCATGCATTACAAATCCGGTGATTTTGTAAAAACATATTTCAACCTGGAACCACGTCTGGCTGCCAGTTACCAGCTAAACAACAGTGCATCGATCAAAGCATCATACGTGCGTAATGTGCAGAACCTGCACCTGATCTCCAATTCAACCACCAGCACGCCTACAGATAAATGGGTAGCCAGCACCAATATCATCAAACCCGAAATATCTGACCAGGTTGCTATCGGTTATTACAAAAACCTTGCAAATAACCAGTACGAGCTTACAGTAGAAGCCTACTATAAAACCATGCAGAACCAGATCGATTATCGTGATGGTGCCAATGTGTATGGTAATGATGCCATTGAAACACAACTGTTGTACGGTAAAGGTCGTGCATACGGTATTGAATGGTTGTTCAAAAAGAAAGCAGGCAGGTTTACCGGTTGGGTAAGTTATACACTGTCAAAAACAGAAAGAAAGATAGACGGTATCAACAACAATAACTGGTATAATGCAAGGCAAGACCGTACACACGATGTTGCTATTGTGGCCATGTATAAGCTGAATAAAAAATGGACATTATCTGCTAACTGGATATTCTACACAGGTGATGCGGTGACTTTCCCCAGCGGAAAATATCGTGTAGACGACCAGGTAGTGTTCTACTATACAGAACGTAACGGATATCGTATGCCCAACTATCACAGGCTTGACCTGGGTGCCACCCTGCTGCTGAAACAGAAGAAGAAGTTTTCATCAGAACTGGCCTTCAGCCTTTTCAATGCATACGGACGTGAAAATGCATACACCATTACTTTCCGTGAAGCGAAGAACGATCCATCACGTACAGAGGCTGTTCGTGTAGCATTGTTCAAAATGATCCCTTCTGTTTCTTACAACTTTAAATTCTAGTGCGAATGAAAAATATATCATTATTAGCAGCAATACTAGCCATATTCACACTCACCTCATGTGAGAAGGTGATCTCAGTGAACCTGAACAATACCGACAAACAATACGTGATTGAAGGCACGCTTAACAACCAGGCTGGTTCCGCCAAAGTATTGATCAGCCAGACAAAGGACTTTAGCGAGAACAATGACTTTCCCGGTATCAGTGGTGCACAGGTAACCATTACAGACCAGAACAACAATGTTACCACACTTACAGAAAGCTCTTCCGGCACCTACATTTCAGCTTCATTGCAGGGTGTTCCCGGATCCAGCTATACATTGAAAGTGGTGATCAATGGTAAAACCTACACTTCAACCAGTGTAATGCCGCAACCCGTTCCACTGGATAGTGTTTATATTACTGAAGAAGCGCTTTTTGGAGATACAAGGAAAGTGGTTAACGTAAAGTATAAAGACCCTGCCGGAAAAGGCAATAACTATCGTTTTATACAATACGTAAACGGTGCAAAAGAAAAAACCATTTTTGTACGCAATGATGAACTGAGCGATGGAAGGTCAATAGATATTCCGCTGTGGGTGCGTAACAACGACGATGATAAAGACAAAAAGAAGATCAAAAGTGGCGATGTGGTTTCAGTGGAAATGCTGTGTATAGATGACAATGTGTACAAATACTGGTTCAGTCTAGACCAGAGCGCTACCGGCGACAGCAATGTAACACCTGCTAACCCTGTAAGCAATATCAGCGGAGGTGTACTGGGATATTTCAGTGCCCAGACCTACCAGAAAAAAACCGTTACAGTTCCGTAAGAAATCATGTGCAGATAGCAAATGTGCGAATGTAAGCGCCGCAGCGTCTTAGATTCGCACATTTTTATTTTACCATTGTTTCTTAGGATGTAAAATCCTTCATCCTGATAATGGTTTCATCTATTTCGTGATCTTATAACACCACCTGAACAATTTTCCCTGGAAATCGAATGGCGTGGTGGCTTTGGTAATATCCCGGATGTCAGAAGCTTCAATTTTATCCTGTTCCAGTATAAACCGGCGGTAATTGGTACTGAAATAAATAATGCCGCCGGGTATTACCGCCTTCAGCGTTTTGTTCAGTAACTCAGCATGATCGCGTTGTATGTCCAGGAAATCCTTCATGCGTTTACTGTTACTGAATGTAGGCGGATCCATAATTACCAGGTCAAATGAGCCGGGCTGTAGTGTATCGAGGTATTGTTTTACGTCTGCATGTATTACATAATGTTGTTGTGGGCCAACGGGCAGATCGTTCAGCTTCATATTATCTTCGGCCCACTGCAGGTAGGTTTTGGAAAGATCCACAGATGTTACAGAAGCGGCACCGCCTGCTGCGGCATATACAGAAAATGAACCGGTATAACAGAACAGGTTCAGCACTCTTTTACCCAGCACCTGTTCGCGCACCATACCCCGCGTAATACGATGATCCAGGAACAGACCGGTGTCCAGGTAATCAGAAAGATTTACCTTAAAAGAAAGTCCGCTTTCATGCACCGTAAAGAACTCAGCTTCTTCTGCCACACGCTGATATTGCCCTAAACGTCCGGGTTTACGCTGCCGTTGTTTGATATAGATATTATCAACCGGCACTTCCAGTATTTCAGTAATGGTATTGATACACTCTTCCAACCACTGTTCATGCTGCTCATCTTCCATGCCATGATGCCGTTTGTATTCGGCCAAGTACAGTTTGTCTTCATAGATCTCAATACAAAGCGGAAATTCCGGCAGATCATGATCATATACCCGGTAACAGGTAATGCCCTGTTTACGAGCCAGCTTGCTGACATGCCGGTATACTTTGGTCAACCGGTTGCGGAACATCTCAAATTTCTCTGGAACCATAGCGCCAAAAGTACGGAATAGCAGGATGGCAGTAAAACAGTTCAATACTGAAAATCTGATAAGAAAGCTATCCTTCCATTTTGTACAATCTGTAAAAACCGGCGCTACTCAACAAACAAACGGCAGCAATACCCCACCACAATGCAGAAAAACCGGCATACTGTGCTACCTGCGCTGCCAGTAATGGTCCTAAGGTTTGTGCTGCCGACCATGCAATGGTGTACAGAGCAGCATATTGTCCCCGGTTATGAGTAGCAGTACGTGATACCCAGAAAGTATTCATAAATGGCATGGACAGAATTTCACCCATGGTCATTATCACGATCATTAGCAATGCCAGTAATGGTGTGATGGGAAAAATACTGAGCAGCAGATAGGAAATACCACATAAAAAGATGCCTCGTAAAATGTAATAGACTGGTTTTCTTTTTTTCTCCAGTTTAAATACCAGTACCATTTCAATGACAGCAATCATCAACCCGTTTACTGCTCCCAGCAAACCGATAAAACGTTCAGAAAAGTGTATTTGGTTACGGTAAAAAGCTGTCAGGTTGGTAAACAACTGGAAAAAGCAACAGGCAAATACAGTGGTCAGTATAATAAACCATAAATACACTTTATCACGGTAGGCCGATTGTGCAGGATCGACTGTTGCCGGTTTTGCCATCCCATGTTTTGCAGGATTTTTGGAAGGATGCAACACATACCACATCAGAATGGCAGCAAAAATATTGGTAATGCCATCTACCCAGAATAATAAATGATAATTAATGGAAGCCAGTATTCCCCCAATGGCATTACCAACGGCCCAACCCAGGTTAATGGAAAGCCGGTGCATGGCATACGAACGCGTGCGGTTCTCTTCTTTGCTATAGGCTACAATTGCAGTAGCGTTGGCCGGCCTGAATGCTTCGTTGACAAAACTCAGCAAAAATGTAAAGATGCAGATCAGCGGAAAGGCCTGCATCTGCCCCAGTATCATAAACAGTACTCCACCACCTGCCAGTGTCATTAACTGAACAGGATAAAAACCAATACTGTCGGTAAGCTTACCACCCAGGTAAGCACCTGCTACAGCACCTAAACCAAACAATGCCATTACAATACCTGCTTTGCCAATACTGTAGCCCATGGACGGACTGGTAAGATAAATGGTCATAAAGGGCAATACCATGGTACCGCTTCTGTTAATGAGCATTACAAACGACAGCCACCATGTAGAAGGCGTAAGACCGCTATACGCATTTTTGTAAAGCGTCAGTGTTCTGTTGATCATAAGGGAATCTACTTTCAGTGGGGAGAACGTAAAGATAAAAGAAGTACTGAAGGCATTAAAAAATAAAACAATATGCACAAGAAAAGAAAAAGGTCCGTTATGCAACAGCACAACGGACCTTTTAATAATATCAGTTCAGTAACAGTGCAATAATTAGCTGCCGAACACCTTTTTCAATACATCGGTAACACGTGCAGCAGGATCTTTGCGGATCTTCTGCTCTTCCTGTGCTACCTGGAAGAACAAACCACTGAGCGCCCTGTCAGTTACATATGCAGTCAGGTCAGGATTGATCTTTTTAAAAGTAGTTGGTAGTTTGTTATAGGTATCAAACAATGTTTTCCAGTATTTGGTAGCATCTGTTTTCTGTAATGCGCCTTCAATGGTGGGGCGAAATGCCTCAGTAAGCGGACTCAGTGTTTTTCCTTTCAGATAACTGGTAGCAGCAGTATCACTGCCTTTCAGAATACCCAGGGCATCACTAAAGCTCATATTTTTTACAGCATCCACAAAAATGGGTGCAGCAGATTTTGAAGCATCTTCAGCAGCCCTGTTCATTGATAAAATAGCATCATCTACCAGTTTACCCATACCTGCGCTGCGCAATGCAGATTCCACTTTCTTGGCTTCTTCCGGCATCAGTACCTTGATCATGGCATTGCCAAAAAAGCCATCAACAGCAGACAGTTTAGAGGCACTGTTCTGCGCACCTACACTCAATGCTTCTTTTAAACCGGCAACAATATCATCATTACTCAGTGAACCACTTTTGCCTTTATCCAGCAAACCACCGGCTTTTTTTAATAAAGAACTCTGACCAAAACCTGCTACTGCAGTGAATAAAAATAAGGGTAATAATAATTTCTTCATAGTGCACTGAAATTTTATCATTTAGACGGTAAAATAACGTTGTAATAACGCCGGATATTATAAAAAGTTGTTAATACTCACTTATTTAACCATTCAAAACCTTCTGCCCGTGGCATGTTATTGAACACATGTAACACATTTTCAGGAGGTACGGCCAGTTTACGCTTTTCCAGGTTGATCCATGCACCATCTACCGTAATAACCGCCGCCACAATATTTTCATTTTTATAAATATGATGCTGAATGCTCCAGCGTGATTGATCTGTTTTGGCACGCAGCAATTTCAGGTCAATAGAAAGTACATCTCCCAGCCTGATCTCTTTACGGAATACACATTCTTCCCTGAACAATATGGGGCCAAACTGGTGTTCTGCCATATAAGCCGATGTTAATCCCTGCTCTTCAAGAAAAGAAATACGGCAAAAGGCTCCGTAATCATAGTATACGGAATGACGCAGGTGAACGTTGGGATCAAGGTCAGACCAGCGTATTTCAAGAGGTTTTATATAAGATGTCATTGAAATAAATTTCCGGCAAAAGTAGAACGATATCCTTTATTATTATTAATTTTCATGTAGCAAGCGTTCTGCATCATTTATGCGCACACTGACTGCCGTTATATGTTTTGTTGCTTTTTTTGTTCTGCAATATGGCAGAATAGTAAGCTATTGGCATTGCCGCATAGTAAATACCACCAGCAGTACTGCGTCCTGCGATTGCGAAAAGAACTATGTTTCCACCAGTGCACACAGCAACAGCCATGATGCGGCCGTGCATTTTTCCAAAGAGAAAACTGAAGAAACCTATTGCGCTTCAGCTACCACCGCCTGCACTCCACCGGTTGCAGTAATGACCGTTGCTCATTATCCCTCTTATACCTGTTTTATACCCGCAGCGCCCGTTGCAGCTATCTTTCATCCGCCCTGCGCATAATCTTTTCCCCATTATTTGACGTATCGGCATTGTATGCCGTGCATGATTGCACCTGGTGTAATGGAATGCCTGTATACATTACCTGTACACTTGTCACCGTTTTATGATCGTGTATTGAACCTATGTTGTTCAACACAGATAGTACAATATGAAACTACCATGTTGTATAAATCTATCGTGTTGCAATAGCTCAATATAAATGATCTGTCTGTTCAATCATTCCATGTAGCTGTACAGCACAGCTATGGCATGTATACCTGCATGCATATAGCTGACAGCGCATATGGTTATTTACTCATTATTATATACTGACAAACATGAAATCAATTTATATCGCCGCTACTATATTTTTCTCTATACTGTTCACTCTATGCAGCACACATGCAGTAGCGCAAAACAATGCATTATACAACCAGACCGTTACCAATGGGCAAGGCAATGTTATTTTACTGGGTAAAAGCACACGCGAACGTTTGCAGCAGGCACCATTTGACAGTTGGTTTGATAAAAACTATGCTGATTATACCGTTGACACTGTAGCGGCACAACGACTGAAACCTTTACTGCAACATAAACGCTTTGTCATTTTTATGGGCACCTGGTGTGGTGATAGCCGCAGGGAAGTACCACGCATTTACAAACTCCTGGATTATTGCGGCATAACAGCATCACAGATAGAACTGATCAACCTGAACAATGCCGATACTGCCTATAAGCAAAGCCCGGGTCATGAAGAAAAAGGACTGAATATTTTCCGTGTACCCGACCTGTTGGTATATGATGGTAAACATGAAATAGGACGGGTTATTGAATCACCGGTTGCTTCCTGGGAAAACGATTTACTGGCCATTGCAGGAAAAGAAAGCTACCAGCCACATTACGCGGGCACAGCTACATTGGGAAAACTGTACAGTACCACACCACTTGAAAAGCTTGCAAAAGACACACAAGCCATTGCAGCAACGCTAAAACCGTTGGTAATTGCCCGTGGTGAATTACACTCGTATGGCAACCTGCTGATGCAATCAAAAGATACGGCCCACGCCATGCTTACCTACTGCATCAATACCCAGCTATACCCAGGTGACCCCGTGGCATGGACCACGCTGGCAACAGCCTGTTTTAAAACGGGCGATAAACGGGGTGCGGCAAACTGCTGTCGTGTAGCACTGGGTTTGCAACCCGACAACAAAGAAGCGGCGGCCTTGCTACAGCAACTGGACGGGCAATAATGCCCTAAAGTCAATACATTCCTTTATTTTTGCGGCCATAAAATTTTCTGAATGAAAAAAATAGTTCTGATCGCCATCTGTGGCTTCCTGAGTGCAGGAGTAATGGCCCAGGCCAAAAAACCGGCCACCGCAGCTAAACCTGCCGCGGCTAAATCTGCAGCTGCAAAACCGGCTGTGAATGCACCTGTTATGAAGAATCAACTGGATTCTTTCAGCTATGCCGTAGGACTCAGCCTGGCCAACTTTTACAAATCACAGGGCGTAACGAATGTTAATAACCAATTGATAATAAAAGCATTGAACGACGTTCAAAAAGGCAAACCCGCACTGGACGAAATGCAGGCCAATAATGCGGTAATGGCTTATATGCAGGCTATCCGCAGCGAAAAAGCAGCTGGCAACAAAAAAGCCGGTGAAGCATTCCTGGCAGAGAACAAGAAAAAACCCGACGTGATAACCTTACCCAGCGGTTTGCAGTATACTATACTGAAAGAAGGAACTGGTCCTAAACCTACTGCTGATGATGAGGTGAAAGTACACTACGAAGGTAAACTGCTGGATGGTTATGTTTTCGATAGCTCCATTAAACGTGGCGAACCTATTGTACTGGGTTTAAAAAATGTGATCCGCGGCTGGACAGAAGCATTACAACTGATGCCTACCGGTAGCAAATGGCGTTTGTTTATTCCTTCAGATCTGGCCTATGGCGATAACCAGGCTGGCGAAGATATCAAACCGGGTTCTACCCTGGTATTTGATGTTGAACTGATCGAAATTGTGAAGAAATAAGTATAAAGTAAGAAGTACGAAATACAAATCCCGGAGATGACCATCTCCGGGATTTTTTATTTGAAAAACCCGTGGCCGATAGCTCACTTGCCACTTATTCAACAATATTGCTCAAACTAATTCAGATTCACCACCCTGTCTTTTGGATATTTAGCACTGTAACTGATACGGTACTTTTTGCTTTCACCCGCTGCCAGTTCTGTTTTCCACGTAAGGATACCGGTTTCATTGTTTACCGAGGCTCCATCACTTTGCAACAGCTCCACCTCAATGTCTTTATTACCGGAAACAGGATATTGATCTTTCAGCTCCAGCTCTATCTTTTCTTTCTTGTTGTTCTTAACAGTAATTTCATATGTAAAGGTTTGTTTTTTATTACTACCCAGGAATTTTACACTGCTATAATCAACCAGTTTCTGACGGGTGATCACCACGCGCTTATCCTTGCCTAATGTCATCTGTAATGTATCGTTGGTTGAATGGGGATCAATCTGTGTTTTACCAATGTAAGTACTTTCTACAATAATGTTTGCATCACCCGGTAATAAATTCAGTTGCACCCAGTCTTTCAGATTGGCCAGCAGGTAAGCATCTTTATCCAGTGACGGTGCTGCGAAATACCTGTACTGTGCAGGTACCGTATATTCCCTCAGCTTTACCTGTTGCTCTTTGCCATTACCCGGTACATCATAAGGCAGGTCAATATCAAAAGTTACATTTAGTTCATTATCATTCACCGCTACGTAATCACTCAACTCATCTTTTAAAGTAACCACTACAGCACCGTTGCTGGCCCTGCTGCCATACAATGCCAAGGCAGCATTATCTTTCAGCACTTCGGTTGCTTTAATGGCCTGTGGATCTATTTTTCTAAATTCATTTTCTGTTACAATTGCGCCGTTTACAACATACAGCGGTGCTCTTTCTTTTTCGTCGTCCAGTGTATTTGTTCCACGTACTCTAACGCTGTATCCTGTTACTACTACTTCGTCTAATGACGGCTGTTTTGCTGCAAGACCAGATACTCTTCCCTGTAATTCTGTAGCCAATGGATTAATATATGACAGAAACCATGTGCGTATTACAGGCGCATTATTATTCTGGTTGGGAATGGCTGTTGCCAGCGAAAGTTTGATCTGTTGCCAGTCAACGCCGGTGGTTTGCACCAGTTTGGCTTTGTATGATAAAATGGCCGGTTTTGTAATGTTTTCTACCCGCACATCATAGGCCGGGATCCAGTAAGCAGCCGGTGTGATGTAAGAGATCGTGAGATTATAGGTTCCTTCCATGGGACACAATACCTGCAGGTTCAGTTTACCGATCGTTTTGGTATTTTTCTGTTCTTCCTCCCTGATCTGTCTGCCCAGTTTTGAACTGGCTTCTGTAAGTTTTGCTTCTTTTTCACGCAGTGCAGTATTTTCCTGCTGCAGTTCCAGTGTTTTGGAACGATAATAATCCATCATTTTAGTCAGCTCAGCCACACTTAAACCGGTTTGGGTACCACCGATCTGTTTATTGGCTTTCAGCAATTCCAGCAATTCCTGGTTGGTTTTCATCACTACCTGTACTTTATCCAGTTCCTTATTCACTACTTCCAGCGAATCTTCCAGTTTTTTTACACCCGCCGCCTTCTGTACGGGTTTCAGAAAATCTGTTGCATACTCAACCGACATAATGGTTAATGCGGCATCACTCCCAATACGGATACTGTTTACATCTACCTTGTTACTTAATCCTTCCACAGTGATTTCATTACTCCCCTGCCGGAATGTAACCCTGGTGGTATGCACCAGCTCGGCGCCGGCGCGGTACACCACTGCAGATCTTAATACTGATTTTACAGTCTGTTTATCATCGGCTGCCTTTACATGCAAAACTGCCAGTAATCCTGCCAATACAATCATTGTTATTCTCATAATGCTAATATTTAGAATGAATGCTACCATCCTGATGCAGTGCCGAGCCGGATTACACAAAAAGAAAAAAGACCCGTAAAAAATTTACAGGTCTTGCAGCTATTTTACTGATTTTTTAATGATTATGGTACGCATTTGTCTGCCACATATCTGCACCCTTGGTGGCAGATGATCTTGGGAAGATCGTACATATAAATAGGTCCGGGAGGATCCGGCGGAGGATTATTCGGATCAAATGGATCGAGAACAAGCGGCGGATTTACCAGTACAGGCGGATAACATGACCCGTAGCATGCAGAAACCAGTGTACCTCCATCCAGGTTCCTGAGCTCTTCACGGCTTAGCGTGCGGCCATGTGTTATGTCCAGGCCCTTCAGCATGGTCTTTTTCAGTGTTTGGTTCGTGAATAATAGTCGCTGCAACTATTTTTTTAAAGGTATCAGTAAGCAGGTATGCCGTAAAAAAGCCGGGGCTGCATTTTATAACTATTATGCATACACGATAAGTAAAAGACAAAAAAATCCCCTGTTGTGCAACAGGGGATGTAAAAGTAGTTATGATTTGTAAAGCAGCTCGTAATATTCCTGTGCCATTCTGCCCGATTCAAAACGGAAACGTACATCACGCATACCGTTTTTAGCTATCTGGCGCCAAGTGTCGTACTGTGCGTAATACAAAGGCAGTATTTCATTTTCCAGTATATCGTATACTTTATCCAAGTCGTACTGATCCTGTTCTTCCACCGTCATGTGCTGGTAATCGGCTTTGGGAACCACAAAACCATTGTTACCATGATTCATAAACTCCGGGATCCAGCCATCGTCGGTCGAAAAGTTCACTGCACCGTTCATAGCAGCGGTCATACCACTGGTACCGGACGCTTCGCGTGGTACGCGCGGGTTATTCAACCAAATATCTGCTATCTGTTTTAAACGTTTTGACAGGAATAGTTCATAACCTGTCAGTACGGCTACATTTTTGTAATTGCGGCTGGTATTGACCAGGTAATTAAAATCATTGATAGCCGGGTAATCCATGGGATATGGTTTACCAGCCCAGATGATCTGTACCGGGTAAGTGGGATTATTGAGCAGTCTTTCAAAACGCTCTTTATCGCGGGTAATCAGTTCAGCTCTTTTATAACCGGCAAACCGGCGTGCCCACACTATTGTCAGTACATTCGGGTCAAATATTTTTCCCGTCTGGTCGGCCACAAGACCAAAAGCTCTTTTTTTAAGATATTTTTTCCGATCATCCCACCAGGTATCATTGCCTTCTTCATAAGCACGATACAATTGTTTATCGGCCCAGTAACGCCAGTTCTGCGCATTGGTAATAGAAATGATGGGACAGATATTATCATACTTTGCCCACATGTGGCGCGATACTTCGCCATGCAGTTGCGATACCCCATTGGCCAGTCGTGCAAAACGCAACGCTACCAGCGAGTGATTGAACTGATCATCCTGTATACCCGTCAGCTTGCGCACTTCATCAATGCTCAATCCGCAGAAGTAGCTCATTTTATGACACAGGTTGATATCATGTTTTTCATTACCTGCTTCCTCGGGAGTATGGGTAGTGAATACCAGTCTTTTCTTTATCGCTTCTGCATTACCGAATTTTTTATACAGGTAAAAAACAGAAGATACACCATGTGCTTCGTTCAGGTGGTAAACATCGGGATTGAATCCCAGCTCATCTACCAGTTTAGCGCCACCTACACCCAGCAGAATGAACTGCGCTACCTTGGTAGCCACATTGGCATCATACAGGCGGTGTGTTATGGTTTGTGAAACATAATCATTTTCCGGAAGATCGGTACTCAGCAAAAACAGCGGAGCTGTATTAAAGGTCTCCGGGTTCAGGTACCATACTTTTACCCAAACCGGGTGGTCGTGTATGGTAAGCTGGAATTTAATGCCGGTATCTTCCAGGAAACTATACATTTTTTCAAGCCAGGTTACCTGCAGGGTCTGATCCTGGTTACGGGCCTGGTCGTAATACCCGTATTTCCACAGAATACCTATGCCGATCATATTCTGCCGCAGTTCGTAAGCACTGCGCAAATGCGAACCCGACAAAAAACCCAGGCCGCCGCTATATATTTTTAATGGCTGGTGTACTGCAAATTCCATGGAGAAATAAGCCACGCTTTTACCATATTGTTCATCTATCGTATAAGGCACTTTGAAATTGGAAAAACTCATAATTACTGGCTGTTTTTTTGACAAACAGGTTGCCGTTGTATAACAATTTATATTGTGTACTTTTTACACAACAGGTCGCAAGTTAATGGTTAAAATCCAAAATACGTAGTACAATCATCCCCAAATGGGTCCAATTGCAGGCAACCACATGCAATAAACATGCAGAAAGCCAGATTATTGTGCAGGGTTATTTTTTTGGATGCGCCTGTTTGGGTTTAGGTTCTTTTTTCTTTGTAAAGGCACCGTCAAAAAAGCATTTGATGCCACGGTAAGATCCGCAGCCGCCTTTTTCACGAAGACTTACCTTATTGCCACTGAATGACAACTCCACTATACAAGGATTACCACTTTGCACATATTGTGCCACTGTGGGCGAAATAAAACGTGCGCTTCCTTTCAACTCTCCGTTACAATCATCGTCTTTTTCAAAATGGATAAAGAATAAGATCTGTGAAGCATTTTTTCCGTCGCGAACAGCAACAAAGTTGTTTTTATCCTGTACATAGTCACCGGAAAATTTTCCTTTGCGTGACAATGTATCAATTGGATTGATCACATTCTTTACCATTTCTTCATTGGGTTCGGTAAAGATGAGTGTGAACTCATTGGCTGCACTATTGTAGATGAAAACATTTTTTTTGAAACTGAGCCCGTCAGTAGTTTTCTTTTCACGATAGGTGGTTACCTGGAACCTGTTGTCCAACATACCATAGGCACTGGTATGTGCATCTGTTCCCGAAGTTACCAGCGGCATGGCCTTCAGAAATTTATTATCATTATTGAAACATGCCATATACGCGATGCGTTTGGAGCCCGTAATTGCTTTGAAGAAGAGGTAGGTCTCTTTGCCTTTTTCAGCCGTTTTGCCTATTGCATATAACCTGGGGTGAATACCTTTTCCAAAATCCTTATTCAGTACGCTATCTGGAATAAACTGGGTAAAAATGCGGTATCCGATCAGGGCTGAATCATTCTGCCTCTTTAAACTGGTATCTGCCAGCTTCAGCGGCAGGGGAATTTCCGGGAAAAAACCGATAAAGTCGGACACATCCACTTTCTCGTCATCTTTCATGGAGGTTTTCTTTCCCTTGCAGGCCACAAACAGCATCATAACTACCGAAAGCAACAATAAAAGGTATCTTTTCATAAAACCTGGCGGGTGTTAGCGCGTTAAAAATAATCATTCACCCCCATACAGGGAAACTTAGTTTGGACGATTGCGAATGATTTTTTAGATTTGTCTAAATTAAATTTTAGATCATCGAAATAAACCGGTGATCCGGCAACACAGGAAGGCTGTTATACACTGATATGTGTTGTTCAATACCATTGTTTTTACTTATGGCCATTTATTCCAGCAGTAAAGAAAATTACCTCAAAGCCATCTTTCACCTACAGGAGAAAGATAATACTGTTACCACCAACGATCTTGCCAACGAATTACAGACCCGTCCCGCTTCTGTTACCGACATGCTGAAAAAGCTGAAGGCGCAAAAGCTATTGTTGTATGAAAAATACAAAGGCTTTAAGCTGAGCCAGGAAGGTAGAAAAGTGGCGTTGCAGATCATCCGCAAACACAGGTTGTGGGAGTTTTTCCTGGTGGAGAAACTGAATTTCGGCTGGGATGAGGTACATGAAATTGCCGAAGAACTGGAACATATCAGCAGTAAAAAACTGATTGACCGGCTGGACGAGTTTTTAGGTTTTCCAAAAACAGATCCGCACGGCGACCCTATTCCCGATGCACAGGGTAAATGGGTGCTGACACGCCAGGTGGACCTGTTGCAACTGCCCCTGAACAAAATGGCCGAAGTGAGCAGTATTGGCGATCAATCGCCCGAAATGCTGGAGCTGCTTAGTCATAAGAACATTGCCCTGAGCACCAAACTGGAAGTTAAAAAACGATTTGCCTTTGATAATTCACTGGAACTGAAAATTAAAAACCTGGGGCCCGTTACCATCAGCGAGCACGTAGCTAAAAACGTATTTGTGAAGTATGACGAATAGAACACATCACGATAATTCACTTAGCGAAGTACATTCATCGGTAGATATCAATAGCAAGGCAGTTGGCTGGAGACGCATACTGGCATTTTTTGGCCCTGCATACCTGGTAAGCGTTGGATATATGGACCCCGGTAACTGGGCCACTGATCTTGCCGGCGGCAGTAAGTTTGGTTATTCACTCATTTGGGTGCTGCTGATGAGTAACCTAATGGCACTGGTACTGCAAAGTCTTGCCGCACGACTGGGTATTGTACGTGGTCGTGACCTGGCACAAGCCAATCGTGAAACTTATCCTGCACCGGTTAATTTTGTGCTGTATATACTGGCTGAAATTGCTATTGCAGCCACCGATCTGGCCGAAGTACTGGGTATGGCTATCGGTATTCAACTGCTTACCGGTTTACCCCTCATCTGGGGCGTGTCCATCACCGTTCTTGATACTTTTCTATTGTTGTTCCTGCAACGTCTTGGCATCCGCAAAATGGAAGCCTTTATCATTGGGCTTGTTGCCGTAGTTGGGTTTTCTTTTCTCATCGAAATGCTGATCGTACCACCCGACCTGGGTGAAGTGGCCAAAGGCTTTGTGCCTTCTTTTGCCAACGAAGAGGCTTTGTATATCGGTATCAGTATTATCGGCGCCACAGTAATGCCACACAATCTGTACCTGCATTCGGCACTGGTTCAAACCCGTAAAGTAACCCGCTCTGACCAGGGTATTAAACAGGCTCTTAAATGGAGTTTTGCCGATTCTGCCATTGCACTCAATCTTGCTTTCCTAGTCAATGCAGCGATACTGGTGCTGGCTGCCACTGCATTTTTTAAAACGGGTACAGAAGTGGCTGAGATCAAAGATGCGCACCGCCTGCTGAAAGGCATTCCCGGTTCTACCATTGCTCCCACCCTGTTTGCCATTGCCCTGATCGCCGCCGGACAAAGTTCTACCGTTACCGGTACGCTGGCGGGACAGATCGTGATGGAAGGCTATCTGCGGCTACGTATCAATCCCTGGATTCGCAGGCTTATTACGCGTTTGCTGGCCATTATTCCCGCCATTATTGTGATCTATACTTTCGGTGAGAACGAAGTGGACAGCCTGCTGATCTTCAGCCAGGTGATCCTGAGCATGCAACTGGGTTTTGCTGTTATTCCGCTGATCCATTTTGTAAGTGATAAAAAGACCATGGGCAATTTCAGCATCCGGCTATGGGTGCAGATCCTTTCATGGCTCATTGCCGTGGTACTGATCTATCTCAACATCCGTATGGTGATCAATGAAGCCGACGACTTTTTTGCACATTCGCACAATCTGTTCTGGAAGACGGTCATTATGGTTGGCAGCGCAGGCTTTTTGTTCCTGCTGGGATACGTGATTATTTTTCCTTTCTTCCAGCGACTGAAAAAACCTTCTTCCATTCAGATGCATCCCAATGCAGATGCTACCAGCTTACAACAACTACAGGTACCTGCATTCACTAAAATTGCAGTAGCACTTGATTTTGGGGAACACGATGCAACCATGCTGGCGCACGCCATCGGACAAGGAAAACCCGGTGCCTCATACGTACTGATCCATATTGTGGAAAGCGCCTCAGCCCGCATGCTGAAACAGCACAGTGATGATTTTGAAACGCGCACCGATGAAGACCGCTTACAATTCTATGTACAGCAACTGTATGAAAAAGGACTTACAGCCACGGCCCGCCTAGGGTTTCATGACCGGTCGAAAGAGATTGTGCGTATCATCAAAGAAGAAAAAGCTGATATGCTGGTAATCGGTGCCCACGGACATAGTGGTGTAAAAGACTGGTTGTATGGTGAAACCATCAATTCTGTTCGGCATGAATTGAATATACCCGTGCTGATTGTGAATTTATAATAGATTCGGAAGCCTTAGATGGTTTGATTGCTGAATTGTTTGATTGTTATAGGTCAAACAATTCAACCATTACATTCCCAGTCAATACCGCACCAGGAAATGCTGTTTTATCTTAAAGTCTTCGCGGAAAAATACAAGACCGAAAAAGAATAGATCTACGGTTAGCATCACTGCAGGGTGTTGCTGAATGTCAGTCCATGCCCGCTGCATCTCTTCACTCCAGTGTATATCATCAAAAATCATGACAGAGGCAGCGCTCATAGCGGGCAATAACAGTTCAAAATATCGCATGGTTGGTTCGTAACGATGGTTACCATCTATAAACGCCAGGTCTACAGTAGTAAGTCGCCGGATCATTTCCGGTAAGGTATCATCAAAATTACCTTCCACCAGTTCTATATTTTCCAGGAAGAGGGAACCAAAATTCTTTCTTGCCTGCATGGCAATCTCTTTACTCCCCTCACCTGTTATGAGCCGCGCATGCGGATTGGCAAGACTCATATAAGCTGTAGAAACACCCAGCGAAGAACCTAGTTCAAGAATATGCTGCGGCTGATAATAATGTACAATACGGAATAGTAACTGTGCCCATTTTTTGGGTTTGGCCGCATGTTGTGCTATACTGGCAACAGATCGCTGCCGGGTTTTACTGACAACAGATCCGGCCCCCATATCTTCCACTTCCAGCACTGTTTCGTTCTGTAACAGTTGTGTGCGGAGTTGCTCAATGTAATAGTAAGCATAGAACTGCCTGTTATCATTCAACACCTGCCTGATAAAATTGTACACAAAGGGAGAATGCACTCCATGACCTTTGCCATTGGCAGCACTGTAATAATATTGCAGGTATTGACGGGCTAATTGCCAGCGAGAGAACATGAATATAAAAATATTGAATAATGAATGTCGAAAATCGAATGATCAATAAAAGTAATTACAGCAACTGCATTCAACATTGAGCATTGGACATTCGGAGTTCAGCATTTATTTCCTGCGCTGCCAAACCTCAAAGCTATACGCATACGCATGTTTATCATCGGCGGCGAAATCCTGTACCGATGTACGCTGCCATATTTTTTCATCGATCACGGGAAAACTGGTATCGCCGTCTATCATGGTATGTACACGCGTCATGTAGATCTTGTCTGTTATAGACATGGCTTCAGCATAAATCTGTCCGCCACCGATGATGAATATTTCCTTACACTCTGTGGTCTTTGCTTTTTCAATAGCCTCTGTCAGTGAGGAGGCCAGCTGCAGATGTGGCGGGTTTTCTTTGATCTCTCCGGGATGCCGGGTGATCACTACATTGAAACGTCCGGCAAGAAAATCACAATCCAGCGATTCAAAGGTTTTTCTTCCCATCACCACTGGCATTCCCCAGGTAGTATTTTTGAAAAACTTCATATCATTGGGCAATTTCCACAACAATTGGTTGTCCTTACCGATCACGTTGTTTTCCGAAGCAGCTACTATAATACTTATAATCATGAATGTCAAATAATAAATAATGAAGTATTCTTGGTACACAACTTACTTCCAATAATGCATCTTGCCAAATGCGCATCGGTAACCTATAGCATAACTTATTAATTCTTTTAGTACCAGACCCATCTTGTGCAGAAAATCAGCCCGTGATTCTGCTGATTGCACTTCACCCATAGATCAATGCAGAAGCCGTGCCGCTTGTTGATAATTGGTATTCCAGGTTATTTCCAGCCCGACTACCTGGCAACAGGGTGCATACATCTAAAATAACACAGGCGAATGCCACCAACTGATCGTCCAAATCATATTTAATATCGTCTTGTCCCATATTGATGTATTTAAAATCAAAAATTCAACATTCAATATGCGACATTCTTTAAAAGTGCTTAACTATTTCCCCCATTCCAAATTCCCAATTTCTCATTCGCCTTATCCGCCTAAACCGCTACAGGAGCTTTAATACCCGGATGGCTTTGGTAATTTTCCAATGTGAAATCGTTGTACGTAAAAGCAAAAATGTCTTTGATGGCTGGATTGAGTTTCATGACCGGAGCGGGGTAAGGTGTTCTGCTCAATTGCAGTTTCACCTGCTCCAGGTGGTTGTTGTAGATATGTACGTCGCCAAAACTATGGATAAATTCGCCGGGCTGCAGATCGCACACCTGTGCTATCATCAGTGTGAGCAACGCGTAAGAAGCAATATTGAAAGGAACTCCCAGAAATACATCCGCACTACGCTGGTACAACTGGCAGGATAACCTGCCCTGTGCCACGTAAAACTGGAACATGGTATGACAGGGCATCAATGCCATTTCAGGCAGATCGGCCACATTCCACGCACTGATGATCAACCTGCGACTATCAGGATTGGATTTTATCTGTTTGATCAGATCCGTCACCTGGTCAATAAGCTGTCCATCAGCACCTTTCCAGCTACGCCATTGTTTGCCGTATACTGGTCCCAATTCGCCATCTTTATCCGCCCATTCGTCCCATATACTTACACCATGCTCTTTCAAATAGGCAATATTGGTTTCTCCTTTCAGAAACCAGAGCAATTCGTAGATAATACTTTTCAAATGCACTTTTTTGGTGGTTACCAATGGAAAACCTTTTTGCAGGTCAAAACGCATCTGGTATCCAAAGCAACTGATGGTACCGGTGCCGGTACGATCGTGCTTTTGCACACCATTATCCAGAATATGCTGCAGTAAATCCAGGTATTGTTGCATGGCCGCAAGTTACGGAAAACCGGTTACCGGCTGTTGCCATGTGGGGAACCTGTGGATTCCCGGGCCTGTTGCGGCCATTGGTATATTCTCAGCCACTGGTAAAACATATCCACATCAGGAGTATGCTCTTTCAGCCACTGGTGGTTGGTTTCATCAGCAGCAGAAGCATATGCCAGGTGGCAATAGGTTTCCAGCAGGCCTTTGCTTTTCATTTCTGATAAAAATGGACCATAAAATGCAACAAAAAAGTCTTTTTCCTTATCTGCCCTGACCAGGCTGGCAATCACCATGTCCAGTTTGCGGTTCAAACGGGCAGCAGGTGTTTCATTTTTGTGTTTTTCATCATAGTCCATTGCACTGGTCAAACTCATCATCAGTTCCACCGAATGGTATACCTCATTCTTTTTGTTTTTATTGTCCAGCACTGCCGGCGACAGGCTGATCACCACATTTTTATCATCTTTTTTCTGCACATTGCTATTCAAAATGGCATCCATTCTTTTCAGATTCGCTGCTGCGCGGCTTCCTTCCGGTTCAATAGCCAGGAAAACAATAGTGGGCAGCAGCGCTTTGATCTTATTCTGCTGCAAGGCTATTGCAGCCATGGCATTGTGCGCAGATGCATGCAGTGGTTTGCATTGTACACCTTTCTGCAGTGTTTCCAGGGCTGCTTCCGTTTCACCCATACTGTTAAGTGTAAGTCCTTTGTTGTAATAAAGTAAATAGTTGTTGGGAAACTGTTTAATGCCTTTATCAAAGATCTTAACTGCTCCTTTGGCATCTCCTTTATCATCTGTTACCTGCCATAACTTACATATACCGACGGGGTGAGTTCATTTTTTGGATCTTTTTCCAGCAACCACTTGCACAACGCAATACATTCGTCGTACCGTTTCATATACATCAGCGTAAGCGACTTTTCATACTGTGCCAGATAATTGTTTTTGTCAATAGCCAACACCTCATCGTATTTCTTTATAGCACCTTCAAAATCCTGTTTATCATGCAATGCAACTCCTTCTTCGATCAATTGTTTTACATCTTGCTGGGCAACGAGTGCAATACTGCTACATAAAAAAGCAATTAAAAAAATCAGCTTTGGCATAAAGAGGGGTTTGCAATAAGATGCAATTATGCTGATGATTACACAAATAATTTCAAAGGTTTATTGTTCGTTCTTTTCCAGGTAATAAAAAGGGATGTAAGATTTGTATCACCTTCTATCCCCACCAATACAAATAGGCCTTATTTTTCTTATGCAATGGCAATAATATGTTCATGAACACTCCTCTCCTGTTGTACAGAAGCCTGCAATTCCCTGCCCTCGGCAGAAGCAGCATCAAATGATGCAGCCAGTTCCTGGTAAATACGTTCCAGTAAACGGGTGTTGATAGCCAGTTTATCTTCCAGCTGTCGTGAACGTTGTTGCTCCTGCGTCAATGTTTCCTGTAGTTGCTGAATGGCAGTCTGCCTGTTATCTGTTTCAGCCTGTAAAGCCTGTTGTTGCTGTTGCAGGTTTTACAATTCTTTTTTCAATGTAGTAACCTGTTCCACACTGGTATTCATCAAAACATGTTGTTGTTGTATTTCCTGGCTGCTGTACTCCAGTGCCTGTTGCGTTTCTGCAAGCTGTTGTTGTTTCTGTTGCAATGTTTCCCTCAGGTTTTGTGTTTCCTGTTCCAGCTTACTGATTGTTGTCTGCAATTCACCTAGCTGCATGGTCGCTTCTCCGGCTTTCAGTTCCAACTGGTGATAACTTTTTATCCGTTGTTCCAGTTGATTTTGCAGAAAGCTGACCTGTAGTTTATTCTCCTGCATCATGTCCTGCAGAAAGGACTGTTCGGCTAACTGCTGCTGTAATGCTGTTTTTTCATCTGTTACCTGCTGCAGTAAAAGTTGTAATTCCTGTATTCTCGGATTGTAATCAACCTGCTGACCGGTAAGTACCTGTTCAAAGGCCTGGTGTGCCTGCTTCAACTGCCCGTTCAAGCTATCTTTTTCAGCCTGGTGCTGCCGCCCCAGTTCTTCTACCTGGCGGGTGAAATTAACGTTCAGTTGTTTGTTTTCATCCCGGGCCGTATCAACAGCACGTTCCATATTTTTCAACAGGCTTTCCAGTCTGCTGATCTCCTGTACCGCTTCGGCCTGTTGCGTTTCCTGTAAATGCAGGACGTTTTGCATATTTTCAATGGTAGACTGCAGCACTGTTATTTCCTCACCGCCATCAGTACCTGCCAGCGCTACCATTTTCTGCTGTTGCAACTGATCAATTTTCTGGCGATACTCCTGTACCTGGCTTTGCAATAATTTTACCAGTTTGTCATCACCTTGTTTTTCTGAACGATATGCCTTGTTGAGCAGATCACTGTACTTGCCTTCTAGTTCATGAAAATCCTGCTCCAGCCGGGCATAATCTTCCCTATAGCGTCTTACCTCACGCTCATATTTCTTTAACAACGAAGAGTTATCAGGATTGGAACTTGCCAGCCAATCGGGCAAAGGACCTGTATCACCTGCAGGTGATGGCAATAGCCCGCTTTCCGGCATCGCCATTTCTGGAACAGGTGTATTATTCTTTTTACGCCGGTAATGCATGATCACCGTAATGATCACAGCAATCACAGTAACCGGAATAGCTATCCACCAGACAATACGCAGAAATTGTCTGAATTCGTACAGGGAAACGATCCATATCAACATCATCAGAAAGTTTTACGTACAATTATCCTCATATCAGTACTAACAGTTGATGAACAGTATGGGCTATGGGGTTTGGTAGAAAATGAGAAACAGAAATCAGCATACAACAATGATCAACAAACGAAGAAATGTTTGCAACCCATATGCCTGTAGCAGGAAAACAACATTACTACCAGCTTTATTGTGCAGCAGGATCTTTTTAACAATCTGTATCAGTCGCACATTTTCATGGCCTTATATGTCGCAAGAATAATACCAAAATAGCCCGCCGAAGAAGTAAGATATCAACAACAGTCTACCTGAATGCACAAACCAGAAACCATCATAAAAATATGGTTATCAATAGTTTTAACATATATAAAACATATATTCAAAAAGGTGAAAACACCATTTCCGTTCACCTCTTTTTTTGGTATCTTTAAACAGGTACAACTAATTGATTGTATGTTAAATAGACCATTAAACCCTACTATATCCCCCAAGGATTTTTCCATTGATTTTGATAAGCTGCAGGAAAACATGCTGCGGCTTTTTGAAGAAGACCATAATCTCATTCAGCCTGTTGTTACAGAAGAAGCACAACAGAAAGAAATTTCCTTACTGAAACAGACACTAGGCGGCGAACGTTTTTTCTTTGTGGTGAATATGCTGGATTTTGAAATGTATCATGCGCATGGCATACAGAAATGGCTGGGATATTCTGAAAAAGAATTTACGCTGAAGCAATACTGGGATCAGATTGTACATCCCGGCAGTAAAAAACCATTACTGCTGCTGGTACAGCAAATGTACCAGTTGCTATGCAGTGGCAAATACGAGCTGCAGTTCATGGTGCAGCGTTTTTCTTCCAACATCGGAGTAAAACACCGCAATGGTCATTACCTGCTGGTGAAAAAAACATCTTCTATTTTCCAGTATGATAAAAAGAACCGTTTGCTGGCCTATATGGATGAGTTTACTATCATTGGCAATTACAACGGTGAGGCTTCAGCACCCAGGATGTTCAATGCTTTTGGAGACCTGGAGTTGAAAAAGCAACAGGAGATCATGCTGCAATCACTGGAATATTTCCTGGAAATGAAGATCTTTTCGGTGAAAGAATTGCAGATTGCGCGTATGCTGGTATATAAGCCTGGCATAACACAAGCACAGATGGCTCAGGAGTTTAATTGTTCTGTGCACACTATCGACACTTACTACAAACGTTTTCTGACCAAGGCTCGCGACTTTTTCCACAAAACAGAAAAAGAACTTCCCAATACTATTGAGGCTGCACAATTCCTGAAAAAAGAGGGATTGCTGTAAAACCTTGTCTTCTGAATTTTCTTCTTTGTCCCCCGGCGGGGGACATATTCATTGCTGCAGATACTTCACTTTTACAACACCAATTTCCCAGGAAAGATTTCATACTTCACAATTCCAATTTGTCCGTTGCAAAGCTGAGGCCCAGAACAACATAAACCAGTTATTATATATTATGAAGAATTTCTACACCCTGAACCGTTTGGTATTGCCGGCTATTTTATTTTTTGCCATGGCCTGTAAAAAAAGCAGTGATAATTCAAAAACCACTTATGAGAAAATACTGGGCAGTTGGACGCTGACCGCCAGTGTTTCCACTCCTGCCGTTATTGATTATAACAATGATGGCGTAAAAGATGCAGACGAGTACAAGTATATGCCCGACTGTTCTAAAGATGATTTCTACACTTTCCTTAACACTGGCATTTTTGAACGCAATGAAGGTGTCAGCAAATGTAGATCTACAGACATGCAGATTGAACAAGCGCCCTGGTATCTTTCGACCGACGAAAAGACACTTGTGGTAGGAATCAATCAATACACCATCGTGCACCTAGACGATAAACAGATGGTGCTTTCAATGGCTGACCTGTTTAACGGCGTAGCTTATACAGCCGTTGGCACCTATAAAAGAAAATAGTTTACTGAACCTTAATTCTTTATATTCTAAATCAAATGATATGCGTATTCCGACCATGTGTACCTTGTTTTTGTGTTGCATTGCTATTACAACGGTACAGGGACAAACCAAAACCACTACCAGCAAAACCGCTGCAGCCAAAATAGAAGTGCTGACCAATAAAAGCGTGGTCGATCTCAGTAAAGCAGGGCTGGATGAAGAACTGATCGTTTCTAAAATAGCCAGTTCCACCTGCCATTTCGATATTTCAACAGACGGACTTGTAAACCTGAAAAAAGAAGGCGTTACTGTAGGCATCATCAAAGTCATGATGGATAAAACCAATGGCAAAACAGTTACTACTGCTCCAACTGAACCTGCTAAACAAACCACTACAGAAACCAAGGCGCAGACTGTCATCAGTAAAAATGTATATGCTGCTGCAGAACTGATGAATCATGTGTACTTTTTCAACAAATCTTCCAACGCAGCACAGCCACTGGAAAAAGCTGTGGCTGGTTTACGCACCAAACAGGGAATGTTCAGCGGCAGTTCTGTATGGCATGTGGATGGCGATAAATCGAACATCCGTATACCACAGAGTGAAACCTGTTCATTCATCATCAATACAGGCAGCAGTGCTTTACCGGAGCTGGTACTGTACAAATTGAAAACCGGCAAAAACAGGCGTGAAGTAGCCAATATGAAAGTAGGAACATTTACCGGCGTAACCACCGGCGAGGATGTGATCTCCATAAACATCTCTAAACTTCAGGAAGGTATTTTCCAGATAACACCCGGCAAAAAGCTGGACAAAGGCGAATACTTTTTTACAGGTAAACCTGCCAACGGTGCCAACAGCATTGACGCCTATACTTTTGGTATAGATTAATATAACTGTTTCACAACTATTATTAACCAGACACAAAACACTTTATGGAACCTACAACTAACATTTCGCAGATGCGTCCTGTAACAAAGGAGTTCAACCTGAAAGATTACCTGACCTTCAAACTGATGATCACCTTGCCCCTGATGCAGATCTGGTATGTAGTGATCGCCGTTTTAATCACACTGGCAGGATTGGCTACCATGTTCAGCAGAAGCAGCTATGGCAGTATCCTTCCAGGTGGTTTCTGGGCCGGGTTGGGCATTATCATTTTTGGCAATATTTCCTGGCGTTTGCTGTGCGAACTGATCATTGTGCTTTTCCGCATCAATGCCACGCTGAACAAAATTGATAACAATACCAGTCGCTAATATTTCGCATAAACACTTTTATCAGCACCAATCACTATTCATTAAAAAAAAACTGTATGAAAAAACTGATCACTGCAGGTTTATTTATTGCTACTTTTATTGTTGCTTCCTGCGGACCAAAATGTAAGAAATGTGCAGCAGAAGTAATGGGCCTAAAAGGACCGGCACAGGAGCTTTGTGGCGAAGATCTGAAAAGAGCAGAAAAAACACCGGGAGTAACCTGCAAGTAAGAATATTGAACGGCAATATAACAACCCTACTGTACCAGTACAAAGCCCGCCCAGTAATAAGGCGGGTATTTTTTTCGCATATATTGTTGTGCCAGCGCAAATGCATTTTGTACCGATCTGCCTGCTGAAAGATTGCGATAGAACGTGGTCATCAGATCGGCAGTGGGCTTGTCTGGCACAGACCACAGGCTCATAATAATATGCTGTACACCGGCCATTTTGAATGCACGCTGTAACCCAAAAACGCCATCGCTATTATGAATATCTCCCAGCGCTGTTTCACAGGCGCTCAATACTACCAGCGAAGTATTGCTGAGATCGGCAGTTGCTATTTCATAAGCAGTAAGAAGATTGTTATCTACTTCATCATCATGCTGCACACCAACTGATTGTGTTATATTACTCAATACAAGCCCGCAACGAAGCATGGCATCCCTTTCAGCCGGCATTTGTCCTGTCAACATTGTTTCAATCAATTGTTTTCCTGTAATACCGGGTGGCGTATAATAACCATGCGTGGCAATATGCAGAATACCTGGCTTATTTTTCATAGCTTTCAGGAATTGCGGTTTGGTAGCATTTGCCGCGATAAACGTATCGACTTTAAAATGCATGCTTCTCAATATTCCGGCAATGGCACTTACCTCAGCACGAGTATGTGGCAGTTGTCGCCATACCTGCGATGTGTTTTTACTGAACTGTACATCGCCCCACAATGACGCTGTTTGTACAGGAGTATCTTCATGCATATCCAGCAACATTCGCGTACCCGACATATACCGTATAGAATACACATCCGCCAGTTGTTTTTTGCCATTTAGTGGTAAAGCATCGAAGGCTAGCCCATGTAATATACCGGATAAAGTGATATACACCGTTTTTACCTGTTGCAGATAAGGCAGCAATGGTTTCCATATAAGATTGTACAATTTATAACCTCTCGTTTTGCGTACATCTGTTACCAGTGACAGATATGGATATAGTTGCGCCAGCAACAAACTTTTGCTATTGATATTTCCGGAAAGGCCCAATAATTGTCTTAGCCCCCTGTCTTCAGCCAACGGAACAAATGCGGGCACAGTATCACCATGTGTCAGTACCAGGGCAGCATAAAAAATACTGTCTTTCCATTCATTGTTAAAATACTGGTACTGAAAAAATTCAATGGCAGCTTCACCGGGCTTCAATACTTTACCAATCAAAGCCGGATCTGGTGAAAGCTGATCAGCATACCTGTGAAAGGAAGAGAGCCGCCAGGAAAGTTCTTTTTCTGTTTGCTCGATAGTACGCTCTAAACTGTCTGTCAGTTTTTTTGATCTGAAAAGCTGTGCTGTTTCTCCGGCCAGCAACTGCCGCGCCCGCACTCCTTTATTATAGATGGCAGTTACTTCGGCGTCATTCTGCCGGCTGACCGCATGTTGTAATTCCCGCTGTTCCAGTAATACAACTCCCCTGTAACCAAGCTGCTCCCTGTATAATTGTTTACATATTTCCGGAGTTGCTTTTATATAGCCACCATGCAATAAAGATGGCAACAACTGTATGCCCTGTGCTATGATGTACGACATTTCCAGCTTTTCCTTTTCCGACATCCCCGGAAAATTATTGCGCCAGTAATACAACAATGCATCATTGGCTTTTGCCAAAGTCATTACAGCATCACCTGTTTTACCTGCACCGGCCCATATAACAGCCTGGTTCAATTGCAACGTTGTATAATCCTGTCCCTTTCCGGCTGTTAATGGCCGCGCATAGGTCATTGCCAGGTTTAATACAGAATCGGCTTTGCTCCACTGTTCTTTTTGCTGGTATACCAGCGCCAGATTATTCAGTGTTCTTACAGCCATGATAGTTTTTCCGCTGCCTGCTTTTCTCAAACGTGCAAGGGCCAGGTTGAAAACAGAATCTGCCTCCTCATAACATTTTTGCCCCAGGTATAAAAAACCGGTGTTGTTCAGTACTGCGATATAAGCTTCCCCGCCTGTAACATCATTTTTATCCAGGTTGGAAAGCGCTTTTTTATAAAGTCGCTCAGCATCCTGCAGTTTATCCATATACATGTTTAGCGTAGCAACATTGTTGATATAGGTTCCATAATAAATATGAATATTCTGCTGTTTTTCAAATGCCTCCCCGGCTTCTTTCAATATTGTTTCAGCTTTACTATATAAACCTGCGTTTATATATGCTTCGCCCAAGTTGTTCAACACTGTAGCATAGCCATATAATTTATCTGAACAATGTTTCCTGTAAATATCTGCCGCCTGTTGCAGTAAACGAATGGAGATATTACTATTTCCGTTGTATTGATTAATAATTGCTTTGCCGCTCAGCATCCATGTATACAGTTCTGTAGTATCAGCACATAATGAATCCAGGATATTGCCTGCTTCAAAAAATTCAATGGCAGCTTTTGTATAATCGCCTTTTACGATATAGGCGTTGCCACGGTTGACCAATGTTCCGGCATATTCTGTACAGTATTTTCCTTTCTGCTGCAGAATGATCTTCCCGGCTGTTGTGCTCATAGACAATCCCATATCTGCCATCATGGAACTGATATAAAAAACAGCAGCATTGTCTGCAAGAGTTGCATAATACAGGCTGTTACTACCAGAGTCTTTCCGCGCTTTTTCCACTGCCTGCGGTATCAGCGTCATGGCATCCAAGAACCTGCCCGCTATGGCGGCACTGTCTGCCCTCTGGTAAATATCCATGGCCGATTGTGCCTGTACCCTTCCGTACATCAACACAACACATACCATAAAAACCCAGCAGATAAAATGTCTATGCATAAACAGGCCAATTGGGTAGCGGAAGATACAATTGTTCCTGCGATTATAAGTATTGCATACTGTAACACAGTCAATTAAAAAAAAAATTGAAAAAAACTTCATTTTTCCTGATGACATTTTGCTGTTACTACACAATCACTATACGAAACAGTATCTGCTGATCCTTACTTCCGGAAGTTTCGCTTTAGCAAATGCTACATGATTTAACCTTCTAAAACGTATTTATTATGCTTACGTTAAGGCATGTTGCTTTGTCGAACTTCGACGAACCCAATACTACACTGCATGAATTGTATGCAATTTTCGCGGCCACACTGAACCCCGATCTGAGCTACCGTGAATTCAGGTTCTTTTATTTCCGTCATAAACCACATCGTATGGATATTACTTTTCTGCACGATGGCAATAAGGTGGCAGGATTTATCTGTGTTACCTTTTACAAACACACGCTCAATGGAAAAATATATACCATCTGTCGAGGAGCAGCCGGTATACGCCCAGGCTACCGTGGCGGCAGCCTGCCCAGTTGGAAACTTTGCTGGCACTACATCCGTTACCGCCTGATGCATCCTACAGAAAAAATGTATATCACCGGTTATATGGCCAACCCCATCCTGTATTCTATGATCTGCCGGTATACGCACAAAGTATATCCCAAAGCAGGCGTACCGGTACCGCAACATATTCATGATCTGCGCGACAAGCTGTTACAGTTCTATGGTATGACCAAAAAAGTGATCAGGCCGTTTGTGCTGAAAATCCATTTCCAGGTACACCTGAGCGATAAGGATAAACAACGCATTTTTACCAGCACTGATAAAAACGTATTGTTCTATCTGAACCTGAATCCTGATTTTCAACAACAGTCCGGTGTAATGACCATTGTGCCTGTTACCTGGTACAACATTTCCGTAAGCGCTATACGTGGATTGCTGGTAAAACCTTTGCAGAAATTTTTCAAAGGCAAAAAAAGGCCAGCACGTCCGGGTAATTATCAGCCGGTATGAAAGAGCGAACAGGTAAACTATTCATAATATGTAAACCGCCAGCCAGGATATAGCCTGCATACCCTTGTGGTCATTAATGACTGCAGGGGTATTGCAGTTTTACAGCATGCAGTAACTGATCACTTGTACTTTAACTGTTAATGCCTATCTTGATAGCCCTAAACCGAAACTACCGGCAAACAATAATGGTTAATTGCAGCGCTTTCACAAATGATCTGGATTATTACAGAGCTTTGACCGGCAAGGACAAGGCACAGAAAAATGCAGCCTGGGAATGTTTGTATGTTACACACAGGGGGTTTATGAGGAAACTTTTATATGATCATGTTCCTTCATTGCCGCTTACCAAAGAAAATCTGCAGGATGCACAGGATGCCTACCAGGAAGGGTTGATTGCGGTGTTCAGGGCCATCGAGGCAGGACGGATGCAACCGGGACTAGGCAAGATCTCTACTTACCTGTACAGGTGCTGTCTGAATAACTTTATCACTATCCGTGAAAAGCGCAGCCGCTATGCTGATACCACATCTGTACCCGAAGCATCTGAACAGGACCAACCGGCGCGAGAAAAAGAACAGACCCATATAGCCAGGATCAATATCATCAAAAAAAGCATTCTTGAATTGCGTAAAGGTTGTACCGATATTCTTATTGCTTACTGGCTGAACCAGGAAAGTATTGATACCATTGCAGCGGCTAAAAAAACAACGCCGCATTATGTAAGTGTGGACCTGTCCAGATGTCTGAAAGATCTGATAGCACTTTTAAAAAACAAATACCCCGGAACTGATCTATGGCTTTAACAGAAGATCAATATCGTAAAATAAGCGCCTGGTTTGCAGGTACTATGACAGAAAGCGAACGGCAGGCTTTTCTGCTGGAAGTGGCAGCCGATCCTGAACTACAGGAGCAATTTGAATTTGGCCGTTTGCTGAACAGCCCGGAGGATCACTGGAAAGATATTCCGGAACTGGTGCGGGAAGCGAAGGAAGACGAGAACTATCTTCAATATAAACAGCAACTAGAAAACATTCGTCGCAACGCAGATGAACACACTGCATCCATCATTCCCATGCGCAGGAAATTCTGGTGGGTGGCTGCGGCTGTTATCATCATTATTGGCGGTGTTACCTGGTACCTGTTGTCACAAAAAAAATCATCGCCCATTATTGTAAAAGACATTCATAAAGTTGATACCCCTGAAAAACAAATACAGCCCCCACCTGTTCCTGATAAAACCCAACTGGCATACGAGCAATTCTATAATCCTTATATACCTGCAGACATTACACCGATAGAATTACAGCAGGTAGCAGCATTGTACAAAAAGAAGGATTATATAAACGCATTGCATGAGTTGCAAAGTATCAGCGAAATACGCGGAAACGCTCCAAAGGATGAAAAACAACTGCAGGTATATGCTCATTTTTACAACGGTCTTTGCCAGTTATCATTGCAACAGCCGGACAGTGCACGTGTTTACCTGCAAAAAGCATACGCCTTGAAAAAAAATGTACCCGTATTACAGAATGATATTACATGGTACCTGGCACTTACCTGGCTGAAACTACAGCAGCCCGCACAGGCTAAGCCATTACTTACCACGCTTGCCGGCAATACAGGTAGTAAAAAATATCAGCAACAGGCTACCTCCCTGTTAGAACAACTCCGGTAATGCCGGCACAACGATTTAATATCTGCATAACAGTTATAAATTATCTTTAACCGCTACCCCTATCACTGTACCCCATCATCTCCGCATGAAATCCTTTGTAGTGTTTGTATTGCTTATCACCGGCATTTATGGATGTTCCGGACCTCAATCAAAACCTTTTCCGGTTTCTACCCTGCATTTTGAACACTTTGTTACCAACGATCCCAAAGATTCATCTCATTACTATTCCCTCATCGGCAGAAGTATTGAAGTAGCAATCCGGAAGTTACAGAATCACTATTCCGATAGTATTATACAGGAGTGGTTCAAAGCACATCCTGCCGCTATTGCAGTACCAGTTACTTCTGTTTCCTATAATTTATACAAACTGCGTGATATTGATACGCGCACTATCACTGTAACTTATTGCTGGATCATGGATAAACAGGATACACTCAACCTGCAACTGTTAAAAAAAGGTTGTGTACACAAACTCATGGTCTCCCGTCCTCTTAACAGTGATGAACTGTTGTATGGCGAGGAAGGTAAAACCCCTGACAAAAACCAAATAACCACACAACACCTTTCAAAGGCTGAATACAAAAAATTTGCTGCGGGTGTAAAAGCAGCTTACGATATAGCCCAGCAGGAAGGTGCCGGTATTTATCACCGGCCGTAAACAACTGGTGGCCCGAACCCTTCATGATAAGTCTTCCCTACCCGGAAAACTTTGCCAAACCAATGTTTAACCAGCATTTGAAAGAATTTACATTTTATCTGAAAAAAATTCACTTTCACGTAGGGGAAACTTTTCTTTAAGGTGTCATATAGAGCAAATGCCTTTATCGATAGTAATTTTGGCAGGCTATCAAAGAAAAAATTTGTGGAACTGACCGACGTACAACTGACTGAACCATTGTCTGTAAGCTATGACCAGGTGTTTGAACAGGCTTTCAAAACCCATTTCAGGGGATTGCATGCTTATGCCTATACCATACTGAAAGATGACGCCCTGGCGGAAGAAACCGTTCAACAGGTTTTTTATAAGATCTGGGAAAGAAAGGAGCGCCTGGCTATTGAATCTTCGGTAAAAGCTTATTTATACAGAGCGGTATATAATGAGAGTCTTAACCATCTCAAACACCGGAAAGTAAAAGCAACTTACCAAGCACACGTTATGCGTACCAACAACTCTTCAGAACAGGGTTCCAGAAAAATACAGGCAAAAGAACTGGAAGAACGGCTTCGCAAAGCAATGAATGAATTGCCGGAGCAATGCCGTACCGTTTTTCAACTCAGCCGTTTTGAAGGGCTGAAGTACCAGGAAATTGCCAGTCAGTTACATATATCAGTAAAAACCGTAGAAAACCAGATGGGTAAAGCGTTGAAAGTATTGCGTAGTAAGCTGGTGGAGTTTTTACCGATCATTATAGCAATGCTATTCCACAACTAAAACCAACTGCACTTGAAGCCTGACTTTTACAATATAAATGATGAACTGCTGGTAAAGTATCTGACCGGCGAAACCACCGATGATGAAAACGTTCAGGTGAGGGCATGGATTGCAGCCAGCCCTGAAAACCGTACACATTTTGAACACTTTCAGATCATCTGGGAAGAAAGCCTGCAACTGGCAGCAAAAAGTACCGTAGATGAAGAAGAAGCCTGGCAACGTTTTAAACAAAAAACTGCCACGCCTGCAATAAAACCACCAAGTGCTCCTGTTGTACCCATCACTGTGCGCTGGTTGCGTATTGCCATTATGCTGGTAGTTACCGCAGGTACAGCTTGGTTATCGTTCAACCTGTTGCAACGTCACAATACATCTGTCACTGCAGAAACGGTTACTTTACAGGCTTACAAACAGGTACGTACAGATACCCTTCCGGATGGTTCGGTAGTTACCTCCAACCAGCAAACCAGTATCAGTTATCCCAAAACATTTTCAGCCAGAGAAAGAAATATACAGTTACAAGGAGAAGCCTTTTTTGCTGTAACTCCCGATAAAAAAAGACCTTTCATTATTCATACCGGTAATGTGGCTATCCGTGTGGTAGGTACGGCTTTCAACGTGAAGAACCGCGACAGCAGCGTGGAAGTAGTTGTGGAAAGCGGTATTGTACAGGTAACCCGCAACAATGAAACTGTAACCCTGCACAAAGGAGAAAAGATAATTGTTGCAGGTAACAATGCTCCACTGACAAAAGAAAACACTACCGACCAGCTTTACAACTATTATCGCAGTCATAAGTTTGTATGCGATGGTACACCACTCTGGAAACTGGTAAGCATACTGAAAGAGGTTCATCATGTAAATATTATCATAGCAAAACCATCATTAAGCAACCTTCCACTCACCTCTACTTTTGAAAATGAATCATTGGACAATATTCTTTCTGTTATTAGTAGTACTTTCGGCATTACAGTGGTGCATGAAGGTGACAACATTGTATTGCAATAACCATTAAACCATGTTTTGCGGCACGCCATGAAGAATATTGTTTTGCTGATCCGTTTATGTGGACCGGTGCTCTTCGTTATTATCAGTTGTACTGCCATTCAGGCGCAGAGTGTTCTTGACCGCAGGGTTTCCGTTGACATTTCTTCACAGCGCCTTGCCCGGGTACTGGAACTATTGAGCAATAAAGGCAATTTCTATTTTTCTTATAACACGAATATCATTCCCCGCGACAGTATTGTAAGCTGTACTGCAAGCGATAGAACCATCCGGCAGATACTGGATCAACTGTTGAAGAACAAGTATACTTATCTTGAAAACAATAATTACATTATTCTGCGCAGGGCTGTGGTACAGAGTAGCGTTATCTCCAATACCACCCCCAGTGAAGAAAAATTGTACACGGTTACCGGTTTTGTAATGAATGCTATGACCGGTGAAAAAATGTCTGAAGTAAGTGTGTATGAAAAAGATCGATTGATCTCCACACTCACCGATGACCAGGGATACTTCGAGATCAAACTGAAAAGCAGGTTTAAAACCGCTTCGCTTACCGCCAGCAAGGCTTCTTTTTCGGATACTACTATTACCGTACAACCACGTTTTAATCAGCAGATCATTATAGCTATTATACCGGAAGAAACCGCTGCTGCCACTGAAACCATCAGCCCGGTGGATTTTGAACGGCCCGAAGTGATCACCATTCCTGCAAAGGATTCTTTTTCTGTTCCTGAACTGGTGGCTATTCACGGACCGCAAGTAGAAAAAACCGCTGCCGGTAAATTCCTGTTGTCTGCCAAACAGAAAATACAAAGTATCAACCTGAAAAGATTTTTTGCAGACCGGCCTTTCCAGATATCGCTATTGCCGGGTATCAGCACACAGGGGAAACTGACTCCGCAGGTAAGTAATAAATTATCTTTCAATATCCTGGGTGGCTATACCGGTGGCACAAAAGCATTTGAGCTGGCAGGTTTGTTCAACATCAATAAAAAAGATGTACGGCTGGCACAGATTGCAGGCCTGTTTAATGTTACAGGAGGTAAAGTAGATGGTGCACAGATAGGTGGTATCAATAATACTGTGTTTGATAATGTTACGGGTGCGCAGATTGCCGGCGTTAACAACTATGTACAGGGAAAATTTACCGGCTGGCAGATAGCAGGTGTATATAATCATACTACAGACAGCGTACGCGGATTACAACTGGCAGGCATCTCCAATTTTTCACGCAGGTATGTATTCGGTGCCCAGATATCGGGCATCCTGAATGTTGCTAAAGCAGATATTGAGGGAGCGCAGGTGTCGGGTATATTCAATTATACCAAACGTTTGAAAGGCGTACAGATCGGTCTGATCAATGTTTGTGATACTTCTGAAGGTTATAGTATTGGCCTGGTCAATCTTGTATTTAAAGGATATCACAAATTTGATTTTTATACTTCCGAAGTACTGGATCTGAATGCTGCCTTTAAAACCGGTAATAAAAAATTATACAGCATCCTGTTACTCAGCAGTACGCCCAAAAAAGATGAGAAGATATATTCCTTAGGCTATGGTATGGGGCATGAAATAACCTTCAGCAAACGCATTACGCTCAATCCGGAGATCACTTCACAATATATTTATCTTGGAAGCTGGGATTATGGCAATATCATGACACGCTTCACAGCACATCTGCATATTAACTTGGGTAAATATTTTTCTGTCTTTGCAGGCCCTTCTTTCAGTATCTATCAATCGGACCAGAAAACCGCAGTGGCCGGCTATGCAGCATCCTTCCCACCCAAAAACATCCATCCACTCACCATCAGTAAAGAAGATAATGCTGTCGGTTGGTTTGGCTGGAATATTGGGTTTAGTTTATTCTAACTGTTCCGGGTTTGGAGTTTTGTGTTCGTGAACCGGCAATTGCATTTAACCAATAGCCACCACTTAACAACCAATTCCTAGTCCCCGGTTAACTTATCAACAAAACCTACTTCACACTTTATATTTCACGCTTGCTTCCATAGGGGTAAATCTTTCGTCAGTTGTCACATAAAAAAGCAATTGAATGAAACACCCATTGTTAGCGATCATGATAATATGCGTATCGCTTCATGCAGCAGCACAACAGGACAGTATCGCCCGCTTACAGATATCTTTTGTACCGGGTCTGGGTATTTACAGCAAAAATCATCAGCAGGTTACCAACGACTTTTCTTTCAATATAATCGGTGGCAGTAACGGAGGCGTAAACAAGGTAGAGATTGGCGGAATATTCAATGTCAATACAAAGAATGTACAGCGTGTACAGGTGGCAGGTATATTTAATGTAACCGGTGGTTATGTACAGGGAGTACAAGCCAGTGGTATTTTTAATGCTGTACGCAAACAGGTTACAGGCGCACAGATAGCAGGTATCTATAACCAGGTTGCTGACAGCGTTAAAGGTGGGCAGGTTGCGGGTATTTTTAATATAGCAAGCAAAAAAGTACATGGTACACAGGTGGCAGGCATAGCTAATATTACAAAAGGGACCACTGAAGGTGTACAGGTATCAGGCATACTGAACTATACACGAATACTAAAAGGAATACAGGTAGGATTGATCAATATTGCAGATTCTTCAGATGGTTATAGCATTGGCCTGATCAATATTGTACGGAAAGGGTATCACAAAATATCAGTATACTCCAATGAACTGCAGCATGTGAATGTTGCAATAAAAACCGGCAGTAGTAAACTGTATAATATATTGCTGGTTGGCGCTAACGCAGATAATAAAAGAAAATCTTATTCATTTGGTTATGGAATAGGTACAGAAATTTCATTGGGCAATCGTATTTCGTTCAACCCGGAGATGAGTTCACAATACATATACCAGGGCAACTGGGATTTTACTAATTTTCTTAATCGTGCCAGCCTGCTTTTTAATTATAAGATCACACGGCACTTTGCTGTTTTTGGCGGCCCAGCTTTTAATGTATACTATTCCAATCAACATCTTCCTATTGGCAATTATAAACTGGCACCTGCTACCGGCAATTATCATTCTTTCAAACTATGGGATAAAGACGTACATGGCTGGTTTGGCTGGAATGCAGGCGTGAATATATTCTAGTGTATGCGTATTCATGTTATGCTTTATATACTCATTCTCAGGCTTTCTTCAACTTTTGTAAAAAATAAAATCCTCAATAGGGGGAAAAGCTTCTTTAGTTGTCACATTACAAATCATTGCGTATGCGTTCAACAATAAACCGATCCTTGTTATTACTCACACTGCTGACCGTACTCAGATTTAACGTGCAGGCGCAAATGTCGCAGACAGTAAGAGGGAATATAGTAGATCATTTATTACAAACACCCATTGCAGGTGCTACCATAACACTTGATAACGCAGCAGTTGTATCTGACATATCTGGCAACTTCCGTTTCACCAATATAGCTACCGGTAAACACAGCATCAAAGTAACACACATCGGTTTTAAAGAAGTAGTACTCGACAACATTGATGTTAACAACGGTAAAGAAGTTGTGCTCACCATTCCGATGGAAGCAGATATCAAAGCAGAAAAAGCAGTAGTGGTAACGGCCAACAGCAAAAGAAACCGCCCCCTGAATGATATGAGCGTAGTAAGTGCGCGTGCTTTTACCGTAGAAGAGACACAACGTTATGCAGCAGCAGTAAATGATCCTTTACGTATGGTAACAGCTTTTGCAGGAGTTAACTCTTCCTTTGATGGCAATAATAATATCGTGATCCGTGGTAATGCACCCAATGGTTTACTGTGGCGTATGGAAGGCGTGGATATTCCAAACCCCAATCACTTTGCAGCTCCGGGCAGCAGTGGTGGTGGCATTTCCATCTTAAGTACACAACTGTTATCCAACTCTGATTTTATTACCGGCGCTTTTGCTGCAGAATACGGCAATGCACTGAGTGGTGTATTTGATCTGAAGTTACGTCGTGGTAATAATGAGAAAAGAGAATATACTGCACAAGCTGGCATACTGGGGCTGAACCTGGCTGCAGAAGGACCTTTAATGAAATTCTATAAAGGTTCTTACCTGGTTAATTACCGTTATTCAACATTGGGTTTACTGCAAAAGCTGGGCATGAAGTTCACCGGCGGCAGTACAGATTTCCAGGATCTGTCTTACAACATTTATCTGCCTACCGGCAATAAAGGCAGCTATTTCACTTTGTTCGGATTTGCGGGGTTGAGTGATTTTACCAAAAAAATAGATGACGATTCTACCAAATGGGAACATGACAACGATCGTTATAGCACTACGTTTAAAGCGAACACGGGTGCTGCCGGCGCTACCAATATGCTGGTACTGAGCAATAATACCAGCCTGCGTTCATCAGTAGCCTATTCTTATGTCAGCAATTCAAGTGATCAGCACTATCGTGAAGAGGATCAAAGCAATTCAGAAACCTTCAGGGGAAAAGATAAGACCAGCAAGATCAATATTGCGGCTGTACTGAATCACAAATTCAATACCCGGAATATATTAAGGGCGGGCGCTAATATCACCTTTATACATTTCAACTATTACATGCTTTCCCGTGAAAACCCGGGTGCTCCTGTACTGGAAACCATCAATACATCCGGAAATACACAGACGATACAGTTATACAGTCAATGGCAGTATCGTGCAACCAATAATCTGTCGTTCAATACAGGACTTCATTACCTGTTGCTGACGCATAACAATACCGCATCCCTGGAACCACGTGCTTCGGTAAAATGGGATATTGATCGCCGCAATTCACTGTCATTCGGTTATGGCCTGCACAGCCAGATGCAGTCTATGGGTATTTACTTTGCCAAACAACAGGCAGGCGGCCATACAGATTATTTCAATAAAAACCTGGGACTTACCAAAGCGCATCACTTTGTATTGTCGTACAGTAAAACGCTGAACCCGCACCTGCGGCTGAAAACAGAAGTATACTATCAGCATCTTACCAACGTACCTGTTGAAAACGATATTAATAAAACCTTCTCTACAGTCAATATTGAAGGGGGATTTATTACCGAGAAACTGGTGAACAAAGGAACCGGCAGGAACTATGGAATAGAAATTTCACTGGAAAAATATCTGCACGACAACTTCTATTACATGTTCACCAGTTCTTTCTACCAGGCTAAGTACAAAGCACTTGACCAGGTAGAACGCAATACCCGTTATAATGGCAACTACATCGGGACTTTTATTGCAGGTAAAGAATTTGTACAGCCCTCGCAAAAAAGGTCGTTCGATTTCAACATCAAAATAACCTATGCCGGTGGATATCGCACCACTCCTATCAATGTAGAGGAATCAAAAGCTAAGGGTTATACCATTTATTATGAAAAACAGGCCTTCTCGTTAAAGAACCCGGCTTATTTCCGTGCAGACCTGCGTGGCAGCATTAAATGGAACATGCGTGCAATGACCAGTACACTGTCGCTGGATATACAGAATGTAACCAACCGCAAAAATATTTACGATAACTATTTCGATCCGCTTACATCATCTGTGTATGCAGAATACCAGATAGGCATTTTACCTATTATCAATTACAAAATTGAATTTTAAACCGGTGTATTCGCACCAATAAAGTATAGCCATGAAAAAACAACCGGCATCAACCACCATTTTTGCTTTATGCATTCTTTCTTTCCTTTTTGCCTCCTGCAGAAAAATTGTGGGGGAAGGACCAATGGTCAATGAAAACAGGGCAGTACAATCCTTTACAGGCATTATTTTAAAAATACCGGCTAACCTGTATTATACAGAGGAAGCCAACCGCAAGCTGGAATTAAGAGCGCAGCAGAACATTCTTGACGAAATTGAAACGGTTGTGAATGGAAATAATTTAGAGATCAGGTTCAGACATCACAATACCAATATTGGCAGACATGATGTGATCAATATCTATGTCAGCGCACCGGAGATCAATTACCTGGAAACCCGTGGCTCGGGAAACCTCTATGCAACGATGCCGATGCATCCCTCTTTCGTAAAATTGTCGGTAGATGGGTCTGGTAATGTGCAGATCAATCAGCTAGTTGCCAATAATACAGAAGTCACCATCAGCGGTTCAGGAAATATCATCATCAATAGCGGTACCAGCAACAATACACAAACCCGCATCAGCGGCAGCGGCTATATCAATATACAGGAACTGGAATCTAAAAATGTCAGGGCTGAGATCAGTGGATCTGGTTCCATCAAATTATATGCAACACAAAACCTGGATGCCTCTATCTCCGGAAGCGGCTCTATCCTGTACAAAGGATCACCGGTTATCAATTCCAGCGTTTCCGGTTCTGGTTCCATCAAAAAAATATAAAAGTAGGTTGTAAGTCGGATCTATTCATTCATCACAAGTAAGGGGATGGCTTTTGCCGTCCCCGTTTTTCTTTCACAAAGGCCCGAAGACACAAAGGGGCACAAAGTATCAGAAATTAGTTATCAGGAACCAGGTTTTGGAAAACCATATTTCACACGTCTGATTTTACATTATCTCCAGATGTTATATGAACATCTGCTACAACAATCAAACCATATAACCATCAAGCCATCTGTCCGCAACAGCTTCCAGTCTTATCTCTTATAATTCTTAATGTATTCACTTGGCGACATGCCGGTAACCCGTCTGAATACACGGTTGAAGGTAATGGCATTGTTGAACCCTGTGGCGTATCCTACAGATGCAATGGAGTCAAAATTACCGTTGATGATCTTTTTACAGGCTTCGTTGATACGTACCTCGTTTAAAAAGCTCATGTAGGTTTTGCGGGTATGTTTTTTGAAGTATTTGCAGAAAGCATGCGGAGTAATGTGTGCTACACGTGCAATTTTATCCAGTGAGAAGTTTTCGGTGTAATGCTCAATGGTATACTGGTAAATATCATTCATGCGCATGCCTTCTGAATCGGAAAAGCTGTGTTTTGAAAAACCGGTATTCAGCAGTTTCCAGTCTTTTACCTCCATTGCAAAGAACTGCAGCAGCTTTACAAATTCCATCAATCTTGCCAGACCGGTATTTTCATTAACCTTTTTGATCATTTGTTCTGCGCTGTGCCTGTACATATCCGGCAACTGCAGACCACCTGATGTATGACCAAGAAATTTTCTGATGGCATCCAGTTCGGGCAGGTTAATAAGACCGGACAATGTTTTTTCAAAATCAAAAAAAATATGGATCGCATGTACATTGTTCTCCGACTCATTGTGAAAGTATTGCGGGGCAGATTTAAAAACATGCGGCTGATTGGCCCCGAGAATATATACATCACCTGGTTTTACCGGCTGCGTGTAGTTACCGGCAATCAGCGTTCCTTCACCTTTTAGTATCAGTGACACCTGTGCTTCGGCATGACGGTGAAAATGGTTGTAAAAATGAGGCAGCACATCTTCATGTACCACCACGGTACCTTTTTCACTGATAGGAACAGTAAACTGGATGGCTTTCATATAAACCAAAATTACCGTTTTATGAAAATAAAAAAGCCATTCGAGACAATTTTAGTTAAATATTGAGCAATTTTTGTCTTTTCTGTACTCAGGTGTACACTGGTATCTATCATATAGGTTAGTGAACCCGAAAATGGAATACAATACCGCCTGCTGCTACAGTTTTTGCACAAAAACTAACTTTTACCAGTATACGAAATACAAATAGAAAAACAGTAATTATGCTGTAAAAAGAGGATAAACATAATACGAAAAATAGGCGACGCGGCAAGCGAGGTAACAATTTCGTAACACAAACTTAATGCTGTTCTGTCTCATTATAAACCTATGTTTGCCAAAGTATTAGCAAAGTTACTCCACCTGATCGTACTACCATTCTGTGGATAGTTATGTGCAAATGATGTGCATATCAAAACTTGCATTAATGCATGGTTGTATCAACCTTTGGATTGCCCCTGCCTGCTTCATTTAAATCATTAGTTATGAAATGGACATTAATTAGCAAACCTGCTAAAACCTTACAGGAGTACCACCTCGTTCAGGACGGAGAGATCAAAGCTGTTATTAAATACAATCCTTCACAGCAGTCTGTACGCATCAGCGATACAGCTAAACAAAGATTGTTGTTTATTGAACGTACAGGTTTCAGGAACAAACAGGCCGTGCTGAAAAATGAATATGGCGTTAATATCGGCAAGCTCCAGAAAGATACCTGGAACAACCACATCGGGGCTATTGATATTGACGGACGCCGTTATAACTATGCTATTACACAGCAGGGCAGTTCATTACCCGAACTGGTGATTTATGAAAAAGACATTACCAGTCCGCTGGCAACCTGCAACCTCCAGGAGCCATCCGGTTTTTCACTGAAAAAAGACGTGCAGAAATATACCAACCTGTTATTGGGATTGTGCTGGGCTGTATTTGCACCGCTTACCCCACGCAGTGTAGCGCAGCCCAAGATGCAACTGGGTGGTGAGTTCAATATATTGTAACACGGTAATTCATTAATAAAGGAAAGCCTTCTGTTTTGCAGCTGCAATAACGGAAGGCTTTCCTGTTTTTTGGCAATATCTTATAGTCAATACATTACTTCACCAGCAGGTGTGGAGAGGTCAGTTTGTGATCTGTGATATATTGCTTCAATGACTGACCAGCTTCTTTAGGCCTGTCAGATGACAATACATCAGCACCATGACTTACAAAATCATAGTATACTTTATCTCCACGCGCTATGGCCATGCGGTCAAGGTTGCCCATGGTACCCAGAATGCACTGAATTTTATGTTCATGCAATAATTGGTACACCGAAGCATCCGGTTCACTCACACCCACAAAAGCGATCAGCCTGTCATCAGGCACACCATAACTGTTTAAACGTTCCAGGTCTTCTTTGCCACGGATGGATGCAGAGATCATCAGGTCTTCTGCCAGTTTATGTACCTCTGCCGCCTGGTTGGCATTGTACGTAATGATCACCGAACAGCTTTCTGCCTGATTACGACGCACTGCCGCGATCACTTTTTCAAAAGGAACACCACGTTTTACATCCAGTGTAAAGATCACTTTTCCTTTTCCCCATTGCAGCACTTCATCAAGTGTGGGAATTCGAAAGCTGGTTACATTACCGTCATTGTCTTTCAGTTGTAGCTTTTTCAATTCATCCAATGTGTAATCCTGTATCGGCCCGGTACCGGTAGTGGTACGATCAAGCCGGTCGTCGTGCATCATCACCAGCGCAGAATCTTTACTCAATGCAATATCACACTCAATAATCAACGGCTGAAACCCGATACTGTGCTGAAAGGTTTCCACTGCATTTTCAGGATAGCCTTTTTCTGGTCCGCCACGATGCGCACTGATCAATGGAATGCGTTTTTGGCTATAGCTTAAAAAATTCCGTAGCTCCTCCGAGGTCTTAAACTGCAACAGGTACGACTGTTGTTGTGCAAAACTCCATGAACAAACGGCCAGCAACAGCACTACAAAAACTGATCTCATAATTATTGCTATGTTGATAAATGGATAATTGAATTACCTGGTGATTACACAGGTACAGTATTACATAATTTTAAGTGTCCACATTTGTATTGTGCTTACACTCCTACTGCTTCCAGCCATGCGGTAGCCATCAGTTGTATGCCGGCAATATTCGGATGCACGCCATCATCGGTCCAGTATTTGCCGGGAGCCTTTTTCTGTGCGTTATCAAATACATGCTGATAAGGGATCCACACGGCACCAAAGCTATCGGCCATTTCGCGGGCAGCTTTCTGATATTCCGGAAACTCCGGATACCATTTATCATCCACTGCTTTTACACCTGGTACTGCAAATGGCTCACCAATGATCAGTTTTACATCCGGCAGTTGTTGTTTTGTACGTTCCAGCAATGCTTTAAAGTCATTACGGTATACGTCAACAGTTCCGGCATATTTACCATTCAGCTTGTGCCAGAAGTCATTCACACCGATCAGGATGCTCAGTACAGATGGTTTCAGTTTAATGCAATCCTCGTCCCAGCGTTCTGCCAGTTGATATACTTTATTGCCACTGATGCCACGGTTGTACAACTGCAGTTCTTTATCGCTAAACTTATTCAGCAAATAAGCAGCAGCCAGCATGGCATATCCTGAACCAAACGCCTGCCCGTTATTTACATTCAGGTTATCACGCTTACGACCGGCGTCTGTAATAGAATCGCCCTGAAAAAGCACTACATCACCTTTATTGAATTTTATTTTAGAAGCATTGTTATGGCTACTAACCGGCATAGCCAGCAATCCCGGACCTGTAGCAGTAACAAGTCCACCAGTGATGGCTGTTTTTAAAAACCTGCGACGCTTGTTCTCATAAAATGGCATACAATGGTATTTTAAGTATTTGGAGACAACGAAAATACGAATGAAGAGGTTGCAGAATCAGTACTTTTTTCACATTTACTTACTCTATTTATGCTTATCAGCAGGCTCAAATACATCCACTGGCAGGATGTTCCCGTCCTTGTCAAACCGCATGGGTGAGATACAGGTTTCACGGTTGTAACCATTGCCATCCGGTATTCTGAAACGATGGTATACTATGTACCATTCATCTTTGCCCGGCACTTTTACTACAGAGTGATGACCGGCACCTTTCACTACACCCCTACCCTTCAGTATTGGATTGCCGGCAGCTTTGGTGAACGGCCCCAAAGGCGAATCGGATATGGCATATGCAACAGAATACCGCGGATCACGCGTATCGTACTCAGACCACATGAGATAATATTTTCCATTGCGTTTAAATACGAACGGTCCTTCGTTATATCCCTGCGGATGAATGACCTTCATACTGGCCGAATCGAAAGAGATCATGTCATCGTTCAGCTTTACCATATTACAGTTTCCCTGTCCAAAATACAGGTACGCAGCACCATCATCATCTACAAACACCATTGGGTCTATCATTTGTCCCTTTAATGCACCTTTGACAACCAGCGGTTTTCCCAATGGGTCTTTAAAAGGACCAACAGGTTTCCCGGCAACAGCCACACCAATATTGGTATTGGCCGAATAATAGAAATAATATTTACCATTTTTCTGCGCAATGGCAGGTGCCCAGGCCCTTTCCTTTGCCCAAATGATATCTTTTGGCAGATCAAGGATAGTACCTTCATTTTTCCAGTTCACCAGGTCTTTAGACGACCAGCAGGTAAAGTAGGTAGATTTCCAGCCTTCCGTTCCATCTGTAGTGGGATAGATATAATAGGTTTTGCCAAAAACAGCAATGTGCGGATCTGCAAAAACACCGGGTAAAACTGCAGCCGGTGCAACCATTGTGTCGGCAGCTTGTTGTTGAGCCGAAGCTGTAGCCATTGCCAAACCACTGACTATTGCCAGTAAAATGCGTGCTTTCATAAATATTTATAATATGTTATCTGGGGCATACCAGCACCGGCAATATACATTTTAAGATGCAGGAAATTGTTTTCGGTCAATGTGTTAGCCATTTCTGCCGGTAGTTTATATAAAAAATTCGTGTCTTTTTAACTTTTACCAGCTCCGCTTGTTATAGTATTCACTTAACATACAACGAGTACTTCATACGTATTGCATTGATTGTTAAACATTGAATACGTTTTTTTTATCATAACTGCTTATCCTTATCAAATTGAGAATAATGAAAAATACTACTTTGATACCAGTGCTGGATATGAAACAGTGCGTTCCAGACACTGATTTTCATATCAAACAGTTTGCAACGGCACAGGTACCGCCTGACATGATGATTCCGCACCGCAATAGCAGCTACAAGATAAGCCTGCTGCTGGAAGGCGAAGTAGCCTGCTTTACTGATTTTAAAGAATATAAGGCCAAGGCTCCTGCGTTATTATTCCTATCGCCCGAACAGGTGCACCAGCGTACCAGCAATACTTATCATAAAATGGTTCAGATCTCGTTCAACAAAGATTTTTTGCTGAATGAGTCGCAAGGTATCCTTTCCTGCTGGGACTGTATGTTTGGCCAGGTGATCATACCAGTACAGGACAATGCGCGTTTGCAGGAACTGCAAACCTATGCTAACCTGCTGCTGAATGAATTTAAACAGGGACAGTTGCAGCGTGACCTGGTGATACGCAACCTGCTGAATGCATTCATCATTGCATCTGCCAGGTTAACTACCTGCGAAACCAGGATTGTACAGATGGATGGCACACAGAACAAAACTGTAAGACAATTTAAGGATCTTACAGACGAACATTTTCTGAACAGAACACAGGTATCGCAATATGCAGATATGCTGTACATTACTCCCGGCCACCTAAACGACCTCATCAAAAACGTTACAGGCCGCACAGCCAAACAGATTATTGATGAAAAAAGAATAGTAGAGGCCAAGCGTTTATTATTCTGGGGACAACACTCTGTAAAGGAAATAGCCGGTCACCTGAACTTTGAGGACGACGCGTATTTCAACCGTTTTTTCAAAAAACATACAGGCAGAACACCGGCATCATTCCAGAAAACAATCCGCGAAAAGTACAATTAATGCCGTAATAAAGTAAATGTACAACACAATAATGCGTACTACCTTTATGTACTAATTATGAAACACTTTTTTTTCTACGTTCCCCCTTTGGAAGTCAGGCATTGACGCATCAATGTGCATTAAAAATGCTTGCTGAGCTATAGACAGAAATTAATGACGACATGAAAAGCAAACAATCCTTCTGCCTGCTATTCATTTTTTGTTTATAGTCTGAACACCCTTTATCAGCAACAGCCTTGTATGCAATGCCAGGGCTTACAAAGTCAGGATAACATACCGTTGCCACAGGCAAATATCTCCCCCGGTATTTATATACAGCAGATAATGCTGTAACAGGCAGTCTATTGTCTGCCTTGAACGATCAATGCCAGCGAAAAATCTTTTTATTATTTATTGTAACACAGAAAAACACAACACACATGTTTTATCATAACGCACCAGGCAAAAACAGGATTGCATTAATGGTACTGACAGCAGCCATGTCTGTATTGATATACAGCTGCGGTAACGCTTCTGCCAATGCAGGACAGGAAATAGCTGCACCGGCAGTATCGCTGCCCGTATTATCAATAGCCGAAGCCCCGGCTACCACTTATCGCGAATACACAGCCTCAGTAGAAGGCAAACTGAATATTGAAATACGCGCACAGGTAGATGGCTATCTTGATAAGATCTTTGTAGATGAAGGCGCCTATGTAAAAGCAGGCCAGCCTTTATTCAAGATCAATGACCGCACGTACAACGAACAGCTCAGCAATGCCAAAGCCAGTTTGCAGGCGGCTATTGCCAACCAGCAAAAGGCACAACTGGAAGTAGACAGGCTTGCTCCGCTGGTGAACAACAACGTAGTATCTCCTATCCAGTTGCAAACAGCACAGTCTGTATTAGCAGCAGCCAAAGCCACTGTAGCACAAACAGAAGCATTAGTACACAATGCACAGATCAATGCAGGTTATACATTGATCACAGCACCGGTAAGTGGCTATGTAGACCGCATACCTTATAAAACAGGCAGCCTGGTTGGCAGAAGTGAGGTATTACCACTTACCACCGTATCTGATGTAAGCGATGTATATGCTTACTTCTCTATGAGCGAAGTGGATTTTGAACAGTTCAAACAACAGTTTCCCGGTGCTACCATTCAGGAGAAACTGCGTCACCTGCCTGCACCGGAACTGGTACTGGCCAACAATACTATATATCCTGCCAAAGGACGCATTGAAACTGTAGAAGGACAGTTTGACAAAACCATGGGTTCTATCAGTTTCCGTGCTACGTTTCCCAATACAGGCGGTATGCTGAGAAGCGGCAACACCGGTAAAATAAGAATATCGCAGGCATTGCAATCAGCCTTGATCGTTCCGCAGGAAGCCACTTTTGAAATACAGGATAAAGTATTTGTATTTGCCGTTGCCGATAGCAATAAGGTGATCAGTAAACCTATTACTATTGCAGGCAAAACCACCAACTACTATTTTGTAAGCAATGGCGTGGTACCCGGTGAAAAAATCGTGCTGACAGGGATCAACAACCTGCGCAATGGTATGGTCATCAATCCCCAACCGGTATCTGCAGACAGTTTATTGAAATCAAGACCTATGTAAACCTCTGCTCACATGCAAATGCAACCAGTTAATCAATGATCAGCAACGGGTAGCATTCCCGCATAACAGTTGTCGTAATACATTACGGAACAACAGGCAAAGATCTGTTGCATGGAATGTTTTGCTTCAGAAAAAACATAAAAGGTTCTACTTATCAGAATAAAACAAATGCTCTCATGTTAAAAAAGTTTATAGAACGACCGGTACTATCTACGGTTATCTCCATCATATTGCTGTTGCTGGGCGGTTTGTCGCTGACATCGCTACCCATCACATTGTTTCCGGATATTGCGCCACCCAGTGTAATGGTAACGGCCAACTATCCAGGCGCCAACGCTGAAGTGGTAGCACGTTCCGTAGCCACTCCTATAGAGGAAGCCGTGAACGGTGTGGAGAACATGACCTATATGACCTCCAACTCCAGTAACGACGGCAGTATGACACTGACTGTATATTTTAAACAAGGTACAGATCCGGATATTGCTGCTGTAAACGTACAGAACCGTGTATCAAAGGCTACCAGTCAGATACCACAGGAAGTAATACAGGCAGGTATTTCCACCCAAAAACAGCAGAACAGTATTATCATGTTCGTTGCACTGACCAGTAAAGACAGTTCGTACGACGAAACATTTCTGCTGAATTATATCAAGATCAACCTGGTGCCGCAATTGCAGCGTATTCCCGGTGTAGGCCAGGCACAGCCTTTTGGTACCAAGGATTACTCCATGCGTATCTGGTTAAAGCCTGATCGCCTGGCCGCATACAAACTTTCACCACAGGAAGTGACCAATGCTATTAAAGACCAGAGCCTGGAAGCTGCACCCGGACGTTTCGGTGAAAGCAGCCGCGAGTCTTTTGAATATGTGTTGAAATACAAAGGCAAACTGAACAAGAATGAAGACTATGAAGAGATCATCATCAAAGCCAATCCTGATGGTTCATTCATTCGTTTAAAAGATGTGGCAAGGGTTGAGTTTGGTTCTTATAACTACTCATCCAGCGGTATGCTGAACGGACATCCCACATCAGGCGTGGCCGTGTACCAGACCGCAGGTTCCAATGCCAACGATATCCTTACAGAAGCAGAACGTCAGTTGAAAGTATTCTCAGCCGACCTGCCAAAGGGTGTTGAAGCACATATCATGTACAACTCCAAAGAGTTCCTGGATGCATCTATACACCAGGTACGTGAAACACTCATCATTGCATTTTTGCTGGTATTTGTGGTAGTATACATCTTCCTGCAGGATCTGCGTTCAACGCTTATCCCGGCCATTGCTGTTCCTGTTGCCATTATCGGTACCTTCTTCTTTATGCAATTGTTTGGTTTTACCATCAACCTGCTTACGTTGTTTGCACTGGTACTGGCCATTGGCGTGGTGGTGGATGATGCCATTGTAGTGGTGGAAGCTGTGCATTCCAAAATGGAACAGACACGCATGCCTGCACGTGCAGCCACCATTCAGTCCATGAGTGAAATTTCAGGAGCCATCGTTTCTATCACACTGGTAATGATTGCCGTGTTTGTCCCTGTAGGTTTTATGCAGGGTCCTGCCGGTGTATTCTATCGCCAGTTTGCATTTACGCTCACCATTTCCATTTTGATCTCTGCGCTGAACGCGCTTACGTTAAGCCCGGCTTTGTGTGCGCTGTTCCTGAAAAATGAGCACAGTCACGAAGAAAACGGACATGCGCGCAAAAAAGGATTCGGCAAACGTTTCTTTGAAGCATTCAATACCGGTTTTACGGTAATGACCAATAAATATAAAACCAGCATTCAATTCCTGTTACGCCGTAAATGGGTGGCTATTTCAGGTCTGGCGCTGATCTCTGCTGTTGCGTTTTTACTGGTACGGCAAACCCCAACAGGCTTTATTCCAACAGAAGACCAGGGCTTTATTCTGTATGCGGTGAATACGCCTCCCGGTAGTTCACTGGACAGAACGCACCGCGCTATGGAACAGATCGATGAGATTGTGAAGAAAGAAACCTCTGCTGATAAAAGATACACAGTAGATGGCCTGAACTTCATTTCCAATGCCAATGCAGCTCCCTATGGTGCCGGTTTTATACGGTTAAAACCATACAATGAAAGAGGCGCTGTAAAAGATGCGCAGCAGATCTCCAATAGTCTGATCCAAAAGGTTAGCCAGGTAAAAGATGCCAATACCTTCTTCTTTACCTTCCCTACCATTCAGGGTTTTGGTAATGTGAGTGGTTTTGAGTTCATGCTGCAGGACCGTAACAACGGATCGCTGGAACAACTGGGTAATACGACCTATGCATTTATCGGTGCGTTAATGCAACGTAAAGAGATAGCGTATGCCTTTACCACTTTTGCTGCCGGCAACCCGCAATACATGCTGGAGATCGACAATGCCAAAACAAAACAGTTGGGTGTATCTGTAAGCGATCTGTTACAAACACTACAGGTGTATTATGGCAGCAGCTTTGTATCAGACTTTAACCGTTTTGGTAAATACTACCGTGTAATGGCACAGGCTGATGCGCCTTACCGCAGCAACCCCGAATCACTGAACAACATTTATGTAAAAAATGCTACCGGCGAAATGGTTTCTGCCAATACACTGGTAAGTATTAAACGTGTATATGGTCCGGAAACAGTAACCCGCAACAACCTGTTCAATGCCGTAACCATCAATGGTACCCCCAAACCTGGTTACAGTACCGGTGACGCCATCAGGGCTATTGAAGAAACAGCAAAAAAGGTATTGCCGCGTGGTTATCATTATGAGTTTACCGGCATGACAAGAGAAGAGATCAGTACGGGTAACCAGACCACTTTCATCTTCCTGCTGAGCGTATTGTTTGTATTCTTCCTGCTGGCAGCACAATACGAAAGCTATGTACTGCCTTTTGCGGTGATATTATCAGTACCTACCGGTATACTGGGTGTATTTGCATTTATCGGCTGGGCAGGCATTGAAAACAACATTTATGTACAGGTAGGTTTGATCATGCTGGTAGGTCTGCTGGCAAAAAACGCCATCCTGATCGTAGAGTATGCAGTACAACGCCGTCGCCTGGGTATGGGACTGGTAGAATCTGTACTGGAAGCTTCACAGCTAAGGTTACGTCCTATCCTGATGACCTCCTTTGCATTCATTGTAGGGTTACTGCCGCTGTTATGGGCAACCGGTGCATCGGCATTGGGTAACCGCTCTATTGGTACAGGTGCCGTGGGCGGTATGCTTACAGGGGTAATACTGGGTGTATTCATTGTACCCGTGTTGTTTGTAATATTCCAGTACCTGCATGAAAAAATAAGCAGGCATAAGAATACTATCCAACCTACAGCCACTCATACATCTGAAACAGTAATAGCAGGTTAAACATTCAACGAGCAGCATTATCATTCAAATTAAAAGATATCATGTATAAGCATCGGATCTATATCACCCTGTTCATTGTAATGCTGGCAGCAGGCTGCCGCATGGGCCGTGACTACAGCAGACCGCAGGTTGTATTGCCGCAGCAATTCGGCAACACCGCTCCTTCTGATACCAGCATAGCCGGTATGAACTGGAAACAATTTTTTACTGACACTACTTTACAACGCCTGATCGAACATTCATTGCAAAGCAATTATGATCAGCAACTGGCTATCAAACGCATTGAAGAAGCACAGGCGTATGTAAAACAGGCAAAAGTAAACTGGCTGCCTTCATTGCAGGCGCAGATCGCAGCATCCACCAACACACCGTCTAAGAACAGTTTAAACGGATTGAGCCTCGAAAACTTCCTGGGATCAAGGCATATTGAAGATTACTCTGCCAACGTAGGACTTTCCTGGGAAATTGATGTATGGGGTAAACTCCGCAGACAACGGGAAGTAACTACAGCAGGCTACCTGCAATCGTACGAAGCAGCAAGAACTGTACAGACCGCGCTGGTTGCAAACATCGCCAACAGCTATTATAACCTGTTGATGCTGGATGAACAACTGGTTATTGCTCACAAAAACCTGTTGCTGAGTGATACTATTGTAAATATGATCCAACTGCAGAAACAGGCTGGCCTGGTAACAGAACTGGCCGTACAGCAGGCAACCGCACAACGGCAGAACACTGCATTGCTGGTGCCTCAACTGGAACAACAGGTAGCCATCCAGGAAAATTCATTGAGTATTTTACTGGGTGACCTCCCTGGCAGGATCGTTCGTACCACGCAGTTGCAGAACACTTCTGTATGGCAGGAACTGCCCACTGGCTTACCGGCCGATCTGCTGAGCAAAAGACCGGATGTAAGAGAACGTGAAATGGCACTGGTAGCAGCCAACGCACAAGTGGGTGTTGCAGAGGCCAGCATGTATCCCAGCCTGAACATTACTGCAACCGGCGGATTGAATGCCTTCAAAGCCAGTAAATGGTTCATACTACCGGCTTCACTGTTTGGTACTGCGGCCGGAGCTATTGCTCAACCCCTTTTCCAGCGCAGACAATTGAAAACACAAAAAGAAGTAGCCAACATTCAACGTGATGCTGCTGTGATCAGCTTCCGTCAGTCTGTACTGAATGCAGTGGGTGAAGTGAGCAATGCCTTAATAAAACTGGATAAGCTGAAAGAACAGCATGAGGTTGCAGAAGCACGTACACATACGTTGCAGACGGCTATCAACAATGCAGAAATGTTGTTTAAAAGTGGTATGGCCGATTACCTGGAAGTGATCACTGCGCAGGGCAATTCACTACAGGCATCCATTACACTGGCCGATATACAACGTCAGCAACTGAGCGCTATGGTTGAACTATACCGCTCACTGGGTGGTGGATGGAAATAGGGAAAGAAAAGTCATGAAAACAGAAAAATGAAAAGGATAAGTAGAATAGGTTAAGGCTCGTCGGTTTTCTTTCAGTCAGATAAGGTTAAAAGCAAAAAGGCACAAGCAGGATATTCCTCTTGTGCCTTTTTTGTTATTAGATCGAACGCAAAATGCTGAATGCCCGCCTGGTCAGTCATTCACTAACCTTAATCAACAGGCTTTTCATTCGCACATTTGCATATTTTCAAAATTGCACATTATCCAAGACTATGGGCTCGTACCGCTTCCACCTCTTCAGCAATACGCGGTAATTTGTCACTTCCCAACAGGCTGGAGCCATTTGCGGTGATGAGATAATCATCCTCAATACGAATGCCTCCGAAATTTTTATATGCAAATACTTTTCCGTAGTTGATAAACTGTTCGTGTTTTTTTTCAGCAGCCCAGCGATCCATCAGTTCCGGAATAAAATATAAACCCGGTTCTACAGTTACTACAAAACCGGGTTCCAGTGCGCGTCCCAGGCGAAGCGATTTTAAACCAAACTCCTTGCTCTTTTTCAGTTCATCGGTATAACCAATGTATTCTTCTCCCAGGTTTTCCATATCGTGTACGTCCAGTCCCATCATATGCCCCAGGCCACACTGGAAGAATAATGTATGAGCACCGGCTGCCACCGCTTCTTTTACATCCCCCTTCATCAATCCCAGTTGCTGCAAACCGATGGTAAGACGTTCGCAGGCCAGCAGGTGAACATCTTTAAACAATACACCCGGTTTCAATGCTTTGATAGCAGCCTGTTGTGCATCCAGTACAATATTGTAGACTTCTTTCTGCAAAGCACTGAATTGTTTTCCTACCGGGAAAGTACGGGTCATATCACCAGCGTAGTGATTACTGGTTTCACCACCCGCATCACACAGCACCATCTGCCCTTCTTCCAACACAGTCAATCCATAGTGATTGTGCAATACCTGGCCATTTACTGTTAATATAGTAGGAAACGACAGGTTACCACCGGCGCTGATGGCCTGTGCATGTACAAATCCAGCCACGTATGCTTCTGTTACACCTGCACGTGCATTACGCATAGCAGCCAGGTGCATATCGGCAGTAATATCTACTGCTTTATTGATCTCAGCTACTTCTTCTGCTGTTTTTATTGACCGCTGGCTCATAACAGCACGGATCAGTGTTACAGAAGCTTTCTCTTTCAGCAAAGCAACCGGCAAACCGGTAATCTCACTGATCTGTAATGCGGTATCTTTACGGTAAGGTGATAAAAAATGTACAGCATTACGGCCTTTTACTGTTGCTGCCAGTGAGGCCAGCGGTAATACTTTATCAATACCGGTTTGCGCAGCCTGTTCGTGTATAGAGATTTTTGGCCCTGTCCATACAATGTCATCAATGGTCAGTTCATCACCAAATAGTATTTCAGTATTGTTGTCAATATCAATTACCAGGAACAGATCTGCACGATCAATACCGGTATAATACAAAAAGGTACTATCCTGTCTGAAATGGTACCAGTTGTCTTTATAATTCATACTGCTTTCACCATTGCCTGGTAACAGGATGATGCCTGTTCCTACCAGCCTCTTCAGTTGCTGTCTTCTTGCGGAGTATACTTCTTTATTAAACATTCGCCTGTAGTTTATTGGATAAATACCCTGTTCCGGGCTTCATTTTAATGGATCAAAAGTAAAGGATCGATCCATCAGCAGCAATTAAATTCTGTTATAAACAATAGCAGGTGGATGAACCACCTGCTATTGTTTATAAATATCCCGGAAACTGTTCATGACTATACCGCTATCCCTTACGGGTTTGCTGTTCCCAGTCCTGCAACTGGCGCAACATCTGGAACGAGGATACAATATCGTATGCAAACGAAACCTGTTTGTCAGACAATTCCGCGTAACGTCCCTGCAATAAGGCATATGCAGCGGTAGCCAGTTGTTCATCAGTCATGGTAGTTTGTCCCAGTGCATGATAATACCGTAATTGTTGCTGCAGGTCTTTTTTAATGGAATCTGATACCTTTCTGGCCAGTGGGGCATCATTGGCAGCATAACAGGCCTGTAAGAACTGTAATGAAATAGCATTGTGCTGGTTGCCACGATTGCTGGTGGTTCCATACCTGAAATCTTTTTCATTGACCATTTTATCATACCGCTGCAATACATTACGTGCTTGCTCCAAACGGCCTTCTTCTGCCAGTGCCTGCGCTACTTCCGCATACGCAAGACGGATATTATTCAGACGACGGCGGTTTTCCTCATCGTAATACGTTCCGTTCTTACTTTCAAAAGCAAACCTGTTCATTATATAGTCGTAAGACTTTGCCGTATTTACCCTGCTGCCGGTAACCGGTGAAAGCTGGTAGATCAGTCCTTCCTGGCGAACATATTTACCCAATCCCAGGCCTTCTGCTACAGCGGGGGAAGTAAAGCATATCGGTCTTTCCCATTTATTGGCAGCCACAATGGCCAGCATTACCAGGTCGTTTCTTACCAGGTAGTTTTTACCGGTCAGATCTACTTTCAACGTATTGACAATAGTATCGCCGGGTTGTGCCCAACCTTTGCTACGCACTTTGGCAACATCTACCGGTACACTGAATGTACGTCCGGGTAACATGTTGATAATATCTCCATCATTGGTTTCACGTGTATAGCGTGGATCATCACTGCCCACTACATTCTTCAGCACACTGTACAGGTCAGGTTCAGTACCTGCTGTAAAACCGGGCATTTTATCATCAACATATACCACTTCGCGTTTGTCGCCACGGATCTGCTCTGGTGTAAAGAGTACATCTATCGGCGCACTTTCATTGATCTTGTAACGGAACTGGTTAATACACCAGTCTGCTGCAAAAATCGTATTGACCATTACACGCACATCAGGCCGTATGCCTTCTACTTCCTGTGCATACCACAAGGCATAGGTATCATTGTCTTCTGCGGTAAACAATACTGCATTGCGCGGACAGCTTTCCAGGTAACTGCGTGCAGCATCACGAGCCAGTGTTTTCCCACTTCTGTCGTGATCATCCCATTCCTGGTAACACATTACCGCCGGTACTGCAAGGCTCAATGCCACGGCGGTATATGCTGCCATAGCAGGTTTGATTCTTTTCTGCAAGAATGCCATTACCGGCAATACACCCAAACCAATCCAGATTGCAAATGCATAGAACGAGCCAACGTACGCATAGTCGCGCTCACGCGGCTCAAATCCCGACTGGTTCAGGAAAACAACAACAGCGATGCCGGTTGCCAGGAACAACAATGTATTGACAAGGAAATCTTTTCTGTTACGCTTAAACTGGAACAACAATCCGATAATACCAAGCGCCAGCGGCAGCATGTACAATTTGTTGTATCCTTTATTATCCTGGTGAATGCTATCAGGCATCTGGTTCTGCGGACCATACAGCATATTGTCAATAAAAGAAATACCGCTTACCCAGTTACTATCACGGGCATTTCCAAAACCCTGCAGATCATTTTGTTTGCCGGCAAAGTTCCACATAAAATACCGCCAGTACATCCAGCCTGCCTGGTAGTTGGCAAAGTATTTAATATTATCTGCCATTGTGGGTGATTCGCCTTCCTCCAGCCCTGTGAAACGATGATAGCAATCTAATTGCTGCCGGTCGTTATTGCTGTTCCACATACGCGGGAAGAAGTGTGCAGATGGCGTATTGGCCCAGTCCTCACCACGTCTCTTTCCAGCCTCTACGTATTTGCCATCAGCCATTGTATAGGAAATACCTTTATCAACATAAGATGGCCTGTCTGTAAAATCAGGTCCGTATACAATGGGCCAGTCGTTGTACTGCTCACGCCCCAGGTATCCTGCCAGGCTAACAGGATTGTCTACATTGTACATGTCTACACCGGGATTGGCATTGGAACGTATCATTGTAGTGAGATACGTGGAGTATCCAAACAACAGGAATACACCACACCACGCAAACGTTTTAAGTTGTGCATACTTCTTTTTGCCTGCATACCGTATCAGCAATGTAAGGCCAACAGCTACCAGAAAAAAGAAAAAAGCAAAACCCGAAAATACCGGCAATCCAAGACTGGTATTAAAATATACATCAAAGCTACCGGCAATCTTTATTACAGATTGCACTACAAACTTCTGTACAAACAGTGTAACCACGCAGGCTGCCATCAGTGCAAGTATAGTATTTTTGGTAGTGACCTTGAATTTTTTGAAATAATATACCATTACAATGGCCGGTATGGTAAGTACATTCAGCAGATGCACACCTAATGAAAGTCCTATCAGGAAAAAGATAAACACGATCCAGATATTACTGCGTGGCTGTTCTGCATTCTGCTCCCACTTCAGCACAGCCCAGAATACAACGGATGTGAACAAAGAAGACAATGCATATACTTCACCTTCCACAGCACTGAACCAGAATGAATCTGAAAAAGTATACGCCAGTGCACCAATCACACCACAACCCATGATCGTGAACATTTGTGTACCGGTCAATACTGCGTTTTGTTGTTGAACTATCTTACGTGCAAAGTGGGTAATGCTCCAGAATAAGAAAAGGATGGTGAAGCCGCTGGCTAATGCACTCATGGTATTTACTGCCAGTGCTGCCCTGCCAGGATCATTACCAAAAAGGAGAATAAAAAAACGGCCTAACATAATAAAGAGCGGTGCGCCGGGCGGATGTGGTATCTGCAACTTAAAACAGCATGCTATAAATTCTCCGCAATCCCAAAAACTCGCAGTTCTTTCCATTGTAAGCAGGTACACACTACAGGCTATAATACATACAGTCCAGCCCGTTAGGTTGTTCATTTTGTTAAAACGCATATAGTCCTGGTATTTTTTTAGGTAGACTTAAATTTACCCATAACCGTGAAACGTATAGTGCACTTTAACATTTTATTACACTGCCCGGCCAAACAAAAAATCCCTGCACTGTAAACTGATTACCGTACAGGGATGCATTTTAATAGCAGCTATCAGTAATCAATTGTTCATCAAAGTATTCAACCTTGATTCAAGATCACTGATCTGTTTCATCTTTTTTTCTGTTGATTTCTGATGATCTTTCCGGGAGTCTTTGAGGGATGCATTCAGTTTTTTCAGTTCTTTCTGCATCTCTGCAATCTGCATGTCTTTATCATACAGCATTACCCGTTGCTCCAGGCTTCCAAGATATATATTAGCTCTGGTACTCAATTCCACATCACTGCTATCAAGAAAAGTACCGTCTGGACGTTGCAGCGCCATGGTTACGGTAGTGATCCTTTTTTTCTTTCTGCCGGTACCGTTGAGAGTATAATAAACAGTCATTTCCTTTCCGCCAAGTTCCTGCAACTTAATGTCTTTTGCATATAATACGCCTTTACTTTTGCGCAGCCTGCTGCTGTTCTTTTTTGCTTCGCTCTCCAGAACATCTTTTACAAGATCATCATCCTGTTTAAAACTTACTGTTAATGCAGGTCTGGACTGCTCTTCAATCATCATGGTGGCTTTGTTTACCTGTGCGTGCGATATACCTGCTATTAAAAATACCTGCAGAACGGTCATGTACAACTTTCGCATACTACTACATTTTGGGGTTAACAATAATACCTGTCTTATTTCTTAATGGTATACCATTATAAGCCAAAAAAGATACCAGTATCAATTTGTGTTATTTCGTCGATAAACAGAAAAATTGTCAATCTTATCGACCCAATCACGCAATTTTGTTGAACATAACTGTTAAGGAAAACAAAAAGGATTTACTAACTGTTGAAAATATTCTACAGTCAATACAATATGACAAGTTAGATTATCAGGTTCCTACCTTTACTATTTCTACCTCGTAGATTAAAGTGGAAAAAGGCGGCACTTTGCCGGGAATGCCATCAAAACCATAGCCAAGCTGGTAAGGAATATACAACTGCCATTTATCACCTTCTTTCATGTGCATCAATGCTTCTGTCCAGCCTTTTACCACACTACGTGGATACAACCGCAGCGGGGTCCCATTTTCCGAACTTTCAAAAACCGTGTTGTTGATCAGGCGGGCAGTGTAGTTGCAGGATACAACATCTGTAGCGGTGATATTTTTACCACTTCCCTTTTGCAGTACTTTATATTGCAGCCCGCTTGCCAGTGTTACCACGTTGGGCAAGGTGCCATTGTTCTTCAGCCATTGTTCATTCTCGTATTTTGCAGCAACATTTAACATTACCCGTTTTTCTTCTACAAACTCACGCAGGTATTTGTCTGCCGCACTATAAGTGAATAAAGAAGTGTCTCCCTTCAAGCCGCGGGTAAGTCCCAGTAATAATGCAGGTGTTACTTTTTCAATACCATATCTCCTGGCACCGGCTGACCATACATAACCCAGTTCATAACTAAGGGTATCATAAACCGTTTGTACAGTGATATTTCCCAATACCTGTTCTTCACTCAATGACGGGAATAATTCTTTATTCATCGTCATCAGATCTCTGTCCAATCGCTCACTGGCCTGTGATACCTGTATAAAGGAAGTATTCTGTGCAAACTGGTCAAATACCCCCAAGTAAAAACAGGCTGCAATTTTATGCATGCCTATCCTTGCCATATTGTGTGCCCATGCAGAACCCAGGGCATAATTGATAGTATCATTCTTTGACAATAAAGCAATATCCCCGATCTTTTTCTGTTGCCATTCGGCAGTAAAAGGAGGTATATTCTTTTTTTCTGCAGCCACGGCAGATTGTTCTTGCTCTGCCGGCTGTGCACAACTGATTGCTAAAAAAAAATATGATATGTAAACGATCAGACGCATAATATCCGGATTAATGCGGTTACCTGTTCCCTGCAAACAGTATTAACCTGTGCATGAAAAATGAATGGCCACGGCATTGTTGCGGGCAATACCGTGGCCTGTGAAATGATTTATTATTGCAGTAATACTTTCTTCACATAGCTGTTAGTACCATTGGTAACTTTCAGGAAATAAGTTCCTGTAGCCACTTGCTTTACAGGTACAGTAAATACAGCCTTGTTATCAGTTTGTACATTGATAACCTTTCCTGACATATCTATCAGCGCTACATTTACCAGTGCAGCAGCATCATACTTATCTACTTTTACAGTAAGTGCCTGCTGACGCACAGCGGGATTCGGAAATACATTAATAGCATTTTCATCGTTATTTTCTTCTTTCACTTCAATGCCTGGTTCTCTTTTTCTTTCTTCAGGATTGGCCTCACGTGCTGCAGCAGAAGGCTGATACACGCGAACATAATCTACCCACAATGTGGAAGGGAATGGAGTGGAACCGTTGGGACTTCCCGGCCAGTTGCCACCCACAGCAAGATTTAAAATGATAAAAAAGTCGCGGTGAAATTCTTCTGTGCTGTTAATGTTGTTGGTGGTATTGGCAGACCAGTATTGTACACCATCAATATACCACTTAATGCCAAAGTTGTTCCAGTTGATTTGGTAATTGTGCCAGCCCGAAGGTGAAGTGGCACCATATCCACCATAGGAAACATGTCCGTTCGCATCCCAGTGAATGGTGCCATGTACGCCTGCTTCGTTGTTGATATGCTCCATAATATCTATTTCACCGCAGGCAGGCCAGCCTACAGAACCAATGTTTACACCCAGCATCCAGAAAGCAGGCCACAGGCCCTGTCCCATTGGTATAGACATACGGCCTTCAATCCAGCCGCTACCCCAATGACGTTTTCCGAATGAGGTGATCTTACCTGAAGTATAGGCATTACCACCAAAGTTTTCTCTTTTGGCAATCAGTTGCAGACAATTGTTACCTACTACCACGTTGTTGGAACGGTAGTACTGCAATTCATTGTTGCCAAATCCACCACCGCCCTGGTCAATATTCCAATCGCCGGTATTTAGGGATGTGCCATTGAATTCATCGCCCCACCAAAGCTGGGCATAAGATTGATGGCCTGCAAGCAGCAACAGTATACAAAGTAATCCGGATGTTCTTTTTACAATAGAAATAACTCTCATAAAAGAAGGTTTATGGTAATTGATATTAATTCAGCGGAGAGTTGCCTTGCGGAAGCGCATTCAGATCATTGTTTTTAGAGAACAGATCATTGCGCAGGAAGCATGCGGTGGAGATCTCCCGGCCGGGGCTGCGTTCCTCAGTACACAGCAGTCCCATCCCGCCGGGAAACAGGTTAAAATAATTTCCATATAGTTATGCTTTCGTTGGAAGTTCTGTAACACACTGCTACAAACAACGACACCTAACCATCATGCACATTTCCATGTTACCAATGCCGGTAACTCTATTACAATTAAAGCCATTCAGTTAACTACCATACAAAAGTTCCTGCGGCGCCGCCGTCTAATGAAGTGGTTACCCATTTGTTTTTGAACTGTATGTTAAACTGCTGAGGGGTGCTGCTATCATTTACTACGATCAGTACTTTTTTACCGCCTGGTGTCAGAAAGGCTGCACTGTACAAATTGCCGCTGATATTGCTGGCAATACGCACTGAGCCTGCCGGTACAAATTTGGACGCATGTGCCACAATGTAATAACCCACATTGCGTGTTACACCTGCACCAATGGTAATAGCTCCTTTACAAGTGGTACAACCTCCATTGGTATGTGGCCCGAAAGCCGGGTTGTTTGCCAGATTCCATTCCAGGGCATTCCTGCTCCAGTTACGCATCGATCCGATGATCACATTCTTCATGTGCCATTGCAGATCGGCAGAGAACGTACTCGTTGAAGCTGTATACTGTTCTGTGAAATAAAGTGCTTTATCAGGATACAGGTTATGTACATTGCTCAAAGCACTGATATCGCCGCCATACAGGTGAAATGCTGAACCATTTACATATTTGTATGCACCTGCATCGCTCAACACCTGCATCGGGTAACCGGGTTGATCACAGTTGTGATCATATACTACAATCTTGGTGGTGATACCAGCAGTCTGAAATGCCGGCCCCAGGTAATTCTTAATAAAGTCTGTTTGCTGAAGTGCAGACATTTCCATGCTGGGGTTGTTTCCGCCATACAACGGCTCATTCTGTATAGTGATGGCATCAATAGGAACACCACGTACTTTCATAGCCTGTATATACTTTACAAAGTATTGTGCATATACACCATAACAGTTCGTTTTAAGATTTCCTCCTATCGAACTGTTATTGGTCTTCATCCACAACGGCGGTGACCATGGGCTTCCCAATATTTTTATGGAAGGATTGATGGCCAGTATCTGCTTCAATACCGGCACCAGGTTCACAGTATCTATTCCCAGTGTAAACTGGTCCAGGTTCATATCTGTTTGTCCTGACGGTATATCATCGTAAGAAAATACGGAAGCGCTCAGGTCTGAAGCACCGATACTTACACGCAGGTAGCTTACACCAATATCTGAACTGTCACTGCCAAACAGCTCTTTGATCAGTGATTGTTTTACGGAAACAGACAGACCATTGATCAGGTCTGCACTGCCGCCGGTAAGGGTATAACCAAAACCATCAATAGTTTGGTATTGCTGTGTACTGTCTACCGTAATATTCTGATATGAATTACTGGTGGTGCCAAAAGATAAAACAACATTCAGTTTTTTCAACAAGTTTGCCTGATCACCTGTGGTTAGCCAGTAGGCAACATCAGAAGGACCGGTAGCAGGCGGATTAACCGGCGGGTCTGGCGGATTGGGCGTAGGAATGTTTGAATCATTGCCCTTTTTTCCACAACCTATACTGCAACCAACAGCAATAGCTGTTACCAATAATATACGGCAGACGTTTCGTACCATAGTAATTTCTTATTACGGATTATTCGTTCCGGGTGCATCATTACACCTGTTTACAATTTTACTTTACCCTGCAATTTGATATCCCTTGATGAACCACCTACCAGTATGTCAAATATGCCAGCTTCGGTTACCCATTCATTTTTTACATCATTGTAATAACTGAATGCATCATTGTTCAGTGTAACTGTGATTACTTTTTGCTGTCCGGGTTGCAGGTATACTTTTTCAAATCCTTTCAGTTCTTTTTCAGGTCTTGGCAAAGCAGACTTTTCCTGTTTTACATATACCTGTGCTACTTCTGCTCCGGCCACCTTACCAGTATTTTTAACAGTAAAGGTCACTACAGTACTTTTCCCTTTGGGCCGTACGCTGATATTGCTGTAAGAAAAAGTAGTGTATGACAATCCATGGCCAAAAGCGAACTGTGGATTTACTTTATAGGTGTCATAATAACGGTACCCTACATAAATGTCGTCGTTGTAATACACCAGTCCTTTACTGCCGGGATATTGTCCCAGTTTATGCGCAGGAACATCTTCCAGTTTTTTAGGAAATGATACCGGTAATTTACCTGAAGGATTTACCTGACCAAAAAGGATACGCGCCAATGCGCTGCCACCTTCCATACCGGGATACCATGCCTGCAATACTGCCGGGGTTTTATCAATCCACTGCGACATATCTATAGCGCCGCCACCCATCAGTACAATAATAGTTTTGGGATTGGCAGCTAATACAGCACTGATCAGTTCATCCTGTCCAAAAGGCATAAACATATCTGGTTTATCAGTATCTTCTGCATCGTATGCATTGTCCTTCCAAACAGAATAATCATATCCATGTGTCCAGCCACCTACCACAATGGCAATATCTGCCCTTGCAGCAGCTTCAGCAGCTTCTTTGATCAATGTGGCATCTGCTTTTGCGCCACGTTCAATATTGTATCCTTTACTGTAAGTGATATTGACATTGCCACCCGCCAGTTGCTGTAATCCTTTCAACGGGGTGATCTCATAAAAAGCTTTTACCTGTGAGCTGCCACCACCCAATGATTGTTTTCTGTCTGCATTGTAACCGATCACTGCAATATTTTTAACAGCACCAGCCTGCAGCGGCAATAGGCCCTGCTCATTTTTCAGCAACACAATTCCTTCTTCAGCTACTTTCTGCGCAGTTTGCTGGTGTTCTTTTGTATTGAATGATCCTTTTATGCGTTTACCATCAATCATATTGGTCTTGTACATCACATATAAGATCCTGCGCACTTTATCATCAATCAGATATTCAGGTGCCTGTCCGTTTCGTACAAGTGTTACCAAAGTATCTCCCATAAAGAATTTACCATAATCAGGATCGGGCAACATACCGAGGTCTGTACCCATTTCAAGATCACAGCCATTCCACAATGCCTGCATGGTGCTGTGCACTGCATTCCAGTCGCTCATTACCAATCCTTTGAAACCCCATTCTTTTTTAAGGATATCGTTCAGCAGATAACTGTTCTGTGTTGCCCACTGGCCCCGGAATTTATTGTAAGACCCCATGATGGTATTTACATCCCCTTCTTTTACTGCTGCTTTGAAGCCTGGCAGATACAGTTCGCGCAATGCCCTTTCACTCATCTGTACATCAATGCTAGTACGGTTAACTTCCTGGTTGTTGGCTGCAAAGTGTTTTACACAGGCAGAAATGCCCTGTGCCTGTACACCTTTAATATAACCTACAGCCATTTTTGAAATGAGATAGGGATCTTCACTCTGGTATTCAAAATTTCTTCCATTCAGCGGAGTTCGTATGATATTGATAGCAGGGCCCAGTATTACATCTTTTCCACGAAAACTGGCTTCGCTGCCCAATACAGCACCAAATGCATATCCCAGTTGCGGATTCCAGGTAGCAGCCAGGCAAATGCTTGTAGGCAGGTAGGTAGCAGAATCATATACATTCGTATCGGCTACCCAATCGCGGCCATGCTCCAACCGCACGCCATGCGGGCCATCAGAAGTAACCAGTTCCGGTATACCCAGTCGCGGTACCCCACCCGATGTAAAAGACGAACTGGCATGGATCATACGCACTTTTTCTTCCAGTGTTAATTGCTTTACCAGTTGGTCGATCTTAGCGCGGATAGCTGCATCCTGTTGCTGCGCCTGTACCTGTACTACGAACATTACAACAGGGGCCAAAGCCAGTTTCTTGAAGGTTTGTATCATAATCAATTTACCAATGTGCTAATGAAATCCCCGGTACTCCATCAGCGCTTTTATTATTTATAATTTTTGTATCTTCTGTCTTGCATGCATTTTATTTTCCTGCCACACCATCTTTCTTTTCCCACTGCATATAATTAAAACTGAATCCACCAGTTACTGCCTGTACACGTATGGTATTCACTCCTTTCTGTAATGGTACCGCTGCAATGCTGGTGGTAACCCATTGACGGTAGCTGCCGGTATCTGGCAATAACACTGTTTCTTTTACAGATTTACCATTCACTTCCAGCTTTACCTTACCACTATTGTTTACAGCAGCCGTACGTAAATTCAGGTCGTATGTTCCGGCTTCATTTACATGAATAGTGTATTGCAACCATTCGCCATCTTCTATCCAGCCAACATTAAAACCATTGGTAAGCGAATCAGTGCATGATTCAATATCCACTCCATCGTTACGGTAACTATGTCCTTTGTTCCATTCAACACTTTTACCGGTAGATACACGATAGTTTGCTGCGTCTTTGTCTTCATACGCAACACCACTCCTGCCCAGGTCATAATCCACTGCATATACAATTCCGTTGCTGTTGATGTTATGTGCTTTAAATGGCAAAACATCTGCTGAACGTACTTGCCGGAACATGGCATCCACCACGTCTTTGTGATAAATAGCACGTTCTGCTTTTGTATCATTTGCCAGTTGCATCAGGCTTACATAGGCCTCCTCTGCTGTTGGCTTCGGACCTTTGCCAGTCCAGTAATCCAGTAGCTGCCGGTAACCGGGTGATGATTTTACCTGAAGGGGATTGTTGCCTCCCAATTTTTTCAACGGCCACCAGGCCCATCCAATATCATTCGATTCCAGCAGGGTAATGGCCTCTGTAAACCATGCGTTGGAGTTTTCACCGGACTCTCCCATCCATACGGGTACATTCTGTTGTTCACGTATATTCAGAAATCCCACGATAGAGTTTTTGTTGTTCTCATTCCAGTATTTATGAAAACTTACTACCATGTTCTTATCCCACAGCGGAAACATGCCACTGTAGTTGTTGGCCCAGCAGTTGCCTTCAATAAACAACATGTGCTTCTTATCAACAGTGCGTATAGCAGTTGTGATATCTGTTAATAATTTTTTCAGGGGCTCGTTCATTTTTTCAGCGCAACCGTTTTTATCGTTTGCATTGGTAAATCCCCAGTTGGTTTCATTTAGTAAGTCGTAACCCCCTATCCACGGTTCATTGGCATAACGGGTGGCAAGTTGTTTCCATAAGGCGATGGTCTTTTCGCGATTGGCAGTGCTTTCCCACAGCGAAGGTTTTGCTTTATCACGGTCTGAAATCGGAAGGTCATTTCCCTGTCCCCCCGGAGCAGCATGCAGATCCAGTATCAGGTACAGGTGATTGGCTGCGCACCAGCTCAGTAAACTGTCTGTAAGCTGAAATCCTTTTTTCAGCCAGGTTTGTTTTCCGGGTACGGGTTCTTCATCCACAGGTAAAGTAAACAGGTTGTAATGCAAAGGCAGGCGCACGCTGTTGAATCCCCATGCAGCCAGTGAATCAATATCTGTCCTGGTACAATGATTGGCCAGCCATGCATCATAAAAAACGGCTGTTTTCTCTTTGCCGATCAGTGCTTCAATTTTTTGTTTAAACTGGTGTTGAGCGTTGGCTACGCCGCCCAATTGTAACATATAAGGTTCCTGCAACATCCAGCCTCCCAATCCTATGCCACGTAACAGTACTTCTTTGTTCTGACCATCTACTATTCTTTTTCCATCGGCCCTTAAAAATCCCTGCGCCTGCGTGCACTGTGTGCACATTAATGCCAAAGCTGATACTACCAGTTTTTTGAAATACATGATACCTCTTTAATTGATGATTTATAGATTATGAGATTGGAGGATTGATCTTAACCATGGAATACTTTAGTAACAGGCTATACCATTATGGATCACATCCCGAAATCCCGGAATAACAATATCACAGAAATGCTCCCAGCTATTTATCAATCATCTTATATACCCTCACATAATCCACTATCATCGACACGGGGAAAATAGAATCATCTACGCCCTGTTGTCCACCCCAGTCACCACCAATTGCCAGGTTCAGCAGCAGGTGAAAACGCTTGTCAAAAGGATAAGCAGCAGAACCTGTACCTTCATTTACATACGTCAGTATCAGTTTATCATCTATATACCCTCTCAATGCATAGGGAGTCCAGTCTACACGATACAGGTGAAAATCTGTCAGAGCAGTAGGCACAATAGTGGTAGCAGTTTTCTGGTTACCTATTTTGAAATTGTACTTCTGTGTATGCGCACTCACGTGGATATTATTCGGATCATACCCTACATGTTCCATAATGTCAAACTCACCGGAATTGGGCCAGTCACCATAAGCACGGTCTGTAGGCAGCATCCATATAGCCGGCCAGGTTCCTTTGCCTGCAGGCAGTTTTGCTTTTACTTCCACACGTCCGTATAAAAAATCTTCTTTGTTACGGGTTACCATCCTGGCAGATGTATAGTTTCTTCCACCCATTGATTCTTTACGGGCAGTGATGGTCAGCACACCATTGGCTACGCTGGCATTGTTAACACTGTTGGTATAGTATTCCAGTTCGTTATTGCCCCATCCGCTGCCACCAATGTCATAATCCCATTTAGAAGTATTGGGCGCTCCTGTATAATCAAATTCATCGGCCCAGATAGGTGTTGTTTCAAAGGCCCAGCCTTTATCTACCACACCCTGCGGAGGCGTGATCACCGATCCGTCATCTTTTTTGGAAGAACAGGCAAAAACGATCACCGTTATTACACCGGCTGTTGCTAAGTACTTTTTCATATTCATCTGTTGAATGGAATAATATAATTGCCGGGCTCCTGACACAACCGCTTACCGGCCCCTCAATGCCCCGGTACATGTGGTTGTACGGAGCACCGGCTAATTACTCATTTGTATTTATTTGATCCCTGTCATTATGGTAGTTCTGCCAAACGCACGTTGGAAACGGTAATGCCGCTTGCCCCAAGATTGCCATCCCAGCTTCCCACTTTCAGCACCACGTAAATGGTACCATCGCTGGTAAACGTTACTGCACCGGCTTTATCTTTACCGCTACCATCACAACCAATAGTAGCCAGGTTACCATTGAAGGCTGCTGCTCCGCAACCAGACCATGTATTGAGTGCAATGAATTTGTTATCGGAATAATCAGCACCTGCTGTAGGTTTGGTAGTACCCAGGTACACTTCAAACCAGGTGTTGGTGGCACCGGATCCCTTTACATTGGCTGAAAATTTATAATTCTTGCCTTTTTTAACAGTTGCAGCCTGCCATACAGCCACATTGGTTTGTGCTGAACCCGTTCCGTTAGAGAATTTCAAACCGTCAGTATTCCAGGCAGTAGTTGTTAATGTAGAACCCGTGCTTTGCACCGTCCATTGTGCTGTACTGGCAGCGGTCATATCTTCTCCTTTTAAAACATTGATACCCGCAAAATCAGCAGCAATGGTTACTTTTTGGGTGATAGCAGTATACCCTGCCCTGTTAAAAGCTTTCAATACAATATTGTAATCACCTTTACTCATAAACAGGAAAGTGTCGGTTTCCTTAAATGATTTACCAGCGCCGCCAAAATCCCATCTCCATTCAAAAGCACCAGAAGTGGTACTTTTAAATACTACCTGGTTGGGATTACTTGCCAATGGGGTAGCTGTGAAAGCAGTAGCAGGCAGACTGCCAAGATTTTCATTCACTGATTCTTTGGCACAACCGGCCAGCAACAGGCCCGCTGAGGCCCACATATATAATAATGTACGATTGATACAAGGTTTCATGATAAAAGTATTTAGGGATAAACCAGTTAATTAAAAAAACCGGAATAATGTTACAATCAACCCCGGAGGTATATTCTTTGGCAGGGGCTGCCTGCTATCTTTCAACCCCCGGGATTAGCTTTATGCAACAATTACTGTACATAGCCGGGGTTCTGTACCAATTGTGTATTGGTCAGCTCCGCCAGTGGTATGGGCAGCAGTTCATGTTTATTGGGTTTAAATCCTTTTGACGCCAGTACTGTAGCGGCTTTTCCGGTACGCACCAGGTCAAACCAGCGGTGACCTTCTGTTGCCAGTTCCAGCCGACGCTCGTTATAAATGTTATCAAGCGTAGCAGCTACACCGGTCAACCCTACCCGGCCACGTACAGCATTGAGATAGTATGCAGCCTTGGTAAGATCACCATTGCCACGTACTAGCGCCTCAGCTTCCAGCAGGTAAGTATCTGCCAGTCGTATCTCAATCACATCGTTGGGATAGTTCAACTCCGCATTACCACCACCGGTGCTACGCCATTTGGTAAGCGGCGCAAACTTCTGTATAAAGTAACCTGTGTTCTGGTAACTGGGTGAGTAGCTGCAAACACCAGCGGTCTGCAAACTGTCCATGTTGACAATGGTAGCCGGATAACGCGGATCGTTCTTCATTACATTCACCAGGTCAAGAGTTATTACATCAAAACCCCAACCAGACTGGTAAGTAGGGCCAGAATAGCCCCTTGCCCCGATCATTTGTGTAAACACGTTTCCTTCAAAATTCGGCCAACCACCCCAGCTGCTGTTGGCAACTGACGTGTGTACTATTTCAAAAATGGACTCGCTGTTGAATTTGTTATCCGGACTGAAAATATCAGCAAAGTGTGGCTGCAATGAATAACCATATACATTTCCCACCTTATTCACATCTTCCAGCAGGTTAGCTGCTTCCAGCATACGGCCGGTATTGTTCTGGTAAATGATCACTTTTCCCAACAGTGCTTTGGCTGCACCGGCTGTAGCACGGCCACCTTCTGAGGCAGCAGGTACAGTATTGGGCAATCCATTGATAGCATCTTTAAGATCTGCTTCTATCTGCTCGTAAACCTTTGCAGGGTCTGCCTGTTTCTGGCTGTAGATCTGCTCAGTAGCCAGCGGTGCAGTGAACAACGGAATGTTCTTGAACAAACGTAACAGATCAAAATAATAATAGGCACGCAGGAATTTTGCTTCTGCTATATACCTTGTTTTCAGCGCATCGCTTAAACCAGGTACACCGGGAATTTTGGCCAGTACCACATTGGCGCGTGATACACCGGTAAAATTGCGTGTCCAGAATTCCATTTGAGGACCAATGGCTGGATCCAGTGAATAGTTGTTCCATGCCTGCCAGGTATTCATATCACTGTTGGAACCGCCACCTGCATAACAGTCATCAGAAGCCGCATTCAACGGCCCCAGTTTGTTGGCATAGGTTCCGGCGGCTTCCATGCCCAGAGGATCATACGCTGCAATTACTGCCGCCATAGCCTCTGATGGATTGGAATAATAATTTGATTCAAGACTAAGACCTTTCGGATCTACATCCAGGAAGCTTTTATTACAACCTCCAAACGTGTACCCTGCAAGTACCAGGATCATTATATGTTTAAAAGAGATACGTTTCATGGTAAATAGTTTTTAAAAATTACAGACCAAGATTTAAGCCCACCATAAATGAACGTGCCTGCGGATAGATACCACGATCTATACCGTAGCTGCTGCCACCGATCTCAGGATCGAAGCCGGTGTATTTGGTAAAGGTTACCAGGTTACCGCTGCTCAGGTAAATACGTGCTCTTGATAAGCCGGCTTTACCACTGACAGAAGCTGGCAACGTGTAACCGATCTGTAATGTTTTAATCCTGAAATAAGCACCGCTTGACAGGTAGAACGGAGATGGATTTTTAAAGTTTCCGTTCTTGTCATCTGTTGTTAAGCGGGGGAAATTATTAGATGAACCCGGGCCAGTCCAGCGGTTCAGCGCTGCTGTTGTCCAGTTGGCATTGGCAATATCCAAACGGCGCAGACCATTATATATATCATTACCGGCAACGCCTTGTGAGAATACCAGCAGATCAAAATGTTTCCAGTTCACGTTGATGGTGAACCCGTATGTCCAGGTAGGTGTAGGATCGCCAATGAAAGTACGGTCTGCTTCATCAATGCCACCACTGCCATTTCTGTCGGCCCATTTAAAGTCGCCGGGTTTGGCATCCGGCTGAATTTTTGTTCCGTTCTTACCCACGTAAGCATCGATTTCCTGTTGTGTCTGGAAGATGCCCAGTGTCTGGAAACCGTAGAAAGCACCAATAGGATGATCAACCTGTACACGTGTAAGCGGATAAGCTGTATTCTGTACAGTAGCTCCGCCAGACAGGTATTCTTTACCCTGGCCAAGATATGTAACCCTGTTGCGCAGATATGATACATTACCTTTTACATTCAGGTTTACTTCACCAACTTTTTTATTATATCCCAATTCCAGTTCCACACCGGTATTTTCCATATCTGCTACGTTGCCGGAAGGATTACCGGTACCCACATAGGCAGGAATGGTAATCACCTGCAGAATGCCGGTGGTTTTCTTTTTATACCAGTCCAGTGTAACAGAGAGGTCGCGGAATAGAACCGCGTCCACGCCAATATTCAGCTGGCTGGTCTGTTCCCATTTCAGATCGGGGTTAGCCGGTCCGTTGGGACTGTAACCAATTAAGTAGTTGTCATAACCGAAAGTATAGTTGCGTCCGCCGCCAATGGTAGATACATACTGGAAGTCGCCGATATTATCATTACCTGTAATACCGTATGAAGCACGGAGTTTCAGGAAGGATACATCTTTACCTGCAGGAAAGAAATCTTCCCGAGATATAACCCAACCTACTGAACCGGACGGGAAGTAACCATATTTATTATTATTACCGAAACGGGAAGAACCATCACGACGTATAATACCGGTGAACAGGTATTTCTCGCGGAAGTCGTAGGTTAAACGACCATACAGTGAGCTTACTTTGTGCAACACTCCTTCACTACCCCACGCATCTTTATTAGCCTGTGCAGTGCTGTAGTTCATTGATGCTTCTTTGAACGTATTGACCGGCAGATTGAAGTAAGTAACACCGGTAGCACGGGCATTATTTTCAACATAGGCACCGGTACCAACCAATGCTGTAATGTTGTGACTGCCGAAAGTACGTGAGTAAGATGCTGTATTTTCCCATGTCCAGTTAATACCCCTGTGTGTTTCACGGTAAAAACTATTATTGGTAGTGGAGCTTACAGCATTCAGGTATACTACAGGGTTGAATGATTCACTGCCCCAGAAAGAAAGTTTACCGCCTACATTGGAACGGATCTTTAATCCTTTGATAGGCTCTACTTCAAGATAGGCGTTGCCTACTATATTATCAGACCAGCCATAGTTGCCTTCATGCACTTTGATATAAGCAAGCGGGTTGCTCATCTCCTGCTCTACTGTAGTAGAAATGCCATAAGGATTGCCCTTCCCGTCTCTTACTACCTGTTTGGTGCTGTAAGGTGGTGCATTGGCTACTGATGGATCGGTAATCACAATAGGAGTAATAGGGTCCAGGTTGATGGCTGAGGACAACGGACCACCAAATTCGCCGTTGGTATTACCCAATCCCTGACTTTTGATATAGGAATAACCAACGTTGTTGCCGAAGGTTAACCATTTTTTGATCTTGTGGGTTGAGTTCAACCGTATGTTGAACCTTTTGTATTTGGAAATGTCTGTGGCCACTATACCATCCTGTGTATAGTAACCAAAAGATGCATAGTAAGTAGACTTGTCGTTGCCACCACTCAGGCTCAGTTCGTGGTTCTGCATACGGGCATCATTGTTAAAAATAGCATCCTGCCAGTCGGTACCCTTGCCCAATGCCTGCGGATTGCTGTAAACGACATCGCCGCCACCTGCTACAGAAGCTTCGTTACGCAGTGTGGCATACTGTGTGGCATTTAACAGCTTCAGCCTGTGTGCCGGGGCCTGCGTACCATAGTAGCCGTTGTAATTAAGCTGCAGATTGCCCGATTTGCCTTTTTTGGTGGTGATCAATATTACACCGGCAGAAGCACGGGCACCATAAATAGCTGCCGAAGCAGCATCTTTCAATACTTCAATAGACTCAATGTCATTCTGGTTCAGGTAGTCAATACCGCCTACGTCTACGATCATTCCATCTACTACATACAGCGGATCGCTGGCGCCACCGTTGATAGAAGTAGTACCACGCACACGTACGGTAGAACTGGAACCGGGTTGTCCTGAACTGGCTGCAATAGTAAGACCGGAAGTGCGTCCCTGTAATGCCTGTTCCACACGCATAATAGGCATGTTTTCCAGGTCAGAGGCTTTAACACTGGTGATGGCACCGGTCAATACACTTTTCTTTTGTGTACCATAGCCAACCACTACAACCTCATCCATATTCGCATTTTTGTCGGACAGGTAAATGGCAATGGGATCACCAGCTTTGGTTACCACATATTCCTGCTGCTGCATGCCGGCAAAAGTGAAAACCAGAACGGCGCCTGCCTGCTTTACATTAATAGTAAAGTTGCCGGTAGCATCTGTAACAGTGGCTAAAGTGGTGCCTTTAATAGAAACAGTAACTGCGGGGAGAGGTTGGTTGGAAAGTTTGTCTAAAACCTTACCGCTTACACGGAGTTCGCTGTTGACCCTTGTTTGCTGGGCCCATACAGCGGCACATAGGAGAAAGAGAAGGACGCTGAGGACGTACTTTTTTTTCATACACAAGCAATTTTTTGGTAGTTAGTTAAAAGTGGATTTTGGCTTACAGGAAATTTTCCGCGAATCGTTAAATATGTTAACAAATTTCATTTTAAACTACTGCAATTGAAAGTTTACGGGCACATCAATACCTCATCAATTAAAAGTAATCAGTTGATAATCAATAAAATTCAACTACATCAATACTACATCATGGAAGTTTTGCTATATTTATTTACCGATTTTGCCTAGCTATCATGAGAACACTATTGCTTTGCCTTATTGCCTGCTTCCCCCTGCTTTTAAAAGCCCAGAATACCATCGGTTTTCCGGAGATTATTAATTATACCAAACAACAATTCAATGGCGGTAGCCAGACCTGGGACATCCAGATGGATGAAAAAGGAATGGCGTATTGCGCCAATAATGATGGGTTGCTCACCTTTAACGGGAAGTACTGGAAACTGTACCCTATCCCTAATGGCACCCGTATGCGGTCTGTTCTGATCGACAAGGATGGAAGGATCTATATAGGTGCGCAGGATGAACTGGGCTATTTTTTCCCGGATGAACATGGACAGCTTAAGTACACTTCGTTAAAGCCTTTAATTCCGCAAAAGGAGCGGCAGTTTGCCGACATCTGGAATATTGTAATGTACAACGGGAGTGTTTTTTTCAGGGCATTCAATAAGATCTTCCAGCTAAAGGATGGTACCATACGTACCTATAATGCACCGGAAGAATGGCGTTTTTTATGCAAAACCGAACATGGTTTGTATGCACAGGAAATGCGTGGGGGATTGCTGAAATTCAACACCGGCAGCAATAGCTGGGAAACTGCCTGCAAGGATTTTGCCGATAAGAACATGCTGGTGACCTCTATTCTTTACGAACGGAATGATACCTTATTAGTTACTACACTTAAAAACGGCATTTTTTACCTGCACAATCAGAAACTGATAGCAAAACCCACCGAAGCCGATGCTGTTTTTTTCAGCAGCCGCATTTACAGTGCCATTGCGCTGCAGGATGATCAGCTTGCCATCGGCACTACGTCCGAAGGCTGTTATCTTCTTGATGCCCGGGGCAGGATCATACAGGTATTTTCAGTACAGGAAGGACTGCAGAACAACAACGTGCTGAAGATCTTTTCAGACAACAACCGCAACCTGTGGCTGGGGCTGGACAATGGTATTGACCTGGTGCGGTATAATACTGCCGTAAAACATATCTATCCCGACAAAAAGAATCTTTTCTCCTCGTACGCCATCCGCATTTTTAACAACCGTTTGTATGTAGGCACTTCCGGCGGATTGTATTGCGCACCACTGAACAATGAAGAACACGATCTCAGTTTTACCAAAAGCAGCTTTTCGTTTGTTACCGGTACCAAAGGACAGGTATGGAATCTTTCTGAGGTCAATGAACAACTGCTGATGGGACATCACGAAGGTACTTTTGAGGTGGAAGGCGATGTAGCTAAGCCGATCCTGAAAGATGTTGGCTCCTGGCAATATGTACCGCTGTCATCTATCAACCCCAGTCCTTCTGTATTGCTGGGATCTTACAACGGCCTTCGCCTGATGCATTTTTCCGGTACAAAATTTACCAACGCCAGGCATTTGCTGGGTTTATTTGAATCATTGCGTTTTATTGCCCTGGATAATGACAATGTGATCTGGTGTTCGCATCCTTATCGCGGCGTATATAAGGTTACCATCAAAGGCGACAGTGTGGTGGATTCTAAACTGTACGGACAAAAAGAAGGGCTACCTTCTGACCTTAATAATTTTGTATTCCGCATCAAAAGCCGCATGATCGTAGCCACCGATGCGGGATTATATGAATACGATGAAACCAATGACAAGTTCAGACCATCTCCTTCCCTGTTTAATATACTGAACGCCATCCCCATCAAATTCGTTACCGAAGATAACAGTGGCAATATCTGGTTTGTAAATAACAAGCGGGTTGGCATCATTGATTTTCAGAAACCGACTAATGACAAGCCATATTCCATTATCTATTTTTCTGAACTGAATGGCAAAATAGTGGGCGGGTTTGAAAGCATTTATCCCTACAATGCAGAGAATGTTTTTGTCGGTGCCGAGAAAGGTATCTATCATATCAACTATAAAAAATACATTAAATCTGGTCATGCCCTAACTGTATTGATCGGTGAGGTAAAAGCTACCGGCGATAAAAAAGACAGCCTGGTATTTGGCGGTTATTTTGCCAATGCAGATAAAATACTACCCGAACAGAGTGATAAGAATATTATCCGCCTGTCGCACAGGTACAACAATTTCCATTTTGAGTTTGCTTCCACTTCATACGAGCAGGAGAACAATATTGAATACAGTTTCCAGCTCCAGGGGTTTGACAAAACATGGTCTGAATGGACCCAGAAAACAGAAAAAGAATACACCAACCTGCCACCGGGACATTATACTTTCATTGTAAAGGCCCGCAACAACCTGAGCACAGAATCAGCCCCGGTAAAATATGCTTTTGAAATACTGCCGCCCTGGTACCAGAGCATTCCTGCTATTTGTATCTATGTGTTATTGCTGGTAGGTTTTATCCTGTTCATGATGCGTAAACAGAAAGAAAAGTTTATTGACCAGAAACTGAAACACCAGAAAGAACAGGAAAAACTTCGCTATCTGCACCAACTGGAAATAGACCGCAACGAAAAAGAACTGATCAAGCTGCAGAATGAAAAACTGGAAACAGAAGTACAGTTTAAAAACAAAGAGTTGGCCAGTGCTACCATGCACCTTGTTGAAAGAGGAAAAGTATTGTCGCGTATAAAAGAAGAATTACTACAATCTGTAAAAAAGATAGATTCACCGGCCCAGGCAGCCAATTTTAAAAGAGTATTGCGCCTGCTGGATGAAGCTGAGAACAACGAGGAGGACTGGGAACATTTTGCCACTCACTTTGACCAGGTGCACAATAACTTCCTGGACCTGTTGAAGAATAAATTTCCACAACTCACCAATACAGACCTGAAGTTATGCGCCTACCTGCGTATGAACCTTACTTCTAAAGAAATTGCACAGCTGATGAACATCTCCGTACGGGGTGTGGAGATCAGCCGGTACAGGTTGCGTAAAAAGCTGAATCTTACCGGCGATATTACGTTGTATGATTTTTTGTTGTCGGTAAAGTAAGACACCTTGATGACTAAATGGCTGAATGGCTTGATTGTTATGTTGAACGCCAAACAATCAAACCATCCAGCTTTATTGAATTATCAATATTATTTGCAATCAATATCCACTACAGCAGCCTGTATATTTTCAGCTTTTGCCAGTAGTTGTATATTGCCAGCCTGCTTACCAGCCTGAATAATTACCTGGCAATAGCCATTGAACAATTTACGCTGCCAGTTATTATCTGAAACTTTGTCTGCTTCATGACTGCTGGGGTCGCCATTTCCCACACCAATAATAGCAGCATTGCCGGTAAGCGTAAATTTCACCAGTTGATTTACATCCGGCACCACTTTGCCTTCTTTGTCTACCACGCTGATATTTACGACTGATACATCCATCCCATCTGCTTTAATTATTTTCTGAGAAGGGGTTATCACCAGTTGCCATGCCTCACCAGTTGTTTCCACAGATGCTGTCAGCTTTTTTCCTTTTTTCCAGGCAACAGCTTCTACCTTTCCCGGTTCATACGGCACGCTCCATTTTAAATGACTGTTACGGGGCATCTCTTTTTTGCCAAAGCTTTTTCCATTTACAAAAAGCTCTACCGCATCCGCATTGGTATTTACCCATACATCTACCGGTTGCCCTTCTTTGCCTTTCCAGTTCCAGTGCGGAGAAATGTGTAACACATCTTTATCTGTCCACCATGATTGATAGTAGTAATAAATGTTCTTGGGAAAGCCACATATATCCATTACACCAAAATGCGAACTGATATTGGGCCATGCATAAGGTGTTGGTTCACCACGATAATCAAAACCTGTCCATATGAATCCGCCCATCCAGTAAGCATTGTTGGCAGCTAACGGCCACCACTCTTCTGCTTTGCTGGCCCACCAGGGTGCTGTAATATCCTGATCAGGTACGTAGGCCCTGATACTGTCTTTTTCATAAATGCCCCGCGTGGTAACAGTGCTTCCCATTTCTGTTCCCAGCACCGGTTGATTGGGATGATCTTTATGATATGCTTCCACACCAAACTGACGATAATTAAAACCACGCACCGGTATCACTTCATTCACTCCTTTAAATACATTGGCAAGATCTGCCGCATACACACTGGTACGTGCAGGATCAAGCTCCTGTTGTTTGGCTATCAGTGTTTGTGCAATACGTTTGCCTGTACTGTTTGTCTGGATATATCCTTCCTCATTACCTATAGACCACATGAATACAGAAGGATGATTACGATCACGACGGATCAGTCTTTCAAACTGGCTGATATATTCAGGGCTGCTGTTCAGCAAACGTTGTTCATCCAGCACCAGCATACCCAGGCTGTCACACACATCCAGCAGCTCTGGTGTGGGTGCATTGTGGCTGCAGCGATAGGCATTGCATCCCATTTCTTTCAACAGTCCTATACGATAATATTGCAGGTAATCCGGCAATGCGCTGCCCACACCCGCATGATCCTGGTGATTGTTGGTACCCAGTATCTTCACATGTTTACCATTCAGCAACAAACCTTCTGTAGCAGAAATAGCAATGGTTCGGATACCAAAACGTTGCTGCACAGTATCCAGTACTTTATTACCCGATTTAATAACAGATACCACACGGTACAGGTACGGATCTTCCAGCGACCATAACCTGACATTATTAACAGTGGTTTTCAACTTAACCGTTTGCACACCATTCACCGCCAGTGAAAAAGGCTGCTCTGTGGTTTGTGCCAGTTTTTTTCCACTACGATCCGTAATATAGCTGTAAACAATGCCGCCTGAAACTGCCAGGTTATTATTGGAAATGATGGTTTCTATACCTACTGTAGCACTGGTTCCCTTTACATCAGTATATACAAATAAGCCATCGTTCACAATATGCGTATTGTTGTACTGGTGCAACCATACATGACGATAAATGCCTGCACCTTCATAAAACCAGCCTTCATACTGCGTGGCATCTACACGCACGGCGATCACGTTGTCTTTACCATAATTGAGATAATCTGTTATATCGTACGACACTCCTACATAACCACTTTCATTACGCCCCAGGTAAAACCCATTGACCCAGATACGTGCATCGCGGAAAATGCCATCAAAGCCAATAACAAACCGTTGTCCTGAATCTGATTTCGATACTGTAAAATGTTTACGGTACCAGCCAATACTGGTTTCAGGAAACAGGCCGCCTACCGGTTTATATCCATGTGCCAGCACATCATCATTCGCCACCTGTACAAAAGGTAATTCCACTGCCCAGTCGTGCGGCAGGTTCAGCGTACGCCAACTGCTGTCTTTAAATTTTATTTCAATAGCGGTCTTGTCCGCTTTACCAGACTTGGCAAAAATGTTGGCAATGCTGAAGTTGAAATCTTTCACAGCATCAGCAGCATGACCAAAATGAAATTTCCAGTTGTCATCAAAATTGATCTTTTTGCGCTGCGCCTGTACCTGGTGAACCATTAACACCAGCAAAACAATCCATAAAAAGCAATCACTCATTTTTCTCGTCATAAATATTAATTCAGCATGTTATCAATAAGGTAAAGAAACGGGTACCATTATTTCTTTTGTAACCATACCTTCTCTACATCCAGCGAAAAAGGTTGTTCTGCAGATACCGGTACTGTGCCCGGTTGTGCGATCAGTTGTAGCTTTTCAGCATCAGCCAATTGAAATGCCTGCTGCCCGGCAGCTTTAAACCATAAGGGTTGAAAACCAGGATAAGGACGTGGCAGCAACAAACAGGAATCCGGCATCATCGTATTCAGTGGAATAGCGATATCTGAAAATTCAGTTTGCAGTAACACCGGCGTAGCAAAAGCATAACCGTCTTTTGTTACCAGCACCAGTTTCACAATCGCCTGTTGCGGCTGTGTGGCGCGTGCGCGGATCACCAGCGTATCAAATGATGACAATTCGGTAGTGCGGTATTGCAATGCAGCGGTAAATACATGCTGCCATCCCATTACATCCTGCCCCGCCAGTGAGCGTGCTGTTAAGCGAAAGATCATTTGCCCCGGATCGGCGGATGTCAGCAAACGGCTGCCCGTCATACGTGAAAAAGGATATTGCACCACATCATTATTTATCCCGGCATTAAAAAGTAACAGCTTACCTTTTTCATGTGCTACCCTTGTCTGCCACTGATCATTATGATAATAATCCCAGGCATAAGGATTACCCTTGTATCCACCGGGCCAGGTGGTATAATCATTTTTATATTTTACCACAATACGATATTGCAACAAACCGGGAGTAACCAACTCCACAGGCACCGTTGCACTATAAGTGTAATTGTTAATACTGGTCATCGTAATATTTCCTGCACGGTTCCACCCTTCACCGGCCCTGTTCATCTGCAATGCTACTACCGCACTGGAATCAACGCCGGTTAGCAACGCTGTAATGGTAAACGGTTTTCCAGCCGATACTTCCGTTGCAGCCCGATGCGCCAGAACAATAGTTTCCCTATCTGGTTTGGGTGCTTCAAACTCTGTCAACCCCAATACACTACCAGTACTGATACCAGTAATATCATTTACGGGTTTGGTACTTAATAAATAGGTACCAGGCGCAACCGCAAAAGCTCCGTTCGTTGTATTTACAGCATATCCATTACCGGTATTTATTCCTTTAATGGCAAAGTTGTTCCCTAAATCAGCAAGATCGATCTGCATAGTAGCCGTTTGCCAGGTAATGACGGTTACTTCTTTTGCGGGAGAGGCTTTTTCAAAAGGGTCTCGTATAGCAATAGCATCCGGCATTACTTCCAATCGCCATATGCCGTTGCCAACCTTATCCAGGAAATAAGCACCGGTTCCTGCATATTGCACTACCGGGGAGTTGCCTACACCGGCAATATGCTGCAACTGCGCATTGTTCACCGGCATGGTAGTAGTATGATTGCTATAATAAAATTTCTGCGCAGTGTTCATTTCACTCAGTTCCTGCCGGTAACTCACGCGGAAAACATTAAATACACTATCAGCAGGATAAGCACTATAATTTTTCTGTAACGGTATATTGCGGAATACCTCTCCAGCTATCATCAGGCTGATGGCCTTTGAAGGTGTATAGGCAAGATTTACATAATGCGTCTGGTATTCGGTATTGGCATAGGCCATCGCCATGGGGTCATAGGCAAACTGTGTGGCCCATTGAAACCCTGCCTGTCTGAAACTACGAGCCATTGCAGGATACATGTACGATTGAAAAATATCGGCCGCATCAAATTCATACACCATCCTGGCTTTGTTGCGGAATGCCAAAATGGTATCACCAAACGGAATAAAATACTGATCTACATGCGGCAGGTAATTTCCCTGCAAACGGTGATTGGCCACCAGGTTGGTGGGATACCATTGAAAACTGAAACCATCTGCCGCAGAGGCTGCTACTGCATCTGCCAGTGTAGGATTCTGACTGATATTGTAATAAACAGGTTTTGTCCAACCTGTATTCTTAATAGCAACGATCATCCGATTGATGTATGCAGTAACCGCCTGTTTATCTGCACTATGGCTGGGTTCATTGTTCACCTCAGTGGCAATCACATCCGGGTCATCGCGGTAAGAGAGTTTGGTATAGGGGTTTATATGTTTAAAAAACTGTTGCAGATAATTTTCCTGCGCACGAATGGCCGTATCGTTGATGGTAACTCTTCCTTTTCCATATACAGCAGAAAAGCCCGGCGTTTTCTCATCTTGTTCAGGATAACCATTTCCCCAGAAAGCAATCGGTGTAATAATGATTTTTATATTTCTTTTTTTCAGCTCAGCCAGCAGAAAATCAAATAAACGCAGGTGTTCATTCTGCAACAGGTTACCTGCAGCATCGGATATTTCCGTATCCCATACATGCACGCGAAAGGCATTAAAACCCAACCGGGCCATGTGGTATACATCCTGCCGGATGGCCTGCTCAGGATCAATACCCAATGCTTTGTGCGCGCGGTAAGCGTATGCAAACGGTACAGTATAGTTCACACCAAAAAAAGCAGCTTCGGTATTGTTTTTTGTATAACGAAGTACACCCTTTTTATCTATGTATACCAGGTTGGTACTTTTCTTTTGTGCCTGTCCGGTGATATACCAGCCTATCAACAACAATGACAGCAATACGATTTTGAATACTTTCATGATAATAGATTTCGCGCAAAAAAGAAAGATACAAGATAAACGTTGTGTAAATGCGTATTGTCCTGTGCCTTCACGGTTCATGCGCTCAGGAATTCATATAAAAAAGCAAAGCAAAAAGGACCAATGATGGATTTCTGGTTTTGCGTTAACCCGCTGTTTACAGCCTTTTAGCTTGTCCTTTATACCCTTCACTTTAACATTTGACATCTCTAATCTCCTGATTCCTTAATACCCATCTGTCTGTTTCAGTTTTCCACTACTTACATCCAGTGCGTATTGCGGTACAGGGAATAAAACTTTATTGGGATCAGGGGTTTTGCCAGCAGCATTCAAGGCCGATTGCCATTTGCCAAAACGGATCAGGTCCATTTTTCGAACGCCTTCAAAATACATTTCCCAGCCCCTTTCACGGAAGATCGCATCATTGAGTGCTGTCTTACTGGCAATATCAGTAGCAGACAGGTTACCGATATGTCCGTGTTTCTGACGCACTTCATTGACAAATCCTATTGCTTCTGAAGTAGGCCCGCTGTTCTGGTTGATAGATTCTGCCAGCATCAGCAACACATCGGCATAACGCAACAACGGGATATCATTTCCCTGGAAATCAGCACCACCTGACTCATCAGGATATTTTCGTAACACAGGTCCACGCATATTGGCACGGGTTTTTGCCTGTCCGCCAATGGTGGTATACGCAGGAATCATCAGCTCTCTTCTTTTATCGGCTGGATCAAAAGAATCATAGAAAGCCCATGTAGGCGTGAATGCACCTGCCGGACTGGCCCATCCGCTGGGCATACTGATACCCTTCATATCAGCAGGATAGCAGTAACGCCCCCAGATATTGAAATTACCTTTCAGATTATCCCCGGTAGCAGCTTTATCGCAGGTTACTGCCCAGATGGTTTCACTGTTCTTTTCAGTGGCTTCACGAAAAAGACTGGCGTAGTCTGTAAGCAGTGAATATCCTAACGGAATGATCTCGCGACCTACCGATTCCGCTTTGGTAAAATCTTTTTCGTTCAGGTACAAACGCATCAGTACACCCAATGCAAGTCCTTTATTAAACCGTCCGTATTCTGCAGGACTTTTTTCCAGGTTGTCTGCTGCAAAACGCAGATCGCTTGCAATGGCAGTAACATAATCAGCACGTGCCGGACGGGTAAGATCGCTTTCTGCAGCAGTATTAATCTTGGCAGGATCTAATATTACCGGTAATGGTCCATACATGTGCAACAGGTAAAACATTGCCCAGCCTCTTCCCATGCGTACTTCAGCGATCAGTTGTTTCTTTCTGGCATCAGTCAACACTGTTGATTTTTCCAGGTCGGCAATGATCTGCGTCATACGTGTGATATATCGCACTTTTTCAAAATGACTTTGCTTTCCCTGTGTAATGAGAAAGGTAAAATCACCTTTGCTAAAATTCTCCCAGAAACCACCCCATTCCGGAAACGGTGCAAACTGGTCAGTGGTCATATCAAACATTACCAGGTGACCATATTCATAACTGAAGAACATGTTCTGGTAAGCCACATCATTATATCCCCATTTGGCACCAAAAGGTTTATAGGTAGTTAATGCATACAGTTCAAATTCTTCAGGCGTTTTGGGAAACGTGGATGGAGATAACAGACCTGATAAATTCGGATCAAAATTCTTGTTACAACTGCTACCTGTCAGCAATAATACGGCAATAATGAAATACAATATCTTTTTCATGTTCGTAAGCTTTGTCGTTAGAAGGATGCTTTTACACCCAGTGAATAAGTTCTGGCCATTGGGTAAGGTGCCGGGCCTCCTTTAATGGAAGCAGCCTGTATTTCAGGATCAATTGTTTTGAAACCGGTAATGATAAATGCATTCTGTACATCTGCATATACACGCAGACTTTTCACATATTTACTCAGAGAGGCATTGTTAAATGTATAACCTAGTGTAATGTTTCGGCAACGCAGAAAATCTCTTCTCATTAACCGGATATCAATGCCGGGCGATATACCCAATGCACTTTCATTAAATGCCACACCTGGTAATGTACCGGTAGGATTGCTGGTACTCCACGCATCCTTGATCCGATCGGTGCCGCTCTGGTTGTTTGACAACAGGCTTAACGGATCGCCCCACAATGTGGTATAATCATTACCCCACGCACCAAATTGTCCGTACAGGAAAATACCGAGATCAATATTTTTATAACGGAAGGTGTTGCCTACACCCAGTATGATATTAGGGTTGCCGTTGTATTGTACCACATCTTTATTGTCCAGTTTCTTATCCCCGTTCTGATCAACAAAAATGGGAGCGCCTGGTCTGCTGGCACCACCGGTAGCAGGTTGCCATGCTGGCGCGGTTTGTCCCGGTTGTAAAATGCCGTTGGTCTTATATACATAAATGGTTCCGAAAGGATCTTTTACACCGGCATAAGGCGGTGGCGGATCATTGGGAAAACGTTCCTGCCACCATGCTTTGAAATGGGTAACGTTAATATTGGTACTCCAGGTAAAATCCTTTGAACGGATATTATCTGTATTCAAGGTAAACTCATATCCTGTTCTGCGCTGACGGCCACCGTTAATAGGCGAAGTGGAAATGATGGACAACTGTGGTGTAGTGGCATTGCTCAGCAAACGTGTTTTATCTTCGGTAAACCAGTCGAATGAACCGGTGATCCTGTCTTTAAAGAAACCGAAATCAAAACCTACATCCAGTGTATTGGTAACCGGCCATTTTAAACCGGGATTGTCAAAACGGATCACCTGATAAGGGATATATATTGTTGAACCGCTGTTGAAAGTGGCTGATGTATTATCAGCAGCATAGCCACCATACGCAGCAGTACCCGGTCTTTCACCCGTTACACCATAGCTGCTACGCAGTTTCAGCAAGGAGATCACATCAATATCACGTAAAAATGATTCATTGCTGACCTTCCAGGCTACAGATGCAGATGGGAAATACTGGTATTTATTATCCGGGAAAAATTTATCTGCACCATCACGACGTACACTTAATGCCACCACATAGCGATCGAAAAAATCAAAATTGGCACGCGCAAAGAAAGAACGGTATTTATCCTGTCCACGGTAAGATGTGGGTGTTCCGAAAGAAGTAGCTGAAGCAATATTGGCGGTATTGATAGCATCCAGCATACCGAATGCTTCCACACTTACGCCGGTATAATTATCAATGTACTGCCCTACACCTGCTACCGCATCCAATTTTACAAAATCACCGAATGATTTTTTGAACGACAGGGTTGCTTCCATGGTCTGATTCTGCCTCCTGTCTTCAGCTATATTACCGGTAGCACGGTACAATTGTCCCCAGTATACTGTTTTCGGGATATAGAAATCACGGACAGCATATTCAGAATTGTATCCGTAAGAAATTTTACCGGTCAGTATTTTCGGAAGAATGGTAAAGTCCAGCGAGATGTTGCTGAGCATACCGTTAAAATTTGTTCTGTCACTGATATCCAGTAGCGACACCGGGTTACCTGTAAAGCCAAACAATGTATAGTTACCATTATTATCACGCACCGGTAGATAAGAAGGATATGCCAGTGCAGCCTGCAATGCATTGAAGCCCTGCGTACCGGAACCTCCTGTTTGCCATCCTGCCTGCGGATTGGAATAATTGTTTCTGTTGGCATTGATGCTGGCATTCAGCTTCAGGAATTTATTCATTTCAAAAGACACATTCAAACGGCCTGTATACCTGGTAAGACCGGAACCTTTTAAAGTACCTTCCTGGTTAAAGTAGCTACCCGAAAAATAATACATCACCTTATCACTTCCTCCATTCAGGGCAACAGCATGATTGTCTATTCTGCCCGATCTCAACACCTGTCCCAGCCAGTCAGTACCTGCACCTGCCGATTGGATCTGTGCATCGGTAAATTTGGGAGTAAAACCGGAAAGGTCTACAGCCACACTGCCAAAAGGCGCCATATTTTTATCAGCCAGGTATTTGTCTTTACTCAGCTGGTTATAATAGGTCATGTAATCAGTAGCATTCAGGGGTTTCAGGTAGCCCATATTCTTAATGAATGATTCATTACCGTCGTAGGTCACCATCATTTTACCGGCCTTTCCTTTTTTGGTAGTGATCAGCATTACACCGTTGGAAGCCGCCACACCATAAATAGCAGCACTGGCATCTTTCAAAAACTCCACTGATTCAATATCACCAGGGTTCAATCCTGCCAGCATACCCCTGTTCACACCCTGCACTTCCACAGAACCGTTACCAGGTTCCAGTCCGCTGTTGGGATATACCACACCATCTACCACTATTAAAGGAGTGCCTTTGCCACGAATGGATATATTAATATTACCACCAGGCTGTGCGCTTTGCTGATTTACCTGCAAACCGGCAGCACGGCCAAACAATAATTCGGGAATGCTGTTGTTGGCAGCACCCGGAATTTTTTTCGGATCTACTTTGGCAACTGATGTACTGATATCGCGGCGGGTAGTGGTTCCATAACCGATCACCACCACTTCATTCATACTGGAAGCCTCTTCCTGTAAAGTAACTGATACCGGCGCAGTACCCGTAACAGTAACTTCCTGTGCTTTATAGCCTACAAAACTGATCAACAGAATATCACCCACCGATGCATTGATAGAAAATTCGCCGCCTGCACTGGACACGGCTGATCTCTCTGAATTTTTTACGGAAATAGTAGCGCCGGAAAGCGGCTGACCAGAAGCGTTGCGTAAAGTTCCTTTGATAATTTGCTGGGCAAATAGCGACAGGCTGCAGCAGCAAACGGCTATCGCGCACATGGCAAACCTGCGCAATCGTTTTTTCACTTGCATTGTTTAAGCAGTTTTTGTTTTGAGGATTTGCTACCTGAATGGAACAATGCATACCATATAATATACTGTCACAATGGCAAACATGTATCCCAATCGTTAGGCAGGCAAATTACTTACAGACCTTCTCCAACCCTTGTTCTATTGTTCATTTCTTTGGTTCTATTTATCCGTTTAACGTTCAAAACAGCCGGTTTACCTGTAAATTGGTTTACATTTATGTCAACGATCCTAATGCTGAAAGATAGCGCCACATGAAATGTCATTTTTTCATCTTCACACCAAAACATACTTTCAGGAACATACTATTGGTCCTGCTGCTTACTACTTCTTTTCGCATTTTAGCACAGGCACCCACATTGCGTTTTAAACACATTACCAACGAGCAGGGGCTATCCAACAGCACCATTGAACACATTTTCCAGGACAGCCGTGGCTTTATGTGGTTTGGTACCCGTGATGGGCTGAACAGGTTTGATGGTTACCAGATGACTGTGTATCATTACAATGCCGTCGATACCAACAGTATCAGTGATAATTATATCCGCTATATATATGAGGATACACAACATCATATCTGGGTAGCTACCACCAACGGGCTGAACCGGCTGGATATTTCCTCCAACCGCTTTACCCGCTATCAGCACAACCCGGCCAATACACAAACTATCAGTAACAACGTCATTACTTCCTTATATGAAGATGCAGCAGGCAGGCTGTGGGTAGCAACAGCAGAAGGCGGGCTCAACCTTTTTATACCTGCCACCAATAGCTTTGAGCATTTCCGTCACCAGGCGGGTAACGGCAAAAGCCTGAGTCACGATAATATACAGTGCCTGCTGGAAGACATTCACGGACGTTTCTGGATCGGTACGGCCAACGGACTCAACCTGTTTGACAGGAACAGTAAACAGGTGTTACAGTATTATAATATTGGGGGCACAGGTAAAACAGTTGAAAATAAAATAATACGTGTGTTGCAGGAAGATAAAAACGGCAATATCTGGATCGGCACCGAAGATGATGGCATTTTTGTACTCAATCCTACACGGCAAACCATTGTACAATACCAGCATCGTGAAAAAGATGTATGGAGCCTGGGCAGTAACCAGGTAAGAAGTATCATCACAGATCGCAAGGGCAATACCTGGGTCGGCACAGTGAACGGCGGGCTAGAATTGTTTGATGCCAGCCGTGGCACTTTTTTTCATTATAAAAAAGAAGCCGATGATCCTTCCAGTCTTTCACAACGTACCGTTTCTGCATTACTGGAAGATAAACAAGGTAACCTATGGATCGGTACCCATCGCGGCGGTATCAACCTGTATACACCGGGTACCGGAAAATTTGCACTGTACCGCCAGGAAGCAGCAACAGGCAGTCTCAGCTATAATGATGTAAGAAGTTTTTGTGAAGACAGTAAAGGAAATATCTGGATCGGTACCGATGGAGGAGGATTGAACTGTTTTAACAGGCAAACCAACAGTTTTACACATTACACCTACAACCCATATAACCCGTCCGGCATCAGCTCCAACGAAGTATTGCATGTAAGTGAAGACAGTGATGGAAATTTATGGATAGCTACCTGGGGAGGCGGCCTCAACCTGCTCAATCGCAAAACCGGTCAATTTACACGGTTTGTACACAACCCTGCAGATCCGCGCAGTATCAGTTCAAACTATGTACAAAGAGTGTATGAAGACAAACAGCACAACTTGTGGGTTGCTACTTATTACGGCGGCTTGAATCGTTTTGACCGCACCAGCAGGCAATTCACACGGCTCAACAGCGATCCGCAGCAACAAACAGCCCTGTATGGCAATAATATTATTTCCCTGGCAGAAGACGCTACCGGCAGCCTGTGGATAGGTACCGATGATGGCGGGCTGAACTGTTATGATCCTGCCACGCAACGGATAACACATTATTTTCATACAGATGATAAAATGCCGGATCTGCGAGTATTGTTCTGCGATAGCAAAGGCCGTCTGTGGGTGGGACAGGCAGGACTTTACCTGTTTAATCCGCAACAAAAAAAGTTCTCACGTTACACCTCTGCTGCTGGTTTTGAATCAGAATTTATCAAAGGCATTACAGAAGATGAAAAAGGAAATTTCTGGGTAGCTACTTCCAACGGACTTACCTGTTTCAATCCAGAAACACAGTATTTTAAAAAATTCAATACAGCAGATGGTTTACAGGGGCTGGAATTTGAAGCCAATGCCTATCTTAAAACCCGTTCGGGTGAAATGTTCTTTGGCGGTATCAATGGTTTCAATTCATTTTTCCCGGGCAATATCGTTACCAACAATTTTATTCCACCGGTATATCTTACAGACTTTCAGCTATTCAACCAGAAGGTTATTCCAGGTAAAGATGCACCGCTGCAACAGGACATCAGCACAGCACAAACCATTACCCTGTCACATGCACAGTCTTCTTTTTCGCTGGGATTTGCAGCATTGAACTACACTGCTACCGAAAATAACCAGTATGCTTATAAACTGGATGGCCTGGATAATGACTGGAACTATGTAGGTACCGAACGCAAAGCATCTTATACCAATCTTGATCCCGGAACTTATACTTTCCATGTAAAAGCTGCCAACAATGATGGTATATGGAATGAACAGGGTACAACTATCCAACTGGTTATCAAGCCACCTTTCTGGAATACATGGTGGTTCAGGTCATTGGCCATCCTGGCAGCCCTCACTGGCATTTTAGCCTTCTACCGGTTCAGGCAAAAATTGCATATCCGCAGACTGGAAATACAGAAACGTGAAGAGATGCACCAGGAACAACTACAATTCTTTACCAATATCTCGCATGAGTTCCGTACGCCATTATCACTGATACTGGGTGCGCTGGAAAAATTGCAGAAACAAGGCAGTTCGCCGGGTGAGCTCTACAGGATCATGCATCGCAATATCAACCGCATGTCTGGCCTGATTAATGAACTGATGGATTTCCGGAAAGTAGAGACCGGCGTATTGGAACTGAAAGTAATGCCAGGCAATCTCTGCCTGTTCCTGCAGGAATTATCAGATGAATTTCGTGAACTGGCTGCACAGAAAAAGATCAGCTTTACAGTAGATGTACCGCGTGATCTTCCCGAAACATGGTTCGACCGGCAAGTGCTTGAAAAAATTATACTGAACCTGGTAAGCAATGCTTTCAAATACACTGCCGACGGAGGTAATATTGCTATACAACTTTTTACCAACCGCGATGCATTCACACCTTCATTTGCCAACGGTTTACAATTGCCGCATACATACAAAGGCAAACAATACATTTATATCTGTGTAGCTGATAATGGCATTGGCATTTCCCGCGAATCAATACGCCATCTTTTTGAACGTTATTACAAGATCAGCGAATCTCACCTGGGTTCTGGTATCGGGCTGGCATTTGTAAAAAGCCTTACCACATTGCACAAAGGCAACATTTACGTGTACAGCGAACGGAATAAAGGTACTCAGATCGTTATAGGCTTGCCCGTACACCGCAACGACTATACACCTGCTGAAAAATGGATCCAAAGCAGTGAAGAAGCCGGCATGCGGTTAGAAAGTATTCATTACAGATACGAACAATCTCCCAACAACCCTGAAGATAATAACCAGTCTGCAGAACGTACACCCGGTAAATACCATATTCTGCTGGCAGATGATAATGACGAACTACGGCAATTTATTAAAGACAGCCTGCAACCTGCATACTATGTATCAGAAGCTGCTGATGGCCATACAGGGTTGGAAAAGGCCAGGGAAGAATTTCCCGATCTGATCATCAGCGATGTAATGATGCCACGTATGAATGGTATAGATTTTTGCAAACAGGTAAAGGAAGATATTGATACCAGCCATATTCCATTCCTGATGCTGACGGCCAGGGACGCCCCGGCTGCACGGATGGAAGGCGTCAGTTCCGGTGCTGATTTCTATTTTGCCAAACCCATCAGCATTGACCTGCTGCAACTGACCATCCGCAATATTTTTGAACAACGCAGAAAGTTAAAAGAACGTTATTTCCGCGACCAGCATGCAGCAGCTAAAGACCTGGTACATTCAGCAAAGGACAAAACATTCATGGATGAGCTGCTGCAATTAATAGATGCACAGCTCACCAACCCGGATATGGATGTAGATTATATCTGTAGTAAAGCAGGAATGAGCCGTACACGTTTATACGAGAAGATCAAAAGTATCACCGGGCAATCGATCGGTGAATTTGTACGTACTATCCGTCTGCGCAAAGCGGTAGAAATTATGACACATGAAGATGTTCCTTTAACAGAAGTGATGTATCGCGTAGGTATTCAGACACAATCTTATTTTACCAAAGCCTTCAAAAAAGAGTTTGGTAAAACACCCACCCATTTCTTACAGGAACTGAAAAAATAATAAGCAATGCACTGCTTACCCAACCAAAATCTGCACCGCATTGTAACAATTACTGTTTACATACGTTCCACGTTGTATCCGGTTGAATATGTTCCGGATCACCCTTAAAACCCTGCTATGTATTTAAAAGGTATAGTTATCTTCAGTTTTATACTTTGTATTTTTACGGCATCGGCCAAAGGATTGCCATCTGGCAATAGCCGTACCGAAACAAGTGATATTGATCTGTTCTGGAAGATGTATGATAGCCTGGCTCATGCTGCATCCACTGACGATAGCGTTGCTATTATCCAGCAGGTTTACCTGGATAATATGAGCAGGAACGGCAAGGATTTTATAAAGATAAGGAAATATACAGCCCACGAATACTTGCGTACCATCAGGAAATACCCGCGTTTCTTTTCCGCATTAAGGATCAGGACCAGCAATATAACCGTTGAAATAAGGGCCATAGACAGCACATTGAATATTCTGAAAGATGCCATACCGGGATTCAAAGTTCCGGATGTCTCATTTGCCATTGGCTGTTTCAGGGGCGGTGGTACCATTAAAAAGAACACGATCCTGTTGGGTGCAGAAATTGCACTTTCAGATCCTTCAATGGATTATTCTGAATTTCAGGGTTGGATACAAACAGTTCTCAAAACAGGGTTGGGAAGCGTTGCTGCATTGATTGCGCATGAAAGTATACATTGCCAGCAGAGCGGAAAACGTGGCAATACCCTGGTAGCGGCGGCCATGCAGGAAGGCATAGCAGATTTTTTACCGGCATTATTCCTGCACACCAATATTAATGAAGTTACCTATGCTTATGGCATAGCCAATGAATGTACGTTGTGGAAGGAGTTTGAAACACAAATGTATGGCAGCGATATTACAGCATGGCTGTTCAATGGTTCCGGTAGTAAGAACCGGCCTGCCGATCTGGGCTATTTTATAGGCAACAGGATCTGTGAAGCTTATTATAACCGGCAGACAGATAAGAAAAAAGCCATCAGGGATCTGTTGAACAGGAGAAAATATGAAGGTATCTTTAAACAAAGCGGTTACAACGGCCATTGTACGGAATAGTACCGATAAAAATCCCCGGCTGCCGCACGCAACAGAAAAGATCTCACAAAAGGAGGATATTCAACATCTCCGTATCACTCACACCATAAATACCCTTCTTATATTACAAAAAACATTGTTGCATTGACGTTATTTTTTAATAACTTGTATGTATAGCATGTAGCTTGCCTGCCATGCTTTTTACAATACTTCTCAATCTACACCACCATGAAATTGTTTGATAAGCTGTTCGGTAAAAAGAATCCCGAAAAAACAACGGCACCTGCTGAACCTGCCAGTCCTGAGCATGCAGTGATCGTTAAATTTTTATATGGTTTTGAAAACCTTGATCCGCTGGATGAACTTGATGAAGAATTGCGGGACCTGCTGGCAGACACTGCTACGGGTGAATATGACGGATATGATATAAGCGCGGATAGTAGTGATGGAACGCTGTATATGTATGGCCCCGATGCACAACAATTATTTGCAACAGTAAAACCCACACTGGAAAAAACAGCCTTCCTGAAAGGTGCTGTTGCCACGCTACGTCTTGGTCCTCCACAGGAAGGTGTAAAAGAATTAAAGGTCATTATCAATAAAGGCATCACCTCCTGGTAGCCTATCCATATTACGGATTAAACATTGCCAGCATATTTTTGATCGCATCCGGTGAATGCAAAGAAGCAGTTTGTTCCATTGTCATTCCGGCTATTGCCGATGCCCTTGCACGCATCTCTTTTTCGTAAAAAGCAATAGCATCGTGCACTGTATTAAAATCATCGCTTATTAAACAGGTGCTTAATTCCAATGCATCCAGCATCGCCATGTTCACGCCTTCACCCGCATACGGAGGCATCAGGTGTGCAGCATCACCCAGCATGGTCATATCAGGCAAAGCATTCCAATACTGATCCAGCGGCATGCAATATTGCGGACGGGGAATAAAAGGCAGTGATGCTTTTTCAAACAACTGTGACCATACACTATTCCACCCTGCAAATTCCTGTTGAAACCATGCAAGCACCTCCTGTGCATTGTTAAAATCAATTCCATTATTGCACGACCAGGATTCATCCGTTTTACAACCAGTATAAAATACCAGGCTACCGTCGCCTTTTGAACTTACGATCAGTGTTTTTTCATCCCCCATTGCGAAGATCTTACCCCCATTCAGCAACTGGTGTAATCCCGGTACGGCAGTAGACGAATTGTACACGGCTCCTTCTACAATAGTAACACCTGAATAAAAAGGTTTAATGGGCGTTATATATGGACGTATTTTAGAGTTGGCGCCATCTGCAGCAATCACAATATCCGCTATAGCAGTAGTACCGTTCTGAAATTCAAGCTGCCATCCGTCGTCTTTCTTTTGCAGCCCCACCAGGTGACTGTTCCATACTACTGTACCTGGTTGTAATGACTCCAGCAGGATCTTTCTCAACGGACCACGGTCAATTTCCGGACGGGATGTTTCATACGCCGCATCTTCATGATCATCCAGCAAGATGTTTGCATGTTTGTCAACGATACGTATTTTGTCTGCACCGGGACGATAATTTTTCCTGAATGCATCCATCAATCCTGCTTCCTGCAAAGCCTTTAATCCTGATTCTTCATGCAAATCCAGTGTGGCTCCCTGTACACGTACATCTTTGCTCACATCTCTTTCATACACTTTTACATCGGCTCCCTTGACCTGTAAAAGCCTGGCAAGTGTTAACCCGCCGGGTCCACCGCCTGCTATTGCTATTTTTTTGTTGGCAATAATCTTCATCACTTTCTTTTTAATGGTTACCAGTTTATTTCATCATTCCTTTTACCACTGCGTCACTACATTTCACAATCACTTTCTCTGTAATGATCTGTACAGGGCGTTCTTTGTGGTCAAAGTATTCTTTCATCAATTCAAACACCGGCGCAAACAACAATGCCCGCAGTACAGCATGTGGAAAATTTCTGATAGTACCTTTCTTAATATGCAACTGCAGGAAACGGTGAATGGGCGCAAAAAAATCACCTTCGCTGATATTCCTTTCATGGAAACCTTTATTCAGTAATGGCGATGATTTGCCATATTGCATCAGCGCAAATGCCTGTACGTTGTTTTTTAAATAATGAAAAGTGTTCAGCCAGATGGTTTTTACGCCTTCTGCAAACGCCATCTTTTCATCAAAATTTTCCAGCACAGCAGCTTCATAAGCACCCAGCACCTCGTCAATGAACAGTTTGATCAACAGATCATCTTTATCGCGGTACTTGATATAAATAGTACGGGGCGATATATTGGCCACCTTAGCCAGTTTCTGCATGCTCAGGTTCTCCAATCCTTCTTGCTGAATGATCTGCAATGCGGCAGAACGGATAGCCTGTTCTTTTTCTAAATTTTTTGGTCTCATATCAGGATTAGAGTACAAATATAAGTAAACGTTTATTTACTTATAAAATAATCTTTTTCTCCCCCAATATCTTTTACGTAACCCTGTGTAATAAAAGATATTAACCGGATTACAGAATACATGGCCTAAAAAAACAGCCCCGGAAAATTCCCGGGGCTGCTCTATAAAGAAAAGATGTAATTCAATTATTGCTTAAGCAATTTGAGCGAAGTGCCATTACTGAAAGATACAGAATAGGTTCCGCGCAATAGTGAAGGAACCTGCACTTCCTGGCTTCTTTTCAGTAAGCGGCCTTCCAGTACTTTCTTCCCGTTCACGTCGTAAATAACATAATTCAAAGGCAATGTTACACCCTGCGCTGCATTGATAGTGATCATATTACCCTGCAAAGGATTCGGATACAAGGCAATGGAACGTTCATTTTCAGTTACCTGTATTTTTACAATATTGCTATAGGTAAACTGCTGATCAATATCAATCATTTTAAGGCGGTAAAAATTATTACCTGCAACAGGATTGGCATGTGTAAATACGTAGTTTTTGATAGTACTGCTTTTTTCTGCAGCAGCTACTTCACCAATCTTATGGAATGTAACGCCATCAGCAGAAGTTTCAATATCAAACCGCAGCGTATTCATTTCACTGGATGTATTCCAGTTCAACTGTGTTTTGTTATTCACCAGTTGGCCCGTAAACTGCAGCAGTGTAAGCGGTAATGCCGTACCGATATTTGCATTCATAATAGTATTGGCCAATCCTACCACTTTAAAAACGTTGGAACCTTTGTATGTAATACCCCTCAACCTGCTGACGCTACCAGCATTGGTTACAGTCCAGGTAGCACCATCAGTAGATGTCAAAATGTAAGCCGTAAAAGGAGACACTTTCAGATTTGCTATCGCCATAAAATACCCGTTTCCATAAGCAATACCGCCAAAACCCAGGGTACCAATATCTCCATCGGCAGATGTTACAGTTACTGTTGCAGAATATGCTGTAGTGTTTGTAATATCACTTGTTGTGACAGTAATAAATTTCTGTGAGCCACTTGTATTATCACGTCCTACCAGTACAAATTTGCTACCATTATAGGCAATACTATGAAACTGGCCCGTTATCGATGGGCTTGCATCTGTCCAGGTAACACCATCTGATGAATATTTTACTTTTGCTGCTCCTCCTACAGCAGTACTACCTCCCACAGCAATAAAACGATTGTTGAAATAAGCAACACTATAGTAGTTATAGCCTGTAACATTTTCTGCGCTGCTCCAGCTAAGGCCATCAGCAGAATAAATGATCCTTCCATTAAGCCCTACTGCCACGTACTTATTATTACCATAAGCAACACTTCTCAGGTTGTCCCCAATACCTGTATTACCCGGAACCCAGACCACTCCATCAACAGATGTTGCAAATGTGCTGAAAGTATTTACATCAATGTTTCCAACAGCCACGTATTTACCATTACCATACACAACACCATTCAAAGGCTTTCCGTAATAAGATTTGCTGACCCAGTTAGTTCCATCCGCAGAAGTAAAAATCCCTGCATCAGAAGTGGTGATCTGTCCTACAGCTACATATTGACTACCATGACTGGTAATTCCCAAGTAAACACCTCCGGGAATACTCCAGTTACTTCCGTTGGTAGCAGTGGCAATACCTTCGCTGCCAAACTGGAAATACAGGCCATTGCGGTAAGCAGCCTTGGTTGCTGTAAGGGAAGTAGTGCGGGGTTGTAACGTAAAGTTTGTTAAATCTGTAGACGTGATCACTGAACCATATGAATATTCAGGAGTAGTACCGAAAAAATAACTGGTTGTACCATCATAAAAGGCATCAAAAAGCTGCGTGGTACCTGTAATACGCGTATTGGTTACCAGCGTCCAGCTCGTAACATTTGTAGCAGTATAAACTCTGGCTCCTCCTGCAGTGCCAGGAGTAAAAACATAGAAGCGGCTGTTCACATACACAAGACGATTCAAGGCATCAATACCACTGGAAGAAACCGTGACCTTTGTCCAGGTATTGGTGGCGCCTGTAGTGGAATAAAATACCGCTGATCCGCCTGTAGCACCATCACGTGAACCTATTACATATTGAGATCCTGTATATAAAATATTAATAAACTGATCAGTGGCAGCTCCGCCTGTAGTAATACTGGTCCAGGTGATACCATCGGTGGAAGACAAAACTGTACCTGCACTTCCGGCAGCTATAAACTTGCCGCCGCCGTACATAACCTCCACTAAAGCATTGGTAGTACCTGATGTACGCTGCGTCCAGGTAATACCATCCGGAGAAGTTACGATCTTCCCATCACCAGTAACTGCAACAAATAATGAATTGCCATACGTTACACTATTATAGCTAACATTCAGAAAACTTGCCGCAGATTGTTTGATACTCCAATGTACACCATCTGTAGATCGTACTATATAACCATTATTCCCTACTACCACATAGGCCCCGTTCCCATAAGCTGCTGCCGTAGCCTGTGAGCCAACCGGAAACCCATCGGCAATTGTAATAACAGGTTGAGCTTTTGATTGCAGTACCGGAAAAGACAGCAGGCAGGTAATAGCTATAACTGTCAGTAAATGCTGTGAAACAGATTTTGCAGAAAAAGAATAGAAACAATTATACAAAAAGGTAATTGGGTTTTGCATAGGCGTATTTTTTGCATATAGGTTTTAAAAAGATATTAGCACAATATTACACATTTACACATTTCATTTATTCGGCACATCATATCTTTTTAAGCAAAAACTCTTAAAAAAAAACACATTTTCACGTAAAGCTGCAAACGATCATAAACCTGATCCGGGCAAGTGGGTAGTGTTCAATTTTTATATCTGCCTGGCACAATTTTTTTGCGTTGAAAACATCTTCGAAACCCATTAGTTGCATATGTAATAAACAGTCGCTGAATTAAGTCAGCTCCGCTGATATATCGGTCTCACAACACTTTTATACACTATAGTAAGCACATCAGGCATATTCTTAATTACTTATTACTATTATTATATCTTCGCACATCCCTAAAATAAACCGATAATGAAACTTAGCATTTCTTCATTTAGAGCATATATTACTTTTTTTCCATTTTTGACTATTGCCATAACCGGGTGCTCGAAAAAAAGCAGTCAATGTATAGATATTACCGTTACTGCTACCTCAAAAATTGAAGCCGGAGAGACTATTTACCTGAAAATATCTTCACGAAATAATATTGGTAACTATTATTGGTGGGGCCCTAACGATTTTTCATCTAACGAAGCAGAACCCAGAATTGAGCGGGCGCAGGCGGCCAATGCGGGCAAATATTATCTTCGTGTAAATACCTATGATGGTTGCACAAAAGAGTTTTCTACTGATTCGGTAATTGTAAATGTTACCGCAGCACCTTGTACACCTGCCAATAATACTGCTGTATTAGCAGGTGTATCGACATTGAACTTTACTGCTGTCAGCAGTTTTATTTCAGGAGGTTCTTATTTTATAACATCAAACAACATTGAAATAGAATTTCCCGGCACCACAAAACCTTCAGCAGGTGTTTATAGTATTCAACCATTAAGTGGTACATGGCTATGGGGCAATGTTCGTGTACGCTTTATAACTCAAAACTCTAACTGGCCTTCTACAGGAACTCTATATGTTACAGTTAATAACGGAAAAATTTCTGCAACCTTCTGTAGTATAGCCACCTCTGCACAAACTTATACTTATAAAACTACAGCTACCGGAAAGATCACTGAACAATAAAAACGAAAGGAGGTGTTCACCTTAACCGGCAGATACACCTTCTTCTTAATTTTCAATACTAAATGAAATTTTTCATTTCATAAATAAACCCAAGCTATTGCCGATAGCTTACAAATCCAACTTACTGTAAAAGCAATAACCTTTTTGCAAAACGTAATCCTTCCTCAATTACTTTCCTGTTACTGCCAGGTATCTGCATTTACATTCCTGCTGTTTAGTTATAAATTATACACCTGACGCATAAACGCTTTTTTTATTTTTTTGTACTGAATTGAATCACTTACTTCACACCGTCATAGCAACATCCCCTTAACCACCCGGACTATTTCGTCAATGACCGTTCTGTTTACAGGCACTCCTATGCCTTTACTGTTATTGTAACACAGCTGCGGTTTTATTTATTTAACCAATAAACTACGTTGTTATGTCTTCCATCACCAAAGGGCAAACCGACACGACTACTGCCGCCCAGCAGCCAGCTTCATTTCAGTTTCTTCCTCCCGGAAACATCAATGATTTTCCCGGAAATTCCGACGCTTACAAACAATTGTTGCAACTGTGGAATCAAAACCTGTCAGGTTTTTCGGAACAGGCAAAAGCAGGCAATACCTGGAACAATCTTAATACGCCTGCACCACCTAACTATTATAATCCGGCGTTTACAATGCCTCCCTCTACTCCTACTGGCACTTTTATTACGTGGTCACCTTTTCCCGGCCGGTTCCAGACCTATTACGGACCCAACTCCACTACTCCTTTATCGGAACAGCAAATGCAGGAACTGGCCGATACCGGCTACTATACTGTGAATAATGTAAAACACACTTTTCCCAACATTACAGCAACGCCCTGTACAGCGTTCGACAGTAAATACTTCCCTTCCGGCAGTTCCTGTGGTTGTGCAGGCAACCCTGCATCTATGATACCGTATGGCCCTTATGGTCCGCGTGGCTGGCAGGATGAATACTGCGAATGGTCTGTTACGCGCGACACAGGTAACAGTATTACCCGCATAGATATTACCTGTGAAAACCCAGAATACTGGAACAGTCTCTGGCTTGTTAGTCCTGAAAGAGTTTTAGAGTTGTACCGCAGCACGTTGGGCAACAAAAATATCCAGTTAGAAGACCTTCAACTGCATCATCCCGGCGGGCTGAAAGAACCAGTGATTGATCCCGGTACCGGAAGACCTGCCTATAATCCTTTGAATAAATGGAACAGTGGACCTGCAACTACAGCTACGGGTGGTGGCGCTATGCACCTTACAAGCACACCTAATACACTGCAAACAGAGATAGGGCTTGCAGCTGCTGCCACAGTACCACGCAATTATCCCAACAACGGGGGTAAAATTCCTCCCGGTGATATACAAACCCTGGTGTGCAGTGCACAATACGGACAGTACGGTCGCAACAGCGATCCCAACATTGGTGCAGGTGTGTACAGGTACGGGGCCAATGGCAATGCAGTTACACTGTTCAATCCCCCGGGTTTATATATTCAGTTGCCCAACCTCAACAGCACATTCTCTATACCTGGTGTAAACGATATCTCCCCCTATTTTGTAGTATCACGTGGTGGAGAAACTGTAAATGTTGGCGGACAGAATTTTAACCTGAACTTGCACGTTACTATACAGGCTCCGGCTAATATGCCGCCACTGAGTAAAATGCTGGTCAACGGTAAGCCATTGCAGTGGGCTTCACAGATCATACAAACATTCAATATGGTGATACTGGCCCAGGCAATACCAGGTCAGCAGCAAACGCCGCTTGCCTGTTCCACTCCAGCCACCACAGGTTTACATGCGCAACCATTGCAACTGTTCCATTACGATATATTCAATGCCATGTATACCACAGCTATTGCCAACCCGGTCAATTTCAACATGAACCTGCTGAGCAATAGTACGTATGTTGCGCCAACAGCCATCAGGGGCAGAGGTTACAGATTCATCATCACTTACCAGCCTGCTGTAGATATCAGTTTTCTGAATCCTGCCGACCCATCTACATGGCCTACCGTAACATTTGATGATCCGCAGATCACAGTCAAAGTAACCGGGTTGATCAAAAATATTACTTATGCGGTGCCGGGCAACAGCTATCCTTCATCTTCTGTAGCCTTAATAGTAACGCTGGAAGTGAATAATAATGCGGTGCAGGGCCTGCATGGGATCAGGATAAAAGATGCCAGGGAAACAGGCAACGGACCTATAATGCCATCTATGCTGCACATTAAATAACCTCAATACTCACTTTAAAATACTACAAATATGCATTACAGGCCACGCCTGTTCAAAAGCCGGTTGCTGTTTTTAGCAACCGGTCTTTTGTTACTTGTTTACCTGGGTTCATTCAGTGTAAACCGGTTCAGAACAGCTACTACTGCAACAAAATATTGTATTATAAACGGTATTGATACCATTCCTTTTGCATCGCAGGTACCACCTGACGTTGGCGGACGATATATTTCCGGTGCGTTCAGTCAACTGGACATTAATGCGTTTGCCTGGTGGGAATTTATTGCCCTGAACTGGTGTGATGCTGAAAAGGGATTTTTTGGAACACCGTATGATACCCTGCATCCCGTACAATGGGAAACTTATATTACCAAAGATCAGTTGTTTCCGCCGGGCGGCACTCCCCCACCTTCATGGAGCACTTTAACTGCTGCCAGAGAACTGGTAATGCTGAATGGTACAAAAACATTTACCAGTTTACCGGTACTGCGTGCAGACAGTAAAGTGAGTGATGAATTCCTGACCCGTTTTGATTCTACTGTTATAGACAGCAGTGGTGGCGGACAGGCAGCTCCACGTCATGGCCCCAACTGGTTGGGCGCACAAAATGGCACCAATGTCTGGTACGAAATACGCCTGAACCGTGAGCTGTACAATTACGTGGTGCAGAATAAATTTTACAATGCCAATAACCAGTTGGCGTATGTTCAGAAAGGTACACGTATCAATATGCCTTTTGGCATTGCCAATACCAGCACGGTAGGTGTACTGGAGCTGAAAGCCGCCTGGATGGAAGTAAAAGATATACGTAATCCAAAGTGGAAACGCTACAAGCTCACCAAAGCAATGGTGCAGGATCTTAATACCGGGCAATACCGGCAGGTGATACTGGCGCTGGTGGGATTACATATCCTTCACAAAACAGAATCACAACAAAGCTGGGTATGGGCCACTTTTGAACAGATAGATAATGCTCCGGTTGCCGGTAGTGCATGTTCCAACTGTCAGTATAACTTCTATAACCCGGCATGTGATACCTGCACACCCAACATATCACCATCTTATTACCTGGTACCGGGTGGCCCCGGACCAAAGCCAATACAGGTAACACGTATCAATCCGCAGGATGCTGCAGCCAATGCAGTAAACAGCGCAGTACAAAGTTGTATTGCAGAATACTTTCCGGGATCTGTATGGCAATACTATCAACTGGTAAATGTGATATGGTCGCAAAACAGGCCCAATAACCAAACCAGCCTGCGCATACCGCTCAATACAGGATACCTGAGCTTGCCCGGTACCACCGTAGCCAACACTACGATGGAAACCTATGTACAGAATACCACCTGTTTTTCCTGTCACAGCAATGCTACTATTGCCAACTCTGATATCTATGCATCAGACTTCAGTTTTGCATTAGGTGCAGCAACATCCCCATCACTGCTGAAAACAAAGAAAAGACGTTTAATAATGCTGGAAAAAGCAGAAGCTAAACAGTGATCATTATCATGTATACAACACCGCCTCCGGCAATGATGCCGGAGGCGGTTTATTTTTGATGCAACAAAAACTTCAGCGCTATCCCAGGCCTCCACGCACACTGACAAAAATGATCATGAGCACTATCAGCGTGATCACTACATACAACCTGTCTTTTTCCAATACAAAACCAATCAGTGAAAAAATTACACGCATGATGGGAGTTGCAAACAACAGGATAATTCCCAGCATAATCAGGGATCTACCTTTTCCGTTGGAAATACCGGTAAATACATCTTTCAGGATAAAAAGCATACTATGATCCTGTTCCTCAAACCTGGGATAATAGACCGTTTCATGTCCGTGTCTGGACAGGTAGATCATGCCACCTATAATTGCCACGCCCATAGAGGTCCATACGCCCCAGCGCAACAGGTTACCGATAATATATTGAAGATCTTTGTCTTTTATTACTTGTTTCTGCTGTTCCATTACAATTGTTGATAAGCTGAACAATACGTTGATACGCCGGCTGCATTATATTTTTCCGGTGGCTCCATTATAGATCATTTGCAATGCCAGTAAAGTGATGACAATGGCAAAAAATACTTTGAGTTTTTCAGGTGAAGAACGGATCAGTATGCGTGAACCGGTTAATGCGCCCAGTAATACACCAATTACTACCGGCATACAGATACCGGGTTGAATATACCCACGTTGCAGATACACAACAGCGCTGGCCGTAGCTGTAACACCCATCATAAAATTGCTGGTAGTAGTAGATACTTTAAAAGGAATACGCATAATATTATCCATGGCGATCACCTTCAATGCACCGGACCCTATACCCAGTAATCCTGATAATATACCTGCCACGATCATCATTACAAAACCTCCCACTACATTGCGTGTTCCATAATGCACTACACCAGCAGCGGTAGGATAACTGCCGTACAACTTCAGTTTTTGTGCCAGCGGACTTGACTCCGGTAATACATGTATGGCTTTTTTACGCAAACCGTTCACGGCTGAAAATATCAGGATACAACCAAACAAAATGGCAATAAAATGCGTAGGTGCTATTGTAGCCAGCAATGCGCCAAATACAGCCCCGATAGTGGTAGCTATTTCCAGGAACATCCCAATGCGCATGTTGGTAATACCCTCACGCACGTATGCCGCAGCTGAACCGGAAGAAGTAGCAATAACCGATACCAGCGCTGCTCCGATAGCATAATGAATATCCACGCCCAGGAACACGCTTAGCAACGGTATGATCACCACTCCTCCACCCAGCCCGGTCAAAGAACCAATCAGACCTGCTGAATAAGCCCCTGCAAAAAGAATCAATGTGAAAATTAAAACCGACATGCTGATAAGAATTAGAAATTATCTTAATAGTAAAGCATCAATACAGGCCATCGCTTCTGCTTCACGCTGTTCTGCAACTGCTTTCAATAATTTTTCGTGTAAAGGATGAGAACGTACAAATTGTGCTGTATTGCCGGCATCCCGCTGTTGAAAAAAGTTACGCAACACATGGGTAAAACTGGCATACAGGTCTGTCAGCACACTGTTGTGACTGGCGGCTGCCAGCCGGGTGTGAAACAACAGGTCTGCTTCCATAGAAGCAGCATAATTTTTTGATTCTATAGCTTTTCTGCGCTGTTCAAGCGCCTGCTCTATTTCCCTTATATTTTTTGTAGTGCGGTGCTGAACTGCCAGGCGAACAATCTCTTTTTCCAGCAGTATACGTACATGGTTCACCTCCTGTTCTGCCGCCCTGCGCAAACGTTGTTCCAGTGATTCTGATGTTTGACGGGTTTCATTCACAAACGTGCCAGATCCCTGTTGCACATGCAACACGCCTGCATTGGCAAGTGTTTTTATTGCTTCTCGGATGGTTGAACGGCCCACTTTAAATTGTGCCATTAACTCCGGTTCTGCAGGTATTTTATCACCTTTTTTCCATTTGCCCATGGAAATGCGTTCCTGCAGCTTTGCGATCACCTGGTCTGCTAATTTTTCCCTTTTTGCCATATCATCTAAAACATCAGATGTTTCACAAAGGTAGGGTAATCGTATTAAAACATCAGATGTTTTCTGTAAATGGTAAAAAGTTTTGTGGAATCAGGTGATTATTGAGACGTTAAAGATTAAAATGATTAGACTGTAAACCTGTATTAATAGCTCATCGTGTATTCAACATTGCAAACCTACGGCGCGAGTGGCCTCCATGGCAATCTATAGTAAGTCCCTACGGGCATCAAAACATGTATATCTCCTAAAAACAAATCCCGGCTGGTAATACCAGCCAGGATTATCTGAGATAAAAGATCTTTTCTACTATTCTACTACTACAATACCATTCGCCATTACACGCAATTCTGTTTTGGGTTTGGTAATGGCATTGATCTCTTCTTTTGATTTTTTGGCATCTTCTGCATAGTGTCTTAATTCCTGCACAGAAGTAGTTTTCAAAGTAGCTTCACCATCAATCACTACAGTTTTACCTATCAGGGCTGTAGGCACAAAGAAACCGTAGTCTTTCATTTTTACAAATGCAGTTGTACTATCGTTCACCTGCAGCTCCATCCAGCATCCTTTTTTAGGACATACATCCAATACTTTGGCTTTCATTTTGGTAGCTACGGCAGTTTTCTTCTGTAATTCACCCGGTAATGTAGCAATTGCTATAGCGCCGTCTGACGATGTTTTTGCACCATATACAGTACCAGGCGTAACCGGTAAATCAGGGGGTTGTGCGTTTACCAGCATTACAGTGACCATTGCAAACGCGAGAAAGAGAATTTTTTTCATGATCTATTTTTTAGGATTGTTTATTTTTTACAACAGGGCGTAAAATTCTGAAAAAAAGCAGAAACTGCCATAAAAGGCTGCCTGAACTACCTGTTTCTGGTCTTAAAATGCCTGATTTTAACTTTTCTACCCCAATACTATTGTGGGCCACCAACCCCTATGCCCTATTTCAGCATATAAAAAAACACCTCTCTGCAATAGAGAGGGTTTTTCATACTCCAAGGATAAGGCTAATGGTTCTTCAGATATATTCAAACTTATGTCTGGTTATATTGGTGGGCTTACCCCGGAAAAACAATTGTCATGCAATCAAAAAAACCGGGATAGCCCGAATATTATTCTTTACTTTTTCTACTTTAGAATACCGGATCTGACAATGAAAAAACAATGCAAAACTACCAGCCAGTAACAAAAGGAATGATAGCAATCAGGAATATAATTTACGAGATAGGAAGTAAGCTGCAGATTGTAAGTTATAGACATGATGTAGTAAGTCAGGCATAGCATTATAAGATACGTAAAAAGCAATGCGTAACAATCAGCAAAGTACATACCACTTATAACTTACAACCTATAACGCAAAAACTAATTCATTTTTATTCTTACCACTGTGAATGAGTAAGGAGCCAGTTGCAGGGATAGTTTTTTCCCTTTCAGCAGCAAAGTTGATTCAACAGGACTTACTGCTGTAGGATTATCAAAACTATTGATAGCAGATGTATCGCTTTTTAATACAGTAACACTGGCAGAAGTAGCGGTCTTTCTTATGCCCTGCAGCATAAATGCCGACTGTTGAGTATTGGCGGAAGTGTTCACTATTTTAATAATCAGCTCATTGGTATTTTTGTCTATACAGGCAGAGGCATAGTCTCCATCCTGGCCGGTTACATTTTTATCATCCAGTTGTATGGACACAGTGTTAGTTCCTTTGTTCAGTGAATATAGCTTCTGTACATAGTAAGTAGGTGTACCATACGAACGCAGGTTGTCAACCCAGATCATATCAGGTGCCCATTGCCAACCATCAATATTCGCAAACAATGGTGCGTAAGATGCCATGTTCACTACATCTGCATTGCGTTCAAGCCCCGTCATAAAAGCAGCTTCTGCCAATGCAGCCTGCCAGTTGTTCTTTTTATCGCCATTCAATGTTTTGTCTGTGCTGTGTGCTGCATATTCACCTGCAAATACTTTGGGTCCGTTGCGGTCATAATTATCATAACGACCGGCGTTTATCAGAAACCACTCCGGGCTGCGGTAATAATGTTCATCAATAATATCAGCTTTCATATTGCGCAGTTCACCGTTCAGGTAATCAAAACGATCTCCATTAGGATCAGTACCGGAACTGTTTACAATTTTTATAGCCGGGTATTTATCTTTAATTGCTTTTGTAAAAACTTTTAACCGCTCAATGTATTGTGGTCCCCAGTTCTCATTGCCAATGCCAATCATTTTCAGGTTGAAAGGCGCCGGGTGTCCCATACGCGCACGCATCTTACCCCATTGGGTATTTTCATCGCCATTGGCAAATTCAACCAGGTCCAGTGCATCCTGTACATAAGGATTCAGTTGTTCCATGGGAACCAGCTCTGCACTGTTGAACTGACAGGCCATACCACAATTCAGAATGGGTAATGGTTCTGCACCTATATCTTCGGCCAGTTGGAAATATTCAAAAAAGCCAAGTCCGAAAGTCTGGTAATAATCAGGTGCCGGACGATGTGCAAACTCGGTGTTCCAGCGATTGATGATCAGGTGACGCTCTTCAACAGGACCGATTGTTTTTTTCCATTGATAGCGGGTTGCAAGATCATAGCCTTCCACAATACAACCACCGGGAAAACGAATAAAGCCGGGCTTCATATCTGCCAGTAATTGCACCATGTCGGCACGCATACCTCCAGGTCTTTTTTTCCAGGTATCTTCGGGAAAAAGTGAGATCATATCCAGGTCAATCACCCCGTTTCCTTCAAACCAGATATTAAGTTTTGCTTTAGGTTCAGTAACTGTGGCAATGAAACTGGCCGATTGCTTTTTCCAATCATCACCGGTACCGGAAGGGGTAAGCATGCCACTTCCGATCACTTCACCTTTAGGAGTTACCAGCTCCATACGCAGTGTAACACCTGTCACCGGCTGACGATACATTACTGAAAAATCATAGCGCAATCCCTTTTTAATACCCATACCCCTGAATCCTTCATTGGTAAGTCCCAGGCTGCCGTTCACCGCATCTCTTACGTTCACCCGTATATAGCGCGGATTGGTACTATTAGTTTCTGTACGGTTCAATACCAGTATCTCACCTTCACGGAATTGTTTACGTTGAATGCTCCAACCCATCAGTGGTTTATAAAACTCAAAAGAGCGGTTCTTTACCAGCTCGGCATACAATCCTCCATCAGCACCCAGGTTGATATCTTCAAAAAAAACACCCCACATGGCAGGCTGAATAGCAGCCTTTATCTCGTTGGCTTTTACGGTAAATACTTTTTCCTGCTGCGCTGTAGCAGTTACCAAACAGGCTATACCCAGCACAGTTACTAAACATCGCTTCATCGTTGTCATGTCTGATTTAGAGATTTTGATATATTGTCGCCATTGCATCATTACGAATACACTATTTCATACAAAAAAACTGTAGTCTAAAACGGTATATCGGACAACCACAGCTTCCGTCAAAAAACCAATTTAACCATTTTTTCAAATAATTGTCAATTCAACATTTATTTTTCACTATTCTTTCCTGTTTATAGCAATTATATCAATCAGTGCTGGCTGAGCAACATTGAATATAGTTCAATAAAAAAGCCCCGGAAAACCGGAGCTGATTGAGTTTTTTACAAGTATGTAATACAGGTCTTTATTTCACGATCCATTCATGAATACCTGCAGAATTTTCAACAGGTAACTGTACTTCCAGCTTCAATGCAGTGGTAGTAACCGGTTCAAATTTTACGGCATTGTACCTGTTCCTTGCAATTTCGTAAGGGGTGGTATTGGTTACAGGTATCCACTCCTCTCCCTTTTTATAGTACAATTTCCAGGACGCAGGAATACGGCAACCGCCCCAGGGCTCATCATCAAACCAATACACTTTTGATTCTGAAATGGTATAAGTTTTATCAAAATCGTACTGTACCCATTCTGTACTGTTTTTCTTTGGCCACCAATGCAGGTAAGGCATAGCATCATCGCGTGAATCCTGTGGGTCATACTGATCATTCAGCGCTTTGTATATTCTGGCATTTTTGAGTGAGCTGCTTACTTTACTTAATGATGCAATGGTAGCAGCAGGTTTGGGACGTGCAACCGCTTCTTCATAGGGGATCCATACTTCCATTTCGGACGGACCACGGTTAGCCCAGGCATAGTAAGGTATAGCCGTAACAGGTTGTTCACTTTTCAGCAATATGTCGCTGTTATTCTGTCTGCTGGTGGCACTTCCCTTCATGGTCAGCACTACAATACCATTCAGCAGTTCGGGTTTATAAACTGTATTCACCGTTATTGCCTTGTCTACCACGATATTCTGCACCATACTATCCTTATTATCCGGTCCTTCCAGGCAGTATACCAAAGGACCACGCTGTAAAGCGAAACGTCCTTTATCTTCTTTTACTTTATCATTACTCAATACCTTTTGTACCTCCATAGGTAAGGTCATTACAATTTTGTCGCCTTTTTTCCAGGTACGGTTAAATAGGGCATAACCGTTCTGTAGTTTATAGGCAACAGCTTTTCCATTTATCGTAATACTGACCGGCTGCTGCAGATGATCAGCAAAACGGTACAGATCACCTGGAACAGGCTGCTGCTGTGCCCATCCGGGCACCCTTACCTGTACAGTAAATGCAGTAGTTTTCTGGGGGTTAATCTCTATTCCAATAGTACCTTTCCAGGGATATTCAGTTTGTTGTACTACCTGTACTGTTGTTGCGGGCAATGCAATTTTGGCGGTATTGCTCATGAAAAGGTTTACAAAAAGATTGTTTCCATTTTGTGCATATACATACCCAGGTACAGATGGCATAAAGCGTGTCATATTGGAAATGCAACATGCGCAACTAAACCAGGCACTCCGCTGGTGTTGTCCTATAGAAGCAAGAGGATTGGGATAAAAAAAACGATCTCCACTCAGAGAAACACCGGATAACAGGCCATTGTACAATACTCTTTCCAGTACATCTATATATTTTGCATCACCATGCAGTAAAAACATCCTGCTGTTCCAGTACACATTGGCTATAGAGGCACATGTTTCAGCATAGGCCGACATATTGGGTAAATGGTAAGCAGCGCCAAAGGCTTCTCCGTTTCCCGTAGCTCCTATACCGCCTGTAAGGTATAGTTTTGAATACACCACATCCTGCCAGATATCATCTATTGCCGCCAGGTATTTCTTATCGCCGGTGAGGGCAGATACATCTGCCATACCTGCATACATATATGTGGCACGCACCGCATGCCCTACACCTTCATGCTGGTCTATTACTTTTTTATTTGCCTGCCCGTAAAGACTGCCTTTGGGACCACGTATATCCAGGAAGAATCTGGCAAGATCCAGGTATTCTTTTTTACCGGTAATGCGATACAGTTTTACCAATCCCATTTCCACCACCTGGTGACCGGGCCATTTTTCTTCTTTTCCATAACCAAAATCGCGCACCAGCAGATCAGCGTTTTTAATTGCCACATCCAGTAATGTTTTTTTACCGGTTGCCAGGTAATGTGCTACTGCCGCTTCAAAAAGATGCCCGGAGTTATACAGTTCATGGCTAAGGTCTTCTTCCTTCTCCCATCTTTTGGATCCTACCCACGAATGTTGTTTGGCAGGTTTAATGGTACGGAAAGTATACAGGTAACCATCTGGTTCCTGGGCAGCAGCTATATAGCTGATCAGTGTATCAACATACAGATCCAGTTTGTGATTGGGGTTGCTCTGCATAGCATAGGAAGCTCCTTCAATCACTTTATAAATATCAGTGTCATCAAAAGGGAAATCTGTCAGCTTGTCCTTTTTAAGTATCCCTGCAGCTTCCAGGAAATTATCTACACGTCCATGATCACGGCATTGCTGCAAAGTGTAGGGAATAGTAATATCTGCATTTACACGAATCTTCGGGGCCCAGAAATTATCGGTCAGATGCACATGTGTAAAATTAACGGGCTGTATAGGATAATCGGCCTGCTGTGCCGTTGATATTCCTATAGCGCAGGTAGTTAATAAAGTTCCGGCAATTGCTTTTTTTCCAGGTAGCATGGCTTCTTGTTTATAATATTACAGTGCAAGTATAAAGGTTGGTACAGCAGACTGCATCCGGTACTGTCTACCACCCTTTCAAAAATACCATAAAGCCTATATCTTGCAGCAACATAGGTTAAGCAATTCTTTGCAGATATTAACTAAGTTTAAAGCATCTGCCACCAATAGCGTTCATACCAACCGGTAAAACAATGTCTTCCAACTATTCATAATTTTAACATTTGCCAAACTTCTTTCTTAGATTAGCTGCATGAATTGGGTGTTAACCGGCGAAATTGCCTATATCATCTTACTGATCATTGTTTGCCTGCGGGTAATATATGATACGCATAGCAACACCAAAACACTGGCTTACCTGATGGTTTGCATATTCATTCCTTTTATAGGTATGATCTTTTATTTTGCCTTTGGCATTAACTACCGGAAAAGAAAATTGTACAACAAAAAACTGGTAGAAGATGATGAGACCTTCAAATCGCTGGAAAAAGATATTATCGTAAGAACTGAAAGACTACTGCGAGAAGACAATCCAACCATCCGTGTCAGTAAAGAATTGATCAGCCTGCTGCTGAAGGATAGTTTAAGCCCGCTTACCGGAAAGAATAAGGTAACCTTATTGGTAAACGGAGAACAGAAATTTCCAGAAGTATTAAAAGCTATTGAGCAGGCTAAAAAACACATCCATATTGAGTATTACATTTATGAAAATGATGCTATCGGCATGCAGATAGCAGAGGTTTTGATCAAAAAAGCACAGGAAGGCGTGGCTGTACGGTTTATTTACGATGATTTTGGCAGCCGTTCCATCCGTAAAAAGCTGGTCCCGCGCATGAAAGCGGCAGGTATAGAAGCCTATGCTTTTTATGAGATCATTTTCCTGATTACCGCCAATCGTATCAACTACCGCAATCACCGCAAGATCATTGTAATTGACGGCTGCACTTCTTTTGTAGGCGGCATCAACATCAGCGACCGGTACATTAATAATGGGAATAAAAAGAACAGCATTTACTGGCGAGACACACATTTGCGTATAGACGGACCCGGTACACACTATCTGCAATATATTTTCCTGTGCGACTGGAATTTCTGTACTGATAGTAAACTGCACGTCAGTCGTGATTTTTTCTGCGATGCTGAACCACATGATTCCAATACCATTACCCAGATCGCTGCCAGTGGTCCGGATTCTGATAAACCTACCATTTTATATTCACTGATGCAGGCTATCAGTCTTTCTCAAAAGGAGATACTGATCACTACTCCCTACTTTATTCCAGGCGACAGCCTGATGGATGCGCTGGCTGTAGCAGCCCTGGGAGGTGTTACTGTTAAATTGCTGGTGCCAGGCATTTCTGATTCGCTGCTGGTAAACACCGCTGCCAAATCTTATTACGAGGATATGCTGAATGCCGGGGTTGAGATCTATGAATACCAGAAAGGATTTATACATGCCAAAACAATGGTAGTAGATGGCCTCATCTCCATGGTAGGTACTGCCAATATGGATTTCAGAAGTTTTGAACTGAACTTTGAGGTAAACGCTGTGATCTATGATCATGATGTGGCGGAACAACTTCGCCGTCATTTTTACGACGATCTTCAGCATGCTGAACAAGTAGATAAGGCAGCCTGGGATGAACGGCCTATGTATAAATATATGCTGGAAAAAGTGGCCCGCCTGCTTTCGCCCCTGTTATAACCAACCCACTGTACTGCAAACGATTTTTATTAATAAAGATCCCCTCACTTTTTACCATAAAGTACAGTTTTTAATTTTTAACTTACTACCGGTCATTCACACTTTTAATTGACGGGTATGACACAAAGGATAGCCAACAACTATCAGTATAGTGTGCATAGTTTTTCAGAAACCGGGCCAGTACGTACTTCCAACGAAGACAGTACATTGATCTGTTACCCTGAAGAAAACACGGTATTTGCTATTGTTGCAGATGGGATCGGTGGCAGAAATGCCGGCGAGGTAGCCAGTAATATTGCATGCACAGCCGCACGTGAGTACATTACCGCTTATTATAGTCAGCGCAATGTATTAAGGATGCTGACGCAAATGATGCAGCATCTGCACCAGACAATACAGCAGGCTGCTGGTAAAAACAATGCACTTGAAGGTATGGGTACTACAGCAACAGCGATCTTCATCAGGCAGCAGATTGCCGGTTACGCACATATTGGAGACAGCAGGCTGTACCATTGGCGCAATGGCCTGTTATTACAATGCACCAAAGATGATACCCTTGTATCCCAAATGCTGAAAGAGGGGCTTATCAACGCCAGTGAAGCAATGGATCATCCTATGAGCAATGTATTGACACAAGCTCTGGGAGCCGGTGAACATATTACACCGCAAATTTCAACTGGCATACCTGTAAAGATAGGAGATCGTTTTTTTCTTTGTACCGATGGCGTATATAATATATTACAGCAAGATGAACTGAAACTGCTGATGCAGATCCAACACCCCAAACGCCTGGCAGAATCTGTTAAGCAAATATGTCTTCAACGTATTGCTTCCGACAATTTCAGTGGAATAATAATACAGGTGGATGAAATACAATAACAGGAAAACTACCCATTCACATTAGTAAACGGCCTTACTGTCCATCTTAACCTCTACTTTCGTCCATTTTTTGGCACTCACTTCTGCCGGTGCAATATTATTGGCACCATCAAACCAATTGGCATAAAACATCGTATCCTCTTTAGTGAAAAGGGAGTAACGCCCGGGAGGCAGCTTAACTTTAAAATAACCATTTTTATCAGTAGTAACTGTTTTTACCAGTTTGGTATGTATAGCCCTGTATAAACCGGACTGTCCTACCCTGGTAACCTGTTGCAGATTGGTAAGCTCGTAAATATACAGCGTAGTTTTAACACCTTTTGGTGGTTGACGCTGAATATCAGGCGATGGCATCTGGTTGCCGGTTACCAGGTACACGTGCCCTTCGATACCTTGTTTTTTACAAAAAAGACAAAGCGTATATGAACTGCACAACAGGCTCAGGCCTGCAAGGAAAAGATTTCTTATCAGGGCTCCTTTTTTCATGATTTCCAGTTTTATAACTCTGAAAATATACGTTAAAACTGTAACTTTAAACATTATCGTATAAACTATATGAGAAAAAAAATTCTGCCCCTAGCTATTGGCGTGTTTCTAGCCACAGCAACCTATAGCCAGGTAAACACCAACACAGCCGTTTTACAAAAAGCACAGCAGGAAGCTGCCATCAGGCAGGCTGCACTGAATCAGCGAATCCAGAAACTTGCAGCAGAAAAAGGCTGGCCACAGCGCATTCGTGGTACTAACGGTCGTGTAGCCGTACTTGTAGATGTTGATCCTTCCGGTTATCCCCTTTATGTAGAAGCCGATAACAATATTCTATCTGCTGCCACTATTAAGACCAATCTTTTATGGCCCGGTGGCAGTACAGGTTTAAGCCTTAGTGGCTCTTCCGCTGCGCTGAAAGGAAAACTAGGTATCTGGGATGGCGGTAATGTTCGCGGTACACACGTAGAACTTGCAGGCAGGGTAGTCCAAAAAGACAATACTTCTACCGGTTATGATGATCATGCCACACACGTATCAGGCACAATGATCGCCGCGGGTATTAACCCGGTAGTAAGAGGTATGTCATTTGGCGCACAACAACTGATAGCATACGATTTTAATAATCACATACCAGAGATGCTTGCAGAAGCACCCAACCTGCTGGTATCAAACCACTCTTATTCCAGTATTGCCGGATGGCGTTATAATTCAGACCAAAGCCGCTGGGAATTCTGGGGAGATGCCGGTGCTACAGAAGATTATAAATTTGGTTTTTACTCATCTGAAGCCCAGTCATGGGACTCTATTGCATACAATGCCCCTAATTATCTGATAGTAAAAGCAGCCGGTAACAACCGTAGCGAAAACGGTCCGGCAGTAGGACAACCTTACTGGCGTTTTAACTCTTCCGGCACCATGGTATCTTCCGGTAACAGACCCGCCGGTATCAGTAATAATGACAGTTATGATATTATTTCTACTTATGGTACTTCCAAAAATATTCTTACCATAGGCGCCATCAACCCTATACCTGGAGGCTATACAAGTCCTGCAGATGCAGTACTGACCAACTTCAGTAGCTGGGGTCCTACAGACGATGGCCGTATCAAACCGGATGTAGTAGCAGACGGTGCCAATGTACTCAGCACTGTTGCCACTTCTGATAACGCATACGGTAGTCTTAGCGGAACATCGATGTCATCGCCCGCAGCGGCAGGTTCAGCTTTCTTATTACAGGATTATTTCAATAAACTGCACAGCTCCTTTCTGCGTTCAGCAACTGTAAAAGGAATTATTATTCATACTGCTGATGAAGCTGGTCCCAGTAATGGTCCGGATTATCAATACGGATGGGGTGTGATCAATATGGAGAAAGCAGCAGCCATGATCACCTCTAACAATACTGATAAACTGATACAAGAAAACACGTTGGTGAACGGGAATACCTATACTCTGAATGTAGTTGCCTCTGGTAAAGGCCCATTGGTCGTAACTATCTGCTGGACCGATGTAAAAGGAACTGTAGATAATACCAACAGGTTAAACAACCCGGCCAAAAAACTGGTGAACGACCTGGATGTGCGTGTAGCACGCGGAGCTACCACTTATATGCCCTGGATATTGGACCCTTCGAATCGCTCTGCAGCAGCTACCACCGGAGATAACACACTGGACAACGTAGAGAAAATTGAAATTCCCTATCCTGTTGCCGGTGAAATCTACACCATCACGGTAAGTCATAAAGGTACACTCGATAGAAACCAACAGGCTTATTCATTGATTGTAAGTGGCGTGGGTGGCACTGCTTATTGCGCATCAGCACCTACCAGCAGCGCAGGAGCACGTATTGACAATGTAACGATCGGCGCTATGAATAATAACAATCCTGCCGGTTGTACTACTTACACCAATTTTACCAACATTATTGATAGTCTGCAACAAGGCGCTACCGTTCCTGTAAGCATTTCAGTAAGCAATTGCGATGCTTCACCCGCTGCTGATAAGATTGTGAAAGTATTCATTGACTATAATAACAATGGCTTATTTACAGATGCCGGTGAAGAAGCTGCAGTAAGTGGTGTACTGAACGCTACTACAGCCACCTTTACAGGTAATATTACAGTGCCTACTAGTGTAACACTTGGCAACCTGACACGTATGCGTGTCATTGTAATGCAGACAAGCACCGCATCTTCTGTTACACCATGCGGTTCATACGGTAACGGCGAAACACAGGATTATTCTGTAAAATTCATTACACCATCCAGGGATGCAGGTATCCTGGAACTGATCAATCCGCTCTCAGGATCTAATCCCGGCGAACAGTTCGTTACCGTTCGCATCAAGAACTATGGTACCACTGCCATATCAGGAGTTCCTGTTAGTGTGAATATTAAAAATGGCGCTACTGACCTGGGCACACTGAACTTTACTTATCCTAATACCATTGCAGCGTATGGTACTGCCGTATATACATTCCAGGCTCCGCTGAATGCTGTAGCCGGCGCCACTTATACTTTTACCAGCAGAACCAACCTGTCCGGTGACCTGAATCCCAGCAATGACCAGTTGGTATCGGCCATTTCCATCAACTCACTGGCTGCAGGTATTACAGGTACTGCCGTAAAATGTGGTACAAACCCCGTAAGTCTGAAAGCAACCACTACAGGTACTGATATTGCCGTTTGGTATCCGGATGCTACCAGTGCTACGCCACTGGCTTATGGTAACAATACCAATACCACTACTCTTCCGTCTAACAACACTTACTACCTCAGCACCAATGATGGCCCACTGCATGTAGGTCCGGCCAACAAGTTGCTCAGCAGTCTGGGTACAGGCGGTTACAACGTGTTCAATGGTAACTTTGTAAGGATCAACAACAGTGTTCCGCTGACCATCAGCACAGCTCGTTTGTATATTGCCAATCCCGGCCGTATAACATTTACGCTGGCAGACCTGGCTTCCTTCTCCGGAGCAACCGGTAGCTATTCTTATTATACACTGTACAGCACTACCATCGACGTTTATCCTACTACGCCCAGCCCACAGGCCGGTCAGGTAAACCTGAATAGTTCTGCAGATACGGGAGCTGTATATTACCTGGGTATTCCTGTTACTACTGTAGGCGATCACGTTATTATAGTACAATGCCTGGACGGTGCCAATATTTTCAGAAATAACGGACTTGTTACAACTGCCAACAACTATCCGTATTCTATCCCGAATGTATTCTCCATTACAGGTAACAGTGCCACAATATCAACCGATTCTACCAACTATTACAAAGGTTTCTATTACTTCCTGTATGATGTAGCAGTGAAGCTTAACAACAGACCAGGCACACGTGTACCAATTGTTGCTTCCATACCTACTGCTCCCGTTATTACCCAATCGGGTAATGTACTTACCAGTACAGCGGGCTCATCTTACCAGTGGAATCTGAACAACTCTGCTATTCCGGGAGCATACAGCCAGACCTACAGTGCTGTATCGTCAGGCATTTATACCTGCTCCGTAACAGATGCATCGGGTTGTACCCAAACATCCAACCAGATCAACTTTGTATCAACAGGTATTCCGAATGTGGATGGTACCGAAATAGGACTGATTGCATCTCCCAATCCAACCAAAGGCAAGTTCAGCCTGCAGTTTGAGATGAAAACAAAAGACAACCTGACAATTGATGTGTTGAATACCATAGGACAAACCGTATATATGAAGTCATACGGTTCGTTCATCGGGGTGTTTAACCAGGAAGTAGATCCGGGTAAATTATCATCCGGTATGTATATCCTGCGCATACAACATGGGCAGAAAACCTATATTAAAAAACTATTGGTTGAATAACCGATAGGAGTTGAATAATAAAAAAGCATGGCTGGTGACGCCATGCTTTTTTTATGCAATAAAGTATTTGTACTGAACAGCCTGGATAATATTATTACAGTCATATCTACACACAAATACACAATACAAATGATGCTGAAAAAGAGATAAGCTATGCAAATTGCCAGTCTAAAAAGGTTGCGTCATAGATAGATCTGTCAACTATTGAAGAATACCGTTTGCCGGTATACCACCAGTATAGCCGCATAATTTATAAATGTAAAAATACCGTACTATAGCTCCGCTACGGTACTGCGGAATAACAACCGGAGACGCCACATGCTGAAAATGCTGTGTTAAAGCAGCAGGTGGTGAATTGTAAAAATTAGATATGTTGATGTACCAGGCATCCGCCCCATTTTGTAAGGCAGGTTGTCGTTCATTCAGCCAGGCAAAATGATGAATATCTTCCTGGCTGCCGGCCACTTTTAATATTGCTTTTTCAGGACAGGTTACATAAAAATCCAGGTGCCCTCCCGGAAACCAGTAATCAGCAAAAATGTATGGTGGGGTTGCAGCAAAATTACCGGCCGATTCTTTCTTCATCAGCTCAGCAAACTGTACACGAAATTGTCTCCAGCCACACATATCCAGCGTAACATCATGTTTTCCATACTCAGGCAATTGTGTTGAACCCAGTGAACCTGGCCAGTATAAAACAGCCAACACAGCCAGTATGGCCCCGACTGCAGTAATACCGGTTGCCCATTTTAACAAAGCAGATATTGTATTGCTGTATTTTCTGTCGAGATACACAGCAGTAAGTCCCAGGAGTGTAACATATCCCGGACCACTCCAATGTGGTAATGTATCGTTGAATAACGACATCAGTAATACTACTCCTATTAGTGGCATGCCCAACCAAATCAACAACCACTTATCCTGTGCATGCATTACCAGTTTTCTTCTTACGCCTGCTACCAGGCTGATAATAAGCAATACATATACCAGCGGGTTCATATACAATACACTACCACCCAATGCACTGAAAAAGCTATCCGGTTGCCAATGATGAAAAAAACTGATACGGCTGCTATGATAAGCTACTGTTGAAAATTTATGCTGAAATGTCCAGTAAAAAGATGGAGTAATGATCAATATACACAATAGTGCAGATAAGTACAGGCCGGGGGACTTCAGTAAACTTCTTTGCCTGAATAATATGAATGCACCAAACCCGCACCATAAAAAAATACCGTGTACTTTACTGAGTATACACAAACCGGAAAAAACACCTAGCCCAAACCATTCAAATACAACCTTTTCATTACGCAGATGTTTTTCTATAATATGCAACATCATTAGTACCGACAACAGCCAGAAAATAAGCTGGGAAGAATCCGGCAATATCATAAGCCCTGCAATAACGCTGCTGTAAAAACAGGCTGTGTACAAACAGGCAGCTATAAATCCGGTGCGTTCATTGCGCAATTGTCTGCCAATAAGAAACATCAGCCAGGTACACAATGCTGAAGAACAAACAGCTCCCAGCCGGATAAAAAGTTCATTATCAAAATACAGGTTGCAGGTAAACAGGCGGATAAAAACCGCTACCATGGGAGGATGATCAAAATAATTCCACTGCAGATGATCTGCATACAGGCGGTAATATACTTCATCATTGCTCAACTCAACAGAATGGGCCAGGATTAACCTTGTAAGCGATGCGACCAGGATCAGTAAAATCGTATTTCTTCTATGTTTCAATGTAAACAGGTTCTGCTGGTTTATGAATTCTTGATGAATATTTTCTGTTGAAAACAGGGTTAATATTGATCATTTTCTGCAAATGCTCTACAACAATAGCAGTCAGTAAACCTATCACAGATCCTGCCGCTACATCCTGAACAAAATGCTGTCCCAGGTACACACGAGAATAAGCTACTCCAAAAGCAGCTATCAGTAATAACAAGGTACAATATTTATTACGCAGCCAGGATGCCAGCATGGCAATCATTACAAATGCAGTAGTAGTATGACCGGAAGGAAAACTGTGATAACCACTATGTGTTACACCTTCAATGAAATGTGTATACACTCCTTCTGAAAAAAATGTTTTAGGACGAGGTGCCTGGAATGCGTTCTTCAATACCTGTGCCACAAGACCTGAAATAAGAAACCCGGCCAGCAACCTGTAGCTTAATTTTTTATCAAAAAAGAAAAGAATAACGCAAAGGGCAATACAGAAGATACCATCACCCACATAAGTATACCATTCAAAAAAATTATCCAGGGCAGGCGCATGGAAACCATTGGCCATTATAAACAACTCACCTTTTGAATAAAAACACTGAAAAATGATCAGTATTAAGATGATAAAAGTGGAATATATAAAAAAAGGTCTCTCCTGAAAATATGATTTCCAGTAGTTATACATAATGGTTGGTGGTTGGTTGCCGTGAAATTATTGCTACAGCAATACCAAATTGTTACGCACGTGTTAACTCAATGTAAATTCAATCCACCATCATGATAATCACCGGGAAAATCAGTGTTGAGATTATTGATACAGGCTGCCATTTGCTCTGTGGTAAGAATTTTATGTACCTGTACATGGGCAATTGCCTGTTGCGGCATATATGATACTTCGGCAGTGGTGGGTTCCTGCACTATACACAAACCACCAGCCACCCTGATCTTTTCCAGCCCGGTTACGCCATCAGCATTAGCACCGGATAGTAATACCCCCACCATAGTATCTCCATATATTTCTGCTGCCGAGTCGAATGCAGCATCTATAGACGGGCGGCTGTAATAGATCTTTTCCGAAACATCCAGTGCAAACGTTTCATCTTCTTCAAACAATAAATGATAATCAGGAGGTGCTATATAGATATGATCAGGTAAAACCGGTTCTTTTTCTTCAGCTTCCGAAACAGGTAAAACGGTTTTAGCAGCCAGCAGATCAACCAGCACCGAGTCGGATGCTGATTTTCTGTGTAATACAATTACAATAGCAACACCGGTATGTTTATCCAGTGCAGGAAGTAATTTTAAAATCACCTCCAGGCTACCGGCAGAGCCGCCGATCACCACCAGTTTGTATTTTAAGCTACTTTTCGCCATATTTTTTCTTTTCCTTCCTGCCGGTAACTTTTGGATATCGTAGAAAACTTCAGTTGCTCTTTAGCTCCAAGTGCCAGGAACCCTAATTTTTCCAGACTGGCATCAAACAACTCCAGCGCTTTATCCTGCAACGTTTTATTAAAATAGATCAGCACATTGCGGCAACAAATCAATTGAAACTCATTGAAAGAACGATCTGATACCAGGTTGTGTGTAGAAACGATCATCCGCTGACTAAGGCTATCATCAAACTTTGCATGATCATACTTTGCCGTATAATAAGAGGAAAAATCTTTTTTTCCTCCGGAAGCAATGTAATTTTCAGAATATAGCTTCATGGCCGATAACGGGAAAATGCCATTCCGCAGCTTTTCCAGCACACCGGGATTAATATCCGTAGCATAGATCAGCGACTTTTGCAATACACCAGCTTCCTGCAACAAAACAGCCATTGAATAAACCTCTTCACCCGTAGAACAGCCCGCATGCCATATCCTGATAAAAGGGTGTGTTGATAGAACAGGCAATATCTGTTCACGCAACGCTTTATAAAAACCAGGATCACGGAACATCTCCGTAACATTGACCGTAATTTCTTCCACAAAACGTTTAAAATAATCCCCATCATTGATCACCCTGTACCTGAACTCAGCAAAACTCGAAAACCTGTCTAATAAGAATATCCTGTTGAGCCTTCGTTTCAATGAAGCACGTGCATAATCAGTAAAGTCATATCCATATACTTCCAGCACATCGCTCAACAACATTTCCATATGTTCATTCGTAACGTAGCTCTGTTGCATGGTATCAAAAATAAGTATCCAGCAAATGGGTTAATTCATCTACATCCACAGGTTTGGCAATGTAAGCATTGGCACCGGCCTGTAAACATCTTTCACGGTCACCCATCATAGCCTGTGCAGTTACTGCCACAATCGGTATATGATCATATCCTTTATTTTTACGTATAGCGGGTATGGCTTCATAGCCATCCATTTCAGGCATCATCATATCCAGCAGCACAACCCCTATATCAGTGTGCGCAGCCAGCAAAGAAAATGCTTCGAGCATATCGGTAGCTGTAATGCTGGTATAACTGCGCGATCGCAATACCGCCTTCAGTGCAAAGATATTGCGGGTATCATCGTCTACAATCAATATTTTTCTTTCTTTGTTACTCATACATTTATCATATTGTACTATTTATTTGCTACTATCATACAGCCATACACGCAGCAATGACAACAACTGATCAATATCAACAGGTTTGGTAATATAATCCGAAGCGCCGGCACTGATACATTTTTCCCTATCACCCGTCATTGCTTTGGCAGTCACTGCAATCACCGGCAGATTTCTGTATTGCGGCATACCCTTGATACGTCTTGTAGTTTCATATCCATCCATTTCCGGCATCATCATATCCATGAGCACAATATCTGTTTCGGGATGTGCTTCCAGTTGTCTCAATGCTTCTTTACCGTCCACTGCAGAAATAACCGTCATTTCAAAATTTTCCAAAGCACGACTCAGTGAATAGATATTACGAACATCGTCATCAGCTACCAATACCGTTTTCCCTTTCAGTACCTCGTGCAATACACCCAGTGTTTTATATTGTTTGGAGCCAGATGCCGTACTCTGCCCTGCTTCTACCAGATGCAGGAACAAGGTTACCTCATCCAGAATACGTTGGTAGGAATGTGCTGTTTTAATAACAATAGAATCAGCATACTGCTTAATCCGCACCTCTTCTGCTTTGGAAAGACTTTTACCGGTAAAAATGATAATGGGAATATTTTCAAGCCCGGACGTTTTTTTAACCCTTTCCAGTGTTTCATAAGATTTCTGATCGGGTATACCCATATCCAGTATCACACAGTTCACTTCCTTATTGTGCAGCGCACTGATGCCATCATTCACAGTATTCCTGATTTCAGTATTTACGCTAAAAGTTTCCAGGAAGTAAGCCAGGGCCTTAGCGTGTCGTGTATTTTCTTCCACAATCAATACTTTCCGCGGATTATGATTCAATACATACTCCAGTTTGCGGAAAATATCTTCCATCTTTTCAAATGCTGCCGGTTTATTGATGAAGTCAATAGCACCTTCCGACAAACTCTTGTACTTCACTTCGTGCGAAGACATGATATGTACAGGAATGTGCTTGGTAGCAGGATCTTTTTTCAATTCGTCCATTACTTCCCAGCCATCTTTCACCGGTAATTCAATATCCAGCAATACGCCTGTAGGTTTATATTTACGTGTAGTTGGTAAAGCTTCATCTCCTCTTACAATTACAATGCCTTTATAACCTCTGCGACGTGTATATTCCAATAGCGCTTTGGCAAAATTGATATCGTCTTCCACTATCAATACCACTTTATCATCCTTACCAATATTATCACGATCATCGGGGATACTTTCGGGTATCACAGAAGCTATATATCTTTTTGTCCCATCCTTACGTGGTGGTATTACTTCAGGTACAATACTGACCGGTGCTTCCGGAGCTGGTGATATATTCTTTTTATACGCCTGTGATATAGGAATCAATACAGCAAATTCACTGCCTTCTCCGGGTTCACTTTTCAACCTGATCTCACCTCCTAACAACCTCGCCAGCTCGCGACTGATTGACAATCCCAATCCTGTGCCGCCATACTTCCGTCGGGTAGAACCATCTGCCTGCTGGAAGGCTTCAAAAATCAGTTGCTGTTTATCATGTGAAATACCGATACCGGTATCTTTTACAATGAATGTAATAATACTTTCATCATGCTCATCCATCTGTATGCTCAACTGCACATATCCTTTGGCCGTAAACTTCAATGCGTTGGAAATCAGGTTGCGGATGATCTGTTCCAACCTCAGCTTATCTGTTTCAATCACCGCAGGAACCTGTGAAGATACTTTTACAAGGAACTCTACTTTTTTCTCAGTTGCCACTGGTTGAAACAGCGCCATCATATCATTCACCATTTCACTGATGGGAATATTGGCATATTGCAGTTCCATTTTTCCGGCCTCGATCTTGGAAAGGTCCAGAATCTCGTCAATCAGCAACAATAAGCCCTGACCTGAACTGAAAATAACTTTGGAGTATTCAATCTGTTCATCGTTCAGGTTATGTTCATTATTTTCAGTCATCAAACGCGATAGCAATAAAATAGAGTTTAACGGCGTACGCAGTTCATGCGACATATTAGCCAGGAACTCTGATTTATATCTTGTGCTCAATGCCAGCTCTTCGGCCTTTTTCTGTATTTCAATATTCCGTTCAAAGATCTGCTGATTGCGTTCTTCCAGCAACCTGGCTCTTTCTTCCAGTTCCTGGTTGGCTTCCTGCAGCTCTTCCTGTTGCACTTTCAGTTCTTCTTCTGAAGCCTGTAGTTTTTGGGTCTGCGCTTCCAGTTCTTCGTTGATATTTTCCAGTTCACCATGCTGCGCCTGCAACTCTTCAGCCTGCGATTGTGTTTCTTCCAGCAGTTCCTGTAGTTTTTTGCGGTTCTCCACGCTATTGACCACAATACCGATGTTGTGCGATGCCATTTTCAGAAAGGCCAGCGTATTTTCGGTAAACGGTTCAATAGATGCCAGCTCTATTACACCTGTAGCAAGGTATTCATAAAAGAATGGTATTGCTATAACAGCTGCTGGTTTTACATTTCCGGAAGCAAATGCAATACTCATCTGATCCGCAGGTACAGGTTGTACAATGATCTCTTTACCTTCCACTACACATTGTCCTGTAATACCTTCTCCCCAGGAAATTAATCGTTTACCACTTTCCGATGTCAATGCATATCCGCTTACCAAACGCAGGTTTTTATTTTCAACCATATAAATAGCGCCAGACTGGCTATTGGTATACCTGGTAATGAATGAAATGATCTTACTACCCAATTCCTGTAGATTGTATTCACCCAGCATTTTCTCGTTCAGTCCGGCCAAACCTGTCTGCAACCATTCTTTATCTGACAACAATTTGAAAGAATGCTCTAACGATGCAGCCATTTTGTTCAATGAAAATGCCACATTCCCCAGGCCGTCCTTTCCTTTATCATCAACACGTATGGCATAATCGCCGTCCGATATTTTGTCGGCCAGTGATTGTATGATCGCAATACGTCTTGTAATGTCCTCATCTTTATCAACCAGGTCTTTCTGCAATTGTTCACGATGACTGAAATCGCTATTGATCCGTAAAAACGAGATAGATGTAATAGCAATGGAAAGAATAGCCACTACCACGATCAATATCGGTGTATACCCGGCAAATTTGTTCATGGCAATTGTCCTGATCTGCAACAACTGCTGCTCGCGCATGCCCATTTCTGTAACAATGGAGCGGGCTTCATCCATATACATTTTCCCTTTTCGCAGTTCGGTAGTTTCAATAGGCTGTCCCTGTCTTTTTTTAACGATCACGTTCTGCAGGGTATTCAGCCTGTTCAGCACTACGTTATTCAGCCGGTCACAACTTTTTAACTGATCAGGGTTATCTATCACCAGCGATTTCAACTGCTTTATATGCGAAATGGCACTATCATACGCACCATTATATGGCTGCAGAAATTCCTCCTGCCCCGTCAGCAAAAAGCCACGTTGTCCTGTTTCTGCATCTTTCAGTATTGAAACGGTCTCTTCCAGTTGGTGGATCACCTGGTTGGTATGATCTACCAGCATGGCATTGTCTGTAAGCTTCTTTATACTGAAATAAGAAGCTACGGAACTGATCATCAGCAACACCAGTGAAAACCCGAATCCAATCAGCAGGTTGCGCTTAAAATTCGATTTCATTTATTGATATTAAATTGTCTGTATGATTAAGTATTCTGTGATTTGCGCGGTTGACATACCGGCAATACGATAATGAAAGTACTGCCTTCACCTTCCTTACTTTTAGCAGTCAGCAAACCATTGTGGTTTTCTACAATCTTTTTTACAATCGCCAGTCCTATTCCTGTTCCTTCATATTCTTCCTTGGAATGCAACCTCTGAAAAATAGCAAATATCCTGTCGAGGTAAACTTCGTTAAACCCGATGCCATTGTCGGCAACGCAGATTCTGCAGTAGGCGCCGGTTGGCGATGGTGCTGCAGTAACTGATCTGTCTTTGATCATCTCCGCAGTAATGTTGACCTGCGGCAAACCATCTTTACTCGAAAACTTCAATGCGTTGCTCAGTATGTTCTGAAAAACCTGTCGCATTTGCCCAGGAATCACTTCCAGCTGCGGTATATCATCTACTTTTATCACAGCCCTCTTTTCAGATATCAGCAACTCCATGTCCACCATTATTTCAGCAATAATGGCATTAAGGTTCGTTACAGCAAAAGCACCGGTAATAGACAATTCAGAGTACCCGAGTACATCAGTAATAAGATTGGTCATTCTTTCTGAAGACCGGATGATCCTGTCCATAAAGGCTGCAGCTTCCTTATTATCCTGTAAAAATTTGTCACGCACCAGGTTACTGAACACCTGTATCTTCCGTAATGGCTCTTTCAGATCGTGTGAGGCTACATAGGCAAACTGTTGTAACTCGTGGTTACTCGCTTCCAGCTCGCGATTGGCATTCTGCAATTCACGAGTACGTTCAATTACACGTTGCTCAAGCAGGTGATTGGCCATGCGTTGCTGGTGGATATCGGTTAAAATACCTACCCATTTTACAATACTGCCGTCCTGTTTTACAGGAGTCATGCTCAACAGGTGAAAACGATAACCATCTTCAGCCAATGGTTTTATCTGTATCTCCGATACCAGCGGCTTACCTGAATCTATGGCCTGTTGCAAACAGGCAGCAACCGATAACTGTCCTGGTTGCGTTTCTGGTAATGTTTCTTTACGGAACGCATATTGGTACCAGTGATGATTCACAAATTCGATATTCCCGGCAGCATCGGTGGTAAATGCTATCTGCTGAATGGATTCCAGTATAAGTCTTAATTCCTGTACACTTTGCTGCAATTCTTTCTCCGCCTGTTTTCTGTATTCAATTTCTTCCTGCAGTGTTTTGTGGATCGCTTTCAATTCTGCAGCCTGCTCCTGTAAACGCACAAAGGTCTTTACTTTCAACAGCAATATATCAGGATCAAAAGGTTTGGTGATGTAATCAATAGCGCCGGATGAATACCCTTTGGTAATAAAACGCTTTTCAGTATTAACAGCAGAAAGAAAGATAATAGGAATATGTTTGGACTTACTATAACCGGTAATAGCTTCAGCAACCTCAAAACCATCCATGCCCGGCATCTGTACGTCCAGAATGATCAGTGAATAGGAGTTTTTCAGAATCTTTTTCAGCGCTTCTTCACCAGACGAAGCTGCATCAACCCGAAACTGGTTCAGCTCCAGTATCTTCTTGAGGGAAAATATGTTTTCCGGATTGTCGTCAACGATTAGAATCATAGAAAGCTAAGTAACAGCAATTTAGTCAATATTGCCAGCAGCAAAAAGATAAAAAAGCATTGATTTTCAAGCAAATCGGCTACCTCAAATTGTACGCCAGTTCATCTTTTCTCATACAGGGCATTTTTTTCCACACACAATTTATAAATTAATACAATATGACCATTTGCAACGGTTGTTACTATAGCACCGGACTTTAAAATACTATCTGCAGATGTTCATTAATTTTAATGAATCAATATGTGCTACACCTGCAAAATCATATTATTGTTTTGTATGACGATCCTTTCATTATCGGGCTGCCATTCTCCGCTCGGAATACAAGAGGAAATAACCAACCTGCTGCAACAACAGCAAGGCATCTTTGCAGTAGCTTTTAAAGATCTGTCTTCCGGCAAAACAATACTGATCAATGAACATGAGGTATTTCATGCTGCCAGCACCATGAAAACACCGGTTATGATTGAAGTATACAAACAGGCAGCCGAAGGGAAATTTTCTATGGATGATTCACTGGAGTTAAAAAATACATTCAGCAGCATTGTAGATGGCAGCACCTACCAGTTATCTGCAACAGATGATAGCGAAAAACAATTATACGGGCAACTGGGTAAAAAACGTACGATAGCTGCATTGGTGTACGATATGATTATTGTAAGCAGCAACCTGGCCACCAATATGCTGATTGAAAAAACAGGTGCTCCCAACGTAATGCAAACCATGCGGCAACTGGGCGCTAACGACATACAGGTATTGCGTGGCGTGGAAGATACAAAGGCGTATGAGCAAGGATTGAACAATACAACAACCGCTTACGATCTCATGATCATTTTTGAAAAAATGGCAAAGGAAGAAATCGTCAATAAACAAGCTTCAAAACAAATGATCAACATATTGCTTAACCAGCAATTCAATGATATCATTCCTGCCATGCTGCCTAAAGATGTAAGCGTAGCACATAAAACAGGAAATATTACAGGAGTACAGCACGATAGCGGAATTGTATTGCTGCCGGATGGCCGTAAATATGTGCTGGTATTATTATCCAAACAATTAACTGATACTGCCGCAGCCATTAAAGTAATGGCTAATATATCTGCAATATTGTACAGGTTTGCCCAAGGAGGCAAGTAGTAAAGCTACTATAAAAAAAGAGCGGCTCCGAAGAATCGGTGCCGCGTATCACATGAGAAAAATTCTATTACCGCAACCATGCCCAGGGGGCCCGGAGAAATAGCTGCGATAGGTATTAAGACATCTCCGGAATTCGTTTTTTTAAAACGCTGTTATACTGCTTTCAGTATTTTTTGGACAGTTCTTTTGGCCTTTTTAGGGCATTTCATCTTATTTTAAGATGCACTGTGTCTACTCTAGCAGGATTAGTTTGGTTGGCATGGGCAGAAAACCTGACAGGAACTAGGTATTTCTATCTCAATCTTTTCAGTCTGCACCTATCACTCTTCGTCTGTATTGCAAAGCTAATTAAACATTGTAGCCTGGCAAAGATATTTATATCATATTATGGTGCGCAAGATAAGATGAAGTACGAAATATTTAGTTTTTCCGATGTTCTAATCGCCCATTCACTTTTCTGACCAGATGAACACAATAATAACTCCGACTAAATAAAACAGTTATTTCATTGTTTCAACTAAACCAAAAGTCAACACGCCTGCCTTATTAATCACAAGATAACTTTCTGCAAAGCCGGCTATCGCTACACAATACAATGCCAGTAAGCCTTTCGGATCACTTACACCCGGAATGGCTTATCACAAAAAACGTACAAAATATCAAAGGAATGGATGGCTGATAAATGGAAGAATAATTCCCTGTCTGCACCTCACGGTTACTACTCTACTAAATTAATAGAGAAACAATGTTCCGACACTTATCGTCTACCCTGCTTAGCTCACCTTTGAATAATGCAGCGGTTGTTTATGAAGAATATCCATGAGTAACTCATAAATATCCTCATCCCGATAGTTGTAACGAAACTCCGTTTCTTTTACATGCAGGTACAATGTGCTGCTGTTTAGGCCACGGAACTTTACCAGCCTTGATTTCAGTAATGCCCAGAACACATCTACTTCATCGTTCTGTAGTTTACTGCGTACAGGAACCGGTACAGCCTCAGCAATACGATACAGCTTTACATTATTAAAGTCTGCAATACCATTGTAAATATGCAAACGGTGTTGCTTCAACAGCTCGTAATCTGCTTCTGTTTTACCTTTCAGCCAATCATACAACCACTCTGCTTCTATGCCCATCATTTTATCGGTATAGATGGCATTGTCCTGCCTGAAAATACCATAGAATGCCTTTTTTACTTCCTTGTCTGGCTGTTTGGCCAAACTGCCATCAAGCGGAAGGAATGCAATAGTGCCGTTGTTGTAATGGAATGGATTTTTGTGTTCGCAAAAGCGTGCTACATGCGTGCGCAGCATCTTGAAATACGCATTTACTGTAATGCGGCTAATACCTGTGATGTTGGCTATCTGTGTTGCGGTGAGATCCTCACAATAAAATCTCACCAGTTCCCGAACTTTCCTTTCGGAAAGGTGGGCTCCTTTCAAAAATTTGTTTTTCATGGCAACCGGGTGGTTTGAAGTACGTAACGTCTACGTAAAAAAGACATTTTTTATTATAACACGTTTGTTAAAACTTTATAAGCGGTATCTAATATGGATGTTTGTGTTGAAAAAAAGTGGTGGTAAAAATTTGCCTTATTCCCGGGCAATAGCCCTAATTATCATGAGCGTGCTAATGTAAAACACGCTCACGATTATCAGATGTAACCAAATATAATGCAGGGGCAATCAGTGTTTGAACAGGTATAACAGTAACAGTATGGGCTGCTCAAACGTTTTACTTATTGGGAGGATCGTATTAAGAGGTTAATAACCGCTGTAATAAACCTGCTACTTTTTCTGCATCGGGCAATACAGCTTTTTCCAGTAATATATTCATGGGTATAGCAGGTACATTCAATGCTCCCATTACTTCTACCGGTGCATCAAGCCACTGAAAACAATTGTATGAAATCCTTGCTGCCAATGCTTCTGCAAATGAGTTATTTTGTTGTTCTTCTGTAAGTACCAGGCATTTACCATGCTTTTTTACAGTACTGAACACCAGTTCTTCATCAAGCGGGAATAACGTACGCAGATCAATCACTTCTACCTGGCCGGGAAATTTACGTGCTGCAGCTTTGGCCCAGTATACTCCCATACCATACGTAATGACGCAACAGCTTTCGCCATTGTCTATTTTGTTACTATCTGCATCCACTAGAACGTTACCTTTTCCAAAAGGTAATATGTAATCGCTTGCAGGCTCAATTGTTTTTGCATCTTCTGTACCAGGTACCTTACTCCAGTATAAACCCTTATGCTCCAGCATCACTACCGGGTTAGGATCAAGAAAGGCCGCTTTCATCAATCCTTTCATATCTGCAGTATTGGAAGGATAAGCGATCTTAATGCCCTTGATGGTTAACAAGGTTGATTCAACACAACCGCTGTGATAAGGGCCACCACCACCATAAGCACCTGTTGGCACACGTATCAGTGTTTGTACCGGAAACCTGCCACAACTCAGGTAACATGATTTGGAAATTTCGGTCACCAGTTGGTTCAAACCCGGATAGATATAATCTGCAAACTGCACTTCTACAATCGGTTTCACTCCTACTGCACTCATTCCTACGGTTGAACCAATGATGTATGCTTCCTGGATAGCTGTATTGAACACACGGTGTTCACCAAACTGGTCGGCCAGCGTGGCGGCTTCGCGAAAAACACCACCTAGTCTTTTGCCCACATCCTGACCATACAAAATAGCTTCAGGATAAGTGTTCATAATCTCACGGATGGCAAACAGCGCGGCATCTACCATTAATACCTTTTCACCGTTGGCCGGCTGGCGGGTACCGGTTTCTTTTGCCACCGGTGTAGGTACAAAAACATGTTCGGCAACACGTGCTGCGTCGGGTTCAGGAGCCTGTACAGCCTGTTGAAAATGCTGTGCTATCAATGAAGCGGCATCCTGTTCTATCTGCAGCAACTGCGCTTCAGTAATGCCCGTTTCCAGTAACCGGTTGCGCAGCTTTGGTCCGGGATCATCCTTGGCATGTTTGGCAAGATCTTCAGCTGACCGGTAAAATTCCCTGCGCACACCGCTGGTATGATGTCCAAGCAGTGGTACCCTTGCCTGTACCAGGTAAGGTGTGCGGTATTCACGTACATATTGTACCACGCGACGCATGGTATCGTAGCTCTCCTCAAAATTGCTTCCGTCTATTCTTACCGTTGTTATACCGGGAAAACCGGAAGCGTAAGTGCAGGCGTCCATTGCTCGTGCTTCTTCGGCACTTACACTGATACCCCAGTTATTATCCTGTACCAGGTAAATAACCGGCAGTTGTTTTAACGCAGCAAACTGAAATGCTTCACTCACCTCCCCTTCCGTTACGCTCGCATCTCCCAGTGAACATACTACCACTGCGCCATGCTGTGCGGTTTCTGCGCGCTGTTGTATCTTTTCCAGGTATTGAATGCCCTGCGCAATGCCGGTAGAGGGAATGACCTGCATACCGGTAGCACTGCTCTGATGAATGATGGTAGGTTTATCGTTGCCCCGGTAATTGGGGTGAGAATAATATTCGCGGCCTCCTGTAAAAATATCGTCGCGTTTGGCCAGCAACTGCAACATTAGTTCGTAAGGAGAGAATCCAAGCCCCAGCAACATGCTTTCATCCCGGTAATAAGGGCTTACATAATCATGCGGGGTGAGCTGAAAAGCGGTAGCCAGTTGTATGGCTTCATGTCCGCGCGAGGTTGAATGTACGTACTTACAGATCTGCCGGTTAGCTTCGTAAGTATCGGCCATGGTACGGGCACAGCACATCTGGTAGTAGGCTTTCAATAAAATATCGTTAGCTATCATAGCAAGCAGTATGCGACAAAAATAACAATAACAGTTGTTAGTTTTTTATGCAAAAAATATTATTTAACTATTGCCTGCATTTGTCCCAACAAAAAAGCCATCCCGCAGACGCGGAACGGCTTTTTTCCTTGTAGTGATCTATATAACGTTACTTGATCTCGAGATTTAACAGGCTGTCGTCTTCAATAAACCCTTCCAGTTCATCACCTACTACCACCTCACCTACGCCTGCCGGTGTACCTGTAAATACCAGGTCGCCTATATTAACGGAAAAATAGTTGGAAATGTATGCAACCACCTTATCAAAATTATTCAGCATCAATCCTGAGTTGCCCTGTTGTACCAACTCTTTGTTCTTATATAAACAGAAGTTAATATCCTTTTTGTTCTTTACATTCTGCAACGGGATCCATTTGCCAATAACGGCAGAATTGTCCCATGCTTTGGCTTTTTCCCACGGAAGCCCTTTTTCTTTCAGTTCGGTCTGAATATCACGTGCTGTAAAATCAATTCCTACAGTTACAGCATCATAATACTTACTGGCAAACCGTTCCTGTATGTACTTTCCGTTTTTTGATATCCGTAGTACCAGTTCACACTCGTAATGCAGCTCGTTGGTAAATTCAGGATAATAAAATGGTGTATGAGCCTGCAATAAAGCGCTCTTGGGCTTCATAAAAATGACAGGTTCTTCCGGAACCTCGTTGCCCAGCTCTTTTGCGTGTGCCACATAATTACGGCCTACACAGAAAATTTTCATACTCAACAAAGGGTTTAACTGAGATAATTGTTTTCAAGTTTCATGAGCCTGAAAAGGCTGGGGGTACATCTCATAGGCGTATTGAATATCAAAATCTTATTGCCAAAAAGCTTGCTATTGCGAAAATAAAGATTCAATTTAGAAAATCATAGTGTAAACTCCAATTTATTCGCCTCATTCATAGTTCTTTCTATGCCGCTCAGCACCCAGCTTTCGATAATTTCTGCACACTTCTCTATTTTCTTTTTTATCAGCGGCGCTTCTTCAGCAGACCACCGGCCCAATACAAAGTCCACCTGCCTTCCCTTAGGGAAGTTATTACCGATCCCAAATCGTAACCGTGGATATTGCTGCGTTTGCAAAAGCTCTTCAATACTGGCAAGCCCGTTATGACCTGCACCGCTACCCGAAGAACGTAGCCTGATCTTTGAAATTGGCAGAGCCAGATCATCTACAATTATCAAAACATGTTCCAGGGGAATTTTCAGTTTGTCCATCCAGTACTTCACAGCTTTTCCGCTCAGGTTCATATAGGTAGTCGGCTTGATAATTGTCAAAATCTTACCTCTCAGGGAAATCTCTGCCACGTCGGCTAACCTGTCTGACCGGTAAGAACCAGCATGTTTCTGTACTATTGCATCGGCTACATCGAAACCAATATTATGCCGTGTTCCTGCATAATCCTGGCCAATATTACCCAGTCCGACTATCAGGAATTTTGACATAACCCAAAGACTTTATTTCAACAGATGTGGCTATACCTAAAGTAATACTATTGGTATCGGCGGATATTGATGAGGTGCGGATAAAGGGAAAGCCCGGGGTGAACCGGGCTTATATAGTCAAAAGGTATTGCTTATTTTTTCGCAGCTGCAGCAGGTTTGGCTGCAGCGGGTTTGGCAGCAGCGCCTTTAGCAGCAGGAGCAGCAGCTTCTTCCTGTTTCAACTGTCTTGTCATCACGATAGAAGCGATAGGAATACGCGGAGAGTTCAGAATTTCAAAGTTGTCCAACACAACATCTTCTACACGGATGTTTTCATTCAACTCCAGGTTCGTCAGATCTACTTCAATGTTCTCTCTCAGGTATTGAGGAGTAGTTTTGATCTTCAGCGCTTTCATTTTGGTGATCAGCTTACCGCCGGCTTTTACACCTGCAGCTGAACCGGTAAATTTCAGCGGAATAGTAGCGATAACGGGTCTGCCTTCTACCAGTTCCAGAAAATCCACGTGCGCCAGTTCATCAGTTACTTTGTCAAACTGAATATCTTTCAGGATACAGGTGTATGTTTTACCACCGGCTTTAATTTCTGCTAACTGGAAGTCGGGGGTGTATACAAGCGATTTGAAAGCCAGCACAGGTGCTGAAAAGCTTACTTCCTGTGTACCGCCGTAAATTACACCAGGCACCAGATCCTGAGAGCGAAGTTGGCGGGCGGCTTTTTTCCCGGTTTCGGTCCTCAGTTGTCCTTCGATTGTAATTGTTTTCATTATCTATGTTTGATTAAAAAATTTCCTTTTTTATCGGTTGCGCATCTGGCTGTGAATAAACAGCCCCGTGATGCTGCGGTTTTCGTATGCGTTCCGTATTGCTACAGCAAACAATTCTGCCACACTGATCACCTTAAGCTTTGAAATGTTTTGTTTTAAAGGAATGGTATCACACACTACCAGTTCTTCCAGTACGCTGTTTTCTATATTGGCATAAGCATTACCGCTTAAAACCGGGTGCGTACATAAAGCCCTCACACTCCTCGCTCCTTTCTCTTTCAACAAACCGGCCGATTTGGCCAGGGTTCCGCCGGTATCGCAAATGTCATCAATCAGTACAATATCCTTATTGGTCACATCTCCGATTACCACCATGCTGGCTATTTCATTTGCACGTTTACGGTGTTTATCGCAAATCACCATTTCCGCATTGAAATAGGAAGCAATTTCCCTGATCCTGTTGGCACTTCCCACATCGGGGGCGGCAAAGGTAAGGTTTTCTAACTGAAGTTGTTCAATATAAGGAATAAAAATGGCCGAACTGTCCAGGTGATCTACCGGTATATCAAAATACCCCTGGATCTGGGGAGCGTGCAAGTCCATGGTAATGACCCTGTCCGCACCGGCAGCCACTAACATATTGGCTAACAGCTTGGAACCGATAGCAACACGGGGCTTATCCTTCCTGTCCTGGCGTGCATACCCGTAATAAGGAATGACTGCCACTACTTTGTACGCCGAAGCACGACGGGCCGCATCGATCATCAATAATAGCTCCAGAATGTTTTCAGCAGGAGCAAAAGTACCCTGTATCAGGAACACCATGTCACCACGGATACTTTCCTGGAAAACGGGTTGAATTTCTCCATCACTAAAGCGTGAAATAGTAATTTTTCCGAGCGTAGCCCCGAATCGCTGGGCTATTTTTTCAGCAAGGTATTGAGAACCTGTACCCGAGAATAACTTAACAGAAGTTTGCATACCGCAGTCAAAATGTGCGGCGAAGATAAAGCGAAGGAAGGGAATTAGGGATTAATCGGTACAAGAAAAATTTCCGGTACCTGTTCGTGATGTCCGCTAAATTTATTGGCAGAACAGGTACCGGAAATTTCATATATCTTATTTTGCAACTGTCAGCAGCACCCGGTTACTGGTACTGCGGGCTGTAACATCCGCCTGCCTGTTGGCAGTTTTTTTAGGATTGATAGCGTAAAAAACAGCAGAGCAAATGAAAATTGAAAAGAAAAGTGCGGCCAGGTACATGCCGATACAGAACATAAATGGCTGATAGCCACCGATAGCAGAAAAAGTAGTTTTACGTTTCATTGGATATAGATTGGGTTTCAAAAAAGAATTGGATTTATTTTAACAGTACTAACGAACTTGTAATAAAAATATTACACTGGTTATCGTTTTGTGAAAGTAGCTGATAACAAAATAGTATGCAAGAGCAAAAATACTCCATTAAAACCTGGGCAAAGGACGACCAACCTCGGGAAAAGCTACTTAGTAAAAGCCCCAGCGCATTAAGCAATTCTGAACTCATTGCCATTCTGCTTCATCACGGCACCCGTAGCAGAAGCGCTGTTGATATAGCCAAAGAGATCCTGAACATTGTTAAGAACAATGTGGGCGAGTTGGGTAAACTGGGCTTTAAGGATTTGACAAAAATCAAAGGCATAGGAGCAGCCAAGGCCATTACAATTATGGCCGCCATGGAACTGGGCCGCCGCAGACAGGCATCCCTGTCAATGGACAAACCCGTGGTAAAAGACAGCAAATCGGTGGCTGAATACCTGAGAGCATTGCTAAGTGACCTGCCACATGAAGTATTGGGAGTATTGTACCTTAATAAAGGAAACCGCATCAACCATTTTGAAGTACTGAGCGAAGGTGGCATGACCGCTACCATAGCCGACCCCAGAAGAATACTGAAACGCGCGCTGGAAGAAAATGCCGTTAAACTAATACTGTGTCATAATCATCCTTCGGGCAATCTTTCTCCCAGCAGGGCCGATGAAACACTCACCTCAAAAGTGAGGGAAGCAGGTAAACTGCTTGATATAGAACTAATCGATCATATCATTGTAAGCACTACCGGTTATTTCAGTTTTGCCGATACCGGTATGCTCTGAACAGATCAGGCCTGTGCCGTAGGGCCGCCAAAGTTCATAGGGATCTGCATGTCTTCCAGGTCCTGGATCTTTCCGTTGAGTGACTCAAAACGATTTACATTTTCAATGAGCGCTTTCATAAAGCGTTTGGCATGCTGCGGAGTAAGGATGATGCGCGATTTTACCTTGCTTTTAGGTGTGCCGGGCATTACGTTCACAAAATCAATTACAAATTCTGCATGCGAATGTGTAATGATGGCCAGGTTGGCATAGATCCCTTCTGCTACTTCTTCTGAGATCTCTATATTCAATTGATTGGGTTGCTCATTATTATTATCCATTAACCAAATAATTAGACCATAAAAGTAGAACAGATTCCTGAATGCACACAAGGAAAGTTTTACAACACTATCCGTACTGTTATAGTTATATGCATTTAGCCCCGGATAAATAGACTTCAATATAACCGCCGTATAAAAAACACCCGGACATATATTGTCCGGGTGAATAAATATGATTAGCAATAACTGTTATGGTATATCCCAGAATATTCTTGAGGTATACACATTGATGGCACCTTGTTTATTCATATTATCAAGGTTGGTGTTATACTCAGTAATGGGATAATAAAATCTCCTGGGTTCTACAGGATTGGCCCCGGAGGAAGTAGAATGTGGAACAGCGGGATATTTAGTCCTTCTCCATTCCGTCCATGCTTCAAAATTGTTATAAAATGCCAGTGCTAACCATTTCTGATAATAGATAGCACGCAGTTTATCTGTAGAAGTTGTCCAGGTAACATTATCCTGTGCTGTGGCCAGGTAGGCATTTGCCTTTGCAATGGCAGTAGCCTGCGGCAACGCAGAAGAACTGGTGCCAATACCGGCATCTAACTGGAATGACTGACGAACCCCCTCTTCATAAAGAGATTGGGCACTGCCCAACAAACCGTAGCGCTGGGCAGCCTCAGCCTGCAAAAAATAACTTTCTGCAGCCGTAAAAAGCACCATTGGCCTGGTGGCTTCACCTTTCACTATTTGCACAGGGCCAACAGGAGATGAATTAGCAGTAAGAAAACCACTGGAAGCTCCTAAAGGCACCCCGATGTAATTAGCAAAAGTATCTCTGTTAATGGGGGAAGGATAAGCAGGATCACTGGAAACTGTTCTATCCAGGCGTATGGAAGCAGGCTTTACATCAATTTTCCGCTGCAACCTGAATGAATCATTTTTTGCCTTCAACTCATTAACAAGAAATGCGCTGGCTTTGTAAAACTGGTGATTGCTTACTTCCGCGTCATTTTCATTGTAACCGAAGGTTGAATAGAAAAAGTTCAGCTTATTAGGCTGTTTGGCATAGCCGGGATTTACCAGAGCGTTTGTTGACAAGAAACCACTTCCTTCAGCAACGATCTTATTGATCTCACCTGTAATATATGCATCTCTGCCACTGACAAACGCCTGGCGGATCAGAATACGCAACTTAAGCGTATTACCAAATTTGATCCACTTGGTCTTATCGCCGGCAAACATAATATCTGCCGGAGCTGAAGCCGGCCAGGTAGCCGCCTTGATAGATGTTATTGCCGAATCAATTTTCTTTATCAGGTTCTCGTACACACTTTTGGCATCATCATACTCTGGTGTGATGTAGTTAATATTGCCAAACTGCGAGTAAGGTATATTGTTATACATGTCTACCAGGCGCTGAAATATGAATGCCTGCATAATTTTGGCAGGCCCGATCAGATAGCCATATCCCTCAGCATCGCCATTTTTCACCACATACTGATAATCAAAAAGATTATCGTACTGATTATCCCAGTAGTTAAAATCCGAGTTTGAAAAAATGTACGTTTTTGCCTGAGAGCCTCCTGTAAAACTGGTACTAAAACCAAAATACCCGCCCCATGCACCACCAATTCCATCAGGTCCGGTTGTATTGCTCACTGTAGTATTCAATGCACCGGAAAATTGCCAGTCTGAACGGGATATACTAGGTGTATTCGGGTTATCATTCACATCTATCCAGGACTTGGAGCAACTGCTGATAATAAGCACTGCTCCTATATACATTGATATTTTTTTCATAATTGAGTTCTTTTTTAATTAAAACGTCGCATTCAGTGATATGCCAAAAGACCTGACAGATGGAGTATTGGAAGTAGAGTTGATACCAATAGCGTTTGCGTCAGAATTAAAAGCACTGAACTCAGGATCAGCGTAAATGTTTTCTTTAGGCATAAAAGTAAACAGGTTCCTTCCCACAGCAGTAACAGAAAGCTCTTTCACAATTTTCAATCCACCCACTATAGATTTGGGAAGATTATAGGTAAGTGTAATATCACGAACCTTCAGGAAGGTGCCGTTCAGAATATAAAATTCTGCAATACCATTGGGAGAACCTGCACCTCGGGGATTGCCTACGTCGCCCCATCCTTTATACCATGCCCAGTATTCGCTTACTTTAACACTGGTATTGGCTATATATTTTCCGGTTCCATCATCAATAGATGAATTTTCCCACAGGAATGGCTCACGGTTATATTTGGTAGTTAAAGCTCCTGCTCCGGTGAAGCCCAGGTTATCTCCCATTGCATGGTATACTTTATAACCTGTTCTGAACTCAAGATTTGCTGACACAGTAAAACCTTTGAAAGCAACACTGGTTCCAAAACCAAGTATATGCTTAGGCAACACGTTGCCGAAAGCTTTCAGATCCGGATCTTTTAATGCCCAGCCATCTGTTTTACTTACCACCACGCGTCCCTGATCATCTCGTTGAAACGCAGAAGCTTTCAGGAAAGGGAAAGGATTTTTTAACTCAGCATATACGTAGCCAATGGTTCCATAGCTACCGGCAGTAAAGCGCGGCAGATCACGGAACAGCTTGGTAACCTTATTGGTGTTATAAGTATAGTTAGCATTCAGATTCCAACTGAAATCTTTTGAACGGATCACGTTGAACTTCAAATCCACATCCAGACCGTGGTTGGTCATTGAAGCGGCATTTACCCTGTAGTTGGTATAGCCAAAAGCAGGAGATACACCTACGTTAATAACGTTACCTTCTGACTTTTGCTGATAAATAGCAAAATCAATATTAAGCCTGTTCTTAAATAATGCCACTTCAAAACCACCTTCAATAGACTTAACAATTTCCGGTTTCAGGTTCGGATCTGGTAAAGTGTTATCAATGGTAAGTCCAACATTGTTTCCATACGGGAAACCCGTAGCATTATTATAAACAGGCACCAACTGATAAGGGCTTAGCGGGTCATTGGCATTCCTGTTGTAAGAAACCCTCAGTTTCAGGAAATCAAGCACTGGATTATTTTTCAGACTGGATATTGCTTCAGTTACTATGAATGAGGCGTCCACCCCATAATAATTAAGTGTATAAAAACTTTTTGCCCTGCCTGCCTGGTAGAATACAGAAGATTGGTCGCTTCTGGCAGATCCGTGCAGGAAAACAAAATCTTTAAACCCCAATGTGGCATCAGCATAATAACCAAACTTTCTCTGGTTGGAAGTGGTAGCATAAGTAGCAGTAGCAGCTCCGTTAATATCACCAGCTCTGTTTGTAATGCTGTAAATACCAGGTACTACTATAGAAGTACTTGCTACCCTGTCATTGATACCTTGCCTGATAAGAAAACTTGTACCAACAAACCCCGAAACAGAGAAGTTCTCAAACTTCTTATCAGCTTTCAGGATCAGATCAGAAGTGATACGGCTACCCCAGCTTGAATAATCGGCTACTGAACCCAACACATCGGTTTTAGCACGATCTATACCGTTGTAATCATTGTAATCGGGATCAAAAGTATACGCTTTGCTTTTTGCCCAGGTTGTATACAGGAATTTACCGGTATAATCTTTACCGAAGTTATTGGTAACAGCCGTACCCAGCCTGTAAGTGGCCGATAACCATTTTAGTGGTTTTAATTCTAAAGTAACGTTGCCATTAAAATAATTGTTCCTTGAATCACGGCGATAATTATCTGCCATGAAATAAGGATTATTATAATAATCATTAAAGTAACCGTTAGGGTTGGCAAATTTATTAGTCTGCCAATCACGATAATCGGTTAACGGGAACCAGATAGGCGTATTATTTACATAAAAAGAAAAATCAGAGGTTGTGCGCTGTGTTCTGTCAGTAGCATAGCTACCATCAAAAGCTGCTCTGAATTTTCCAAATGTTTTAGAGGCATTAAAACGGAAAGTTGTTCTGTTGAATTTGTCTCCCGGAACTATACCCTTTGTATTATAATTCTGGAAAGACAGGTAGTATGAACTTCTTTCATCTGAACCCGCCACTGACAGGTTTGTCTGGCTGGAATATCCTGCATCGTACGCATCTCTTTTTTGATTTTTAACAGCAGCATACGGTAACTGCAGGTGGCTGCCATCTTCCAGCACACGGCCAATATCCCTGGTTTCGCCAGTAAATCCATCGCCGTATTGCTGGTTTTCAAAAGGCCGGAAGTTTTCAATGCCAGGAGTTCCGTTGCCATAATCAGAACCTGATCCAAAGCCTGTCTGAAATTTCGGCATAATGTACACTACATCTCTTGTAAAAGTTTGAGAGAAGTTGATCTGTGGCCTTTTACCACCTTTCTTGGTAGTAACCATCAACACACCATTTACACCATCGGTGCCATAGAGTGTTGCAGCCTGACCTCCTTTTAATACTGTTACATTCTCAATGTCATCAGGATTGATGTATGAAATAGCGTTTTGCGGAACAGGTACGCCATCCAATACAATCAATGCCTGGTTGTTTCCGGAGATGGATCGGTATCCCCTTAATACCACTCTTACATCATTGTTTACGGAGTTGTTAATGTTGTAAATAGTTAACCCACCAACTTTTCCCGAAAGCGCCTGACCAAGATTAGGCGATTTACCAGATGTAATTTGCTCTGCATTGATAGTGGTGTTGGCATAACCAATTTCTTTCGGGCGTTTTTTTACACCCAATGCAGTGGTTACCACTACTTCCTGCAGGTTGTCCTGCGCTTCCAATGTAACAGATAAAATACCAGATGTGCTTACCCTGACGTCCGAGCTTAAATATCCAACAGCCGTAACCGTTAGTACAGTACCCGTAGCAGTCTCAATAGAAAACTTACCGGTCTGATCTGCAGAAACACCTGTTGTGGAATTTTTAATCCGGATGGAAGCGAAAGGAATTGGTTCCCCCTTTGAATCTTTGACTTGCCCTGTGACTGTGCGGTTTTGAGCACGGGCAATAACAGTGCATAACGCTAGCACTGTTAGCAGTGTTAGGATTTTTCTCATGTAATTATGTTTAAATGTTCCCTTAAAAAGCCTGAAAAAGTTTTAGCAACGGTATTGCATAGCCTAAAACAGGCATTTTTTCAGACATACATAATTACTTAACTGCTGCTTTTTTTAAGTTATTATTAACAATATTTAATTTTTTTTTAATTTACGTTAACGTCTGGTTAACAAAATCTGTATTACATAATCTGTCTTACTATTTCCTGCAATCACATCTAATCCGCTTCCAATCTGCTTTTGGCCGCTATATAAAAACTGTGCCATTCTAACGGTAACGCTACCGTTATACCCTTCTCCAATATAACGTCTAATAACACTTGATATATTGATCCTGGTGTTAGCATAGCACCTGAATCCTTTATTATATAGTGCTACTACCGGGTAACTGTATGTTACAGATTGCTCAAAAGCATAAATTCTTGAATCATACCCATCTGTATCAAAATAATGCAACCGTATACCGGCCGATAACAAGGGAGAATTGTAATTGCAATCTACATACGCAGCAAATCCATGCTGTACATTATCAGTGGCCGACTGAAAACGAACAAGCTCTACCCGATGCCTTAATAGCCAGCGTGTATTTATCATCAATGCCAGTTGGGTACGCCATGATTGCCAGGCTGTTGCGGTTACATTCCTGATAGGCTGCAATGCATCATCGCTATTCAGTGGTTTGGATCGGTAACGGTACCGGCTATATACTTCCACCCTCTTTGACGGGTTACAGGTTAGCTGTACCAGGTAATCATATCCGTTGGAAGGTCCATTAACGCGGTATTTTAACCAGGGGAAACTGAAGAAATCAGCATAAGCATTTACCTGCCAATATGCAAACGGGCGGATCACCAGGCCGGTATACAGGCCACTTTCATTTGTGGGTATACTATTCTCAGTGAAAGCATTGCTGAACAACGACTGATATGCTTTATTAATATTCCTGTACACCATTGTGACATCTACTCTTGGGTCAGGACTGGTAATTAATCCTGCTACAACTGCTTGGTGATGCTTATAATCAGTAGCTATCTCGCCAAACATGTGCACATTGGAAAAGGTATAGCTGTAGTCTACACTATAGTTTCCCCACCGTTTGCCGCTGATGGCAAACCTATCATACCAATTTGCTGAAGCACGCATAGGATATTCAAAATGGTATTGCACCATATTGAACCCGGCACGCCAGTTAGTACCCTTAACACGAAAATTTCCGCCTGTATTAAAACTATGCAGATTATTACGCCTTGCCAGTTCAGACGGTGTTCGGTGATAGCCGGAAGTCAGTAATGTAGCAACATATAATCCTTTTTCCTCTGTACTATCCGGTGTTAGCGTTGCACTGAATACACGCAACGATCCAAATACAGTAGCTTCCCAATTATGCTTTCCAATCGTTACCCCCGCACCACGATGAAAATTAAACTCACCGGCAGATGTATGGGGTTTTAATACAGCCCCCTGTCGCTTTACATCGGTGATCAATGTACTTTTTCCGAAAGCCAGGCTTTGCCATTGTATCAAACCCTGTCCCATGTTCACTACATAATCGCCCAATGCCAGCGCTTTGACGATGCCCAGTTTACGTACAAAAAAATGAATAGAATAAAAATCAAACCCATTCTGCTGTTTTCCCCTGAAAAACTGTTCTCCTGCATCTTTTTTGCCTGATATACCATACTGTAGCTGATCTTTATAGTTGTACCTGCAGCGGAATAACAACCTGTCCTTACTTCCCGTATAGTAGCTAAGCCCCGTTTCTTTTCGCTGATAGCCAACCGGTGTTTCCAGTAATGATGCAGTACGAAAAAGCATGCTGGTTTCACCACCAGCAAACCGTTTTCCGAAATTCCTGGCAGGCTCCCATTCGTCTGCCACTGTAATAAATGGCAGTAACTTTTTTATTGTTGTAATATCCCATCCTGGTACTGCCTGTATTTCGTATATATTGACCAGGTTTCCGAGTAAATCCCTGTAACTGATAAAATTGCTGATCTGTAATGGCGTTAATAAACGCAACTCTTCCAGTTGTACTGCAGATGCTGTATTCAGATTAACAGGATGTTTTTTGTAGTAGTCCAGTTGCTGCCAGTAACTGTCATCTTCCGTTTCTGTTTCATTGATCTCTGCCAGATTTTCCAACTGCTGTTCTGTAACTTCAGTCATCTCCTGTGCAGGTACAGCTATTGATATAAGCAGCACTGACAGCATTATTGCACATCTTCTCATCCTTTTATGTTTTTACCGAAAAAACTGATAGATAAACCAGGTGTAATACCTAGCCGGGGATGATAGTTTCCCATGATGTCTGTACGCAGATTTTTCCATTTCCATCCTGCCGACAGAAAAGGAGCATTGATGGCAGTAGCGATACCTGCACGGGCGAAAAAGCAATCGTCAAAACGATATTGAGCGTTTACCAAAATGTTGGCTGGCCTGTTTTCTTCTTTTACAATTTCTGCGCTGATATATAAAACGGAAGATGTCTCCCACCCTATTGCAGTTTTATATACACTGGCAATTTTTTCTTCTTTGTTATTCCTGAACTTTCCTCCCACCGGATTGATGACCTGTATACCTGCCTGTACCCGGTCTGATATCTGCCATATAGTACCAGCTTCTGTTGTAAATGCAGCATCACTTCCATATCCCGCAATACGCAACATGGTATAATTAAACTGTACACCAATACTCACCTTTCCAAGGTTCTTTCCATAAGCTGCCCCTATCTGCGATTCATTGTACTGGCTCCAGCCGAAATATTTTACAGCCAGTCCAACACCACCGCCGGTAACAGGTATGCCAACTGCAGCAGTAGTAAAATTCAATTCTTCCAGCATATACTTTCTTTCACCATATATACCTGCCACTGTCTGGCTGATATTGCCCAACGACGCCTGATTGCCTAGAAAAGAAAAAGCATCTGAAAAAGCCTGGCTATAGGCACCAGATCCGGTAAACATAGCTGAAGGTGGATAGTGCACAGATTGCGCTGATAGCAAAGAATAAGGAAAAAAGAATAGCAGGCAGTAAAAACACCACTTCATACATTATTTTTTATTAAAACATGTAATCAATTGATTAGATTAAAAAAAATTGCACTTTTTTTCTGCTTGTCCTTTGGAAGCAGTTGACAGCACTTTACCTTTGCGCCATGCAAATTTTAGATGGAAACTTAGCCGCCAAAGCCATCAAAGAGGAATTAAAACTCAAAGTGGCCCAATTGGTAACGGAAGGAAAAAAAGTACCGCATCTTGCGGCTGTATTGGTTGGAAATAACGGAGCCAGCGAAACTTATGTTGGTTCTAAAGTAAAAACCTGTGAAGAGATCGGGTTTAAATCTACCCTGATCCGACTGGAAGATACCATCAGCGAGTTCAAACTGTTGAATGTTATTGAAGAGCTGAACAATGATATGGACATTGATGGTATACTGGTACAACTACCATTGCCCAAACATATTTCTGATGAAAAAGTAATCAATGCCATTCATCCTTCAAAAGATGTTGATGGTTTTCATCCTGTAAGCATCGGCCGACTGGTGCAGGGGCTTCCTTCTTTTGTACCCGCTACCCCGCACGGCATAATGCTGATGCTGAAGCATTATAAAATTGATACCAAAGGTTTACATGCCGTAGTAATAGGCCGCAGCAATATTGTTGGTCGTCCTATGAGCATCCTGCTCAGCGGTAATTCCAACCCGGGCAACTGTACTGTTACTATCTGCCACTCGCATACACGTAACCTGAAAGAGATCTGCTTACAGGGTGATATTATTGTAGCAGCACTGGGCAAACCCGGTTTTGTGAAAGGCGATATGGTAAAACCCGGTGCTATTGTAATTGATGTAGGTATTACCCGTGTGGACGATGCTACTAAAAAGAAAGGATACGCCATTAAAGGCGATGTGAGTTTTGATGAAGTGGCACCACATGCCAGCTATATTACCCCGGTTCCGGGTGGTGTAGGTCCTATGACCATTGCCGCCCTGATGAATAATACCTACAGAGCCTGCAGGGAAAGAGATTAACCTTTATAGTTTTCTATGAGCGGTGAAGGCAAACGGACAAAGACCCGTTTGCCTTCTGTATTTTTATATCTTAACCAATGTCATCATGAGATATCTCAAAACACTGCTGTTTCTGCTGGCTCCCTCTTTTCTCTTCAGCCAGTCCATTACTACCAAATATGAACAAACCCATGCAAAAGAAACACCTACCTATGCTGAAGCCATTGCCTGGTGGAAAATGCTGGCTGAAAAATTTCCGCAGGTAAAAATGCTTGCTATGGGCACCAGTGATGCCGGTTTCCCGCTAAACCTGGTGATCGTTTCTAATGACAAAGATTTTGACTTTGCCAGTCTGCGCAAAAAGAATAAACGCATTATCCTTGTCAACAATGGTATTCATCCGGGCGAACCCGATGGTATTGATGCCAGTATGCTATTAGTAAGAGATATTGTGACCAATAAAAAGAAACTGCCCGATAATGTAGTGCTGGCAATTATCCCGGTGTATAATATTGGTGGTTGTTTAAACCGCAGTGCCGATTATCGTGTAGATCAGAATGGGCCGGACGAATTTGGTTTCCGGGGCAATTCGCAAAACCTTGATCTGAACCGTGACTTTATTAAATGTGATTCCAAAGAAGCACGTTCTTTTGATGAAATCTTTCATCTGTGTGACCCTGATGTTTTTCTGGACAATCACGTAAGCAATGGTGCCGATTATCAGCACATCATGACACTATTGACCTCACAGCACAGTAAGCTGGGCGGTATTATGGGCGAATACCTGAACAAACAATTTGAACCTGCACTGTATACGCTGATGAAACAAAAAGGGTACGACCTGGTTCCTTATGTTGATTTTGCCGGCAATGTACCGGAAGCAGGAATGCGAGCCTATTTTGATGGCCCTCGTTACAGTAGCGGTTATGCTACCCTGTGGCATACATTTGCATTTGTTTCCGAAACCCACATGCTAAAAAGCTATGATCTGCGGGTACAATCAACCTACGCTTTAATGGAAAGCTTTATTGATTTTACCAGTAAGAACAGTGAAACCATAAAAAAACTGCGCAATCAAACCAAACAGTCGGTATTACAGCAAACTGATTTTCCGGTTAGCTGGGAGCTTGATAAAAATCGCTCGGTAGATATTACCTTTAAAGGATTTGAATCCGGACGTAAACCCAGCGAAGTATCTGGTCTCCCCCGTCTGTACTATGACCGCAGTAAACCATTTACAAAACAGATCAAATATTTCAACTACTTCAACACGAAACTCTCCATACAAAAACCAGATGCATATATCATTCCGCAAGGATGGTGGAAAGTAATCGAGCTGCTGAAACTGAATAAGGTACAGATGCGTGCACTGAGCAGAGATACAACTATTACCGTACAGGTGTATCGTATTGAAGATTATAAAGCATCCCCCCGCCCTTATGAAATGCACCACATGAACAGTGATGTAAAAGTGAGCACTTCTGCTAAAACTATTAAATTCCGCAAAGGTGATATTTATATTCCCATGAACCAGGTAGCCAACCGCTTCCTGATGGAAGTACTGGAGCCACAGGCAGATGATTCTTATTTTGCCTGGAACTTCTTTGATGGTATCCTTGGACAAAAGGAAGGGTTCAGTAGTTATCATTTTGAGGATGTTGCAGCACAATACCTTAAAGAACATCCGGAAGTAAAAACCAGGCTGGAAGAACGCAGGGCTTCTGATACAGCATTTGCCAAAAGCGCGCAGGCGCAATTAGATTTTGTTTACAAAAATTCTCCCTGGTACGAGCCGGCACATCTTACCTATCCTGTTTACCGGGTAGTAAGTAAATAATAAAACATTGTCATTTGTCTGAAGCCGGCCTGCAGGTCCGGCTTCTCTGTTTTATTTCCATTTCTTTTCTGAATATTTTAATTTTTACGCTGCCTCTATCTGCGTAATTTGTAGCAGCACCAGCTGCCTATGCAAAAAAATATACTCCTGCTCATTGGCCTGTTCCTTTCCGGATTGTGTGTTGCACAAAAAGGTGACACCCTACGTAAATACCTGGATGAAAATCTGTCTTTTACCAGTAAAAGTAATATGACATTCCCCGCCATGGCTATACGATCTTTTGATCACTGGGTATTGTACTCTGTATATCCGGATACCAATACTTTACTGAGAATATATTTCAAAGACCGCAACCTTACTATTAAAGATGGGCCATACGATCTGTATCATCCCAAACGGATAAAAGCGATTAATGGTACCTTTCTAAATAATGAAAGACATGGTACATGGGTATTCTATTATAACAATGGAAGTCCCCGTGACTCAGGCCTGGTAGATCATAACCGGATGACCGGCACCTGGTATTCATGGTACGAGAACGGCCAGGTAATGGCGATTGGCAGCTATCCTTCACCAGATAAGTTGCCCCCCTCTCCGCCCGTTATAATCAATAAAAAAAACTCACTCATAACATCAGATACACTTATCAATTTCAGATATGGTACCTGGAAAGCTTTTTACGAAAGTGGTCAATTACACGATTCAGGTACTTATGTCAACAACCAGAAACACGGAGAATGGAAAACCTGGTATAAAAACGGGCAGCATGAATCCATTGGCAGGTATGAAAAAAATATAATGCAGGGTGAATGGCAGTATTTCCGGGAAAATGGTACCCGCAGTACTATCGAGAAATATGTGAACGATAAGATCGTTGACCTGAGTTGTTTTGATGAAGAAGGACGTCCTGCCGGCATTTCATGTAGTATTATGAAACCTCCGGTAGCCCAGGGAAGGTATCTGACCTTTGATGATTATGTACTGGACAATATTTTCTGGCCTGAAAACCTGCCACCTAATATAGTTGGGGTGGTAAAAGTAAAATATACCATTAGTAAAGAAGGTAAACTGGAAAACTTCAAGATCATTAAATCTCCACATCCTTTGCTGAGTAAAGAAGTTCAACGTTTTTTTATGGCACAAACATGGTCGCCGGCTATTTCACACAACAGAGCAGTTGAAGCCGATATGAATTATGAGGTGCCTTTTTTCCGTTAGAAAATTTTCTATTTCATTGATAGAGGGAACTCAATTGATATCCTGTATTCGTTATTTTCTATTGGCTCTTACTGATGATTTCAGGGGGGGTGATGTGTGTGTTGGAGATTTGGTGGGTGGATGGGGAGAAGCGGATCAGCAGATCAGGTATCAACAAAAAAAAGCCCCGACTTTACAGTCAGGGCTTCAATAAATATGGCAGCTACCTACTCTCCCGCATGATAGTGCAGTACCATCGGCCATAAGGGGCTTAACTTCTCTGTTCGGAATGGGAAGAGGTGAACACCCTTGGTATAACCACCATAAGATTTTAATAATCTGAGATTTGATATTTATAAGTGGAGAGCAGTAAAACCCAAAACCACTCACATCAAATTCCAAATCAATAAGGTCATATTGGGATAGTTGTAAAGTAAACTGTAACAGATCTAACAATAAATTTCAAAATTGTTATAAAAAATTAAAGCGTACGGGCAATTAGTACTACTCGACTTTACTGTTACCAGTTTTACATCTGTAGCCTATCAACGTAGTCGTCTACTACGACCCTTAAAAGAATACTCATCTCGTGGAAGGTTTCACGCTTAGATGCTTTCAGCGTTTATCCTGGCCACACATAGCTACTCTGCATTGCACCTGGCGGCACAACAGATACACCAGCGGTGTGTACGACCCGGTCCTCTCGTACTAAGGTCATGTCCACTCAATATTCTAGCGCCCATCACAGATAGGGACCGAACTGTCTTGCGACGTTCTGAACCCAGTTCACGTGCCACTTTAATCGGCGAACAGCCGAACCCTTGGGACCTTCTCCAGCCCCAGGATGTGACGAACCGACATCGAGGTGCCAAACCTCCCCGTCGATATGAGCT